>Ga0209487_1000003_pt1 | contig 722001 bp, 610 predicted proteins | sample Poulit2012_FD_187524 | JGI IMG/M metagenome (GOLD analysis project Ga0209487, IMG submission 187524) | Agricultural soil microbial communities from Georgia to study Nitrogen management - Poultry litter 2012 (SPAdes) (version 2) | ecosystem: Environmental > Terrestrial > Soil > Agricultural...
ATCAAAAATTGTTTGGTCTTAATCCTTGTTCTAATGGATGATACTCTCTGATCGGCAAAATGGATTACAGAATCCGGAAAGCACAAAAAGTCTTAATCCTTGTTCTAATGGATGATACTCTCTGATTCAGATAAAAGCATATAATACGTTTGAAAAAATGCGTCTTAATCCTTGTTCTAATGGATGATACTCTCTGATGGTTGTGGATATTACTATGTACTACATAGACAAACCGTCTTAATCCTTGTTCTAATGGATGATACTCTCTGATCATTAAACTGTTGTCTTTAATGCAGCCAATGGTGGTGTCTTAATCCTTGTTCTAATGCCTGCCCGCCACAATAGAAAACCAATTAAAAGGCAGGCGGGGATGATACTCTCTGATATACTTTAGGTTGTTTTCTCCGGTTAGACCTTTTAACGTCTTAATCCTTGTTCTAATGCCTGCCCGCCACAATAGAAAACCAATTAAAAGGCAGGCGGGGATGATACTCTCTGATTACTCTGGTGACACCAGACAATCAAAAATTGTTTGGTCTTAATCCTTGTTCTAATGGATGATACTCTCTGATCGGCAAAATGGATTACAGAATCCGGAAAGCACAAAAAGTCTTAATCCTTGTTCTAATGGATGATACTCTCTGATTAATCAAAAATTATAAGACATGACACACACGAACAAGTCTTAATCCTTGTTCTAATGGATGATACTCTCTGATAATATTAAAGACTTAGATAAAGGCTGAGCCAGTTAAGTCTTAATCCTTGTTCTAATGGATGATACTCTCTGATTTTTAAGCAGTCTTATTGTGCGCCGTTGGTGATGTTGGTCTTAATCCTTGTTCTAATGGATGATACTCTCTGATCAAACGGTAATGAGATTGTAAAACATTCTAAGGGTGAGTCTTAATCCTTGTTCTAATGGATGATACTCTCTGATAATTGAGTTGAAATACACTCAATTCTCTTATTTTTAGTCTTAATCCTTGTTCTAATGGATGATACTCTCTGATCCGAAAAGAGGATTTCACACCAGAATTTAAAGAAATGTCTTAATCCTTGTTCTAATGGATGATACTCTCTGATAGAGGTTCGACTTAATTATAAAATATGAAAACGCTAAAAGTCTTAATCCTTGTTCTAATGGATGATACTCTCTGATTATCGATTATTTAAACGCTAACTCGACTAACTTCTTGTCTTAATCCTTGTTCTAATGGATGATACTCTCTGATACTTCAAAGACGAAAGTCAAAATGAAGCAAAATTAGTAGTCTTAATCCTTGTTCTAATGGATGATACTCTCTGATTATAAAAACACTGTACTTCAAAGACGAAAGTCAAAAGTCTTAATCCTTGTTCTAATGGATGATACTCTCTGATGGTGAGAAATACTGTCCTTATATAGGAGCAGAAGTCTAGTCTTAATCCTTGTTCTAATGGATGATACTCTCTGATTTTTTTTGGACGGAGTTAAAAAGGGAATGTACAGAAATGTCTTAATCCTTGTTCTAATGGATGATACTCTCTGATTCTTCTACAATAGAAGGAATGACAGAAGGCTTTTTAGGTCTTAATCCTTGTTCTAATGGATGATACTCTCTGATGAGTGGATTTTGTGCTCAGGCAATTAAATGAAAGTCGTCTTAATCCTTGTTCTAATGGATGATACTCTCTGATTCGCATTAACTGCGAGCCTAAACGGAACCTTACTTGGTCTTAATCCTTGTTCTAATGGATGATACTCTCTGATACAAAACAACATTCTATTTAGCCGTATGGCTTGTAATAGTCTTAATCCTTGTTCTAATGGATGATACTCTCTGATTTGCGAGATATGGCTCAATGGGTCTTATGAGGGCGTCTTAATCCTTGTTCTAATGGATGATACTCTCTGATTAAAAAACCGTAATTTTACACCAGAATTATTAACCACGTCTTAATCCTTGTTCTAATGGATGATACTCTCTGATTAATCGAAATTAGGAATACAGAAACGGAAGAATTTAGAGTCTTAATCCTTGTTCTAATGGATGATACTCTCTGATCTCACCCATCGGAGGGAGAATATGTGCGCATCTTCGTCTTAATCCTTGTTCTAATGGATGATACTCTCTGATATAAAAGAATACCTACCAGGGATATTTTAAAAAAAGCGTCTTAATCCTTGTTCTAATGGATGATACTCTCTGATTACAGAAGTATATTCTGAAAGCAAGAGGGTAATATTGTCTTAATCCTTGTTCTAATGGATGATACTCTCTGATTATGAAAAAAACAGAATTAACAAAAACTAAAAATATGGTCTTAATCCTTGTTCTAATGGATGATACTCTCTGATTGTCAGAAAAAGAAAAAGAGTATTTTAAAAACTTAAAAGTCTTAATCCTTGTTCTAATGGATGATACTCTCTGATGAAACAATAAAAACGCTGTATTACAAAAATGCAGAAGTCTTAATCCTTGTTCTAATGGATGATACTCTCTGATTTGAAAACTTTTCCGCTTGGAGCGGAGCAATAGAAGTCTTAATCCTTGTTCTAATGGATGATACTCTCTGATAGGGCTTAATATCAACCGCACAAAAATAAATGAACCGGTCTTAATCCTTGTTCTAATGGATGATACTCTCTGATCTAAACTTGTCAAAAATGGACAAATTGATTTTGAAGCGTCTTAATCCTTGTTCTAATGGATGATACTCTCTGATACTGGATTAGAGTTGATAAAGTGTCAAAGCTTAGAGTGTCTTAATCCTTGTTCTAATGGATGATACTCTCTGATACTATGTACTATATAGACAAACCGCAAAAGAATAACATTGTCTTAATCCTTGTTCTAATGGATGATACTCTCTGATATCAAATTAAACTTCTTAAAGAAGTCAGAAGTAGATGTCTTAATCCTTGTTCTAATGGATGATACTCTCTGATGTTTTGGAAACCCAGGGACTGAAAGATTGATAAACCGTCTTAATCCTTGTTCTAATGGATGATACTCTCTGATCTTAACTTTTAATGGCGGTGAGATCCGCTTCACCAGTCTTAATCCTTGTTCTAATGGATGATACTCTCTGATAACACAAAAGAACAAATACTTAATCAAATCCGAGGCGAGTCTTAATCCTTGTTCTAATGGATGATACTCTCTGATGGGTAACTTTGAAATTAAAGAAAGGACATTATTCAGTCTTAATCCTTGTTCTAATGGATGATACTCTCTGAGTATCTTAAGAAAAACGAATCTGCTAAGAAATGAAAAAATATTTTTATTCTGATTTAAAAACAATTAAAGGTAAAGCTTTAAGAAAAAAACCTGAAATATCTAGTGTTTCAATTTTAAAAAATTGCTCTTTTAAATATTTGAGATAATAAAATCATTTAAATCTTTAAACAAATCATTCTCTTTCTGAAAAAATTCCCGATAACAAATTTCAATTAGAGGTTGATAAGCATCAAATTCTTTTTCTGTGACGCCCTTTCCGTCGTGAGCAATACCATTTCTTAAAGAATCTAGATAGTTCTTTTGAAATTCCTTATTTCTAAACGTACTTTGGGTAATCATCAGTCTCTTAAGTAGATTTTTTGTTTGAAGATTACCAATTTCATCCGCTAATTTCTCTCCATACAGAAGAATAACGGGTAAGGATAGATATTTTGGCGATTCATCAAAAATATTGAATAAGTATTCATGATTTTTCATACAATCCTCGAATAAAGGAGCTTTATATTTATAATAATTTGTGGCAATTTCAAATTCAGAATTTGCTTCTATAAAAGCTCTTGCTATCCACTCAATAAATTGATGAAAACTCAATACAGCTCTTGAAAACTCTTTTTTTTGTGCGAGATTATATGTTTTAGATAATAATGTTTTACATATACGATAATGTCTTTGGTATAATCTAAATAAATTTCTGCTATTGTCATTTTCTGATGAAAGTCCTGCATCCTGGATAACATGAAATAAGTTTTGATCCTTTATTTTTTTATTAAATTTATCGAGACCATATTTTCGATCTATTTCACTCCACATGCCGTCCCATCTCAATTTGGTATATTCTAGGATTAATTGCGCATTTCTCCTTAGTAAATTTTGATTTAATGTTAAGGCAGCACCGTAATTGTTATTTAGAATAAGAGTCTTAATGTCGCTGAGTATGTTGATACGCTCAACAGCGGTTTTTTTTATTTCTTCAATTTGAGTTTCCTCACCTTTTTCATTTCCTTGATATAATTGATAAGTACCTGTTTTTCCGAAATTTTCATCAGTTTTGGGCTCAAAATAAAATTCTACTATTGCTTTTAAGGCATTTTTTTGTTGATGAGTACCGCCTGTATTATATACGATAAAATTCGATTTTGGGTAAAGGTGTTTTAAAGATTGTAATTCAAAATTAAATTTTTCAACCAAGTCATCTTCGTTGGTGGGATTTATATTTTCAAAATTTCGAACTTCTACATCCATTAATGGATATTGTTTCTTAAACAAAGCTTTAAGAATATATCCTTCATAATAAGTGTCTTGATATGGGGGATCCTGCAAACTGGTAAACATTATAAGTTTACAATCCGGAAATTTGTCTAAAATAGCCGGTAAAATAGTCGGCTCAATATTTTTGAATTCACTCTGATTTTCCCACAAGAATTTTGTTTTGTCATAAAAAACGTTTTTGGGAATAAAATCTTCAGGATAACCTTGGTTTAAATATCGCATGTTGCGATTTCCTAATGTAGTGAGGATTATATTCTGGCTCATCTTGATTTCTTTGGTGTATTCGTGTTAATATAAAAAATTATTTAATTGGGTTTTATGGATACGAGGGCAAAGCCGAATGGAATCCCCTCAGAATTTGTTTTACGGGTTTTTGGTAACATTACATCGTCATCGTAGCTTTTTCTTTGAATAGTTCTTCTCAGATTATCATAGTCTCTGTTGTCATCGATAGCTTCATCAGCCCAGCCACCTGTCATAAAGCGCCAGCCACTATTTGCACCAATTCGGATAATAAATTCAGAATCTTTCAATTTTGAAATTCGGTTCAGTATTCTATCATATTCATTTAGCATGATCTGGCCTTCGGGCAATTCAGAAAAATATCTTTGTTCTAAACTTTCCAATTCCCACTCTAAAATTGCTTGAGTATATTTATTTATAATCTGACATAAAGTATTTATGTCTTTTAATATACTTATGTTTTTGTTGGGGAATTTATTCGGATATTGATTTTTATTCAATTCCAAAAGTTTTTCATCGAGTATGAAATTAAATTCAGCTGAGCTATCAGCTGGAATACATTCAATTAAAAAACTATTCCTTTTTTTTATAACCCAATTATTATATCGCTGATTTATGATGATACTTTCATGAATCTCAGTCTGCGTATTTGGAAAATGGATATCGCCAGGCTTCAAGAATCTTGTAGTTTTTTCATTTGCATTCTCCCCAAATAGCTTTTGATCTACATATAAATCAACCCAATTTCCTTTTCTGTTTCTTAAATTTTCAATTCGTAAGTTATTTAAAAATTTTTTATCAAGGAGTTCGTCCCAAATGGATGTTTTGATGGCTCCCTTAAGGGAGCTTCCCGGAATGCAAACACCCTTTAATGTTGTTTTGTAATGTTCTTTGAGCTGAGTTGTAGACGAAGAAATTTTCATTACTTTACTTATGGAAGTAGAAAATTCAGATAATGGATGACTCAAACTTTTCCCCTCCCTTAAAAAACGAATTAAAGATTCATTTTGTTCAATTGTTGATGTGAGTTGATCGATATTTTCGATACCAATGAGATTCACAATTTTTTCCAAGTTTAAAAATCCGATTTTATCTCCCTCTTGTGCAAAATCCATATTTTTGTTCAAGGTTTGACCACTTCCAATGTGAATCGGTGTTAATGTTGTTAATCGTGCTTTCATATTAAAAAATTACAGTCTCATAAAAATTGGTTGCCCATCACGCCACACTGGATGAAGTTCATCCGCATCCCAGGCAGGTTTTAAATCGACATATCTCCCTTGTAAAGTACTATCAGTGTCAAAAACACTTCCTTCAGTAAAAAAGAAGATGTTGTTTCTTCTTAAACTTCGCATAGAAAGCTTTGAAGCTGCCGCAATATATCCGCTTCGTTTGGTAATGTTCCAAAAACTTCTATTGATTTGAATTTTTTGCATTTCTTCTCTTTGAGGAAGATAGAGTCCCAGGTTTATTTTTTTATTTAAAACATTCCTTTTAGGTAATTCAACCATTTTTACATCTTTTGATTCATCAAATGAAAACAAGCCATTCCCTACCGTTCTGTCTGTTCCAATGCCCATTTCACCTAAAAGTCGAAGGATAGTAAAAAGTTTTTTCCGTAATTCCTCATCCTGACATTCAAGTAAAAAGTATAATCCGGTATCTTTTTCAAAATATAGACGATCCAGATAAAAAGGTGTCGACTCCATATTCTGCATGTCAATCGTTACTCGTTGCTGAACCTCATTCTGATAAATGGCTCGAACATTCTCTCCGTTGGCAAAAACAAATGCACCGTCTGGAGAAATATATGAAGCTTCTATAGGTAGTTCTTCCTCAGGGTTTTTGCTCCATTTTCGGATGAGCTCTAAAGATAGAAAAGAGACTTTTTTTGATATCTTTCGATTTTTATCATCTTTTTCTGAATCTCCATACGTAAATTTCATCAAGCCAAAAGGCCGGGGCAGGAACAATTCTTCGGAACAGAAAGGGAAGCAGGACGATATCCGGAAACTATTAAAGAAAGTATCGGGGCTCTCCTTCCATTCCGGATAATAAACAATTCCCACTGAAAAAAGGGCAGATTTTAATGAATCTGAATGATACATAAATGAGGTGCTGTTCATTTCATCCTTTCCGGATCCAAAATGGACAGGAGTTTTAAAGCGTAATTTTATAGCTTCTACTTGCATATTCTAATCACTCAATTTATTTATCTGATTTTGATATTTATCTTTTATGGATACAACCTCTGCATCTTTTCCATAATAATCATCTATACTTTTTTCGACCATATCTGAAATTATAAAATCTACCTGACCATATCCCCGACTTCCACTTCCCCCGAGATAGTCATCATGTAATAGTTGCAGTGATTTAAATAAATTTCTTATTAATTCTTCTTCATTATTGTCCTGAGACCAAATGTTTAGAATAATATTCAGATCAAATTCTGCTCCTGCAGGAACACGTTCGATTTGTCTTGGATTAGCTGCAGACGTAATCCTGTCAATCACCACTTCCGTTTTTCCTTCCGTATAAGGGATTTCTGTTTTCTCCAATAGTTCTTCCGCTTTTAAAAGATTGGAATCACGAACAATGATGCGTGATGGTTTTTGTTTTTCGTCTCCAACTGCATTACCAAATAAATCGGAAGCTATTCCGGATGTTGAAGGTCCATGTTGAATTTTTCCACCTTGTCTTCCCCCAATTTCTCCAAGAGCAATTTCCAAAAGGCTTCTCATTTTACCCTTTAAAGATGATCCCGGTATGAATGGCTGATTAGTCAAAGGATTCCGTATTACAGCGGTATCAATACCTCCAATGTTCATTGATGTGTTTGTTCCACCAATATGCAGACCGGTTCTCAATCTAATAGACCCGGTTATTTCTATTTTTTTCAATAATTTAAATTCCATAGTTAAATTCATTTATTAATTTTCCCTACCTCCATGATATTTATGATAAGCTAAAATGGCTTCCATTAAATCCATTAAGTTTTTAAAATGTTTTTCGCCATTATCATCGTTCACTTTATCAACTGCTCCGTATGCTTCTTCAAAAAAAGCATATAGATCTGTTAATCCAAATTTATTGTGGCGTTTTACTGCATATGCTAATTTCGCTTTGAGCAATAAGAAATCGGTCTTTTGATTTCTATATCCGTTCATTTGTATGCGACGCATTTCACCAAATACAATTCTAATTTGGGATGTGGTTAAGCCTCCAGCAGCCACTTGTTTTCCAAATTCATTGGCAAAATCTATAGTTTCTTCATCAATTTGATTTTTTATCCAGTTTTGAATCTTTATCTTATAATTATCCAGATTTATTTTAGGCCTGTTTTCTCTCTGATGTCTACGAGGTTTGTGACCTCTGTGATTATACGGTCTTGTCATAGTTATAATTGTTAAAATTAAATATTGCTTCTTTGTTCAAGAACACTCCATCGGGCAGCCAGTGCCAGTAATTGTAAGGGATGATACATGGTATTCACTTCAGTGTTCAGGATTTTTCCACACATAATATTGTTTGTCCATTGATCCAAAAACTCTTTTACTTCATCATTTTTAGAGCTTTGCATGGAACGTTTAAATTGATATGCGATTAACCAGATTACTTTATAGTTGGAGGGAAGATACCTCCCGCTTTTATCGATTTTAAAATTAGCCATTTGCATGAGGTTATATATTTGTCCGGCAAATCCTCGGGAAAGAGAGCCTCTCATTAATTCTGTAATCTGATTTTTAAGTTCAATGACATATTGTAATTCCCAATCCCAATTAAATGCAAATAGAACATCTGTAACATAATTGTCATCTCCGGTTGCTCTGTATCCGAAAACTGAAAATGCATTTTTTTCCTGACCATTCCAGGAGTAACTTTTTGCTTTTTTTTCAAAAACCTCACTGTATTCTGCAGATTTTAGTATGGGGAATTTTGAACCTACGATAGCCATTCCACCCGAAAGTGTTAAATTGGGGTTGTAGCACGTCCATTCCCGGAACGAGCGATTAATATCAACAGCCATTTTAATCAATACATCCCATTTTCCAACAATGAATAAGTCATCTCCTCCGGCATAAATTATTTGCGTATATTCCCTGTAATCCGGAGTAGCGTTCCATAATTCGTTTAAATATCCTTTAAAAAAATAGTCAAGGTTTCGGCTCAGAGTACAGTATCTGCTGAATGATCTTTTAGTGTCAGGAATCCCACTTCGGAACATGGCTCCCAAATTATCGACATCCATTCTTAGAACCCCCATTCGTGCTAATTCCGGACCTTCTGTTTTCCTTTGCTTTTCTTCTCTGTAATTAGGAGCATCAAATACGACACCGGATAATTCAGTAAAAGTTTTAGGTTCCTCAAAATTGTTAACGGGATAATCGTTACCTCCATACCACGTGAATCCATACACATTATCAATACCCTTTTGAACCGGTTTTAGAAAATCTCCTTTATTAAATGATATGACCTGTACATCCGCAGGTGAATTCTTAAGTTTATTTTTAATTTCTCTGACAGTTTCTTCATTTTCGAAATAATTGTAGAATCCGAGGCCAATCGGGTTAAAACTCTCTGTTAAAAAAGGCAGTTTTTCACGGGACAGAATCCAGAAACCCGCTTTTTTGAGTCGTTTTCCCAGTTCAATTTGAAGATAAGTAGATTGATTGACAGGTTGATCTTTATCGTCATTCAAATATTTGATTTTCAAGCCCAACTCATCTCCTGTAATGTAATCTCGTTTTTTATCGGGATTCACGGAAGATGGTTCAAAAAAATCATCAAAATTATTCTCGATCAAGTGTTGAAACTTTCTGTTTTTCTTTTGTCCAAGCTTTTCGGACAATCCCATCCATAGATCTCCTATGGTTCCTTTATCATCTCTGCTGAACAATTCATTTTCACCGAAAGGAATAAAATCAATACTAAGAGATAAGAGTGTTCCATGTTCTTTGTATAATTTATCCGTAATCTCTTCTTCAATCTTTTTTATTTCTTCAATTACTTTCTCAGTATTAGGAGCCAATATGTAAAACCCGCCACCACTTGAATAAATAATATTAGTTTCAAAAAGATCCAGTCTTTTCAATAGGTACCGGACGATATTATCTACAAGAAGCTGTAAATAAAAAGATCTTCCTTTTAAGTTTTTAGCTGCTCCTCTGGCAGCAATGTCATAAATGAATTTTTGAATGCCCGATAAATCACCAGCAATTAATAGGAATGGCTGTTCGTCCAAAGTTGGTAGCTCTTCCTCTGAAAAAGAATTTTTTGATGTAACATATTCATAAAGGCTTGTTGCAAAAGCAGCTGTTGTCTTTGAATGATCGTAAAGAGAAACATCTCGTGAATCGAATGTATTTGTCGGAATGCGGCCGGTATATTTTTCTAATAAAGACAGTAAAGTCTGACTAAAAGTTTGGTATGATTTACTCTGAATGAATTTAACTTCACCAATAAAACCTTTCCATAATCCTTTATAATCAGGTTCCAAAATGGGTTTTTCAGTGGGAAAATAGTCATCTTTGTTTAAAGACAAAACTGTGACCGGTAATTTCCACGAATAAGTTGTCGTATTGGTGTTATATTTTACAGGATTAATAGTTTCAAATATTGAAAACATCCCGTCTTTGTTATTGATTTCCCCGACAAAACCAGAATGGTCTTTTCTATCAATCCCGGAAGCATAATCATGAGCTTTTTGAATAATCATTTCTAAAAAGCTTACAGGCTTCTGATAGGAAGCTGCTGTTTTTAGTAATTTGTCCGAATCGGAGTTTTGGTTCCCATTTAAATATTTATTCAAGTGACTGGAGAAATTATCAATAAATTGAGCTGTCCATAAGGTGTGATGATAATTTTTATCTTCCGGATCAGGGCAGAAAATATTTTTTAGATTTAGAATCTTTTGTGACAGCTCTTTCGGATGCATACTATCATCTTCTGTCTTTTGATAGAATTTTCCAATATCATGAAGTAAGGCAGCAAGATGGACAAGTTGTTTATTATTATTTTTCATTGTTTTTTTTATATGTCATTTTCACCACCCCATACCCATGACTCGCTCCCTTGCCCAAACCGATAAAGTTCGGAAGAAAGACATTTGAACTAAAGTTCACATCAAAGGCCATCAAATGGGTGTTTTTATATTTTAATTGTTTTGTGTTTCTAATCTCATGAATCCGAACCCGGATTTCCTGCTCGACATGCCAGTCCATACCCTTGGCAAAAGCCAGGATATTCCCAATCAGAATGCGCTCCAGCATCTCCAGCCGGTCCATATCACTGGTCAGCGAATTGTATCGCTGATAATTTTTCTCATTTAAAGCAAACCAATTGTAAAGACGGTAGTCAAAACTTTTATCCCAAATATTCAGCCTGAAATTATTCAGATTCAGATTGTCTATAATCAAATCCGTTTTTTTTCCTCTCAGGTCAATCTCCCAGGAGGACTTATTAAAAAGTTTATGAATTTCATCCACCCCATCTCCCAAACAGAGAATAGCCGGCTTCCTCCGGATGGACTTATATTGAATTAACGGATATCGGTAAAGCAGTGTATTGTTATCAATGTGATGGTTAAAAAGCAGGTTTTCACGACCTACTTTTTCTATAATAGCACCTCTAAAAGCAGACGTTTCCCAACGATTTAACAAATTGTCAAAAGTAACCAGCAACGTACGTATGTTCTTCAAGTTTTTAGTTTTTTATATCTTATTTTGCTTAATCAAAAAATTGTTAGCTTAACTGCATTATAGATTGGTGCCCTAAAGATACAAAAATTAGGCAAAATTAACGTTTATAAGGGTGAAAATTTAAAAAATGACTAAAACAGAAAAACCAAATATTTTAACGAAGAAAACTTTAACTCCTTTTGCGCACAACCATAAAAGCTCAAGAAAACAAGCTTTCTTTCTTTCGCTTTAAATCTTATATTTATTCCCTTCAATTTCCTTACTTTTGCAAAAACAAAAATTATATGTCTGATTTAAATCAACTCAAAGATTTTGTGACTCAGGTACGTCGGGATATTCTTCGACAAACTCATGCAGTCAATTCAGGACACCCGGGAGGTTCCTTAGGTTGTGCTGAATTTTTTACAGCCCTTTACCAGGAAATTATGGATTATTCAACCGACTTTACGATGGACGGTAAAAATGAAGATCTATTTTTCTTATCAAACGGGCATATTTCGCCCGTTTTTTATAGCGTTTTAGCGCGTAGTGGCTTTTTTCCGGTAGAAGAACTAAATACCTTTAGGAAAATAAATTCCCGTTTACAAGGACACCCTACTACAAATGAAGGTTTACCGGGTGTAAGGGTAGCTTCAGGTTCTTTAGGTCAAGGCTTGTCAGTGGCTATAGGCGCAGCACAAACCAAAAAATTGAATGGGGACAACCATCTTGTTTATGCGCTTTTAGGAGATGGAGAATTGCAGGAAGGTCAAAATTGGGAAGCAATTATGTATGCTTCCGGTCACAAAGTGGATAATTTAATTGCTACAATTGATTATAATAAAAAGCAAATAGACGGATCCACAGATGATGTTTTGCCTTTAGGAAGTCTGCGTGCAAAATTTGAAGCTTTCGATTGGGAAGTTTTGGATATTGACAACGGAAATGATATAGAAGCTGTAATTGAAGGACTGAAAAAAGCCAAAACTCTGACCGGAAAAGGAAAACCCGTTTGTATTTTATTACATACTGAAATGGGGAATGGGGTTGATTTTATGATGGGCACTCACGCCTGGCATGGAAAAGCGCCAAATGATGAACAGTTAGAAATAGCTTTGGCTCAAAATCCTGTAACTTTAGGAGATTATTAATCTGCTTAACTTAATCGAAAACCAGATTAAGATTGGTATTTCCGGAGATAGAAATACGAATCAATTTTATTAAGAAAACACATTATGAAATACAAAAATTCAGGAAATAAAGATACAAGATCAGGATTTGGTGCAGGATTAACCGAATTGGGAAAAACCAACGAAAATGTGGTTGCCCTTTGCGCCGACTTAACCGGATCTTTAAAAATGGATGAGTTTAAAGAAAATCATCCGGAAAGATTTTTTCAAGTGGGAGTGGCTGAAGCCAATATGATGGGAATGGCTGCCGGAATGACTATCGGAGGAAAAATTCCTTTCACCGGAACTTTTGCCAACTTTTCAACCGGGAGAGTTTATGATCAGATCAGACAGTCGATTGCTTATTCGGGAAAAAACGTTAAAATATGTGCTTCTCATGCAGGATTGACATTAGGAGAAGATGGCGCAACTCACCAGATTTTAGAAGATATCGGATTGATGAAAATGTTGCCGGGAATGACCGTGATTAATCCTTGTGACTACAATCAAACCAAAGCAGCTACTTTGGCTATTGCAGATCACGAAGGTCCTGTTTATTTGAGATTTGGCCGTCCGAGTGTTCCGAACTTTACACCGGTTGATCAGAAGTTTGAAATCGGAAAAGCTGTGATGCTTCAGGAAGGTGCAGATGTTACCATCATCGCGACAGGGCATTTGGTTTGGGAAGCTTTATTGGCAGCTGAGGAATTGGATAAAAAAGGAATTTCAGCTGAAGTAATAAATATTCACACCATAAAACCTATAGATAAGGATGCTATTTTAAAATCGGTAAAAAAAACCGGTTGTGTAGTAACCGCCGAGGAACATAATTATTTCGGAGGATTAGGAGAAAGCGTGGCTCGGGTTTTAGCAGAAAACCATCCGACTCCACAAGAGTTTATCGCCACTCAAGATACTTTTGGCGAAAGTGGAACTCCCGCAGAATTGATGGATAAATATGGTTTGAATGCTTCTTCAATCGTAGCTAAAGTTGAAAAAGTAATCAGCAGAAAAGCTTAAACTTTAGTTTTAAAAAACTTAACCTGACGGGTTTTGATAGACTTGTCAGGTTTTTTATTTTAATTATAAAATCTTACCCTAATAAAATTCTCCAATCTTTAGAAATCGAAGCCTTTAAATGATTTGTATTTTAATCCGGTATAGCTTCATAACAACTCAAATTCTCATAGAATATCTTTAAAAAACTCCAAAGCTCTTACTTCGGAAAAAGTATAGTTGGATTGAGATAATAAAAACCCACAATGTCCACCATACCGGGGAGTTTCCAAAAACAGATAAGGACTCTGTTTGGCAAATTGAATAGGAAAACCCAGATCTCCTATAATAGGATCATCCATGGCATTAAGCACCAGCACCGGAGTTCTGATATAATCAAGATGCGTAACAGGAGAAGCTTTTTTATAAAAATCGGCAGGATTCTTAAATCCATGAACCGGCACTAAAAATCGCTCTGCTAAATCGTCAAAGTTTCTAATTTCATTGATATGTTCTCTTTTCAATAAATCAGGAAATTCTTCTGCTTTATGATAAATCTTATTCTTAATTCTTTTTAAAAAACGATTGAGATAAACGCGGCTGAATCCTTTTTCTATTTTTTCTGCACTGGATTTTAAATCTATAGGTGTAGAGACAGCCACAGCAGCTTTTACTTTTTGGTGAACAGGTTTTTGACCTAAATAATTCAGGATTTGAGCGCCTCCTAATGAAAAACCCATTAAATATATTTCTTCAAAATCTTTTTGCATTACATATTTAACGACAAAATCTAAATCTTCTACAGAGCCGTGATGATAAAGCTGGGGAAGATTGTTCATCTCTCCTCCACAACTTCTATTGTTCCAGGCAAAAACAGAAAAGTCATGTTGCAAAAAATAATCCGCACAAGTATTATTATAACTACTTTGAGAATTTCCCTCCAGCCCATGACAAAGAATAACAGCTCTTTTGGAATCTTTAAAAACTTCATCCATTAAAATAAAATCACCATCAGGCAAATTTAGTTTTGATCGCCGGTAATCAGGTATTTCTGTTCGTTTTACAGCGCCTGAATAAATAGTAGATAAATGAGCTTGCTTAAAAATAGAATGAGATAATTTATAAGCGGAATCAGGCAAATAAGGCATAAGATCACAATTAACATTCAGTTAAATATAAAGAAATTTTCCTTTTAAAAATCACACTGCCTGCTTAATATAAAATTTATTTTTAATCCTGAAGCTTATAAAATCTTGTAGGTCTGTATTTATTTTTAATGGTAATTTCTTTTTTCAGATTTCCATTTTTATCCAAAGAATACAAACCATTAAATTTACCTTCTCTTTTATTAGGAACGGCTATGAAGAGTTTATCGTCCACAATATTAAAAACATTCATTCTATCTGATAAATCTGAAGAAGGAATATCAAGTTTGGTCAACTGATCCGGATGATGGGGATCTACTTCATAATATCCCATTTTAATTTCGACATCTGTACTGAAATTATAAGGTTCTTCAGAAATATGAAGATAAAGTTTATTATTAAAAGAAATCATCGACTGTGCGATTCGGTCAGGACCAAAATGAGCTTCAATATCAATTATCCAATCCTGATCAAAGTCTGTTTCTCCTGAAGGAATTCTAAAAACTTTAGAAGGAAAAGGTGCATTAAACTGATTCCATCCCCAGGAGCAGAAATAAAGATTTCCATCTTCATCGGCGGAAGTAGCTTTGTTTTCAGAAACATAAAAACCGACATTTTTGGCGCCGTGATAAGTGATTATCTTCTCAACTTCTTCAGATTCTATATCCACAACAGCTACATAAAAATCTTCTTCTTCGTCTGCAATAAGATTAAAAGCTACAGCCTCTAAGAAAGCAATACTGACATACAGTTTACCTTCATTCACATGCAGAGCAAAAGAACCGGTCCGAACTAAATTATTTCCGGCGGCATCTTCCCAAACCGCATCAGGTTTAAATTCTTCAATAGCCGGTTTTAAATCTATAGTTCTTAATAAAATCATGTTTGAAGGATCAAAAACCTGTATTTTATAAGGATCTTTTCCTTCATTATAGAAATAAGCAAGATTTTTATTTGCCATTGCGATTTGTCGGGCAGGAAAAAGATTGGCTCGGGAAACATTTAATTCGCTATCTATAAAAATTTGATTCTTATCATTTAAAGTCAATCTGTATAAGCCGGGAGAAGAGGAAAAACCCTTTTTATCTTTAGCTTGTGAAAAAATGTACTTATCAAAAGAAAGATGACCTGAAGAAGTAGAAGGATTGGAATTCACAAACATGCTCTCCCCTATTAAATCATAAGAATAATCCGGATCTATTTCATCTAAGTTAAAACTGAAAAAAGTAGTAATATCTACATCAGAAGCATCTTCAGTAGCTAAAACATAATTATAGTCTGAAAAATCGGTTTTCGGATTAGAGCTTATATCATCTACATTTTCAACTGTGCAGGAAAAAAGCAGAGCTGAAAAAATTAATATTAAAAATTTTGAACTTTTCATTTTAATCTTTTTAAAAATCATAAGTTACTTTGACAGAAAAATTTCTTCCCGGACTCTGCATTTTGAAAGAATTAAAAATACGCTCATTAAAAATATTATCCAATTCAGCAGAAAAAGAAATAGTTCTTCTTTGATCAATGGGAGTGGTCCAAACAAAACCGGCAGCATGCACCTGTTGAATGGGAATCACCCTATTGGTATTAATTTTACTTTTTCCGAACAATCCTAAAAATCCATCCGGTTCATATTGTTTTTCAATAAAATCTAAATAATATTGATGTACATAAGAATAAGCCCAATAAAACTGCATATGATCTTCTTTAGCTATCAAATCATCGAAATGATAAGTAACCATAGCATTTCCAAAATAAAAAGGCATATTGCTTACACGGGCATGTTTAAAATGTTGATTTTCCGAAATGTTATCATTTGATCCCTGAAATCTAAATTCATTATAAGTCAAATTTCCGGATAATTCCAGCTGATCCACAGGTCGGTAACTTGCTTCTAATTCCACTCCATAACCTTTAACCCGGTCGAGATTCAGAAAAACAGATGTAAATTGAGTGATATCTTTTAAACGAATCAGGTCTTTTGTATTTCTGAGATAGGTGTTAATTTCAAAACTATATTTCGAACTTTTTCTATAACGGACGCCAAGATTAAGATTGGTACTTTTTTCAGGACTTAAAGCCAGATTAGGCATAATAAAAGTATCATCTCCAAAAATTTCATTTTGATCGGGAAGTCTGAAGGTGTTTTCAAAAGATGCCCGGATCATCAAGCCATTATAAAAATTATATTTAAAGGATTGAGCAAAACTTACTCCTGTATTATTTGTAGGTTTTTCTTCAGCCTGAGTTATTTCATTAAACTCCCTTCCCTGTGCAAAAGAAGCCAGATATTTGACCTGGGTTAAACCTTCAAAACGATTGTCAAATAAATTGTATTGATATCCCAGTCCGCCTATAAATCTGTTATAATCAACATGGGTTTTTCCGGAAGATCTATATAAATCATCAGAAGTTCTTCTCAAATAAGTGTTTACGGCATTAAAAATCAGTTTGTGATTTGGATTAAATTTATATGAAAATAAACCTCTGTAGGTAAAATTATTTATTCTTGTGCGCACAATTGGTCTGTCAAATTCAGAAACACTTCCCATTTCAGAGCCGGATTGAGTTTCATATTTTTGACCTAACCAATCATATTTTGCGTTTTTTAGAGTATCTGCCAATTGATTTTTGATACTGCTAAAAACAAAGAACTGACTGGTTTTAAACTTTTCATCCAAAAATGATTTTTTATACTCTAAGGAAGGAACAATATAAGCGTTTTCTCTTCTGAAGACCTCACCAAATGGTCTGCTTCTGGAAGAAAAATCATTTTGAATTTCCCTTTTGATAGCATAACTGTTAACTTTTATTTTCAGTAAATCTGCCCAGGAATAATTTTCAAAATTCACATAAGCATCAGCGCTGTATTGTTTATATCCGTTATTGAATAATTTGGCGCGAATATTTTTTGTTCTTCCTGTTTCAGGATCTACCAGAGGAAGATTGTCAACTTTAAAATTATTTTTACTGTAATTTCCAAAACCATTAACTCCGTAAGAAATATGATCTGAAACTTTATAATATGAGTTCAGAGTTAGCTTCTGAGTATTAAAAGAACCGGCTTCATAACTGATTCTATGAATATTTTTTGTCGGTTTTTTGGGCACAATATTGATGGCTCCTCCAAGAGCATCAATTCCGACTTCTGTGGGCATAACTCCTTTGTAAACTTCGATGTAATCTGCTACACTCGAAGGAATTTTGGTAAGCCCCATACTGGATCCTAAATAATCTACCGGAATTCCATCAATCAAAAATTTAATTGATTTTCCGCTAAACCCACCTACAATAACATCAGCTTCTGCTCCCAATCCTCCTGAATTTCTAATTCTGATTCCGGCTGATCGATTCATCATTTGCTCAACTGAAACCGAAGAACGTGCTTGTTTACTTAAATCGACGACTTCGGTTTTTATGGAATGTGAACCTCTGACAGCGCCTTGATTAATCTCTCCAATCAATTCTACAGCTTCCAGCATATTGTCAGAAATATCAATCTTCACTCCTGACATATCCTCAGTAACCAGAACTTTTATCAGAGGAGAAATAAAACCTTCTTCATTCACTGCATATATAGAATACTCTCCTCCACTGATACCGGCAAAACAAAAATTCCCGTTTTCATTGGCAGTAACGGTTTGAAAGGTTTCTGCTATGGTAATTTTAGCATGAGCTTGTTTTTCTCCTTGTAAAACTACTGATCCGCAAATAGAATATTGTGCAAACCCGCTTGTTGCAAAAAGTAAAAAAATCAGAAAAAAGAAATATTTTATTTTCATTAGGATAATCTCAAAAACAAAATTCGGACAAGTTTCCTAATAGAAAATTGTCCGAATCCTTTTTTTATATGTCTGAATTTGAATTACTAATTATTTCTACTCTGTCTGGAGTAGCTCATTAATAAAGTATTTTTTATCAAACTTGCATCTCAGAAGAAAATTATCTTCATCGATACTGAAAATATTTATTATTGAGGAGCTACAAAAGGTTCTCCTTCAATTAAAATTTCAACAGCTGTATCAGGAGCTCCTTTAAGTAAAGAAAATTCCACAGGAACTTCTTCAATTTCCATCATCGTACCTCCTACTTTTCTGGATTTTAAATATCCTTTAAAATCAACTCTTTTTCCATCCTGACTAACTTCTACATCTGAAATATTACTGATAGTATAATCATGAGGCGGAAAAGAAGGATTTACCTGCTGCATCATAAAGCTTTGCTTATCGTTTGTATAATTCCAATACCAGTAAGCCTCATCAGGATCCTGTCCAAAATTTCCGGTCAACACATAGTCAAATCGTTTTCCAAGATTTTCACCTGAATCAGAGATCACATTTTCAGAACTAAAAATCATTCCGGTAGCTCCGGCATAATCAAACATATAAGGAGCATATCCAAAAGTATTGGCAGAGGTATAATCCAATTCAGGATCCCATTTTACACTTTCATCTAAAAAGTTCATGGTTTTAAACTGCCATTCTCCTTCCAGATTCAGCCCATCAGTTGAGACATTATTATCATCATCGCTGCTACAGGCGACAAAAAACAAAGTCATTAAAGCCAATCCTACAATCGAAAGATTTCGAAAAAATTTCATAGAAAAAAATTATATAATTTGTACTTCAGTTAATTTTTAATAAGTGGTTGCAAATATAAAACATTCTGTCAGACTTAACCTAATTTAAACCCGTTAAAAACAAGGTTTTTTTATTAAGTATCCACAACTTTATGTTAAGAAACAAGAACTTTCTCTTAGGCTAAAATGCAGATTATTGAAATGGTCCTGAAAAATAAAAACATAACTTTTTCAGCTTTAAAATGAAATTAAAGGAATTTCTCAGCTTAAAGTTTATCTTTGCTTCCGATTAAAAAAAGGAATTCCTTTTGGAAAAAACAGCCACAAAAACTCATTCCGCAGATTTTATAGCCGATTTTAAAGAAATCACCAAGATGCGATTAACCGTCAGCGTGGTTTTTTCGGCTATAGCAGGATATTTTTTGGGAGCAGACAAAATAGATTTTGTCGTTGTCTTACTGCTTGCCATAGGCGGTTATTTTTTAGTGGGAGCTTCTAATGCCTTCAATCAAATCTTAGAAAAAGATCTGGACGCTAAAATGGATCGCACTAAAAATCGTCCTCTTCCGGCAGGCCGAATGAGTGTGACCACAGCCTCTTTAATAGGAGCCATCTTTGGAATATCAGGAATAGCTTTATTATATTTTATTAATCCATCCACTGCTCTTTTCGGAACCATCTCTATTATATTATATGTTTTGGTTTATACTCCACTCAAAACAAAAACTCCTTTATCTGTTTTTGCAGGAGCATTTCCGGGTGCTATTCCTTTTATGATGGGATGGGTGGCGGCTACCAATAATTTTGGCATTGAGGCAGGAACCCTATTTATGATTCAATTTTTCTGGCAGTTTCCGCATTTCTGGTCTTTAGGGTGGTGGCTTTATGATGATTATGAAAAAGGAGGTTTTTTTATGCTTCCTTCAGGAAAAAGAGATGGAATAACAGCTACACAAACTGTTCTTTATACTTTTTGGACGGTTATAGTCTCCTTAGTTCCGATTACAGGATTAACCGGAAAATTATATTTATCCAATGTAGCAGGGATTCTTATCTTTTTAATCGGTGCAGGCATGTTTTATTTCGCCGTTCAACTTTATAAAAAACGAACCACTAAAGCGGCTAAACAATTGATGTTTGCCAGCGTTTCATATATTACATTATTACAAATTATTTTTGTTTTAGATAAATTTATTCGATCATGGATTTAACACAAGGAACAGATAAACAAAAAAGAAGGCGTTCCAGAAAAATGCTGCTGTGGTTTGCCATGGCCAGCATGACAATGACATTTGCAGGTTTTACGAGTGCTTTTGTTGTAAGTCAAAGTCGTGGCGACTGGATTGAAGATTTAGGTCTCCCTCATATTTTCACTATAAGTACAGTAGCTATTGTTTTAAGCAGTGTCGCACTGGCTTTTGTTAAAAGAAACATTCTCAATAATAACCGAACCATGGCGGGAATTCTTCTGCTCACCGGATTTATATTAGGAATAAGCTTTGGGGTGATGCAATTTATAGGTTTTGGAGAATTCATGAAAGAAGGATATTATCCGGCCGGAAGTTCAAGCACAATTAATGTATCTTTTTATTATGTTATCATTTTCGCACACCTTCTGCACGTTTTATCCGGTTTAATAGTTTTGACAGTCTTAATTTATAATCATTTTAAAAAGCGATATAAACCGGACCAAACCCTTGGATTAGAGCTCGGTACCACTTTCTGGCATTTTCTGGATGTGATCTGGCTGTATTTGTTTTTCTTCATTACATTTTTTGGATAAAAAATTTTAGTTACTTTTGCCTATTCCTTAACAAATTAACTATCTATGGATGCAACTATAGCAAAGACAGGCACGGAAGGAAATGTTTGGGGCGGAGGACAAAAACCCATGGGCGCCTCTTATGGCAAACTCATGATGTGGATTTTCCTTGCCTCCGACTCTTTAACTTTTACAGGTTTTCTTGCCGCATATGGAATGCAAAGATTTAAATTCCTTGATATCTGGCCTATAGCCGATGAGGTTTTTAATGAAGTTCCTTTTTTTCCCGGAGTAGATTTACCCATGATCTTCCCGGCATTTATGACTTTCTTACTGATTTTCTCATCAGTTACCATGGTTTTGGCCGTGAATGCAGGGAAATATATGGATAGAAAAAAAGTTACATTTTATATGGCTCTGACCATTTTAGGAGGAGTTATCTTTATTGGATCACAAGCTTTTGAGTGGACAGGTTTTATCAATGGACACCACGGATCTATTGAAACTCATGGAGGAAAAGTAGTCCAGGTTTTTAATACTGATGGAGAGAGACAAACCTTGAGAGAAATTGCCCTGCCTTTAGATATTCAAAGAGAAACACTTACAAGAGACAAGGCTCTTTGGTTTGATCAGGAAAGACCTCTGCCTACTGTTTCTATTGAAGAAGTGAAAGCAGGATTTGAAGCCAATGAAAGTCTTTTAATCCGTTTCCCTAATTATGATGAAAACGGAAATAAAATAATGCTTTCCAGAGAAGAGTCTTTAGCTTTTATGAATACTGAAGCTGCAGCAGTTGTTGAAGGGGCAAACCTAAAGAGAAATGAGTACGGACCTCCTTTATTTGCCAACTTCTTTTTCTTTATTACCGGTTTCCACGGATTCCACATTTCTATTGGATTGCTCTTGCTTACCATTACCTTTATCAATGTTTTAATAGGAACTTATGAAAGAAGAGGTTCTTATGAAATGGTAGAAAAAGTTGGTTTATACTGGCACTTTGTAGATTTGGTATGGGTATTCGTATTTACTTTCTTTTACTTGGTTTAATCTAAAAAAATTCAAAAACAATGGCTGAGACAGTTACGCAACAAAAAAATGAGACCAGACAAAAAGCAATCAAAAGAATTTGGTTTGTCTTCTGGATACTCGCTATAGTCACCGCAATAGAAGTTCTCCTCGGAATTTTCAGACCTGAATCCTTAGATCATCATAAGCTTTGGAATATGAAGCTGATTAACTGGATATTTGTAGGATTGACCGTTGTAAAAGCATATTACATCACCTGGACATTCATGCACATGGAAGATGAAGATACTTCCCTTAGAAGATCTATCACCTGGACCATTACTTTTTACATCTGTTATATTCTCTTTGTATTTTTGGTAGAAGGTGATTATCTATATGAAGTAATTCATAATGACATTATGATCTGGGACTTTTAAATCAAGTTTAACACATTATATATCAGAAAAGACGGTTAATACAGCCGTCTTTTTTTAATTTTGTGCGTTATTGTTGTATTATGAGAAAAGTATTTGTACTGATTGTGCTTTTTGCTCTTCCCGTTACTATTTATATTATTTTCGGTACGGCTGTTCATCATTTTGTGCACTTACCTATTCTCACAGAGAAAATTGATAATATAGATCAGTTTCAAGTTGCCCGGGAACAGGAAGACATACAATTTGAGGATTTTGTAACCGTTCTATGTTTTTATGGAAGCGATATTAAAAACCTAAGAGGGAATGCATATAATCTCCATGAGAAAATTTATAAAAAAAATTATATCTACAAAGATTTTCAAATGATCATTGTAGCAGAGGAAGGCAGTGAAGAAGATGTGGAAAGTCTGTTAAATGAACTTCATGATTTTACGGGAGTAAACCTTTTCAAATGGAAATTTATCTATGGAAATCCCGAACAAATTCGAGATCTTTTTAACAGCCTCCAATCTGATATCACTTTAAATGATAGAAATGCTACACCCTATGCTTTTGTCATAGATAAAGAACGAAATTTGAGAGGCAGAAAGAAAAATGCCAAGGATACAGACGAGACTTTATATGGCTATGAAACAAACTCTATAGCAGCACTTAATAACACTATGGTTGATGATGTAAGTGTTTTATTGGCAGAATATCGATTTAAAATGAAGAGAGAAGAAGAAGATTTTCTAAAATACAATGAAGAAAAATGAAAGGAAAAAGAGGATATACAATTGGAGTATCTATAATTATTTTGCTTTTTGGACTATGGGTGATAAAGAATCTTAAATATCGTTATCAAAACAATCAGATTTTACAACCTGATAAAGTTACAGGATTAAAAAAAGCACCTAAAAAGAAGAAAAAAGCAAAAACAGCAGAGCTTGAATATATTATCCTGGATGGCGAAAAAGCCAAAGCTCCGAAATTTGAATTTACTAATCAACATCAAAAAACCATTACTGACAAAGATTATGAGGGAAAAGTTTATTTAGTAGAATTTTTCTTTACTACCTGTCCAACTATTTGCCCAATTATGAATCAAAATATGGTTGAAATTTCTGAGGAATTTAAAAACCACCGGGATTTTGGAATTGCCTCCTTTACTATAGACCCCAAGCATGATACGCCCGAAGTTTTAAGAGAATATGCAGAGCGTCATGGAGTCACTCATCCAAACTGGCATTTTCTGACAGGCGATCAAAATCAGGTGTACGATCTGGCTTTAAATGGTTTCAAATTAATCGCTCAGGACGATCCGGATGAGCCCGGAGGGATTATGCATGATGGCTTATTTGTTCTTGTTGATCAGGAAGGATATATTCGATCCAGAAAAGATGAATTTGGAAATCCTATAATTTATTACAGAGGATATATAGAAAGAGATGCTGTTTCACAGTTAGGACAGGAAGATCCGCAGATCAATGAACTGATTGAGGATATTCAAACTCTGTTAAAAAACTGATAATCACCTTTGAATATTCAAATAGATAAATATATTTAAACTGCCAAAACAACTTATTATTAATTTCGAAAAGAAAAAAGTTATGAAATCGCCCATCAAAAAAACTTTAATTCTACTTTCTTTTTTAGTTTTCCTACCCTGGAATTCTTTCAGCCAGTGTGCTATGTGCCGGGCAGCTTTGATGACCGGTGATGATCAGGGAGCAGCAGAAGGAATCAATCATGGAATTACTTATCTCATGGCTTTCCCTTATGTATTGGCAGCTATCATGGCTGTTGCTATATATAAAGTCTTAAAGAAAGAAACTCGCTTAAAGTAAATAAACTTAACATTTTCTTGGCATATTTAAATGTAACAAAAGCATTTTTTTAGCGTCATAAGAATAACAATTGCTTCAGCCTTAACACTCTTTAGTTCAGTCTATGATTAAAATAGAAAACTTACATAAATCCTATAAAACCGGTGCTACCTCCTTACACGTTTTAAAAGGTTTAAATTTAAGCGTAAAGGAAGGAGAACTGGTCTCCATTATGGGATCTTCCGGTTCAGGAAAATCAACCTTATTAAATATTCTGGGAATTTTAGATGAAGCTGACGAAGGAACTTATTTACTTGATGGAGTTCCCATTAAAAACTTGAGTGAAAAGAAAGCAGCTATTTATCGAAATAAATTTTTAGGATTTATTTTTCAGTCTTTCAATTTGATCAACTATAAATCAGCTTTAGATAATGTGGCCTTACCCCTGTATTATCAAGGCATGAAAAGAAATGAAAGATTAGACAAGGCCATGCTTTATTTGGAAAAAGTAGGTCTGGCAAACTGGGCGAGTCATTTACCCAACCAGTTGTCAGGAGGACAAAAACAACGAATCGCCATAGCCCGTGCTTTGGCAAGTGACCCTAAAGTATTATTGGCAGACGAACCTACTGGAGCCTTAGATTCAAAGACTTCATATGAAATTATGAATCTGATTCAGGAAATTAATGATGACGGAAAAACCATTTTGGTTGTAACGCACGAAGAAGATATTGCTGATATGACCAAACGCATTGTACATCTTAGGGATGGAGTGATTATCAGCGATAAACCGGTTGAACAAAAAAGAGCTTTGGATTATGTTTGATCTGGAAAGATGGGAAGAAATATTTGAAGCCATCAGAAAAAATAAATTAAGAACTTTTCTGACCGGTCTTTCGGTTCTTTCCGGAATTTTTATTCTGGTGGTTTTATTGGGAATAGGAGAAGGTATTCAAAATGGAATAGAACACCAATTTCAATCTGATGCAGAGAATAGAATTTCTATCTGGCCGGGAAGAACTTCGGTTGATTATAAAGGATTAAACAAAGACAGAAGAATTCAGTTTAAAAACAAAGATTATGATCTGATTGTTCGCAAACATGAAGATAATCTTCAATATAAATCTTCTTTATACAGGGTCTGGCGATCGATGATTACTTATAAAGAAGAAAGCGGCAATTTTAGAATTGAATCGGTTTATCCGGATTATCAGTTCTTGGAAAATCAAAGTATGGTTGAAGGCCGATATCTGAATCACAGAGATTTAGAAACTTATGCTAAGGTTGCCGTTATCGGAAACAAAGTAAAAAACGATTTGTTTGGCAGAGCATCTGCAGTTGGCGAACTTATTCAGGTGAATGGAATTAATTTTAAAGTTATAGGTGTCTTTTCAGATCCCGGTGGGGAACGTGAAGAATCTTTAATAGCCATTCCAATCACAACCGGACAAAGGGTTTTTAAAGGAGGAGATTATATTCGAAATATGTCGTTTACCCTTCCGCCTTCCGAAAATTTTGATCTGGCTTTGGCCGCTTCTGAAAATTTCACAAAAGATATTGAAAGACAATTAAAAAAAGCGCATATCATAGCGCCTGAAGATCATTCAGCCATTTCTATTAACAACACGCTGAAGGAAGCAAAGAGAATTTATTTTATGATATCGAGCATTAAGATTTTCTTTTGGTTCGTCGGAATAGCTACTTTATTAGCAGGAGTTGTTGGTGTAGGCAACGTGATGCTGATTATCGTAAAAGAAAGAACCAAAGAAATAGGAATTCGTAAAGCTTTAGGAGCTCAGCCTAATTCGATTATCTGGATGATTTTACATGAAGCGATTTTTATCACTTCTATTGCCGGATTTATGGGATTATTCCTGGGAATGGTCCTGCTTGATCTGGTGGGTCCCACCATTAAAAGCGAATTTTTGAGGAATCCGGCTGTCAACTTTCAAGTGGCCATTGCTACTGTTCTTATTTTAGTTATTGCCGGAACTATTGCAGGGTTTTTTCCTGCCAGAAGAGCCGCTCGTATAAAACCGATTGATGCATTAAATGAAGATTAAATATGTTTAAGAGAGATCAATGGGATGAAATATTAGAATCTTTAAGCGCCAACGGATTTAGAACGGTGATGACAGCCTTTGGGGTTTTCTGGGGAATATTTATTCTGATTATTTTATTGGCGGCCGGAAATGGGCTGGGTAATGGAGTGAAAAGTGTCTTCAGCGGATTGGCAACCAACTCTATGTTTATGTGGTCTCAACCGACTTCTGTTTCTTATAAGGGATTAAATAAAGGAAGACGTTACACCTTTAAATTAGGTGATGTGGAGGCTATAAAAAGAAATGTAGAAGGATTAAAAATTGTTTCACCAAGAAACAGATTAGGCGGTTTTGGAGGAGATAATAACGTTCAGAGAGGAATAAAACGCGGAGCATTCAATGTATATGGTGATTATCCTGAAATTATTGATCAACAACCCATGGATATTACCTCCGGAAGATTTATTAACTATATCGATATTAATGAAGAAAGAAAAGTGGCTGTTGTTGGCTTTTCTGTGGTTAATGAATTATATACTCCTGATGAGGAACCTTTAGGAACTTACATTAAAATAAATGGAGTTAACTTTCAAATCATAGGAGTTTATGAAAAGAAAGGAATGCAAGGTCAGGATCCTGAAGAAGCTTCCAAAGAAATCATAATTCCTTTTACCACTTACGGAAAAGCTTTTCACACCGGAGAAGACGTGAGTTTTATGTCGATAACTGCGGATGATAATCATACCATCACAGAACTAAAACAGGAAATTTTTGATGTCATAAAAAAACGTCATCGTATAGCCCCCGAGGATAATAGAGCTATTGGGAATTTTGACCTATTCGAACAGTTTAGTAAAATAAACGGACTCATTATCACTTTAAATGCGGTAGCTTATTTTGTAGGAATTTTAGTTTTACTTTCCGGAATTATCGGCATCAGCAATATTATGTTGATAGTAGTAAAAGAACGAACCAACGAAATAGGAATCCGACGAGCCTTAGGAGCATCTCCATGGGCTATTAGAAGTCAGGTTTTGGCAGAATCTGTTTTTCTGACCATTATAGCAGGTATGGCAGGAATTTCTTTTGCCACAGGCGTTTTATGGATAGCTAACAGAATGTTAGAAAAATCACAAAGTGAAAGTGTTATGTTTTCCGACCCATCTGTTGGTTTGGGGGCCATTATCACTGCTTTGTTGATTCTTGTTATTTCAGGTTTACTGGCAGGATTTATTCCTGCTCAAAATGCTATTCGCATTAAACCTGTAGATGCTTTAAGAACAGAATAAAATTAAAAAATTAGTTCAATAAATTAAGATTAATGAAAAGAACAGGAACTCTAATTATACTTATTGTGATTGCCTTATTATTTGTGGGCTCCATGTATTATCTGTATCAAAAAAACCAGAAGGACCCTACTGTTTATAAAACAGAAATGCCTTCTTATGCAGATGTCATAAATCAAACTGTAGCTACCGGTAATATTGTTCCTCAGGAAGAAATTGAGGTTAAACCAAATATTTCGGGGATTATTGACACCATTTATGTTGAGCCGGGTGATATTGTAAGAGCAGGCGATTTACTGGCGCAGTTAAAAGTCGTTCCGGATATTGATAATCTTGCCAGCAGCAGAAATCAGATCAGGGATGCCAAAATCGCTTTGGACAATCAGGAGAAGGTTTATAGAAGACAAAAAGCTTTGTATGATAAAGGTGTAATTTCTGCCAATGAGTTTGATGATGCACAAATGAATTATGATCGTGCCAAACAAACTTATGCAGCTGCACAGGAAACTTTTGAGATTATTCAAACCGGGAGTTCACGATTGATGGGAGCCACTACTAATACAAGTATTCGGGCTACTATCTCAGGAATGGTTTTGGATGTTCCTGTTGAAATAGGAGATCAGGTGATTCAGGCCAATAATTTTAATGAAGGAACTACTATTGCTTCTTTGGCTAATGTCAATAACATGATTTTTAAAGGAAAAATAGACGAATCGGAAGTAGGTCGTATTCAAACAGGATTACCTTTAAAAATAACTGTTGGAGCCATTCAAAATAAAGAATTTGATGCTTCTCTGTATTATATTTCTCCTAAAGCTGATGGAGAAGATTTGGATGCTGTTCAGTTTGAAATTAAAGGAAGATTAAAAAACAGAGACAGTACTTTTATCAGAGCCGGATTGAGCGCCAACGCTTCTATTATTCTGGAAGAAGCTAAAAATGTATTGACTTTACCTGAAGCCCTTGTTCAATTTGATTCGCAGACCAATCAATCCTTTGTGGAAGTTCAGACAGGAGATCAAAAATTTGAAAGAAGAAATATAACTTTAGGGATAAGCGACGGAATCATAGTTGAAGTGAAAGAAGGACTCAGTGAAAATGACAAAATAAAAATCTGGAATCCGATTGTTAAAGCTCAATTTTAAATATGAAAATTAAACAGATGAACCCAATCCGAAATTCTTTTTCAAAAGAACGAATCATATTTTTTAGCTTTTTATTAGCGTGGGCTGTCTTTCCTTCTTACAGTCAAAATCAACCACAGGAATGGACTCTGCAAGATTGCATTCAATATGCTCTCGATCACAACATTCAAATTCAACAAGCTTCCTTAGGCTTAAAAGAAGCTGAAATAGAAAAAAGTGATGCGCTTGGAAATTATCTTCCCAATATTTCTGCCATGGCCAATAATGGGTGGAATTCAGGATTAACACAAAATGTTACCACCGGAATCTTAGAACAACAAACCACAAGGAACTTTTCCTTAAATGCCACCGCCAGCATTCCTATTTATCATGGACTGCAAAATCTAAAACAATGGCAAAGAGCAAAAATGTCTGAAATTGCCAGACAATATGCTCTTGAACAAATGAAAGATGATATTCTACTTAATGTCACCAATGCCTATTTAAATATCATCGTCAATAAGGAAAGGCTTGCTGTCTTACAAGAGCAAAATCAGTTGACAAAAGAGCAGCTGACCCGCATAAGAATTTTAATTCAGGAAGGAGCTGCTCCTGCAGGTGATTCTTTAGATCTTAAAGCTACTGATGCCAATGAACAGCAACAAATTATAATCGCACAAAATGATGTCAGGATAGGATTAATTCATCTGGCTCAACTTTTACAAATTGATGATTATGCAAATTTCCAAATCGCCGATGCTGAGTATGATGTTCCCATAGAAACTTTACTCAATCGCACTCCGGAAGAAATTATAGAAAATGCCAGACAAAATCGTTATGAAATTAAAATAGCTGAACAGGATTTAGAACTGGCAAAAAAAGATGTTGAAATTGCCAAAAGCGCTCATTACCCTCGTCTCGATGCTTATGTAAATTTCAACACCAGAGAATCCGACAGAAAAAATACTGAAAGAGGAGAAATTGATCCTGACAATCCTACCCAAACAATAGGTTATGTAGAAGGAACAGGAGATAATGTAATCACTCCAAATTATTTAGTAAATGAAATCGGACCCAGACCTTTCTTTACTCAATTATCAAGAAATAAAGGTTGGGAATACGGATTAAGACTGACTGTACCTATTTTAAATGGTTTTCAAACCCGAAATACGGTCAGAAGAAATCAAATTAATATTGAGCGAAGAGAAATCGATTTACAACAAGCCAACCTCGATCTTGAATCTAATGTTTATCAGGCCTATGTAGATGCCCAGGGTGCTGCAGAAACTTATCTGGCCGCACAGGTTTCTGTTAATGCACAAGAACAGGCTTATGAATATTCTAAAGATAAATATGATGTAGGAAGAATTACTTCTTTCGAGTTCAGCCAGGCCAAATTTGATTTAACAGATGCAGAAAGCAGGCTGATTAATGCAAAGTATGATTATATATTTAAGCTAAAAGTTCTGGAACTTTATTTCGGAATCGCTCCTGAAGATATTCAGCTAAATTAATTTTACGTGGCGCATATTCTTTGCATAGAAACTACTTCTAAAAACTGTTCGGTTACTTTGGGAATTGATGGAAAGATAATTTCCACTAAAGAATTACCGGATGAGAGATATTCTCATTCTGAAAGACTTCATCCTTATATTGAAGAAGTTTTTGATCAATCCGGATATACATTAAAAGCTTTAGATGCTGTTGCAGTCAGTCGCGGTCCCGGATCTTATACAGGAATGAGAGTAGGCACCTCCGCAGCCAAAGGTTTATGCTTTGCGCTGGATATTCCTCTGATCTCTATTCCAACTTTGGAAATACTAATCAGACAAGCTGATAAAAAGGATTATGATTTTATAATTCCCATGCTGGATGCCAAACGAATGGAAGTTTACACCCTTGTTTATGATGTAAATAAAAATCAGCAAACTTCTGTTCAGACCAAAGTTTTGGATGAACAATCATTCGAGGAATATCTCAATCAGGGAAAAGTTCTATTTATCGGCACCGGAAGCAAGAAATTTGAAGCGATTTGCAAGCATCCTCAGGCTGTTTTCATAGAAACTTTTCCTTCTTCCAGAGAAATGGTTATTCCCGCTCAACAAAAATTTGAGCAAAAAGATTTTGAAGATTTAGCCTATTTTGAACCTTTATATTTTAAAGCTTTCACCGGCCAATAATTAAAAAATTTTCTTTTACAATTACATTTCTTTCTTATCGGCATCTGCTGAATTAAGCATGCGAATATCATATCTTGGATAAGCTATATTGATTCCTGCCGCATTTAATCGTCTTTCAGCATTTTCCAAAACAGCCCAGTGTATTCTCCAGAAATCAGCTGTAGAAGTATCAAAACGCACAGACAAAACAATACTATCTGCTGCTAATTCATTCACGACTACCTGAGGAGCCGGTTTTTTAAAAACACCCTTTTGCTCATTCACCAGATCAAGTAAAACTTCTCTGGCTTTTGCTATATCCGTTCCATAAGAAACCCGAATTGAGATGGCGTCTTTTCGTTTTCCTCTAATGCTATAATTTACTACTTTCTTATTCGAGAGTTCTCCATTTGGAACTAAAATCAGAAGGTTATTAAAATTGACAATTTTTGTGTAAAAAATAGAAACATCCTTTACTGTTCCCGAAACTCCATCAGCTTCAATCCAGTCTCCTATTCTGAATGGCCTCAACAGAATAATAATCACTCCGCCCGCAAAATTAGCAAGAGAACCTTGCAATGCCAAACCTATAGTTAATGCACCTGCTCCAAACATAGCCACCAGCGAACTGGTTTCAATACCCAGCTTCGCGATAACTGTTATCACCAGCAGAATCTTTAATCCTATATCAATAACATTGGTCAGAAAATTACGTAAAGCCTCATCATAATTTCTTTTGACAAAAATCTTATGCAGGGTTTTTACAAAAACTTTTATCAGCCAGAGTCCTATAAAAAAGATTACAATGGCTGCAACAATTTTTGGTAAATAATCAAGAAAAAGATGAAAATACCGGTCTGTAATCGAGGGGATTTTTTCTAAATCGTTCATTAAAGAGAATGTTTAAAAATTAAAACTGAATGTTTTTTTACAGAAGACAAATCTCCAAATATTTTCGTTCAGCTTTAAAATTTTAATAAAGATTTAAATGTTCAAGCCTTCGAAATGAGGTTTCACCTAAGCTTTGACTTCTTTTCCACCTTCTTTTAAAAGAAATGAGTGTTTTAACTTTAGGTTTTTTTATCTTTGTGAGATGAAAATTGATGAAAATATGCAACAAACCTCAACAAAATCGGATGATATCTCCTTTGAAGCTTTTAAAGATGAAGTTCTAAAAGATTACCGAATAGCTTTAGTCAGCAGAGAATGTAGTTTATTGGGACGACGTGAAGTTTTAACCGGAAAAGCCAAGTTTGGTATTTTCGGAGACGGAAAAGAAGTTCCGCAGTTAGCGATGGCAAAAGTTTTTAAAAATGGAGATTTTCGTTCCGGATATTATAGAGACCAAACCTTTTTTATGGCTTTGGGTTTATTATCTGCAGAAGAATTTTTTGCAGGTTTGTATGCCAACACGGATATAGAAAAAGAACCTATGTCCGGCGGGCGACAAATGGGTGGTCACTTTTCAACCCCCAGTTTAAATGAAGATGGCAGCTGGAAAAACTTGATGAAGCAAAAGAATTCGAGTTCTGATATCTCACCCACTGCAGCACAAATGTCCAGACTTTTAGGATTGGCTCAAGCTTCTCAGGTTTATCGGAATTTAGACAATATTCCGGGATCAGAAAATTTTTCAGAAAAAGGCAATGAAATCGCCTGGGGAACCATCGGAGATGCCAGCACCAGCGAAGGAATCTTCTGGGAAGCTATAAATGCTGCCGGAGTGATGCAAGTGCCTATGGTGGTCAGCGTCTGGGATGATGGATATGGGATTTCCGTTCCAAAAAAATATCAAACCACAAAAGAAAGTATTTCAGAAATACTCAGTGGTTTTCAGAGAGAAGACTCTGATTCTTCAGGCCTGGAAATTCTTACGGTAAAAGGCTGGGATTATCCTGCTTTGATTGAAGTCTATCAAAAAGCCAGTAAGATGGCCCGTGAAGAACATGTTCCTATTTTGATTCATGTAAAAGAGCTTACACAACCTCAAGGTCACTCGACTTCAGGTTCTCACGAAAGATATAAAAGCAAAGAGCGACTGGAGTGGGAAAAAGAGCAAGATTGTATTCTTCATATGAGAAAGTGGATTTTAGAAAATGATCTTTCTTCAAATGACGAATTAGATGAAATAGAAAAATCTGCCAAAAAAGAAGCCAGGGAAGGTATGCGTGCTGCCTGGAAAGCTTTCAGCGGAAAACAAAAAGAAGATAAAAAACAACTTTCTCACATTTTAGAAAATCTTCAAAAAGACAGTTCTAATCCTGCAGCTATTTCAGCTTTAAGAAAAGAACTTCGAGCAAATAAAGATATTTTTAAATATGAATTATTACAAATTGCCCGAAAAGCTTTAAGAGAAAGCATAAAAGATCAGTCTGAGAGCAAAAAAGAACTGCAAAAATGGATTAAAGACTATCTCAAGCTCAATCAGCCTGAATACAGCAGTCATCTTTACAGCAACACAGAATGGAATGCCCGGGCTATTGAAGAAGTTCCTCCTACTTATGATGAAGATGCAGAAGAAGTGGACGGACGAATTATTTTGAGAGACAACTTTGATAAAATATTTGAAAATAAACCCGAAGTTCTCATTTTCGGAGAAGATTCCGGAAACATTGGTGATGTAAACCAGGGTCTGGAAGGACTTCAGAAAAAATACGGAAAAACGCGAATCAGCGATACCGGAATTCGGGAAAACACCATCGCCGGACAAGGAATCGGTTTAGCTTTAAGAGGTTTACGACCGATTGCAGAAATACAATATCTGGATTATATTCTTTATTGCATTCAAATTTTAAGCGATGATTTAGCTACCACTCATTATCGTACTAAAGGAAGACAAAAAGCTCCTGTGATAATCAGAACCAGAGGTCACAGACTGGAAGGAATCTGGCACAGTGGTTCGCCTATGGCAGGAATGATTCATCTTTTGAGAGGAATTAATATTTTAGTTCCCAGAAACATGCAAAAAGCTGCAGGTTTCTATAACACTATGTTGGAAAGCGATGAACCTGCAGTAATAGTTGAATCTTTAAATGGATATAGATTAAAAGAATTAATGCCTAATAATTTAGGAGAATTCAGAACCCCTATTGGGAAAGTTGAAATCACTCGCGAAGGAACAGACATCACCCTGGTGTCTTATGGTTCTACTTTCAGATTAGTGGAAGCAGCAGCTGAAGATTTAGCCAAAGCAGGCATTGAAGCTGAAGTGATAGATGTACAATCTCTTATTCCTTTTGATCTTGATCATGAAATTGTAGAGTCGGTAAAGAAAACAAACCGCTTACTTATTATAGATGAGGATGTTCCGGGAGGTGCTTCTTCTTATATCATGCAGCAAGTTCTGGAAGTTCAAAATGCTTATAAGTGGCTGGATAGTCAACCTCAGACACTAACCGCAAAAGAACATCGCCCACCATATACTTCAGATGGAGATTATTTCTCAAAGCCTTCTCAGGATGATATTTTCGAAAAGGTTTATGAAATTATGAGCGAAGCAAATCCGCAGAAATTCCCTGATTTATATTCTTAAAAAGTCTGATGTAGATTTTATACAAGGTCAGGTTGTAAAACCCTGGCCTTTTTTATTTAAAATCAAAATAAATAAACATGCCCCAATTGATAAGGCTTTTTTTATCTTTGACAAAATTTTTTCCGGTTGTTTTTAAAAGCTGACTTATATCATTTAATGACATTTTTTTAAATTGAATATTTATGGCTTTAAAAACCTGAAATGACATCTAATTCATAATATTTTATCGCAGGATAGATTACAAACTTACGACTTATGACTACAGTAATTATTCTTCTTTTTGTATTCGGCTATTTGGCCATAGCTTTTGAACATCCTTTAAAATTAGATAAATCTGTTTCAGCTCTTTTGATGGCAGCTCTCATCTGGGCATTTCTATCCCTGGGTTTTCAATGGGGAAGTTTTGATGTCATTAATGTTTTTGGTGAAACTTTTAATTTTTCTTCCGGTGGAGAACAGGCCATGGAAGGGTTTGAAAACACCTTACTTCATCATTTAGGAGCTACTGCTGAAATTTTACTCTTTCTGATTGGAGCCATGACCATTGTAGAGATTATAGACTTACACAATGGATTTGAACTTATTAAAAAAGCAGTAACCACAAAAAGTAAAAGAAAATTACTCTGGATAGTCGGAATAATCGGATTCTTTCTGTCCGCTGTAATTGACAACTTAACAGCTACCATAGTTTTAGTAACTTTAATAGGAAAATTAATTCACAATAGAAATGAAAGAATCTGGTACGCTTCTTTAATTGTTCTTGCAGCCAATTCCGGGGGTGCCTGGTCTCCCATCGGGGATGTGACCACCACCATGTTGTGGATAGGAAAAAAAGTAACCGCCCCTCTATTAGTAGAATATTTAATAGTTCCCTCTATTGTTTCTTTTGCAGTTCCTTTTTTAATTGCCAGTTATTTACCCATTTTTCGAGGAGAACTGTCCAAACCTGAAGAGAAAGTTGAAGATGTTCCTGAGCTGTTAACCAGTCGTCTGATGTTATTTTTAGGAATTGGAATGATTGTATCAGTTCCAATCTTCAAAGCCATTACAGGTCTTCCACCTTATCTGGGGATGATGTTTGCCTTAGCAGTGGTTTGGTTAGTAGCTGAATATGCAAAACCGGAAAAACCCTTTAAGTCGGAAAGAAAATTACTTTATACAGTTAGAAAAGCTTTATCTGAAATAGATATGGCCAGTATCCTTTTCTTTTTTGGTATATTGATGGCTGTAGCCGGACTGGAAGCTTTAGTATATGGAGTTGTCAACGGAGAAGAAGTAGGAACGCTCCGATACACTGCAGAAATGCTTGAGATTGCTATTCCAAATCAAGAAATTGTTATTTTACTGTTAGGGGTTTTATCAGCTGTAGTTGACAACGTTCCTTTAGTAGCTGCTACTATGGGAATGTATGATTTCCCGATTGATAATGAAATCTGGCATTTTATTGCTTATTCTGCCGGAACAGGAGGAAGTATGTTAATTATTGGTTCTGCTGCGGGAGTTGCAGCTATGGGAATGGAAAGAATCGACTTCATCTGGTATCTGAAAAAAATCGCCTGGCTGGCATTTATAGGATTTATTGTAGGAGCCGGAGTTTTTCTTTTAATTGAAAATGTTTTATTTCCTAACCTGGCTTAACAATTATTTTTTCTAAATTTCGTTATCATCTTAACCAAGATTATTTCTATGCTTAATATATTCATTCAAGAAACAGCCGAACTGGCTCAAGATTTAGAAGTTACACCTGAAGAAAAAACGCTTTCTTTTATGGAATTACTTTTCAGCGGAGGAGTGGCGGGAAACACCATAATTGCCATTTTATTTTTGCTGTTGGTAATCGCTGTTTATATTTATTTTGAAAGATATTTTGCCATCAAAGCTGCTTCCAAAACCGATGTTCATTTTATGGATCAAATCCGGGATAAAGTAGCTACCGGCAATATTGAAGGAGCAAGAATCAGATGTGCACAGGAAAACACTCCGGTGGCACGTTTAACCGAAAAGGGAATTTCAAGAATAGGAAGTCCTTTGGAAGATATTAATACAGCCATCGAAAATGCAGGGCAATTAGAAGTTTATAAACTGGAAAAAAATGTTGCTATTCTGGCTACTATTGCCGGAGCCGGACCTATGTTAGGTTTTTTAGGAACCGTTATCGGAATGATTTTGGCTTTTCATGAACTGGCCAGCAGCAGCGGTCAAGCAGAAATGGGAAGTTTGGCTCAGGGTATTTACACCGCAATGACCACAACGGTAGCAGGCCTTATTGTCGGAATTATTGCTTATATTGGATATAATCATTTAGTTGTAAAAACCGATAAAGTTGTTCATCAGATGGAAGCTACAGCAGTAGATTTCTTAGATCTTTTAAACGAACCGGCTTAATATGAATTTAAGAGGAAGAAATAAAGTCAGTGCACAGTTTAATATGTCGTCTATGACCGACATAGTGTTTCTGCTATTGGTTTTTTTCATGATTAGTTCACCGGTTGTTACCCCCGAAGCTTTAGATTTAATTTTACCCAGAGCTAAAGGAAAAACCACCAGTCAACAGAATATTGCGGTGAGCATTGACAAAAACTATAATGTTTTTATCAACAATCAACAGGTTAATAAAAATAATCTGGAGCTTGAACTTCAAAGACAAATAGGAAATATAGAAAACCCTACCATCATCCTAAGAACTGAACAAACAGTTCCCATTCAGGAAGCGGTAGATATTATGTCTATAGCACAGAGGAATCGCTATAAATTAATTTTAGCTGTTAAACCATAAATCAATTTTAATGGCATTATTTCAGGAAAAATCAGAAAAAAAATCTTTGGTGATTACGATAGTTATCAATTCTATCCTGATCTTACTATTGTTTTTTTTCGGTTTAACCTATATGGATCCTCCGGAAGAAAGCGGTATTGCTGTAATTTTTGGAGAATCAACAGTAGGCTCGGGAAATATTCAACCCACAGTTCCGGTAAAAACCAGTCCGGTTGAAGAAACTTCTCCTGTCGAAGAAGAAACTTCCGTACCGGAAGAGCCTCAACCTGAAGCTTCCACTGAAGAAGAAGCCATTACTCAAGATATAGAAGAAGCTCCTGTTATCAATAAACCGGATAAAAAAAGTGAAACTTCCATAGATAAAAAACCGGAAAAAAAACAACCTGAAAAAAAACCGGATCCCAAACCAGATCAGTCCACTTCTGATGCTTTACAAAATATTTTGAGTGGAAAAACTCAGGATGGTAAATCCAATCAAGGAAAAGGAGATGATCGGCAAGCAGGTAATAAAGGTGATCCTTCAGGAAGTCCGGATGCAAAATCTTATTACGGCCAGGGCCAGGGTTTGGACGGCGACGGAAACTATAGATTAGGCGGAAGAAAAGCTTTAAACAAGCAAAAATACACTCAGGAATGCAATGAATCCGGGATTGTAGTTGTTGAAATAAAAGTTAATCAGCAAGGTGAAGTAATTCAGGCCAAAGCCGGTGTGAGGGGAACTACCAATACCAGCAGCTGCTTATTAAATCCTGCCAGACGTGCTGCTCTGGAAACCACTTTTAATGCAGATGCCAATGCTCCATCCATTCAAACAGGAACCATTATCTACGAGTTTAAGTTATCAGAATAATATTTTATGACTTATCAACAAACCCTTAAGTGGATGTTTTCCCAGCTTCCTATGTATCAGCGTCAGGGAAATTCTGCTTTTAAAAAAGATCTGGATAACATTCTTATATTTTCCAAACATCTTAATCATCCTGAAAAACAATTTAAAACTATTCATGTAGCCGGAACCAATGGAAAAGGTTCTGTTTCTCACATGATAGCCTCTGTTTTACAACAAGCCGGTTTTAAGGTAGGTTTATATACTTCTCCTCATTTAAAAGATTTTAGAGAGCGTATTAAAATCAATGGAAAAATGATTGATGAGAATGATGTTGTCGATTTTATTCAACGGCATCAATCATTTTTAGAAGAAAATCAGCTTTCTTTTTTTGAAATGACCGTTGGTATGGCCTTTCAATATTTTGCAGAACAGGAAGTAGATATTGCAATTATTGAAACAGGATTAGGCGGGCGATTGGATTCCACAAACATTATTCAACCTTTGCTGTCTGTGATCACCAACATCAGTTTGGATCATACTGCTATGCTGGGTGAAAATCTTTCTGAGATAGCTTTTGAAAAAGCAGGTATTATTAAACCACAAACTCCTGTAGTTATTGGTGAGAAAAATGATTCAACTTCAGCTGTTTTTATAAATAAAGCCAAAAAAGAAAAAGCCCCCATTTATTTTGCGGAAGAAGAATATCATCCTGCTTATCAATCAGACTTAAAGGGTATTTATCAAACCAGGAATATACAAACTGTAGCTTCAGCCATTGAAAAACTGAGAAATCTGGGATGGAAAATAAAAGAAGAAGACATCTCTACAGGATTATTGAATGTTTTTAATCTTACAGGATTTCAAGGAAGATGGCAACAACTTGGAGAGCATCCAAAAATCATTTGTGATACCGGACATAATCCGGCAGGGTTAAACTTTGTTTTTCAGCAATTGGAAAAAGAAGTTTATCAAAACCTACATTTTGTTTTAGGAGTTGTTGATGATAAAGATTTAGACAGTATTCTTCCTATGTTTCCTAAAGATGCTCAATATTATTTTTGCCGGGCTGATGTTCCAAGAGCTTTAGACGAAAAAGAATTATCAAAGAAAGCAGCTGCATTTAATTTAAAGGGAAAAACGTATAAAAGTGTCAATCAGGCTTTTACAGCTGCAAAAGCCAATGCAAAAAAAGAAGATTTAATTTTTGTAGGAGGCAGCACTTTTACGGTTGCAGAAATTTTATAAAATTTATTTCTTTTTACTTGCTGTAAAGTAAAATTAGCTTATATTTGCAAGCACATAATTTCAGGGCGCGTAGCTCAGTTGGTTTAGAGCACTTGGTTTACACCCAAGGGGTCAGGGGTTCGAATCCCTTCGCGCCCACTGAAACCTAAAGTTTTCTTTAGGTTTTTTTGTATTTAGGGTCATTAACTCAGTTGGTTTAGAGTGTTACCTTGACAGGGTAGAAGTCATTGGTTCGAATCCAATATGACCCACAGTTTAAAGCCTGTTTGGTATAAAATCAAAGCAGGCTTTTTCTTTTTAATAATTCCGGGCCAATTCTAAAAAAGTTATTGCTTCTAAATCTTAAATAACTTTTTTCTCATATTTCTCCATCTGTAATTTCGTATCCACTTTCCTTCTTCCGAAGAAATTAAAAATCCGGACTTATTTCTTTTAGCAGAAAAATATCCTTTCATATAATTGAAGAATACTTTTCTGTCTTTTTTTAACCAGGCCATTTTAGCTGAAGTCAATAAACTGATAAAAAAGCCATAACGCATTCTGTAAAGCGCTTCTCCAAAAATAAGAGGATCTTTATGTTTATAAGTTGCTCCGGTAGGCCGTAAGTGTTTTACTTTAAGTTGAGATAAAGTATTAATTTCCCATCCGTGATATTGAGCAAGCAACTCATCGAGAGTATCCCATCCCATGGCCGGTTTTAATCCGCCAATAGCTTCAAAACAAGCTTTTCTATAAGCTTTTAAAGCTCCACGTATATGAAACTTATCTGTAAGGTTTTCTAACTCCCATTGATTGTTTTTTTCTATATAACAAAACCCTCCGGCCATTCCTAATTGAGGATTTTCCCGGAAAGCCCGATTTAATTCTTTAAAATAATTTTTCGGGAAAATTAAGTCGGCATCAAACTTACATAAGATATCAAAGTTCTGATCTAACTGCTTTAAACCTTCATTAAAAGCATGAACCACCTTGCTTCCCGGCAGATGCTTATCGGAAGATTCTATTTGAATCAGTTTTACAAAATCGAAATTTTTGGAAAATTCTTGAACTATAGCCGCTGTGCGATCTGTAGAATGATCATCAACTACTATAATTTTCTTGGGGAGGGGATTTTGAAGTAAAAGAGAATCTAAAGTTTTGGCTATATATGCTTCTTCATTATGAGCAGGAATAATCACATAAAACCTTAGATTCTCCTTATTTTTCATCAATTGTCATCTCTTTAGAGATAATTTAATACTGATAGACCAGGGCATTAAGATTCATACCTGCACCTACACTTGCAAACATGATAAGATCGCCTTTTTCAAGATGATGATTTTCAATTTCACCTTTACGCACCTGATCTAACAAAGTGGGTAAAGTGGCTACAGAGCTGTTTCCTAATTTATGAATATTCATAGGCATAATATGCTCAGGAATGGGTTTATCATAGAGTTTATAAAACCTTTCACACATAGCTTCATCCATTTTTTCATTAGCCTGGTGTAAAAATATCTTCTTTAAATCATCTATAGATCTTCCACTTTTATCCAAACAGGATTTCATAGCCTGAGGCACTTTGGTCAGGGCAAAATTATAGATTCTTCGGCCTGACATTTTCACATACTGAATATTTTTAATAGCCTCTTCTTTATGTTCTGAAAGATGATAATTCAGATAAGGCGCTTCACTATAAGTATAAGAAGCCGATTCGTGTGCCAGAATTCCTCCCGGCTGATCAGACTCTTCAATAATAGTAGCTCCTGCTCCATCGGCAAAAATCATACTGTCTCTATCGTGGGGATCCACAACACGTGATAAAGTTTCAGCACCAATAATCAGACATTTTTTAGCCATTCCGGCACGAATAAAAGCTTGTGCCTGAATAACACCTTCCAGCCATCCCGGACATCCGAAGATAACATCATAAGTAACACAGCTGTTGTTTTTAATCCTGAGTTTATGTTTTACACGGGCAGCTATACTGGGAACCTGATCTGTTTGATTGGAACCATCACGTACATCTCCAAAATTTTGGCCGACAATAATATAATCCAATTCTTCAGGATTTATACCAGCATCCTCTATAGCACGCTGTGCAGCAATGGTAGCAATATCCGAAGTGAGTTGATTTTTTTTCACATAACGGCGTTCTTCAATTCCGGTTATATTTTTCAACTTTTCAACAATCACCTCATTGGGTTGATCAATCAGCGATCCATCCTTATTGACAAAAACGTTGTCAAGGAAATCTGAGTTCTTTTTAATCACTTCAGGAATATAACTTCCAACTCCGGTTATGACAATTGACATATTTTAGTTTTCTTGCTTAAATTAGAGTTCAAGTTAAGAATTAATAAAATAAAAACTGGAAACTCTTGACTGTTTTATAAAATCTTTAAAAAGAAAGAAGTGAAAGGTTTGAATTAACCTTCCACTTTTTCCATATATTCTTCCATTGGAGGACAGGTACACATCAGGTTTCTGTCTCCATAAGCTTCATCTACTCTTCTTACTGAAGGCCAGAATTTATTCTCCTTAACATAATCTAACGGAAAGGCTGCTTTTTGACGAGAATATGGAAGATTCCACTGGTCGGCTGTCAGCATTTCTAAAGTATGAGGCGAATTTCTAAGAATATTTTCTTTTTCTTCGGCTGTAGATTCTTCAATTTCTTTTCGAATTGAAATCATCGCTTCAATAAATCTATCTAACTCAGCTTTTGATTCACTTTCGGTTGGCTCAATCATCAAAGTTCCGGCAACAGGGAAAGAAACGGTCGGAGCATGGAAACCATAGTCCATCAATCTCTTGGCAATATCAATTACTTCAATCCCTTTATCTTTAAACTCTCTGCAATCTACAATCATTTCATGCGCTGCTCTTCCGCGTTCACCTGAATAAAGAATAGTATAATGCTCGGCCAAACGCTCTTTAATATAATTTGCATTGATAATAGCAAATTCTGTTGCTTCTTTCAATCCTTTTCCGCCCAACATAGTAATGTATCCGTAAGAAATCAGACACACCAAAGCAGATCCATAAGGTGCAGAAGAAATAGAGTCTAAACTGTTTTCACCTCCTGTTTTTACAATGGGATTAGAAGGAAGGAAAGGTTTAAGATGCTCTGCCACACAAATGGGTCCGACTCCGGGTCCTCCCCCACCATGAGGAATGGCAAAGGTTTTATGTAAGTTAAGATGGCAAACATCCGCTCCGATTTTTCCCGGATGAGAATATCCTACTTTTGCGTTCATATTGGCTCCGTCGAGATAGACCTGACCACCATTATCATGAACAATTTTGGTTATTTCTCTGATAGCTGATTCAAAAACTCCGTGAGTAGAAGGATAAGTAACCATAATAGCGGCTAAATTATCTTTATGCTTTTCAGCCTTTTCTCTTAGATCTTCCACATCAATATTTCCTACTTCGGTTGATTTTACCACTACTACTTTCATTCCTGCCATAGAAGCACTGGCCGGATTTGTTCCGTGAGCCGAAGCGGGAATTAGACAAATATTTCTATGCCCCTCACCTCTTGATTCATGATAAGCTCTAATAGTCATCAATCCTGCAAACTCTCCTTGAGCTCCTGAATTGGGCTGTAAAGAAGTTGCTGCCAATCCGGTGATAATGCTTAGCTGATTCTCCAGGTTTTTAATCATTTCCTGATAACCTTCAGCTTGATCAAAAGGAACAAATGGATGAATATTACCCCATTGAGGATTACTTAACGGAAGCATTTCCGAAGCAGCATTCAGTTTCATGGTACAAGATCCAAGAGGAATCATGGAATGCGTCAATGATAAATCTTTACGCTCAAGTTTCTTAATATATCTCATCATTTCTGATTCAGAACGATAAGTGTTGAAAACTTCATGAGTTAAGTAATCGGATTGTCTTGCTACTGAAGCTTTAGCTAATAAATCTTTAGCTTTTCTTTCTAATTTCGGCTCCGGTTTTCCGGCTACTTCAGCAAAAATGGAGAGAATATCCTTTAAATCTTTTTCGGAAGTAGTTTCATTTAAAGAAATGCTGACTGTCTCTTTATCAGGATAATAAAAATTAATTTTTTTACTTTCCGCTAAGACTTTAACCTTAACTGCATCTGCTTTTATGCGGATGGTATCAAAATAAAGATCATTGAGCTGTTCATAACCCAATTCTTCAAGAGCTGCACTTAAATCAACTGTTGACTGATGCACTTTATCCGCAATATATTTTAAACCTTCAGGACCGTGATAAACAGCATACATTCCTGCCATAACTGCCAGTAAAACCTGAGCGGTACAAATATTAGAAGTAGCACGGTCTCTTTTAATATGTTGTTCTCTTGTCTGCAGAGCCATTCTGAGCGCAAAATGCCCATCTTTATCTCTGGTTACCCCAATAATTCTTCCGGGCACATGTCGCTGATATTCAGTTTTTGTTGCAAAATAAGCAGCGTGCGGTCCTCCATATCCCATAGGAATTCCAAATCGCTGAGTGGTTCCTACCACTACATCGGCTCCTATTTCTCCCGGAGCTCTTAATTTTACCAAACTTAAAATATCGGCAGCAACAGCCACTTTTATATTATGTTCCTGGGCTTTTTTAATAAAATCCTCATAATCATAGACCTGTCCTGAAGCTCCCGGATATTGCAAAAGCGCACCATAATATTCTTCTGAAAAATCAAAATCCTGATGATTCCCAACCTCTAAAACAATGTCTAAAGGCTTGGATCTCGTTCTCAGAATAGCCAGGGTTTGAGGTAAGATTTCTTCAGAAACAAAAAACTTATTAGCTTTAGCTCTTTTTTTCTCCCGATCACGAACAGAAAACAACATAGTCATAGCCTCAGCAGCTGCAGTTCCTTCATCTAATAAAGAAGCATTGGCTAATTCTAAACCAGTAAGATCGCTTACCATAGTTTGGAAATTCAATAAAGCTTCTAATCTTCCTTGTGCAATTTCAGCTTGATAAGGAGTGTAAGCAGTGTACCAACCCGGATTTTCTAAAATATTCCTTTGGATAACAGCCGGTAAATTTGTGGCGTGATATCCGAGCCCAATATAAGTTTTGAATCTTTTATTCTTTTGAGCCAGGGCGTCAATATGTTCAGCATACTCCTGCTCTGATAATCCCTCCGGTAAATCAAGTTCTTCTGAAAGTCTGATATCATCCGGAATCGTTTCAAACATCAGTTGATCAATAGAATCAACTCCAATAGTTTTTAATATCTCTGAGGTGTTTTCAGGGCGGGGACCTATATGTCTCAACGCAAAAATATCTGTATTCATAGCGAATTAAAGTTGCTTGGTTTATGGCTTGCAAAAATACATTATTATATGAGATTTTCGACTTTAAACAGAAAGATTAATGTTTAAAATCAAGTTGTTTAGCCTGTTTTATATCATTGTTTTTGTGAGAAATATTTTTATGGAAAATTTTTATCTAAAAACAAAAAACAGCAGAAAAGTAAAATGTTTTTAGCTTTACTAATCTGCTGTTTTTTTTGTAAAATTCTTTGTTTTACTTGTTTCCTTTAGGAGGTAATCCTGCTAAAATAAGATTTACAAAAGGAATTAAAAATAACCATTTTGAAATTTCAACATCATTCAGTCTTCTAAAACCTAAAGTAATAAACGGAATTACAACAATCAAGTTATAGATTGTTCCGATATGCTCAAATCCTAATGCGCCTTTTATCAAACCTATAAAAAAACTAATAATGATATTGATTAAAAGGAAAAACCAAAATTCTTTTATTGAAGCTTTGCCTGTAATATTTAAAACTTCTTTAAAAGGTTTAAAATAATATTTCATGAAAAATTAAATTATAATTACGAACCTCTGCAATTTGTAAAAGCGTAATCTAAAAACTCTACATCTAATGAATTTCAGCAGCTGCTGAGCATTTTCAGGACGCGGACCAATATAAAAATATTTTCCTTTGAGCCACTAATAAACTTACCCATTCATTAACAACTTGAGATCCGATTACAAGTTCCTCCAACAGCTTTCATTCTTAATAAGATAGTTTATCTTTGCCCAAAATATAAAAAATATGAAATCAAAAGTTCGTGTTAGGTTTGCACCCAGTCCTACAGGACCTCTACATATAGGAGGTTTGAGAACCGCTTTATACAATTATTTATTTGCAAAAAAAAATGAAGGGGATTTTATTCTTCGAATAGAAGACACCGACCAGAATCGCTTTGTAGAAGGAGCTGAAGATTATATTATTAAATCTTTGAATTGGTCAGGAATTCCTTTTGATGAAGGTCCGGGAAAAGACAAAGGTTTTGGTCCTTATCATCAAAGTAAAAGAAAATCTATTTATCAGGAATATATTGAAGAATTGCTTAAAACCGGACAGGCGTACTATGCTTTTGATACGGCTGAAGAATTAAGTAAAATCCGGGAAGAATACGAAAAAGAAGGGAAAACTTTTTCTTATAGCTGGGAAAACAGAGAAGGTTTAAATAATTCTCTAAATCTTTCTGCTGATGAAGTAAAAAGAAAATTAGACAATTCAGAAAATTATGTGATCCGTTTCAAACCTCCGCGCAATAAAGAATTAATTTTAAATGATCTGGTCAGAGGAAAGATAAAAGTCAACACCGACATTATTGATGATAAAGTATTGTTTAAAAGTGACGGGATGCCTACCTATCATATGGCCAACATTATTGATGATCATCTGATGGAAATCACTCATGTAATTCGTGGAGAAGAATGGCTTCCTTCTATGGGATTACATGTTTTACTATATGAAGCCTTAGGTTGGGAAGCTCCGGAATTTGCTCATTTACCGCTCATATTAAAACCCGTAGGCAAAGGAAAACTCAGCAAACGAGATGGCGATAAATTGGGTTTCCCGGTTTTTCCTCTTGATTGGAAAGATCCGGCTACAGGAGAATTTTCTCAGGGATATAAAGAAGCAGGTTATTTTCCTGAAGCTCTCATTAACATGCTTGCCCTTTTGGGCTGGAATCCGGGTAAAGGTTCTGAAAAAGAAATATTTTCTTTAGAAGAACTCATTGAGGCATTTGATTTGGACCAGGTCTCAAGAGCCGGCGCAAGATTTGATTTTGATAAAACAAAATGGTTTCAGCATCAATATATGCTGAAGAGAGACAGTTTTGAATTAGCAGAAAAATTCATGCAATCTTTAAGAGAAAAGGGATTTGAAGTTTCTATAGCTTATGTTGAAAAAGTAGTTAAAGCAGTACAAGAAAGAGCAACTTTTGTTCAGGATTTCTGGGATTTAAGTTATTTCTTCTTTGAAAATCCAAAAGAATTTGATTCAAAAGCCGTTAAAAGAGTCTGGAAAGATGAAACAACTCTTCTTATTACTGAAGCCAAAATGATTATTGAAGAAGTTGAAGATTTCACAGAAGAAAATTTAAAAACAACAGTCCGCTCCTGGATTAAGGAGAAGGAAATTGGTTTTGGAAGCATCATGAGTCCTCTGCGGTTAAGTCTGGTGGGACAAATGATGGGACCTGATGTTTTTGCCATCATGGAAATGATTGGCAAGACCAAGACCGTTGATCGTTTAGAATTTGCTATTAAAACTTTGTCTTAAAAACAGAAGAACTCCAAAAAATTAAAGCCCGATTTTTTTCGGGGGCTTTAATTTTTCTAATAATTTTCAATTTCATCTCTTCCTTCTTTTTCTCAAAAAAGAGTTTAACAACTGGAAAGCTGAGATACTTTTGCTTGCTCCCGAAATAAAATTTTGAAATAAATTTTTTGGAGCCAAATCTTCTTTAATCTGGAACCATCTCAACTTGAGCTTTTCTTCTTCAATTTGGTTTTTCAATTTAAGAATTTCAATATCTCTTTCGATTTCTTCTATATTTTTATAATAAGGCATGTAAAAAGATTTTAAAATTTAATTTTTCGAATTTGGATCATTTTAAATGATAAGCTTTTCAAAATTCGAGCTCTGAAAAAATATTTTCCAAAAAGAAGAATAAGAATAAGAATGAACAGATAAAAACCGGCTATGATAAAGAAACCATAACTCATATTCCCTAAATAATCTCCAATCCAAATAGCAGCTCCAAACGAAACAAAGATTAAAAAGAAAATCAGTAAAACAACACCTAAGACAAATTTTAAAATCCTACTGCCTATCTCTGTCACTTTTTTAAGCAATCGCAGCTGAAGAAATTCTATCTTGGTTTCCAGATACAGTTTCAGATCTTTCTTTAATTCGTCATAATGTTCTTTTACTTTGGAAAAAGCCATTTCGGATAAATTATAAAGAGTTAATTATTTACTTAGAAGGTTTGGTTTTGTCTGCTGCTTTGTCCAGACCTTTTTCTGCCTTATCAATTCCTTTTTCTACTTTTTCTTCTGCTTTTTTAGTAACTTCTTTTGCTTTATCCTCCGCTTTTTTAGCAGCATCCTTAGTTTTATCTTTAGCTTTATCTACCCCTTCCTCAACTTTATCTTCCAGATCTTCAATAGCCGAGTCTCCTTCTTTATGAAGTTTTTTAGTCTGATCGCGCAATTCATCCAAACGCTTTTGAAGAGATGCAATAATCTCATCGGCTTTGTCACCGGCAAGGGATATAGTGTGATCTAATCTCTTTTCTAATTCAGCCAATGTTTTTTTAGTAGATTCGCTGACATTAGCAGAAGTTTTATCCCACTGCTTTTTCACTTTTTCCTTTGTCTTTTCCGCTTCTTCACCAATAATTCTTCGAGTTTCCTCTCCTTTTTCAGGAGCATAAAGTAAACCGATTCCTGCTCCAATAGCTGCACCTGATAAAAAAGCTAAAATGCTGTTTCTTGTATTTGACATATTCAATTGATTTAAAGTTATTCGCTTAAAACAAAGTTATTCTAATAATTCAGATTTTAGGTTAAAAATTTTAGAAAACTTTTATTTAAAACTCAATTTACTCGATTTTTCTCCAAGAATCCCTTAAAGGAACCGTTCTATTGAAAACTAATTTCTCTTCAGTACTATCTTTATCAACGCAGAAATATCCTTTTCGCTGAAACTGAAATCTTTCTAAAACTTTGGCATCTCTTAATCCGGGCTCAATAAATCCTGTTACTACTTTTAAGGAATCAGGATTTATAAAATCCAGAAAAGATTTTTCCTTATCAGCTTCAGGATCCGGAACGGTAAAGAGCCTGTCATATAATCTGATCTCAGCAGGAATAGCATGTTTGGCAGAAACCCAATGTAAAGTCCCTTTTACTCTTCTCTTACTTTCAGGAGTTCCGCTTCCACTTTTACTTTTTGGATCATAAGTACAATAGATGGTGACAATATTTCCTGTTTCATCTTTTTCTACTCTCTCAGCCTTTATAATATAAGCACTTTTTAACCGGACTTCTTTACCAATAGTTAAGCGGAAAAATTTTCTTCCGGCTTCTTCCTTAAAATCTTCTCTTTCGATAAATAATTCTCCGGAAAAAGGAATTTTTCTGTTTCCCGCAGTCTCATCTTCAGGATTATTTTCTGTTTCAACCCATTCTTCTTCCTGATCGTAGTTTTCAATGACTAACCTAACCGGATCCAGAACAGCCATCACCCTCTGAGTAGTTTTATTTAAATCTTCCCGCGCGCAAAATTCCAAATGAGACATATCTATCAGATTTTCTCTTTTTCCAATTCCAATTGAATCTGCAAAATTACGAATACTCATAGGGGAATATCCTCTTCTTCTCAACCCTGAAATAGTAGGCATACGCGGATCATCCCAGGATTCTACTATTCCTCTTTCCACCAATTGAGCCAGCTTTCTTTTACTGACTATACTATGACTTAAATTACGTCTGGCGAATTCTCTTTGTTTGGGCTTTAAATCATCAGAATTACTGATTTTTTCTAAAAACCAATTATACAATTCTCTGTGAGGCAAAAATTCCATAGTACAAAAAGAATGGGAAATATCTTCAATATAATCACATTCACCATGGGCCCAGTCATACATGGGATAAATATTCCACTCTCTTCCTGTTCTCATATGAGGCTGATGAACAACCCGATACATGATAGGATCTCTCATCAGCATATTGGGAGCACTCATATCAATTTTGGCCCGCAACACATCTTTTCCCTCGGGAGTGTCGCCATTTTTCATGGCTTCAAAGAGTCGTAAATTTTCTTCTACCGATCGATCTCTATAAGGACTGTTGGTTCCTGCCTGAGTAGGTGTTCCTTTTTGCCGGGCTATTTCTTCTGAAGTTTGACTGTCCACATAAGCATCTCCATTTTTTATCATTTCAACAGCCCATTCATATAATTTACCAAAATGATCAGAAGCGTATAATTCTTCAGACCATTCAAAACCCAGCCATTTAATATCTTCTTTGATAGCATCTACAAATTCCTGCTCTTCAGTAATGGGATTGGTATCATCAAATCTTAGATTAACAGGAGCTCCATATTTTAATCCAAAACCAAAATTCAGATTTATAGCTGAGGCGTGGCCAATATGTAAATAACCATTAGGCTCGGGAGGAAAACGAAATTTCAAATCTTTTTTCGGAAATCCATTTTTTAGATCTTCCTCTATTATTTGCTCGAGAAAATTAGGTCCTTTTTCTATCATATTTAAACAATAATTAGCTGCCAAAGTTACCAAATTTTACAGAGTTAACCGCTTTGTCTTAAGGGATTAATAACTTCATTAAAAAAACTTTATTTTTACTTAACTTTGTGTATGGGCGGTTAAAGAATAAAAACTATATTATCACATTATCTTAAGTATGCAATAATTTTTATGATTGAAGAAGACAAAATAAAATATGAAAAAACGGTTCTAATTGGAGTTATTACTCAATTTCAAACAGAAGAAAAATCGGATGAGTATTTAGAAGAATTAGAATTCTTGACCTATACAGCTGGAGGACGGGTTTTAAAAAGATTCACTCAAAAGATAGAAGCTCCACATCCAAAAACATTTATAGGGACCGGGAAAATAGAAGAAGTTCGAAAATATGTTCGAGAACATGAGATTGACACTGCCATTTTTGATGATGAGCTCAGTCCTGCTCAGCAAAGAAACATTGAAAAAATTTTGGAGTGCAAAGTCATAGACAGAACTTATTTAATACTTGACATTTTTGCTCAGCGTGCGCAAACCAGCTATGCACGAACCCAGGTTGAACTGGCTCAATACGAGTATTTACTTCCCCGATTAGCAGGAGTAGGAATTCATCTGGAACAGCAGCGAGGAGGAATAGGGATGAGAGGACCGGGAGAACGCGCTATTGAAACAGACAGACGAACAGTCAGAGATAGAATTACCAATCTCAAGAGAAAACTGGAGTCTATTGATAAACAAATGGCGGTGCAGCGCGGCAACAGAGGAAGCATGGTCAGAGTAGCTCTGGTAGGATATACGAATGTGGGGAAATCAACCTTGATGAATCTAATCAGCAAAAGTGAAGTTTTTGCAGAAAATAAACTTTTTGCAACCTTGGATACAACGGTTCGAAAAGTTGTTATCAGAAATCTTCCGTTCCTATTGACCGATACAGTTGGATTTATCAGAAAACTTCCCACTCAGTTAATCGAATCTTTTAAATCGACTTTAGATGAAGTAAGAGAAGCAGATTTACTGGTTCATGTGGTTGATATTTCTCATCCTAATTTCGAAGATCAGATTCATGCCGTAAATAATATTTTACAGGAAATAGAAAGTCGTGATAAACCTACTTTAATGATTTTCAATAAAATTGATCTATACAAACCTGAAGAAATTGAAGAAGATGATTTAATCACCGAGCGAACTTCTTCACACTACACTTTAGAAGAATGGAAAAAAACCTGGATGAATAGAATAGGAAAAGATGTCTTGTTTATTTCAGCCGCTAAAGAAGAAAACATAGAAGAATTCAGAAAAAAATTATATGAAGCTGTTCGTGAAATTCATGTACAGAGATATCCTTATAATGATTTTTTATATCCGGAATATGATGAATTCACTGATATGGATTCTTAATTTCAAATAGCACATAGAGAAAAAGCCTACTTAAAAAATTCAAGTAGGCTTTTTTAATTTTTCAAACTCAGCAAACACATTTTTTAACGATCTATAGAACCCATTACTTTTTGAGCGAAAGCATTGGCAGCTTCAATCTGTGTCATGCCTTCATTTTCCATCATATCGTGAACTTCCACAGCGCCATAAATATTGGTGAGAAGTTCTCCAATCATATCGAGCTCCTGATCTTTTACTGATCTATGCTCACATAAAGATTCTAAAACCTCTGCTGTATGAAGCAATTGTTTTTTCTCGTTGTTTTTTTGCAAATGTCTAATTACCGGTAATTTCATCGACTAAAGTTTTTAAAGATTCAAATTTATTGGTTTGAACTTGGTTAACAAATTCTCCATTTTTAAAAGTTGCGAAAGTAGGCAGATTGTCAACTGTAGCCAGTTTTCGAGATTCAGCAAACTTTTCTGCATCTACATAAACAAATTGAACATCTTCTGTTTCTCTTGCCAGTTTATTAAATTTAGGTTTCATCAATCGGCAATTTCCACACCAGGTTGCCATATACTGAACCACTACCTTATCGTGATTTTTCACAACCTCAGACAGATTATCTTGATCTAATTCTTTTACCATTGTTTTAATTTTTTAAAGTTAATCATTAGCACTAAAAACCGAATGAAGGACTTGGAATCTCCGGCATCCTTCATCCGGAAACTTGTGTTCTTTTTTACTTAGAAAATTCTAAGTCGAATTTTTTAATGTGAAGATAAATAAGAAGATACGCCTTCTTTATCAGCTTTCATAGCGTCTTTTCCTTCTTCCCAGTTAGCCGGGCAAACTTCACCATGCTTTTGAACGTGTGAGTATGCATCAATCATTCTCAAGTATTCTTTCACGTTTCTTCCAACAGGCATATCGTTTATGCTTTCGTGGAAAACTTTACCTTCTTCATCAATCAAATAAGTAGCACGGTAAGTTACATTGTCTCCTTTTAAGGTAACAAATCCTGTTTCCTCATCATAATGATCTTCTACTACATCTAAAATACCCAATCTTGAGCTTAGGTTTCTGTTTGAATCAGCAAGAATAGGATAAGTAACTCCTTCGATTCCTCCCTGATCTTTTGAAGTGCTCAACCAGGCAAAGTGAACTTCAGGAGTATCACAAGAAGCACCGATAACCATAGTATTTCGGTCTTCAAATTCTTTAAGAGCCTCCTGAAAAGCATGCAACTCAGTCGGGCATACATAAGTGAAATCTTTAGGATACCAGAACAAAAGTATTTTTTTGTTGTTTTTTCTGGCTTCTTCCAAGATGTTAATCTTAAAAGTATCACCCATTTCATTCATTGCGTCTACTTCCAAATTGGGGAATTGTTTTCCTACAAATGTCATAAGATTTAATTTTTAAGTTATTATTTTTCCTTTTTAACTGTCACAAAGATAAGATAGTTGTTTCCATTTTTCTAATATTTCAATTTGTTATAATCTATAAGCCTATAGAAGAATTTTATCATCGATCAGCAATATTATAAACCATAACTATTCAGGGCGGAAAAAGCTTATAGGGCTAATTATATTTTATCATCAATCTTTTCACCAAAAAATAAAAACCGCTTCAAAATTAATTAAAGCGGTTATTATCAGGTTTTTATTTATAGATTTTTAAGCCAGCATAGTAACCGGATTCTCTAAATAAATTCTTAGAGTTTCTAAAAATTTTGCTCCGGTTGCTCCGTCCACTGTTCGGTGATCACAGGCCAAAGTCAATTTCATAGTATGTCCTACCACAATCTGACCATCTTTTACCACAGGTTTTTCCACAATAGTTCCTACTGATAAAATACAGGAATTGGGCTGATTGATAATACTTGTAAACTCCTGAATACCGAACATTCCTAAATTAGAAACAGTGAAGGTACTGCCTTCCATTTCTGCAGGTGTAATTTTTTTGTCGTGAGCTTTTCCGGCTAATTCTCTAACATTAGAATTGATTTGTGAAAGCGTCTGATGATCTGCAAATTTTAAAACCGGAACAACCAATCCATCATCTACGGCCACAGCAACACCTATATGAATATGTTTGGCGATTTTCGTCACTTCATCCGTCCACTGAGAGTTAACTTGCGGATGTTTGCGAAGAGCCATTGCTGTTGCTTTAATCACCATATCATTAAAAGATATTCTGGTGTCAGGAATATTGTTAATCGCTTTTCTGGAAGACATAGCTTGCTCCATATCTACTTCAATAGTCAGATAGAAATGAGGAGCGCCAAATTGTGAAGCAGTTAATCTTTTTGCGATGGTCTTTCTCATTTGAGAATTCCTGACCTCTTCAAATTCTTCCTCTCCGGCCGGCACAAAAGCTTGAGCTTTTTCTGTGATTTCCTTTCTGGGTTTTTCAGCCGGCTTATAATTTTCAATATCTTTTTTTACAATCCGACCATTTTCACCGCTACCTTTTACATCTGCTAAGTCTATACCTTTATCTTCTGCCATTCTTCTGGCTAAAGGAGAAGCAAAAATTCTACCTTCTCTTTTTTCTTCTGAGTCTGAAGTTTTCTCTTCTGCTTTTTTTAAGGGTTGAGAAGTTTCTTCTGCTTTATCTTGTTCTTTTTCGGCAGATTTAGCCTGAGGTTCTTTTTCACCTCCACTGGTTTTAAAAGCATCTAAAACATTTTCTACTTCGGTTCCTTCAGGTCCAATTACAGCGATTGGCTCATTGACCTCAATACTTTCACCTTCTTTTACAAGAATTTTCAACAGAACTCCCGCATAAAAAGATTCAAATTCCAAAGTAGCTTTATCACTTTCTATTTCGGCTAAAATATCTCCTTCTTCTACAGAATCTCCTTCTTTCTTAACCCAGGAAGCGATGGTTCCTTCCTCCATAGTATCTGAAAGTAAGGGCATGGTAATAACTTCAACTCCTTCCGGAATTTCATAAGTTCCTTTTTCTTCTTGTTTTTCTTCTTTTGCCGCAGATTCTTTTTCCGTTTCTTTACTTTCCTCTTCTTTAGAAGATTCTTCAGCAGTTTCTGATTCTTCTTCCTGATCTTCCAAAAGACCGGAAATATCTTCACCTTCCTCTCCTATGATGGCAATAGGTTCATTAACAGCAACAGAATCGCCCTCCTGAATTACTAATTTCAGAACAGTTCCAACGAAAAAAGATTCAAATTCCAGGGTTGCTTTATCCGATTCGATTTCGGCTAAAATATCACCTTCTTCAACTTTATCTCCTTCCTTCACGAGCCATTTTGCTATGGTTCCTTCTTCCATAGTATCGCTCAACAGGGGCATTTTTACGATCTCAGCCATAATTTCATTTTATAATTTATGAGGTAAAAAAGGATAATCCTCTTGTTCATAAACAGCGTCATACATCACATCAATATCGGGGAATTCAGATTGATCTGCAAATTCCTCACATTCTTTCACCAATGCTCTACCTCTATTTTCTATTTCTTTTAATTCCTCTTCTGTGGCCCATTCATTTTCCAAAATACGATTTTTCACCGTGAGAACAGGATCGAGCTTTTCATATTCCTTAACCTCTTCTTTTGTTCGGTAAGACTGGGCATCACTCATAGAATGACCTCTGTATCTATAGGTCTTCAACTCCAATAAAGTTGGTCCTTCTCCTGCTCTGGCTCTTTTAACAGCTTCATCCATAGCTTTTGCTACTTTTTCAGGATCCATTCCGTCCACAGGGCCACAAGGCATATTATAACCTAATCCCAATTTCCAAAGCTCAGATTGAACAGTTGTTCTTTCAGTAGAAGTTCCCATAGCATAACCGTTATTTTCAATACAGAAAACCACCGGTAGTTTCCATGTGGAAGCCAAATTCATAGTTTCGTGAAAAGCTCCTTGCCAAACAGCTCCATCTCCAAGGAAGGTGATGGTAATACTATCTCTTTTGTGATATTTGTCGGCAAAAGCAATACCGGCTCCCAAAGCTATCTGACCGCCTACAATACCATGACCTCCAAAGAAATTATGTTCTTTTGAAAAGATGTGCATAGAACCTCCAAGTCCTTTGGAACTTCCGGTTTTCTTTCCATAAAGTTCAGCCATTACTTTTCTGGGATCTAAACCTAAGGCTATAGGTTGTACGTGATTTCGATAAGAGGTAATCATTCGGTCCTTTTGCTTGTCCATTACATGGATGGCTCCTGCTAAAATAGCTTCCTGACCATTATATAGGTGTAAAAATCCTCTGACTTTTTGTTGTAAATAAACCTGAGCCAATTTATTTTGGAACAATCTCCAGAAAAACATTTGCTCATACCAGTCGAGATAAACTTCTTTGGTTATTTTTTTCATATTCATAAATTTTCTGCTTCCAACTGCGTCTCGCAAAATTAACATTTAAAACCCTATGCAAAAATCTTTTAAGTTTAAAATAATGTAAAATTACAGAAAACTGCTGTTGAAAGCCAATGGAAGCAGATTGAGCAGAGAGTCACTTTTCCAGATTTCTCCAATTTCTCCTCTCATAAAAATCTCAATATTGCTGTTTTGTTTAAATTCATATTCTGCTATAGCCTGACGGCAAGCTCCGCAGGGAGATCCGGGAATATCTATGGTTTTTTCAGGAGATTTAATGCAAATCACCATCTTTTTAATTTTTTCCTGTGGGAAATTTGCTCCCGCATAAAATATAGCTGTTCGTTCTGCACATAAACCGGAAGGATAAGCAGCATTTTCCTGGTTGTTGCCGGTTATAATTTTTCCTGATTCCAATTCAATAGCTGCGCCTACCAGATAATTAGAATAGGGAGCGTAAGCTTGATCTCTTGCTTTTTCTGCCTGTTGGAAAAGTTTTTGAACAGACTCCGGTAAATCTTCAAGTCTCTTATAAATGCTGAAAGTCGAACTTATTACTTTTTTCTCCATAGATGATTAAGATAATAAAGTCAAAGCTAATCAACCAAGAAAATCAGGAATTACTGATATAAATTACCGAAATTAAATGCCAGACTGAATCTCAAACTTCCTTCCAAAGGATTGGTGGTGGCTGCTGCTGTATTAAATAAATAAGAAACATTAATTTCAGCCATAGAATATTTAAAACCTGCTCCTAAAGTAAAGTATTGTCTGTATCCTTTATCTTCACTTTCATGAAAATAACCGGCTCTTAGCGCGAAGGTGTCCTGATATCGGTATTCTGCCCCTAATGCCCAGGTAATTTCTTTTAGTTCTTCACTAAAACCTCCGGGAGCATCAGTGAAAGATTTAAAAATACCGGTGATTGGATTCACAGTATAAAAATCATCTTCACGGTTAATCACTCCATCTCCATTGGAATCAGATGGAGTTGGAACCAATAATTTATTAAATTCAACATAAGTTCCAATGGTGTTGTCTGCATCTAAAATAAAATCAAAACCTGCACCTACACCAAGATTGGTAGGAAGGAAACTTCCTTCTTCACTATCACCATATTTAATTTTCGGACCAATATTTGAAATATTAAATCCTCCTCTCCAGATTCCGTTGAAGTCAGTATAAACTTTTTCTTCACTTTGGAAATAACCTGAAATATCAGCACTAAAAGAATTAGCTGCACTGGCATCTTCAAAGGAGGTTTGCAATTTTAAATCGGAACGAATATATCTTCCGGTAACAGCCATTGAAAAAGATTCACTCAATAAGAGCGCATAACTTAAATCTAAAGCTAACTGATTGGGACTAAGAATAAGACCTTCTTCCAATGGATTTTGCCGACTTTCGATCTCTCCTAAGTTAAAATATCTCAAACTTCCTGCAAAAGCACTTCTTTCATTAATTCGGTTATAATAATTAATCTGACCTACATTGATGTCACTCGCTAATTTTCTCAAATAAGGAGTATAAGATAAACCTACTCCCTGTTCTTGTTTGATAAAAGCATATTTGGCGGGGTTCCATTGTTGTGAATAAGTATCCGGTGTACTGGCGACTCCAATATCACCCATTCCTGATGCTCTTGCATCTCCGGGAACTAATAGAAAAGGAACTGCTGTGGTTATAACCCGATCTCGAGGGGTCAAATTATTATCTTGTGCGAAGAGTTGATGATTTGCCAAAAAGAAAATGGCAAAAACTATTATTGATATTTTTTTCATAAGAAAATTTATGTTTGCAAATATATATTATTAAATAATTTAAAGAATAACCAGCTTCTCATATTTTTCCACCTTTTGATTGGCAAGAACAGATTTAACAGTCAGCTTATAGACATATACTCCTTTTCCGATAGCACTTCCAAAATCATCACGGCCATTCCAGGTTATATCTCTTGAAAGAAAACCTTCTGTATTAATGACTTCACTTCTTGACCAGACCAGCCTTCCTGAAACTGTAAAAACCTGCACCTGAACTTCAAGAGGCTCAAAAGGTCGATTGTGATTGAACCAAAATTCAGTATAATCATGAAAAGGATTGGGATAATTCAAGACTTTTTCAATTTTTAATTCATCTTTTTCTGCCACCACAAATTGAAGTTCAGCCGTACTTGAATTATTATAAACATCCCAGGCTCTAAAGGTCAGGGTATGAGGACCTTTTTCAAGATCATGTAGTTTATAACTTACTTTTCCTTGTGTGTAATCGTCTTCTTCAGCTTGATAATAATCATTTAGAACAATTGGATTTGTTTCGTCTCCATCAATATAAGCGATAATATCATGCCCAATTCCACTGGTAGTATTGATTCCGTTTTCATCTGATAATTTAGCTACAATTATCGGAGAGGCATCTGTCATTCCTCCGGAAACAAAACTTTCATCATTCATAAAAAGCTGAATTTCCGGACCTTCATTATCCTCCGGAGCATCCTTATTTATATCTCCGACAAGAATTTCATTATTATAGCCTTTGTTGTCTTGCAAAGCTCCGTGTTGTTGTGAATAAAAACTGATTCTACCTTTGCCTACAGGCATTCTTATATCTTTTGGAACCACAAAATTAAATTCAAACTTTCCATTTTTCACACTGGCCTTTCCTCTGAACATCACATTTCCTAAAGTTTTGAAATCCATGATAATCAAATTTCCGTTGTTATCGGTAGCTCCGTCATTTCCTAAAGTTTGTCTTTCAATCGGCTTATCAAAAATAGTTGCAGTCAGCGTTCCGTTATAATTTGAAAGTAAATTTCCATCAGGAGAAACCACTTCTCCGGATATTTTCACTTTACTCAATGCTTTTAAAGTATCTTGAGGCTGTGTTAGAGGCTTGTCATTAATAGCAGTTAGATTTATTTCAGGATCCGGAAAAGCCAACTGCATTGCGGGATCTCCAAAAAAGAAAACCACTCTTCTCGAACCTGCAGAAATACTATTCTTAGCTCTTCGGACGGCTTCTGCTACACTATACCCCTGCTCTTCATAATTAAAAAGATAGGGAGCAATTTGATTATTAAATAAAGTTCCTGTTGTAACCGGAATGGTTCGGGTGGTAGAAACAAGAGCAACAGATCCGCCTTGTTCATTGATGAGACTTAATTCTCCCGGCGAAACTCTTAATGGATTATCAAATCTTGTAAATTCACAGGTTACCGTAACAAAAACGTTATAGCGATCTTTATTTCTCCATCCTTTAATGTCTTCCCGGGTCACAATAAATTCACTTGCTAAACCTTCCTCTCCACCATGCCCAAAATAATTAACAACAGATGCGCCCACTTCAATATTATCTGTTATGGCTTTATTTACTTCAGGATATCTTTGTCCACCGGAGGTATAAACCTGTTCATAAGCATCACTGTGAATTTTCTTAACATTTATAAAAGGTTTATTCTCTGAAATCTCATCACCCAGGGCATCCAAAGCAAATTGCAAACCTGCTCCGCCTGAAGAAGCATCATCAGCATCATCAGAAATTAAAATAAAATTGTTTCTCCAAGGACCATAAGATTGCTGACTCGCATAATTAATAATTTTATCGACCATGCTTTTCGCCATCTGTGGATTGTCTGCAGGGATCCGACCCACTGCTATATCCAGTTTTTCACTGGCATGCATAAGTCCTTCTTCCGGATCCATCATCCCAAAAAAATCATCTGAAGCGGAAGAATCATGACGCAAACTATAACTGTATTTATTTTCAAAAGTCGGAATGATATTATTGTTATCGGGCAAACGATCTTTATAATCTATGGAAGCATTTCCGAGGAGAAGAATATATTTTAATCTTTTGTCGGGAGCGGAAGCATTGTCATAAACATATTTTATAAAATTTCGAATAGCAACAATATCTTGTTTTCCTGAACTAAATTCCGCATAAACATCCTGATCCAGCACTATTTTAGTATTCAAACCATCGAGGTTTCGCCGAATCTCAGCAATTCTGGAAGCCTGATTTAAAAAATTTTCCGGAGATATAATAATATAATCCACATCTTTAAATTCTCCTCCTGCATCACGAAATACAGTACCTTTTAAATTAACATTTTCCTGACGGGGTTGCCTGGGTTTTATAGGCGTGTAATAGTCATGCTCAGAAACAGCAATAAATCTTTTAACTTCTCCAAGAGAAGATTTAAAACCAAGTTGATTATCAGCATTCTGATTAGGAATTCTACTGATTTGATAAGGATCGGTTATTTCCCAAACCTCAGAAATATCAGCAGTATTTTGAAGCTGCCAAAGACCTATTCCAGATTGTGTTCCGGTATTTTTTTTAGAAAAAATAAACTGGTTTTTCCCGGCAATAAGATTTCTTTCAGCAGAAACATTTATATAATCCAGATAACCAATACTGGCGGGATTTCCATTATTATAATATCTGAGCTTCACTTCAATCTCATCAGAATTAGCAGGAACATTGACATTTAAATAATCATGCCTGGCAAAAATATCAGTACTCAGGCTGCTAAAATTCATACTTCCCACCACAGAACCATTCACTTCCGCTCTTAAAGAAGTGTTGGTTTCTGAAGCCGCCGCCGCATGGATTTCCAATTTAACCTGAGAACCCTGAACAATATTGGGAAAATTAAACTTATAAGTCCTTTCATTTCTGACATCAAACTGATCTCCAAACCAGGTTCGCCCTACTTTTCCTATATTGACTTCATCTACTTCATAAAAATCTCTATCATCAAAAGTATTAATGGTAATATCGGGATTCCCTGAAGGTTCCTGATAAGAAGTTATACGCTTACCATTCTCTCCGTCGGCAGTAATAAAATAATAAGAAGCATCATCATAAAGATTGAGATTGGTTTCGCTTTCTTCATTCCAGTTCCCTTTAGTGCCAATCCCATAAAAAAGTATGTAATCATTATTATCAAAACTCCCGTCTGATTCACCGATAACGCGTATAGGAATTTCAGGAGGATCATAATAAAAATTTTCACTGTTTTTGAGCGGAAGCATTTCTCCGCCATGACCATAGATTTTGATTTTTCGAGGATCAATAGAAGAGACATCCATTCCCAAACTATTTAGAAAGGAAGCTGATATTTTATAAACACCTGTTTTTTCTACTTGAAATTTATAAAAATTACCACTGGCAAGAACCGAAGAGGATTCTGAAGGTGTATTATTAACCTCATCAAAAACTCTTCTGTGCGAAAGCTCATAATTCACCCGGAAAGAGGTTATTTTTTTAAAAATATTTCCTTCTTTAATGATGGGACTCAATTGAAGAACAAGAAAATTCTCATCTCTTCCTCTTACTGACCTCAATTCAAATTCAACCTGCTCAGGAATGTTTTTTAAGTTTAAATTCCGAAGATATCGCTCAGGAATCACTTCATAATTAATTTGTGTTAAATTTGAGGATGCTATACTTCCGGTCTCTCTCCATTGAGCGGTAAATAAAATTTTCTCTTCCCCCGGTAAAAACTCAAAATGAGCATCAGAAAACCCAGGCACATGCAAGACTTCTTTTTCTTTAGAAGAAATATTCTTTTGATTTTCCCACTCTATACTAAAATCTTTATGCTGGCCATAAAGCGCAGGAATCCAAAGCAGTGTTAATAAAAATAAAAAAGTATTTTTCATCACTATATAAACGTTTCTAAACCACTTGTATTATGTGATTTCATATAAATTTTTAAGCTGATATAATAAGCCGACAAAATTAACGTTTATTTGATACAAGCACAGAAATAATTCGAAAAGAACCCTTAAAAAATTGTTGTGAAGTTAGCTTTATTATTTATATTGCGAACCTCAATTTATACTAATTAGTGTGAACCATGAATGTTAAAACCGCTTTAAAACTAATAGTTATCACCATTGTTGCCGGTTTTGTTACCTCTTGTAACAATTCCCGAAATTATGATAAGACTTCCAGAGGTACGGGCTGGGATATTACCGGAAAAGATGGTGGGCCAAATTATAGAACAAAATTTAAAGAGCAAGCCACCGGACCGGGCTTGGTATTTATTGAAGGAGGAACATTTACCATGGGTAGAGTTGCTGACGACCCTATGCATGATTGGAATAATACTCCGGTTCAGATGACGGTAAATTCCTTTTATATGGATGAAACCGAAGTAACAAACAATATGTATCTGGAATATTTAGATTGGATCAAGGTTACTTTTCCGCCCTCTGATGAAAAATATGCAGCCATTTATGAAGGAGCTGTTCCCGATACTTTGGTTTGGAGAACACCTTTAGGAGATCACAGAACCTATGTTGAGTCTTATTTAAGACATCCTGCTTATAGAGATTATCCGGTAGTTGGAGTGAGCTGGATTCAAGCTAATGAATACAGCAAATGGAGAACCAACAGGGTGAATGAGAAAGCTATGGAAGATGCAGGATATCTGGCCAAAGGAGCGAGATTTAGCCATGATCAAGGTACTCAATTTGACACGGAGGCTTATTTAGCGGCGCCTTCTTTAACTTATGGCGGAAATGATTCACTCTTACAAGGAAAAAACTCCAAAAAATTACTGGAAGTAATTAATAATGACACCGTACATAAATACGTTCAGCAGAAAGATGGAGTATTATTACCACCTTATCGTCTTCCTACAGAAGCAGAATGGGAATATGCTGCATTAGGAATGTCTTCAGTTAGAGATTACAACAACTATAGAGGAAGAAAAAAATATCCATGGGATGGAAGCTACACCCACTCAACCAAGAGAAAAACAAGAGGAGATCAATTGGCGAATTTCAAACAAGGTTATGGAGATTATAGTGGAATTGCAGGATGGTCAAGTGACGGTGCTATGATCACCAATGAAATAAAAAGCTATCCTCCAAACGATTACGGCCTATATGATATGGCTGGAAATGTTGCAGAATGGGTAGCGGATATCTACAGAGATCGAGTTGATATGAAATTAAATGATTTCAATTATTACCGAGGAAATCATTATACTCAAAATGTTCTAAATGAAGATGGAACTGTTCAATTAATTGATTACGAAACTATTGAATTTGACACTTTAAGAACCGGTCGAATTGCTGCCATAGGTATTCCCGGAGAAATAAGAAAAGAAGATGTTGATGATGATCAATTATTTTTCAGAACGAATTATGATCGCAGTGATAATCGGGATTATGGAAGTGGTGACAAACAATCTTCACGTTTCTTTATGCAAGAAGATCCGTTAACTGACGCACAGCGCATGTATAATTCTCCAAGAAACAGCGTTTATTCTTCCAGAGACAGTCTTGGAAATGTGAAAATTGAAAAAGACGTAGATACAGGAAACAGAACAACTCTGATTAGTGATAGAACACGAGTTGTAAAGGGAGGCTCCTGGAAAGACAATGCGTATTGGTTAGATCCTGCTCAAAGAAGATTCTATCCTGAAGATATGGCCACCAACTGGATTGGATTTAGAAATGCAATGTCCAGATTAGGTTCAGGAACGAAACAAGGAAAAAGACCAAGAGGTTAATAAACGCTCTCAAAAAAAGATTTATTTACATAAACCCTTTTCATGTCGGAAAGGGTTTTTTTAATTTCATTTTATATGCAGATTGCTCAACTTCACAACATATTTCTAAAAAGCCAAGGCATTTCGACCGACAGCAGAGAAGACTTAAAAGACAAAATATTTGTAGCCCTGAAAGGCGAAAATTTCGATGGAAATCAATATGTGCAGAATGCTTTGGAAAAGGGCGCCTTGCTTGCTATAGCAGATAATCCTGAGTTAAAAAATCTTTCTCAACATATTATTGTTGTAAATGATAGTCTTACTACCTTACAAAAACTGGCAAACTTCCACAGAAGGTTTTTAAACATTCCCATTATCAGCATCACGGGCAGTAATGGGAAGACAACCACTAAAGAACTCATTGCAAAAGTGATGGAAAAAAAGTTTGCCGTTCATTATACTTTTGGAAATCTCAATAATCATATTGGTGTACCGCTCACTTTATTAAAAATGAATACTAACACTCAAATCGGAGTAGTTGAAATGGGAGCCAATCATCCGGGAGAAATAAAAGCTCTGTGTAAAATAGCTGAGCCGGATTACGGTTATATCACCAATTTTGGCAAAGCTCATCTGGAAGGATTTGGAAGTTTTGAAGGAGTTATTAAAGCTAAAAGTGAATTATATGATTATTTAAAGGCAAATAATAAAATCATTTTTATCAACCAAGATCAGGAACTTCAGCTTAAACAAAGTAAAGACGCAAAAACTATAGGTTTTAGTCAAAATAAGGATTCTTTTTGTACCGTTAAATTGAAAAACACCATTCCTTTTGTGGAAGTTCAATATCAAAACCTGCCTATTCAGAGTCATCTTTTGGGTGAATATAATTTTAGCAATATAGCAGCAGCTATTTGTATAGGTCAATTTTTTGAGATTGAGAAAGAACAAATAAAAGAAGCCATCGAACATTATCGACCTGATAATAATCGTTCGCAGATGATTTCAAAAGGTTCCAATCAAATTATTTTGGATGCTTATAATGCCAATCCAACAAGCATGGAAGCAGCTATATTAAATTTTCAAAACCTACCTGCTGAAAACAAAGCTGTCATTGTGGGAGACATGTTTGAAGTTGGAAAAACTGAAAATCAAGAACATCAATACATAGTTGATCTTTTAGAAAAATCAGATATTAAAGACATTTTTGTTTGCGGAAAAATCTTTTATCGAACTAATGTTGATAGAGCACAAAAATTCTCATCATTTGAAGATCTTCAAAAGAAAATTAAAGCCCTTTCCTATAAAAACACCTGTTTTTTAATCAAAGGATCAAGAGGAATGGCTATGGAAAGAATTTTAGAAGTACTTTAAGATTTGGGCAAGAAAATAAAATTTCCTGCCCAATAATTTAATCAATTACCTCAGATAAAACTTTACCTGTAGAAGCATTTGGAAAGCTGATTCCGAGTAAGGCCGAAATGGTCGGAGCAATATCAGTAATTTCTATATACCCGGAAGATTGACCTCTATTAATTCCTTTCCCGTAAAATATTACAGGCACATGAGTGTCATAGGTATAAGGACTGCCATGAGAAGATCCATAAGTATAATAGCTTAAAAATCCAGGTTCTAAAACATAAGCTACATCTCCGCTTCTTTTAGGATTAAAACCGTTTTTCACCCGCAAACCAACATCATCCGTAAAAGAAGAATGCTCTAACATCTGACGGGTGTATGCTTGAGCAATTTTAGGATAATTTAAAAGAAAACCCTGCACCTCATCTTGCAGTTCGGAAATTTCGATTTTATGATTCCTGACCTCTTTATGATTGAAAAATATCTGAGAATTGCTAATATTAGAAATCAGACTATCTACTCCATAAACGTTTTTGACATATTCTTTAAGATCTTTTCTAAGCTGTTTTGTAGGAAAATATCCGGCGGCAATTTTTTTGGAAATAAGATAAGAAGGTACTTCTACCCCTGCGTGATCAGCCGTTAAAAAAACAGTATAGTTTCCTTTACCAACTTTTTCATCTAAACCTTGGAGAAACCTTGCAATTTCGAGATCCAGTCTCAAATAATTATCCTGGACTTCTTTTGAATTAACTCCAAATTTATGTCCGATATAATCAGGACTTGAATAACTTAAAGTGAGCACATCTGTATATTCATCCTGACCCAAAGCTTCACCATCTATAGCATCAAGAGCAAAATCGGTGGTTAAGGAATTTCCCTGAGGTGTATAAATAAAAATAGTATATCCATATTTATCTTCCTTTAATTTTTTTAAATCATAAGGAAAAGTAATTTTTCCATTTAAATTTCCTTCAAATTTTGTAGAATCCGGTCCGCTTTCAGTATAAGTTGAAATAGGATAAAGAGTTTCCCAGGTAGTTAAATAATCATCAACTTTTCCGGAAGAATTAAAATCTTTCACCCACTGAGGCAAATCTTCCATATAATATGAACTGGAAATAAATTTCCCTTCATCTTCTCCATAAAACCAATAAGCCGCATTGGCTGCATGACCGGCAGGTAAAACAGAACCTCTGTCTTTTAAAGAAATTCCAATGGTTTTCCCTCTGAATTGAGTTGCTAATCTGTTTTCATCACCAAAAGTTGTCGCCAGTAAATATTTAGGAGATCTCTTTCCGGCATCTGCTTTAGTACCTAAAGGCTGAACAGAATCATTTTCAACAGGCACAACTGATTTCCCAAGATTCTTATCATAAAAGCTATTTCCGATAATCCCATGAAATCTTGGAGTTGTTCCGGTGAAAATAGAAGCATGTCCGGGAGCCGTATAAGTTGGCATATAATTATAATGAGCATTTTTAAAATTATATCCGCCGCGGATTAATCTTTTAAAACCATCTTCAGAATATTTATCCCAGAATCTGTTGAGATAATCATACCTCATTTGATCGACTACAATACCAACTACCAATTTTGGCCGGGCATGAATACTCAAGCTATCAGATGTTTTTTCATCAGAAACCTTTGCAGGACCGGAAGAATGGGTGGCACAAGCAATAAAAAGAAAAGAAAACAGTAAAGCAGTTAAAAATTTAATTGAACGCATCCGTAATTTTAAAATTTAGATTGAAATTTCAGCCGAAGATAATTAATTTGTCCGGGAAAGACGAAGTGATTTTTTTTAGTATTTTTGTCAGTTTAAAAACCACCGGATGAAATACCTTCACAATATAGGTCAGTATTTTATAATGATAAAAGAAGCTTTCTCAAGAATGACCAAAAGGTCTGTTCTTTATGAGCGAGTTTTGAATGAAATAGATGAACTTATAATTGATTCATTAGGAATTGTCTGTTTTCTCTCTTTTTTCATTGGAGGTGTTTTGACTATTCAAACCTCATTAAATCTGGAGAATCCTTTAATTCCAAGAAGTTTAATCGGTTTTACAACCAAGCAGGGGATTATTCTTGAATTTTCCCCCACACTTGTTTCTATCATTATGGCAGGAAAAGCAGGTTCTTATATTACTTCCAGTATTGGAACTATGCGAGTGACTGAGCAGATTGATGCTTTGGAAATCATGGGAATAAACTCTATCAATTATTTAGTTTTCCCGAAAATCATCGCGATGCTTTTTTATCCTTTCCTGATTGCCATTTCTATGTTTGTCGGAATTTTAGGCGGTTATGTAACCGGAGAATTTGGCGGATATGTTTCAGCTGAAAATTTCATTATTGGTCTTCAAATGGATTTTGATCCTTTTCAGCTGGTTTATGCTTTTGTTAAAACATTTTTCTTTGGCTTAATTTTAGCTACCATGCCGGCTTATTTTGGTTATTATATGCGTGGAGGCTCTCTGGAAGTAGGAAAAGCCAGCACCTCTTCTTTTGTTTGGACAAGCATTGTTCTCATTTTAGTCAATTATGTGTTGACTCAATTATTGCTCAGCTGATGATAGTAGTTTCAGATTTACATAAAAGTTTTGGAGACAACCTGGTTTTAAAAGGAGTTTCTACTGAATTTTACAGAGGAAAAACAAATTTGATTATTGGTCAATCCGGTTCAGGGAAAACTGTTTTTTTAAAATGTCTGTTAGGACTATTCAGACCGGAAAAAGGCTCTATTAAGTATGGCGACATAGACTTTCTAAAAATTTCAGAAGAAGAACAACAAATTTTCAGACAACAAGTTGGTATGGTTTTCCAGGGAAGTGCTCTTTTTGATACCATGAATGTAGGAGAAAATGTCATGTTTCCTCTTCGCATGTTTTCCAAAAAAAACCGGAAAGAACGTTATGACCGGATGATTGAAGTATTAAAGAGAGTAGGATTGGAAAATGTAGAAAATAGAATGCCCTCCGAGCTCAGTGGCGGAATGCAGAAAAGAGTGGCCATCGCCCGGGCTATTGCTAATAATCCGAGATATTTATTTTGTGATGAACCCAACTCAGGATTAGATCCTGAAACCGCTATTTTAATTGATAATCTGATTCAGGAAATTACTCATGAATACAATATCACAACAGTCATTAACACTCACGACATGAATTCCGTTTTAGAAATAGGTGAAAATATTGTCTTTTTGAAGTTTGGTCAGATTAAATGGCAAGGAAATAATAAAGAAGTCTTTAAAACCGATAATAAAGATATTGCTGAATATGTTTATTCTTCTGATTTATTTAAACAGGTAAGAGAAGCTCATTTAAATAAATAATCAACCTAACTCTTGCCCAAACTTTTCCTGAACTTTAGCGCGGGTTTCCTTTATTTCCTGCTCAACTTCTTTAGGATATATCATTAAAACTTCTTCATTTTCTACTACTATAAAATCTTTTAAACCACGGATAACCACTACTCTTCCCTTAGGTGTACGAATAATATTTCTTTCTGCATCTTCTAAATAGGTCTGAGTATTGATGATTACATTTTCATGCTCATCTTTTGCCATTTTATCGTAAAGAGAGCCCCAGGAACCTAAATCATTCCAATCAAAAGAGACCGGAAGAACTTCTACATTATAAGCTTTTTCCATGATTCCATAATCAATGGAAATATTTTCAGACTGAGAATAATTTTCTTTTAAAAAGGCCTTTTCTTCTGATGTATTTAAGCAGGAATATCCTTTTTGAAACAGATTATGCATGTCCGGAAGATGATGTTGAAATGCTTCAATTAAATTTTTTACGCCGGCAATAAAAATTCCTGCATTCCAAAGAAAATTTCCTGCTTTTAAAAATTCCCGGGCCGTTTCATAATCCGGCTTTTCAGTGAATTTAATAACTTTTTTCACCTTGTTGGAATCTTTGGGGTCATACTTAATATATCCATAACCCGTATGAGGAAAATCAGGTTGAATGCCCAAAGTCATTATAATATTTTCCTTTGCACTCACTTTAAAAGCAGTATTCACATCTTTTTCAAACTCTTTTTCATTTTCTATCCAATGATCACTGGGCGCAACAATCATCGAGGCATGAGGATTTTCTTTTTGAATCTTTAATGCCGATAATAAAATACAAGGAGCTGTATTTCGCATATCAGGTTCCAAAACAATCTGACGTTCTGAAATTGCAGGAAGATTTTCCTTTACTAAAGTTTCATAAGATTCATTGGTCAGAATAAAGATATTTTGCTCAGGAACGATAGCCGCTAATCTTTCATAAGTTTTTTGAAGTAAACTTTGACCCGTTCCTAATAAATCAAGGAATTGTTTGGGTAAAACCTCTTTACTCAAAGGCCAGAATCTTGAACCTACACCACCTGCCATAATCACGGCATAATAATCTTTATTCATAAACAATTTTTTGAAAGTTTTAAAAAATCAGGGAACTTTTATTAATTCCACTTCTGCATTGGGCTGAAAAACATAAATTCTTCCTGTAGCCAATTCTATGCATTCATATCTTTTGATCCGTTTAGGCCCTTTTTTAAAAACTTTCCCATTATAAATTCTAAAAGTGCTGCCATACGGAATTTCAAAGATAAAATTTTTGTCGTTTTTAGGATCATAACTCTTTAAAGCAATTGATAAATGGGCATCTGTATCACTACTTGCTTTAGGATTTTTAAAGTGCCGGGCCAGCAGCGGCAATAGATCTTTGGGAAAAATCTCGGGTTTTAGAAAAGGAAGCATCAAATGCTGAAAGGTAATCTTCCATTCCCTGCCATGAGGTTTAATAAATCTGCCATATTTTTCAAAAGCTACTAAATGAGCAATTTCATGAACAGTAGTTATTAAAAATCTATATTTATTTAAGTTTGAGTTGATTGTAATTTGATGCTGACCATTTTCCAATCTTCTATAATCACCATGTCTTGTTTTTCTTTCCGAAACAATTTTCAAATAAATCCCATATTCCTTAACCAATTCAAAAACAGGATCTACTGCTCGTTCCGGAAGATATTTAGCAAGAATTTTTTTCATGGAAGCTTTACATTTTAAGGAGTAGAATTAGAAACCTGTAAAACTTTACCGTTGAAAACTTTAGCTCCGTCAAGCGCAAAATCAAAAATGTAAGTTGCCATTTCAAAGGGTTTTAAAGAAGCTTCTGCACCCGGAAAAGCTTCTTCAAACATTTCAGTCTGAACAGCCCCTAAAGCTAAGGCATTAAAGACAGGACCGGTTTCTTTATATTCTTCTGCAAGAACTTCCATTAAATTAATTACTGCAGCTTTACTTGAACTATAAGCAGTCAATCCAGGAAATTTGACACTGCCTTGTATTCCGCCCATACTGCTGATCGCAATTACGTGAGAGTCTGATTTCATAAATGGAATCAGTTTTTGTGTCAATGAAAAAACACCAAAAACATTGGTCTCATAAATACTTTTTAAGTCTTTGAGATTGATTTTTTCAAAATTATTTTTGGTAAATTCTCCTGCATTATGAATAAGAATGTCAATTTTCTTCCAGTTCTCTTCAACAAATTTTCTTACTTTCTGTTGATCTTCCTCTTGTTGAATATCGAAAGAAACACTTTTTACATTTTCTAAATTAAGCTCTTCGACCGGTTTTTTATTTCTTGATAAAGCTAAAACCTGATGACCTGCTTTGGAAAATAATTTAACCAGTTCAAAGCCAATTCCTCGACTGGTTCCGGTGATAATAATATTTTTCTGCATATTAAATAGGTTTTATGGAAACCTTATTTTAATTCCTTAAGGAATTTGTCTGTTGTTTATTTACACAAGATTCGAAGTTACTTATTTTGTCGCAAATGAATGATTTTTTCTTTTGATTCTGTTAAAGCAAAGATTCCCGGGATGATTTCTTTAATCAACTTCTCCATGAAATCTATATTTAATTCTTCAATCTCATCTCCAACTTGATGATAGTGCGGGAAATTGGAAAAGGTAAAAGTAGAAATGGTGTGAGCGGGAATAAAAAAATTCAAATAAAATGGATAGTTATCACTTCTTCCGAAAAGTTGCTTTTCCTTCTCTCCTTCAAAAAATCCTAAAGTATTTTTAGCGGTTGCTTTATTAAAAACATCAGAAAAATTAGAAATCTCAAAACCGGTGAGATAAGCTGAAAATTCTTCATTTTCTTGAGGAACACCAATCATTTCAAAATTGAGCATGGTATATAAATCGACTTTTTCTGCTTTCATTCGCCGGGATAAATGTGATGATCCCAGTAAGCCCATTTCTTCTGCAGAAAAAAGAATAAATAAAATACTTCTTTGGGTTTCTTTTTTGGAAAAATATTTTGCCAGCTCTAAAACTGCAGTAGTTCCGGAAGCATTATCATTGGCTCCGTTGGCGATGGAATCGTTTTTTACTTCAGGTAAAATTCCTATATGATCATAATGTGCGCCTAAAATAACGATTTCATTTTTTAATTCAGGATGCTTTCCTTCTTTATAAGCAATGAGATTGTAGGCCACTTGATTGCCCACCATGAAACTGTCTCTGTAGGTTTCATAAAAAGGTGGAAGTCCGGCTTTCTTAAAATTATTTTCTATAAACTGTGCTGCTTTTTCAATTCCTGCTGAACCGGTTTTTCTGCCTTTTAATTCATCTGAAGACAAATAAGACAATGTTTTATGGATATTCTCTGCTTTGATCTCATAATCTTTTGAATTAATTTGCCGAGGCTGAATCCCACAACCAAAGAAAATCACAACTATAAATAAAGAAACTGCTCGATTCATTAAGAGTAAAAATTAAGTCAAAAACATTAAACTATTCTCTAAAAAAACAAAAGGATTATTTCATTGAGAAGTAATCCTTTCGTAGATGTATTTCCTAAGATTCTATTATTCCAAAACCGAATAATCACCTATACTAATAGCTGTGTATTTTCCATCATATTTTGCATGATTTCCAATCATAGCCTGATTCAATTTGGCATTCAACACATGTGTGTGAGTTTGAATCAAGGTGTTTTCAACAACAGAATCTTCTATTTTAGTGTGATTCCCTATGGAAACATTGGGTCCTACCGTACTATTCACCAGTTCAACATTTTCACCTATATAACAAGGAGGAATAATTTTTGAATTTTCGAGTTTTGCAGAATCAGCAATTAGATTTTCTCCATCTTCATGTAAAAAATTGAGCATTTTTGAATTGGTATCCAAAACAACTTCTTTATTTCCACAATCCATCCAGACATCCACTTCTCCGGGTTTAAAAGAATAGCCTTTGTCCCACATTTTTTTGATTCCGTCGTTGATTTGATATTCTCCGCCGTGCATAAGATTTTCATCCAAAACTTTCTGCAACTGATCTTTTAAAACAGCTACATCTTTGAAGTAATAAATTCCGATAACTGCCAGATCAGAAACTTTTTCAGTAGGTTTTTCTACTAAATCAGTAATTTGTCCTTCTTCATTCAGCTTTACCACTCCATAAGCTTCAGGGTTTTCAACTTGCTTAACCCACATCATTCCATCCACTTCAGTATCTAATTTAAAATCAGCTTTAAAAAGAGTATCGGCATAAGCTACCACAGCAGGACCTTCAAGAGAATCTTGAGCACACATAATGGCATGTCCGGTTCCCAAAGGTTTGTCCTGAATATATATAGTTCCTTTGGCACCCAGATTTTCAGCAATTTGCTTTAAATCCTCTTCCACTTGTTTCCCAAAATCGGGGCCGATAATAAAAGCAATTTCATCAATTTCTTGATCCAAAACCTTTGCTATATCTTCAACCAGACGATGAACAATAGGTTTTCCCGCAATAGGAATAAGTGGTTTAGGGACTGTCAAAGTATGAGGGCGAAGTCTTGAGCCTCGTCCTGCCATAGGAACAATGATTTTCATATCAAAAATTTTAATTGACAAAAGTAAATAAAAACCTTAAAGTCAACAAGAAACAATGGTAAATTCAAGATTGAAGTTAAACGAACAGAAGATCAAAAACCAAAAGGTTTAACTTTTTCCTGTACTTCCAAAACCACCTGCACCTCTTTCACTTTCTTCCAAAACTTCTACTTCTGTCCATTGTACTTGCTCATGTTTTGCAATTACCATTTGGGCAATTCTTTCTCCATCTTTGATAACGAAATCTTCATTGGACAAGTTGACTAAAATCACACCAATTTCCCCTCTATAATCTGCATCTATAGTTCCGGGAGAATTTAGAACGGTGACTCCATGCTTTGCTGCCAATCCGCTTCTGGGTCTTACCTGAGCTTCAAAACCAACAGGTAACTCTATAAATAATCCTGTTTTTACTATGATTCTTTGCAAAGGTTTTAAAGTTACTTCTTTTTCCAGATTGGCTCTTAAATCCATTCCTGCAGAAGCTAAAGTTGAATATTGAGGTAAATCGTGATGAGATTTATTGATGATTTTTACTTTCATGAGATCAAATTTCTATTATTAAAAACTATCCTTTTTAAAAAGATGTTTTAAAATTTTAAAACTGCAACAATATATAATTTTTCAAAAGAAAGACTATACTCACCGAAAGAAAAATTACGATTAAGTTTTGAAATATAATTTTAAATTCTTTTTCTACAATGCCTGTAATAATCAATAATAGCAGATGAACCGGCAACCATAACAGCAATGAAAATTGGATCAATCCAAGAATGCCAAAAAGCTTCTTCCTGGGCAAAACAAATTGGGTGTAGTGATTCGGAAGAAGAGTTAGCAATAGAAAAACAGACAACAGAATATAAAAAAGCCTGTATTCATATTGAATTTTCTTCCACATATTGATAAGTTATTTATTTTTCTATAATCCGTTGTAATTCATCTTTTTCATTAAAGTAAATTATACTTAAGAAAATGAGTAATAAGATCATTCCAACTAAATAATTTTCTCTGAATCCATAAAAAGAGATCATAGAAAATCCTGCTGCCAATATTATATAAATCAAAATTCTTTTGGTTTCATAAGGTATTGGATAATACTTTTGACCCCAGAAAAAAGAAAGAATCATCATAGTGCCATAAGCTGCCAAAGTAGAGATGGCTGCTCCTATATATCCAATAGTGGGAATCAGCAGGAAATTAGCAACAATAGTGATAATAGCTGCAATCACAGAAATTAATCCGCCAAATTTAGTTTTATCGGTTACTTTATACCAAACAGAAAGATTGTAATAAATACCTAAAAATAAATTAGCCAGCAAAATAATAGGAACAATATCCATAGCCTCCCAATAAGCCTCATCACTGATCAAAAGCCTTTTGAGCAAATCGGCAAAAACCATAACCCCAACAAAAATAAAAGACCCAAAAATGGAAAAATATTTGGTGATATCTGCATAGGTTTGAGTTGCATTTTTACTGCCGGCATGACTAAAGAAAAAAGGTTCTATTCCCAGTCGGAAGGCCGTGGAAAACAAGGTCATAAAAATACTGAGTTTATAACAGGCAGCATAAATCCCCAATTCACTTTTAGCTATATCTTTCGGCAAAAGATACTTCATCATAATTCTGTCTGAAGCTTCATTGATAGCGTACGCCAGTCCTGCTACCAACACAGGTAAGGCATAACGCATAATTCTTTTCCAAAGCTCTGTGTTGAAAGAAAAACTGAGTTTTGTATAAAAATTGAACAATAAAACCAGAGTAAAAAAACTCGCTATAAAATTGGCTATAAAAATATATTCTATCTGAAAATCAGCCACATAAATCTGCTGCAACCAGGCAGAATGAACGGCCCAGTCTTTTAGATAAGCTAAAAAGAAAATATTTAATCCTACATTGATGCTGACATTGACAATCTTTAAAAAAGCATATTTCATAGGTTTTTCTCTCGCTCTGAGCCAGGCAAAAGGAATCACCACCAATGCATCTAAAACCAATATTCCTATGCCCAAACGAATTACTTCCGCAGAAATATCTGCCCAATAAGCCAACTGATGCTGAAATAAAAGACCTAAAACAAGAAATAGAAGCGAACTTCCCACCAAAGACCAGGCTGAAGTATTAATCACCTCATCTTTATTTTCTTCCTTGTGAAAAAACCTAAAAAAAGCGGTTTCCATTCCATAGGAAAGAATCACATTAAAGACAACAAAATAAGCAAATACGTTGGAAACTTCTCCGTAACTTTCGGTAGGCAGATAACGGGTATGAAGTCTTACCAGTAAATAATTTAATATTCTTGGCAAAACTGTCGCTACACCATAAATAAAAGTCTGTTTGAATAATTTTCTAAACACCTCTAAGCTTACTTATTTTGAAAGGCTAAAAGTATTAATTTTAATCGGCATGTTCTTTAACAGAAAGGATTTATCATTCAGAATTAATAAAAACTCAGTAAAAATATTCTTAATAAACAAAAAGCTTATTGAAAATACTTTAATTTCGTCTGCAAATTTCTTCAATCTATTCTATGTCAACCATTCGCGAAACTACACTCGAAATTGATTTAAAAGCTTTCAGGCATAACTATGACTTTATCCGATCAAAAACTTCCAAAACCACAAAGTTTATGGGGGTTGTCAAAGCTTTCGCCTATGGAAATGATTTAATAAGAATAGCTCAGGAACTGGTAAGTTTTGGCGCAGATTATTTAGCCGTAGCTTATGACAGAGAAGGAATAAACCTCAGCAAGGCCAATATTAAAATTCCTGTTCTTATATTTCATCCGCATCCTACTCATTTTGAAGAAATTATTGAACACAACTTAATACCTTCTATTTTCAGCAAACTAAGTCTGGAAAAATTTATTGAAGCTGCTGAAAAAACCCATCAAAAGAACTATCCGATTCACTTAAAACTCAATACCGGTTTAAACAGACTCGGATTTGATCCCGAAGATATTTCTTTTGTCTTAGATAAAATTTCGAAAACACAAGCCATTAAGGTAGAGGGTATTTTTTCTCATCTGGCTGCCAGCGAAGATCCAAAAGAAAAGGATTTTGGATTTCAACAAATAGAAAAGTTTCTTGAGTTGAGCGATCAGATTATCGATAATCTGGACTATAAGCCACTTAGACATATTTGCAATACCTCCGGAATTTTTAATTTTCCTCAGGCTCATTTTGATATGGTCAGAAGTGGAATAGGTTTATATGGTTATGGAAATGCTCCTGAATTTGATGAAAAACTAAAACCAATTGGCAGTTTAAAAACCATAATTTCTCAAATCCATTCTATTCAAAAAGGAGATTCTGTCAGTTATAATCGAAAATTTATAGCTTCCCGGCCCATGCGCACAGCTACTTTATCTTTTGGTTATGCCGATGGTATGCACCGAAATTATAGCAATGGTAAAACTTCTGTTATCATCAATGGAAAACCCGCTCCTATTATTGGAGATGTTTGTATGGATATGATCATGGTTGATGTTACCGAAATCGATTGTAAAGAAGGAGATGAAGTGATTATTTTCGGCAAGGAACAAAGTGCAGAAAAACTCTCGAAAGATGCAGGAACTATTGTTTATGAGCTTATCACTACTATCTCACACAGAGTGAAAAGGATTTTTATATAAAATTAGCCTCAACTTATGTTCTCACATCAAAAGCATCTCTCAGAGCATTTCCTATCAGCATAAAAGCCAGAACCAAACTCATAATACCCAAACCGGGGATAATGGCTAAATAAGCTTTTCCTAAAATAATGTAGCTATAATGTTCTTTTATCATGGAACCCCAGCTGGGGATGGGAGGTTGAGCTCCTATTCCCAAAAAGCTTAATCCACTTTCAACTAAGATAGCCGCTGCAAAATTAGCAGCAGAAATTACAATCACCGGAGCCATCACATTGGGAAGAATATGATGTCGTATAATTCTGAAATTTTTATATCCCAGTGCTCTTGCTGCCGTTACATATTGCATTTCTTTCACACTCATCACCTGCCCCCGCACAACTCTGGCTACTTCCACCCACATCGTTAAACCTACTGCTATAAAAACCTGCCAGAATCCTTTTCCCAATGCCAGAGTCATGGCTATTACCAGTAATAAAGTAGGAATCGACCAGGTTACATTGATCAGCCACATAATAAATGCATCTGTTTTTCCTCCGTAAAAACCGGCTAAAGCTCCTAAAGTGACGCCAATCAGCAAAGAAATTAAAACAGCTATAAAACCCACCGATAAAGAAACCCTCATCCCGATAATCATTCTGCTCAGAAAATCTCTGCCGTATTTATCTGTTCCTAAAATAAATTTCTGATTGTGAATAAATTTTTCTTCAATCTCAGCCTGAGTAAAATCCGGAAAATTCTCATTCAAATTAAAATTTCTTTCCAAAGCCTGTTGACCTTCCCGATTATATAATTTCACTTTCAATTCTTCTCCTTCAAAAACATAATCGGTAATAGGAATATTTTCAGAAATGATTTGTTTCCCGAAAAAAAGCTTTTTTAAAACAGGTTCTTTTTCTTCTTTTAAATTGGGTAGTTCTAAAATCCGGACTTTAAATCCGGGAGGCATGGAATGAATGGATAGATGCATCTGATTGGCATGGGCAGAATTATCCGGAGCTATAACATAAGCAAAAACAGCTATTAAGATACAGATTACAACATACCAAAAACTCAAAACGCCCCACAAATTTCTTTTAAACTTGTGGAGCGCCAATTGAATTAAAGAATTAGCTTTTTTTGCCAAGGTTTAATTTTTTGCTTCAACCATTCTTTTTTGTTGAGCATCATTCAGTTTTAAATCTTCTAAAACATTGATTGCTTCTTCTAAATAAGCATCTCTTCCAAGATTTTTATGCCAGCGTTCACGCTTTTTTGCCAGGCTGGTATCGGCCTCAAAAAGCTTGATTTCTTCAGGATGAGATTGGAAAGTCAGATCTGTGCGATGATCCAAAATAGATTTAAACAATTCAGCTTTTTCTTCTCTTTCTTTTACCAAGGAAGCATATTTGTCAAAACCTAAAGGATAGGATTTTTTATCCCTCTGATCTTTTATCCAAAGCGCATTGTCTCTGATTAAAGTAAACAAACTGCTTGTGTCAACTCTTTGCTGACTTTTCTTCAGAGTTTCTTTTAAGTTAGAATATCCATTCCATTTTTGATAAGAAGCTTTGTCAATTTCATCCCAGGCTAAAGGCACCCTTAAATCTCTTTCTCCAACATCAATAAAACTATAACGATCCGGCACTACCACATCACTGTGAACACCTTTTAACTGAGTGGAACCGCCGTTGATTCTATAGAATTTTTGGGTAGTAATTTTTATATCTCCCATATCTCCCATTTTATTATTTTTCATAAAACGGTTGAGATCAATAAATTTCTGAACGGTTCCTTTTCCATAGGTCTGTTTACTACCAATAACAACAGCTCTTTCATAATCCTGCATAGCTGCAGCAAGAATTTCAGAAGCAGAAGCAGAGAGTTCATTAACTAAAATCACTAAAGGACCATCCCATTCTACCTGAGAGTTCTGATGTCTTAGGATTTGTTTTCTTCCATTTCCAAAACGAACCTGAACAACAGGACCTTTCTTTACAAACATTCCGGCAATATCTATAGCAGTAGTTAAAGATCCACCTCCATTATCTCTTAAATCAATTACCAGTCCGTTGATATTCTCTTTCTTTAAAAGATCTATTTCCTTTTTCATATCGGAGGCAGCATTTCGCTGATTATAATCCTCCATATCAAAATAAAAACCGGGAAGCTTGATAACTCCATATTTGTTACCATTTTTTTCAGTTAAAGCACTTCGTAAATAAGTTTCTTCAAGCTCCACTTTATCCCTGATCAATTCAATATCCTTAATGGTTCCATCAACACTTTTTACTGTTAAAGTAACTTTAGATCCTTTGGGACCTCTGATTAATTTGACTGCTTCGCTCAAAGCCATCCCTATAATACTAACAGCTTCTTCCTCATCTTCCTGTTTTACTTTCTGAATGATATCTCCAACTTTTAATTCCCCGTCCGTCCAGGCAGGACCACCGGAAATTAAATGGGTTACTTTGATGTTTTCTATATCTTTTTGAAGCTGAGCACCAATTCCTTCCAAACTTCCGGACATAGCAATGTCAAACCGATCTTTATCAGGTGGAGCATAATAACCGGTGTGGGGGTCAAATTGATTGGCTACAGTATTGAGATAAACAGAAATCCAATCTTCTTTGGTTAAATCTTTATTGATATCATAGAACTGATCTAAAGATTGTTTTACACTTTTACGCGCTTCTGCTTCTAATTCTTCATCAGATTTAGCAACATACTCTTCCTTCGATTCAGTATCTTCTTCGGCTTTTTTACTTTTTTCCTCTTCTTCTTTTTTAAGATCAAAAAAAGTAGATAAAACATTAAATTTTAATTGTTTTCTCCAAATCGCATTTCTTTCATCTTTATTAGCAGCAAAATCCAGATTATCATAATCCGTATTAATTTCCTCATCTGAATCAAAATTGAAGGGTTTGTCTAAAATTTCTTTATAAACCTCTTCCATTTCTTCAATCCGCTTTTGCATTCTTTCATAAGTCAAATTAAAGAAATCTACATTATGGCTTTTTAATTGATTACTGAGTTCTTCTTTGTATTTTTCAAACTCTTCAATATCGCTTTTTAAGAAGAAACGTTTTCGAGGATCCAGACTCTTTAAATATTCTTCATAAACACTCCGTGAAAAATCAGCATCCATTTCTTTGGGTGAATAATGATAATTTTCTAAAACAAAACTCACCAGTTCTGACAGCACTTTATCTTTATCATTGTCTCCCGGATCTATTTTTTTTGTAGTAAAACTGCAAGCCGCTACGGACAACAGTAAAACCAGCAAAAAAATTATATTGTTTCTCTTCATAAATTTATAGGTTCTCATATATCAGGTAAAATTATAAGATATTGGCAATAAGATTGCAATTGCCATACCATAGCTGTAAAACTAACATATTTTTTTCTTCTGCTTTCTTAAATTAAGATTAATAAGCAACAGGAATTTTTTTGTAGTAAGTGAACTAATTTTATAGGTTCTTTAAACTGGCGATGGTATTTTCCCTTATAAAATCAGAAACAAAATAACTTATGGTTTTTCCTACAACCGGATTTCCCTGTGCAATAGCTTCACAAATATGTAAGTAGTGTACTTTATTTGAGGCCGAAAGTTTTATAAAATTCCGGATCTCATCAACCGTAAATCCGCTGGAAGTAATTGCACTGCTTGGGAAAAACTGAATCGCATCACAATCAATTTCCAAACCGAATTCATTTTTTAAGAATTCTGCTTGTTTTTTAAATTCTTCATTCTTCGGAGAATCCTTAACTATAAGATCTTCCCAAATACAAAAACGGATATCTTCATCAGCCTCATACTGATCAAAAATATACTGAGGAGTATAGTTTTTATGAATTCCAAACATGGAATATTTATTTAGATAACCTTGAGATTTGGCATAACTGAATCCATTTCCACTATGCCGGTAATCTGTTCTTCTTAAATCTGTATGTGCATCAATATTTAAAACATTAATAGGCTTCTGCAGAGCTAAAGAGGTTCCTTTGATATTTCCATAGGCATTATTATGTCCGCCACCAATAATGATAGGTATCTTTCCTGATTCAATAATTTTCCTCACCAGCTTAAAAACCATATCATCTATTAACTGAACCAGAATCCCTAATTTATCTCCCACTTTTGTAGCTTCTCTGATTAATCGATTAGCCTCAGTCATCATAGAACTGCAATCAAGATGACCTAAGATTAAACAGTTATCAGGATTATTATATTGGTTTGCCTGAATATTTAAAAAAGAAGAAAGAAAGGAGTTCCAGGCTGAATTTGCACCGGGTTTTCCATGGTTTGCACGAACCCCCACATCTTCCGGCACTCCAAAAATCACATAAGTAGCCGGACTTTCCTGTAGTTCCTCCAAGGAAGAAATTGTTTTTAATCGTTCTCCAAGTTTTCTTTCTCCCGCCCGAAAATTCAGAAAACCTCGACGGATACTATCATTAAAAAATTTAATATTTTTCATGCTCTTTGGTTTTAGGTAAATTATTCAACTGGCTCCCCTTTTAGGTAAACCTTCTCAATATGGTTGCTTCCAAAAGAATAAGGCAGAAAAGCATAAGAAGGAATTGATTTTGTCAATATTAAATTAGCTTTTTTTCCTTTTGTAATACTTCCATGAGTACTGCTTATATCCATAGCATAGGCTGCATTAATAGTAGCTGCATTAATAGCTTCTTCAGGAGTCAACCTCAACTTAATACAAGCTAAAGATAATACAAAATTCATATTTCCCGAAGGTGTGGTGCCGGGATTATAATCTGTAGCCACTGCTAAAGGCAATCCTTCATCTATCATCTTTCTCGCCGGTGCATAAGGAATATTTATAAAAAAAGAACAGGAAGGCAATGCTACCGGCATAGTCTTTGAATCTTTTAAAGCTTCTATATCCTCTTTTCTCATCACTTCAAGATGATCAACACTGAGCACATTATGCTTGATTCCTTCCTGAATACCACCAATAGCATTAAACTGATTTACATGGATTTTTCCTCTCAACCCATACTTTTTTCCTGCTTCTAATATTTTTTTGGTGTCTTCAACTGTAAAATAACCTTTTTCACAAAAAACATCTACATAATCTGCTAAGTTTTCTTCTGCTACCTGAGGAAGCATTTCATTCACTACTTTATCCACATAAGCCTCCCTTTGGTTTTTAAATTCAGGTGGAATGGCATGCAATCCTAAAAAAGTGGATTTGATGGTCAGCGGATAATTTTCTTTTAATTTCTTGATAACCCTCAGCATTTTTAATTCCGCCTCAGTTGTTAAGCCATATCCTGATTTAATTTCCACTGCTCCGGTTCCAAGCTTAATGATTTCTTTTAAACGTTTTTCTGTTTGTTTATATAAATCTTCTTCAGAAGTCTGTTGTAATCTTTTTGCACTGTTTACAATTCCTCCACCTCTATTGGCGATTTCTTCATAACTCAACCCATTTATTCTATCGACAAATTCTTTTTCCCTATTTCCGGCATAAACTAAATGAGTGTGAGAATCTACCCAGGCAGGTAAAATCATTTTTCCATCACAATCTATTATTTCTGCTGAATTTAATTCAGGACAAGTATCCATCTCTCCGAAATCTTTAATTTTCCCATCTTCAACAAGCAACCAGGCATTTTGAAGAGTCGGAAGATCTTTCATTTCTTTTCCTGAAACCTTTAAAGTTTTTTCAGACCGAACCTGAATTAATTCTTTTATATTTTTAAATAATTTAGTCATTAAATAAATATTTTTTTATTTGTTTTTTAATATTATTTCAACTTAGAACCATCATCTTTTAACACCCAGAATCCTGATCACATCAGCTTTTCCGACATGATGTTCACCTTCTTTTAAAACAATTTGTTTATTTTCCAATTCAACAAAATCAAAATCCTTAAAATCAGATTTCAGTTCTTCTAAATCATATAACATCTCAATATCTTTCGGACCTCCTGCTTTTGGGTTTTGCTGCTGATTTGAAACATGATCTTTATTAAAAGCTTCCAGTATCAGATATCCTCCCGGCTTAACAAAAGAAGCTAATCTTTGATGAATTGAATGTCTATTTTGGGGAAAATGAGCATAAATAAGTACCAAAGCATCAAATCTTTCTTTTGGAAAATCAACCTCTTCAGCATTTATTACAGAATATTCAATCTGAACCTGATTTCTTTCTGCTAATTTTTCAGCTTTCTCCTTAGCAATCTTACTGCTGTCAAAAGCTTTTACTTTCCATCCGGATTTAGCCGCAAAAACAGCATTCCTTCCTTCTCCTTCAGCGGCAAACAATATTTCTCCCTGTGGGAGAGCCCCAAGCTTTTCTTTAAGATAAACATTGGGCTCTTCTCCATACATATATTCCTCTCCAGAATATCTTTTATCCCATTTGTTTTGGCTCATCTTCTTTTCTTTGTGTTAACCTGCAAGATAATTAAATTTTCGGGCAAAAATTTGTAAGATTAATTACAATCCATTTCTTTATTATTTAAAAAATTAAATCGGAAAAACTTGTCTTCTTCTTTTTAAAATTTAAATTAACTTTGAATAGAAAATCTGTGAGTTATGCGCTGGAATCTCAAACCTCAACCTGGACAGGAAAAAGTAAAACATCTGACCAAAAGGTTAGGAATTTCCAACACCCTGGCTTATTTATTAGCTTTAAGAGGAATAGAAACTTATGAACAAGCGAAAGCCTTTTTCAATCCCAATTTAGAAGATCTACATGATCCTTTTTTAATGAAAGACATGGATCTGGCAGTGAAACGAATAGAAAAAGCCATTGCTCAAAATGAAAATATTCTTGTCTATGGAGATTATGATGTTGACGGGACCAGCAGTGTAGCTTTAATGGCTACTTTTTTACAAGAATACACAGACAATGTGGCCACTTATATTCCCGATCGTTATCTGGAAGGGTATGGGATTTCACTTCAAGGAATTGACTTTGCTCATGATAATGATATCAGTTTAATAATAGCTTTAGACTGTGGAATAAAAGCTATTAATCAAATTGAATATGCTAAAGAAAAAAATATAGATTTTATTATTTGTGACCATCATTTACCCGATACTAAAATTCCTCAGGCAGCAGCTGTTTTAAATCCAAAACAAATAAATTGTTCTTATCCTTATAAAGAATTATGTGGGTGTGGAGTAGGCTTTAAACTCATTCAAGCCATCACTCAAAACCGAGGAGAATCTTTTGAAAAATTAATTCCTTATTTAGACTTAGTGGCAACAGCTATCGGGGCGGATATAGTTCCCATTACAGGAGAAAACCGGATTTTAACTTTCCATGGTTTAGAGGTAATAAATTCTTCTCCCAGACCCGGACTTAAAGCCATTATAAATCAAACCAACAAAACAGAATTTACTATTAATGATGTAGTTTTTATCATAGCTCCTCGCATTAACGCGGCCGGAAGAATAAAACATGGTCTTCGCGCTGTCGATTTATTAATGGAAAAAGATTATAAAACTGCTGAAAATTTTGCTCAAAAAATAGAAGAATTTAACAATGACAGAAGAAATATAGATAAAAGCATAACTGCTGAAGCTCTTCTTCAAATTGAAAATTCCGGCACTCAAAAAAACTTCACCACTGTTGTATACAACCATCAATGGCACAAAGGAGTTATCGGAATTGTAGCTTCCAGGCTCATAGAAACCTATTACCGGCCTACCCTGGTTTTCACAAAAAGTGGTGATCGTCTGGCTGCTTCCGCACGATCTATATCCGGATTCAATATTTATCAGGCTTTAGAAGCTTGTTCAGAACATATTGATCAATTTGGAGGTCATAAATATGCTGCAGGATTAACTTTACAGGAGTCAAAATTTGAAGTTTTTAAAGAGAAATTTGAAGAAGTTGTTTCCAGCACTTTAAAGAAGAATCTGCTTCGTCCGGAAATTGTAATAGACAAAACCATAGAGTTTTCAGAAATTAATGCTTCCTTTTATAGAACCATTCAACGTTTTGCTCCCTTTGGGCCGGGAAATATGAAACCGGTTTTTCTTACGAAAAACATACAGGATACTGGTTTTGCAAGACAGGTTGGCCAGGAAGAAAAACATTTAAAATGTTGTTTGCGTGATCCTCATCTTCCAACGGGAGTCGGAATAGATGCAATTGGTTTTGATTTAGGTGAAAAAATACAAGTTATTAAAAACAACTCCTCTTTTGAAGCCGTATATTCTCTTGATGAAAACCGGTGGAACAATAGAAACAAAATTCAGCTAAACTTAAAAGATATTCGTTAGTGAATTTTTGGTCGAGGAAAAACATATATTTGCTTCTTTAATAAACTCCTTCTTAAATGACCTGGATTTGGATCTTCTTTATTGTATTTGTTTGTATCTGTTTAGCATTAGATTTATTTGTTTTAAATAAAGAAGACCATGTTATTTCAGCAAAAGAAGCCGGAAAATGGACCAGCCTTTGGGTCAGCATAGCACTTCTTTTTTCCATTGTAGTCTGGTGGTTATTCTCAGAAGAATGGGTTATGAATCCTACAGGACTCACACCCGGAGAAGCTGTTTTGGATTATGTAACCGGATATCTGGTTGAATTATCTCTAAGTGTTGATAATATTTTTGTAATCGCCGTCATCTTTAGTGCTTTTAAAATTCCGGCTATGTATCAGCACAGGGTTTTATTCTGGGGAATTTTAGGAGCAATGGTTTTCAGAGCATTAATGATTGTTTTTGGAATTGCACTTATTCAAAAATTTGAATGGATTATTTACGTTTTTGGAGCTTTCCTACTTTATACAGCATTCACTATGCTAAAAAATGAAGAAGATATCAATCCCAAGGAATCCTGGATTTATAGAAAAATTTCTTCTATTCTCCCCATTACTGATGAAGTTCATGGTCATGATTTTATCATCAAGAAAGACGGGAGAAAATACGCCACTCCACTTTTGCTGGCTCTGATCGTTGTTGAGCTTACAGATGTAATGTTTGCTCTTGACAGCATTCCTGCTATTTTAGCTATTACACAAGATGAATTTATCGCTTTTAGTTCTAATATCATGGCTATTTTAGGTTTGCGATCCATGTTCTTTTTGGTGGTTGGTTTATTGGAAAAATTCAAATACATCAATTACAGCCTGGTTGTTATTTTAGGGTTTGTTGGATTAAAAATGCTGTTATCTCAACTTATAGAAATTCCCTCCTGGATTTCTCTTATCGTAATTGCCCTTGCTCTGTTAGGAGGAATTTTGTTTTCCATCTGGCGTAAACCAACCTCAGATTAATATTCAAAAAAAAGCTTGTTAGAATTGCTTTTATCTCATTTCATTTATATTTGCAAAAAATTGCCCTCATGAAAAAATTACTGATTGTAGGAAGTGTGGCTTTTGATGCCATAGAAACCAAATATGGAAAAACAGGAACTATTTTAGGCGGAGCCGGAACCTATATTGCATTATCAGCCAATTATTTTAATCTGACTTCAGGAATTGTTTCAGTGGTTGGCAAAGATTTCCCACAAGAATATATTGATCTTTTCCTTGAAAGAAATGTCGATATTGAAGGACTTGAGGTAAATCAGACAGGAGAAACTTTCTTCTGGAGTGGAAAATATCATGAAGATATGAACCATCGTGATACCCTGGAAACCCGGCTCAATGTTATGGAAGATTTTGATCCAAAGGTTCCTGAAAACTTTAGACAGGCAGAGGTGGTCATGCTTGGAAATTTACATCCACTGGTTCAGCTCAGCGCTTTAGAACAGATAGAAAATCCTGAGCTGGTCATTTTAGACACGATGAACTTTTGGATGGACAATAATTGGGAAGATTTATTAACAGTCATTTCTAAAGTTGATGTAATTACCATTAATGATGAAGAAGCCCGACAGCTTTCAGGAGAATTTTCTTTGGTGAGAGCCAGCCAGGTTATACAAAAAATGGGACCTAAAACGGTAGTCATTAAAAAAGGAGAGCATGGTGCTTTATTATTTCAGGAAGAACGTATGTTTTTTGTACCGGCCTTACCTTTGGAAGAAGTTTTTGATCCCACCGGAGCTGGTGATACTTTTGCCGGAGGTTTTTCAGGATATCTAACCCAAACAGGTGATTATTCTTTTGATAATATGAAACTGGCTGTGGTATATGCTTCTAATCTGGCTTCTTTTTGTGTAGAAAAATTTGGTGCAGATCGTTTGTTGGATTTAACCGTTGAAGAAGTTAATGAACGACTAAAATCATTTATAGAGCTTACACAATTCAATATGAAACTGGCTTGATTTACCGCCCCAATTGAAGGGGCTTTTTTATTTTAAACGCACTCGAAAATTTACAACTAAAGCTTAAGAAAAATATTATGAGTGGAATTGCATTATTGCGTCTCTTAAAACCTCTGGATTATTATAAAGAAAATTATGGCACTCCTTTCTATGGTCTCAATAAGATGTACCTTTTGATGGAAAAACAACACAATAGAGGTCAGGATGGTGCGGGACTGGCCAGCATCAAATTTGATATGGATCCGGGAGAAAGATTTATGAGCAGGATTCGTTCAAAAGAACAACAACCCATACAGGATGTTTTTACTAAAATTAATCAGCGGATTAACTCTATTGTAAAAAAGCTTCCTGATGATATTTCCATCAAAGAACTAAAAAGAAAAACACCATATATTGGTGAGCTTTTTTTAGGTCATGTTTTTTATAACATTCAAAATGAAGTAAGTATCGAAGCTGTGCATCCTTTTTTAAGAAAAAATAACTGGATGCACAGAAATTTAATTCTGGCGGGAAATTTTAATTTGACCAACGTTCCTGAACTTTTTAATCATTTAGTTGAATTAGGTCAGCATCCAAAAGAAAAATCGGATACTGTAACCATACTTGAAAAAATCGGACATTTTCTGGATACAGAAGTTGAAGAATTATACAGATCCTTAAAAAAAGAAGGAATCAATAAAAAACAAGCTTCCGCTTATATTGCTGAAAAACTAAAAATTGATAAGATTCTTAGAAGCTCTTCAAAAGACTGGGACGGCGGTTATGCGATTGCAGGTATGCTTGGGCATGGAGATTCTTTTGTCATTCGAGATCCGGGAGGAATCCGTCCGGTTTATTACTACAGAGATGAAGAAGTGGTAGCAGCTACTTCAGAAAGACCTGTTTTACAAACTACTTTTAATGTGAAAGCTGAGGAAATTAAGGAATTGGAACCCGGACATGCTTTGATTATTAAAAAGAATGGAGCTTCAGAAATTGTAAAAATTCTGGATCCTCAACCGCTTAAATCCTGTTCTTTTGAAAGAATTTATTTCTCCAGAGGCAATGATGTTGAAATTTATCAGGAAAGAAAAAACCTGGGTAAAATGCTGATGCCTGAAGTGTTGAAATCAATTGATTATGACACTATAAACTCTGTCTTTTCTTATATTCCCAACACTGCCGAAACTTCTTTTATCGGTATGCTTGAAAGTGCTCAGGACGAACTCAACCGACAAAAAAATGAAGCTATTATTAAAGAACGAAAAACCCTCACAACCGAAAGGCTTTCAGAAATTTTATCGCATCGGATTCGCACTGAAAAAATAGCTGTCAAAGATGTAAAGCTCAGAACTTTCATTACAGAAGATAATAGTCGCGAAGATCTTTTAGCTCATGTTTATGATGTGACCTACGGAGTGGTCAAACCTAATGATAATTTAGTAGTAATTGATGACAGCATCGTTAGAGGAAACACATTAAAAAAGAGTATTTTGAGTATGCTGGATCGTTTACATCCAAAAAAAATAGTGGTTGTCTCTTCCGCTCCTCAAATTCGCTACCCTGACTGTTATGGGATTAACATGCCGAAAATAGATGAATTAATCGCTTTTAAAGCAGCCCGAAAACTTTTGGAAGAAACTGGAAGAACTGAAGTTATTCAAGAAGTTTACCAAAAATGTATCGCTCAGCGAAATAAAAAAGTAGAAGAAATAAAAAACTACGTAAAAGAAATTTATGATCCATTCAGTGATCAGCAGATTTCAGATAAAATAGCTGAGATGCTGGTTCAGAAAAATTTCAAATCCGATTTAAAAGTGATTTTTCAAACCGTGGAAAAACTTCATCAAGCCTGCCCCAACAACCCGGGAGACTGGTATTTTACCGGAGACTATCCTACTCCGGGAGGGAATAGAGCCGTAAATGAAGATTTCATAAGATTTTATGAGGAAAACATACAACAAGGGCAAGTATAGATTCAATTAAGCAGCAAAAAGTCTATATTTGTTTTAACTGTGATTTGTTTTTTATGACTTTTTCAGAAGAAAATTATCTTAAAGCTGTTTTTCATTTGGAAAAGGAATTTAATGATGGAGTTCCTACCAATGCACTGGCCGAGATGATGCAAACCAAAGCTTCTTCAGCAACCGATATGGTAAAACGTTTGGCTGAAAAAAGCTTTTTGGATTATATCCCCTATCAAGGAGTAAGATTGACAGAGAAAGGAAAAAAACATGCCATTCAGGTGATCCGCAAACATCGATTGTGGGAAACTTTTTTAGTTGAAAAATTACATTTCACATGGGATGAAGTTCATGAGATTGCTGAACAATTAGAACATATAAAATCTGAAAAACTAACTGACAGACTGGATCGTTTTTTAGACTTTCCAAAGATTGACCCTCATGGAGATTTGATTCCGGATAAAAATGGAAACTTTCCTGTAATCAATAAGATCCAGCTTGCAAAATGCAAACCCGGAGATAAAGGAAGTTTAATAGGCGTAGAGGATTCCAAGGAGTTTTTAAACTTCCTGGACAATCAGCAAATTTCTTTAAATGATTTTATTGAGATAATTGGAAAAGAAACTTTTGATAATTCTTTTACCCTTAGGATAAATGGAAAAATTAAAACTGTTTCTGAAAAAACTGCGGAAAATTTATTTTTGCTTCTTGATGCTTAAAATCTATAACCAATATCAAAACCTGCATAAATCTCAGCTGCAGAAAATCTTTCTTTTACCGGTTTGCTGAAATTCCTTCCGATATTAAAATAAGGACCAAAAACAAAACTGTTGCTGATATTCCATATATAACCGCCTCCTATTCCAATGATAAAGGCATTCATATTAGTTTTTTGAGCATAAGATCCGGAAGATGAGCTGTATTTTTCTTTAAAGTCTCCAATTCTAAACTTCATCATAGGCTGCACGTAAACTCCGGATCCGGGATTTTCTTTTCCGAAATAATAACTATAATTTAATTGTAAAGCATGCGTGCTATACTTGCTTCCGGATCTTTCAGGACGAAAATTTCTACGATCATTTACCAATGCCTTCAAGCCTATAGATTGATCATAATCTATAAAATAATTATAACCAACTTCCACAGAACCAATTATCAGCGTATTCACCAGGTTTAAATTAATTTCATGCCGGGGAATCTCATATTTTGTCTGAGCCAGTAAAAGATTAGAGCCAATCAAACAAAAACTGAAAAATAGGAGAATTGTTTTTTTAATCATATCACCTTAAAAATAACCAGACCCCGCTTTTACACGAGGTCTTTAATTATAATCTTAAAAAAGCACAGAAATTAATCTGTTTCATTTTTATATTTTTCATCCATTACAAAATCATCCATAAAATTAATGGTATAATCTCCTTTTACAAAATTCGGATCATCCATCAATTGTCGATGATATGGAATAGTAGTTTCAATTCCTTCAACCACAAATTCATCCAAAGCCCGCTTCATTTTTGTTACAGCTTCTTCTCTTGTTTGAGCCGTAACAATTAATTTAGCAATCATAGAATCATAATAAGGAGGAATTACATAACCGGCATAAACATGCGTATCTACTCTGACCCCATGTCCTCCCGGAATGTGTAAAGTCGATATCTTACCCGGGGAAGGTCTGAAGTTTTTATAAGGATCTTCAGCATTGATTCTGCATTCGATTGCATGCATTACCGGGTAGTAATTTTTCCCTGAAATAGGAATTCCTGCAGCTACTTTTATTTGTTCTCTAATTAAATCATACTCTATAACCTGTTCAGTAATTGGATGCTCTACCTGAATTCGGGTATTCATCTCCATAAAATAAAAGTTGCGATCTTTATCTACTAAAAATTCTACTGTTCCGGCACCTTCATATTTAATACTTTCAGCTGCTCTAATAGCTGCTTCTCCCATCTTTTTTCTGAGTTCTTCAGTCATAAAAGGAGAAGGAGTTTCCTCCGCTAACTTTTGATGTCTTCTTTGAATAGAACAATCTCTTTCAGAAAGGTGACAAGCTTTTCCGGTACTGTCTCCTACAATTTGAATTTCAATATGTCTTCCTTCTTCGATGAGTTTTTCCATATACATGGCATCATTTCCAAAGGCTGCTGCTGCTTCAGTTTTTGCAGTTTCCCAGGCATGTTTAAGCTCTTCTTTTTTATATACAGCTCTCATTCCCTTTCCGCCTCCGCCCGCAGTGGCTTTCAATAAGACAGGGTACCCCATCTTATCCGCTATTTTTTCACATTCTTCATAACTCTCAATAATTCCGTCTGATCCGGGGATAGTGGGCACACCCGCCTCAATCATAGTAGCTCTGGCAGATGCTTTATCTCCCATTTTGTTGATCATTTCTGCTGAAGCTCCAATAAATTTGATGTTATGCTCTTCACAGATTTTTGAAAATTTCGCATTTTCAGCTAAAAATCCATAACCCGGATGAATCGCATCAGCATTTGTAATTTCAGCAGCTGCAATAATATTTGGAATATTCAAATATGACAGGTTGCTTGGTGGAGGACCAATACAAACTGCTTCATCGGCAAATCGAACATGCAAACTATCTCTGTCGGCAGTAGAATAGACTGCTACTGTTTTGATTCCCATTTCCTTGCAAGTCCGAATAACACGAAGTGCAATCTCTCCGCGATTGGCAATTAATATTTTCTTAAACATAAAAGAAGTAACTTCTGATTAAACTAAAGTGTAAAGTAATATTAAACCGGTTCTATCAAAAACAAAGGCTGATCAAATTCTACCGGAGAGGCATCATCAACCAAAACCTTTACTACTTTACCGCTCACTTCACTTTCAATTTCATTAAAAAGTTTCATCGCCTCAATCACACAAAGCACATCACCTTCTTTAACAGTATCACCCACTTCAACAAAAGGAGGTTTATCCGGAGCTGGTTTACGATAGAAGGTTCCAATAATTGGAGACTTCATGGACACTAAATTACTTTCTTCCTTAGGCTGTTCGGCCGGTTGTTCAGCAGAAACCGGTTGTTGTTGAGCAACAGGCATCTGAGCTTGCGGCATAGGCTGAGGCATTCCCATCTGAGGCATCTGATGGACCACCACACCCTCCTGTTGTGAATCACTTGAACCTGTTTTTATGGTGATTTTAAATTCTTCTGTTTCTAACTTCACCTCACTTGCTCCTGATTCGGCAACGAACTTTATTAAATCTTGAATTTTTTTTAATTCCATCCTGACAATAATTAAATTAGTTTTTATTTATCCCAAAGTTCTTCAGAAAACTCTTAAAGTTGAATTTTCTCCTAAAGAACATCAAAAGATGCTCTCTTATTTTTTAAAAACATTATACAAAAATAAGGCATTCTGTTTTCAAATCGTTCTAATTTTCAATTCTATTAAAAATTATTCTAAAAAACAGAATTTTTTACGTTTTTTTTCAATGAGAAGCTGATTGAAAGTAAAAAAACCTCCACAAAAGTGAAGGTTTTCAGATGTCTTAGAAGTATTTTATACTTCCTCCTCAGTTTGATCGATTAAAACACGACCTCTATAGTATAGTTTTCCTTCGCTCCAATGCGCTCTGTGACGCAAGTGAACCTCTCCTGTTGTTGGATCTGTTGACAACTGCGGAGTGGTCGCTTTTTTATGAGTACGTCTTTTATCTCTTCTCGATTTAGAGGTTCTTCTTTTAGGATTTGCCATAACTCAGTTTATTTATCGTTTAATAATTTTTTTAATTTATCCCAACGGGGATCTGTTTCTTTTTTTGCTTTCTTGTTGCCGGGAGATAATTCTTTCAGTTTTTCTATGATCACTGATTTCATTGTCCCGTCCTTTACTTTAGGATGAACCTTTTTATAAGGAACTGCTAAAATAACAGATTCATATATATATTGCTGAATTTCAAGAGTATGAGCATCATAAGGTAAAATCAAATACTCATCGTCTTCATCGTCAAATGCCTCTCCAAACTTAACTTCTAAGTTTAAAACACCTTCAATAGGTTGATCATAAGCCACCAGACTCACATCGCAGATTACATTTACTGTCCCTTTTACCTGTAATGTTAATTCCATTACGTTGGTTTGTTTTTCCAGTAAAAGACTTACATCTACATCAACTCCTGAAAATTCTTTATAATTAAAAAGAGCAAAGAAAGCTTCATCTATATGATATTTATATTCATGCTCACCATTTTTTAGACCGGTAAACTGAATTTCATATTCTTCAAAATTCTCCATCACCACATTTTCTTTCAAGGGCGCAAATATAAAAAATATTTTTGTTCTACCTATAAAGTTTTCAATTTAATTCAAGATCTTCTATTCTTAGATATCGGAAGAGGATTAACTGTTAGCTCTTTATATTCCTCCCGGTTTCTGAACACATCCATTCCTACATAAACTGCCTTTCTAAAAGATGCAAAATCAGCTTCATCTTTTCCCGCTATTTCATACGCTGTCCCGTGATCAGGTGAAGTGCGAACTCCTGTTAAGCCGGCAGTGAAATTAACTCCTTTTCCAAAAGATAAAGTTTTAAAAGGTATTAATCCCTGATCGTGGTAGGCCGCCAAAATAGCATCGAAATTTTTATAATTCCCTGTGCCAAAAAAACTATCAGCTGCATAAGGACCAAAAACAAGATTCCCCTCATCATTGAGTTTTTTAATGGTAGGTTTTAAAACTTCTTCATCCTCTTTTCCGATAACCCCCTTATCTCCGCTGTGCGGATTAATTCCTAAGACTGCTATTTTAGGTCTTTGCACTTTAAAATCCTGCTTTAAACTTGCAGTCATCAACCTAACTTTATCTTTGATTAAGGAAGGCGTAATAGTTTTAGCAATGTCTTTAATTGGAACATGATCTGTCAGCAGACCAACTTTTAAATCTTCAGCAACCATAAACATCAAACTTTCCCCGCCTAATTCTTTGGCTAAATAATCTGTATGTCCCGGAAAATTAAATTTATCTGATTGAATCACATTTTTATTAATGGGGGCGGTAACCAGAACGTCCACTTCCTTTTTCTTTAATGCAGTTACAGCAGCCTCCAGAGAAGCCAAAGTGAATTTTCCTAAAGATTTATCCTCTTCTCCAAAATTAATATGAAGTCTCTCCTGCCAAACATTCACAACATTAATCCTTCCCGGAATAGCATCTGAAGCTCTTGAGATTCCTTGAAAATTTATTTCTAAATTAAAATGTCTTCTTATAAAATTTAATAAACCCGTATTAGCAAAAATAATGGGAGTACATAATTCCAGCATCATGGGTTCGGCGAAGGTTTTCAAAATAATCTCACTTCCCACCCCGTTTAAATCACCAATACTGATTCCTATTTTTAAATTGCTCATAGCTTTATTTTTAACTGGAGATTTATCTGCTGCGTCATCAAATTATTTTTGATGCTCTATCTTCCCCAAAATATTGTTACTTTTACTGCTGCAAATTTAGAACAAATAATTGGCAATTATGTTTACCGGGATTATAGAAGAATTAGGAATTATTTCAAATCTTCAGCAAGAAGGCGAAAATCTGCATATTGAAGTAGAAGCCAATATGGCCTCAGAATTAAAAATAGATCAAAGTGTATCACATAATGGAGTTTGTCTGACTGTAGTCAAACAATCAGCTACGCATTATACTGTCACTGCCGTGAAAGAAACCATTGAACGAACCAATTTTTCACATCTCAAAGTGGGAGATTCGATAAATCTGGAGAGAGGAATGAAATTAGGCGCTCGTTTAGACGGTCATATTGTGCAAGGACATGTTGATCAGACAGGAATTTGCACAAAAGTTAAAGAAGAGGACGGAAGTCATATTTTTTATTTTGAATTTGATCCGGGAAGAAAAAATTTTACGGTTGAAAAAGGCTCTATTACTATAAACGGAGTGAGTCTGACAGTAGTTGACAGTACCAAAAATTCTTTTAGTGTAGCCATAATTCCCTACACTTATGAGCATACCACTTTCCATCAATTAAAAGCAGGAGATGAAGTAAACCTTGAATTTGATGTAATCGGAAAATATGTATCTCGTATTATGGAATTAAGAGGAGAAAGTTTATAACTTTTTATTTGACTTATCAACAAAATTAATTATTTTTGCAGCCGTTAAAGTTCTTCAGGTGATTTATCACTCTTTATAAATTTGGTTAAAGGTCCTATAGCTCAGCCGGTTAGAGCATCAGACTCATAATCTGAGGGTCCCTGGTTCGAGTCCAGGTGGGACCACAATAAGAAAGCGCAATTTACTGTATATCAGTTCGTTGCGCTTATTTTTTGACTTTAATTGTACGATTATTGTATTGTTGCTATATTTAAGGGCTTTTATTGGTCTTTTTTATAAAATAAAACTTTTTTTTTCGGCGTCATTTTATGCATTTCGTGCATAAATAAAAAAACATACTTGAAATTAATCAAAGTATGTTCTTCTTATCAGCTCATTTTTTTACGCCTTTTTTATAGCTCGAAAATTAAACAGTGATTTAATCGTCATCGTCTTCAGGTGGAACTATTACTATTCTAAAGCCGTCTGTTTTCTCTTCTTCCAGTTTCAAATCCGTTGCTCTTAATGTAGGTAGTACGAACTTTGATATTTTCAGAATAACCTCAAGCCTATCTTTAGGGTCAAGCGAATTAATATCTTCTTGCATTTTATCAAGGTTATTATTTATAAAGTGCTGAAAAGCTTCCCTTATCTCGGTCGTGCTTTTATTCTTGCTTCCTTTAGGTCTTCCTGCATTCCCTTTAGTGAATTGCCCTTTTTTATTTCTATCTTCCATATTATCCGTATTAGTGCCGTACTTTACGGCTGTGGTTATTTAAAATGCTTTATTGTTTTACACAATAAGACTTTATCGCCTCCTTGAATTATTGCAATATAATCAAGGTGCAAACGTTTTGAGATTGGGTGTAATGCTCCAATAATTCTAAAAATTCCCTTTCCCGCCATCCATACCTTTTTTAAATTTTGGCATATCAAATACGCCTCATCAGGTGTTAATACAATATCTTTTTCTTTTTCGCTGTCAGGGATAAGCTCCCATTTTACGCCTCTTGGTATCTTGAAATTGAATTCTTTCATTTTTTTAGTTTTTTAGTGATTGGTTTTGTTTTCATCGTCTTCAGATAATAATCTGCCAAGTCTTCGCCAGATTCCAGATTGCTATTTTCTAAAATATCACTTGTTGAAATCTTGAAATCATTTTCTTTGGCTTGATCTGCAATTTTCTTCCAGCTTTCAAATTCACCTTTATCAGGGTATAAAATAATACGTTTGTTTTTTAAAGACCTCAACTTTTCCAGTTTCAAATTGCCTTGACCGCCAGTGGCTAACCAGATATATTCAGGCATTACAATACTTAAAATTACCGCTGTCTTTTCGCTTTCTACAATTGCCACATCTTTTTCTAAGTGCCAGTTTATTAAGTGAAGACCAAAAAGGCATTGATCCAGTTGAAAGTCTTTCAGACCTTTTGCGCTATGTAACCAGTTAATATGATTGAAAGGCTTCTTTTTTCGCTTTCCAGTATCAGGATCATACAGCATTATCTTTCCGCATCTTATCCTTTCCTTTTCGTCAATTTGCCAGAATATTGTTGACATTTTCCATTTTAAATTGGTGCCAGTGATGAAATAATCTTGCATTGCCCTTTCAACTTGATCAGGTTTAAAAACAGTATCTAAAAACTTGATAAAATTATCTTTAATGGCATTTTTATAATAAAGTTCATTCAGCAATTCAAGGCTGTGATAACTTGACTTAACTTCAGGCTGTGGCTTTGCTTTAATATTAGTATAAGCCAAACTGTCTTCAGTTATTTCTTTACTTTGACAATTGTTGAAATTGATATTTTCTTTCTTCAAATACCATTCAGACAACCATAAGTTATTCTGTTTTTGTTCATAAATCTGCGACTTTGGTACAAAATGTATTACAGCATCTTCATCAACTGCCTTGACCGCTTTATCTGTTATATCTTTAATTGAAAGAAAGTTGATTAAATAATAAGTCTTTGCCTTTGGTGGTGCTTTATAATAGCCACAATTTTGTTCACGATCACAGCGTCCGTATTCATCAGAAAGATAATTTCCAGTTGTCGTGTCAATAAACTTGACAAATCTTTTATTTCCACAATTTGGACAAATAAACTTTTGACTTGACTTATCTAATATGTATCTGTATTCAGCCATATTAATAAAAGTTATCAGGTTCAAAATTGGTTATTGAAGACGTAACATAAGCCACATATCCAGCTGAAATTTTTTCAACTAAAATTCTATGGTGCTGAAGACGTCTTCTAAAATTGCCATTGTTTACACGTTGGTAACCATTTTCAGCGCAATATTGAAAGTATTGACGGTATAAATCTTTAACCTTTGTGTATTGTTCGCCTTGTGGTTTGTAGTCAAATTCTTCAATAAACAATTTAACGCTGTCAGATTCCTTTTTAAAGTTGTCCAACATATTTTCTGCGCTTTCGCATCGTGATAACTTTCTTTGTTTCAGAACACGTTTCAAGCCATCTAAAATCCAGTTAAACACGCCAGCCAGTTCTTTATCTATTATCTTACTGTGTAAATCGCCATCACGATCTTCAGGCTTGATATATTGATCAAAATGAATTATCAAAAATCTTTCAAAATAGCCGTCTGTATGTTCTACGTCAATCGGTAATTTATTGGCGTTAAAGATCAGCTTCGCATATTGGTTTGTTACAAATTCATCTTTGTACAGAATTTTTACTGAAGTGTCTTCACCAGACGAAAGTGTCTTAAATTCGCCAGCGTCAATTCTTCCACTTATTTCGCCAGAATAATTGACTAATTTATTAACAATTCCAGCACGTGAATTTTTGTTTTTAGTCAGGTCTTCCAGTGAATAAGACGAAACGTTTTCTTTTCCCAGTAGTGCCTTGACAATTTCAAATAATACGCTTTTGCCATTTCTTCCAGTACCATAGCACATCAAAGACTTTTCAATCTTTAAACTTCCATTTTTCATAAAGACATAGCCAAGATATTCAGCAATTACAGTCTGCTTTTCTTTGTCAGGCAATACTTGATCTAAGTATCTTTGAAATATCGGTGCTGTGGCGTTTTTGTTATATTCAAACGGTAATTGATACGTCAAAAAGTCTTCACGTCTAAATTCACGTAATTTGTGGTTGTTTGGGCTAATTTCATAAGTACCGTTCTTCAGGTTGATTAATACCTTTTTGTCGTTTCCAGTTGGTGGTTCTAAAAAGGATTCAGAAAGAAATTGTTTAAATAGATCATCTTTGAAATGAAAGTGCTTGCCAGTAAATTTTTCGACATTCATTTTTAACGCCACATTGCCCAGAAAGAATTTGAATTGATCTTCATCTAATAGCCTCCAATATTCGCCATTATACAGATAAATCTTTTCATTCTTTTTACACAGTCCCCAGTCATTGGCTTTGGCAATTTTGTGAAGTTGTTCCACAATTAAAATAAGGTAGTGTTTACGTGTTACCTTACAATAGTCCAAATTCTTATTTATTTGTTCCAGTCTTTTATTGTCTGCCTTATTACCTCCACTTTTATAAGATCCATCAGGGTTAATCAGTTTACTTTCCAGCTTTTTCTTTTCCTCTCTTAATTCTACAATTTCAGGAAACGCCAAAAGCTTAAAATCAATTGGCTTCACTTGATCCAGAAATTCATTCAGCAATTCTGTGTTATCGGCTTCAGGTATTTCCGTATTTTCTGAATTTCGGTTCAGGTCTTCAGAAAGAAGTTCTTTAAAGTTGTCGTCTTTGCTGTTTAAAGCCTTATCTTTGGTACTGTCAGTATCATTATTAAGGCTGTGTTTACTTTGTGTATTCATAGCCTTAATTTATTTTAATGGTGTTAGTGCTTCAATTAGTTCAGATCGTTTGTAATATCTACGATTGCCAGAAATTCCATAAGCTTTGACCTTTCCACGCTTTTGCCAGTGCCATAAAGTTGAAGGATTAATCTGAAGAAATTCGCACGCTTCATCACGTGTCAGTAGTTCGTCATTAGCGTCTTTCTTTTGAAGTACATTCTTTAACGCTTCCAGCCTTTCTTTGACTTTAGCGTCAATCAGTTCAGCCAGTTGTTCAGGACTTGACTGAATTAAAGTTGTTGAATTTGCCATCTTGTAAATGATTTAAAAAATTAATTTCACTTACAAAGATAAAGGCAACATCAACCTAAATAATTGATTTACAATTGTTTAAAGTTGTTAGGCAACTAAAGACAACTAAACCACTTCTCTTAAAATATCTTTGACTGTCCTTGATACCATTTTATATTCGTCATCTGTTTCTGCTAAATCCTTTAGTTTCAAACCAAGATCAGACGATAATAAAAACTTATTTATTCCAGACGTCCGTTTTATATTTCTATTTAGTGATTGACAAAAATGTTTTCGACTTTTCTGTCGGCTTCTTTCAATAATATGTATTAGATCAAGTTTAGTTAATTCATAAATAAGCATTGCCATTCTCTTTCCATTGGCGTGCTTAAATTCTTCTTTTATTGCTTTAATAAACTCATCAGATACCTTTTCTAAGTTGAAAAAGCTTTCAAATTCAGTCTGTGCTTTTGCTTCAGGATATTGTTGAGGTTCGACTTGTACAGATAGTATTTTCTCCTTTAATTCATCAGGATATTCTTGCCCAAAATAGTCAGCTAATCCAGTCAGAAACTTATCTAAATCACTAAAAAGCCTATCACAGAAATAAGCTCGACCGTCTTCACGAAATTTAAAATATTTGGAAAGTTGACTGTTTATGATAGTCAGGTCTTCACAGGTGGCTTTATTCTGCAATCCTGTTTCATCGCCAAAATTCCAGAAGTGATTCTGTACTTTAAACCCTAAATCAGTTATCTTGTCTGTTATTGGTTGCGTTACGTTTTTAAAGACCTTGTCAAATTCTTCATTTTTTTCTTTTTGCAGTCTTTTGGCATCAACACGATCCGCAAACTTTTCTTTAGGCTTAAGCTTTGACTTTTGACTTCTTAATTTGATAGCGTTATCAAAGTTGGTATTATATTTATAAAAGGTTTCTTTATTGTCATCTAAGAAGTCAATAAATTTGAATAGGTCTTGGATTTTGTCAGGTATCATATTTATATTAATCAGTAATTCAGTTATTTATATTTTTGTCAATGCACGAAATGCATAAAATGGAGGCTAAAAAAAAGTTTTATTTTTCTATTCAAAGTAATTATAAGCGTCTTCAGCCAGATCTTTGTTACTTTTCTTAATATAATTCAGAAACATCTTTTCTGTGCTGTGTCCAGTAATGTATTTCAGATAAGTAGTTGGTACTTTCCCGTAATTATTAGTTGCAAAGCTTCTTCTTCCTACGTGTGAAGTTATCAGCTTCCATTTTGGATAAGTGCCAGAAATGCGTCTAAAATCGTTTTTAGTAGCTTCTTCAGGACTGTCAGTAATACACTTTGTGATTTTTCCTTTGACTTCTTTCTTTATTCCAGCACGTCTGCAAACCGTTTTTATGTATTGGTTGTACTTTTGATCAGACATTTTTTTGGGAAAATTGCCATTTCGCTTTTCTACGATTTGACGTGCTTCTTTTACAAAAGGTATTGTCATCAGCTTTTTAGTTTTCTTTTGTTTGAAATCCAGAAAGTATTTGCCATTTTCAATCCTTATCATATCGACATTAAACCGTATAAAATCTGAAATTCTTTGCCCAGTATAGCAAGAAATCAAAAGCCAGTCTTTTGCATTTTCCAAGTTGTCATCTTGAAAGTGTTGGCTTTCTATTTTTTCAAGTTCTTCAGGATTCAAGTAAACAGATTCGACTTCTTCACTTTTAATACTTAAGCCATCCAGACTTCCATCGGTCTTTAATCCTTTTTCACGTGCATAAAAACAAATTGTCTTAATTACTTTCATATTATCACGCTGTGTATTCTGTGAATAGTTTTCAGCTTCAGAATAGTTGATAAATTCTTCTTTGAAATCAGTATCAATATCAGAAACTTCCAAAGTTTGATCCGTGGCAATTTCAAACCGTTCCAGTTTGTGTTTGATAACATTTATTTTTTTGATACGGCTTCCAGAAAGATCTTTCTTCTTCTTTTCCAGATAGTAGTCAAAGAAGTCAATCAGATTTGTTGGTATTGGCTTATTTCTGTCAGGATCGTAATAATCTTGAATTGTTGAGGTTAGCCACTTCTTATCTACATTATCAGGATTTGAAGAATTAAACCTATCTAATATGAATTTTGATAAGTCAGTCAGCTTTTCATTCAATTCATTGCGTTGGTTTGACAATTCAGGATCATTAATGCGCTTTTTGTGGTGTGTATTCTTCCAGTAGTCTTTTGATACTTTGAATTTTGTTTTACCACCTATTTGAAAGTTTTGGTCCTTGTGTGTGAATAACAGACGTAAATTCAGAAAAGATTCATCTTTTATTGATCGGTATAAATAATTCACAGTTGCCATATCAGTATCATTTGTATTATCAAATGTACGATAATTGTACGATACAAAGCAATTAAACACAATGAAGATAAATCTAAATAAACAAACCTTTTCCTTATAATGTATCGCTATTATTGAGGTTTGAAATATATTTGCCTTAATTCAAGGCTTCAGATAAAATGTATTATTGCACGTTTGTGGTTCAGGTGGGACCACTAAAAAACCCTTGAAAGATCTATGTTTTTCAGGGGTTTTTCTTTTTTTCCAAAAAGCACAACCTTATAAAATAAAGATTGGGCAACTTTCTCAGCATTTCCAACATCTTATTTTTTCCCTTATCTTCACCCTGACTTATTGTTTATAATGAAAAAGCTCTTGCTCCCCTTTTTGCTGATTTTTTATCTGTCGGGTTCGGCTCAGAGTTATTTCGATTTGATGAAGGTTGATTATGGAGAGAGTTTTGAAAAAAAATTTAAGAATAGTAAACACAATACCACTTTAAAAAGTTTTGGAGCGGAATTTACTTTTCCTGTGCTTTTAAATGATTCTCAAGCTCTTATAACAGGATTGGATTTTACTGCTCATCATTTACAATTATTTCCGGAAGCTTCCTTTTCTACTCTTTACAGCTCTACTCTGAAACTCGGTTTAGCTTCTGAATGGAATGATCAATGGAGTTCTACATTGGTTTTACTTCCAAAGTTAGCTTCTGATTACAGACATTTTTCTTCCGGCGATTTTCATATAGGCTTGTTTGGACTTTTAAAATTAAAGAAGAAAGAAAATTTCAGTTATAAATTCGGTATTTATTCTTCTCAAGAGGCTTATGGTATTTTTGCAACGCCGATTTTAGGATTGAATTATAAAAGTCCGAACGAAAAACTGATTATTGATTTAAATCTTCCTATCAGCGGAGATATCAATTATAAATTTGAGAAATTCATTTTAGGGATTGATTATGTTGGAATTAGTCGAAGCTATAAAATTTATCAGGAAAACATCCGGCTTTACAGCGATTTGACTTCCATAGATTTTTCAGCTTATCTTCAATTACCGATTCTAAAAAACATTTGGCTAAAAGGAAAAGTTGGTTTTGCTACCAATCAATTTGAAGTGTATGATATTAATGAGAAAGTAAACTGGAAGTTATCTGCTTTTACTTTTGGTGATAAAAGAACTCAACTAAACCCGGTAATGAATCCGAATATTTATTTTAAGATAGAAGCACTTTATAGAATTCCTCTTACCTGAATTCTGAAGACTTAGACAGGGGTTTGTTCTCTGAAATCCTCCAAAACCATGGTTTGTTTGTTAAAATATTTATAAGTTTTGGCAGGTTCTTGTTTATACCGAATACTTTTTTATAAACTTGAAATTCAAATAATTTAAAACAAGATTTATGATTACCATCAAGAAAATTAAATCTCTCATCTTAGCAGTTGCTTTATTTGGAGGTATGGCAGTTTTTGCACAAGCCCCTCAACAAATGACTCAAGAGCAACCGAACACAGAAGTTAAGGATGCAGAGCTGGAGCAGTTTGCAACTGTTTCTCAGAATGTTATGCAAAAAAACCAGGAGGTTCAACAGAAAATGTTGAAAGAGATTGAGAAAGTAGGTTTAACCGGAGAACGTTATACTGAAATACAAATGGCAGCACAAAATCCTGCTGCAGCTCAGTCAGAAGCTTCAAAAGAAGAATTGGAGAAAAAAGAAAAGGCTGATGAAAAAATCCAAAAATTAGAACAACAATTGCAACAAGAACAAGTAGCTATTGTTGAAGATGGAGGAATGACCGTAGAACGTTTTCAGCAAATTGCCAATGCTGTTCAGTCTGACCAAAACCTAATGGAGAAATACCAGAAAATTATTATGGAAAAAGCACAAAACGCTACTGAATAATTTTTTGGACAGAGTTTTAAGGAAAGCCCTTTTTTCAAAGAAGAAGGGCTTTTTTAATGGATTTAGTTTTTAGGGATTTTTAAAAAACCTCTAAACTTGTTCTACATATTAGGCAAAACAACAAGATTCTTTTAATTTTGCAGTTCCGATTTTTAAACATACCATTTTGGACATAAATCTTATAATTCAAAGAGTAGCAGAAATTTTAAAGGAAACTCCTTCAGCAGAAGATATTGTCAAAAAGGGAGGAAATCGCGATAAAAGATTTTTATATCTGGCTGAACATATGGTTAATAAGTCCATTAAGGAGGACGCTCTTATTTTAGGAAAAGACGGTTTAGGAATTGCTATGGTTTTTAAAACCAATGCTGAAGAAAATAATTTTTGGCGAGATATAATTGCTGAGATTGGCTTAGCCATTCATGTCACAGGTTTGAGAAATGCTTTTAGAATCTTGCGAAATCAGCAATACATCAAAAAACAAAGACCTAAAAAAGGCGATTATTATTACGCATGGTTTTGGGGAATAGTGAAAGATGATAGAGGTCCAAACACACAGATTGCATCAGAAATGAAAAACAAAATCCTTGAAATGTGTGATAAAAACGGTTTGCCTCTTTACACAGAAACCCGATTGAGAACCAATGTCATTGTTTATGCAAGATATGGTTTTGAAAATTTCCATACCTGGAATCATCCGGATGGACATACCATGTGGTTTCTAAGGTATATTCCAAAAAGCTTTAAAGAATAAAAAACTTATCCGGCGTAAAGCTCCACATCTTCTTTATCAATAGTATTCTTTCCAAGAATAATTAATCTTTCAACCACATTTCTCAATTCCCTGATATTCCCGGGCCAGTTTTTATCTTTTAAGATATCGACAGCCTGCTTATCAAATTTCTTGGGTTTTATCCCTTGTTCATCTGCTACTTTTTTAGCAAAATGCTCTATTAATAATGGAATATCTTCAGCTCTATCTTTTAAGGGCGGAACATGAATTAAAATCACGGCCAGACGGTGGTATAAATCCTCTCTGAAATTTCCATCCTTTATTTCCTGTTTTAAATCTTTATTGGTGGCAGCTATCACTCTAACATCTATTTTTTTAGATTTTCCGCTTCCTACTCTTTGAATTTTATTTTCTTCCAGCACCCTCAGTACTTTAGCCTGAGCTGAAAGACTCATATCTCCGATTTCATCCAGAAAAATAGTTCCTCCATCAGCATCTTCAAATCTTCCGGCTCTATCCTGATTAGCAGAAGTGAAGGCACCTTTAACATGTCCAAAAAGTTCACTTTCTATCAGTTCTTTTGGGATGGCTGCGCAGTTTACCTCTACCATAGGTTTTTTTGCTCTTGGACTTTTTTCGTGTAACCAATGAGCCACCAGTTCTTTTCCTGTTCCATTTTCACCGGTAATCAAAACCCGAGCTTCAGTAGGAGCAACTTTCTCAATGATTTTTTGAATATTCACTATAGGCTCTGAAACTCCTATCATTTCATATTTTTTACTAACCTTCTTTTTCAACCGGATATTCTCATTGACCAGTTCTTTTTGATCTAAAGCAATACGAACCGTATTGAGAAGCCTATTTAAATCGGGTGGTTTTGAAATATAATCGAAAGCTCCCATTTTCATGCACTCCACAGCTGTTTCAAGATCTCCATGTCCGGAAATCATCACAATATGAGTTTCAGGTTTAATCTTCATGGTCGCTTTTAAAACCTCAACTCCATCCATTTTCGGCATTTTGATATCACATAATATCAAATCATAATCTTTGGATTTTATTTTTTCCATACCTTCCAGACCATCTTCAGCTTCCTCTACTTCATAATTTTTATTTTCTTCTGTCAAGATATTCTTTAACACGCGTCTAATAGAAGCTTCATCCTCTATTATCAATATTTTCGACTTCATGAATAATGTTTTAAAGTTTTAAAAATATGAAAAATTTCATTGGATTTCCGAAAGGATTTCAAAACATTATCCTTAATCCAATCTTAAAAATCTTCATGTAAAAAGGTTGCCGGTTTCCCGACAACCTTTTAATACAATTTAAAAAATCTTATTGAGCAGGAAATAGTCCGGCATTACCCCAAACACAATAAGGTTGCTTACTTAATTGAGCATTATAATATCTGGGATTTCCGGTTACCTCCTCTCCTATCCATTCGGGTTTGATAAAATCTTCATCGGAAGAATTTAATTCTATTTCAGCTAAAACCAATCCTTCATTAACGCCAAAGAATTCGTCCACCTCAATAATATGATTTCCAAATTCGACTATGTATCTTATTTTTTCTATAGTGGCCAATTCGCATAATTTCATTAAATGCTTGGCTTCATTTAAAGGAATTTCTTTTTCCCATTCAAATCGGGTTGTTCCATCGATGGAAGAAGGTCCTTTTACAGTTAGAAAACCTTGATTGTCTTGAATTCGCACCCGAACATTTCTTTCAGGTGAGGAATTCAAATATCCTTGAAGAATATTGGATTGTTTAATGGCTTCTAATTTATAATTATCGCCAATAACCAAAAACTTTCTTTCAATTTCTTGTAATTTCTCCAAAGTTTGAATTCCATTTGTGGGGTAAATTGCACTTGTCATTTCTTTTCTCTTTTATTTAGACTGTTCAAATGTATGAAAGGGTTTAGCTTCTGTAACAATAACCTTTACATACATTGGTCTTTTTTTATTTCTATTTTTAAAATTGATAACTCATTCCTGCCATAACCTGCAAGCCTTGTACAGGATAATTGTACCAACGATTATAATTATCGTTAAACAGATTATTTCCTCTTAGGAAAAAACCTATTTGATCATTCATTTGAAAATTCACTTTCAAATTTGCATCTAAAAAGGCCTTGGCCTTCACTATTTTCTGTTCATTAAAATCTAAAAGATAATCTTTGCGTTCACCAATATAAAACAACTCAGCGCCAAAATTCCACTGATCTGTGAGTTTATAGTCTGTGGTAAAGGCAGCTTTCATATTTGGCAAATTCCAGGCTCTGAGCGAACGTGGATCATCTTCACGATCATTAACCGAATAATTTGTGTAAGCTATATTAAGACCCATATTCAAATCATCTCTCAATTTATATTCCAATCCTGCTCTTAAATAAAAACTTTTTACATCCTGATATTCAACTAAAAAGGAGTTGTTATAGGAAAAGTCATTATTCATAGTCGGAAAAGTTGAAGAATTGGCATGGTATAAAGCTTTGTCTTTTTCAGACTGATATCCTACTCTTAAATCATAAAATAATTCGTCCATCAAAAATCCTTTAGCGCCAACAAATAAATCAAATGGAGTATGAGTAGGAGCAATCCAAAGCTGTGGTGCCACAAAAGGATTTTCCTGAGCAAAACCGAAATAGGAATTTTGCTTTAAACTTCCGTCCAAACCTGCATAAGCAGTTAAAAACTCCTCCGCTAAATGATAACTCACTTTCACTTTAGGATGAATAAAAAACTTTTGTTTGCTGTTTTCTATATCTGAAGAATAAAAAACCTCCGCACCCACGGTGAAAGCTAATTCTCCATAATTATAATTATAGGCCGGGAAAACACCCATATTTAAAATTCCGAATTTTGTCTGACCCGTATTTAAATGATCTTTAAATTTTCCTGATAAAAAATCTACAGTAACTTGCGTGCTGATGTTTTCATCATGGATATCAAATTTGAATTCAGGCTTTAAAACTATTCTGTTTTCACTGCTATTATAATCATCTCCGAAATGCTGAAAATCTAAGGAAGCTTTATTAAAGAAACTTTCTTTCATTTCAATATTCCCATTTAATCCGACTCCCAAATAATTATGCCTTGGATTTATTTCATTTAGCTGAGATTCAGAAAAAACATTATCAAAAATTCCATACCAATTATACTGTTGATGCAAAAGATTTATTCTTCCATCCCAAAAGAATTTATCTTCTTCAGATTTAAAACCTAAACCGAAATCAGTATCAGTATATTTATCATATCCTTTTAAATCTAATTTTTTAATTCCGCCTTGAGAGGAATGATGTTGTAAATCTATAGTAAATCTCTGCCGATCTCCTACTTTTAAATCGGTATAAAACTCAGCTAAAAGATTGGTGTAATTTCCTATTCCCAGCGCAGCATAACTATCATATAATTTTGCTTGTCTAACCCTTTCAACTCCTGAAGCACTTCCTTTTTCAGGAATAAAAGTAGATGCAACCGGAACAGAGTGAATATCATACTGTATCTCTTTTTTTCGAAAAAGTGAGTCTTCTTTTTCAGCAGGAGGCTTTTGTTTAATCTTTACAGCATCACTAACCGTTGGTGAATAAGGTTTGATGATAATCAATCGCTGGGTTTGCAATTGATCTGTTGTATCAGTCTGAGCCCATATAAAAGATCCGCTGATAAAACTTATCATCACCAAAATATTTTTTAAATAACGCATAGATTTAAAATTAAAGATAGCTAAGGAATGTAAACTTGAATTATTCATCAATTGAAGAATTAACTTTTGCTTCTTCAGTCTTGATTCGTTCTAACTCTTTTTCTGCTTCTGAGACTACCTCAGGAAATTCTTTAAAATTGTCAATTACATTTTGTAAAATATAGGTTGCCTGAAAAGAATCGTCCAGATTGTAAAAGTTTTTACCCATCAACAATAATCCCTTAACACTATATTCTCTGAACCCGGAATAATCTCTTGCCAAAACCTGCACAGATTCATTGGAAGCCGAGAAGTTTCCGGATTTTCTTTTAAAATAAGCATCATAATATTGAGCTTCTGCACCTAACACACCTGATGCTGATTTTTTCAATTGTGCATAAGCTTCTTTCGCTTTATTTTCGTCTCCGGTTTTCATAGCTGAACGAGCAATAAAAATTTGAGCATCACTTTTTGCACGATCAGTAGTTTTATCATTGTTTAGAACTTTTTCAGCATACTTCACCGTTTGCTCATAATCCTTTGATTCATAAAAAGCTTTCATCAAATTCGATTGAGCGAAACTTATATTTTGTTGTAATCCTGCTTCTTTTTCCAGTCTTTGTAAAATGGGTAATGCCTTTGCATACTTTTCATCTTCCAGATAAATTCTTGATAAATTGGATAAAGATTGTTCAGTAAATTCATTCCTGCTTTGATCAATCACATATTGATAATGAGGTTCAGCTTCTTTGTATTTATCATGTTTATAAAGTAATCGAGCCAGTTGAAAATGAGCTCTGAGCGCTTTTGAACCATTTGGAAACTTATTTAAATATTGTTGAAATCCTTTGATTGCAGCTTTTTCATTTCCATCAATCAGCTGATTTTCTGCTGATTCAAAAGAAGCATCTTCAATATCTGAATCAGAAACACTTACATAATCCAAGGTTTTAACCCAATCTGCGTATTGATCAACTTTTCCTATGTCAACATAAATATTTCTTGCAGAAGTTACAGCTTGATTAGCTTCTTCTGTATTGGGATAATCTGAAGCCAGGGTTTTAAATTTAGCCAATGCCTGCTCATTTCTTCCGGTGTTGTAATAAATCAACCCTTGTTTCATAATCGCTCTTGAAGCATATCGGCTACCTTTTACTTCTTTTAAAATTCTTTCATAAGCTAATAAAGCTTCATCATTCTGATTTTCAGCTGAATAAGTATTTCCCAATTCATATAAAGCATCATCTTTATAAATGGATTTAGAATACTTATTTAAAAAAGCATTTAATTCTTCTATTTTTCTCTGGTTACGATCTACAAATCCATAGCTGATGGCTTTTTGATAGAAAGCATAATCATTGTCCATTCCTTTTTGATTAATGGCTTTATTATATTCTTCCATAGCCTGCCAATAATTACTTTGAGCAAAATAACTATCTCCCAAACGCACAAAAGCATCATTATTTTGTCTGGCATCAATAGTGGATTTCTCCACATAAGCTTTAAAATGTTTGGCAGCATCAGCATATTTTTGCTGGTTGAAATAAGCATAACCAAAATTATAATCCAGATTTTTATATTCTTCAGTATTTTTAGCTGCAGACGAATTTCTAAAGTCTCTGTAAGAATTAATAGCAGCAGAAAAATTTTCAAGATTATAATCAGATTCAGCTTTCCAGAAAGTAGAACGTGCTTTAATTTTTTCACTGGGAGTTTTGGAAAGAGCTTTTTCAAAAGCTTCTTTTGCTCCTTTATAATCTTCTTCCTCAAATAACTCTAAACCTCTGTAAAAAGCAACTTTTTGATAAACTTCAGGATTGTCAAAACTATGACTGTGCTCCATCAGCTCCAGCGCTTTTTTATAATTTTTAGAAGTTATATATGAATCGACCAGTAAAGCCTGGATTTCCGCCCGGGCAGAAGTATGCGGATAATCTTCTAAAAAATGAGTCAGCACCTCCGGAATGCTTTTATAATTATTTCCGATTTCATAACTCAATTTTGCATAATTCAAAGCGGCATCTTCTTTAATTTCCTCACTGAAATTCATTTCTGATGCATTTTTAAAAGCATTCAATGCCTGTTGTTTTTTATCTAAATGAATATAGGATTCAGCTAAATGATAATAAGCATTTTGAGCAACTCCATCTCTACCGTCAATAATTTTATTAAATTGAGAAACTGCTTTTTCATAATCTTGCTGTTGATAATAAGCATATCCAAGCTGGTAAAAATCAGTATTGCTCCAACGTCGATTCTTGCCTTCATATTTCTCTAAATAAGGAATGGCTTTATCATACTGCTCAAGATTAAAATAACTTTCTCCAATGATTTTATTCAGCTCTGAAGTTTCCCGGCGATTAGATTTGGCCAATTGTTCTTCAGCTTGTGATATGGCTTTCTTAAATTCTCCGGATTTAAAACTGATATTACTCTGGAAGTAAGAAACATTTTTATCTACCTGATCTTCAACATCTACCTCTTCAAAAAGTTCACGGGCTTTTTTATAATCCTCTCCTTCATAAGCTAAGTATCCCAAATAATATTTTGCCTGAGAACTATATTTGGAAGAAGATCTAACCCGATTAAAATCTCTTTGAGCTCTCTCCTTATCTCCTGCTCTAAAAGCTACATACCCACGATTAAAATAAAATTTTTCAGCATCCGCTGAAGATAATCGATTGACATCTACTTTTTTATACCATTGCCCTGCTGTGCTGTATCTCCCATTTTGAAAATAAAAATGAGCCACCTCATTAAAAGCTGAATTGGTTTTAGGACTTTCAGGATACAGTTCAACAAATCTCATCATTCGTTTTTCTGCATCATGTTCCTCCAGTTTCACAGCAGCCATAGCATCATAATAAGAAGCTTCTGCCTTGAGATTTTCTTCTGAAGAAGTTTTTTCCAGTTCGCGGAAAATTAAACGAGCTCCTTGAAATTCTCTTTTATTATAAAGCTCCAGAGCGTGCTGTAATTTTCCAAATTCATCAAAATTTGTTGCACTTTGTTGTGCCTGTAATCCGGAAATAAAAATAATTCCGAACAAAAATAAAATGCTTGTTCTTTGAAGCATATTTCTATATTTATTTGGGGTGGCCAAAGATAATTTAATCTATAATTTTAATAACGTAAGAATTTCTTAATAATTATATCTTACCCGGCAAAATAATAACCTATTAAACTCCTAATCCAAAGTATTTAACTATTTTTTGTCTTGGAAATTCCTTTTTAGTTTTCTTTCCACAACCACAATCAATAAAACCACCTTTAAGATGAGCAAACCCATACCTGCACCCACTTGTTCAATTTCGGATAAAGAAAATTTTGAAAGAAGAAAAAGAACCACTGAATAAGAAAAACCCAGAATCATCATGTATTTAGCAGAAATTTTTTGTGAAAAATCCCAGCGGGATTGGCTTTTCATAGAAGAAGCTGTCCGATAACCATATAGGGAATTTATTTTTTTCGGTGGAAAAAGATAAAATAAGAATCCTGTTATTATAAAAATTGGTCCAATCAATAGAGCCATTACAACAAGTTGACTATCAAAATCCATAAAATGAAATTTTGTCAAAATTAAACTTAAATGTATTCTGCGCTCTAAAAAAGTTCAAGAGAAATTTAATTTTTGCATTCTTTTGAAAAAACCTACCTTTAACGCATAAAATGAAAGCTATGTCGGAAACCATTTTAAAATTGAGCAATGCTGCTATTTATCAAAGAGAAAATCTAATTCTTTCTGATGTAAATGTCGAAGTAAATAAAGGTGAATTTGTTTATTTAATAGGAAAAACCGGAACAGGGAAAAGCAGTTTTATGAAAACGCTTTATGGAGATTTACCTTTAACAGAGGGCGAAGGAGAAATAGTCAATTTTAATTTGCGGAAGCTAAAATCCAAAGAAATCCCTTTTCTGAGAAGAAAGTTAGGAATTGTTTTTCAGGATTTTCAACTCCTTAATGATCGGACGGTGCGTGATAATTTATTGTTTGTTTTAAAAGCTACAGGCTGGAAAGATAAAATAGCGATGAACTCTAAAATCGATGAAGTTTTGGGAAAAGTAGGTATGCGAACCAAAGATTTTCAATATCCTTATCAGTTATCGGGAGGAGAACAACAAAGAGTAGCTATAGCCCGGGCTTTGCTCAATGATCCTGTTTTGATAATGGCTGATGAACCTACAGGAAATTTAGATCCTCAGACATCTGTGGAGGTTATGGAACTTCTGAGAGAAATCAATGAACAAGGAAATACAATTTTGATGGCTACTCATGATTATGCGTTACTTTTAAAATATCCTTCCAAAACTTTAAAATGTGACGGTCAGAGGGTTTTTGAGGTAAGACAGAAATCGGCTTAAATGATTAAAAATGATTTCCATTTTAATACCTGTTTTTAATTATGATATCACTTTATTAGTTGAGCAAATCTATAAACAGGCTAAAACAGCTCTTATTGAATTTGAAATTCTTTTAGCTGATGACGCATCAACTGATGAAAAAACAAAAAATAAAAATCAAGACGTTTCCAAATTAGAATATGTTCATGTTTTTAGTTTCCAAGAAAACCGTGGCAGAACATTCACAAGAAATTTCTTAGCCGGGAAAGCCAAATTTGCAACTTTACTCTTTTTAGATGCAGATGTTCTTCCGAAAGATTCTTCTTTTCTGATAAGGTTTTTAGAACATCATAATAAAGCCGATTTAATTTTTGGAGGAATTGTTTATACTGAAGAAAAACCGGAAAACAATAAAATTTTACGTTGGAAATATGGCAAACACAGAGAAGCCAAATCAGTAGAAATCAGAATAAAAAATCCATACATCAGTATTATTTCCGGAGCTATTTTCATCCAGAAAGATTTGTTTTTAAGCACCAATAAAGAAATGAAAAACCTTTATGGATTGGACAGTGTTTTTGTTGAAAATTTACGAAAAGAAAAAGCTAAGGTTTTACATATTGATAATCCGGTGATTCATTTAGGATTAGAAACAAATTCTGAATTTCTGCAGAAAACAATATCAGCTTTAGATGCTTTAATTAAACTGGAAAAAAAATCTTTGGTAAGCTTAGATTATCGACCTGTTCAAAAAGCTTATCTTAAATTAGAAAGCAGCAAAATGAGAAAAATCTTTATTTTCCTTTATAAGATTTTTGAAAAAATGATCGAGAAAAATCTGTTGAGTAAAAATCCTTCTTTATTTTATTTTGATCTTTTTAAACTGAACTATTATTGTAAAATTAAAATGAACAGCGATCACGATTCAATTTAAAAAACTTCAGCTTCAGTCACTTTTTAAAAGTTCCTATTCTCCAGCCTTTTTTTTCTAAACTATTTTTCAGCGCCATCATTCTTTTAAGAAAAAAGGAAGATCTTTTTAATAAGAATCTCTGTTTAAAAGAAAGATTTTGCAGATCGATTTTTTTATAATTTCTTTGGAAACCTTCAATATCATTATTCATTTTAGCAAGAAGAGCCAAAGCATATCGATTTAAATCCAAAAACTTTTTTAATTTCGGATTATCTTTTTCGTAAACTTCATAAGCTTCAAAATCAGCTTTATCTTTTAAGTTTCTACTCCTTCTAAATAAACTATTTTTTTCTCTGACAATTTGTTTCGCACAAATTTTCTTAGAAAAAACAATATCGTAATTCAAACCTATTCTCACATATAAATCAGTATCCTGACCACTTTTAATGGAAGAGTCATAATTTCCTACTTTAGCAAACACCTCTTTATGAACAACAAAAGAGGAACTGGAAAGAGCAGAAAAAAGATTACTGGCTTCAAAATAATTTACTTTTACTATAGGAGAAGTTTTAAAATCAATAGAATATTTTTCCGGAAAAATCCGATTTCCTATTTGTTTTTCCATAGCTGTAGCAAATACAAACTCTTTAGGAAATTTTTTAATGCTACTTTTTATTTCATTTAGAAAAAAAGGATGCCAGTAATCATCTCCATCCAAAAAGGCTATAAAATCGTGATTAGCTTTTTCAATACCTGCGTTTCTTGCTGCACCGGCCCCTTTATTTTCTTGAAAAAAATACCGTATCCGCGGATCTTTTAATTTTAAGATTTCTTCTTCACTATTATCTGTAGAACCATCATTAATCACAATCAGCTCAAAATCTTTATGCGTTTGAGCCAATACACTTTTTAGAGTATCAGAAATAAATTCAGCTTTATTAAAAACGGTGACTACAACCGAAAACTTCATATTTTCTTGCTTTCTAAAAACTCCTGAAAATCCCGGATATAATCTTCTTCTGAAAAAACCTGTGAAGCAAAAACTAAACAAACCGCACCGGCCGAAAAATTCTTTAATTCCCTCCAGATTCCGGGAACAATATGTAATCCTAAATTAGGTTTGTTGAGAAAATAAGTCTTCTCATTTTTACCATCATTTAAAACAACTTCAAAGCTTCCGCTGATTGCCACTAAAGTTTGATGTAATTTTTTATGACAATGTCCACCACGGGATGCTGAACTTGGAACATCATACAAATAATAAACACGCTTTACAGGATAACCAAAAATTTCTTTTTCTACTACGCCTATATTCCCTCGATAATCTTCAATGGTAGGAATTTTTTTTATTTGTATGTCTGAAAGAGAACTCATTTATCCGGGGTTTTAAAACTTACCAAAAATATAAATTTTTAATCTGACTGAACCTAATCATCCTATAAAGAATCTAATTGTTATTTATTTTTCCCAGAAGATAATTTTTCCATTGATCAGCAATCACTTCCGGTTGAAGATGTTTAATACTTGATTTTGCATTTTTCTTGCAATTTTGATATAAATTTTCATCTTTAATCATTCTCAACATAGCCTGAGCCAATAAATCGGGCTGATGATTAGGAACTAACAAACCGTTTTCTTCATGTTTAATGATTTCTTTGGGTCCGCTTTCACAATCTACTGACACAACCGGAGTGCCCACCGATAAAGCTTCAACTAAAACCATCGGAAAACCTTCATGCTTGCTTGATAAACACAAAAATTCGGCTTGTTGTAAATAATATCCCACTTCCGCATGATAAGACAGTATTTGTACAGATTCAATTAAATCTAATTCATTAATCTGTTGTTGAAGGGAAGCACTTTCTCCACTACCCATCAGAACCAAATAAATTTTCTTTTTAAATAATCCTGATTTTTTATAAGCTTCCAATAGTAAAGGAATATTTTTAATTTCAGAATCCAATCGACCTAAAAAGAGAATATATTTTTTATTTTCTAAGGGAAAATCTTTGGGTTTTTTAGTAGAAAGATTTTGAATGGGATTATAAATAGTTTGAATATCAATATTTTTAAATTCTTCTTTTAATTTTTCAGTAATAGAATTTGAAACAGCCACTATTCCTGTTGTTTCTTTAATTATTTTTTTAGCCATCCATCTTTTATCTGTCAAATAATTCCATGTCATGAAATTATGTATTACATAAATTAGCTTTTGATTTTTATAAATATACTTCAGATAAAACAATTCTTTCATCCATGAATTTCTTGGTCGATGATCTATAATCAGATCGAAATTTTCCTGTTTTAGAAAATCTTTCAGTTTTTTAAATCTTTTAAATCTGCTAATTGGAAGATCGGGTGATTTTTTTAATTTTCCGAGATTAAACATCTTACCGGCATAATCATAATCGATGCGATTGGTTAAAATCACATTGGTCACAAGAAAACCTTGATGAACAAGCATTTTCGAAAGTAAAGTGGTTGTTCTTTCCAAACCTCCTCTGCCATAAGAAATAGCTATCAAACAAATCTTTAAATTCTTTTTAATTGAAGTTTTCGGCATGTGGATAGTTTAGGTTTAAATATGTTTGTAAAAATAAAGTTTCTATGCGGATTTTATTGGTTGGTGAATATAGCAGATTACATAATTCTTTAAAAGAAGGATTAATAGCTTTAGGACATGAAGTTGTTTTAATCAGTTCAGGTGATTTTTTTAAGAAATATCCTGCAGATATTCTTTTAGAAAGAAAATATGATGAAGGATTGGCCAAAAAAATAAAAGTAGGTATTTATAAACTTTTCAAAAAGGATTTGACCAGTCTTAATATTTTAAATCAATTTTTTTCTCAGTCAGAAAAGTTGAAGAATTTTGACATCGTTCAACTTATTAATGAATCGCCTTTAGGCATTCAACCTGAAGAAGAAAAAAAAGCTATACAGTTTCTAAAGAAAAACAATCAAAAAATTTTTCTTTTGTCTTGCGGCACAGACTATAGCAGTGTTTGTTTTGCAATGGAAGGAAAAATCAGATATTCTATTTTTTCTCCTTTACTTGAAAAAAGAATAGACAAAAAATATTATATACATGCTTTGAGATTTCTCAATCAATCTTATAAAAATCTTCATCAATATTTATTTTCAGAAGTAATAGATGGGGTTATTGCTTCTGATATGGATTATCACATACCTTTAAAAGAAAATCCTCATTATAAAGGTCTGATTCCTAATCCGGTGAATATTGAAAAACTTCAGTTTTCAACTTTTAATCAAATTAATAAAATCATTATTTTTTTGGGGATTAACAGAAGTAACTATTTTCTGAAAGGGATTGATTTCTTTGAAAAAGCTCTAAAAAAAACAGAAGAAAAATATTCAGAAAAAATAGAAATTGTTAAAGCAGAAAACCTGCCTTATGTTGAGTATATTAAAAGTTATAAAAAAGCTCATATACTTTTAGATCAGGTTTATAGTTTTGACCAGGGATATAATGCTTTGGAAGCAATGGCAGCGGGCAAAGTAGTATTCACAGGTGCAGAAAAAGAATTTCTGCAATATTATGATTTAGAAGAAGATGAAGTCTGTATAAATGCGCTTCCCGATGTCAATTATTTAGTTAAAAAACTGTCTTTTTTAATTGAAAATCCTGAAAATATTAATCGAATTGGTTTTAATGCCAGAAAATTTGTTGAGCAAAAACATGATTATATAAAAGTAGCAGATAAATATTTAAAAATCTGGTCAGGAAAATGAAAAGAAAATTAAAAACTCAACTCCAGCAATTCGGGATATTTGCTCAACTGATTCCTGAAATCAAAATTCAATTTTTTCCTACACCAAAATCTTTGTATAAATATTTACTTAAACAAAATCGGAAAGAACAAATTTCAGAATTTAAAAGACTGACAGATTTTATTGCCGATGCTCAAAATCAACCTTATTATCAAGGTCTTCTTTCAAAAATTTATCCTGAACTGCCTGAGATAGAAGAATCTTCCTTTGTTTCTAAAAAATCAAGAAACAGCAGAAACAGAAAAATAATATCCGATAATAAAATATATTTCGAAAAAAATTATTTTCACAGCGGACACGAACTCGAAAGTATTTTATCCTTAGATGAAGTTTTATATTCTTTTTTAAACCGTTATTTTAAGATTCCTAAAGTTTTAAAACATTTTAAAGGAGATTTTACTGATTTATTATTTTTTGAATATCTCGAACTTTCACCAATCAATCAAGAACATACTGAGGAAATCCTTATTCAAACGGCGATAAAACTATATGAAATCAGCATAAAAGAACAAGAAGCTTTAAAGAAAATAAAGTGGAAACCAATCTTATTGAATTTTGAAAAACTGTTTTTTGAGGAAAATATTAATGTTGCCAAAAAAGATTTGATTCGACAAAACATCAATCCTGAAGAAATATGGAAAAAGGTTTTAGATGCTACTTATGTGCTAACTCATGGAGATTTGCATGCTGAAAATGTGTATGAACATCAACATTTGATTGATCTGGATAATTTGGGATTTTATCCTTTGGGTTTAGATGCTGCTTTTATCTTTATGTATTATTTTGAAGAACAAGATTTTAAAAGATCTTTTTCGGAATGGATTCAACTTCATTTTTCCAAAAGAATTTATCCTCAACATCTTGATGAATTTGAAAGAAATGCTGTTTTTTATGGTTTTTTATTTTTTCATATGAGAAAAGACAAAGAAAAACATAAAGATTTTTATGAGGATTTAATTCGTGATTTGAAAAATCTTTTTTTGTTTAAAAAGTAATGATAAAACCATATTTCCACCAATCAGATAGGGATAAGAAAAGATAGAAATCAGTGTTTCATCTTCAAAAATTTATTATTTTGAAAAGAAATTGAATTTTAAAGAGTTAGAAAAAAGTTGAATCAAAAACGTCTAAAGAGAATCCGGATTGGGTTGAGTGGATTTTTACTTTTCTTTCTGCTCTGGTATTTTTGTTTACCTACGCCTCTGTTTGAAACACCAACGAGTACGGTTGTTTACAGCAGAGATGGTTATTTGTTAGGAGCCCGTATTGCTTCTGATGAACAATGGAGATTTCCGGAATCAGAAGAAACCCCGGAAAAATTTGAACAATGTATTCTTCTTTTTGAGGATGAATATTTTTATAAACATCCAGGTTTTAATCCTGTTTCAACAGTAAAAGCTTTTTGGCAGAATCTAACCACCAATAAGAGACGAGGCGGCAGCACTCTTTCACAGCAAGTGATGAGACTCGCTCATAAAAACCAAAAACGTTCATACTTTCAAAAACTTATAGAAACCTTCCAGAGCACCCGACTGGAAGCAAAATATTCTAAAGAAAAAATCCTCAACCTATATAGTTCTCATGCTCCTTTCGGAAGTAATGTCGTTGGTCTTTCTGCTGCTTCCTGGAGATATTTCGGAATTCCGGCTGAAGAATTAAGTTGGGGACAATCTGCTACTCTGGCTGTTTTACCCAATGCTCCTTCTCTTATTTATCCGGGGAAAAATGAAGAAGCTTTAAAAGCTAAAAGAGATGCTTTGCTTAAAAAACTCTTTGATAAAAATAAAATTGACAAAATCACTTATGAGCTGGCCATAGCTGAACCTTTACCCGGAAAACCTTTAAAACTCCCTGACTGGTCTCCTCATTTTACAGAAAAAATAAAAAAAGAACATCCGGGAGAAGTTTTTATTTCACAGATAGATTTTCATTTACAAAAAAAACTCAATGCTATTGTTGATCAGCATTTTCAAACTTTAAAATACAATCAGATTCACAATATAGCTGTTTTGGTTCTGGAAGTTGATTCTCGTAAAGTTTTAGGTTATGTAGGAAATACCAATTCAGGTGAAAATCATCAGGCTTTTGTAGATATTATTTCCAAACCCAGAAGTACGGGAAGTGTTTTAAAACCCTTTCTTTATACTGCTTTACTGGATGCTGGAGATATTCTGCCTCAAACTCTTGTTTCAGATATTCCAACCAATATAGATGGTTATACTCCAAAAAACTTTCAAAAAAACTTTGAAGGTGTTGCTCCTGCTGATCAGGCTTTGATAAAATCTTTAAATGTTCCTTTTGTGAGAATGCTTAAAGATTTTGGTTTGGTCAGATTTTCCAACATTTTAAAAAAAACCAATCAAAGATTCATCAACAAACCGGCTGATTATTATGGTTTAACAATGATTTTAGGAGGTGCTGAAAGCAGTTTATGGGATGTAACCAAAGCTTATGCCGGCATGGCTTCTATTTTAAAAAATCATCAGATTCATTCCGGCCAGTATTTTTCGGGAGAATTTGCAGATCCGGTTTATTCTATAGATTCAAAGGTTGATCTTGGGAAATTACAAATGACTCCTCCTGTTTTTGGAGCGGGAGCCATTTATGAAACCATGAATGCTCTTAAAAATCTTAATCGTCCTGCAGGAGATTCTAACTGGGAAATTTTTGAAAGTTCTCAACCTATTGCATGGAAAACCGGAACAAGTTTTGGTTTCAAAGATGCATGGGCAGTAGGAACTACTTCAAAATATACCATAGGCGTATGGGTGGGCAATGCAGATGGTGAAGGACGTCCGGGATTAGTAGGAATTGAAGCAGCCGCACCTATTCTTTTTGATGTCTTGACAGAACTACCTCAAGCAGATTGGTTTGAATCGCCTCTGGATGATCTGGCTCAGGTTTCTGTTTGTAAACAGAGCGGACAGTTAGCAGGAAAATTTTGTGATCAGATTCAAACACAATGGATTTCCCCCAGAGGAAAAAGAAGTCAAAGTTGCCAATATCATCAAAGAGTTTTTTTGGATCAATCTGAGCAGTTTCAGGTAAATTCTTCTTGTTATAATTTATCAGAGATTATTTCAAAAAACTGGTTTAGCCTTCCTCCTGTTGAAGAGTATTTTTATAAGCAGCAAAATCCGAATTACAAAACTCTACCTGCTTACAAAAGCGATTGTCTGAAAGAAGGTGAATCTTTAATGGCTTTTATTTATCCCAAACCCAATGAATCTGTTATTCTGCCTAAAGATTTTGATGAACAGATTAATGATGTGATTTTCCGCCTGGCTCATAAAGAAAGTTCTGCTAAAGTCTATTGGTATTTAGATCAAACATTTTTAGGCACAACCGAAATGTTTCATGAAATCAGTCTGAATCCCTCTCCGGGAAAATATATTTTAACAGCTGTTGATCAGAAAGGCAATCAACTTCAGGAACAAATCGAAATTAAAAAACATTAATTTTAGTACGGTTGTAAAACTCTTTCTATTTTATGTAAAACTCCATTGCCCGACTGAATATTTCCATTGGAAATGGGACTTCTTTCCTGAACAGGATCTATAAGCTGCATCTCATCAGCATCCAGTTGAATAGATTCTCCTAAAGTTTGTAAGGTTTGATTTGAAAAATCTTCTTTTCTCAAAGATAAATTAGGAATAATATGCAGATTTAAAATATCTTCCATCTCATCCGGATCAATATCCTGCCAGTCTTCAGGATCTTCACCAAAGATATTTTCAATTAAATCATCAAAAGCTTCATTATCGGGAGCAAAAACAGTAAAAGGAGCAAGATTTCCTTCATTTACATTTTCTTCCAATAAAGTAGTAAAATCAACTTGTAAACTATCAGATAAAGCATTATAAAATTCCATTAATCTTTCATCTGCAGTTATAAATGTTTTTAAAGTAGGAAAATTTAAAACTTTATCAGTAACCTGAATATTTCCATTGATGGTCATTAAATCTGAAATTACAATAGAAGTCTCGCCATTTAAAAGCAATCCTGCCTGTGTATTTATATATAAATCCAGAGCATGATTTTGTCCGCTGTAATCTTCTGAAGCTTTGGTAGAATAGTAACCCGTATTTAAAGATTGAATTAATTTAAGCGTGTCTAAAAGATGATATCGATAAAGATTATTAAGCTCTTCAACAGAAAGAGATTGTTCATTAAAAAAACTTTCAACAGCCAGTTGATTAGGAACTAAAACAGTAGTTTTTAAATCGGGATTAGAAAGCAAATCTTCAAAATCTGTTGCGATATTCTCTTCTGTGATTTTTTCATAAAAAGCTTTTAGATTTTCATCTGCATCCATAAAGGTTTTTAGAGTAGGCGGATCGAGAACGGTATTTATTTTGTGAAGCATTCCGTTGTCAACAACTATATCTTTTTCAGTAATTTCTACCTGACCATTAAATTTTAATTCGTCAATGGTATTATTTACATACAAACTCAAATTGGCCTGAAGACTGTCATTAATTGGAACTTCAGCTAAAGTTGGGGTATAACCTGTGATAAAATTCTCTGAAGGAGTCAAAACATCAATAATATGATAATTCACAAGCCGAAACAACTCATCTTCAGAGAGCTGATCAAAATCCTCCAGCTGTTTTTCATTTAGAAAATCTTGTACAGCCTGATTATCAGGAGCTAAAACAGTATAAGTTCCCGAATTTCCATCCAAAAAAGAATACATGTTTGCTTTTTCTATAGCTTCTAAAAACAAGCTGTAATTTTCATCTTTTTCTAAATTATTTACAACTGAGTTTGTTCCGAAAATATAAGCATTGTTATCATCCTTCTCACAAGACAGCATTAATCCTAAGATGAGGATAAACAAAATCAAATAATTACTTCTTCTTAGTAATTTCATATTTAAAAATATTCTTTAAAGGAGGGTAAAGATATAAAAATAGCCTCTTATGTTGGAAACGCCAAAGAGGGAAACTTATTTTATAAGGAGAATTGGAAATAAAAAAGAAAGTGACTGCTTATAAAAACAATCACTTTCCAAGGCTAATTTTTAAAGTCACACCTTCAGATCATCAATTAGCCCACCAGAGTTTACTGTCAATTTCATCCCCATTGCTTAGATTGCTTGAAGCTTGTTGATAATTTATAGTATTCAGAGTTTGTTCATCTTGCGGATAACGAACTCTTTCCGGCAGATCAGTTGCCGTTACATTTCCGGATCTTAAAGGAGTCATTTGATAAGATTCTCCAAAAATATCAACTCCTTGATCACCCGGAAGCAACAAAACTTCCCCATTCGGATATCCTGTTCTTCTATACTCATTCCATGCTTCCTGAGGTTGCATAAAAAGAGCTATATATTTTTGAGTGATTACATTTTCTTCATCAGCAGCAGGCAAAGAAGCTATATAAGAATTAATATCATCTTCATCGACTCCCCATTTTTCCATGGATGCTCTCACTCCCTCTTCATATTCTGCCTGGCTCCAGCCATTTACTTCTGAAAGAATAAACTCTACTTCAGGATATCCCATCAACACTTCTCCAAAATCAGCTTTTAACACGTGATAAGAAGCATAGGAAGTCAATTTGTTTTCACTGTTTGCAGAAACCAATCCGCTTGGTAATCCACTGGGCATTCCTACATAATCATCAAGATCGATGTTTTCCATATCCGCTTCCTGATAATCACGATTTTCTACTTCATAACCTGTATATCCAATTGGAGCTACCATTTTAGGCAGACGAGGATCTACTCCAAAATCTCCTTTATTTCCTTTTAATAGTTCAACAAAAGATTGTCCTACTACAAAATCCTGTCTTTTCCCAACCATAAAAGTCTGCCAAAATGGAGATCCTTCAGAAGAAGTAGTTCCAAAATCCTGAATGGCACTGTCTTCATTAGAAGTAAAAACACCATCAGAAATCGCCTCCGAAATATGAGCATTGGCATCAGGATAAACATCTTTTATTCTGTTGGCAATTCTCAGTCTCAGGGAATTTGCAAATTTTTTCCACTTTGTAGCCTCTCCATAATAAATATTATCTCCTGAATTAAAAACAGCTTCATTTTCATTGATTTGCGCGGCTGCCAATTTCAGTTCATTCAAAATATCGGGAAATATTTTTTCTTGTGCCGCATATTTTGGCTGCATATTTTCCTCAATATTCAAAGCTTGAAAATCAGGATCATCATTGCTGTAAGACCAATAGGGAACGTCACCAAAATGGGTAGCCAGCTGATCAAAAATATAAGCCAGCATAATCCTGCTTACAGCAATTTGATTATCTAAATCTCCATAACTACTCATTTCATCCATTGTATCAGAATTTTCACATAAATCAATAATAGATTTTAGGTCAGTAGCTGTTTTATATAAATAAAACCATCCATTATTAGTTTGACTTTCTCTGTATTGATATTTGTCTTCTTCCTGATAGATTCTTTGTCCTGAATATTGCATCCAAGGTAAAGTCATTCTGGCAGACCACCATCCATCTCTGGTGTAGTGCATCAAATATCGGGTGGCTCCGTTAAATATCATATTGGTAGGAACAACTTCCGGTTCGTTTGGGTTTGTGTTTATTTCTTCAAACCTGTCTGTGCAGGAATGGATGGTCAACAATCCTAATCCCAGCACACATATAATTAAAATTTTATTTTTTAAATTTTTCATGATTTTAAGTTTTTTAGAATTTCAGTTGAATATTCATTCCATAAGTTCGGGTTGCAGGTAAGTTTCCTCCCTCTATCCCCTGTAAGTTTCCACTTCCTGTTGAAGCCATTTCCGGATCAAAATCTTTATTATCAAGACCCCAGGTGGCTAAATTTCGGGCAAAAGCAGTGACTCTAATTCCTACAAAAGGTCCGGTAATATTCTTTGGGAAATTATAAGAAAGAGTAACTTCTCTCAATTTAAAATAACTTGCATCAAAGACATTCTGAGCATCAGGACCGGTGTAATAATCACTAAAATGATCTTCAGCATCTGTAACAGTAGTATTTGTGGAAGTATTTTCAACTGTATAACTTCCATCGGCATGGAAAGTAACATCTCCGGTTACTCCGGGAACCACAATTCCATTTTCACGAACTCCATTGGCTGCAGTTGCTTCCAGCATTCCGGAATAATGTCCCCACATATTGGAAGTAGAAAAGTATTTTCCGCCTTGCTGAATATCAATCAATGCACTCAGGGAAAAATCTTTATACGTAAAAATATTTCTTATCCCCATATTATAATCCGGTAATACAGAACCTAAATTAGTCACCGGGGTAGAAACATAAAATCCGTTTTCATCTACCACTTTATTTCCATCATTATCATAAACAAAATCGGTTCCTCTTATCTGACCGTATTTTTCTCCCAGCATAGCAGCTACAGAAACGTTAAAAGGAGCATTTCCAATAACTACTGCTTCCAAGTCTCCGTAAAGTTCTTTAACCGTATTACTGTTCTTGGAGAAATTCACAGATGCTCTCCATTCAAAATCATCGGTTAAAATCGGAACTCCGCTGACTAAAAACTCGATTCCTTTATTTTCCATTTTTCCGGCGTTCAAATACATAAAAGAAAATCCTGAAGAAGGAGAGATTTCAACCGGCATAATCAAATCTTCTGTTTCTTTATTATAATAAGTAAAATCTACTTCTAATCTTCTATCCAAAAAAGCTGCTTCCAGTCCCACTTCCCAAGTTGAAACCTGCTCAGGCTTTAGCATTTCATTCTTTTTGGTGTTTTCATTGGTAAAACCGGGCAATCCTATAAAAACAGGAGATAAGGAAGAATTGGAAAAAGTATTCAACAATTGGTAAGGATCGGTATCATTTCTCACCTGTGAAAAACCACCTCTGATTTTTCCATAGGTCAAAACTCCTTTATCATCCAATACTTCTGAGAATAAAAAGCTTCCGGTAACTGAAGGATAGAAGTATGAATTATCTCCGGAAGGTAAAGTTGAAGACCAGTCATTTCTTCCGGAAAACTCTAAATAGGCCATATCTTTCCAGCCTACTGAAACTGTTCCGAAGATGCTATTGATCCTCTTCTTGGTATCTCTGTTGGAAACAGAAGCTTGTTCCATACTGTTTCCTAAATTATAAATACCGGGAGCTACCAGTCCTCCATTTGTATTTCCTTGCATGGAAGTGCTGGTTTGATGCATTCTGTTTACTCCCACAAAGGAATTCAAACTAAAATCATCAAATCTTTTATCGAAATGTACTCTGGCTTCATAATTCATTTCTGTAAATCCGAACTTACTTATATTAAATTCAGATTCTCCTTGTGAACCTATAGCTACCTGACTTCTAATATCTAAATCATAATGATCTCCATAAATAGCGGCCATAGCATATAACCCATCAATAATGTCATATCTGAATTTTGTATTTCCATAAAAACGATTTCTTTTATCGGAAGAGGTGTTCTCATATATTGTCCAATAAGGATTATCAGAAAATTCAGGAGTCGGATCATTCCAGGCTGTTCTGTTCCACGTTCTTTGCGAACCATCAGAAAGTTTATAATCTCTTAATTTTCCAAAATCCAGTTGTCTCTGTCCCCACTGGAAAAACTTTTGAATAACACTATTATCTCCATATCCCACTTCCGGTCTGTTAAAACCATCTGTTCTGGCATAAGTAAGATCTCCTGAAGCTGTAAATCTGTCATTTATTTTGTTTGACAATGACAAAGCGGCTGTTGTTTTTCTTAAATTAGAATTAGGAACAATACCTTCCTGATCGACGTGAGACAAAGAAATCCGGGCTTGTGTATTTTCAGTAGATTTACTTACATTAACACTATTGGTAGTAGTAATAGCATCGCGGAAAAAAGTTCTCATATCTTTTTAGGATAAACCCAGGGAGTAGGATTTAGATAATCTCCGGGAAATTCATCCGCATCAAAGTTATTCCATTGTAAAACCAATCTATTGGGATCGTATTTTGGTCCCCAGCTTTCATCCACCCCAAAGTCGGCTACTTCATATTCTACTCCATCAATGGTAATGGTTCCAAATTCACCACTTCCTCCTCCATATAATTTCTGCATTTTCGGAAAAACAGAAATGGATTCCACACTTAATCCGGTATTTACAGTCACTTCTTCTCTTCCTTTTTTAGGCGTTTTTGTAGTAATCATAATAACTCCGTTAGCACCTCTTGAACCATATAGAGCAGCAGCCGGACCACCTTTCAGCACGGTAATATCCTCTATATCATCCGGATTTATATCAAAAGCCATATCTCCAAAATCTCTTCCTCCGGCTCCTCTCTGAGCACTGGTACTATTATAATTCTCATTGCTCATAGGAGTTCCGTCAATAACTATCAGTGGACGATTTTCTCCTGTTAAAGAAGTTACTCCTCTTAATAAAATTCTGGTAGATCCACCTAAGTTTGCTGAAGGATTGGTGATTTGAACTCCGGCTACATTCCCTGATAAAGCATTTAAAGGGTTGGAAACTCTTGCTCCGGAAATTTCTTCACTACTCACGCTTTGTGTAGAATATCCCAAAGCTTTTTCATCTCGTGTAATTCCCAAAGCAGTCACAACCACTTCATCTAAGGCCGTACCTTGTTGCATGGAAATTTCAATGAAATTACGTTCATCAACTTCCCAGCTTTGATCTTGAAAACCTACACTGGTAAATAAAAGAACCTGCCCAACGGCTACATCTATAGTGAATTCTCCATCGAAGTCAGTAACAGTTCCCTGAGTGGTTCCCTCGACACTTATATTTACTCCGGGCAAAGGCAACCCGTTCTGATCTATCACAGTTCCTGAGACAGATTTAGTTTGTTCTTGCCCAAAGGCAACTTGCATAAGCAGAACAAGAACAATGGTTAAACAATAACTAATTTTTGCTTTCATTGGTTAAGGATTTTTAGGTTAGCACAAACAAAGATTAATTAATTTTATCAATAATTCAAAAAAATAGCCATAAAATTTGCATTTAATTGGATTTTGACACGCTTTATTGAATTAAATCTAATAAAAAGAAGTTAGAGCACTCTTAAGGATGCAACTCAAAAGTTTTTATTTTTTAAAAATCCTTTTTATTCTCGGCACAAATTTTGAAATTCATTGGAAAACATCGAAAAAATGACAATGAGAATCTTAGCTATTATTCAGTTTTGCTTTTTATTTTCCATCTCAGTTTATGGTCAGGAATCATTTAATCAGTTGGATGATAAGGGAAAAAAACATGGGTTATGGAAAGAGTATTATGAAAATAACAGCCTTCGTTATGAAGGAGAATTTGAACATGGAAAAGAAATAGGTGTTTTTAAATTCTATAAAAGAAATAATGCAAAACATCCTGCTGCTACTAAATCTTTTAATCGGGAGAATGATTCTGTTCTGGTTCAGTTTTTTGATTCCAAAGGAAGACTGGAATCAGAAGGAAATATGGTGAATGAGGAAAGAGAAGGTCTTTGGAAGTATTATAAAAGAGGATTAAAAGATCAACCCATCATGACAGAAACTTATAAAAACAATAAACTTGACGGATGGAAGATCATCTATTACACCAATGGTAAAATAGCTGAAAAAACTCATTTTTTAAATGGTTTGAAAGATGGTGAACTCATTATTTATTCAGAGAACGGACAGGTTCTTCAGCAGTATAAATATAAAGACAATCGTCTTCATGGAAATAGTAAAGTTTTTGATGCTTTGGGAAATATAACTTCAGAAGGCAATTATAAACAAGGACATAGAGATGGAAAATGGAAGTTTTATACTGAAGGTAAATTAGACAGCATCCAAAATTATCCTTTACCGAGACAGGTTAAGAAAAATTAAATTTTCCATAAAACATGTTCGGATTGTTTAACTTGCAAAGTTTATTGTAAAGCATCAAGAATATCAAAAAAATAAAAATGGAATTGGAAAGAAAACGTGTGGTTGTTGGTTTAAGTGGCGGGGTAGATTCCAGCGTGGCTGCTTATTTACTTCAACAGGAAGGATATGAAGTTATAGGCTTGTTTATGAAAAACTGGCATGATGATTCTGTTACCATCAGTGATGAGTGTCCCTGGCTGGAAGACAGCAATGATGCCATGCTTGTTGCTGAAAAATTAAATATTCCTTTTCAAACAGTTGATCTCAGTGAAGAATATAAGGATCGAATTGTAGATTATATGTTTGATGAATATGAGAAAGGAAGAACTCCCAATCCTGATGTTTTATGCAACAGAGAGATAAAATTTGATGTCTTTTTAAAAATTGCTCTGAATCTGGGAGCAGATTATGTTGCTACCGGTCATTATTGCCGAAAAGAAACTATCGAAAAAGACGGAAAAAAAGTTTACCGACTATTAGCCGGAAAAGACTTACATAAAGATCAATCTTATTTTTTATGTCAGGTTTCTCAGGATCAACTTTCCAAATCTCTTTTTCCAATTGGTCATTTACAAAAAGAAGAAGTAAGAAAAATAGCAGCTGAACAGGATTTAATTACCGCTGATAAGAAAGATTCTCAAGGTTTATGTTTTATAGGAAAAGTTCATTTACCGGATTTTCTTCAGCAAAAGCTAAAAGCAAAACAGGGAACTATTATTGAAATCGCTTCCACTGATCCAATTTATGATATTGAAGTTCCCGAATTTTCTTCCATTCAGGAGAAACTTGATTTTCACAGTAAAAAATTTCAATATTCTAATTCTCAGGGAAAAGAAGTCGGACAACATCAGGGAGCCCATTTTTTCACTATAGGCCAGCGCAAAGGTCTGGGAGTGGGTGGAACCTTGAAGCCTCTGTTTGTATTGGAAACTGATGTAAAAGACAATATTATCTTTGCCGGACAAGGAGCAGAACACCCCGGATTATGGAGACAGGCACTTCGTGTGAATCAAGATGAAGTTCATTGGATTCGTGAAGATCTGCAATTAAAAACAGGTGAAAGTCTTCAAGTACAAGCTCGCATTCGTTATCGTCAAAATCTTCAGAAAGCTGAACTTTTTCAGACGGAAGAAGGCTTATATGTTTATTTTGATCAACCTCAAAAAGCCATAACCGAAGGTCAGTTTGTTGCCTGGTATTTAGAAGATGAATTGATAGGTTCGGGGGTAATTTCTTAAGTTTGTCGGAAATAAAATTCTATGACAAATAAAATTACTTCTTTATTCAAGATACGTTATCCTGTTATTCAGGCGGGAATGATTTGGGCAAGCGGCTGGAAATTAGCTGCAGCTGTCAGTAATGCCGGTGGTCTGGGGATTATCGGAGCCGGATCTATGTATCCGCATGTTTTAAAAGAACATATCCAAAAATGTAAAAAAGCTACTGATCAGGCTTTTGGAGTCAATGTTCCTTTACTCTATCCGAATGTTGAAGAAATTATAAATATTATTGTTGAAGAAGGCGTAAAAGTTGTTTTTACTTCTGCCGGAAATCCTCAAACCTGGACAAAATTTTTACAAGAAAAAGGAATTGTTGTAGCGCATGTAGTGAGCAATGTAAAATTTGCTTTAAAATCTGAAGAAGCCGGCGTGGATGCTTTGGTGGCTGAAGGTTTTGAAGCAGGAGGTCATAATGGAAGAGAGGAAACTACCACAATGACTTTAATTCCGATGATCAGAAAAAAGACAAAACTTCCTTTAATTGCCGCCGGCGGCATTGCTACGGGAAGAGGAATGCTGGCAGCTATGGCTTTGGGAGCTGATGCTGTTCAGATAGGGACAAGATTCGTGATGACCCCTGAATCTTCCGCCCATGAAAACTTTAAAAAAGCTATTCAAGAAATTCCTGATGATGGAACTTTAAGTACTTTAAAAGAAGTTGTTCCCACCCGACTGATAAAAAATAAATTCTTCTTTGAAGTAATGGAGCTATATCAGCGAGGAGGAAGTAAAGAAGATCTCATCGAACTCATTGGCAGAGCCCGGCCCAAAAAAGGAATGTTTGAAGGAGATATAGAAGAAGGAGAATTGCAGATCGGACAAATAGGAGGATTAATTAATGAAATCAAACCTGCTGCAGATATTGTAGAAGAAATCATAAAAGAATTTCTGGAGGCTCGAAAAGAATTAATGAAAATATCTTTTTGAATCGATATTTAAGATCAGCTTATTTAATTTAAATGAATGATATTAATAACAGGCGCCACAGGTTTAACAGGCAGACATTTACTCAAAAAGCTTCTTAAAGGAGAAACTCCTGTTCGCGCACTTTATCGAACTGAAGAAAGAAAAGCTGAAATTTTAAATTTTCTAAAAGAAGATAAAGATTCTCTCTTAAATCTGCAGCTGTTGAATTGGCATCAAGCTGATATTAATGACATTCCTGCTTTAACTGATGCCTTTGAGGATATTTCAGAAGTTTATCATTGTGCAGGTTTAGTTTCTTTTGACATTCGGGATAAAAAAAGACTGAGAAAAATAAATATTGAAGGAACCGCTAATATGGTAAACATTGCTTTATCAAAACAGGTTCAAAAATTCTGTCATGTCAGTTCTGTAGCAGCTTTAGGTGAAGAAATAGATGGAAAGCCCATTTCAGAAAATTCAGAACGAATAAAAGCCAAAACTTATAATTATTATGAAATCAGCAAATACGGTGCTGAAATGGAGGTTTGGCGCGCTTCTCAGGAAGGCTTGGATGTTATTATTGTAAATCCCGCTATTATTATTGGATCAGGAAACTGGACATCCGGCAGCGGTCGTTTATTTCATCAGACTGCAAAAGGTTTTCCTCTTTTAATTCCAAAAGAAAGTGGATTTGTCAGTGTAAAAGATGTTGTTGAAGCTATGGTTCAATTGATGAAAAGTCCTATCAAAAATGAGAGGTACATTCTGGTGAGCGAGGTCCAAAGTTTTGCTGAAATTACCCGGCAAATAGCTTTGAATATGAATGTCAAACCGCCTCATATCAAATTGAGAAAATGGATGTTATTTCTTTTATGGCTTGGGCAGAGCATAGGTTTTATTTTCGGAAAAAGTAAGGAAATAAACCTCAGAAATTTCTCTTCTTTCTATAGCAAAATTCAATTCGATAATTCCAAAATTCAACAACATCTAAACTTTTCTTTTAACCCTATAAATAAAGCCATTCAAGAGACCGCTCAGGATTATCAAAAAGAACACGGAATTTGAAGTTCTTTTTTTGATTCTTGCCCTAAACTGATTTTACTTTAAAAGTTCTGTTAACTATTTTCTTTTCCTAAAAATAATAGAGCATGTTTAAGTAATCTTTTCATCTTATAAAAAACAAAATTTTCCTGTCCTAACTCAATCAAATCATGAAAAATTTTGCGCTTATCACAGGAGCCAGTAAAGGTTTAGGAAAAAGTCTGGCCGAAGAATTAGCCCGAAGAAAACATAATTTAATATTGGCCAGTTTACCTCAACAAGATTTAGAAAAATTTTCTGAGGAATTAGCAGACCGATATAAGGTGAAAGTAAAGTTTTATGAAACCGATTTAACTGTAAAAAAAAACATCATTCAATTTTGTGATTGGATCAATGAAAACTTTAAAATTGATATTTTAATCAATAATGCCGGCACCGGTGGTTCTGAGAAATTTTCTGAAGTCAGCACACGATATTTGAATAAAATGATTCAACTCAATGTGATGGCTCCGGTTATTCTAACACATAAACTGCTGGACAATTTAAAATCTCAAAAAAAAGCTTTCATTCTAAATATTTCCAGTCTGGCTGCTCTTTCTCCTATGGGATACAAAACTGTTTATCCCGCTTCTAAGGCATTTCTTCAATCTTTTTCAAGAGGTTTAAATCAGGAACTAAAAGAAACATCAATCTCAGTAAGTGTTGTAAATCCGGCAGGAATGCGAACCAATCAAGACACTTCTCAAAGAATTAAAAAACAAGGTTTTTTTGGAAAGTTAACGGCCCGCGATCCGGACTTTGTTGCCAGATATAGTATTGATCATTTATTTAAAAAGACCGAAGTAATAAAGGTCAGTTTTTTAGGCTGGCTCGCTTTAAAATTAACTCCTTTATGGTTATCCAATTTCATATTAACCAGGAAAATGAAAAATGAATCTCAATGAAAACTATCTTTTTAACAGGTGTAAACGGTTTGTTAGGAACCAATTTTGTGCATCTTTTACTGGAGAAAGATTTCATTATTTATGCACTAATTCGGGATAAGAAAAAATACAAAGGCAGGAAAAACAGTAAACTGAAATTAATCACTATGGATTTATTCGGAGATTATGAAAACTATCTTCGGAAATCAGATATTGTCGTTCATATAGCTGCAGATACTTCTACTGATAAAACTGATTATGAAGATTATGAAAAAATTAATTTCAAAGCCACCAAAAGATTATTTGACTTTTCCACAAAGAATGACATTAAAAGATTTATTTACATCAGCACAGCCAACACCATAGGTTATGGCAGCAGAATTCATCCGGGAAAGGAAACTGATGAGATCAAAGAACCTTTTAATCAATTGTTTTATGCGAGAAGCAAAGCAAAAGCAGAAAAATATCTTCAGCAAACTGCTTCAGATATAAAGGTTTTTATCTTAAATCCTACCTTTATGATTGGAGCCTATGACAGCAAACCCAGTTCAGGAAAAATAATTTTGATGGCCTTAAATAAACCGATTGTCTTTTATCCGCCCGGAGGTAAAAATTTTGTTCACGTAAAAGATGTGGCTCAAGCTATTTTAAATTGTTTTTCCTCTGCAAATTCAGGAGAACGATATTTGATAGCCGGAGAGAATTTAAGTTACCTACAATTTTTTAAAAAAGTGAAAGAGCAAACTCAAAGTCGACAGCGACTTATTCCTCTTCCGGGTTTTGCTTTATTTCTTTTTGGAATTGTAGGTGAAGGTTTAAGAAATTTTAAACTGAGAACGAGTCTGAGCAAAGTAAATATGAAAATTCTTCGTTTAGAAAATTTCTATTCAGGCAAGAAAGCAGAGAAATATCTATCTCTGAGCTACACCCCTATAGATCAAGCCATTAAAGATGCTGTTTTCTATTTTCAATCCATTGAATAAAATAAAAATTGACAAAAGAACACTTACCTTTTATCTACAAAAATTTACTCCTATAAGAAGAAATGATTTAATGCAGCCTTAACATGGGAAGGCTTTCATTTTATTTAACTTGCTTAAAGTCAATTATTTAAACGCATTAAATAATCCTCCATGAAAACAATTATTATTTCTAATCGCTTACCTGTAAAAGTCAAACGAACAGATAAAGGTTTAACAATTACAGAGAGTGAAGGTGGTCTTGCAACCGGTTTAGGCTCGCTTTTTCCATCGGAAAATAACATTTGGATTGGTTGGCCAGGACTTGAAGTAACCGATAAGGAAGAACAAGTATTTATTACAAAAGAATTACTGAAACAAAATCTTATTCCACTATTTCTGACAGAAAATGAAGTGGAATGTTTTTATGAAGGTTTTGCTAATGAAATTATCTGGCCTATTTGTCATTATCGGCCCAGTTATTCGATTTTTGATAGAAAGAGCTGGCTTTTTTACAGGCAGGTAAATAAAAAGTTTTTAAGCTTAGCAGAACAATATATAAAGGAAGGAGACACAATTTGGATCCATGATTATCATTTGATGTTGCTTCCCAGTTTATTGAGAAAAAAATTTTCTGATGTAAGGATTGGATATTTTCAACACATACCCTTTCCTTCCCACGAAGTTTTTAAATTAATTCCTTGGAGAAATGAATTGTTAGAAGGAATTTTAGGCGCTGATTTAGCAGGATTTCACACAGAGGATGATGTGCATTATTTTCAAAATGCCTGTCATCGTATTTTAAATAAGAAAATAAGTAAAAATCATATCTTTAATTCCAACAGAAAAACAAAAACAGCTGCCTTCCCAATGGGGATTGATGCTGAGAAATTTAAAAAAATAAGTCAGGAGAGAAGAACAAATGTGCAGGCAAAACTTCTAAAACGTCATCTGCATCAAAATAAAATCATTCTTTCTATAGACCGTCTGGACTACAGCAAAGGTATAGTAGAAAGAATAAAAGCTATTGAAGAACTTTTAAACCAATATCCTGAATATAAAGAAAAAATAACTTTTATTCAGCTAATTGTACCTTCAAGAGATACGGTTAAACAATATAAACTTCTTAAAGATGAAATTGATCGCTCTGTTGGAGAAGTCAATTCAAAATTCGCAAACAGTCATTGGGCACCCATACAATATTTTTATAATTCTTATCCGATTGATAAAGTCTGTGCTTTATATAAAGCCGCAGATGTATGTTTAGTTACCCCTATACGGGACGGAATGAATTTAGTGTGTAAAGAATTTGTTGCCTGCAACAGCACAGAAGATTCCAATGGTGTTTTAATTTTAAGTGAAATGGCCGGGGCTGCAGAAGAAATGCGGGAAACAATTATCATCAATCCCAATGATATTGAACAGATGGCTCAAGCCATACACAAAGGTTTAACCATGAATCTTCACGAACAACAAGTAACTCTTCAATCATTAGCAGAAAAAATATTTAAAAATGACGTAAATGAATGGTTAAAGAATTATATGAATGATTTAAAAAAAACAACTTCAGATAAACCTTCCAAAACCTTAATTTCAGAAAAAACTATAGAATTGGTAAAGAGAAAATTACGCTCACGAAAGAAACCTTCTTTATTTTTTTTAGATTATGACGGAACTTTGGTAGGTTTTAAAAACGATCCCAAGAATGCCGCACCAACAAAAGAAGTAATTGAATTACTTACTTCTTTAAAAGAAACAGAAAACAACCATGTCGTTCTTATAAGTGGAAGGGATCAGCCCACCATGGATGAGTGGTTTTCATCACTTGGCATTCATTTGGTGGCAGAGCATGGGGCCTGGAGATTTGACCCAAACAAAGGTTGGGAAACCTTAGGCACACCAAATTCAGACTGGAAACCTGCCATAAAGAAAATAATACAAAAAACAATTGATTTGCATCCGCAGACTTTTATTGAAGAAAAAACTTATTCACTCGCCTGGCATTACCGGACTTTAAATCCCACAAAAGCAGCTACGATAAAATCAGAATTGGAGAGAAAGATTTTAAACCTCAAAGAATATACGATTAACAAATTGGAGATAATGGACGGAGACAAAGTTTTGGAGATTAAGCCCAATTTTATTGATAAAGGAAAGGCTGCAAGATCTTATATCGATAAATTAAATCCGGAATTTATTCTCGCTATTGGAGATGATTATACTGATGAGAATACCTTTAAAGTATTACCTGCTCATGCTTTCTCCATAAAAGTAGGAAACAAACCAACTTTAGCAAGATATTACTGTAATTCACAAAAAGAAGCTCTGAATTTTTTAAAACAGATATCGGAACCAATTGGTAAGAACACTCCCAAACAACCCTCTCTTTCTCTTAATCAAAAATGAGATTAGTTTAAAAAATCAATTTCTGTTAGAATTTTACTAATTCACACCCAACATGACATTTCCTCATTAATTTAACCATATAATTATTAATAATCTAAAAACAAAAATTATGGCAAACTTAAAATGGAAAGGTCGTTGGAATGAAATTAAAGGAAAAGTAAAACAAACTTACGGAAATCTAACGGATGATGACCTGACCTATGTAGAAGGAAAAGAGGATGAAATGCTCGGAAAAATTCAAAAAGAATCCGGCAAAACCAGAGAAGAAGTAAACAGCTGGTTAAACACTCTTTAATTAATTTCATTCAACTACAGTACATAGGTGTCTTTTTCGGCACCTATGTTAATTTTTTAAAATTTATCGTTATGGGACGTTTACTATATGGAATCGCAGTAGTTTTGGTAATAATATGGGCCATTACTTTTTTAGGAGGCATGATAGCCAGTGGTTTAATTCACATCTTGCTCGTAATAGCCGTTATTTTGGTTATTTTAAATCTTCTTGGAGGAGGTGGAAAAGCAACCGGAAATCGCAGGATTCCTTAATTCCTCTATTAAAACATAGCTCCAAATTATTAGCTGAAAATATGGATTGAATCAGATTTTACACTTCTGAATAAAATCCATTTTTTTTGTCAGAAAATCAACCAAACAAACCTGGCTAATTTAGTATAAGAATCTATTCCCCTCCATTTATAATCCCGCATATCTCTGAATATTTCACCTTTGCTTGAATTTAAATTCTTAGTATAAACGTCTTCAACACCCCTGCACAATTTTAATCATAAAAAAAGCACCCGGAAACCGAGTGCTTTTATTTATTACTTCAAGATATTAAATATTAATATCCCGGATTTTGAACAGCATCTCTGTTCTGATTCATTTCTCTTTGAGGAATTGGGAAAGCAAATTTATAGTTTCCGGCCTCAATGTGACCGTGGTTATTGATAGGCTCGCCCATATCACGGATATCCATTCCCATTCTGGCAAGATCGAAGAAACGGAAACCTTCAAAAACAAGTTCTTTTCTTCTCTCTTTTAAGATATTTTCCATAGAAGCTTCTGAATAAGCAGAGGCTCCTCTATTTTCAGGGATTCTATTAAGGTATTCAAGCGGATCACCAGTTCCGGCACCATTAGCCAAAGCTTCAGCGTGATTTAAAACAATCTCTTCAATTCTGAAAACTTTGATGTTATCAGCTCCCAACATAGTACCCATTGAAGGATATTTACCCATATTTCTCAAGCCTCCATCAGCAACTTTGATCATGTCCTCTGAAATACGAATATCTCCTGAATCAAAATCCGCATCATCAATGAAGTTATCAAAAACCATAATATCACCATAGGAAGTTCCTCTGTAAATATTGGCAATTCCATTGATTCCTTGGTTATTGGTTGAGGTATTCTGGAAAAGTTCAAAAATAGATGCCGGCGGAGGAGTTTGTTGTTTCCACATTTGTACAAACTGTCCTTCCGGAGTAACCGGATAAGCATCTACAATTTCCTTAGAACCATTATACGCATAAGTATAATCTTTCATATAAATACCAACTCTGGATTGAAGTGCATAAACAGCATCCAAATTAAAGTTTGTTTTGCTGTCAGCATACTCAGAATCCTGACCTAAGCTCATATAATGAATAGCATTCTCAATGTCACTCTTTAGGTCCTCATAATTACTGTCAACAGTTCCACGAGGAATATTTCTTGGGCCTTTAAACTGCTTAACATAGCTAATTCCCAAATTATTTCCTTCAGAATATTTTTGACCGAATACTCTTAATAAATCAAAGTAAGCATAAGCTCTTAAAGCATAAGCTTCTCCTAAGATCTGATTTTTATCTGCATCAGAACCTTCAACATCATCCATATTGGTATTAATCAAAATATTGGCGTTTGTGGCAGTTCCGTAAGCATAAGCCATTAAATCTCCGGCATCACCATCGGTATCCAATAAGTTCATATTTGACCAACGGATAAAGCGTCCACTATTTCCGTCAGAATAGACATTATCTGCTCTAACTTCCCCGGCAATAATCATATTTCTTCCCATATAGCGGTAATTAACCATTCTCACATACGAGCCATCGATCAATTGTCTTAAAGACTCTGTAGTTGGAAGAAATTCGATGTCTTCATCTTGAGCTAAGGTGGGATCAAGCGAACAAGAAGTCGCAAAGAACACCAACACCAAACTCCATAGTATTATAAATCTCTTTTTCATTTCTTAAAAGTTTAAGTTAACGTTAAATGTAATGGACTTGATTGGAGGAGTAGTTAAATTGGTAAATCCAATTCCTGTTTCTACTTCCGGATCATACTCAAGATCCTTGTCTTTGACCCACGTCCACAGGTTTGTTCCTCTAACAGAAAGAGTAACTCCGTCTAAGAAAGTACCTCTTAATTGATCTCTGTCAAAAGTATATCCAAAACCAATATCTCTCAATCTCATAAAATCACCGTCTGCCAACCATCTGGTAGAAGCAGAAGCAGCATTTTCAATATTATCTGATCCATAATCAAATCTTGGATAAGTAGCATCATCTCCAGGCTGTCTCCAGGCACCTTCATAAGCAGCTACTGAAGAGTTCATACCCATCATTTGGGCGATATCTGTTGTTTGAGTGTAGGTTGACCACTGCTGGAAGATTTTGTGACCTCCGGCAAAATATAACTGACCTTCTAAGAAGAAGTTCTTATAGTCAAAACGAGTCATAATAGAACCATGATATTTTGGCAAACGACCTTTTCCTTGATACACACGTTCGGCATCAGAATAATTATTGGTAGTTTCATCACCATTGGTTTCTCTGTTTACATACCAAAGAGCATCTCCGGTTTCACTATCAATTCCGGCCCACTCAGGCATTCTCCACTCATAAAGCTGATGACCTTCTTCAACAACCCAAGTAGATTGGATAGTTGATAAATCTTCAGGCAAATAAGTAACTTTATTCTTTAAAGTTGAGAAGTTACCACCTAAATTCCAGTTGAAGTCAGGCGTAGAAATAATATCTCCATTGATTTCAATTTCAAGTCCCTCATTGGTCATTTCACCAACGTTAGTTAAGACTCCACCACCCAAGAATAGGGAGCTATAAGGAGTAGGAACATTAAACAACATATCAATTGTTTTATTGGAATACATTCCAATAGAACCATTTAATCTTCTATCTAAAAGAGAGAATTCAACAGCAGCATCAAAACGTCTTGATTTCTCCCACTCAGCAGTTGATCCATAAACACTTACCAGACCGGCAGGCATATCTCTATAAGAACCATATCCTTTTAAAGCCTGGAAACTATTTACAGCAATTCCGGCGTTACCGGTGATACCGTGTCCTGCTCTTAATCTTAATTCATCTACAAAATCAACATTCTCCATAAAGTTTTCTCTATGAATATTCCATCCTAAACCTACAGAGTAGAAGTTTCCGAATTTTTTACTAAATCTGGAATCTCCCTGATAAGAATAGGAAGCATCAACTAAATACTTTCTATCAAAGTTATAGGATAGCAAACCAACGTAACGCTGACTCATACGATCAGTAAAAGAACTTGAAGCATCAAAGTTAGCTGAAGCTGAAGCGATGTTCTTTAAAAACTCATTCGGGAAGTTTTCACCATAACCGGATAATCCCCAATTTTTATATTTAGTGAATTCCTGAACGGCAGTAACATTAAAATTATGAACATCATCAAGAGTGAATCTATAATCCAACGTGTTTTGAGTAGTATAATTAAATATTCTGCTTGAATTTTCTTGAGCAAGACCATTTTGATTCTTACCATCTCCATGAATTGGGTTATAATATTGCTTACCATAAGCAAGCGTATAATCAAGTCCCATAACTGTGCTAAAAGTCAAGTTATCAAGAATATCATAGCTCAACCTTGTGTTCTGTATAGCTCTTGTAAGGTTGTTATTGTTGATATTTTTCTCGGAAGTGTATATACTGTTGTGCATACCTCCTGAAGTTGCATCCCAATCAGCACCAATATTAAAAGTGCCATCAGCATTATAAGGGAAAGCCCAGGGAGATAAAAAGTATTTACTCAAGTTAGGGTTAGAGAAATAAGCATCATTCTCTAAAACTCCATCCTGATCAGCATTAGAAACATTAGCAGAAACTTGTAAGTTTAATTTATCATTTAACTGAGTGTCATATTTTAAATTTCCTGAAACTCTTTTAAATTCAGAATTAACCACAGTTCCTTCTGTTTTATTTACACCTAAAGAAGCTGAGAAATTTGAAGTTTCAGTTCCTTGGGTTACTGAGAAATTAGCATCCATCATAAGAGCATCTTTATTTCTCACTTCATCATACCAGCTGATATTTGGACTTCCGGCTTCTTCCCATATTCCTACAGCAGCAAAGTTAGCCTTAACAAAATCATAGGCATCATCCATATTATCAATAAATCCACCATTTATAAAACCTAATTGAGCTGCCTCAAGCTTTTGGGCACCACTCATAGATCTTAATCCGCGTCTTGCATTATTGTTAAATCCGGTAGTATAAGAAAGATTATATCTGGCCTCTCCTTTTCTTCCTGATTTTGTGGTAATCATAATAACTCCGTTTGAACCTTGTGCTCCATAAGGCGCAACAGCTGAAGCGTCTTTCAAAACAGTAACGCTTTCAATATTGGCGCTTCCAATCAAAGCTGTGACATCCAATCCTGAAATTGCTGAACTTGCAGAATAAGAACCGGAACTCACAGGAACACCATCAATAACATATAAAGGAGCATTAGAAGCTGTAATAGAGTTCATTCCTCGAATTCGAACCTCTGCGGGAGCTCCCGGCGCACCCGAAGTCTGAGCTACAGTCATACCTGTAACCCTTCCTTGTAAGGCTTGCTGAACATCAACAAAAGGTGATTTCTCGAGGTCTTCACTTCCTACAGTTACCACACTTGAAGTAGATTCGTTTCTGGTCAATTTACGACCAAAAGCAGTAATCATAACTTCCTCCAGAACAGTTCCTCCTACCATAGTTACATCAATCTCATCTGCCATACCAACAGTTACGGATTGATCCTCGAAACCGACTGCAGAGAAATTAAGAACTTGACCAACGGCAGCTTCAATGGTATATTCACCATTAAAATCAGTAGCTGTACCCTGGTCTGTTCCTTCAATAGTAATGTTTACTCCGGGAATAACCATTCCGGTATCATCGACCACAGTACCACTAATGGTCTTTGTCTGATCTTGTGCAAAAGTTATTTGCATCAATAACACAAAAATGAGTGTTAAAAAACAGGTTAATTTTGTCTTCATGTGACTTAAAATTTGGATTAGTATGGGCAAATATTATCATAAAAAACCTTTCCCACAAACTTTTTTCAAGGAAATTTCATTAACAGATAGTCTTAAGGGTTTTATACTATTTCTAAAATCATCATTTAAGCGCTTTATTAAATGAATATTCAAAAACCCGCCAACCACCTAAAAACCCTCATCTACAAGGAATTAATCCACCATCTTTAGGCCAATCACTTTAAAACTTTCCTTAATCAAAAATATCTAATTAATTATTAAAACTTATTTTTCATGAACAGGAGAAGGATTTTTTGAGAATTTAAAACACAATCCTTAAGCCTGACCTTAAAAATCTACATTTAATTTAATTCTTTCACCTTCTGTAAGCTCTAATCTGTTTCTGATTATTTTATTTTTATAGAAAATCTTTTTTCTTTAATAAAAAGAACATCATCTGAATCCTTTCAGAAAAGATTCCTTAACCGCTAATTCAGCGTCTTTTAAAATATAAATTGAAAAATTCTTATTAATTTATCAGACAAAGTCTTAATTTATTTTATTTTTACCAACTCGTTTAATACTTAATAAATTTTATCATGAAAAAAATTGGACTCATATTTTTAACCGTTGCTCTAATTGCTCTGACCAGTTGTAAAGACAATAGAAACCAATCTGAAAACCAAAACAATCCTGCTATTACTCAGCCGGAGGAAGATTTAGAACTGGAACGGGACAGAGACAAGGAAGATGATAAGAAAACCAGAACAGTTAATATGGTTTCCAAAAGCAATAGTAAAGTGACGGGCGAAGTACGCTTTACTGAAGAAAAAGGAAAGGTTAGAATGGAAGCAAAGTTTTCCGGTCTCAATCCGGGAGGGACTCATGCGATCCATTTACATGAAAACGGAGATTGTAGTTCTGACGATGCAATGTCTGCAGGCGGGCATTGGAATCCGACTAATGACAGACATGGAAAATGGGAAGACTCTGAAGGATATCACCGTGGTGACATTGGAAATCTAAAAGCAGATCAGGACGGAAAAGCCACTTTAAGTTTTGAAACAGATCAATGGTGTATTGACTGCAATGATGACCAAAGAAATATCATCGGAAAATCTGTTATCGTACACGAAGATGCAGATGATTTCGAATCTCAACCAACAGGTGATGCCGGAGGACGCATTAGCTGTGGAGAAATAAAATAAGTATTAATAAAAATTCTTTGGAGCCGTTTCCTTTCGAAACGGCTTTTTTTATATTATACCGGGTACTGTTAGATTTCCTCCCTGATTTACTTCTTCTATAGCCTTGATAGATTATGATACAAAAACCCTCCTTAAGCATTGTATCATTCAGGGTCTTGTTTTAGCTTTTCACATCATATTTCCCTTCACTCATAACTTCTGTTTAAATTCCTTATGATTATGCTCAATTATAGTAACTTTGAAAAAAAATTCATTATGGCAAAAAAGCCTTTACATAATAAAGGAAATCAGTCTTCCAAAAGAAATCAAAGGAAGAGTAAGAGAAATAAAATCTCTTCTCACCAACGCAAACACTCCAATATAGACAAACAGGTAAAAGACCCGGAGGCAGGCATGCGATTAAACAAATACATTGCAAATTCAGGAATTTGTTCTCGTAGAGACGCTGATATTTATATTGCCTCAGGAGTAGTTACCGTAAATGACGAAGTTATAACCCAAATGGGGTACAAGGTAAAACTAACCGATGATGTCAGATTTGACGGAAGACGCATCAGTCCGGTTCAAAAAGAATATGTTTTACTTAATAAACCTGCCGGATTTTTTGTAACCGGGAGTCTTGAAAAAGACAATAAAACAGTAATGGACCTGGTTTTGAATGCCAGTAAGAGCAGAATTACACCTGTCGGTCGCCTGGAAACAAGTGCTAAGGGTTTATTATTGTTTACCAATGATGGAACTTTAGAGAAAAAATTAGCACGCAAAGGAATTAAACAAATCTTTGAAATTGAGTTGAATAAGGAACTTGAACTTGAGGATTTAAAACAAATCAGAGAAGGCATCCATTTAAGGGAAGGTTTGATTAAACCCATAGCCATAGATTATGTAGAAAATAAAAACAGAAGGAATATAGGGATAGAGATTGTTTCAACCTCCACTCAAATTCTTTCTAAGATATTTAAAAAACTGGATTACGAAATCGTTCACTTAGATAGGGTAATGTATGGAAATTTAACCAAAAAAAATCTTCCCAGAGGAAAATACAGACATCTCACCAAACAGGAAGTTATTAATTTAGGAATGCTATAGAAGTTAATTTAGATTAATCTGAAACAACTTTAATTTCCTTATTTTTGTCAGTCAATAAATATTACAAACTATGAAAAAAAATATCATTTTAAGTTTATTATTTGCTTTTATTGTTCAATTTGCAATTGGGCAGGTAAAATGGAAAGTTGATAAAATGCACTCCAATGTTCAGTTTTCTGTTGAACATAACGGAATTTCCTTCGTTGATGGGTATTTCAAAGATTTAAACGGAGAAATTGTATCCAAATCAAAACGTGATTTTGAAGGTGCTGAATTTAATTTCATCATTGATGTAAATTCAATTGACACTCGTATTGAAGCAAGAAACAATCATTTGTTAAGCAATGACTTTTTTGATGCGGAAGAGTTTCCAAACATCACTCTTAAAAATGCCAAACTTTATAGAAAATATGGCAATAAATATTATTTAAAAGGAGATTTAACCATGAAAGATGTCACCAAAACAGTGATTTTTGATGTTGTAAAAAACGGACAATTTATTGATGGTGAATCTAAAACCCATATAGGTTTTACTGCCACTACTACCATAGACCGTATGGATTTCAATATAAATTATGACGACAAGTTGCCTTCGGGTGTAGATGCAGTAGGCAAAGAAGTTAAAATCATTGTCAATACTGAACTTATTGAACAATAATTCAATTTCCTTAAGATATAGAGCCGGTCATAATTTGATCGGCTTTTTTTATTCCTGACAAGCTGTCACCATTTTTTGGCTGGCATAAAGATTGAATTTAATGTTATAAAATTTTTGAAAACGTAAAAATATAACATTATGAGTAAGATAATTGGAATAGATTTAGGTACCACCAACTCATGCGTTTCCGTAATGGAAGGTAATGATCCGGCGGTGATTCCTAACGCAGAAGGAACACGAACCACCCCCTCGGTTATCGCTTTCGTTGAAGACGGTGAAATCAAAGTTGGTGAACCTGCCAAAAGACAAGCAGTTACCAATCCCATCAAAACCATTTCTTCTATAAAGCGTTTTATGGGTCATAAATATTCAGAAATTTCTCAAGAAGCCAAAAGAGTTCCTTATCATGTAATTCAAGGTGATAATGATACGGCAAGAGTTGAAATTGACGGTCGTAAATATACTCCTCAGGAATTGTCTGCGATGATTCTACAAAAAATGAAAAAAACAGCAGAAGACTATTTAGGTCAGGATGTTAAAGCTGCTGTAATTACCGTTCCTGCTTATTTTAATGACTCTCAGCGTCAGGCTACCAAAGAAGCAGGTGAAATCGCAGGACTTGAAGTTAAGAGAATTATCAACGAGCCTACCGCAGCTGCTTTAGCTTATGGTCTTGATAAAAAAGGACAGGATCAGAAAATTGTAGTTTTTGACTTTGGAGGAGGAACATTTGACGTTTCTATACTTGAACTTGGAGATGGTGTTTTTGAAGTTCTTTCCACCAATGGAGATACTCAGTTAGGAGGAGATGATGTAGATGACAAAATTATCAACTGGCTGGCTGATGAATTTAAAAAAGATGAAGGTTTAGACTTAAGAGAGGACAAGATGGCTTTACAGCGTTTAAAAGAAGCTGCTGAAAAAGCTAAGATTGAATTGTCTTCAGCTTCTTCAACTGAAATCAACTTGCCTTATATTACCGCTACTTCAACCGGTCCTAAGCACCTGGTTCGTCAACTTACAAGAGCAAAGTTTGAGCAACTTATTGAAGATCTGGTGAAGAGAACCATTACTCCTTGTGAGAAGGCCATGAAAGATGCAGGTCTTGATAAAAATGAAATTGATGAAATTGTATTGGTTGGAGGTTCTACAAGAATTCCGGCGGTACAGGAAGCAGTTGAAAAATATTTTGGAAAAGCACCGAGCAAAGGAGTTAATCCGGATGAAGTTGTAGCAATTGGAGCCGCTATTCAAGGAGGAGTTCTTTCAGGTGACGTAAAGGATGTTTTATTACTGGATGTTACTCCTTTATCTTTAGGAATCGAAACTATGGGTGGTGTCAACACAAAATTGATTGAAGCCAATACCACCATTCCAACCAAAAAATCACAGGTTTTCTCTACTGCAGCAGACAATCAACCCAGCGTAGAAATTCATGTATTGCAAGGAGAGCGCTCTATGGCAGCAGATAATAAAACTATTGGAAAATTCCATTTAGACGGAATTCCGCCTGCACCAAGAGGTGTACCTCAAATTGAAGTAACTTTTGATATAGATGCAAACGGAATTATCAATGTAAGTGCTGAAGATAAAGCTACCGGTAAAAAGCAAGATATCAGAATTGAAGCTTCTTCCGGTTTGACAGAAGAAGAAATTCAGAAGATGAAAGCTGATGCAGAGGCAAATGCTGAAGCAGATAAAAAAGCTAAAGAAAGAGTTGACAAGCTCAATGAAGCTGATTCTATGATTTTCCAAACTGAAAAGCAGTTAAAAGAATTTGGTGATAAGCTTTCCGATGATAAGAAAAAGCCCATTGAAGATGCTTTAGAAGAGCTTAAAAAAGCTTATGAAACCAAAGAAGTTGAACAAATTCAACCAGCTTTAGATAAATTGAATGAAGTCTGGAAAAACGCTTCTGAAGAAATGTATAAAGCTCAGGCTGAATCTCAACAACAACCCGGAGCAGATCAAGCTGCCGGTCAAACTTCCGGAACTGAAGGAGGAGATTCTTCAGGAGGAGATGATGTTGAGGATGTGGATTTCGAAGAAGTGAAGTAATTATAATTTATCGCTTCCATCCTTTGGGATAAGTAATATTAAAGGTTTGATTCTTGGAGTCAAACCTTTTTTTATTCCATAAAATCAATTTTCAACATAGAGGAAGGAATTTACAGGAAGGAAACTTCGGCTTTTGTTTAGAAGAAATTCATCAATTCTTATTTCATCTTATAAAGAACAAACTGCTTAGTCTTAATCCAGAAGTTTTAAATGTTTATTTTTGGAAATTCGAAATCCGAAATAAATTATTAATTCAATAAAACAAGATGAAAGGAGTTTTATTAATCAATTTAGGATCAACAGAAAAACCTGATCCGGAAAGTGTAAAAGAATATTTGGAAGAATTTTTAATGGATGAACGGACTATGGATTTTCCATACTGGTTGAGATCTTTAATCGTCAAAAAAATTATCCTAAAAACCCGGCCTGAAAAATCTGCTGCCAATTATAAACGAATATGGTGGGAAGAAGGATCGCCTTTAATTGTGATTTCTGAAAGATTGAGAAAAAAAGTAAGAGATTTAATAAATATTCCCGTGGAAATAGGAATGAGATATGGAGAGCCTTCTATTAAATCCGGATTGGAAAAACTAAAAAACCAAGGGGTAAAAGAAGTAATTTTATTACCACTTTATCCCCAATATACCATGTCAACCATAGAAACAGCCCTGGTAAAAGCTAAAGAAATTCAACAAGAATTTTTCCCGGAATTAAAACTCAAAACTTTTTCTGCATTCTATGATGATCCAAAGTACATTGAAGTGCTTTCCAATAGTATAGCTGAGCATTTACAAGATTTAGAATATGATCATTTATTATTTAGTTATCATGGAATTCCGGTGAGACATGAACGAAAGACTTCTTTTCTTCCGCAAGAAAATAAATTGAATGAAGAAAAAATTTCCTATAGAGATCAATGTATGAGAACAACATCCTTAGTAGCGGAAAAATTAAATTTAAAGAAAGGAACTTACAGCACTTCTTTTCAATCGCGCTTAGGAATAGATCCCTGGATAAAACCTTTTACAGATGATACTGTTGAGGAATTTCCTAAAAAAGGTATTAAAAAATTAGTCATGGTAGCTCCCGCTTTTGTGGCAGATTGTGTGGAAACCATCGATGAATTAAATAGAGAAGCAAAAGAAGATTTTTTTAATGCAGGCGGAGAAGATTTTAAATTTATTCCTTGTCTGAATGACAGAGAAGATTGGGCAGAAACTATTGTCGAATGGATTGAAAATCCTGATGAAGAAAATATTTTACAATTGGTATAAATCCCATTCACTACTTTCACGAAGTCATTGATTAAAGGTTTAGGAAAACTTTCCTGCAGAGGGAATTAAAAGTTTTTCTAAGGCTCTCTAAAATGATCTTCAATTTAATTAAAGAAAGTGTCTAATTAAGCGAAAAACCATTTCTCCGAAAGAGTAATGGTTTTTCATTTTTTGTAAAAAGCTCTTGAGTTTTTATGAGGAATTTTTTTAAAAAAAACTCCAGATTTTTCCCCTAAAAGATTAAAAAACTAAATTCTTACAGGCGGATTTTTAGTTGAGATGATTGAAGCCTGGATTCAACTTCTTATCTCCATCCTCCTCCCAAAGCCTGGTATAAATCGACCATACTGTTGAGTTGTTCAACCCTGGCATTAATTACATCTAAAGAAGCATTTAAAACATTTTCCTGGGCGGTTAACACTTCCAAATAGCTAAAATTATTATATCCGCTTTGCAAAAGAATTTGTGAGTCTTCTACCGCTTGTTCCAACAATTCTTTTTGTCTATTTTTAATATCAATTTTTTCAGTTGCCGTTTCATAAGTAAACAGAGCATCCGAAACATCCTTACTGGCTTGGATCAAAGCACCTCTGTAGTTGAGCCGAGCTTGCTCCTGTTGGATTTTAGAAACTTCATATTGAGTTTTTATCAGCCTTCCATTAAAAATAGGAGCTGTTAATCCGGAAAAAACGTTAGCAAAAAGAGAATTGGCATTAAACCAATTATCCAAATTTAATGATTCTACACCTGCATTGGCGCCAATAGTCAAAGAAGGATAGAAATTGGCTCTGGCCACATTTGTCATTTCAAAAGCCTGACGATAATTTTGCTCCGCCGCAATAACATCCGGCCGGTTGCTCAATAATTGTAAAGGAACGCCAATTTTTAATTCACTTTCAATATGCTGATCGCTCAACTGAGAACGCTCAATCCCGTGAGGCTCATCCCCCATTAAAATGGAAATCGTATTTTCCAGTAATCTTGCCTGATTTTTTAAATCCAACAATATAGCCTGGGCTCCTAAATATTGAGCTTCTGTCTGCTGAACTGCAAGAGAGGTAATATTTCCGGCTCCTGCTTCTTTAAGCGCACGGGTTGTTTCTAAACTATTTTGACGCGTTTCAATGGTTGATTCTGTAATTTTAATTTGCTCATCAATAGCTAACAATTGATAATAGGCCATGGCTATTCCGGCAACCAATCTGGTTTTGACGGCTTGATGTGCTGCCACAGTTTGTAAATAAGAAGCCTGAAATGCTTTTTTCTGACTTGTTATCTTTCCCCAAATATCTGCTTCCCAGGATAAATTTCCCGAAAGATTATAAATATTGACATGATCTTTCCCGGTTTGTGTGAGCATAGCGCCCTGAGCACCATTTTTAGAAGGATAGCTCAAGGTATAATCCGCGCCGGCATTCAGCATCGGCCAATACCCGGCTTTTCCTTGTTTTACATATTCATTGGCAGCAGCTATTTGTTGTAAAGCCATTCGGATATCAATATTATTCTCCAGAGCTCTATCAATATAGTTTTGCAAAAAAGAATCCGTAAAAATTTCTTTCCAAGAAACCTCTGCCATATTCAGACTATCCTCGGGGATTTGGTCAGTTCGAAAATTTTCTTCTTCGACTATATTTTCAGGACTTACATAATCTTTGGCGACAAAACAAGCTTGAAATGTCAAAAAAACAAGGCTCAGTCCTACAATTTTAATGATACTCTTCATAATCTATTGTTCTAAAGAATTTTCAGAATTTTCTAAAGTTTCTGTTTCAAACGGAGTTTTTGACACTTTTTCCTGAATCCACTGGAAAAAAATGAACAGCGTAGGGATTACAAAAACCCCCAAAACAGTTCCAATAAGCAATCCTCCAACAGCTCCTGTACCAATAGCTCTGTTTCCTACAGCTCCTACTCCGGTTGCTACTACCAAAGGCATCAACCCAAAAATAAAAGCAAAAGATGTCATCAAAATTGGTCTTAATCTTGCTTTTGCTCCATCAATAGCAGAATTAAAAATACTTTCTCCTCTTCTTCTTCTTTGAATAGCAAACTCAACAATCAGAATTGCATTCTTGGCTAATAAACCTATTAACATAATCAGGGCAATCTGGAAATAAATACTATTTTCAATTCCTAAAAGCATAGCACTTAAATAAGCTCCAAAAATTCCAACCGGAACAGAAAATAAGATCGACAAAGGCAACAAATAACTTTCATATTGAGCAGCCAGGAAGAAATAAACAAACACCACTACCAATAAGAAAACAATAGCTGTCTGACCCGAGGCCTTTACTTCTTCTCTTGTCAATCCTGAATAATCTACTGAAAAATTAGTAGGGAATTCTGCAGCTACTTCTTCAATAGCATTTACGGCATCTCCGGAAGTAAAACCGGGATTGGTAGCACCTGTAATTTTAGTAGAATTAAATAAATTAAAACGCGTTACCGATTGCGGACCATACGTTCTTTTTAAATCTACAAATTGTGATACAGGAGCCATTTCTCCCGAAGCGGTTCGCACGAACATATTATCCAAATCAGCTGTAGAAACCCTATCTTCAGGAGCAGCCTGAACATATACTTTAAATTGTTTTCCAAACAATGCGAAATCTGCTGTATAAATACCTCCAATATAACCTTGTAAAGTTCTGAATATAGAGTTTACACTCACCCCTGATTCTTTGGCGACAGGCACATTAATATCCATTTCGTATTGCGGGTATTCTGTACTAAAGGAAGATTGTGCATACTGAATTTCCGGTCTCTGATTTAATCTCATCAAAAACTCTTGATTCTGCTGATTTAATTCATCAAAACTTCCTCCGAAACGATCGAGGAAATTCACTTCAAATCCACCTGAAGCTCCATATCCGGGAATACTGGGTGGTGCAAAGAAAATAATATTGGCTTCCGGAATAGTGGCTGCTGCACCAAAGAGCTTACCGGTAATAGCCTGAGCCGACAAATCCGGCTCTTTTCTATTTTCCCAATCGTCAAGTTTGACAAAACCAAGACCAAAGTTTCCTCCTTGTCCACTGAGCATACTAAATCCTGCTACCAATGAAACATCACTCACACCGGGAATTTGCAAGATTTTTTCTGTTAATTCTCTCTCCACCTCTACTGTCCTGTCTAAGGTGGCTCCTACAGGAAGTTCAATATTGGCAAAAATAACCCCTCTATCTTCATCCGGTATAAAACCTGAAGGAATCTGATTGGATGTCCACCATATTCCCAGACCGGCTAAAACTAAAACCAAAGGAGTTATCCATTTATGTTTAAAAATAAAATGTAAAGATTTTCCATATTTATCCAGGGTGGCATTAAATCCGCGGTTAAATCCGGAATAGAATCGTTGCAGTACATTTTTCTTACTTTCCTCCTCATTGGTAGGTTTCAGAAAAACCGCACAAAGCGCCGGACTCAAAGTAAGAGCATTTACAGCTGAAATAAAAATGGCAATCATTAATGTGATTCCGAATTGTTTATAAAAAACACCTGGAGGACCGGGAATAAAAGTAACCGGAATAAATACAGCTCCCATTACCAAAGTAATAGAAACAATCGCTCCGGCAATTTCATGCATAGCTTCCTTGGTTGCTTTCATTACATTTTTCTCTCCCTGCTCCAGTTTGGCGTGAACAGCCTCTACAACTACAATAGCATCATCTACCACAATTCCAATGGCTAACACCAAAGCAAAAAGAGTCAGCAAGTTGATTGAATATCCTAATAAGTTCAGGAAAAAGAAAGTTCCAATAATAGAAACCGGAACCGCAATAGCCGGAATTAAAGTTGATCTAAAATCCTGAAGGAAAATAAATACTACAATAAAAACCAGGATAAAAGCTTCAATAAAAGTACGAACAACCTTATCAATAGAAGCATTTAAAAACTCGTTGGTATCAAAAGGAACAAAATAATCAAGACCTTCAGGGAAATCTTTTTGCATCTCTTCAAGACTCGCATAAATTTCATTAATAATTTCCCTTGCATTAGAACCTTTAGTCTGGAAAATTCCCATAGAAACACTTGGATACCCTTTAGTAGTAGAAGCTGTTCCATAATTCTCTGCTCCTAAATCAATTTCAGCTACATCTTTTAATCTTAAAAACTCTCCGTTTCCAATAGCTTTCAACACAATATTTTCATATTGCTCTACCTCATCATAACGCCCTGAATAGCGGATGGTATAAGCAAAGCTTTCGCCATAATTTTCTCCGAGCGTTCCTGCAGCTGCTTCCTGACTTTGTTCATTAATAGCGGCAACCACATCTGCAGGCTCCAATCCATAAGAAGATAATTTATCAGGTTTTATCCAGATTCTCATCGAATAGTTTTTGGAAGTAAAAACCTGTACGTTTCCAACTCCGTCAATCCTTTTCAGTTCAGGAACCACGTTGATGTTCATATAGTTTGCAATATAAGTATCATCATACTCAGGATTTGAACTATAAATTGACATAAACATCAAAGCACTACTTTGTTGTTTTCGGGTTTGCACACCAATCTGAATTACTTCACTGGGCAACATAGGATTGGCTAAAGACACTAAGTTTTGCACGTTTACCGCCGCAATATCTTCATCATAATCCTGATCAAAGAAAACAGTAATTTCAGCCCGACCACTATTAGAAGCTGTCGAAGTGATATAGGTCATCCCTTCCACTCCGTTAATTTGTTCTTCAATAGGAATTACAACACTCTGCAAAACTGTTTCGGCATTCGCTCCGGGATAAGTTGCCGTAACCCGTACAGTGGGCGGAGCAATATCCGGATACTGAGTAATGGGCAAGGTAGTTATCCCAATAATTCCCAAAATCACAATAATGATGGAAATTACAGTAGATAAAACCGGTCTTTCTATAAATCTATCAAGCATAACTTAAATCTCTTCAAAGGTTTTTATTAAAATTGAGGTCTTACAGGTTTGGCTATACTATCCCAGGGTTGTTCATTTGGTAAAATAGCTTGTCCTGATCTCAATCGGGCAACTCCTTCTGCTACTATTTCATCACCGGCCTCTACACCTGAACCAATTATATAGAGATTAGAATCTTGTCCGGCAATTGAAATTTCATTAAGCAATGCAACCGCAGCAGAATCAGTTTTTTGAACTTTCATAACATAAGTTCTTCCTTGTCTTTCAAAAGTCGCTTTTTGTGGCACGATAGGGATATTATTATGATAATTTGGAACCAGAATCTGACCGGTGCTTCCGTTAGTCAAAATTTGACCCGGATTATCAAAAACTGCTCTGAAAGAAACACTTCCACTTTCCCTGCCTACCTGAGAATTGATTGTTTGAATTTTACCTTTATGTCCATATTCTTCTCCATTAGCCATAATTAATTTTATCTCAGGCATATTTTCTATTTTTTCAGCTCTGGTTTCTCCTTTAGCCGTTTTTAAAAAGTTGAGATAATCTTTTTCATTCATTGAAAAGTAAGCATACACCTGGCTAATATCCGTTACCACTGTCAATGGACGAGGATCATTAGGACTGACCAGATTTCCTTTACGAATTCTGATTTCACCAACATATCCGTCAACCGGACTTCTAACTGTGGCATATCCAATATTGGCCATGATGCTTTGATAAGCAGCTTTAGCTTGACTTAATTGAGCTTTTGCAGTAGCTAATTGATTTTCACTGACAATTTCTTTTTCCACTAAAGGCTGCAACTGATTCACCTGAACCTGGGCTGCATTTATATTAGCCTGTGCGGCAGCTGCCTCTTCCGATAAAGATTCTGTTTCCAGTCGAAAAAGAATCTGTCCCTGTTTTACTTTTTGCCCTTCATCAACCAAAACATCTGTTATATAACCTGAAATTTTAGGCCTGGCTTCACTGTTTACAATGCCTTCAATACGGGCAGAATAACGTTTAAAAGTAACAAGACTGTCGGTTGGCACTTTAACTGTTGCCACAGGTGTTGCTTGAGGCTGCCCGCCTCCTTGAGCCATTTGATCTTGCTTGTTTCCACAGGAAACTAAACTCAGGATCAAAACCATTATTGCAAAAAACTTAGGGTACTTCTTCATGGTATTTTTATATAATCTGACTTTCTATTTGATTCATTTTATGAATGGTATCTTTCAAATTCTGATGATGAGATTCTAAATATTGTTTATAAATCTCTCCAAAGGCTTTATGTTTTTCAAATTTAGCTGCATTGTACTCTTTATTGAAATTATCAATTTGCCTGATTAATCTTATTTCTTCAGATAATTGATCTTTACTTCTTTCCAGTCGAAGTTTTAAATAATTTCGGCTCAGCCGAAAATATCTTTTTCTTTCACCGGGTTTGGTGAAATATTCTATAACACCATTTCCAAGCAATAAATTAAGATTGGTAGAAACTGAACTCTTACTGGATTTCGATAACTCTACAATTTCTTCAAAAGAATGACCCGCCCTCGGACACAGCATCAACAACCCATATAAACGAGCAGCCAAAGGTGTTAATTGATGAGTCTTCTCCAAATACACTCCTATTTGTTCAATCAATTTCTCCTTATTTCTGAGCACTTTCAAATCTCTCCTCCATAAATTTAAACCTGCAAATATATTCTTAGTTCGCCAAACACCGAACTAAAAAAACATAAACTTTGTTAAACAGCATAAAACAAAAAAATCGGCCTGTTTATGTTTTAAGCCGATTTAAATTCTACAAAAAAGGAAAAAATTAATTTTCCTTATTTAAAAGATCCAAAATTTCCTGAGTGATATCTTTCGAGTCTTGTCCATAAAGGATATTATAACTTTCATTCAATCCGAAGATATACGTATAATTATGTTTTTTGGCGTAATCTTTTACTTTTGTCATCAGGATATTTTCCAGAGAATCTTGTGTTTGATTCATTTCTTTTCTTAGATTACTCTCTTGCTGACCAAGAGCATTTTGTAATCTTTGTTGCTCTTGCACCAACTTCATTTGTCCTTCCTCCGCTTCCTTTTCTGTCATATGCTGAAAATCTTCCTGAAATTTCTGAACCTTCTCTTGAAATTTCTGACTTTCTCTCTGAGTTTCTTCTTCAAGTTTTTGCTGTTTTTTCTCAAATTTTTCAGTTGATTTTGTAAAAGCTTCGAAGTTTTGAAACAGAGTAGTATTATTTACAAAAGCCGTTTTTTCACCTGAAGCCTGTTCACAAGAGGCTAAAAGCAAAACACCTAAAAGAGGTAAAATAATTCTTTTCATATTAGATTCTTTAAATTAAGTCGGCAAAAATATAAAAGTAAGATCAAATTCGTAAATTTTTTAAGCTGATACTTTTTTCCCATCCAAACAATTTTTATTTTTATTCTAAATATTCTTATTTTCCCGAACTAAATATAAATCTCAGTTTTATGAAAAAGAAAAAAAATTTACTCTCGGTAGTTTACTTCCTTTGCTTTATTGCCATTATAGGAAGTTTTTATTCTTTTACCACCAAGGCTATTTCACAATATAATGAGCAAAAACCTCAGTGGGAAAATCTTAAAGTCTTACCACAGGATATTTCTAAAGACAGTATGGAGCAGCTAATGAAATCTTATAGTATTTCTTTAGGCGTAAAATGTAGCTACTGCCATGCTCCTCAGAAAGATAATCCTCAAAGATTAGATTTTGCTGATGATTCCAAAATGACCAAACATATTACAAGAGGAATGATTTCGATGACAGATGAGATTAATGAAAAATATTTCCAGCCTCATTATCCGGATCCAAAACCTCATCAGGTTTATGATGTAAGCTGTGTAACCTGTCATAGAGGAACGGCAAAACCCAAAGCCTATCTTGAAGGCATAGGAAATTTATATTCTAAAAAAGAAACTGAAGAGAAAAATTAATTTTAAAAAACACATTCTCTTTAAGCCTTTTGTTCTTTCGGATAAAAGGCTTTTTTATTTTCTATTATTTAATTGTCCCTTCCTGAAAATTAAATTCTATCTAATACTTGTGAAAGCCTTAACGATTTTCCAGTTAAAAAATAATTATTTTTGTATGAATACAAAATATTATGGAAATAAAAATTTGGTCAGATATTAGATGTCCTTTTTGTTATATAGGAAAACATAAATTTGAAGAAGCCCTTCAGCAATTTAAACATAAGGACAAGGTTCATGTACAATGGTTTAGCTTTGAGCTGGATCCTAATCTTGTGACTGATCCTGATAAATCTGATATGGAACATTTATCGGAAACAAAAAATATGAGTCCGGAGCAGCTTCAACAGATTACTCAAACAGCGGTAAAAATGGGTGAAGAAATGGGATTAAATTTCAATTTTGAAAACACAAAACTGGCAAATTCTTTTAATGCTCATCGCTTGATCCAGTTGGCAAAAACAAAATCGCTTGACACTGAAGCTGAAGAAGCTCTTTTTAAGGTTCATTTTGAAGAAGGGAAAAACATTGACGATAAATCTGTTCTTCGTGAAGTTGGAGAATCTATCGGATTAAGACCTGAAGATGTGGACAGAATGTTATTTACAGATGAATTTTCCAAAGAAGTGGAACAAGACAAACAAGAAGCTGCTTCCATTGGCGTTCGAGGCGTTCCTTTCTTTGTATTTAATAATCGGTATGCCGTCTCCGGAGCTCAGCCCACAGAAGCTTTTTTAGAAGTTTTAAATAAAAGCTGGGAAGAATATGAAAAAGCAAATAACCCTACTTTAATTATAAAAGATGGAAAATCATGCGACATAGGTGGAAATTGCAATTAAAACTTGGATTAGTTTTTGGAATTTAATTTTAAGGGTTATTGTTTGAACCGTCTCAAAAATCACTACTGTAGTTGTTGTTATTTATAGAAAGTGGTTTAACAGATTTTTGAGGCGGTTTTTTTATTTCTTTCGTTTTATTCGTTTTCTTTTTTTCTTACTCCCTTCATAGATTTTATATTGTAAAAGCCTGGCTTCCAAAGGCCCGTTAAACAATCTGATTCTTCGGGAAGCTCTTAAACCCACATTCTTCATAGCTTCCTCATCTGAAGTAATAAACCAGGCTTCCGAGCCCTGATAATTCTGTTTTAAAGTATCTCCTATTTTTTGATAAAAATCAGGAATACTTATAGCCATACGTTCATCATAAGGCGGATTAAAAACCAGATGCAAATATCCGGGAGTATATTTTTCTGAAGTGAAAAAATCTGCTTTAAAGACTTTTATAAAATCAGATAAATTAGCATTCTGAATATTTTCTTCTGCCTTGGCCACAGCCTCAGCTGAAATATCATATCCGACAATCTGATCTTTAAAATCTCTGATTCGATTGAATTGTGCTTTTTCAATAACTTCATACAAATCCGGATCCCAATCTTTCCAATTTTTAAATCCAAAGTTTTGATTGTTTATATTGGGAGGAATATTCAAAGCAATCATGGCAGCTTCAATTAGAATCGTTCCGCTTCCGCACATCGGATCCAGAAAATCCGATAATCCATCCCAGCCTGCATGCATCAGCATACCGGCCGCTAAAACCTCATTAATCGGCGCTTCTCCTGTTTGTGTTCTATATCCTCTTTTATGTAATGAATCTCCTGAACTGTCTAAAGATACGGTACATAACTGATTACTGATTCTGATATTTATCCGTACTTTTGGATTTCTTAAATCCACATTCGGTCTTTTTCCGGTATCGTTTCGAAATTTATCGACAATCGCATCTTTAGCTCTAAAAATCACATAACGACTGTGTCTGAAATATTCCGAATGAACGGTAGCATCAATAGCAAAAGATCCTGATTCAGTGAAATACTGACTCCAGTCTATATTGTATATTTTCCTGTAAAATTCATCTTCAGACTGAACCTTAAATTCAGCAATGGGTTTTAAAACTCTTAAGGCAGTTCTTAAAGCTAAATTTGCTTTATACATAAAACCTTGATCCCCTTCAAAACTGACAACTCTGACTCCGGGTTTAATATTTCCTGCTCCCAATTGGCGTAATTCTTTAGCTAAAATTGTTTCCAATCCTGCAAAAGTTTTAGCCACCATTGTAAAATTTGACATAATATCTGATTTGAAAAACAAAAATAAGCCAATTTAATTCCGGGTCAAAATTCTATGGTTAAGAGATCTCAAATGATGATTTATTAATTAACCTTTAGTTTTCTTAAGATAAATTCCTTTTTACACTGCTAAAACCAGTTTTAAATAAATTTTTATTTTATTTTCAACCAGTAAAATAGAGTTCACACAAAAACAAACCAGGTTCTTATGAAATTAAATTTCGACAAATACCCTCAAAAGCCACATGGCGGGGTGATGGTTGATCAAGTTATTGATCAGGACAAAAAAGAAATAGAAATTGAACGCGCCCGTTCTCTTCCTTCCATTCGCATAGATACTGAAGCTATTATCACCATTGAAATGATTGCTACAGGTGTGCTTTCTCCCATCAAAGGGTTTATGAATGAAGATGATTATCTTTCTGTTCTTGAAAAAGGACGTTTAGCAGACGGAACAGTCTGGCCGGTTCCATTGAGTTTTGCTCCTTCAGGAAAAAGAAATAAAGAAGTGATTTCCAATCTTCAAGCCGGTGATGAAGTAGCTTTACTGGATGCTGAAAATGAACCGGTTGCCATTTTAACTCTGGAAGATGTTTTTGATTATGATAAAGCTCATCGGGCAAAAAATCTTTTCGGGACAGTTGACAGAAGTCATCCGGGTGTAGATTCTATTTACACCAGAATGGGTGAAACTTCTCTGGGTGGAACTTTAACTCTTCTCAAAAGAATGGATTGGGGGCCTTTTGAGAATTTACGAAAAGAGCCTAAAGATTTGTGGCATCATTTTTATGAAGAGAAAAAACTCAAATCTGTAGCAGGATTTATCACCGGAGCCAATCCTTTTCACAGAGGTCATGAATATATTCATCGAACGGCCTTAGAAACCATCGACGGACTTTTACTGCAACCTTTGGTAGAGATGGCAAAAAATGAATTTGTAAGACCTGAATTTAGAGTCAGAGCCTATAGAAATGTAATGGATGCTTATTATCCAAAAGAAAGAGCTATTCTTTCTCCGCTTCGGGTCACTTATATTTTTGCCGGTCCAAGAGAAGCTGTTTTACATGCTTTAATTATGAAAAATTATGGATGCACCCATGCTTTAATTGGAAGAGATCACGCAGGTATTGGTTCTTTCTATGACAAATATGCAGGACATTCTGTTTTTGAAGAATATTCTAAAGAAGAATTGGGAATTGAAATCCGTCTTTTTCATGAAGTATTTTACTGTACCCGCTGCTCCAACCATGCCACAAGACAAACTTGCTCTCATGACTCCCGTTTCCATATTCATATTTCCGGAACAGGAATCAGAGAAATGCTTAGACATGGATTTATTCCGCCCAAAGAAATTGTAAGACCGGAATCATCTTTGGCAGGAATGCAAGGAATTCAACCTAAAGGATTGGGAGAAGACAAAGAAGCTATTGTTTCAGTAGGTTCTGTTATTAAAAAATTATTTTCTTATTATCTGGATTATACACATTTAGGAGGAAAAAAAAGACAACAGCCTCTTAAGCCGGAAGATTTAAGTATAGATGATTTAGAATTCATTATAATGGACATTCGTCGGAATGCTTCTCGAATTTATGATGAAATTTATCGCGAATACAGTTTCTTGCTCGATCACAATAGAAATTTACAACCAGCCTGGTTAAAGGGAGCCAGAGAAAATCTTAGAAAATTCCAGCAAAATCTTATTGAAGATTTAGAAAGTAAAGTAGCAACCGCTGAGAAAGAAGTGGTCAATGAATTTATGTATCAGGATCAAGCAGAAGCTGAGAAAGAACTGGCTGCTGCCAAACGTTTATTAGAAGATATGGCTGCACCGCTTACAGATGAACGATTGGAAAAACGCATTTGGAATCAGAAAAAGTATGAGGATTACAGGTAAATAGTTAGTTTTAGAAAATTTTTTAAATCGAATAAACCTCATCCTCAATTTTTCACACTATAGTTAATGAAAAACATTTTTTTATTTTTTCTTCTCTTGTTTGGCTGCTTTAGCGGATTTTCTCAAATTGAAATTTCAGGAAAAATCACTGATGCTGATACTCAAGAGCCCTTAGGAAGCTCTTCTGCTGTTGTTTCTCCAAAAGGAAAAAGCAATATTTTAGGATATGCTATTTCAAATAATGAAGGAGAGTTTTCTATCAAGATTTCTCCGGCTGCTGACAGTTTAACTTTAAAAGTTTCTTCTTTGGGGTATGCAACTTTTGAAAAGGAAATCGCTGCCAAAAATCAGGAACTGATTATAGAATTAGAAACAGCTGCTGAAACTTTAGAAGAAATTTTTCTGAGAAGACCTCCCATTCGACAAAGAGGAGACACTTTAATTTTTGATCCTCAAGCTTTTAAAAGCAATAAAGACAGAAGCATTCAGGATGTACTGGCAAAAATGCCCGGAATTGAAATTGATCCTTCCGGAGAAATAAAATATCAGGGAAAACCCATCAATAAATTTTATGTGGAAGGTCTGGATTTGATGGGCGGACAATATGGAATGGTGAGTAATAATCTTAATGTTGATAAAGTAAGTTCTGTTGAAATTCTTGAAAATCATCAGCCTTTAAAAGTTTTAGACAGCATAGAACCCTCTGAACAGGCAGCAATTAATATTAAACTGAAAAATAAAGTGACTCTTTCCGGAAATATAGAAGCCGGATTGGGAGCCTCTCCTTTTCTTTGGTTTGGAAAGTTGAGCCCTATGTTTTTTACAAAGAACTTTCAGACACTGGTAACTTACCAAACAAATAATAACGGAACTGACGTAACAAGAGATTTTTCAAGATTTTCATTTTCTGCTTTCAGATTTGGGAGAGGTTCCTCCGGGAAAAAAAGCTGGCTTTCTACTGCTTCAGTTTCTCCGCCTCCATTTTCAAGTAAAAGATGGTTAGATAATCAAGCTCATGCAGTTTCAACAAATGTTTTATTTAAAAACAAAAAAGAATTTGAGTTTAAAATCAATGCTTCCTATATTAATAATCTGACAAAAAGAGAAGGTGGAGATATAACTACTTATTTCTTACCCGAAGGAGAAACAACCATTGAGAATTTGACTGAAAATAATTTTAGAGATGAATCTTTAGAAGTTTCTCTTAGTATTGAGCAAAATAAAGAAAAGAATTTTTTTAAGGAAAATCTAAGTTTCAAAAAAGAATGGGACAGAGGTTCAGCCTTTGTTTCAGAAAATCATGCTCCTCAGCATCATCTTCTAAACAAACCTTTTACTGATTTAAAAAATGATTTTGAAATTATTTTTCCTGTTGGCAAAAATCTGCTGACTTTTGATTCGAACATTCAGTATAATGAAACTCCTCAGGATTTAAATATTCGTCCGGTGGTTTTTACGGATATTCTTTCTCCCGAAGAAGATGTTGATAAAGTAGAGCAAAAGGTTTTTCATAAACAGTTGTTGGCTCATCATTCTATAGATTTCACCAAACGTTTTGGTAAAGTCAATATAAACATCCAACCCGGAATTGATTTTAAACTTCAGAATATGGATTCTGAAATTTTATTAAATGAGATTTCCCATGCTGATTCAGATTTTAAAAATGATATGAAGTGGCAGGAATTTTCTACCTATATCAGAACAGGTTTAAACTATCAAAGCGAAGATTTCAGAATTTTTCTAAGAGTTCCTTTTGAGTTTAATAATTATGTCATTGAAGACCGAATCAGAAATGAAAAACAAAAAGAAAATCCATTCACCATCAATCCTTTTATGTGGACAGAATATAAGTTTTGGGATTATTGGAAAATCAATGGAAATGTAAGATACAGCAAAACCTATGGTCCTTTAGACGAAATGTATTCAGGTTTTTTATTATCGAATTATAGAAATCTGGCAAGAAATCATATTCCTTTAATGGCTTCTGCCACACATTCAGGTTCTATAGGTTTGGAATACCGGGATCCGATATCTACCTGGTTTGCAAGATTAAATTACTCCTATAACGGAGCAAAAAACGATCAAATTTACAATATGATTCTTCAGGAAAATGGAGCCACTTTAGTAGAAGCATTAGATAAAACCAATAAAACCAGTTCCAATTCCTTTGGTGCCTCTGTCAGCAAATTAATTTCTCCTATTAAAACAACTTTTAAGTTAGGTTCAAATTATTCACATAGCAACAGGGATATTCTTTTGAATAGTGAATTAATGAAAAACACAACTGACTCCTGGCAAAACTCTCTGAATTTAAGTGCCGATTTTGTAGAGTGGATGACCATCGAATATGATGTAAATATGGGCTTAAGCAAAACCTCTAATGCCATTCAAAATAATAGAAAAGTATATTCTCAAAATCATAAACTCGGTTTGTTCTTTTATTTCCTGGAAAACCATACGCTAAATTTTTCCGGCGAATGGGTGCAGTCAAAGTTAGAAACAGATTCCTGGGATGATTTCTTTGGAGATATATTATACAGATTTACACTTTCAGAAAAACGAAAAATAGATTTTGAATTTTCTGTAGTAAATGTTTTTAATAAAGATACTTATAGAAATTTATCAGTTGGAGATTATACCATAGCTGAATCTTTTTACCGATTAAGACCCAGACAATTTATGGTGAAAGTGAGATTTCCATTATAGGTTAAGGATTTATGAGTTTGAGAGTTTAAAATTTGTAAATCAAATTGAATCTGAATTTGAAAAAACTATTTAAAAATCTATTAAAAAAATCAGCTTAATCAGCGTCATCTTTGTTCCATTTAAAAAATGATAATTATGAAAGAAAAAATCACTTTATTGTTTTTACTTTTTAGCTTGAGTTTTTTTGCTCAGGAAGAATTCCTTACTCATTATGAAATTCAATATGAAGTCGAATACAGTTTAGATTCGACAGATTTAGACAATAAAACCAAAGAAACCGTTTATTTATACACGGGAGCTGAAACAGGAGTTTTTATGAATTTTAACTTTGCTCATCAAGAAGAAATAGAAGCGGATTATGAAGAACAAATGCGAAAACAAAGAGGTTTATCTACCACCAGTTATCGTGATAACATTTCTCGTCCAACAAATTTTAAGATACTGTTTTTTAAAGATTTAAAATCTGATTCTATTCTTACGGTAGCTGCTTTAGCTTATCATCAATTTTTATATCAGGAGCCTGAAATACCCCAATGGGAATTACAAGATTCGACAAAAACTTATGAAAAATATTTAGTTCAAAAAGCAAAAACTCATTTTGCGGGTCGTGATTATACAGCCTGGTTTTCTCCTGAAATTCCAATTCCTGACGGACCTTATGTCTTTAAAGGTTTACCCGGATTGATTGTGGAACTGTATGATTCTCAAAATCATTATCATTTTAAATTACTTTCGGTTGAAAAACTTGAAAAACCCAAAAAATGGAATTTTCCGGAAAATTTAAAAAACACCACTAAAGAAGAATTTTTAAAACATCGGGAAAAAGAAATCGAACTGGAAGTAGAAGATCTTTTCGGTTTAAAAGGAGATGAAACTAAGATAATAGTAACTGTAAAAGGACGAGAAGTAAGTAAAGGAGAATACAGAAAAATTCTCAGAGATAGAAAAAGAAAGAAGAACAATCCTATTGAAATTCATTAATGATGAAAAAATTAATTCCGCTTATTTACTTGTTATTTTTGGCCTCTTTTATTTCTGCTCAACAGAAAATAAATGCTGATTATGAAATTTTATATGAGGTTGTTTATCATATAGATTCAACAGATTTTGAAAAAAGTTCCACAGAAAATCTCTATCTCTACAGCAATTCGAAAGAAAGTGTTTTTATGAGTTATACGGAAGCATTTAAGGAAGAGCTTCGAAAAGAAATTCTGCATCAGATAAAAACTCAAAGACAAATTAAAATGTCTGAAAGTTATAATTCAAATTTTCCAAAAACTTTTTATAAAGATCTTCTTTCCGGGAAAATCAGGACTTTAGAAACAATAGATTCAAAAAAATATATTTTTCAGGAAACGGAAGTACCTTTAAACTGGGAAATTTCAGAAGAAACCAAAGAAATTTTAGATTATACTGTACAAAAAGCAACCACCCGTTTCGCCGGCAGAAATTATATTGCCTGGTTTACTTTAGAAATCCCGATTCCTGATGGACCTTATGTTTTTTCAGGACTTCCGGGTTTGATTATTGAACTTTATGATGAAGAAGATCATTATCATTTCACTTTAAAAGAAGTCAATAAATTAAAAGAAGAAAGAGTTTTCGAAATTCCGGAGGCAGAAGAAATCGCCAAAGCAGATTTTCTGAATCTTCAAAAGAGAGCTAAAGAAAATTCACAACACAATATAACAACTCTACCGGGAATTCAAATGAAAATAGTGACTACTGATGACATGAGTCAGGAACAAAAAATGGATAATCAAAGAGCTAAAAGAAGAATTAAAGAAAATCAGGCCCGCAAAAATAATTTAATAGAACTTACTCCTTAAAACACTGAATTTAAAAATAATAATCTAACTTTATCGACTTAAAAATTCGTTTCTGTTTTCATGAAAAAAATCAATATATTCTTTCTTTTAATTGGAATTTTACATTCTTCTTCTCTTCATTCACAAATAAAAGGAGAAGCCAATTATCTGATAAAATACGAAGCTAATTTTGCTTTTGACAGCACGGATCGGGAAGAGCGAACCATCGAAATGCACAGCTTATATACAGGAGATAAAACCAGTTATTATGTCAGTGATCTTTTTATAGCTTTAGATTCCATTATCAGTCAGTTTAGAGAAAATCCACAGGCAGGGATGAGAAGAATGAGAGGAAACTTCAGCGATATGCCCAGACCTGAATTTATAGCCAAAGTATATAAAGATTTAGAAAAAAAAGAAGCTTTAATTCAAGCTACTCTTATACGTGATCAGGTCATTTATGAAGAAGAAGACTTTCCTGTTTCCTGGAATATCAGCGATGAAACAAAAGAAATAGGTGAATATTTGGCTCAAAAAGCTGTGACCGATTTCGGTGGAAGAAAATGGGAAGCCTGGTTTACTTTTCAGGTTCCTATACAAGATGGACCTTATATTTTCAGTGGTTTACCGGGACTTATTTTAGAATTGTCAGATTCGGATAATGATTATCAATTTTCTGTTACTTCCATTAAACCTTTAAAAGAAAAATATTCAATCAATTCAGATTCAAGAGAAGTTAAAAAAACTTCCAAATCCAGATTTATCACCCGCTATAAAAATTTCCGTGAAAATCCTTTGGGAGAATTTGCCGACAGATTAAGAAATTCAGAAATGCAATTTCCTGATCCTATTACCGGCGAAATGATTTCCGTTTCAGATTTAATCAGAAGAGCCAAGCAGGAAGCAGCTAAAAGAAACAATTATATCGAGCGCTTCTAAGTTATTTTTGATAAATTGACTTCTTTAGAAACTGATTTTATGACTCAAAAAGAAAATCCGTCAAAATCCTGGTTTAGAAGAAGATGGAGTGATGTTTTAATAGGAATTTTTATTATCCTGATGCTCTTTCCACAAACCCGAACGCCTATTATGGTTTTTGTTCAGCGAACCATCGCGTTTGGTCCTTCAATTTCACGAACAGATGAGCAGGCGGAAGATTATAACTGGAATATGTATTCTTTAGAAGGAGATCCTGTTTCCTTTAATGATGCCAAAGGAGAAGTGGTTTTATTAAATTTCTGGGCCACCTGGTGTCCGCCTTGTATAGCAGAAATGCCTTATTTGCAGAATCTTTATAACGATTATGGAGAAAAAGTAAAATTCTTTTTTGTAACCGATGAAGATCCTCAAAAAATTTCTGCTTTTATGGAAAAACATCAATATGATTTGCCTGTTCAAATCAATCAGCAACTTCCTCCCCGGCCTTTTGAAGCAAAAGCTCTTCCAACTACTTATGTGCTGGGAAAAAATGGAGATATTCATATCAAAAAAACAGGTTCTGCCAAATGGGATAGTAAAAAAGTCAGAAATTTGTTGGATGATTTACTAAAAGAATAGCTAAGTTTCCTGTTATTTGCATATTGAAATTTGAAGATGGAGGGATTTTAGATCAGATTAAAATAAATTTCCCATCAACTTCATATAGCTGTTTTTGTAGCTTATGATGAGTATTTTATTACCATTTTTGTCGGTTGTTTTAGGGTTTATTATCGCTCTCTTTTTACAAAAAGAAGTTCGTTTTACTCAGCATCTTCTTTCTTTTAGCGGAGCTTTATTGCTTTCAATTTTAGTTTTTGAATTTCTTCCGCATGTGTATGAAGATTATCATCCTGAAATCGGATTATTGGTAATGGGCGGAGTCCTGCTTCAGGTTCTTCTCGAGTTTATGTCGAAAGGGGCAGAACATGGACATACTCATCAGGATGAAGATTTAAAAAAATTTCCTCTTCTTCTTTTTATAGGTTTGTGTATTCATTCTTTTATGGAAGGTTTTCCCATTGCCAATAATGTCCATTTAATGATTGGAGTGGTTTTGCATAAATTTCCTGTAGCTATTGTAATTTCAACTTTTCTTCTGAATTCGAGTTTAAGTAAAAACAAAATCTATTTATTTATTTTGATTTTTGCTATTATGACTCCTTTGGGAAGTATTCTCAATCAAGGTTTTGTTCAAACACCTCAAATTCAATTATATGTAGATGCTGTGGTAGTGGGAATTTTACTTCATGTTTCCACAACTATTTTATTTGAATCTTCTAAAAATCATCAATTTAATTTATCTAAAATCATTGCTATTCTTTTAGGAATAGGATTAGCTTATCTTCTTTAACAGGCAGATTTAAATCAGAAAATTTTTAATAAGATTTTCGCATCTTTGCAAATATGAATTACAGAATTTTCATTTTTGTCTTTTTGCTTTCAGGATTGACTTTTTCACAGGAAATCAAACCTCAGCTTATTTCAAAATTTCCATTTTCCATGGAGAGATTTATTGGAGTAGATAAATATGAAAATATTTACAGCATCGATAAAAATATCTTTTTCAAAACTACCGATCAGAAACAATATCAGTTTAGTGCTCTTCAATTAGGTGAGATCACTTCGGTGGATATTTTAAATCCTTTAAAAATAGTTTTGTTTTACAAAGAATTAAATACAGTAGTGATTCTGGATGATAAACTCAATGAAATTGAAAGAGTTCGTTTTAATGAATTTGCTGATTTTAGAGATTTATCTTTCGCTACAAAAGCTGAGAAAAACACTTTGTGGATTTTCAATAAGAACAGTCAGGAATTAGAAGTTTTCGATTATAAACAAAATAAAACCCTGGCTAAATCTTTTCCTATCCCTGAAAAAATTCTGGATATGAAAAGTAATTTTAATTATTGCTGGATTTTAACCTCCAAAAGCTTAAAAAGATTTAATATCTATGGAAGTTTTTTAGACGAATTTCCGGTTGATCAAATCTTTCAAATTAACTTTTACAACAAGTATGTTCTGATGGCTGATGAAGAAGGTTTAATCTTTTTCGATTATAAAAAACAAAAACCGGAGAGACTCAGACTTCCACAGAAAAAAATTGAGAGCTTTTATTCAGCTAATGAAAACATTTATATTTACGATGGAATAAACATCCATCATTATACTTTTAACCCTCCAAAATAATTATTATGCACGTAGCCATTGCCGGAAACATAGGTGCCGGGAAAACTACTCTGACAGGACTTTTAGCCAAACATTATAAATGGGAGGCTCATTTTGAAGATGTAATTGACAATCCTTATCTGGAAGATTTCTACAACAAAATGGATCGCTGGTCTTTTAACCTTCAGGTTTATTTTTTAAGCAGCAGATTTAAGCAAATTATAGAAATCAGAGAAAGCGGAAAAAATGTCATTCAAGATCGAACTATTTTTGAAGACGCTTATATTTTCGCACCCAATTTACATGCGATGGGGTTAATGTCCACCCGGGATTTTTCCAATTATCAAACCCTTTTTAAATTGATGGAAAGCGTTACTGAAGCTCCGGATTTATTGATATATCTTCGAAGCAGCGTTCCTAATTTAGTAGATCAAATCCAAAAAAGAGGAAGAGAATATGAGAACTCTATCTCTATAGACTATCTCAATAAACTCAATGAAAGATATGAAGAGTGGATTAAAGATTATGACAAAGGAAAACTCTTAATTATTGATGTTGATAATTTTAATTTTGTAGATGATCCTGAAGATTTAGGAGAAATCATCAATAGAATTGATGCTGAACTTCATGGATTATTTGGATAATTTTATTTTTTTTCAGAAGAGAAGAACTTTATATTATTAAAGGTTTTTCTCTTCTTTTAATTTTATTTTTTTCTTACCTAAATCGTTAAAAACCCTTTCTTATTTTCATCTTCCTTCAAATAAAGCTTTGGTTTTCTAAATTAATATGAATAAATTTGTTTGACAACAGTCTCAAAAAACTGATCATATTGTTTTTAGATAACTAAATAATCGACGATGGAAAAAGAAGAAAAATATTCATATACAAAGCTCGAGCATCCTAAAAACAAAGGTTCTGCTCAGCTTTTTAAAAATCCTATTCTTGAGAAACTAACGCATACGCATATTTCTGCACCTTTAATTATTTTCAGTCTGGTTGCTATAGGATTAATTTATTTTGCCGTAACTAAAAAAGGATTTTCAGCCTTAGAAATAACCGGATTGTTTTTAATAGGGTTTTTCACTTTCACTTTAGTAGAATATCTGATGCACAGATATTTATATCATATTCCGACCACTACAGAATTCAGACGAAAAATGTCTTATACCATGCATGGAAATCATCATGATTATCCGAAAGATAAAATGCGTCTGGCTATGCCTCCCATTTTAGGATTGGTTTTGGCCACTATTTTATTTCTCTTCTTCTGGATATTTTTAAGAGATTATACTTATGGATTTCTTGCCGGATTTATTATTGGTTATGCTTGTTATATTGGAATTCATTATATTTTACATGCTTATGATCCGCCTAATAATCGTTTAAAATATCTTTGGGATCATCACAGCATTCATCATTACAGAGAAGATGACAGAGCTTTTGGAGTTTCTTCTCCTTTATGGGATTATGTTTTTGGAACTATGCCCAGAAAAGGTGAGGAATTAAAAGCTTTCAGAGAAGCACAGCGACAGAAAAGAAAAGCAGAAAAACAAAATTCCTGATCAGGAATCCCTTCTCAAAATCCTTCTCCTCTTTCTAAAATTTTGTAAAATAGAGATTTGTGCTGCTTTCTGTAATCTAATGTGTATTTTTGCTTTCAGATTTAATTCAAATTAAAATGCCTAAAATTCGTCTTACCAAACGATATACTTTTGAAACCGGACATGCTTTATATGGATATGACGGAAAATGCAGAAACATTCATGGTCATGGCTATAAATTATTTGTTACCATTATTGGACATCCCATAAATGATTCTTCTCATGTAAAACATGGAATGGTGATCGACTTTGGAGATTTGAAAAAAATTGTCAACGAAGAAATTGTCGATAAATATGATCATGCCATTGTTTTAAATAAAAACACCCCTCATAAAGAATTGGGTGAATCTTTAAAAGAAAAAGGACATCATGTTATTTTAGTTGATTTTCAACCCACCAGTGAAATGCTGGTTACACATTTTGCTGAAAAAATTAAAAAACGACTTCCTGAAAATATTGAGCTGTTTAGTGTCAAACTTCAGGAAACTGAATCGAGTTATGCTGAATGGTTTGCTTCTGATAATATGTAAAGCTTTATTTTTAAAGAACTTATTTCGAACTGATAAAATATTTTTAACATACATCAGTTTTATCAACTGATGCAAAGACTGATTTTCTTTTTAGCTTTTATTCTTTCTCCTTTTATCTTTTTTGGACAAGAGGCAGATAGTTTATTGATGCTAAAAAAATACAAAATCAAAGAAAATATTCAGCTGGACAGTTTGAGTATTAATCCGAAAGATTTTAAAGTTTTTACACTTTCCGGTCAGCAAATCTCCGCTCTTAATTATGAAGTTGATTTTGCAAATTCCGTTTTATTTCCAAATGACAGCATTTTACAAACTCAAGATTCTTTAAAAATTCAATACCGATTATATCCTTCTTTTTTAACCAAAAGTTATAGTCAGTTTGACTCCAAGATAATTGTTAAAAAACTAAGAGATCGAACAGGATTATATCAATTGGGAGAAAGTCAGAGAGAAAAGGATTTTAAACCCTTTGAAGGATTACAAACAACCGGCAGTATTTCAAGAGGAATCACAGCCGGAACCAATCAAAATTCTGTTTTAGATTCTAAACTGGATTTACAAATCAGCGGAAAAATTTCTGAAAATGTTGGAATTCGAGCATCCATTCAGGATTCTGACATTCCGATTCAGCAGGCGGGATATTCTCAAAATCTAAATGAGTTTGATCAAATTTTTATTGAGTTGTACAGTGATCATTGGAATATCAGAGGTGGAGATATAGATTTAGAACAAAGAGATTCTCATTTTGGAAAATTCAATAAAAAAGTTCAGGGTCTTTCTGTTCATGCTACTTTAAATCCGGATGGCAACCAAACAGAAGTTTATGCTGCCGGAGCTTTAGTGAAAGGAGTTTTTACAAGAAATAAATTTGATGGTCAGGAAGGAAATCAGGGTCCTTATAAATTAAGAGGTCCTAATAACGAACTTTTTGCTCTGGTAGTTTCCGGAAGCGAAACAGTTTATGTCAACGGAATCAGGCTCAGACGTGGAGAAGATGCAGATTATACCATAGATTATAATGCAGGTGAAATTTTATTCAACCCCACTTATCCTATCACTTCTGAAATGAGAATTACTGTTGAATTTCAGTATGCTGATCGAAATTACTCACGTGTACTCGCTACAGCCGGTGCCAAACATTATGCTGAAAATTTTGAAATAGGCGGATTTATTTACAATGAAAATGATTTGAGAAATCAGCCTTTACAACAAGATTTAACCGATGAACAAAAACAAATTTTAGCTGATGCCGGAAATGATGAAGATTTGATGTTTGCTCCCGGAGCTATTCCTGCTGAATTTTCTGAAAGCCAGGTTTTATATAAAAAAGATTTTATGGATGGAATAGAAATCTTTGTGTATTCTTCTGATCCGGATGAAGATCTTTTTAAAGTGAAATTTACCAAAGTAGGAAAAAACAAAGGAAATTATATTTTAACCAACCACACTACCGTCACAAGAATTTACGAATATGTTTCTCCTGTTGATGGAATTCCACAAGGAGAATATGAGCCCATCACAAGACTCTTTGCTCCTACTCAACTTCAAATGGCAGTAATTAACGGAAGATTTCATCCTTCTGATAAAACAGATATAAATTTTGAATTAGCCGGAAGTTCAAACAATCAAAATTTATTCTCCAAAAAAGATAAATCTGATAATGAAGGATATGCAGGACATATAAATGCAAAGCAAAATCTTTTCACCTTGGCTGACACTACTAAAATCAATGCTTTTGCCAATATTGATTTTGTTCATGAAAATTTTAAAAGTGTAGAACCACTTTATAATATTGAATTTGAGAGAGACTGGAATTTAGAAGAAGTTTATGGAAACCACACTTTGGTCAATGCCGGTTTAGAATATTCTCAACCCAAAACAGGAGTAGCAAGATATAGTTTTCAACAACTAAATTACAGCAATCTTCAAGCTCATAAACAAAATTTAAATGCTTTTTTGAAATTTGATAATCTTCATACCAACATAAATGCTAGTTATTTAAAAAATAAAGGACAACTATTTTCTTCTGAATTTTTAAGATTAAATGCAGAAGCTATTTATCATTATAAACCTTTTTGGACAGGCCTACGGTTTGATGGTGAAGACAATCAACAAACAGATATTGGCACAAATCAATTGACAGGACTAAGTCAGCGCTACCATTCTTATGAAGTTTTCACAGGAGTTGGAGACAGCACAGCTGTTTATGCAGAAGTAGGTTATAAATACAGAATAACAGACAGTTTACATCAGCATTCCTTAAAAAGAGATGCTGTTTCTCAAGATTATTATCTTCGTTCTCAGTTGTTGAATTCCGCAAACTCCAAACTTTCTGTCTTCTTAAATTTCAGAGAAATTGACAGAAAAAATTCGGAAACACAAAAAGAACGTTCTTTAAATTCAAGAATTCGTTATAATCAGTTTTTGTTTAACACAGTGGTCAATTTGAACACAGTTTATGAAACGAACAGCGGAACCTTACCTCAGCAGGAATATACTTTTATAGAAGTAGAACCCGGGAAAGGAGAATATATGTGGATTGACTATAATAATGACGGCATTCAGGATTTAGATGAATTTGAAATAGCCACTTATCCGGATGAAGCCAAATTTATTCGTGTTCTTTTACCCAATCAGATTTTCATCAAAACCCGACAGACCAAACTCAGTCAGATTGTCAATTTAAATTTTCAACAATTGGCACAAACTAAAGGTGCTAATCATTGGCTGACACATTTTCACAATCAGACTTCTTATTTAATCGACAGAAAAGTAGCAAGAGAAGGAAATAATTTCAACCTCAATCCTTTTCATTCAGAAGGTGAAGAATTAGCAGTCAATTTAAATTTTAGAAACACTTTATTTTTCAACAGAGGAAAACAACATTATACGACTTCTTATACCTATGTTTCCTCAAAAAACAAAAATCTATTTTCCACCGGCTGGCAGGAAAATCAGCTGGAAAGCCATCAATTAGATTTTCATCACAAAATAGCTCAGCAATGGGTTTTTCAATATAAAAATGATTTTAATTCTTCTAAAAATGCCTCTGAAAGTTTTCAAAACAGAGATTACAGAATAAAAGGATTAAAACTGAATCCTAAAATTTCTTTCTTATACAATCAGAATATCAGATTTGATGTTTTTTATCAGTTTTATCAAAGACAAAATCAGATAGGAAACAAAGAACAACTGCATCAGCAAAAAATGGGAAGTTCCTTTCATTTTTCGGGCAGCGATCGTTTTTCCATCAATGGAGTATTCAACTATATTTATAATAATTTTTCCGGAGATGCTTTCTCACCGGTAGCTTATGAGATGTTACAAGGTTTACAACCGGCTAAAAACTTCACCTGGGAATTTCTGTTCCAAAGAAAAATCACGAATTATTTAGATTTGAATTTGTCTTACTATGGAAGAAAAAGTGAAAATGCAAGAATCATTCACACCGGAAGTGTTCAATTAAAAGCTTATTTTTAAACCCATTTTGGAAGAATAAGAAAATTTCTTTGTAAAAACAAGGTCAAAAATCATAGTTTTTTTATTATAATTCTCTGAAATTAGCAATTTGAACCAGCAAAAGCACATCCACATGAAAAAAAGAGTTCCCATTACAGAAATCATGTCAAAGAATCCGGTAACCGTTGATCCGGCTCAATCTTTATATGAAGTAGAAGAATTATTAAACCGTCACAATATCCGGCATATTCCTGTGATTGATGGAGAACGATTAATTGGCGTAATCAGTCGCTCCGATCTTTTAAGAATAAGTGTGACAGATTTAAACGAAGAAGAAGATGGAGTAGAATCGGTTGTATATAATATGTACACCATTCCTCAGGTCATGACAAAAATGCCGGTTTTTATCGATAAAAATTATTCCATAAAAGAAGCAGCTGAAATGCTTGCCAAACAGAGTTTCCATTCTTTGCCGGTGGTAGAAGAAGGAAAACTGATCGGAATTGTTACCTCAACCGATTTAATAAAATATCTTATTAAACTTCACGAATAAGATTTTCTAATAAAATAAAAAAGATAGAAATCCTGTCAAACCCAAAAATTGACAGGATTCTTTTTATACAATTTTCTGTTTTGCGATAAATAATAATTTCTTAAACATAAATCCCATTCAAAATATCTTTTTACCTTCAACTTTAATAAATTTTTGATCATGCCCATCCACCAAGAGGTTGAAAATATTTTAAACAAAAGAAACATTCGTCCTACAGCCATGCGGGTTTTGGTTTATCAGATTTTATCTTCCGCAGATACAGCTATCAGTCTGACAGATTTGGAAAATCATTTTGAAGCCGCTGATCGAACTACTTTATACAGAACAATCAAAACTTTTGAAAACCAGGGAGTAGTTCATTCTATAGAAGACGGAACCGGCATCACAAAATATGCACTGTGCGAACCTTATTGTGATGTTGGTGATCATAAAGATTTGCATCTGCATTTCCATTGTACAGTTTGTGAAGAAACTACTTGTTTAACAGATTATAGTATTCCTAAAATCCGACTACCTGAAGATTATATCGCTCAGGATGTCAACTTAGTGGTTAAAGGAGTTTGTAAGAATTGTAAAAAAAGGTAAATCTATTTTTCATACCTAATTTGATATCTGCAATTGTTAAAAAACTCGGAGACTCATTTAGAATACGACGGTTAATCAGAATTTTTTCCTGTTCAAACCTCAAGTTTAAGCTTTTTTAATCTTGGTAAAACAATCAGGTTGCCGACATGCAAAAACAGCCCAAAATAACGTAAAACTTCTGCCCGTGTGCAAACTATAAAAATAGAAAACCGCAACCCCTTCATTCACAAAGGATTACGACCTTTAAAAGTACTCGAGGTGGGAATCGAACCCACACGTCCGTGAAGACATTGGATTTTGAATCCAACGCGTCTACCAATTCCGCCACTCGAGCGTTTTATTGAGTTGGGCAAAAGTAAATAATATTTTTAAATTACAAGCTTGATTTTCTTTAAAAATTATTGATAAAGATTTATTTTTTATAACTTTGTCGGCTGATTATTAAGCCAACTTTTTCATGTCCCCGAATCACCCCAAAGCTAAAATTTTTGCCTGTACTCAGAGTAAAGATTTGGCTGCAAACATTGCTAAACATTATGGTTTAGAATTAGGAAACGTAATAATTTCAAGATACAGTGATGGCGAATTTCAGCCTTCATTTGAAGAATCTGTCCGCGGAATGCGGGTTTTTATTATTGGTTCTACTTTTCCAAGCAGTGACAATTTACTTGAAATGCTTTTGATGCTGGATGCTGCCAAACGCGCTTCGGCACTTCATGTGACAGCAGTTATTCCTTATTTCGGCTGGGCGCGTCAGGATCGAAAAGATAAACCAAGAGTTCCTATTGCTGCTAAACTGATGGCTAAAATGCTGGAAGCTGCCGGAGCTACAAGAATTATGACCATGGATTTGCACGCCGATCAAATACAAGGTTTCTTTGAAATTCCTGTAGATCATTTATATGCTTCTACCATTTTTCTACCGCATCTAAAAGCTTTAAATCTTGAAAATTTAACCATGGCTTCCCCAGATATGGGAGGATCAAAAAGAGCTTATGCTTATTCCAAAGCTTTGAGCAGCGATGTTGTGGTTTGTTATAAACAACGAGAAGAAGCCAATGTTATTTCTTATATGGAGTTAATAGGAAATGTGGAAGGCAAAGATGTAGTTATTGTTGACGATATGATTGACACCGCCGGCACCCTTACCAATGCTGCCGATCTGATGTTTGAACGCGGAGCAAAAAGTGTACGCGCTATATGCACTCATGCCGTACTTTCAGGAAATGCTTATGAGCGCCTGGAAAAATCAAAATTACAAGAATTAATAGTAACTGATTCTATTCCGTTAAAACAGCAGTCAGATAAAATAAAAGTTGTATCTTGCGCGCCATTATTTGCGGACGTGATGAAACGCGTGCATTTTCACGAATCAATTAGCGTCCAGTTTTTAATGTAATTTACTCCTATCATCCCCGGGGAGAAAAATCGGGGAAAATTTTTAACGTCTAATTAATTTAGAAATGAAGTCAATTACGATCAAAGGATCTAAAAGAGAAAGCGTGGGCAAAAAAGCAACAAGAGCCCTACGCGATGCTGGAAGGGTTCCTTGCGTATTATACGGAGGAAGCGAAAATGTCGTGCATTTTTCAGCAAAAGAAATCGATTTTAACCCGCTGGTTTATACCTCTGACGTTCATACCGTCAAATTGGATTTGGGAACCAAAACCGTGAATGCTGTCCTCCAAGACATTCAATTTCACCCGGTGACCGATGCTATTTTGCATATGGACTTTTATGAGTTTGATGAGAATGTACCAATTACTATGACTCTGCCGGTTCAAACCGTTGGTCAGCCTAAAGGAGTCAGAAGCGGAGGGGTATTGCTCATCAACTTACGTAGAATGGATTTACGAGGACTGGTCAGTGATTTACCGGATTTTATAGAAGTTGATATCAGCAAACTTGATATTGGAGACAACCTTTATGTAACCGCTGCTAAGAGTGATAAATATGAGATTCTTCACGATGAAGATGAAGTAATTGCGATGGTGAATGCTCCTCGTGACCTTGCTGCTCTTGAAGAAGAAACTGAAGTTGAGGAGGATGAAGTTCCCGCAACTGAACAAGAAGGAGAAGAAACTGAAGAAGAATCTACTGAAGAATAATCCCTTCTTTTTACAATTTAATATCTTAGAAGCATCCGTTCAAAAAAGCGGATGCTTTTTAATTTTAGATTATTTAATAATGAGAAAATTTCTAATTGCCGGTTTAGGAAATATCGGAGCCGAATACGAAAATACCAGACACAATATTGGTTTTAAAATCCTGGATCATCTGGCCGCTCAGGAAAATTTAAGCTTTAAAACAGAAAGACTGGCTGACCGGGCAGAATTAAGATTTAAGGGAAGAACTTTTATTCTAATAAAACCTTCCACTATGATGAATCTCAGCGGAAGAGCAATAAGATATTGGCTGGATAAAGAAAAAATTCCTTTAGAAAACCTGTTGGTTATTATAGATGATCTCAATATTCCCTTTGGAGAAATTCGCATAAAAACGAGAGGAAGTGACGGAGGTCATAACGGTTTAAAAGATATTCAGCAAACTTTAAACACCAACAAATACAGCAGATTTAGATTTGGAATCGGAGATGAGTTTTCAAAAGGAAATCAAGTTAATTATGTATTGGGAGAATGGACTCCTGAACAACAAAAAGCACTTCCTGAAAGACTGGAAAAATCAGCTGAAGCTATTAAAGCTTTTGGAACTATTGGAGCTGAAAGAACAATGAATTTCTTTAATGGTCAATAAAAAATTTCCTTTTAAAAAATCAAAAGCCTTGAATTCGAAAACTCAAGGCTTTTGATTTTACAATAATTAAATCCTTTTTTAACGGATAATCAATTTCTTATTCATCACATCAGATCCGTTATCAATTCGAAGAATATACAATCCCGGATTCACCTGATTCAGCTCAATAGAAGGTTCGTTGTGATTACTCCACTCTTCCTGGTAAATCATTCTTCCTTGCAAATCATAAACTCCGATATTCATAGTTTCATTTTGCATAGATGATGGCAAGCTAATATTAAATTTCCCATCATTCGGGTTTGGATAAATTTTAATAGAAGCCATTTCATGAGAATCTACACTCATAAACTCAGTAATTGTAAATTCCTCATCGTTTACTGCAAAAAAGACATTTTCACTGGCTTTGACCATAAGACGAGCTTTAGTGGTTTCTATTTCAGGAACCTCAACCTCTGCCAAACCATTATTAGGAACAGCTTCAGCTAAAACTATATCAAAATTTTGCCCGCCATCAACAGATAATAAAATATCCACTTCCTGAGCATCAATCTGATCATTATCAGTATTGGCGACATCCCAGGTTACTTCCTGAGTGGTATCAAATACCCAATGAATATCCTCCTCATCTTGAGAAGTCACTTTAAAAGGTCCGGCATTGGCATCTACGGTAATCTTCATCAAATCAGAATCCGTTTGACCAATGGCATCTGCAAATCCACTTCCATTATCCCTTACTATAAAGGAGAAATTCATTGTTCTTGCTACATCAGGTGTTACTTCCCAATTAATATTTAAAAAACCGGCAACAACTGCTTCCAAAAGCGGGAAGTATCGTTCGGGGGTTTCTTTTGGAGTATAAGATCTGTAAATAGCTCCCTGGGTTAAATTAGGATTAAGCGGACCCGGAGTGGCTGCTTTTTGAGGATCATTCTGAGCCCACTCATAAGTAAGAGTTTCCATCCCATCCGGATCTGTAGCTTCACCTGTTAGCACAAAAGCAGTTGATTTAGGAATTACATAATCATCACCGGCATTCGCTACAGGAGGTTGATTTTCAATTTCGATAACTTCTCCGCAAGTAAGACTTCCTTGTTTGATATTTCGACGGATATCACGGATGTTTACATAATTGAAATGTGAATCTGTACTGTACTGAACATTGTAGTCACAAACACCTGCATATCCCATAATCGTACTTCCACTGGCGGGTTCAACTTCTGTAAAACCACTTCCACTACGACTACAAGTATTCATCACATGGTAACCTCCAAATTGATGACCCATTTCATGTGCTACAAAATCAACATAAAAAGAATCTCCGTGCGGATAAGGTAAACCTGTATAAGCACTTCCTTTTTGGCCGGAAACACATACACAACCTATACAACCTGCATTTCCTCCTCCTGAAGTGTTAAAGTTATGTCCTATATCGTAATTCTCATCACCTATTATATCATCATGAACTTCCTGAGTTCGCATATTAAATGCACCTGTAAAAAAGTCCCATGTCCCATCAGCTCCTTGCCAGGGGTTCTCTCCTATTCCTGAAAAGAATATTAAATCATCATTATTTTCTACAAGCTCCAGGGTAATTCCCAGATCTCTTTCAAAGATACTGTTCACACGATTCACAGCAATTACCATTTGCGCCAGAATATCTGCCTTTTCTTCTCCGGGTTCGGAATTGGCAATAAAAAAGTTTCCGTAATCCTGATGAGCTGAAAGAGCCAGTCTGAATTTTCTTAATTTTGAATCATTCACATTAATGATGGTATCAGGCTCATCTTCGGAAAAAGTTTTTCTTAGGTTATAATCTCCTTCCTCTGTTATACATTCGAAAGTTCTTCTATCTTGAGGAAGCTCATTTTTATAATAAACAATATAATTTTCTCCATCGGCAGTGTAGGGGTCTAAGAAGCTTTGTCCTTCTTTTCCGGAAAAACTCATATAATGTACTCCAAATTGAGTTACACTAAAACGCATAACAGCTGTAGGGTCATCTATTCCTACTGCACTGTAAGTTTTAATATTTTCATATCTTGAAGATAATCCTTCAGGCATAATGGGAGATTCTGTTACTCTAAAGGTTTCTAATTTTCCCGAAGGAACAGGTAATTCAATAATCAAAGGAGATTTGCCTGATATTGTTCCTCGGATCGGCGCATTTTCAAGAGCCGAAAGAAACATTTCTTTATCTAAAGAATAAAGATCATAATTTTCAGGGGTGGTGTTTCTTTCTAAGATTTCCTTTTGAGAAACATCTGAATTTTTTATTTTAATCCAGTAAGAGTTTTGTGCTTGTGCAAAAGAAAAAAAAGAGAAAAACAGCAGTAAAGTCAGAAGTTGCTTTAAATTTGTATACATGTTAAATTTTGTTTTTTCCAAACTTACTAAAACTTTCAATATTTTTTGCTTTTAAATGAATTTAAGCCTGAATAAAACAGATATTTCTTTAAAAAACCCTACGGTAATTACCATAGGCACTTTTGATGGTGTGCATATTGGACATCGAAAAATAATTAATCGTTTAATTGATTCTGCTAAAAGTCAAAACTTGGAATCCTGTATTTTGACATTTTTCCCTCATCCGAGAATGGTTTTACAACCACATGTTGAGCTGAAACTTATCAATACTATTTCAGAACGAATTCAAGTTTTAGAAAGTACAGGAATTGACCATCTGATAGTATATCCTTTCACCAAAGAATTTTCAAGATTGCATGCACAGGAATATATTGAGAAAATACTGGTCAAAAAACTAAATGCCGCCAAAGTTATTATTGGTTATGATCATCATTTTGGACAAAATCGAACAGCTGATATAAATGACCTACGAGAGTTTGGCAAGATATATAATTTTGATGTAGAAGAAATCTCCAAGCAGGATATTGAAAATGTGAGTGTAAGTTCTACAAAAATAAGAAGAGCATTAAAATCCGGTGATTTAGAAAGAGCCAACAAATATTTAGGAAGTCCATTTTTCTTAACCGGAAAGGTTGTAAAAGGAAGACAACTGGGAAAACAATTAGGATTTCCCACAGCCAATTTGTTTATTGAAGAAAAATATAAGCTCATTCCAAAAAGAGGCGTCTATGTAGTACGTTCGAAAATAGAGAATAAAGTGATTTATGGAATGATGAATATAGGCACCAATCCTACTTTTGGGGTAATGGAGCAAACTATAGAAACTCATTTCTTTGATATAAATACAGACTTGTATGGAAAAACCTTACAAATCCAACTGTTAAAAAGAATAAGAGATGAAGAAAAGTTTGATACTTCCAGAGAATTAATTGAAGCTATGAAAGAGGATGAAAATTTCTCTAAATCTTTTATTGAAAATTTTAATAAATAATTCCGGATGCTCAATCGTTATTTATTCAAGCAAATTGATAATAGCGCCCTGATTGTCTTTAGGATTATATTTGGTTTTTTAATTACTGCCCAGGCCTGGGGATCTATTTTTACAGGTTATATTAAAAACAGGATTTTACCTTCTCAATTTACTTTCAATTTTATTGGATTTGATTTTATTCAGCCGCTGCCCGGAATCTGGATGTATTTGTTCTTTGCTCTAATGGGTTTTTTTGGCCTGGGCGTGATGATAGGTTTTAAATACAGATTGTCCATTATCATGTTTAGTTTGATGTGGATCTACACTTATCTGATGCAAAAAACAGGTTATAATAATCATTATTATCTGCTGATTCTACTTTTAATTTTTATGACCATTGTTCCGGCTCATAAAAACTTTTCCATTGATACTAAGCGCAAACCTGAAATCAGACAAAACAAAATGCCGAATTGGGTACCCATCATTTTTATTCTTCAAATGGGAATTGTTTACACCTATGCCGCAGCAGCAAAAATATATCCTGACTGGTTAGACGGAACAGTTGCCACAAATCTGATGAGCAGCAAATCTCATTATTATTTAATAGGATCTTTTTTACAAAAAAAATGGGCCATTTGGACCATAGTTTATTTCGGAATTATTTTTGACCTGTTGATTGTTCCTCTAATGCTGTGGAAGAAAACAAGAATTCCGGCTTTTATTGCAGCTGTCTTTTTTCATCTCTTTAATAGTATTGTTTTTCAAATAGGAATTTTTCCTTATCTCGCTTTAGGCCTTTTTATCTTCTTTTTTCCTCCAAAGAAAATTCATCAAATCTTCTTTAAGAAAAAACCTTTATATAAGGAAGATGAAATTATAATTCCAGCTTATAAAAATCTAATGCTTGCTTTTTTTGGAATTTGGTTTTTTCTCCAATTGGTTTTACCCATCCGGCATTGGTTTATTAAAGGAGATGTTTTGTGGACAGAAGAAGGTCATCGCATGAGCTGGCGGATGATGCTGCGAAATCGAAGTGGATATAGTAAATTTACCATTATTGATAAAAACACAAATGAAGAATTTATAGTTGATAAAAGAGCTTATCTGACTCCGGCTCAAATGACTGCAACTGCCACAAAACCTGATGTTATATGGCAGTTTGCTCAGAGACTGAAAAAAGAATATAGAGAAAAAGGAAAAGATGTCAGTATTTTTGTAGAAGCTCATGTGAGCATAAATGGAAAACCCAGTAAACTTTTAATCGATCCAAAAGCTGATTTAGCTAAAGAAAAATGGAATTATTTTGGGCATAATGAATGGATACTTCTATATGATTAATTTGGTTTTTCCTTCTATCCCGAGTTTTCTGATTTTAATTTCGTAAGATTATAAAGTTTTTAAAAACTGAAAAAAAACATAATTTGATTATTGTATATGACAAAAAAATTAATCAAAATTTTCGGTCCTGTTTTCGAACCGGAACTGATCAGTGAAATTGAGCAAATTGGAAATCAAAGAACCTTAACCGGAGAAAACATCTTAATTGCTTCAGGAGATTATGTTCGGGCTATTCCTTTAGTTTTAGAAGGAAACGTAAAAGTAATAAGAGTAGATGAAGAGGGAAATGAACTTTTATTATACTTTTTACATCCCGGTGAAACTTGCGCCATGGCTCTTTCCTGTTGTTTAGGCTATACAAAAAGCATGGTGAAGGTAGTGGCAGAAACTCCTGTTGAAGTTGTCACCATTCCTATACAAAAAATGGAAGAATGGTCAGGAAAGTATAAAAGCTGGAGAGATTTTGTTTTGAAATCTTATCATAAACAACTTATGGATGCTTTTGAAACCATAGATACCATAGCTTTCTCAAAATTAGATGAGCGCCTCAAACTCTATCTGGAAAACAAACAAAAAATCAGTGGAAGCAATCAGGTGAGAATCACTCATCAGGAAATTGCCAACGATCTGAATTCATCCAGGGTAGTGATTTCAAGACTATTAAAAAAACTTGAAAATGATAATCATATTATTTTAAAACATAATCTTATAGAAATCATTTCTCTTTAAATATTTCAATAGAAGTTGAACATTTAAAAAATAAATTTGTGCGAAAAATCTCTCCTTTTATTATTTATGATGCTTCTGCCGGTTCAGGAAAAACCTTTACTTTAGTAAGAAATTATCTTTCCCGACTTCTGCTCTCCCCGGATATAACCACTTACCGAAATTTGCTGGCCATTACCTTTACCAATAAAGCCGTAGCCGAAATGAAATCCAGAATAATAGAAAGTTTAAAAGGATTTTCAGCTGATTCCATTTCTGATCAACATCTGGCTTTATTTAAAGCAGTTCAATCTGAAACGGGATTGACAGAAAAGGAAATTCGACAAAAATCAGAAGAAATTCTTCAAAACATTTTGCATAATTATGCTTCTTTTGAAGTTTCTACTATTGACAGTTTTACTCAAAGAATTTTACGAACCTTCGCCAAAGATTTAAATATTCCTCTCAACTTTGAAGTTTCTTTAGAAACAGAAGAAATTTTACAAGAAGCTGTTGATCGTGTTCTGGCAAAAGCCGGAAAACCTGAGCATAAAAATCTGACACAGGCTTTAATAGATTTTGCTCTTTTTAAAACCGATGATGACAAAAGCTGGGATATTTCTTATGATTTAGATGAAATCGCCAAATTATTAGTAAATGACAACCATCTTCCTTTTTTAGAAATCCTGGAAGAAAAGAAACCTGAAGATTTTGCTGCTTTCACCTCCGATTTAAAAAATCAGATCAAAGGTCTGACCAACCTTTGTAAACAATCTGCCGAAGACTTTTTTTCTTTAATACAAGCTCATAATCTTTTACCTGAACATTTTTTTGGAAAACACATTCCCAATTTTTTCAAAAAAATTTCTAACGGAAAAATTGAACTTAAAAAATTATATGATAAACCTAAGTGGGTTCAAAATATTGATAATCCTGATTACGAAAGGCATTACACAAAAAACCAGCTGCCCGAAATTAAACAAACCATTGATGACATCTTACCGGAAATAGCCAGGCTTTATTTTACTATAGAAGATGCTATCAAAAAAATTATGCTTTATAAGGATATTATCAAAACCAATCCTTCTTTATCTCTTTTAAGCGCTATTCAGGATGAAGTTAAAACCATTAAAGAAGAACGAAATATTCTACTAATTTCTGAATTCAACAGAAGAATTTATAAAAGCATAAAAGATGAACCTGCTCCTTTTATATATGAACGATTAGGAGAGAAATATCACACTTTTTATATAGATGAATTTCAGGACACTTCTGATTTACAATGGGAAAATTTACTTCCCTTAGTTGCTGACAGTCTGGCAACAGAAAGAGGACAACTCACCCTGGTAGGAGATGCCAAACAATCTATTTACAGATGGAGAGGCGGAAAACCCGAACAATTCATGGATTTAATCAATCACGAAAATCCTTTTCATCTGGAAAGTTTTCATGAAAGGCTGCCTTACAACTACAGAAGTAAATATGAAATTATAAATTTCAACAATACCTTCTTTCAGCACTGTTCTCAATTTCTCCGGCACCCACCTTATCAGACCCTGTTTCAGGAAGCTGCACAAAAACCCTTTAAAGAAACAGGTGGATATGTTGAAATTGATTTTATTCAAGCTGCCAATAAAAAAGAAAGAGAAGAAAATTATCCGCAAAAAATTTTAGAACTTATTTATTCTTTAAGTGAGAAAGGTTATACTTATAATCAAATTTGTATTCTGGTCAGAATAAAAGATTATGGTGTTATCATAGCTGATTATCTAAATCAACATGAAATTCCTATCATTTCTTCAGAAACTTTATTGCTCAATAAGTCGAAAGAAATCAATTTCTTAATTGCTCTTTTAGAATTTTCTCTAAATCCTCGGGAAAAGAGCTGGAAATTTGAAATCTTAAATTTTTTATATGATCATATTCAGCCTGAAGAAAGTCTTTTCGAGTTTGTTTATCCAAGACTTCCTTTAGAAGGAAATACCTTTTTTCATTCTTTAAAGGATTATAAGATTGATTTTGACCTTCATAAACTACAATATCTTCCTTTTTATGATGCCATTGAATACAGTATAAGAGCTTTCAACTTATTAGAAAAAGCTGATGCTTATCTTCAGTTTTTCCTGGACTTTGTTTTTGATTTTACCGAAAAAAATTCAGGAGGTATTATTGAATTTCTTGATTTATGGGAGTTAAAGAAAGATAAATTAAGCATAAGCATTCCTGAGGGTGGAGAGGCTATTCAGATTATGACCATTCATAAAGCCAAGGGTCTGGAATTTCCCATTGTTATTTATCCCTTTGCCAATGAAAAAATGGATGATACCAGACAAGATAATCTTTGGATTCCTTTAGAAGATCATTTTAAAGTTCCTCTCACCTATTTAGGAGCTTCCAAAACTCTTCCACATCTTCATAAAAATGCTGAACGAGTTTATCAGGAACTCCTTCTCAACAAGGAATTTGACGCGATGAATTTATTTTATGTTGCTCTGACAAGAGCTGAAGAACAGCTTTATATTATCAGTGAACTTGATGGAAAAAAACTACCTAAACCTAATTCTTTCAGTGGATTATTGATTAATTATTTACAAAGTTTAAATTTATGGGAAGAAAATCAAACGAATTATTCATTCGGAGAAATCACGATTAAGAATAAAACGGCCGAAAAACCTCAACATTTATATTTGGATAAATTTATCTCTTCAGCTCCGGAAAATCATCAAATAGAAATCCTAACCGGCACCGGGCAATTATGGGGAAGTCTGCAGGAAAAAGCTTTGGAAGAAGGAAAATTAATTCACAATCTTCTTCAGGAAATTCATACGGCTTCCGACATTGATAAAACTTTGGAAAAAGCAGTTTTTGGTGGAGAAATTTTAGAAAGTGAAGTAGAGAAACACAAACAGATTCTTGAAAATATCGTTTTCCATTCTGACTTGTCCATGTTCTTTACAGATCATTTCACTATTTATACTGAAAAAGAAATTGTAAGCGAAGGAGAAATAAAAAGATTAGACCGACTTTGTATTCGAGAAAATAAAGCTACTATTATTGATTACAAAACAGGCACTCCGCATCCGGATCATAAAAATCAACTACATTCCTACTCAGAAGCTCTAAGAGGTTTTGGTTTTGAAATTGAAAATAAAATACTGGTTTATTTAAATGAGCAAATCGACGTTCAGAAGCTGATGCCGTCAATGTAATTTATTGTATTTTTGAGAACATTAATTAAATTCCTAAAATACGATTATAAAATAAAATTATTAACTACCATAAAAAGAAAAACAAAATATGTATAGTGAAAAATTTAAAAAACATCTACAAGACGAACTTCAACAAATAAAAGAAGACGGACTTTATAAAGAAGAACGAATAATTACTTCAGTTCAGGGAGCTGAAATTGAAATCAGTACCGGACAAAAGGTTTTAAATTTTTGTGCCAATAACTATTTAGGTCTTTCCTCTCATCCTGAAGTGGTACAAGCTGCAAAAGACACCCTTGATTCAAGAGGTTATGGAATGAGCAGTGTTCGTTTTATTTGCGGTACCCAGGACATTCATAAGGAACTGGAACAAAAAATCGCTGAATTTCATCAAACAGAAGACACCTTATTATATGCAGCTTGTTTTGATGCCAACGGTGGAATTTTTCAACCTTTACTAACAGAAGAAGATGCTATTATTTCTGATTCTTTGAATCATGCTTCTATTATTGACGGGGTAAGACTATGTAAAGCTGCCCGCTACAGATATGAAAACAATAATATGGAAGATCTGGAAGCTCAACTAAAAGCAGCTGATGAGAAAGGAGCCAGATTTAAACTCATTGTTACGGATGGCGTTTTTTCTATGGATGGATTAATGGCTCCTTTGGATGAAATCTGTGATCTGGCTGATAAGTATGAAGCTCTGGTTATGGTTGATGATTGCCATGCTTCAGGATTTATGGGAGAAACCGGAAGAGGAAGCATCGAAGAAAAAGGTGTGATGGGACGTGTAGATTTAATTACCGGTACTTTAGGAAAAGCTTTAGGAGGTGCTATGGGAGGATTTACAACCGGAAAAAAAGAAATTATTGAAATGCTGCGTCAGCGTTCAAGACCTTATTTGTTTTCTAATACTTTAGCACCCGCTATTGTCGGAGCTTCTTTAAAAGTTTTTGAACTTTTAGATAAAAGCACTGAATTACAACAAAAAGTAAAAACCAATACTGAAAGATTCAAAAAAGGAATCAAAGAGGCAGGGTTTGAAATTATTGACGGAAATTCTGCTATTGTTCCTGTTATGTTGCATGATGCTAAGCTCTCTCAAGTCATGGCAGATAAACTCCTGGAAGAAGGAATTTATGTTATCGGATTTTTCTATCCTGTAGTGCCAAAAGGACTGGCCCGTATTCGAGTTCAGCTTTCCGCAGCTCATTCAGAAGAGCAAATTGATAAAGCCATAGCAGCTTTTAAGAAAGTCGGAAAAGAATTAGAAATCATTTAATTTTTCAAGCCCCTTTTTTTGAGGGGCTTTTTTCTTTCCTGCTCCACCTTTCTACTTTACTCTAAATCTAATTTATGCAAAAAAAAACCTGGTTTTCATTTATCTTTCAAAAATCAAAACGGTTTATTCCAAAATCCTCAGCAAAATAACAAACCCATTTAAAAAGCTCTTTTTCCATCCCGAAAAACTTTATCTTTTTAATATAAAAACTTCATATTTATGATATTTTTTAAGAAAAACCTTTGGCTATATTCAAGCAACGGTTTATTTTTGCCCAATAATCTTAAAATTATTCACTATGAAACATCTTAGCTCAATAGTATTAACTACTCTTTTTCTTTTGAGTTTTTCGCTCACTAAAGCGCAAACTCAAAACAACCCCTGGGCCATAGGCATAGAAACCAATGTGGTAGATTTTTATCCGGTTGGAGCCTCTGCACCTCAAGGAAGTCTTTTCAGTAAATACTTTGATCTGGAAGACCACTGGAATTATGTTCCTGCTGCTTCAAAATTGACTATTATGAGATATCTGGGTTCCGGAATTTCTTTCGGACTTAACGGATCTATCAATAAAGTAAAGAAATTTGGAGATCAAAGAATTGATAAAATTTCTTATTATTCAGCCGGTGCCGGATTTCAATACAGCATTGGCCAGATGATATACGGTCCAAATAACGGCTGGTTTGATCCTTATATTACCGCAGGAGCAAATACCACCTGGCTTGACGGTACACCTGAATTTTTAGGCTCCTTAGGATTGGGGTTAAACTTTTGGGTAAATGATCATATTGCCTTTACCGTTAGCTCAACCTACAATGGAGCTTTAAACCACAATTATACCAATTACAGCCACTTCCAGCATTCAGCAGGAATTAGATTGGCTATTGGTGGAATCGACACAGATGGTGATGGAATTTATGATAAGTATGATGAATGTCCGAATGAACCGGGACTGCCTGAATTTAACGGATGTCCTGATACAGACGGAGACGGAATTCCTGATCACTTAGATGAATGCCCGAATGAACCCGGACTACCTGAATTTAACGGATGTCCTGATACAGACGGAGATGGAATCCCTGATCACTTAGATGAATGTCCTACTGAGGCAGGATTACCTGAGCATGATGGATGTCCTGATTCAGACGGAGACGGAATCCCTGATCACTTAGATGAATGTCCTAACGAACCAGGACCCAAAGAAAATAATGGATGTCCTTGGCCTGACAGAGATGGCGACGGTGTTCCTGATCATTTAGACCAGTGTCCTGATGTTCCCGGTCCGGCTTCCAATCATGGATGTCCTGAAGAACCTGATGCTCCTGTAGTTAAGCAATTGAACGAATACTCAAGATCTATCGAATTTGATTTAAGCAAAGCTACTATTCGACAAGATTCTTATGGAGCACTTGAATCTATAGCTGATGTAATGAAGCAATATCCTAATGCGGATTTCTTCTTAGCCGGATTTACTGACAGCACAGGAAGTGCTGCCATCAACGAAAAACTTTCACATGATCGAGCAAAATCGGTTAGAGATCATTTGGTTGATAAATTAGGTATTAAAGCAGAAAGATTATCATATAAGGGTTATGGTCCGAAAAATCCAATTGCACCTAATAATACTGCTGAAGGTCGTCAGAAAAACCGAAGAGTAGAAATTATGCTGAAAAAGGATAAAGAAGATTTAGAGAATAAGATGAAGTAATCTTGTAAATTCTTAATTTTTAATCTACTTTAGGACGCCCTTCAGAATCTGGAGGGCGTTTCTTATTTTTCTAATTATGAATAGTTTTTTAAAAGACGTACTTCTTGAATTTCTTAATCGTGAAAATACTGCTCTTGATCAAATCACTTTTGTTCTTCCAAGTAAGCGAGCAGGAAGCTATTTAAAAAATATCTTAAGATCCCAAACAGATTATTCAGGATTTGTTCCGGAAATTTTAAGTATAGAAGAATTAGCAAGTAAAATCACAGGATTAACTGCTTTGGATCATACTCATACTCTCTTTAGGTTTTATGAGACTTATTCAAAACTAACCCCCAAAGAATCCAAAGAAGATTTTGATATTTTTTATGGATGGGCACAAACTTTAGTGCAGGACTTTAATGAAATTGATCGTTTTTTAGTTCCAACAGATTCACTTTTTAATTATTTAAGTGAAATAAAAAACATTGAACATTGGTCTTTAGCACAACCTCAAACAAAACTGATCAAAAACTATTTAAATTTTTGGAATAATCTTTCAAAATATCATTCCCATTTCGTTGAAGATCTTTTACAGAAAAAAGAAGCTTATCAAGGATTAAATTTTCGTCAGGCAGCTAATCAAATTGAAGATTATTTAAATCAGCATAATAATCATCTTGTTTTTATTGGTTTTAATGCTTTAAATAAAGCTGAACAGAAAATTATTCAAAAGGTTTTGAGTAAAAATCGAGGAGAAGTTTTCTGGGATATAGATACCTATTTTTTAGAAAATGAAATTCATCAGGCCGGAAGATTTATTAGAAATTATAAAAACACCTGGAAAACTTACACCTCTCAAAATCATTCTTTTAACCGAGCAACAAATTCCTATCAAAATTCTAAAAAAATAGAGATAATCGGTATTCCCAAGAATATTGGTCAGGCTAAATATGCAGGAACTATTCTGGAAAACATTGATCTACAAAACACAGCGGTTATTCTTAATGATGAAGGTTTGCTTTTTCCTCTGCTCAATTCTTTACCGGAGAAAGCAGATAAGGTAAATATCACTATGGGATTAGCGCTTTCCAAAACCCCGCCCTATTCACTTTTTAAAACTATTTTTAAAATTCAACAAGACTCTTCTGATGCTATTTATTTTAAAAATGTTTTAGATATTCTTACCCACCCGGTTATTAAAAGAGTCATGAAAGATGAAGCCAGTGGGATAAGAGAGGAAATAGTTTCTAAAAATATAGTTTATTTAAATCCGAAAGATTTAATTGAAAAAGCTTCAGATCAGCATAAGGAACTTTTTGAAATCTGTTTTTCAAATTTCAAAAATCAAATTCCTGATTTTTTAACATCCTTAATACGACTGACAGAGCTTTTGCGACCGCAAGACGCTCAGCGATGGACTTTAGAAACACAGTATCTTTATCATTTTTATAAAGTTTTTATAAAAATTTACAATCTGCTAAAAAAACATAATCCTTTAACTTCAATCAAAAGCTTTGAAAGAATTTATCAGGATGTATTACAGACAGAAGTGCTTGATTTCAGCGGATCTCCCTTTGATGGTCTTCAAATCATGGGAATGCTGGAATCCCGGGTACTGGATTTTAAAAACATCATTTTAACCTCTGTAAATGAAGGCATTCTACCGGGCGGAAAATCAGTTCAATCCTTTATTCCGTATGATTTAAAAAGGCAATACGGCTTACCTACCTATAGCGAAAAAGATGCTGTTTATACCTATCACTTTTACAGATTATTACAGCGTGCAGAAAATATATATCTGTTGTATAATTCTGAAACTGCCGGTACCACTTCAAAAGAAAAAAGCCGATTCATCACTCAAATTGAAGTTGACAATCTGGATGCTCATATCATTTCGCAAAAATTAATTCAACCTAAAACCAATCCTCATCAAAAAAAGGAAGAAATCGGCATTCCAAAAACTCCTGAGATCCTTGAAATTTTAAAAAAACAAGCTAAAAAAGGTTTTTCACCCTCTGCTCTTACCACTTATATTCGTAATCCCTTAGATTTTTATAAAAGATATGTTTTAGGTATAGGAGAAAAAGAGGAAGTAGAAGAAACCATTGCTGCCACCACTTTAGGGACTGTTGTGCACGACACTCTTGAAGCTTTTTACAAACCTCTTGAAGGCAAGGAAGTCAGCCGGAATGAAATTGAGAATATGATTGAACAAATAGATTCCGAAGTTGAAAAACAGTTTTTTCGAAATTATAGTGAACTTCCTTTAAAAAGCGGAAAAAACCTCATCATCTTTGAAGTAGCAAAAAGATTTGTATATAATTTTCTCAGATATGAACAAAGGCAATTAAAAAGAAATCCTTTAAAAATCCTTCATATTGAAAATGATATTTTAAAACAAGAAATACCAATTCCGGAATTAGATTTTCCTGTAAGTATAAGAGGAAAAGTTGATCGGGTTGATCAATTTGGAGAGCAGGTAAGAATAATAGATTATAAAACAGGAAAGGTTGAAAAAAGAAATCTTTCTTTAGAGGAGCCTGAATTATTGATTGAAGATGTACAATACAATCAGGCTTTTCAAATACTTTGTTATACATCCATGCTTCAACAGAAACGAGATTTGCAAAATATTCAAGCAGGCATAATTTCATTTAGAAATTTGAAAGAGGGATTTCTTCCTTTTAACTATAAAGATGAAGCAACCGGAAAGGACTCAAGACAAATTGATGAAAAAGTGTTAGATTTATTCCATCAGGAATTAAAAAATCTAATTAAAGAAATTTTTGATCCTACTATAGATTTTAAAGAAAAAGAAAATTGATTATGCTGAAAGAACAACATTTTACCATAAAAGGCGATCATGGAAAACCCATTCTTATTGATGTATCTTTTAAAAAAACTCATCAACCCAAACCTATCGTAATTTTTTGTCACGGATATAAAGGTTTTAAAGATTGGGGACCCTGGAATTTAGTAGCTCAAGAATTTGCTGAAAATGAATTTTTCTTTATAAAATTTAACTTTTCTCATCATGGAACCACTCCTGAAAATCCTATGGAGTTTGTGGATTTAGATACTTTTTCAAAAGATAATTTCTCTAAACAGTTAGACGATCTTCAAAAAGTTATGGATTGGATTTTGACTACCAAAAGATTTGTTTCTGAAGCAGATGTTCAACATTTAAATCTTATAGGTCATAGTCGTGGCGGCGCTATTGCTTTAATTAAAGCAGCTGAGAGCAACCATATTAAAAAAATTTCAACCTGGGCAGGAGTCAGTGGTTTAGCCCGTGCTTTTCCCAAAGGGGACAAGCTGGATCAATGGAAAAAAGAGAAAATCAGATATGTTGAAAATATGAGAACGCATCAAATGATGCCTCATCACATTCAGTTTTATGAAGATTATATCAAAAATGAAGAAAGATTCGATCTTAAAAGAGTAAGCAGACAAATCAGAATTCCCTATTTAATCGTGCAAGCTCAGGATGATCCGGTTGTAAAAACAGAAGATGCCAAAAAATTGCATAAGATGAATTCGAAGAGTGAATTATTCTTGATTCCTTCCGGAGGACACACTTTTGGTGGAAAACATCCGTGGGAAAATGAAAACCTCCCGGATTCATTAAAAAAGGCCACAGAAAAAACCATAGATTTTTTTAAAATCCGTTTTAATTCAAGACTCTAAGCAAAGGATTTTTCATTTTTATAAAATAAATTTTTCTATATCATATAAAATCATTACTTTTGTCGCTCTTAAAAATAAAGGGGGATTAGCTCAGCTGGCTAGAGCGCTACACTGGCAGTGTAGAGGTCATCGGTTCGAATCCGATATTCTCCACCTTCTAAAATCCGCTAATTTCTGTTAGCGGATTTTTTTTATTGGATTTTCCGATTGGGATTTCCTTTAAAAACACCCTTTTAGCTTTAAGGTTTTTGAAAATTCCAAGCAAAAATTAATATTTCTATATTGATTATAACCTTTTAAAATCAATACTTCAGAAAGATTTTAAACAATTCTCAACTCTTTAATTAGAATACTTCTAAATTATATGGGATTCACAAATCTAAAGCTTATCTTTGCCGCATCAAATTGTAGGGAAAAACCCTAATTATTTTTCAATTTTCAAATTAGAATATTGATTATGAGTAGATACACTGAAAATGAACTAAAGAAAGAGTTGGAAACTCAAGAATATAAATACGGTTTCTACACTGATATTGAAGCCGATACTATTCCTCCCGGATTAAACGAAGATACGATCCGACTGATTTCCAAAAAGAAGAATGAGCCTGAGTGGCTGACAGAATGGCGTTTAGATGCATATAGAATCTGGCAAAAAATGGAAATGCCGGATTGGGCAAAGTTAAATATTAAAGAGCCCGATTATCAGGCTATATCTTATTACTCTGCTCCAAAATCAGGACCTCGTTATCAAAGTCTTGATGAGGTTGATCCGGAAATGTTAGATACTTTCAACAGATTGGGAATTTCTCTTGAAGAGCAAAAACGTTTAGCCGGTGTTGCTATGGATATTGTAATGGACTCAACTTCTGTAGCTACTACTTTCCAGGACACTTTAGCAGAATTAGGAATTATTTTCTGTCCGATTTCTGAAGCAGTACAAAAACACCCTGAATTAGTTCGAAAATATTTGGGAACTGTTGTTCCTAAAACAGATAATTTCCAGGCAGCTCTTAATTCAGCTGTTTTTAGTGATGGATCTTTCTGTTACATTCCTAAAGGTGTAAAATGCCCCATGGAATTATCAACTTATTTCCGAATCAATCAGGCCGGAACAGGTCAGTTTGAGCGTACCCTTGTAATTGCAGACAAAGACAGCTATGTGAGTTATCTTGAAGGATGTACGGCTCCGATGAGAGATGAAAATCAGTTGCATGCCGCTGTTGTTGAACTAATTGCTCTGGACGGAGCTGAAATAAAATACAGCACCATTCAAAACTGGTATCCCGGAGATAAAGAAGGTAAAGGTGGAGTTTACAATTTAGTAACCAAAAGAGGTTTATGTGAAACCAATGCAAAAATAAGCTGGACACAAGTAGAAACCGGAAGTGCCATTACCTGGAAATATCCAAGCTGTGTTTTAAAAGGTGATAATTCTGTAGGAGAATTTTATTCAATTGCTGTAACCAACAACCATCAGCAGGCTGACACCGGAACCAAGATGGAACATTTAGGAAAAAACACAAGAAGCACCATTATTTCTAAAGGAATTTCTGCCGGACATTCTCACAACACTTACAGAGGCCTGGTCAGTATAGGAAGAAATGCAGAAAATGCGAGAAACTTTACTGAATGTGATTCCTTATTATTAGGAAATAAATGTGGAGCACATACTTTCCCTTATATAGATATCAAAAATAAAACAGCTCAACTGGAGCATGAGGCTACTACCACGAAAATTGGAGAAGATCAAATTTTCTACTGCAATCAGCGTGGAATAGATATTGAAAAAGCTATTGCTCTTATTGTTAATGGTTATGGAAAAGAAGTTTTAAACAAACTTCCTATGGAATTTGCCATTGAAGCTCAAAAACTTCTTGAAATTACCTTAGAAGGTTCAGTGGGCTAAAAAATCGTTCAGAAACCAAGACTTAAACCAATGAGAAAATCACTGCTTGTTTTAACATTAATAGCCTTTTTGTTTTCGGGCTGTAAGAATGAAAAAAATCAACCAGAACAATCGGAAGAAGAAAACATAGAAACAATAACCGATGAAGATTCACTGGAAAAAGATGGAGATTCTGTTTTGATAGGCGACTTTATCTATAGTGATGGAGCTGCCGTGATTAATGGAAAAGATTTTATTTACGGAATCGTGATAGATTCTATGGCTCAGGTTTTAGCTGAAAAAGTCGAACCCGTCAAAGAAGATCCATACGATATGGTTTCTGTAGCGATCAAAGGAAAAATTAAACCCAATCCGGAAGAAGACGGTTGGGATGAAGTGGTTGAAATCACTAAAATCATCAATATATCTAAATCAAAATCAAATAAAGAAACTATTGAAATCAATAGTAAATAAAGAAAATAAGAATATGTTAAAGATAAAAAACTTGCATGCCAGCATCGATGGTCATGAGATTTTAAAGGGCATCAACCTGGAAATAAAACCGGGAGAAGTTCATGCAATCATGGGACCCAACGGTTCCGGGAAAAGCACTTTAGCTGCAGTTATTACCGGAAATGAAGATTATGAAGTAACAGAAGGAGAAATCATCATGGAAAATGAAGAAATCTCTGAACTGGCTCCGGAAGAAAGAGCACACAAAGGATTATTTCTGTCTTTTCAATATCCTATAGAAATTCCGGGAGTTTCTGTAATGAACTTTATGCGTACAGCTATTAATGAAACGCGTAAAGCAAGAAAACAAGAGAAAATGTCAGGAAGAGAAATGCTGCAACTAATGAGAAAAAATGCCGAATTATTAGGTATTGATCAAAAATTCTTACAGCGTTCTTTAAATGAAGGTTTTTCAGGTGGAGAGAAAAAGAGAAATGAAATTTTCCAGCTGGCTATGATGGATCCGAAGTTGGCCATTCTTGACGAAACAGATTCAGGATTGGATATTGACGCTTTAAGAGTGGTGGCCGATGGAATCAACAAATTAAAAAGACCTGACAACGCTACTTTATTAATTACCCACTATCAGCGATTACTCGAGTATATTATTCCTGATTACGTTCACGTATTAATGGATGGAAAAATCGTAAAAAGCGGTGGTAAAGAACTTGCCTTAAAATTAGAAGAAAAAGGCTATGATTGGTTGACCAAAGAAATTCAGGAAGCATAAAGTTTCAAAAACCAATCTGTTTGTTGAGAAATCAGCTTATTTTTTAATAACTAAATCTCAACATCAAATTCTGAATAAGGAGATCTGTTCTCCCTTAATTAAGTAGAAAATAAATTATGGAATTAAAAGATAAATTAATCTCATCCTTTTACGCCTTAGAAGAACAAAATCAAGAGGATCAAAAGATGCTCGAAATTCGAAAGCAAGCAATAAAAACTTTCGAAACCAAAGGTTTTCCTTCGCGTAAAGATGAAACATGGAGATATACTTCCTTGCGTCCGATTTTGAGAGAAGCTTATAGTTTTGCTCCGCAAATCGCCCAGGAACTAAGTCTTGAAGAAATCCAAAAATATCTGGTCGATGATTTAGATGCTTATCGCATGATTTTTATCGATGGTGTTTTTGCAGAAAATCTTTCTGAAATATCAAATGATAAATTTGAAATTTCAACTCTATCTCAGGCATTTAACAATCCAAAAAATGCTGAGGTCATTGAAGAACATTACAATAAAATCAGACCTTCTGATGATAGCCTGAGTGCATTAAATACTGCTTTTAGCAAAGAAGGTTTTTTTGTTCACATCAAAAAAGGACAAGTACTTGACAAACCATTGCAAGTGTTGTATCTCTCAACAGGAAGCGAACCAGCTATGATGCTTCAACCTCGAAATCTGGTTGTTATAGAAGAAAACGCACAGGCTAAGATTATTGAAAGACACAGAAGTATTAAGGATAATCCTGTGTTTACCAATTCAGTGACTGAAATTTTCGCAGGAAAATATTCTCTTTTAGAATATTACAAAATTCAAAAAGACGGTTCTCAAGCTTCTTTAATTGACAATACCTTTGTCAATCAAAAAGACAACAGCAACATCAGCATTCAAACTTTTGCTTTAGGCGGAAGATTGTTGAGAAATAACTGGCGTGCAGATCAAAATGGTGAGCATCTGGAAACCACTTTTAAAGGAGTGACTTTATTAAACGACAGACAACAGGCTGATCACGTTACATTGGTTCACCATGCACAACCCAATAATGAAAGTCATCAGGACTTCAAAGGAATGTTTGATGATCGCTCAAAAGGAGTTTTTGACGGATATATTCTGGTTGATAAAATCGCTCAAAAAACCAATGGTTATCAAAAAAGCGATAACATTCTACTAAGTGATCGTGCCACAGCTCATGCCAAACCTCAGTTAGAGATTTATGCAGATGATGTTTTGTGCAGCCATGGTTGTACAGTAGGTCAAATAGACAACAATGCTCTCAAATATTTGAGAACAAGAGGAATTCCTGAAAAGGAAGCCAGAGCATTAATGATGTATGCTTTCTGCAGCAGCGTTCTGAGCTCTGTCAGCATCCCTGAACTTCAAAAAAATGCTGATGCCTGGATAGCAGCCAAACTTGGAGTTGATATGGGATTTCATGATTAAAACTAATCACTATGGTTACTGATGAAATATTGCAAGTCGAAAAAATAAGAGAAGATTTTCCTATACTTTCCAGAAAAGTAAATGGTCATCCTTTAATTTATTTTGACAATGCGGCAACCTCCCAGACACCTAAACAGGTGATTCAGTCGATTGTTGATTATTATGAAAATCACAATTCGAATGTTCACAGAGGAGTTCATCAAATCTCTCAGGAGGCTACCGATATGATGGAAAATGCAAGAGATAAAATCCGCTCTCATTTTAATGCCTCCAAAAGAGAAGAAATCATTTTTACCGGTGGAACTACTCATGCTATTAATCTTGTAGCCAATGGTTTCACCGGTATTCTTGAAAAAGGAGATGAAGTTATAGTTTCTGCTTTAGAACATCATTCCAATATTGTTCCATGGCAGATTATGTGTGAAAAGACAGGAGCTGAACTGAAAGTTATTCCCATGACTCATGAAGGCGAATTAAATATGATAGCTTTTGAAAAACTTTTCACCGATAAAACCAGATTGGTTTTTATCAATCACGTTTCAAATGCCTTAGGAACCATCAATCCTGTGGAAAAAATCATCAAAAAAGCTCACGCACATGGAGCTGCTGTTTTATTGGACGGAGCACAGGCTACTCCGCATATGAAAATTGATGTGCAAGAACTGGATGTTGATTTTTATGTTACCTCAGCTCATAAAATGTACGGACCTACAGGAATTGGTGTGTTGTATGGAAAAAAACACTGGCTGGATAAACTTCCGCCTTATCAGGCAGGTGGTGAAATGATTGATCAGGTTACTTTTGAAAAAAGCACCTATGCTCCTCTTCCCCATAAATTTGAAGCAGGAACTCCACATATTTCCGGAGCCATTGCCTTTGGAAAAGCAATCGACTATCTCAATGAAATTGGCCTTGATAAAATTGAAGCTTATGAGCATCAGCTTTTAAAATATGCCACTAAAAAACTGATGGAAATTGAAGGGTTAAAAATTTATGGAACCTCTTCACATAAGACTGCGGTGATTTCTTTTAATATAAAAGATATCCATCCTTATGACATTGGCTCGATTGTTGATAAATTGGGTATAGCTGTACGAACCGGGCATCATTGTGCTCAACCTTTAATGGATTTTTATAAAATTCCCGGAACGGTTCGTGCTTCTTTTGCTTTCTACAATACTAAAGAAGAAATAGACAAATTTGTAGAAGCAGTTAAACAAGCAAAAACTATGTTATCATGAAAATTAAATTTTTAAGTATCCTCCTTCTGAGCTTTTTAGTTTCTTGTAAAAGCCAAAAAATCAATTACGACAAATCAGATGCTCTGGAAGCCGGTAAATATCAAGTTACCACTATCAATGGGAAAGAAATTGATGCTAAAGATGTCAGTCTCAATTTTGATTTAGAAGAAAATATCCTTTCCGGATATTCCGGTTGCAACAATTTTTCTTCCGGTTTAAAATTGGATAAACACTCTTTACAATCCGGAGATGCAAGAGCTACTTTACGCTATTGTGAAGGAAATATGGAGATAGAAAGGGATTTACTTAAGAATTTAAGAAATGTCGATTCTTATACCTTAATCAATGGAGAGCTAACTCTCTATAACAAAGAAGGAAAATCGCTCATCAAAGCCAATCGTATGAAAGAAGAATTAAAATCAGGAGACTATAAAGTGATCTCAGTTTCCGGTGAAAGTGTAGAAAAAGAAAATCTTTCCCTTCAGATCAATACAGAAGAAAATAGATTTTCGGGAAATGCCGGCTGTAATGGCTTTGGAAGCGAATATAAAGTTGATGGAAATACTTTAGAAGTTGGTTCTGCCCGGGTCACCAGAATGTATTGTGAAGGAAAAATGGAATTAGAAGCAAAATTCCTGAAAAATCTTAAAAATGTTCATTCTTTTGAATATCAGCATGACAGACTCATCTTAAAATCAAAAGAAGGAGAAATGCTCATAGTAGCACAAAAATAAAAAACTGAATTTGATGCAGATTGAAGAAATACAAGACGAAATAATTGATGAATTTTCCATGTTTGACGATTGGATGCAACGTTATGAGTATCTGATTGAACTTGGAAAATCTCTACCCTTAATCAAAGAAGAATACAAAACGGAAGACAGACTGATTAAAGGCTGTCAGAGTCAAGTTTGGATTCACGCTGATATGCAGGATGGGAAACTTGTTTTTACAGCAGATTCTGATGCAATTATTACCAAAGGCATTATTTCACTTTTAATTCGTGTATTCTCAAATCAAACTCCTCAGGACATTGCTGAAGCAGATTTAAGATTTTTAGACGAAATTGGTTTAAAAGAACATTTATCTCCTACCCGTGCAAATGGGTTGGTCAATATGATTAAGCAAATCAAACTATATGCAATTGCTTATCAATCAAAAATGAATTAAAAAACTCTATTATGGCAACTAAAAATATAGATATTAATCAATTAGGCGAACAAATCATTGGCGCTATTAAAACGGTATATGATCCTGAAATTCCTATTGATGTATATGAACTTGGATTAATCTATGATGTAATGGTCAATGAAGATACCTTAGATGTAAAAATCATTATGACCTTAACAACTCCAAATTGTCCGGTGGCTGAAAGTTTACCGGCAGAAGTTAAAGAAAAAGTAAGATCTGTTGATAATGTAAATGAAGTAGAATTAGAGCTTACTTTTGATCCGCCCTGGAATCAGGAACTCATCAGTGAAGAAGGAAGAATGGAGTTGGGGTTATTATAATCCAAAAAACTTATTGATGTAGCCGGTTTTCGAGTGGAAAACCGGCTTTTTTAATTAAATATTCCCGAAGATTGATTGATTTGGTAAAATTTCGGTTGAGCTGATTTCTTTTAAATTTTTATTATCAAATAAATTAACTCAATCTTTTTTATTCATACTCAAAAAGATTATTCTTTAACCTCTTTTACCAGATAAATATAAACCGGCAAATGATCGCTGTAACCTCCGGTAAATTGTCCATCTGAGTAAGATCTGAACGGATATCCCTTCCAGCGTCCATCTTGATTGTAAAGATAATTTGGATTATAAATTCCGGCTTTATAATATTGGTAAGCCTCATTTTCATTTTTCAAAAGACCTTCTGTCACTAAAATCTGATCAAAAAGATCCCATGAATCTCTATACCCCAGCGTACCCAATCCTTGTTTCTTCTGCATATTTTCCATAGGATTATATATCTGTTGTTTTTTGACTTTTGATCTTTCCCCTTCAGCTTTCAGGATATTTTTAATGCTGGAGTTATAAGGACCGTCATTCATATCTCCCATAATAACTACTTTAGCATAAGGATTTATACCTTGAAGAGAATCTACAATTCGTTTATTAACAGCTGCAGCTTTCTCTCTGTTTCCTCTACTTCTTTTCTCTCCTCCAAATCTTGACGGCCAGTGATTCACCAAAAAATGAATTTCATCTCCATCCAGCAATCCTGAAACTAAAAGAACATCTCTTGTATAATATCTTCTTTCAGGATTGTTTAAATCATAAATTACCACTTCATGAACGGAACTGGAAGTCACTTTAAAAATTCTCTTTTGATACAGCAGCGCAACATCAATTCCTCTTGCATCCGGAGAATCATAATGAACAATTCCATAATTACCCGATTTTAATTTATCATCATTTACCAGATCTTCTAAAACCGCACGATTTTCAATTTCAGCAACACCGACAATAACAGGTAAATTTTTAGCTTCCTCTGTTCCAATTTCGGAAATCACCTTAGCCATATTGGCATTTTTTTTCCAGTAAACCTCTCCTCTGATTTTTGGATCCAGTTCCATAATCGGACTTTTCTCATCTAAAGTATTAGGATCATCTATAGTATCAAAAAGGTTTTCTAAATTATAAAAAGCAACTGTATTAATTTTATAAGATTTTTTTCCAAGCGTGCTATTCGGTGCGGTTGTATCGAATTTTGGTGAGCACGCAAATAAAAATCCTATTATTAATAAAAAACTAAACTTCTTCATTTATACGTATTTCAGATTAAATTTTTTTAACTCTATTCCTTGCAAATTTATGTTTTTAAAATAAATAATGTACATTTGACCCTTGAAAATTAAATTTTTCGCAGTCTAATCAATTCTTAAGAGATGATAAAATTAAAAACTGGATGGTTTATTTTTCTTTTTACTTTCTTTCCTATGGCCATGCTTGCTCAGGAAACTCAAGTAAAAGGAAAAGTTATAGAAGTCATTGATCAAAGTCCCCTTCCTGAAGTTCAGATAGGTATTGAAAAATCAAACATTTATGCTGAGACCAATTCTTCGGGAGAATTTTTACTGCAGGGAAGTGAGCTTCCGCGAGGAGAACAAGTTTTAACTATTTACCTTGAAGGATATGAAAGTAAAAGATATCCGATTGTTATATATGAAGGGGAAGTTTTAGATCTTGGAGAACTGGAATTGGAGCCAAGTCTGGCTGATGAAGATATAGGAATTGCTCAAATTATTCTTTCTGATGAACAGTTAGACAGCGAAATGAGTTCTGCTTCCAATGTTTCAGGTTTACTTTCCTCTTCTAAAGACACTTATTTCAGAGCTGCTGCTTTTGATTTTAGTTCTACTTTTTTCAAACCTCGTGGTTTGGATAATGAATATGGAAAAGTTTTAATCAACGGAATCGAAATGAATTCCGTCACCACAGGAAGACCTGAGTTCGCAAGCTTTGGAGGATTGAACGATGTAAAGAGAAACGAAGTTTTTTATGAAGGTCTGTCTGCCAATCCTCATCAATTTGGAGGAATTGCCGGAACCACAAACAGTATTATGAGAGCTTCAAAATACTGGGCAGGAGGAAAAGTTCAATATGCTCAATCCAACCGTTCTTACAGAGGAAGCATGGTAGGAACTTACAGTTCAGGATTGATGGCAAACGGATGGGCTTATACTGTTCTTGCTTCCAGACGTTTTGGAAATCATGGTTTTCAGGAAGGAACCTCCTATAATGCCAATTCCTTTTTTGCTTCTGTTGAAAAAGTTTTTAATGAGAAACACAGTTTAAACTTTACCGGATTTTTCACTCCAAACAACAGAGGAAAATCTTCTGCCATGACAGAAGAAGTTAAAGATCTCAAAGGAATTCATTATAATCCTTATTGGGGCGATCAGGAAGGAAATCCGAGAAATGCCAGAATGAAAAGAGTTGAAGAACCCACTATTATGCTGAATCATTACTGGGATATTTCTCCTAACACCAGCCTGAACACAAACGTAGCTTACAGATTTGGAGAAATTGGAAATACCCGAATTGACAACGGAGGAACAAGACTTATAGAAGGTCCGGACGGACAGAAAGTTTATATAGGAGGAGCCAAAAATCCTGCACCAGATTATTATCAGAATCTTCCAAGTTATCATTTGAGATATGATTATCTGGATGCTTCCAATTTCCAGTCTGCTTATTTGGCACAACAAGAATTCATTAATAATGGTCAGCTTGACTGGCACGCTTTATATGAAGCCAATGAAATCGCTAAAAGAACAGGTGGTTATTCTACTTACATCTTGCAGGAAGAAAGAGAAGACAATCAAAGCATCATAGCCAATTCAATTTTAAGCACCACTTTAACCGATCATATAAAATTAAATGCTGCTTTGAATTACAGAAAATTCAGTAGTGAAAACTTTTCTATGGTCAAAGATTTGTTAGGTGGAGCTGGATATCTGGATGTTGATTTCTTTGCTGACGAACCCAGTGAAGTCAGTGGTCTGGTTACAGATCTGGCTCAAAGTGATTTAAACAATCCCGACAGAATTGTCAGAAACGGCGATCGTTATAAATACAATTATAATATTGAATCAGATTATGGATCAGCTTTTGCACAAGCTGAATTTAACTATCGAAAAGTAGATTTTTTCCTGGCCGGTGATATTTCCAGAACAACTTATCAGAGAGACGGAAAATACAGAAACGGACACTTCCCCAACAATAGTTTTGGAAAAGGAGAAAAATTAGAATTCACCAATTTCGGAGCCAAAGGAGGAGCGCTTTTTAAACTGACCGGTCAGCATATGATTCGCGCCAATGCAGCTTATTTAACAAAAGCTCCCAGCATTCGAAATGCTTATCCAAATGCCCGCCAAAGTGCTGAAACTGTGATTGGATTATCTTCAGAAAAAATCAGTACAGCTGATGTTAGTTATATCTATCGTTCTCCTATCATTAAAGCAAGAGCAACCGGATTCTATTCAGGAATAAATGATGCTACTCAGATAGGACATTATTTCACTCAGGGATTATCAGGAATGGGAGAAAATAATGATGCTGCTCTGGTCCATGAAGTAACTACCGGAATCGATATGAGAAATATGGGAATTGAATTCGGAATAGAAGCTCAGGTCTTACCTACTGTTACTCTTAAAGCAGCCGGTTCTATAGGACAATCTGTTTATACAAACAATCCGAACTTATATTTAACGAGTCAGGATTTCAGCATGAAAAATCTTCATGGTGCCCAAAGAGATTTTGCCGAACAACATGAAGGTGTGCCGGTAATTTTTGGTGATGGAACTACAAAAATCAAGAATTATCACGTAGCCGGAGGACCTGAAAGAGCTTTCCAAATAGGTTTTGAATATAGAGATCCTGATTTCTGGTTTGTCGGTGCCACAGCCAACTTCTTTTCTCACGGATATGTTGATATCAATAAGTTGAGAAGAACTTCCAATTTCACCACCGATATAGATGGAATCACCTTTGCTGACTATGATGAAGACCGTGCACGTGAATTACTAAGACAAGATAAATTAGGTGATTATTTCCTGATTAATATGATAGGCGGAAAAACCTGGAGAGTTGGAGATTATACCATCGGAGTTTTCGGAGTTTTAAGTAATTTGCTGAATCAGGAATACAAAACCGGCGGATTTGAATCCGGAAGAAAAGCAAATTTTGCTAACTTTAACCAGGATATGTCCAGTCCTTACGGTGAGCAATTTGGAAATAACTATTTCTACGGATTTGGAACTACTTTCTATTTGAGCACTTATGTAAGGTTTTAAAAAAATTAAAAAAACGATTTAATAATTGAGATGATGAAAAATATAAAATTCAATTACGCATTCATAATCTTGCTGATTTTCGGGGGCTTGATGACTTCATGTGTTAAAGATGATGATTTTCAAACACCGGATACCAGTATTAATCCTCCTGAAATCAACGGAGACACCATCAGCATCTCCGGAGTCAAAGCTTTGTATATGCAAGATGCAGGAGTAAGCACTTTGGAAGGTTTTAATGGAAGTGAACAACTTACTTTTCAAAACACCAATCTTTATATGACCGGATATGTGATCTCTTCTGATGAAGCTGGAAATTTCCATCAGGAACTGGTCATTCAGGATAAAGCTAAAAATCCTACTGCCGGTATTAAACTTATGATTGAAGTCAATCCTCTTCATACCAAGTTTGAAGTAGGACGAAAAGTTTATATCGAACTGGACGGTTTTACCATTGGCTTTTCTAACGGTGTGATTGCTCTTGGAACTCCAAGAGCCGGAAGTGATTTCGTCAATCGTGCGCCCAGAAATTTCGGAAGTAAAATTTTGAGAGATCCTGAGAAAAAAGAAATTGTTCCTCTTGAATTAAAAATTTCTGAATTCAAAAGAAAATACGATAACGTTTTCATTAAACTTAAGAATGTAGAATTCCCCGCCAATATCGCTTTAGGTGATAATGCCAAAACTTATGCAGCTGAGCCGGGAGAGCAATTTGATGCCGAACGAACCGTTCAGGCTTGTGAAGGAAGCAGCACAACCGCTTTAATGACCAGTACTTTTGCAGATTTTAAAGCTTTAAAACTTCCTAAAGGAAGCGGAGATATCAACGCTGTTTTGACAAAAACTTTTAATGGATCAGCCTATAGATTAAAAATTAATAATCCTACCAATATTGATTTTGGACCTGAACGCTGTGACGGAGAAGAACCGGAAGATCCTTCTGATCCGGGTGATGGAGGAGATATGCCTGTGGTCAGCCTACCTTTCCATGAAGATTTTGAAGGTTTGGTCGATTATGAGTCTATCGCTCTGGAAGGCTGGACCAATCAGGATGTAAGCGGAAGTTCTCGTTTATGGGAAGCAAGAAGCTTTGACGGAAATGGATATGCTCAATTAACTGCTTATAATGCCAGTGGAGCTGTTGAAACCTGGCTGGTAACCCCGGGACTTGATTTAACCGATCAGGGGCAGGCTGAATTATCATTTGAAACCAAAGACGGACATTACAACGGAAATCCTTTAAGCGTTTATATCTCAACAGATTTTAACGGAGATGCTTCCGATGCTACCTGGACGCAATTAAATAATGTTACTATTTCTCAAGGACATTCCGGAGGTTATGGCGATAATTTCATCTCCTCAGGAAATGTTGATTTATCTGAATATGCCGGACAGGTTATTTTCATAGGTTTTAAATATGAAGGTTCTAACAGTGGTGTAAGCACTACTATTCAATTAGATAATGTTTCCGTTGATGGAGAAGGTTCTAATGGTGGTGGAGATGACGGCGGAAACGGTGATGATCCTGAACCACCTTCAACTGATGCAACCCTGGCTTTTGCAGGTGCTGATTTTGAAAACTGGCAGGATTTCCTTGATGGATTAAATCAGTTTGGAATCCAGGGATATGCTACACAAAGCTCAGGAACAGGAATAGATGGCAGCGCTTCTCTTAAAATCTCTACAGACCCCGGAACAACCGATGGAAATGATTATGTTTTTACAGCCCTGGCAACCGATGAATTGCCTGCTGATTACAGTCAACTTTCTTTCTATATGAAAGGTAGTTCTGATAAATCCGTTTCTTTAAATCTTTACAGAGAAGACGGAACTTATCATACCTTTAATTTAGGAAGCTTGACTTCAAGCACTACCATCTCCCCTGCTGAAAACAATCAGTATAATGGAACTATAAACACCGGAGGAGAATGGGTTCTGGTAAGTCTGGATTTGTCTTCTATTAATGATTTGAATATTTCCAATACTTCAAATAATTTCTTTGCTCTAAAGATTGGAAGAAATACAAATTACGATTTACATTTTGATAACTTTACTATTGAATAGAACAATCCAAAATCTATAAAAAGGAAAACCTCTTTTGAGCAAAATTCAAAAGAGGTTTTTCTTTTTTATACCCTAAATTTTAATCAAAATAATAAAATGCATCTTCAAGATGCTCAATCCGTGTGCCTAATCTATTTTTAATGATGGCTATCACATCCAATCGGGCTTCCACATCAAGATCTTTGTGGATGATATAATAATCAAAAGCACCCAGCAGAAGTTTAATTTCTTTAGGCTTTATAAAGTCCTGAGGATTTCCAAAATCAGAGGTGCTGCGTGTTTTTACTTCCACGGCGATTACTGTGTTTCCTTTTCTGGCTATGATATCAATTTCCGCTTTTTTAAACCTGAAATTGCGTTCTAAAATCTCATATCCTTTATCAATCAAATAAGAAACTGCCAGATCTTCTCCTTCTTCACCCAATTTATTATGCGCTGCCATGGGTCAAAAATTTTGGTATTAAACTGTTACTCTAAATTTACAGATTAATTCCGGTTGGTAAAAGCTTTCTGTATTTTCTCTTATTAGCGCGAAAAAACTTTTTTACTTCCGGACAAGTAGGCATTATTCTAACTCTGTCTTCTTCAACCAATTTATCAAAAACACATCTCAGAAAAACTTGATCCTGACCGGTTTCTTTCATTTCCTCATTGGCAATCAACTTTGTAAGGAATAATTGTCTTGGTTGTTCAGCATACTCTACACTAATCAACTCTCCGTCTATTTCTGCTTCAAACTGTCTTAAAAACTCATTGTCTTTAATTTCAAGAATCTGATCTACTTTCATATTTTATTCATTTAAAAAAATTCAAAAAAAATTCAAAAAAAACCAAAACAATCCTCTGCAATTAAAATTTAGTTATAACTGCTTTTTTGGATTGAAAAAATTGCATTTTTATCATGGAAGTGAAGAATATTTTTCCTCGACCTTTGGAAATATACGAATTTTTTTTGTAATTGTTTAATTATCAGTAAAGAAACCTATGCCTTCAAAAATAATTCATGTTTATTGTATGCCGGGAATGTCAGCAAAACCAAATATTTTCGAACATCTGCGGCTGCCTGAATCTCAATTTAAAATTCATTGGCTTTCATGGATTCCTCCCTACAAAAAAGAACCAATTGCCGATTATTCAAAACGAATGACAGAATTTATTCATCATCACAATCCTATTTTAATTGGTGTCTCTTTAGGAGGATTGATAGTTCAGGAAATGCAGAAACATATTAAAGTGCGGCAAGTCATTATAATCTCCAGCATTAAAAATAAATATGAACTGCCTAAATTTATGAGATTCGGAAGAAAAACTAAATTGTATAAACTTCTTCCAACCGGATTGGCTAAACATTATTCCGTTTTACTTAAACTTCCTATCGGAAAGAAAAACAAAAAACGTCTTAAACTGTATGAAAAATACTTAGGAGTATTCGATAAAGCTTATTTAAACTGGTGTATAGATGAAATTCTAAACTGGAAGCAAGAAAAACATCTTCCGGGAATTATTCATATCCACGGTGATAAAGATAGATTGTTTCCCATAAAATATATTGACGATTGTGAAGTTTTACCGGGGGGAAGCCACATTATGATCATCACCAGATTCCATTGGATTAACAAAAATTTACCCTCTTTAATTGAAAAACGCCTTTCAGCTAAAACAAATATTTCGTAAATTTCTTTCATTATACTTTCAAATAAATGAGACACATAAAAAATATTTTTGCTTTAATAGGATTTGTTTTAATAATGGGTTTATTAATTCAAGCAGTCAGTCAATCTACCGGTACATCGGAAAACTCTTCTCCAGTGGCTGCAGAAGTACCGACAGATAATTATTCTGCACGTGCTTTGCCACTTCCTAAGAATATTGATTTTGCAGGTGAACAAGTACCTCTTCAAGATCCGGATATCCGAAGAAGACTGGACAGAGAATTATTAGTCAATACCTACTGGCAATCCAATATGTTGCTTTTACTCAAAAGAGCCAATCAATACTTTCCGATAATCGAACCAATCTTAAAAGAATATAATGTTCCGGATGATTTTAAATTTTTAGCTGTAGCAGAAAGTGGTTTAGAGCAAGTGGTCTCTCCGGCCGGAGCAACCGGTTTCTGGCAGTTTCTTCAGAGTACGGGAAGAGAATATGGATTGGAGGTAAACTCTAATGTGGATGAGCGATATCATATTGAAAAATCAACACGTGCCGCTTGTGAATATTTATTAAAATCAAAAGAAAGGTTCGGATCCTGGACACTGGCTGCAGCAGCTTATAACGCAGGAAACAGAGGGATTACAAGACAGCAGGAGCGGCAGGAGGTCAATGATTATTATGATTTATTATTGGTTTCTGAAACTTCAAGATATGTTTTTAGACTATTGGCTTTAAAAGAAATCATGAGCAATCCGAATAAGTATGGTTTTCATTTTACCGAACAAGATCTTTATCATCATATACCCACTTATACTGTTGAAGTAGATACAGCTGTTGAAAAATTTTCAGGTTTTGCCAAGGAATTCGGGATTAACTATAAGATCTTAAAAATCCATAATCCATGGCTGAGAGAGGCTCATCTGAATAATAAATCAAGAAAAAAATATCAGATAGAAATTCCCAAAGAAGGTTATTATACTTACCAGCCTTAATGGAATAAAAGATGAAGCATCAGATTCTCTTCATCTGCTGCTTCATCATTTTAATTTGCTCAGTCATCATATTATGAGTATCCAGTTTTTGAGCTTCTTTTAAAAGCATTTGAGCTTCACGTTTTCGACGTTTGGTCATGGCAATTCCGGCCAGGTTCAAATTGGCCATAGCCCGATCGTGTTTCATAGATAATCCGAGCCTTAAAGCTTTTCTGAAATGTTTTTCTGCCTGAAGAAGATTTTCCTGAGAAAGCATCAGACCGTGCAAATACCAGTAATATCCTTGTTGCTTCTTGACCAGCATCTTTTCAGGATCTCCGATTTTGTCCAGCCATTTTTTAGCTCCTTCAAAATTTTGCTTTCTCAATTTATTGAAGGCCAGCAAAATAAATTCATTTTTAAAATAAAGCAACACAAAAATTCCTGCTATAAGGATCCACATAATTCCATTTCCTATAAATCCTTCAAAGAATTGATAAAAAGCATAGGCTACAATTAAACCGGCAAGAATTAATTTAAGATTTTTATTATACATGATGTTCTTTATATTTATGTAAAACTGAATGAATCAGTAGATTTGTTATTTCTAAAAGAGGCAAAGTTACAAAATTTCATCTCATAAATTGTTTTATTTTTCTTTTGATAAAACAAAACAAGTTGTATATTTGCCACCTGATTTTAAGCGGGGAAAATAAACCCTGATATTAATTAAGTAAAAAAGAAAATATAATGAAAAGGACTTTTCAACCATCAAAGAGATCGCGAAAGAATAAACACGGCTTCCGTGCCCGAATGAAAGACGCTAATGGACAAAAGGTCTTGGCCAGAAGAAGAGCTAAAGGTCGTAAAAAATTGAGTGTTTCATCTGAACCACGTCACAAACACTGATGTGTTGGTTCCTGACATATTTTAATAAAAAAGAAAAAGTGTTGCTTTTGTAACACTTTTTTTTTGTGCAAAAATTCCAAAATCTAAAAAAAATGCCTAAAAACAAATCCTTAAAAAGTATTTTAATCCTTGGCTCAGGGCCGATTGTGATAGGTCAGGCTTGCGAATTTGATTATTCCGGCTCTCAGGCCTTACGTGCTTTACGTGAGGATGGTAAAGAAACCATTTTGGTTAATTCCAATCCTGCCACTATTATGACAGATCCGGCTATGGCCGATAAAATATATCTCAAACCTTTAACCACAAAATCTATTGTCGAAATTCTCAAAGAAAATCCTCAAATAGATGCTGTTCTTCCTACTATGGGTGGACAAACAGCTCTAAATTTAGCCATTGAGGCCGATGAAAAAGGAATTTGGAAGGATTTTGGAGTGCAGTTGATCGGAGTTGATATTGATGCTATTAATATTACCGAAGACCGTGAAGAGTTTAAACAACTGATGGAAAAAATTGATGTTCCCATCGCTCCGGCTAAAACTGCCAAATCTATGCTGGAAGGAAAAAAGATTGCGCAGGAATTTGGTCTTCCTCTTTTAATCAGAGCTTCTTATACATTGGGAGGTGCAGGAGCTGCTTTGGTAGAAACTCAAAAAGAATTTGAAAAAGCTCTTGCCTATGGTTTAGAGATTTCACCTATTCATGAAGTTTTGATTGATAAAGCTTTAAATGGATGGAAAGAATATGAACTCGAGTTGCTCAGAGACAAAAATGACAGAGTTATTGTAATCTGCAATATTGAAAATATGGATCCGATGGGAATTCACACCGGAGATTCTATTACAGTAGCTCCGGCTATGACCTTAAATGATTCTGTTTATCAGCGAATGAGAGAATTAGCTGTCAAAATGGTAAAAAACATTGGGAATTTTGCCGGTGGATGTAATGTGCAGTTCGCCGTCAGCCCAGATGAAAAAGAAGAAATTGTTGCTATTGAAATTAACCCGCGGGTGTCACGCTCTTCAGCACTCGCTTCTAAAGCTACCGGATTCCCTATCGCTAAAATAGCTACCAAATTGGCTTTGGGTTATACCTTAGATGAATTAATTGATTTTAATGCGCCCAATGTTACTGAATATTTTGAGCCGGAGATGGATTATGTTATTGTAAAAATTCCTCGCTGGAATTTCGATAAATTTGAAGGGGCAGACCGAACTTTAGGACCTCAGATGAAAGCAGTAGGAGAAGTGATGGGTATCGGAAGAAATTTTCAGGAAGCTCTTCAAAAAGCAACTCAATCTTTAGAGGTAAACCGAAACGGATTGGGAGCTGACGGAAAAGGATATACAAATTATGAGGCCATTATTCACAATTTGAAAAATCCGAGCTGGGATAGGGTTTTTGTGATTTATGATGCCATACAGGCCGGAATTCCTTTGAGAACCATTCATGATATCACTAAAATAGATATGTGGTATTTAAAACAGTATGCTGAACTCGATGCCCTGGAAAGAAAGATAAGACAACACACTATTGACAATCTTCCTAAAGAATTATTGATAGAAGCCAAACAAAAAGGGTTTGCCGATCGTCAGATTGCTCATATGATGAGATGTCTGGAAAGTGAAGTGTATAAAAAAAGAGAATCTTTTGGAATTCATAGAATTTTTAAAGAAATAAAAACCAGTACACAAGCTCTTCATGACGCATCACCTTATTATTATTCAACTTTTGAAACCGGAAATCCCGAAGAAGATCAAAATGAAAGTCCTGTCAGCGATAGAAAAAAAATTTTGGTTTTAGGATCCGGTCCCAATCGTATTGGCCAGGGTGTTGAATTTGATTACTGCTGTGTTCATGGAGTTTTAGCTGCAAAAGAATGCGGATATGAAACTATCATGATTAATTGTAACCCTGAAACGGTTTCAACAGATTTTGACACAGCTGACAAACTTTATTTCGAACCTGTTTTCTGGGAATACATTTATGATATAATTCAGCATGAAAAACCCGAAGGAGTAATTGTTCAATTAGGCGGACAAACTGCTTTGAAATTAGCTGAAAAGCTCAGCCGTTATGGAATCAATATTATAGGAACCAGTTATGAAGCTTTAGATTTAGCTGAAGACAGAGGAAGATTTTCAACTCTTTTAAAAGAAAATGACATTCCTTATCCTGAATTTGACACTGCCACCACTGCCGAAGAAGCACTTGAAGCAGCTGATCATATAGGATTTCCATTGTTGGTCCGCCCCTCTTATGTTTTAGGAGGTCAGGGCATGAAAATTGTCATCAACAAAGAAGAACTCGAAGCTCATGTGGTAGATTTGTTTCAAAAAATTCCTAATAACAAACTACTACTCGACCGATATCTCGACGGAGCCATCGAAGCTGAAGCTGATGCCATTTGTGATGGAGAAAATGTTCATATCATTGGAATTATGGAACATATAGAACCCTGCGGAGTGCATTCAGGAGATTCTAATGCCTTACTTCCGGTTTTTACTTTAGGAGATTTGATTCTGCAGCAAATTAAAGACCATACAGAAAAAATTGCTTTAGCATTGGAAACAGTAGGTTTAATCAACGTGCAGTTCGCTATTAAAGATGATAAGGTTTATATTATTGAAGCCAACCCAAGAGCTTCGCGAACCGTTCCCTTTATTGCCAAAGCTTATGGAGAACCTTATGTCAATTATGCCACTAAGGTTATGCTGGGAGAAAATAAACTGACAGATTTTGATTTTAATCCTGAATTGCAGGGTTATGCCATCAAACAACCTGTTTTCTCTTTTGACAAATTCCAGCACGTTAATAAACAATTGGGTCCGGAAATGAAAAGTACAGGAGAAAGTATTTTATTTATTGATGATTTAAGAGATGATACTTTCTATGAGCTATATGCCCGAAGAAAGATGTATCTGACCAGATAATTTTTTATAAAATTATTCCCTTAAACCTGTAGATTCCTGAGAATTTACAGGTTTATTTTTTTGATAATCATTCAAAACTTTTGGAAGAAGTCTTTTGTCTCCATCTATTTTATGGTCATAATCCAGTCCCAATAACTCAGCTAAAAGCGAATAAAGATGAACATTGTCAAATTCCTGAATTTCTTTATTCTTTTTAATATCCGGACCCCAGGCTAAAAAAACGGTATTCATTTCAGGTGTATCTTCAGGAAAATATCCATGTGAGCCTCTCATAAAAATAGATTCATACCGGGAAAAATAATTCGGAGCTTCTGCGATCAATACAATATCCCCTATTCGATGATGCTTATCTTCTTTTGTTGAAAATCGATATTTCTTCGGAACCTGATTTTTTAAATAAACAGCATAAGGTTTATTTGCGGGAATTTCCTCTTTTAAATTATTAAAGAGTTTTTCTATTTTATTTTCATCCTCAATAAAAACACTTACATACGTCCCGTTTACCACAACTTCTATATCATCTGAATTTAGATCAGGAACAGCCAATGGTTCTTTTCTGTTGATAGTTGTCATACCATGGTCAGAAACAAAAAAATAATTCACCGGAAGATTGGTTTCCTCTACTGCTTCTACAAGTTTCTCAACCGTTGCATCAGCAAATTTAACGGCAAATTTCGTTTCGAGTGCATCCGGTCCGAATTTATGACCTGCCTGATCTACATCCGGTAAATAAAATGTGATAAAATGAGGTCTTTCTTCCTCCGGCAAACTCAACCAGTCCTTTACTTTTTGAATTCGTTCCTCAATGGTTTTTGTTTCAGCATAAGGAAAATAATAAGAAGGGAAAAAACCGGCTATTTCAGCTTCAGAACCTGGCCAATAATAGCAGGCTGTCAGCATTTGCTGAGATTCAGCCAAACTCCAGATAGGAATACCTCCATACCAGTCGGCATTTTGTACAGCTTTTTTATTTCTCATCGAATAAAATTCCTTCGTCTTCGGATTATACATATTATTACCGACCAAACCGTGATGAGCAGGAATCATTCCGGTAACCAAAGTATAATGATTAGGAAAAGTAACACTTGGAAAAGAAGGAATCATTTTGGCTGAAACTCCTTTGGTTTTCATTTTAAGAAGAAAATCTGTTCCAAATTTCTCATAATAATCATCTCTAAAACCATCGACAGAAATTAAAATGACATAAGGTTTTTGTTGCTGCTCAACAGCATTTTTTCTATTGTTTATTTTGACTTCGTCAGTTTCGGTTTGGGAAAAACCTGAAAAAGAAAGTAAAAAAAGAAACAGGAAAAGATAATTTTTGATGGTAAACTTTTTATTCATATAAATTATCGTTGATAGGAAAGTATTGAATTTTAATTGTTATTCTCTTGTCGGCAATCTCCTCATAAACTCACTCAAAACTATAGCTGTAGCGGTGCCTACATTCAGACTTTCTGTTTCTCTGATTCGTCCGAATTGGGGGATTCTGATTCTGTCGGAAATGAGTTTTTCAATTTCGGGAGAAATTCCGTTTGCTTCATTTCCCATTACTATTAAAGCTTGTTTAGGAAGAACTTCCTGATAGATGTTTTTTCCGTTCATAAAAGTTCCATACACCGGAATATCAACTTGTTTGAGCAATTCTTCCAAATCTGTATAAACTACTTTCACTCTTGCTAAGGATCCCATTGTGGCTTGCACACTTTTTGGATTATAACAATCAACTGTGTCTAATGAACAAATCAACTGTTCAATTCCAAACCAGTCACAAAGTCTGATGATGGTTCCTAAATTTCCGGGATCTCTGACTCCATCGAGAACAATACTTAACTCAACTTTTAAATCAGGCTTAAGATCAGGTATTTTAAAAACTCCCAACATCATTTGAGGAGTAGTCAAACTGCTGATTTTAGACAATTCTCTCTCAGAAATTATCTGAACTTTATCATCTTCAGTAAATAAAGCATCTGTGGTAGTATAAAGCCTTTCCAATTCATAAGAAGAATTTAAAAACTCTTTTACCGTTTTAATACCTTCAGCAAAAAAGAGTTGATTTTTTTTGCGATGTTTTTTTTGATTTAGTTGGTTTATTAATTTAATTTGGTTTTTGCTGAGCATAAAACTTGTATTTTTGGGCCTTAAACTTATTTTTTATTGAAGTTTCTTCATACAAAAATACTATTATTTCTCTTGACCTTAATCTTGTTTTCATGCAATACTGTAAAACGAGTAGAGGATGGAAAATATTTGCTGACCAAAAACAGCATTTATGTAGATGGAGAAAAGATTTCTAACCGGCAGGTTTATGATCAGCTTGCTCAGCAGCCAAATGCTACTTTACCGCTCATAAATTTTCCGCTCCGATTACAGATTTACAATGCTGCCAAACCTGACCCTGATTCTATTTTCTACAGAAAACTCTATAAAAAACCGGGCAGAGAAAAACGCTGGATTAATTTCTTGTCAAAAAAACAAGTAGAACGTTTGGGGCAAAATTATGTGGACTGGCAGAATTTTAAAAAACGTATGGGAGAAGCTCCGGTAATTGTTGATCCGGAAAGAAGTGAAAGATCAGCAGAGCGTCTGAGAGCCTGGTATTGGAATGCAGGCTGGTTTAATTCAGAAGTCGAATTTGATATTGATACTTTAAAAAATAAAAAGGCTCATGTCAATTATTCTGTTCGAAGACATCGCCCTTATGTGTTAGATTCTTTGACCACACATATTGAAAGCAAAGTAGTTGATTCTTTATATGAGCAATACAAACATCTTTCTCTTATTAAAGAAGGTCAGCAATTTGATGCCAGGCGGCTGGGATGGGAAAGAAACCGGCTGACACGTTTGTTTAGAAATAACGGATTGTATTATTTCGATCAGTCTAATATAAATTTTAATGCTGATACTATTGATACCGGACATAAAGCGCTGATCGAAACAGTAATCAGCAACAGAGAAGTAAAGGATAAAGACAGCACTTATTCTGTTCCTTTTAAGGTTCATAAAATCAGTGATGTCAATATTTTTACCAATTTTACGGATGACACTCAACTCCTTCCCATCACTGACAGCATTCACTATAACAATTTCACCTTATACAGTTCAGGAAAATCACGTTATAAACCCAGAGCGCTGACAAATGCTGTTTTTATTCGTAAAGGAGATGTTTATAAAGATCTTAGCCGTTCGCAGACTTATGACAGGATGAATGACATTGGAGTTTTTCAATATCCTGATATTCGTTTCATGGAAGATCCCAGAGACAGCACCCAAACAGATTTGATTGCCAATATCTTTTTAAAATCCCGAAAAAGATATGGAGTTACTTATGATCTGGATGTTTCAAGAAGTAATATTCAGAATTTTGGAATCCGTTTAGGAGGATCTTTACTGGTTCGCAATGTTTTTAAAGGTCTTGAAACTTTAGAAATCGGAACAAGAGCCAGTATCGGATCATCCAAAGAAGCTTCAGTGACTACTCAAAACAGATTTTTTAATATATGGGAAATTGGAGGCGATGTGAAATTAAATTTTCCAAATATTATTTTCCCTCTTAATCTGGAGAGTGTAATTCCCAGAACAATGTCTCCTTTTACAACTTTGAGCGCAGGAATAAGTTTGCAGCACAATATAGGTCTGGACAAACAAAACCTCACAGGAAAATATGGATATCGGTGGAAACCTGATCGTGAACAATCTTTATTGTTTAATTTAATTGATCTTCAGTATGTCAGGAATTTAAATCCGAATAATTATTTTAATATTTATAGAAATTCTTTTGACCGATTAAACAGAATTGCCGCGAATCATGTGGAAAGCATCAATCCTGATTATTTTGAGCAGGAGAATCCTATTTTAAGTCCTGATCCACGACTCTCCATTCCGGATGGAGCCAATGCTTTTATGAAAGATATCAAAGCAGGAATGGATTTTGGTTTTAATAAAGAAGAACAACAAGAAGCCAATACTTTAGTAGAAAGAAAAGATAGGCTGACAGAAAACAATTTAATTTTTGGTTCGAGTTTTTATTACACAAAAAACACCAAAGAAAGCATTTATGACCATCAGTTTTCTCAATTTCGATTACACTTAGAAGCCGTTGGAAATAGTTTATCTCTACTAACCACTGCTTTAGGAAACAAAAAAGATGAAGGCGGAAAACATAGGGTTTCGGGTGTTCGTTTTTCTCAATATGTAAAAGCCGAAATGGATTTCATCAAACATTGGGATCTGGGAAGTCAAAATATTTTGGCAGTAAAAGCTATGGCAGGAGTTGCCATTCCTTATGGAAATTCGAACAGTATTCCTTTCGTTCGAAGTTTTTTCGCAGGAGGTTCTAACGACAACAGAGGCTGGAGACCTTACGATTTAGGTCCGGGCAGCAGTGGCGGTCCCAACGAGTTTAATGAAGCAAATTTTAAACTCGCTTTCAATTTGGAATACAGATTTAATTTATTTGCCGCTCTGAATAGTGCTGTTTTTGTAGATGTGGGAAATATCTGGAATGTGCTTGATAATACCACCGATCCGCGATCGAGATTTAATTCCTTTTCTGACTTGAGAGAACTTGCCGTAGGTTCAGGTTTCGGATTGAGATACGATTTTGAGTTTTTTGTCATTCGGTTAGATTTAGGATTTAAAACTTATGATCCGGCTTATAACAAGAAAAAATGGTTTGAAAACTACAATTTGGCTCATTCAGTTTTAAATGTTGGTATCAATTATCCCTTCTAAATCGTTTATTTTATTAAGTTTGTAACCTAAAATTATTCAATAATATATTATGTCTCATCAGTTTAAACCCGGAGTGGCTACCGGTAAAGAAGTACAAGCCATCCTTAAACACGCTAAAGAGCATAAATACGCACTTCCGGCGGCTAATGTTATTGGATCAAACAGCATTAATGCAGTTATGGAAACTGCAGTAAAGGTAAATTCACCGGTTTTTCTACAATTTTCAGGAGGCGGAGCAGCTTTTAATGCAGGAAAAAGTTTGAGCAATGCAGATATGAAAGCCTCTATTTTAGGAGCTATTTCAGGTGCAAAACACGTACATGACTTAGCCGAAGCTTATGGAGCTACCGTGATTTTACATACAGATCATTGTCATAAAGAAAATTTACCCTGGGTAGATGGACTTTTAGATGCCGGAGAAAAATTCTATGAGAAAAATGGGAAACCCCTTTTCAGTTCGCATATGATTGACCTGAGTCCACAAAGTTTGGAAGAAAATGTGGAGACCAGTGCAAAATATCTGGAGCGAATGAAAAAGATGGAAATGACTCTGGAAATTGAATTGGGTATGACAGGAGGAGAAGAAGACGGAGTTGATAACACAGGTATAGATAATTCAAAACTTTATACACAACCTGAAGATGTAGCTTTTGCTTATCAGGAATTGAGTAAGATTTCTGAGCAACTTCTAATTGCTGCTTCTTTTGGAAATGTTCATGGGGTTTATAAGCCGGGTAATGTTCAGTTAAGTCCTATTATTTTGAAAAACTCACAAGAACACGTTAGTAAAAAATTCAATGTAGGTCATAATCATTTAGATTTAGTTTTCCATGGTGGAAGCGGTTCTTCTTTGGAAGAAATCAGAGAGGCCATCGATTATGGAGTGATTAAGATGAATATCGATACGGATTTACAATTTGCTTTTATGTCAGGCGTACGTGATTATATGAATAAGTATGATGCTTATTTACAAACTCAATTAGGAAATCCTGATGATGAGCACGGCCCCAACAAAAAATATTATGATCCTCGAGTCTGGCTGCGGCATGGAGAAGAAGCCTTTAGAGATCGCTTAGAAAAAGCTTTTGAAGATCTTAACTGTATTGATGCCTTAAGCAAATAATTCTTACATTTGATATTGAAATAGTTGTTTTTATAGAAACAGCTAAAATTTACATTTAATAATTCGAGTATGGCTTGGTTTAGACGAAAGGAAAAAGGAATTCAGACAGATACTAAAAACAAAAAAGACATTCCAAAAGGATTATGGTATAAATCTCCTACAGGAAAAGTCATAGATGCTGATGAATTAAAAGAAAATCTGTGGGTCAGCCCTGAAGACGGATATCATGTAAGAATTGGAAGTAAAGAATATTTTGAAATCCTCTTTGATGAAAATAAATTTAAAGAGTTTGACAAAAACATGTCTTCCAAAGACCCTTTACGATTTGAAGACAAAAAGAAATATCCTGACCGACTAAAAGAAGCTCAGGAAAAAACAGGTCTGACTGAAGCAATTCGGGTAGCTGTAGGAAAATCAAAAGGAGAAGATTTAGTAATCGCTTGTATGGATTTTACTTTTATCGGTGGATCTATGGGATCTGTGGTAGGAGAAAAAATAGCCAGAGCAGTAGATTATTGTATAGAAAATAAAACACCTCTTTTGATTATTTCAAAATCCGGAGGAGCAAGAATGATGGAAGCTGTTTTATCGCTTATGCAAATGGCTAAAACTTCCGTAAAAATAGGTCAGCTGGCAGAGGCTAAAATACCTTTTATTTCACTTTCAACAGATCCGACTACAGGTGGAACAACAGCTTCTTTTGCGATGTTGGGAGATATTAATATTTCTGAACCCGGAGCCATGATTGGTTTTGCCGGACCAAGAGTAGTAAGAGATACTACCGGAAAAGATCTTCCCGAAGGTTTTCAAACTTCGGAGTTTTTATTGGAAAAAGGTTTCCTCGATTTTATTGTCAGAAGAAAACATTTGAAAGATAAAATAAATCTTTATTTAGATTTAATTCTCAACAGAGAAATTAGAAAATAGACTTTCAGTTCCTTTTTACAAAACGGCTTTCTATATCTTTGACATAGGAAGCCGTTTTTTTTTAAAGAATGCCCATTTATTCTTCTTTAAAAACTATGAATCTTTTTTATTCCGGATGGTTTTTAAAAATAATTGATTAATTTTTGAAAAACTTAATTCACTTAAAATGATCGATGAAAAACAACTCCTGGAAGAAGTAAATTATAAAACCGCCCTCAGCAGTGGCCCCGGTGGACAACATGCAAATAAAGCTCACACAAAAGTAATTCTGGAATGGAATCTTGAAGAAACTTCAGTATTCGATGAAGATCAAATCAAACTTTTAAAAAAGAGATTACAAACTTATCTGACCAAGAAAAACATCTTTATTATGTCAAGTGAAGACACCAGAAGTCAGCATCGAAATAAAACCATTGTCACTCAAAGATTTATTGACAGAATAAAAGAAGCGCTCATTCTTCCTAAAAAACGAAAACCAACCAAGCCGGGAAAAAAATATCACGAAAAGAGATTACAGGAAAAAAAACGAATTGCTGAGAAAAAAGCCAACCGTCAAAACCCTTTATTATAGAATTGATTCCTGAACGCAAGGAATTTTCGCCATCTAATAAACTTAAATGTAATGAAGTTAAACTGACAGATAAAAATCATTTTTTTATTTTTTTTCTTAACTTGAAGAAAACTTTCGAATTTCCATTTCCAGAAAGAAAAATAAAAAACCTACCTCATCATGAAACGCACTCCCACAGAAATAATACAAAGTCATTTAAATAAAAGATTAAATGGCGATTTGGAAAATGATATAAAAGAGAATTTTTCAGAAAACATCATTATTCTTTCCGCTTATGGTATTTTTAAAGGACATGAAGGAATTCGAGCGTCAAGTGCAGAATTAAATCGGCTTTTAGGAGATTCGATCTTTAAATATCGAAGGGTTTTAATAGAAGATAATTATGCACTTTTAGAGTGGCAGGCGAAATCAGCAGATAGAGAAATAAAAGATGGAGTAGATTCTTTTGTGATAGAGAATGAAAAAATAGTTTTTCAAGCCATTCATTATACTGTTCAGAAAAGAAAAGAAGAATAAAACTATTTCTTTTAACCAATTCACAATTAATTTTTCTGAATCAAATTAGTCAGTTCGACAAAATCTTCTACCGATAACTGTTCCGGCCGTTGAGAAAAAACAGATTGTTCTTTTAGTTCATCTGAAAGATTAAAAGATTTCAAACTATTTCTCAAAGTTTTTCTTCTCTGTTGGAAACTCGTTTTTACTATTTTAAAAAATAGTTTTTCATCACATTTCAGTTTAAAATCTTCTTTCCTGATTAATCGCAAAACTCCGCTATCCACTTTGGGCGGCGGATGAAAAACTCCGGGAGGAACACTAAAAAGATATTCAGCTTTATAAAAAGCCTGAGTTAAAACAGATAAAATTCCGTAGGTTTTTGTGCCAGGAGACTCACAAATCCGTTTTGCCACTTCTTTTTGAAACATCCCGCTGAAGAAAGGAATCCGTGAACGGTTTTCTAAAGTTTTAAAGATAATCTGAGAGGAAATATTGTAAGGAAAATTTCCGATGATTGAGAATTCCTGATGAGCAAATAAATTATTAAGATCAAATTCTAAAAAATCTGCTTCAATGATTTCAAAAGGTTTTTCTGCAATTTCCGGATGATCTGTTTTAAAATCTTTTTGAAGATAAGCCACTGAGTCTCGATCCAGTTCCATCACCACCAACTCAATAGGTTTTTGCAATAAATACTTTGTCAGCACTCCTGTTCCCGGACCGATTTCTAAAACTCTTGAAGAATATTTTAAATTTAAAGTATCCCCTATTCTCTCCGCGGTTTTTTCATTTTTTAGAAAATGCTGACCCAGAAATTTTTTAGCTCTTACAGCACTTGATAAAGGTTTCTTATTTTTCATTGCGATGAATTACTTCCAGTTCAGATCTAAAATAAACTGCTTTGCCTTCAAATCTCAATGATTTCTTCCGCATTTTCTCTGCATCTTCTTTATAATACCTTTTTAGAGTTTCAAGATCTTTAGTTTGATACTGGACAGAATAGGTTATTCCGCCCATAGCTTCTTTCACCAGAACTTTGGTCATAAGGGCCTGAGAAAATTTTCCGGTGGCTAACATATCAGGAATATGTTCATTTTTCATCCATTGAATCCATTCATCATGAACACTTTCATCAATGTTTATGGTAACATTATAAATATGCATTACTTCTTTTTTTGCCTTTTCAACAAAAATGGTCAATTTATTTTTATAATAAAATTTTCCACCCGGAATTCAGAATCTTTTGTTTATCCTATAAAAAAAGAAAGGATAATTTTTTAAGAAAAGAAACTCTATAAAATCATACTTAATACTTACCTTTCAATCTGCCATAAAAAACTTATATTTGTGACTTTTCTCGAAAGAGGTTTTTGAAACTTGCATTATGAAGAATTTTCGGAACTTTTGTATAATAGCTCATATTGATCATGGAAAAAGCACTTTGGCTGATCGTTTATTGGATGCAACCGGCACGGTTAGCGCTCGTGAAAGACAAGATCAGCTATTAGACAGTATGGATTTGGAGCGCGAAAGAGGGATTACCATCAAAAGTCATGCGGTTCAGATGGATTATGAATTTGAAGGTGAAAATTATATTTTAAACCTCATCGATACACCCGGACACGTTGATTTTTCTTATGAAGTTTCCAGATCTTTGGCGGCTTGTGAAGGAGCCTTATTAATAGTGGATGCAGCTCAGGGAATTCAAGCTCAAACCATTTCAAATCTTTATCTGGCTCTGGATAATGATCTTGAAATTATTCCTATTTTGAATAAAGTTGATTTGCCCAATGCTGATGTAGAGGCTGCTTCTGATGATATTGTCGATTTATTGGGTTGTGATTATGATGAAATAATTCTGGCCAGTGCAAAAACCGGTCAGGGTGTTGAAGACATTCTAAAAGCCATTATCGAGAGAATTCCCGCTCCCAGCGGAGATCCTGAAGCTCCTTTAAGAGCCTTGATTTTTGATTCTGTTTATAATCCTTTCAGAGGAGTAGAGACTTATTTCCGTGTTTATAACGGTAGTATTAAAAAAGGACAGCATATTAAATTTATCAATACAGGAAAAGATTATTATGCTGATGAAGTTGGAAATTTAAGACTAAAACAAGTTCCTCAAAAAGAAATTAAAACAGGGGATGTAGGTTATCTTATCACCGGAATTAAAGATGCTCGTGAAGTGAAAGTTGGAGATACCATCACAGATGCGGATAATCCTACAACCGAAATTATTGAAGGTTTTGAAGATGTAAAACCAATGGTTTTTGCCGGAATTTATCCAGTTGATACCGACGATTATGAAGAACTCAGAGGAGCTATGGAAAAACTTCAGCTCAATGATGCTTCGGTGATTTTCGTACCTGAAAGCTCTGCTGCTTTAGGTTTTGGATTCAGATGTGGATTTTTAGGTATGCTTCACCTGGAAATTATTCAGGAAAGACTGGAGCGTGAGTTTGGAATGACTGTCATTACTACCGTTCCAAACGTTTCTTACCATGCTTTTAAACATACCACTCCTGCTGATGAACCTATCTTAGTAAATAATCCTTCTGACTTGCCTGATCCTTCAAGACTGGACAGAGTGGAAGAACCTTATATTAAAGCCAGCATAATTACAAAATCTGATTATATAGGTCCTATTATGGAATTGTGCATTTCTAAAAGAGGAGAAATAGTTAATCAGACTTATTTAACTACTGAAAGAGTTGAGCTCATTTTCAATCTTCCGCTGGCTGAAATTGTTTTTGATTTTTATGATCGTTTAAAAACAGTTTCCAGAGGATATGCCTCTTTTGATTATTCTCCTATAGGAATGAGAAAATCGGATTTAGTTAAAGTAGATATTCTTTTAAACGGAAATGTGGTAGATGCTCTTTCTGCTTTGCTCCATAAAGACAATGCTTATGAAGTAGGTAAAAAGATCTGTGAAAAACTGAGAAAACTTATCCCCAGACAACAATTTGATATTCCTATTCAAGCTGCTATTGGTGCGAAAATCATTGCCCGTGAAACAGTGAAAGCCCTTCGTAAAGATGTTACAGCCAAATGTTATGGAGGAGATATTTCCAGAAAAAGAAAACTTTTAGAAAAACAAAAAGAAGGAAAGAAGAGAATGCGATCGGTTGGAAATGTAGAAATCCCTCAGGAAGCATTTATGGCGGTGTTGAAACTGGATGAGGATTAAATTTTATCTCTCAACAAGTTCTTTAAGTTGATAGAAAAAACGATTGATTAAACGAACATCTTTTGTAATGATTTCCCCTGAGCCTAACATTTCTCCCTTAAATTCGATTCTTTTATTATAAGATGTAATCAAACTGTCGGGCAAAGAGACATTAACCAAATAAGCATTTATTTCATTTTCTCTAAAAGGTACTTTAGATATGCTTTCTACACTTCCTTGCAAAGTACCAAATTCTGTATCGGGATAATTTTGCAGCTTAACTAAGACCTTTTGGTCAACTTGTATTTTTCCGGAGTTTTGAACAGGAGTTTTTAGTTTGGCTATATAAGATGATTCTTTTGAAGGTATAACAGTAAACATCATTTCTCCTTGTTCTACACTTTGATTTTTAATCCAGTGATTAAAAAAATAAGCTCGACCTTGTATTTCAGATTTTAAAACATATTCAAATTCCCAATCTTTGATGTTTTTCCGCAACTGATTATAAGATTGAATTAACTTCCTTAACAATATGCGGTCGTCACTTGTTTTATTAATAAAAATGCCTCTGGTTGTTTTTTGATTTTCTGCTAATGACTGTTTTATTTGATACAAAGAAGAAGTAAGGTTTTGCAAATCTCTCTGGTTACTAAGATATTCCATTTCTGATTGTTCAACCTCTTGGGATGAAATTACTCCTTTTTGAAATAAACTTTGATTGCGCTCTAACTTTTTCTTTTCATATTGAAGTTCTGAATTTTTAAAAGCAATTTGATTAGTCAAATTATCTAATCTTCTTTCTAATTCCTGTTGTGTAAGGTAAGCCGCCGTTTTATCATTTTCATAAGGTTGTAAGTCTCGATGTAAAGCATAGGTCAAATAATCATTTTCAAAAGCCGCATAACTGGATTCTATATTCCCCAAAAGCAAAATAGGCATTTTATTTATTGGGAAATAAAAATCTTCATCAGTAAATCTTAAAGTATCTAAAGTGGCTTTAAGTAAAATTACATCCTCATAAATAGCAGAATTATCTAAAACTGCTAAAGTTTGATTTTCAAAAACATCCTGACCTTGGTAAACAAAAATGCTATCCATATTGCGATTGGCTTTAGCATATACTTTTTGAGGTGGGATTTCAGTGGTAACCACGGCTTCTGCTGTTATAATATCGGGATATTTAATTAACCAGGAAAGAAATAGAATAAGCAAGATAAGGAGAAGAAATAAAACATTACCATAGCGTATCATCCAATGAGGCACTCGGGTAAGAATTTCTTTAACCTCCTCGCTTCTTAAATTTATATTTTCGAATTTTTCAGGCATTAGTTCCCTAATTCTAATTGATTTTTTACCAAGTGATAATAAGCTCCTTTTTGTGCGGTAAGTGTTTCGTGATTTCCGGTTTCGATGATTTTACCGTCATCTAAAACTACGATTTGATCAGCATTTCTTACGGTGCTTAAACGATGAGCGATGACGACAACAGTTTTATCAATAAAAAACCGATTTAAATTTTCCATAATAACCTTTTTATTATTGGCATCAAGTGCTGAAGTCGCTTCATCAAAAAATAAATAATCAGGATTTTTATAAACCGCTCTCGCAATCAACAGATGTTGTTTTTGCCCTGTACTTAAACCGACTCCTTCCATTCCTATTTTAGTATTATAAGCCAGCGGAAGAGACTCAATAAAATCTTTGATATTAGCAGTATTGACTGCATGAAACAATTTAGACTTATTTATGATCTCTTCTCCTACAGCAATATTTCGAGCAATGGTATCATTAAAAATATAACCTTCTTGCATAACAACACCACACTTCTCGCGCCAAGTTTTTTGAGCTATATTCTTTAAATCATAATTTCCCAAATAAACAAAACCTTCCTTGGGATTATAAAATTTCAATAACAGTTTCATGAGCGTAGTTTTCCCACTTCCGCTTGCCCCAACGATGGCTGTAATCTTTTGAGCAGGAATTTCAAAACTTAAATTCTTTAAAACGGGCATTTCAAAACCCGGATAACGAAAAGAAATAGATTGAAGACTCAGATTCAGATGAGCTGACAATTCTTTGATTTTTTCATCCCCATCTTTTTCTTCATTTTCTTTCTGATGTATTTCTGCCAAACGATCTAATGAGATTCTGGCATCCTGAACCTCCCAAACAAAATTGATTAACTGAGATATAGGTGCATTAAGTTGACCTACTATATAGGTAATGGCTAACATCATTCCTAAGGTTATTTCTCTATTGATAACCAAAATAGCTGAGAGAATAGTAATGATGATATTTTTAACTTCATTAATAAAACTTGAACCTACACTCTGCCATTGCTCTAAGGTCAGGCTTTCTATAGAAATTTTAAAGAGTTTAGCCTGTACATGCTCCCATCCCCATCTTTTTTGAAGTTCTGCATTATGAAGTTTGATAGATTGCATTCCATTAATGAGCTCAATAACCTTGCTTTGCTCTTCACTAACTTGAGAAAAGTTTTTGTAGTCTAACTCTTTCCTTTTTTTAAGAAAAAGCACTATCCAACCAAAATATAAAATACTTCCTACAATAAATACTAAAAATATTGTAGGACTATAATACAACAAGACTAATCCAAAAATAACCAGATTGACCATTGAAAATAAAACGCTCAGAGAAGAAGTGGTTAATATTTTTTCAATACGACGATGGTCATTGATGTGTTGTAGAATATCTCCGGTCATTTTAACATCAAAAAAGGAAATGGGTAACCGCATGAGCTTGATAAAGAAATCAGAGACTAAAGATATGTTGATACGTGTGCTTAGGTGCAATAAAATCCAACTTCGTATTATTTCTATAGCTGTTCTGCCAAAGAATAAAAAAAGTTGGGCTATTAAAATTAGATATATAAAATGAATGTCTTGATTTTTAATCCCTACATCCACTACACTTTGGGTTAAAAAAGGAACGATTAACTGCAAAAGACTTCCTGCCAACAACCCAAAACACAATTGCCAAAGAAAGTTTTTATACTTAAAAATATAACGAGACAGAAACTTAAAACCTAAAGTTTTTTCCTCTTCATATTCTGTTTGATAAAACAATGGAGTGGGATCTAAAAGAAGCGCGATACCTTCTTCTGTTTCAGAAGTAGCATTTTTACCAATCCAATGCTCTAAAAATTCTTGTTGCGAATATTCTATAAGCCCAAAAGCCGGATCAGAAATAAAAAAACGGTTTCTTTTTATTTGGTATAAAACGACAAAATGATTTTTATTCCAATGTAAGATACAAGGCAAAGGCGCTTCTTTTAAGGACAAAAGGTTTATTTTCACCCCTAAAGAATGTAAGCCTATTTGCTCAGCCGCTTCACTTAGAGTTAAAAGATTACTTCCGGCACGTGTAGTTTCGCTTAGATTCCTAAGTTGCTGTATAGGAATATCTTTGCCATAGAATTTTGCAATAATCTTTAAACAAGTCGGACCACAGTCTTTTGCATCTTTTTGTTTAATAAAAGGAAATTTAGTCTTCATTTTTTTTGACCAATTCCTCCATACCATAATACGTTATAGCTTTTTGTTTAAGAGGGTTTGTACTCCACTCAGCCCATTCATTCGTATAAGGATTATAGCCACATTTTAAAGGTTTTGAAAGATCCAATCCTTCTTTATTAAAAGTAGTTCTTTCAGTATAAGCTCGACAATCTGTACAGATATAGCGAAATTCACAATCTCGACACACTTCAATATCATCTTTCGTAATATTCCAATATTTCTTAAATCCCGGTTTTTCTATCGCTTCCTCTAAAGTTGTATCTTTAATATTGCCGTAACTTTCCGGCATAGAAGGACAATTTTTAATATCGCCATTTATGTCGATAGAGATTTTGCGGTTAAGACAGGAGTTGTGATTTAAAGCCTCCGTATACATCATTACGTTTGTTGAAAAAAAAGAGTTCTTTATTACACCACAACTTGTAATGCAAATATTCTTTTTGGTAGATTTAAGAATTAGCGCGGAGTCATTGAATTCTGTTTTTATTAATTTATCTTCATTACAGCGATAAATAAACACTTTGAGCAGCCTAGGATATTCAAACATTATTTCCTGTATCTTTTTAATATTTATTTCTGAACTCCAAGGAAAATAAACCTCAACCGAAATAATAGATGTTTTCATGTTTTTTAATTCCGATAATGCTGATTTTAACAAGCCAAGAGTCATGTGACTATAAAATCTAATTTGGAGAGCTTTACAGTTTAATTTATGCAATCCTTTAAAAATAGATTTAAAATCCGGTATGTCTTTTTCAATATCGATTATACAATTTGTAATTATCGAAGGGCTATAAAAGTTTTCATTTAATTTTAAAAAATTTTCTGGATTTTCATCAAAAAAAACATATTCATTATCAACTAAAAATTCAACATACTCATCAATAATATCATCATAAGCATGTTGATGATGTTCTTTTATTTTATAAACCGTCTCGCCTTGGAATTTCACAAGAATATCATATAAACTATTGGGTATATATTTATATTCATGTCTTCTTAAATCACAAATTACTGATCTATTCGCTCCTTTTACGGGTATACAATCTGCATATCTCACAAATTTACCTTTCATAATTCGATTTTCGAAATAGGTTTCCAGAATAAATCAACTTTTTCAGACCTTATTACTGTTTCATATTTAATCGTGCATCTTTGCACCATTTGTCCCTTTGGGTAAAAAGACTTTTTATCTATTGCAATTTGATAAATAACAGGTTTTTTAGTTTTCATTTTATCTTATAAAAATTTTGCTATTTCTTTTTCTAACACATATTTACAGTTGTAGCTCATATCCGAAAATTGTCCAACAGGATTAATTTCAAGAAAAACAAATTGGTTTTGTTCATTTAATATTAAATCTATAGAACCTGTATTTAAGTTTAGGATTTCCATCACTCTTCTTATCTTTGTTTTAATGTTATGAGGCAACTTAAATGGTACTTCCCTATTCGGTTTTTTATAATTATAATTTCTATAATCAATTTTAGTTTGTTCATCTCTTTGAGAGAAAATAGCTTTGGAGAAAAATTGACCGGCTAAATAAAAAGTTCTTATTTCATATTTTTTCTCTATTTTTTCTTGAAAAAAAGAAAAAGAAAAACTATCGTTTATTAATTCCAAATCAACTTCCTGAGTTAGAAAATTTAAATCCTTATCTTTATATTTTGTATTTATTGGAAATAAAAGTTTAGTAATTAGAGGTGTATTCTGAAAGAACTTTTTTAAATCTTCTTTATTATTAACAATTATTGAACGAGGTATTGTTAACCCTACTTGACTGGCTATAGATAAAACTTCTAATTTATTCAAATCAATTCTGAAAGGATTGCCTAATGTCTTAATTTTATAGGTAAAAATATAGTTTACATAATTCTCAATATACATTTTTGTTATAGAATGATATCTTTTAAAATCTTCTGTATCGTTTTGAAAATCTGAATAATTTATTCTCAAACGATTTCTTCTAAACCAAACAGATGTAATATCCTTAAGATGTATTTTTAAATTTTCAAAATTAAAAATGATTTCAGATAAATTGTCAAAACTAATTGTTATCGGCTCTGTACAAACAATAAATTTTTTCTTGTAAAAACTTAACCAATCAAGTGTTATGTTTGTTGTTAAATCAATTCGATCCGTAATAATTAAAACCATTTAAATTTTATAATAAAGTTTAAATTCTTTATTGCTAACTCGAGCCCGAGAATAATCTTTTTCAATTTGTTCTTTTTCAACACCTAATTGCAGTAATTTATCCTCTGCTTGATCTATCAATTTTTCACGTTTTTTTCTATCGTCTAAAGAGCTGGATAAAACGATGTTTTTCTTCTTATCATTTATCTGTTTTTTTAATTCTTCAACAATAGCTTCAGGTACTCCTTCATCTTGAAGTTCTCTTATAGATTTCATAGGATCCAATAGTTTGGCAAGGTAATCAAATTCTATTTGTGTCAAGTTAGAACCCTTTAATCTGCCTTGATATATCTCGGAAAATCTGAATGGATAGAGCGGATATTCTTCATTTTCAAATACTTCTTCTATATTCACAGGATATTTAAAGCTAAAACCGACTGTACTTATCACTGTTTGCCAATACTCTTTATTGTTTCTGGCATTATCAAAGGCCATTAAAGTATATTTTTGATAATGTTTTTCAGACCAATGTCCAATCATGACGGATAATTTAGGATAACCAGGTTTTCTTGGAATATATTCTGCTCCCACCCATTCCTTTCTATTATCTATTAAGGAATCAAAAATCTTTTCATTATAACGATCTACTTTTCCAACCATCGAATCAAAAACCTCTGCATATCTAAACCTGTCCTCAATATTATGATTATAAACAAAACTATTAAAATCTTCTCTCGCTGTTTGGTCTCTTACCATCATATCATCCATAATATCGAGCAGATTTTCGTCATTTTTTAATTCAAAAGTCACAAAATCATCACCACAATCTTTTTGATAATGAAGTTGAAACTTATACTGATAATCAAGAGATTTTATCTTTTTAAAAAGTTCTAATTTTTCAGGACAAGACTCCACAGCTTCAATTTTTTTCATTATAGACTTGTCGTTGAGATAATCTTGATAAGAAGTTGTATTGTTTTGCACACAACTTATCAGAATTACACAAAGAACTATTAAGATATAGCTGATTCTCATACAAAAAGAAATTTATACAGGCTTATAAAAAGAAGCCGCTTAAATATCACAAATTAGCGACTTCTTTAAATAATCTATTGGCATTAACAATCGGAATGAACATAAGAGGCAACAGGCCCACAAGTTGTTACTACAGATGTAGAACTACATAGCAATTCCCACCCTCCATCACAACTATCAGAATATATATCTGTTTGAGTATCAACATAACATTTTCCGCCCGTACCACAACTCTCAGTTTTTGAAGTTCCTTGCCCTCCTATACAGAATAACTTCTGTTCATCATTAAGTTGATCATTCTTAAACTTTTTTAACTTTAAACTTTCCATAATATTTTTATTTAAAAATTAATTAAACCCATTTTCAGAAACTATCAATTTAGGCCCACCCGTACTGATCCGACAAAGTAATAAACTCCATCATTACAAGGGTCTGAATAAATATTTATTATTTCATCTCTATTCCAAAAATTGCCTGTACTACAACTTTCTCGCCCAGAGGAACCTCCTCCACCTGAAATAGTTCTCAAGTCCTGATATTTAATCTTATCATCTTGAAATTTTTTAAGTTTTAAACTTTCCATAACTTCTAAAATTTAAAAATACCTACTCATTAAAAAGGCTTTTCGGTTACCGCCTTCGCTTAAAATATAAGCTTTGATTAATCACCTAACGTTAAGCATTCACAAATGTAGATAAATATTTTTCAATAAAATTAACAAAATTAGTTCTAATTTACCTATATTTGGTTCTAAATTATTCCATTTCGTAAATTATGAAAAATCTGTTAGGTGAAAAAATCAGAAAAATTAGGGAATTAAAAGGGTATAGCCAGCAATATGTTGCTTCGCAGCTTAACATTTCACAACGTGCTTATAGCAAGTTAGAGCGTGAAGAAATTAAATTAGACTGGGATCGCATTTATCAAATATCTAAAATTTTAGAAATAGAACCTGTAGATTTAATTTCTTTTGACGACAGTTTTATTTTTAACAATTGTCAACAATCAGGAAAAATGAACACCATCAACAATTTTCCGGCTGAATTAAAAGAGCAATTGAAAATCGTATTGCTGTCTTAACTGAAGAAGTTGCTTTTTTAAGACAGATGTTATTAAATAAGAAATAGTCCTCTTCTAATTCAATAAAAGTAATAATTGTCAGAGAAATTATTACTTTCTTTTCTAATAAAAAGCTCATTCTTAAGAAACCTTTATAACCTTACTAACTCTTGTAGATCCTATAAAAGAAGCAATAACTCCTAAAACCATAATGGTTAGAAACACTATTAAAAGGTTTTCAGGAAGAAGAATCACAGGATAGGGAAGATTGTGAGTAATCATTACCAATCCGTAATGTTGCTGAACAAGGACGATAATAATTCCTGTTATAAGTCCTAAAACTCCTCCTATTAAAGTTAATAAAGAGCCTTGCAGAAAGAATATCCGGCGGATACTTCTCACTCCGGCGCCAAGATTAAATAAAGTTTTGATGTTTTCCCGTTTGTCAAGAATAGCCATTACGATAGCGCCTCCCACATTAAATAAAGCAATAATTAAAACCAGGGTAAAGATCAGATAAACAACCAGATTTTCGGTATTGAGCATTTTATAAAGCTCATCATTGAGTTCTATTCTATTTTTTATAAGAATTTCTTCCCCAAAAATTTCTTCTAATTTCTCTTTTACTGCTTTTTCTCTCACCCCCTCTCTCAATCTAAATTCTATTCCTGAAACTTCATGTTCTTCCAAACCCAAAAGTCCGGCTGCAAGAGATAGGGGCGCAAAAATATATTTATCATTTAATTCATCATTTATATTATAAACCCCAACAGGAATAGTGTTTAAAGTTGTAAAGGCTTTGGAGGGATCAGTAATAATACCTTTTCCGGGCTTAGGAACTCTTAATTCAAGAATATCTCCATATCCGCTTAATCCCATAGATAATTTTCGGGCAATCTCAATTCCCATAACTACATGAGACTCATCCTGATTAAACCAGGAACCTGCGATAATAGAAAGGTCGGTAGCCGTTACTTTATTAAAATTAAAATCAACCCCCTTGATCATAGCCGGCATACTTCTGTTATCAAAAGTAAGCAGCACTCTCTCTTCAGCTACCATAGAATAAGATTGAATTTCATTCAACTCTCTCAACTGTCTTCTTTGAGAAGAATCTACTTTGAAATATTTTCCTTTGGCAGGCATGATTTTTAAATCCGGATCTATTTCATTTGTATATTGAACACTAAAAGCTTTCAATCCTGCAAAACCGGATAATACAATCAACAAAGCCAGGGCGCCGGCAAAAACTCCTATTCCTGCAATCATGGTTATAATATTGATTGCATTATTGGAGCTTTTAGAAAATAAATACCGCTTGGCTATGTAAAAAGAAAATTTCAATTAAAGCTTTTTACGTTTATCCAGTAAATCAGGATTTTTAATAGGATTGTCTTTACCTTTTATAGCTTCTTCAATTTTGTTGATATACTCTATGCTATCATCCAAATAGATTAGAAGTTCAGGAAATTTCCTCATTTGATGTTTTGTACGCTGTGCAATTTGATTTTTAAGATGTAAACGTTGCTCCTGTAATTCTTCCATTACTTCAGTTGCTTTATCATTTGGAAAAACACTCAAATAAGCCTTTGCCAGAGAAAAGTCAGAAGTAATCCTCACTTTTGAAACACTTACAATTACACCTGAACGACCTGCATTACGCAGTTCATTTTGAATAACTTCCGCCAAATCATGTTGAATCAGCTTAGCGATTTTCTTTTGTCTGTTTGTTTCTTGTTCCATAAATACAAAATTACATTTTTTTATAATGAATCCGTGAAATCATGAAAAAGAAAAGCCGAGATCTTCTCCCGGCTCCATCTATAATATTTTGAGAAGAAAATTATTTTCTCAATTCTTTTAGTTTTGCTTTCAAAGCCTGAAAAAATCCTTTTCCGGCAGGACGAACTTCTTCAAATTCAATAGATAACATTTTTCCTTTAAACTCTCCGGTTAATTGTTTTCCGTTTTCCATGGTGAAATCAAAATCTAATTCATACACATTTCCGGATTTATGGATATTTACCTTTCCTGATTCAGCTTCTACATCTTCATCATAATCAAAATCAACTAAATCTCCATCTTGAAAAGTATAACTTAAGTTGATCACTACTGAGGCCTCCTCAACAGTATAATCAACATTATTCCACCAGTCTAAATTATATTCTCCGGTCTTGGGTTTGGAAGCATTTTGAGAAAAAAGATTAAAATTAATAACAGAAATTTTTTCTTCTTCCGGCACAAATCCTTGTATAGGATCTATACTTAATTTGGAAGTGATTAAAGAAAATTCATATTCTGTTGAGCCGTCATCACTCCAATAAATACCTTCATTATCCACAATACCCGATTTTATATTATAAGTTTTTCCATCATAAGTAAAACTTCCGGATCCGGATGGTGCAGGTACTTCTTTATTATCATCATCACTGCTACAAGCAGCAATGCCGGCTAAAAGCACAAATAAAAAAATAAATTTTAGTTTTTTCATTTTAAAAATTATTAGTTACGGCTGCAAATATACTTTTAAAAAGTTAAATACTCTTAATATAAAAGCATGATTTTTAGAAATTCTACAAAAGAAAAATTATACTCTTCTAATTTCTTTCAAATTCATAGCCACTACAGCTATCAGGATTAAAGCAATCCCAATGAGTTGATATATATTGACGTTTTCTTTTAAAATTAAATAAGCTAAGCCAACTGCCACAGGCAATTCCATAGAGGTTATAATTGCTCCTACTCCAAGATTTACTTTGGGCATTCCATAATTGAGTAATAAAGGAGGTAAAAAAGCACCAAAGACTCCAAAAAATATTCCCCAGGTATATAAGACATCAGGATTAAAATTATTGATCAGAAAAGGAGGTGTTATAAGACAGACTAAAATCAAAGCTCCTAAAGCCATGAATTTACTTCGGGTTGTGGTCGAAAGCCCAAGACCCACTCTATTTGTTGCAAAAATGGTGATACTATAGGAGACAGCTGCTAAAAAACCTAAAAGCATTCCTCTGAAATCAATATGAATATCTGAAAAAACAAGATTTGTGGCCAATACAGTTCCTGCCAAAACCACAACCACAGCTATAATTTTCATAGCATCAGGTTTTGTTTTATTAAAAATCGCATCTAATAAAACACCAATCCACACGCTTTGCATGAGCAAAACAATAGCAATGGATACTGAAATATATTGAACTGCCAGATAATAAATAAAAGTAGTAGCTCCCATTGTTGCTCCGGCCAGCATCAGATTTCTGATGTTTCGGGGAGATGGCTTTGGGTATTCTTTTTGATTTTTTCTTTTGCGAATTAAAAAATCTGCAAGAAATAAGGCGGGAGTTCCAATTAGATATTCAGTCAGCGTAATTTCATACATATTATACCCATAGGTCTCCGCTAATTTCACAAAAGTGGTAAGCATTCCATAACTGGCGGCACCAATAGCTACTAATATTCCTCCTAATAAAGTTTGATTTTTCAAATGGAAAAAATTTAAATAAGAATATTTATTTTTTAATAGAGTTTTCGTGTTAAATCAAACATAATCTTTGAGGGATTTTTATTTTCATATAAAATTTTATAAACCGCTTCAATTATAGGAATATCTGCGGGCTTAGAAAGTTTGGAATTCAATACATAAGCACATTTTGCAGCATAATATCCTTCTGCAACCATGCTCATTTCTAATTTAGCATTTTTGACAGTATATCCTTTACCTATCATGGTTCCAAACATTCTGTTTCTACTAAAGGAGGAATATCCGGTCACCAACAAATCTCCTAAGTAGGCTGAATCATTGATATCACGATCGGTTTTATCAATGTTTTTTATAAATCTTTCTGTTTCTCTGATAGCATTGCTCATCAAAACACTTTGGAAATTATCACCATATCCTAAAGCATGATACATGCCTGCAGCAATGGCATAAATATTTTTTAACATAGCTGCATATTCTGTTCCGATCACATCTTTGCTAACAATACAGCGTATATAATCATTATCAAAAATATCGGCCAAAAATTGAGCTTTCTTTTCATCAGGACAAGCAATGGTAAGATATGAAAGTCTTCCTAAAGCAACTTCTTCTGCATGACAAGGTCCTGAAATAACTCCTATGTTTTCATAAGGAACTTCATATTCATGATGAAAATGTTCTCCGACAAGCAAGCCGGTTTCAGGCACAATTCCTTTTATGGCGCTATAAATCACTTTATCTTTTAGTGGTCTTTTTAATTTTTCCAATTCCGAATACAAAAAGGCTGAAGGAATAACAAAAATCAGATAATCTGCTTGCTCAACTGCTGTATTTATGTTGTCAGTAAGAATTAGTTGTTTAGGATCAAATTTTACCGAACTGAGATAGTGCAGGTTATGATGATCTTTTTTAATATGTTCAATAGCTTCTTTACTTCTCATATACCAATGCACCTGCGGAAGAGATTCAGTCAATATTTTTACTATGGCGGTGGCCCAGCTTCCTCCACCTATAACAGCTATATTTTTATTTTCCATCCTACTTTTTTATTGGCACCAAAATTACATAAAAAATAATAGAGCTTCTAAACTGAACTCTTAACTCTTGAAATACTTTAAATTCATCTACTCTCATAAAAACTTTAAAAAGAAGTTTTGTCATTGGGTTTGACTAAAAGAAGTAGTATTTTAGCAGCTGAACAAATTAGAATAAGAAGCGGAATGAGCAAGCAAAAAGAAAAAGAATTAGATAAAGAACAGGCTGCTAAATTAAAGGCTTTACAGGTCACCTTAGATAAATTAGACAAAACTTATGGAAAAGGTACTGTAATGCGCATGAGTGATCAGGCTGTTCAGGATGTGGAAGCCATACCTTCAGGTTCCTTAGGTCTGGATATTGCCTTAGGTGTTGGGGGTTATCCACGCGGGCGGGTAATAGAAATTTATGGTCCTGAATCTTCCGGTAAAACGACTTTAACCTTACATGCGATAGCAGAGGCTCAAAAACGAGGAGGAATAGCCGCGTTTATAGATGCTGAACATGCTTTTGACAGATTTTATGCAGAGAATCTGGGGATAAATTTAGAATCTCTAATTATTTCTCAGCCGGATAACGGAGAACAAGCATTGGAAATTGCAGATAACCTTATTCGTTCGGGAGCTATAGATATTATAGTTGTTGACTCTGTAGCAGCTTTGACACCAAAAAGCGAAATTGAGGGTGAAATGGGAGATTCCAAAGTAGGACTCCATGCAAGATTAATGTCTCAGGCTCTGAGAAAACTTACCAGTAACATTAGCAAAACAAATTGCACGGTGATTTTCATTAACCAGTTGAGAGAGAAAATCGGTGTAATGTTTGGAAATCCAGAAACCACCACCGGAGGAAATGCCTTGAAATTTTATTCGTCGGTGCGTTTGGATATCAGACGATCTACTCAAATCAAAGACAGCAACAGCGAAGTAAGAGGAAACAAAACGCGTGTAAAAGTCGTGAAGAATAAGGTTGCTCCTCCTTTTAGAATGGCTGAATTTGATATTATGTACGGTGAAGGAATTTCTAAAGTCGGAGAAATTATCGACATAGGAGTGGATTATGAAATCATCCGAAAAGCCGGATCCTGGTACAGTTATGGAGAAACCAGACTTGGTCAGGGGCGTGATGCAGTAATCAGTTTACTTAAAGACAATCCTGAATTAATGGATGAATTAGAAGAAAAAATCACTGATGCCATCAAACTGGCTCAACAAGCTTAAGTTTTTAAACATTTATATCATTTTAAAAGCCTTTCAGTTTTTTTGAAAGGCTTTTTGTTTTAACGTTTTAAGGTGAAGTTAGACCTAAAAACTCTTGATTCTCCATTTACTTTATACTCTACCTTAAACCAATAATCATCTGAAGGCATATTTCTTCCATTAAAGGTTCCATCCCAACCTTCCCCGGCAGGTTTTATAGAATTTATTAATTTACCAAACCGATCATAAATATAAACGACTGCTTCCGAATTATTTTTTAAATCTTTAATATTCCAGTAATCATTAAATCCGTCTCCATTAGGAGTAAAAAACTTTGGATATTTTAGAACCAAAACGCTTACTACTGTTTCTCCACATTTGTCAGAGATATCTTTTACTCTAATCGTATGTAATCCGGATTCAACATCATAAAAATAACTATCGGTTTGGAATGGACCGCCATCAAAGCTGTAAACAAAAATTCCGGTTTTATTTGTAACATTTACTTTTATTGATGCTATATCTTCAAAATCTTCACTTATTGTCCAGGCTACTGCTAATGGTTTACTTGACTCTCTTACCTGAACAACAAAAGGCTCATAATCACAATGATCACCATTGTTTTGCCCGATTTTATTGGCAATAACGGTATATTCTCCAGCTTCATAAACTTCAAAATTTTCACCTGTATGTAATAAATCACCTTCTTCATCGTACCATTCGATCGTATAGAATTCAGGATTTATACCGGATTCAAGAATTGCCGGCTCTATAACTTCATTTGTCCCTTCAATAATACAAATCACCTGATCATCAATATGCATTTCAAGAAGAGGATTAATAATTAAATCAAATTGCTTTTCATCAAAACAATCAGGATTATTCACAGCTTGAGCTCGAACATAAATTGAATATTCTCCGGGTTTAAAATTATAATCTTCCGGATCTATTTTTTGTTGTCCATTAGGTTCTCTATAATAACCTATTTCCCAATCTTCAAATGACTCATCGTTAAGTTCAGGTAATTGATAACTTCCACAAATTACTACATCATCAAATTCAGGCAATACAGGTGTTTCCGAAATAACTACCTCAAAACTTCTTTCATCAGTACAAACAAATCTTTCTCCTTTCTCTGCATAGACATAAATTGTTTGAGTTTCAAAAATGGTATCATTAGCAAATAACATTTCACCACCTGCACCGGGTTGTGTGTAATAATCCCCTTCCTGAAGTTCGGGTAAGACATAAAAATCACAAGATTTTACATCAGCGAATGAACCAAGATTGACATAATTGACATAAACTGTAAACATCTGCTCACTCTCGCAAAAAGGTTCCTCCTCTAATTTGTTATAAACATAAAGGGTTTGGGAGGTATATAATTCCTGACCAGGATAAATCATACTGCCCTGGCCACCCGGCTCTGTAAAAATTTGTCCATGAGCGGGTTCAGGAACCACATAAGGTTCACAAGTATAGATATCTGTAAAGTTTGAAATGGGTGGATATTCAAAAAACTTTATATTAAAATTTGTTTCGTTTTGGCAACCATCTAAAACATTATTTATATAAATTTTTTGATCTTCTTCTATAACTTCTCCAGGCATCAGAAGATCTCCACCTCTATTTGTTTTTGTAAAATATTCTCCATTTTCCAATTCAGGTAATACAAAATACCCTCCTTCACATAAATTGACATCTTCCAAATTATCTACTTCAGGAATAGGTTTAATGGTAATATAAAAAGATCTATAATTTGTACAATTAGGAGAACTGGTAGTTTGAGTATAATAGTAAATCTTTTGAGAAGAGTTGATTATTGTTCCTTCAGGAATTTGTTCACCCTGCCCTTTCGGCTGGGTGTAGTAACCTCCAACTTCAAGTGGAGGTAAAACATATCGACCACAAGCTTCCAAGTCTTCAAACTCAGGTACGATATTTACTTTAAAACTTGCTTCATTGCTGCAAACTCCATCATCTCTAAAAATATAGATTGTTTTAGATGCAGTAATCAAATCTCCGGCTAATAATTGTTGTCCGCCTCCATTCGGTTGCGTATAATAATTTCCTCCGCCCAAAATCGGTAATTTATAAGAATCACAAACAATAACATCCTGTGGTTGATCTACCGCCGGAATCGGATGAATAATGACCTCCATAAGGTCATCTCTACACAATTCCCCATCAACTTCAGCATAATAAAAAATATTAGCAGTACTTGTGATAAGGGTTCCCGGAGGAATAACTTCACCCTCGCCAAAAGGTCCTTCCGGAGCTGTATAAAATTGTCCTGCAGGAGGGTTGGGCAAAACAAATTCGCCACAATAAGTACCCGAAATATCAAATTTATTTATCAAGGTAACACTAAAGGAACTTTCTTTAAAACAGCCGGTTTCCTCATCTACATTAAAAATGTAGTAAGTTCCTTCCTCTTCTATTATATCTCCCGGAAATAAAGCTATTCCTTCTCCTTCACTTTCAGTAAAATAATTACCGTGTTCAATTTCAGGTAATTCGAAATATTCACATTCAATAACATCTACTATTTCACTGACAAGAACCTCCGGATTTTCAAAAACTTCAAAATTAACAAGATCAAAACATTGAGAATTATTCACATCACTAAGCCTTACCCAAATAGTTTTAGATTCAAATCCGCTTGAAAGAGAATAAGAATCAGGCGTTAAAATGGGAGCTGACAACACATTATCTTCAAAAAATAAATCATAATAGGTTAATTCTAACTGATCTGCATCCTGTCCATTTAAAATTGACTCTTCCACTTGAGTTAAATCAATTTCATATCCTGAGGAAGAAAAACATACTCCAATGCCATCTGGTTCAGCTGCAATTATTTCGTCATCCACTTTCAATGAGAAACTGTACAGCGCATCACAAAAATTTTCATTTTCTGTATTTAAAATTTTCAAAAAGATTTCTTGGTTTTCTGCAGCTTGATAATTACCAATTTGATCATCCGGTATAGGATTATTATTTTCTGCATCTTCCCAAGAAGAATAATAAACCACTTCATAAATATCAGAATCAATTCCTAAGGTGGTCGTATTATTCTCTGTTAGATCATAAAAATTCTCTTCTAATCCGGAGTCACAAACTGATAAATCTTTAGGCGGCTCTATAAATAACTCATGAAAAACCACAGAATCTGTCAATTCACAATTACCATTTATTTTTTGAATCATCACTTCATAAGTTCCCGGTTCAGTCACCATAATACTTGAAGAGCTTTCAGAAATAATTTGAGAGTCTTTTTTCCAGACATGACTATATTCAGCAACAGATAATCCGGTAGATAGCTCTACCTCATCACCTGAGCATATATATTGATCTTCTCCCAAATTAAAAGAGGCATCAAAACTTGCTGCCTCTAAAAACACAGCTGAATCATATTTGGCATCATTTGAATCACCAATCACTAATCTGATTCGGTAATTATCGCCTGGAACCATATCTGATTTTGCTGTCATTACTTTAGTAAACCCTCTCATGTTTACAGAAGAATTTTCCGGATCATCTACATTATAAGTATCAAAAAATCCTGAATTCATAGAATTACAACCTGAATTAAAAGCCTGGTCTCTTATGTTTTTAACTGAGACGGGAGTTGATGTTCCTGGTATAACAGCCAGATTTTGAGCTTCCCCAGTATCTAAATTAGTTACTATGAAAGCAAAAACATCACTTGAAAGACATTGCCACTCTCCATATTCATTGGAAGCAAATAAAAAATTGAATTCGAATTTATCAGAAAGAGGAACAAAATCAAACTCAAAATAAGCTACATCTGTGATATTTGTAGATTGTCCGTCTGCATTATTAATATCCATCAGAAAGGAATCACTATTGCTATTTAGCTGGCTACTCAGGTTTTCACCTGTATAAGGTCCTGCAGAATAAGCTGCCCTCCCACTTCTGATGATAACTCCTTCTTCCAGAGGAAAATCACTACCATTGGCATTAAAATAAGCTACTGCCGCAGCGGAGGAACGTGAGGCATTGGAAATCTCTAAACATCCATCGTTTAATAACAGTTCAGCTAAATCCTGACTGCTAAAAGATGTATTATCCACTTCAATTCCTTGACCATACTGCACCCCATGAATAAAACAAATTATTACCATTAGGATGACTCTCAAGAAAACAAGTGGTTTTCTTAAAGGGTATATATTTATTGTATTGCTTTTCAAAGTCTTTTATTTGATTGGTTAGCTCAAAAAACATTCAACTATTTCAATTTTCTTTAAAATTAAAAGAAATAAAACACCTATTCAGTAATTTTTTTATAAAAATTCTATATATTTCTTTTAAAGCTCTTGTTAATAAATTACAATATTATGAACTTTCGTCCACTTAGACAAACATTGTCGCTATTGAACTATGATAAAGTTTTCCAAAAAGAAATTTAGAGCAAAAAGTTTTTTATTTAAGCCTGTTATTATCTGTAATATTTCTTTCAAAATAAACCATAGATTTATCTCCAAAACACCGAATAAATCTCCTTTTGATTTCTTTTTATTCAAACTATTTTTTAACTTTCCCATTTGCAGTTCCACCGATTTGGAATCTGCAATTAGGTAAAGACTATTAAACCAATAATATTTTTATATATGAAGGAAACATTTGAAAGATTAAGTAAAATCACCGCTCCGGTATGTGTTACTTTGGTTCTAAGAACTCACAGAGTTCACCCGGAAAATGAAAAAGACATTATTCTTTTAAAAAACATGATTGCTGATGCCAGCAAAAGATTAGAAAAAGAATATGGCCAGGATATCGCCAAACGATATTCTGAAAAATTAGCTAAACTGGCTGAAGATATTGATTTCCGTCATAATGATCATGGTCTTATGCTATTTGTCAATGATGATGTAGCAGAATATTTAAGACTTCCCATAAAACTTCACAGCCGGATCATTTTAGACACTACTTTTGCTACCCGCCCGATTGTGAGAGCTTTACACAGATCTTCTCATTATTATATATTGACTTTGAGTAAAGGTAAGGCAAGATTAATGGAAGCTGAAAGTGACGCTTTGGTTCAGGAATTCACTACAGGTGGTTTTCCGGTGGAAGATCAAAATCTATTGAAATTAGCCAGAGCTGAATCTTCCAAAGCAGCCAGAGTTACTAATCTTACTCAGGAGTTTTTCAACCGTGTTGACAAGCTGGTGAATAATATCCGTCGTCAAAACCCTTTAAATGTAATTGTGTATTCAGAAGAAATCAACTATCACGATTATATGAAAGAAGCCGATAATCCCAATACTATTATTGGGCATGTTCTCCTGAAAAACTTTGATGAAAAAGCTTCGAATTTAGTTAAATCCGTTTGGCCGAATGTTGAAGAATTAACTCTGGCCAAAAATCGTTCGAGAATTGCAGAGCTTAAACAAGCAATAAACACGGGAAGATATTTGGGAGACTTGAATGATATTTGGGAAGCCGTTCAAAAAGGAAGAGGAAGAACTATTTTTGTGGAAGAAGGTTATTTCCAACCGGTTAAAAATGAAAATGGAATTTTGACTCCTATCTCATCTGAAGAAATAAAAGATAAAAATGACATCAATGATGTAGTTGATGATATGATAGAATTCAACCTGCAGTTTGGAGGAGATGCCGTTTTCCTTGAAAAAGGAAGTTTGGAAAATTTCAATAAAATTGCTTTGGTGACCCGCTATTAAAATAGCAGAAATTTAAAATTTATAAAAGCTCCCTTATTTTTCGGGAGCTTTTTTAGATTCTATATCTTTTATTCACCCTGCATTTGAAGAACAGGATTGGGATTGGAAACATCCATAGTTGGAACCAGTCCGCTGGCAGGCATATAAATAATCTGAGGTAAATTTCCTTTATCTGCTAACTTTTCTAAAGTTCTGATAAACAAATATTGATTATAAGTAGAATTAAGCGTTCCATTTTCTATTCTCATGGCTTCTGCCATACCTTTTGCGCGCTCTACCTCTGCCTGAGCATTTAATTTTTCTGCTTCCAATCTTGCACGCGCTTCTTCTATGAGTATTTTTCGGTTTTGTTCAGCTTTTGCCATTTCAGCTTTACCCGACATTTCTTGCTGCCAAACCCTGTAAGTCGGTATTCCAAACATTAAAATAACAATTAGAAGAATTAAACCTATACTAATTCCTATTAAAGGTATTCTCATTTTTCTGTTCATTATTAAATATTTTATTGGGTTCTTTTAGATTTTAATTTTTTCCTGTTGTCATAAGATCTGGTGTCTATCAGTTTATTATAAGGATCTACACCCACCTCAAAAGGTTCTTCATCAACAATAATTCTAAAATCATTTTCAATGTCAGTTATTTTCACTTTTTCCAGATAAAGAACCTTTTCATCTAACTTTCCAGGTTTTTTATCTTCTGATTTTCCAAAAATTCCAATTTCAATATAATCATTCAGAGGTAGAGATTTGATTTCTTTTTCCCTTTGATCTGTAAACAATAAAGAATCCCCTCTGGTATTTACATAACTTCTTTCTCCCTTTTCACCGGATCTGTATTTTGAAACTATAGCTTTAAAGGAAACTTCATATTTTCCGCTTTTTAATTTTCTGCTTTCAGCTTTTTCAATATAATTATCATACAGCGTAATGGTTTCAAACATGTCTTCAATCATGTACTGCAGAGAATCCGGAACAGCTTTCTTTAGTTCATCTACTAATTCTCCTGCTGTTGTATAGGGAGGTTCCTGAAAAGCAACTTTTTTAATATAGTTACTCAATACCTGATTGAGTTCTTTTTCCCCCATATAATCACTTAATGTATAAAAAACCAAAGAACCTTTGCTGTAATGAATATATTGTTGATTTTCATTATACATCAGCGGAAGTTCTTTTATACCCTCACCACTTCTGCCTGACAAATATTTATCCAAAGCTTCTTTCAAGAATTTTCTCATCTGTCCTTTGCCATATTCATGTTCTAAAACTTTAAGAGAACTATATTCAGACAAACTTTCTGAAAGCATAGTAGCTCCCTGAACATCAGCACCAATCACCTGATGGGCCCACCACTGATGTGCCAGTTCGTGAGAAGACACAGAAAAAGGATAATCTACTGCATTTTCATCTTCATCATCTACATCAGCTATAAATCCGATACTTTCTGAAAAAGGAAAAGTATTGGCAAAAGATTGGGCAAAACTTCCTGAAGTAGCCGGGAATTCTATAATTCTGGCCTGATTAAATTGATAAGGTCCAAATTCTCTTGTAAAATATTCAAAACTTTTCTTCAAACTTCTAATCATCCTGTCCACATTATAAGGATGAGCTTTGTTATAATAAATCTCAATATCTATATCTTTCCATTTTTCTTTTTCTATTTCATATCTACCGGAATTATAAGCATAGAAATTCAGAATTTTTTGATCACCCATGCTGTAGTGAAAATATCTTCTTCCATTTTCCTTCCATTCCTTTTGAAGATAACCCGGTGCTATAGCAACCTGATCTTCATCTGTGCTCACAATAGTTTCAAAAGTTACCCAATCAGAATCATTTCGGATATAGGTGTTTTGACGAGCTGCCCAATCATCTTGTGATGCCATTCTTTCTTTGGGCGGCAAATTGTATTTTTCTCTTAATTGAGTATCACTGATTTCTCTTTGTGCAGAATATCCAAGAGAAGGAAAAATAAAATTATTAATAAAAGTTCCGTTCCCCAACACAGGAGAATTATTTCGCAGAATGGTATTGGGTTTATTCTTCACTTTAAATTCCATTGTTGCAACTTCTCCACTGTCTAAAGATTGTCTCAAAGTGTAAAGCGTAAAACCTTGAATAGTATCTTTAAAAACCATATCAGCTCCTTGTATATTAATCTCATTGATTAAATCTTTATCAAACATAATCAACAGACTATCTACCGGCTGACTGTTTTTATTTTGCAGAACATATTTTCCTTTTGCTTCAAAATCTCTGGTTTTCGGAAAAATATCCATATCAACCTTTACATCGACGATTCTTGGCAAAACCAGGTTTTCATAAGATTTATACTTTTTCTCATAATCTACCTGTTGTAATTCTTTATCTTTTGCAGAATAATAAGGATGTAAAATGGTATTTTCATAATATAAATAACCTCCTAATCCAACAAATCCTAACAAACCAATTAGAGCAGGTAAGATAATTTTGATATTGGCTCTTCTTTTAGCGAAAAAGAATCTGTCTTTAAAAGTGAAAATTCCTCTTCTCCAAAAAAGAAGGGTAATCCCACTTATAAAAACGGTGAACAAAAGCCAGTAAACAACATACACATAAAATTTAGGTAAACCACTTCCAAAAGCATTCAGATCTGAATAACTGGGTCGTGGAAGTTTATTAAAAAAGAAAATGGCTTGTTCAACACCTAAAGCAGAATATCTGTCTCCAAAGAGGTAGAACAATATCAGCACAAAAAATCCTACTATATAATTTTTAAAAACTGTTTGAACAGCCATGGCCAATCCTGCCCAGATAATGAAGTAAAACAGAGAAATAGCAAAAATACTTTGCAGATAAAGTTTTAATTCAAATTGGTAATATCCCGAATAAATTTGAAGTATAATTCCGCTTAAAATGACAACAGACAGCAGGAGAATCTGCATTAACACAAGAGCAAAATATTTCGACATAAAAAACACCCAATTAGGAGTAGGTGTCACATCTATTAATTCGTTCATATTAGAAATATTTCCTCTATGAATTAACAATCCGGCTCCCAAAAAAGTATTGGCTATAATAAAGATTTCAAAAGCTCCAATAAGAGGTGCAAGCATATTTTTTGTAACCGGCAGGGTCTTGGTTCCGTACATCATACTGGCAAACGAACCAACAAGGAGCATACTTAAAATACCTATACCCACTAAAATTAAAAACACCCGGTTTTTCACCAGAGTCCGGAAATTTGATTTCGTCAAAAACCACACATTATTCCAATAAGTTTTAAAAGAGAAACCATAATTGACTATTGGCAAACTGATCTTGAACAAACCAATAGCCGGTTTGGACGAAACTGAAAGTTCTTCTTTTTTCTTTCTCAATTTTAGACTCCAGCCTTGTTCAGAAAAATTAAAAACACTGAATAAAAATGCTGCAAAACCGAGGGTTACTCCAAACCAAATCAATCGATTAATTAAAAACCATTTTCCAATGGGAAGATCAGCTGTATTATATTCATCAATTGTCCAGTATTTGGTGTAATAACTTAAACCTTCCATTCCGGACGGATCAATGAGAATAGCTAAAATTTCATTTTCCATATCGGATGCAATATTGCTGACCACTCCTAAAATCACCACAATGGCTATCACAGAAACAAAACCGACATACACATTTCTGGCTAAGGTAGTCAACACAAAAACAATCATTCCAATCAACAGCATATTGGGAAGAATGTTGATCAGATAAGCCTGAGCGTAATTCCAATAATGATTAGGACCCAACAATTCAGGATTCGCCCATGGAAGAAGAGTAGCAACAAAAATTCCAAAACCTATAAAAAAACTAACGATGAGGGTGATTAAGAAAGAGCTTAGAAACTTTCCTAATAAATAATTAGTTTTAGTAAAAGGATAGGAATAAAAAATCTGATGCATATTATGTTTATAATCCTTATAAATAGATGCACCAATAATTGTGGGAAATAGAAAATATAACAATCTGTTGACTCCTTCGATGAGCAGATTAATCATCAAAGGTGAATTCATTTTATTTAAAGAAGTGGTAGTAACTGTAACGGCATCAAAAAATCCGAGAGAACTTCCCATAAATAAAAGTCCCAGGAAAAAAAAGATTCCGGAATAAAGATAAAACTGCCAGCTTTTCAACCAGCTTTTAAATTCAAAAGAAAAAATAGTTTTAAACATGAACCGGATTTTTAAGTGCTACAAAATAAACATCTTCAAGATTGGGTTTAACTTGTGAAAAGCCTTTTTCCGCAAGGGAAATTTCAGAAAAAACCCGTAGATTTAAAGAGTTATCCTCATTATAATTACTGGATAAAACATTTAATTCTTCATTTAATTTGTCAGCTTCTTCTCTACTGACAGCTTTTTTCCAGATCAGACCATTCAATTTATTTTGGGCTTCTTTAGGAGTGCTTTTATCGAGAATTTTCCCCTGATTTAAAATAGCCATTTCATTACATAAATCTCTTACATCATCTACAATATGAGTAGAAAAAATAACCGTATTATTGGTTCCTATTTCTCTGAGAACATTTAAAAATCTATGTCTTTCAGCAGGATCAAGTCCGGCTGTAGGTTCATCTACAATAATTAATTTTGGATTATTTAATAAAAGCTGAGCAATGCCAAATCTCTGTTTCATTCCACCGGAATATCCACTGACAGCTTTTTTACGAACATCATATAAATTGGTGATTTCCAAAACATAATCTACAATTTTTCTTCTTTCCGCCGCCGAAGAAATTCCTTTTAAACGAGCGAAATAATCAAGTAAGCTATCTGCAGAAATATTGGGATAAACGCCGAAAGATTGTGGAAGGTATCCCAAAATTTTTCTAAAAATCTGAGGTTCTTCAAGAACATTTATATCTCCAAAAAATATTTGTCCGGTATCGGGTTTTTGTAAAGTTGCAATTGTTCTCATCAAAGATGATTTCCCGGCTCCGTTAGGTCCGAGTAAACCGAACATTCCTGCACCGATTTTCAGATCTAAATTATCAATGGCTTTCACTCCATTTTTGTAGGTTTTATTTAAATTCTCAATGATTAAATCCATATTAGCTACTTGATTGATTTATATTAAAGACGAAAAAGATATAAACTTGTTACATTTCTTTTAAATTCTTCCTTATGATTATTAAATGATTTTTTTAATTAACACTTTCGACTTTCCTTAGCTTCTTAAACATCTATATTTGTATTTTAGCCATTTACGCTTTTAATCCTATGTCTCAATCTTTCGGTAAAAAAGAAAAATTAAAGGGAAAAACTGCTATAAAAATCTTGTTTGAGCAAGGAAAGAGTATAAGAAAATTTCCTGTTCAATTAATTTATTCTCCTCTTCCAAACATTCAAAACCATCAGGTTGCGGTTTCAGTGCCCAAACGAAATTTTAAAAAAGCTACCGATCGAAATCGTCTAAAAAGACAAATGAGAGAAAGTTACAGATTAAACAAACACCTGGTTAAGAACTCTACTGAATATTATGGAATGATGTTCATCTATACAGCTAAGGAAAAGAAAGATTTTGATTGTATATTTACGAGCGTTCAACAACTTTTAGAAGAATTTTCAAAAAAGACAGAATCATGAGAAAATGGATCTTAATCGTTTTAATAATCATTATAGGAGGTGCTGCTACTACCTATAAATCCAATTTTTTTGAAATTGCCAAACAGATAGAAATTTTCACCGATGCTTATAAACAAATCAACTTAGATTATGTTGATGAAGTCAATCCTGCTGAACTTATGGATGTTGCCATCACTTCTATGTTTGCTCATCTTGATCCTTACACAAACTTTTGGAATGAACAACAGGTAAAAGAATCGAGATTATTACGTTCGGGAAATTATACCGGAATCGGAGCCAATATCGAAAATCGAAATCAGGCCATTCTAATAAAAGAAGTTTTTGAAGATTCTCCTGCCGACAGAGCCGGATTAAAAGCAGGAGATGAAATCACAAAAATCGGCGAAACTTTAGTTTCAGATTTTCATGACGATGCAGGTGAATTGTTAAAAGGAACTCCGGGAACAGAAGTTCATCTTACTTTTAAAAGAAGAGGTGAAATTAAAACTACAAATTTAAAAAGAGAAAATGTCCGGCAAAAACTTGTTCCTTTTTACAATTTAGTGGAAAATGATATAGGATATATACGATTAACTGAATTTGGAAGAACTGCTTCTACAGAAGTAGCCGACGCTTTAAAAACTTTAAAAGCACAGGGCGCAAAAAAAATCATTTTAGATTTAAGAGGAAATCCCGGCGGATTATTAACCGAAGCTGTTCATATCTCAAATTTATTTCTCCCCAAAGATCAATTAATTGTTTCTACTCAGTCTATTGTTGAAAAATATAATCAAACTTATCTTACTCAAAGAGAACCTATAGATCTTGATATGCCCGTAGCTGTTTTGATCAATGCTCATTCAGCTTCTGCCAGCGAAATTGTAGCCGGCAGTATGCAGGATCTGGACAGAGGTGTGGTAGTTGGCGCTCAAAGTTTTGGAAAGGGTCTGGTTCAAAGAGTGCGTCCTTTAAAATACGGATCACAAATGAAACTGACCATATCCAGATATTACACTCCCAGCGGAAGATGTATTCAAGCCTTGGATTATGGACATAGAGATGAAGACGGAAATCCGTTAAGAGCAAAAATAAAAGATTATAAAGCTTTTAAAACCAAGAATGGAAGAACGGTTTATGATGCCGGAGGAGTCATTCCTGATATTCAGTTAGAATCTTCTGATATTAGTGGTATCACTCAAGCTTTAATCAATGAAAATATAATTTTTGACTTTGCTACAGAATATTATTATCAGAATCAATTGAAAGATGTAAAATCATTTAAATTTTCAGATTCAGATTTTAAAGATTTTAAAAAATATTTGCAGAAGACAGATTTTAAATATGAAACTGAATTCGAAAAAAACATAAAAAAAGCATTTGCTGATGCTGCAGAAGATGATTTAAAAAATAAAATTCAACCTGAATTTGAAAAATTTTTAAAGAATATAACTGAATTGACCTCAGCAGAAGTTGAAAAAAATAAAGTTCAAATTATACAACAACTATCTGATGAAATTCTAAAACGATATTTATATGAATCCGGATTTTATGATTACTCCTTAAAACATAATCCTGAGATTCAAGAGGCAATCAGAGTCTTAAAGAACAACAAAGAATACAATCAGATCCTTAGCAAGAAATAAATTTGCGCAGATGATTTTCTTTCATTTTTCTGATTTACTTCTGTATTCTTTTATCTTTGGGCACAAATAAAACAGCATGAAAAATTTATTTATCTTATTTCTTGGATTGCTTACAGTTTCCTGCCAATCTGCAAAAAGTCAATCCGAAAAAACCTTAACCGCTCATGTAGAAAATATAGATGACGGCACCTCTGTTTATATTTCTGAATACGGTGAAGGAAATAAAGTTGTAGCTTTAGATACCTTAAATATTAAAAACGGAAAATTTATTTTTGATTTTCCCGAGAGAGATTACCAGACTTTAAACAGCATCAGAATAGATGGCTTAGACGGTTTGGTCTATTTTATTAATGAAGCCAAACCTATTGAGTTGACTCTTTTAAAGGATGAAGATAATTTTTTAGTAAACAATCCTGATATAAAAGCCGGAGAAGCCAACACACTCTTTGTAGAATATATGGCTTTTTTAAATGAAACTGAAGAAAAAGTCTATCTGGCTGCTTCAGAATATTCTGCTGAAGAACTTCTAAATCCTGCTGTTCAGCAAAAATTAAGAGAGCTGGAGAAAGAAGCCGGATCAGAAATCACTGCCTACAGAAGAAAAGCCATTAAAGACCATCCAAATGCTTTGTCTTCTGCTTATATTCTTGCTGATTTATTTAGTTCTAAAGCAGTTTCTCCTACTAAATTAGAAGAAATTTATGAAAGTCTTTCTGAAGAAATCAAACAAACATTTATCGGTCAGGAATTAGGTCATGCAATTTCCCCTACAGAACCGGTTAAAATTGGAGATATCGCCCCTGATTTTACAGCAAGAAATCCGCAGGGCGAACCTGTTTCATTAAAAGATATTTTAAATCAAAAAGGAAAATATACACTCATAGAATTTTGGGCTTCATGGTGTCCAAATTGTCATGATGAAATGCCTAATGTGGTGGAAGTTTATAATCAATATCACCAAAAAGGACTAAATATTATTGGTGTTTCCATAGATAATGACAAATCTGAATGGGAAGAAGCTATACAAGAATTTGGCATGAAATGGCCCCAGGTATCCAATTTGAATAATTGGCAAGATCCTATTGTCAGAAAATATGGAGTAAATTCTATTCCCACTAATTTTTTGCTGGATGAGAATGGAAAAGTAATTGCCGATCATCTCAAAGGAAAAGAATTAAAAGAAAAAATAAAGGAGCTATTGGATTAAAACTTCTTTATTAACAATATTTTACTTCTAATAAATTGGGAGCAAAATCGAATTCCGTAACTTTGTGAGTTATAGAAAAATTGAAATAGATTATGTACAGGTATTTTTTATTTTTTATCGGGATATTATTTCTGACTGTTTCCTGTCAGACTTCTGAAACCAAAAAAGGAAATTCCTTGGTAGCTGAAACTCCAGGAGTTGAAGAAGGAACAGCTGTTTATCTTCTGGAGTTAGGAAAAGGAAGTCAGCCTATAGCTTTAGATACAGCTATGGTGAAAGAAGGAAAGGTTGAGTTAACTTTACCAAAAGTAGATTTTCAAACTTTAAATTTTCTAACTGTAGAAGGAAAGACTGATAATTTACCTTTCATCAATGAAAATCGTCCTTTACATGTAAGACTTGACCCTGAACAAATCAGAAATTCTGAAGTGGAAGGCGGAAAAGCCAATGAAATCTTCAAAGAATACTGGAATGTTTTAAATGAAGCCAATCAGAAATTCATTGCGATGACTGATGGTTTAACTCAGGATGAACTACAAGATCCTGCAAGTCAACAACAAGTTCGTCAACTTCAGCAAAGATTGGAAAAAGAAACTTCTGATTTCAGAAAAAAAAGCATTAAAGAAAATCCTGATCAATTTACCAGCATCCTTCTTTTTAATGATATGATGCGCAGTCAGCAAGTGCCCCAAGCAGAAATGAAAGAACTTTATGAAGGTCTGTCGAAACGAGTACAAAACACTTATATCGGAAAAGAAATCGGAACAGAATTGGCCAAATCAGATGCTGTTGCCATCGGGAAAAAAGCACCATCCTTCTCAGCTAAAACCCCTGAAGGAAAAGAACTTGCTTTAGAAGATGCTTTAGGAAAATATACTTTACTTGATTTTTGGGCAGCCTGGTGTTTACCTTGCCGACATGAAAATCCTAATATTGTAAGGGTTTATGATCAATATAAAGATAAAGGTTTTGAAGTTTTAGGCGTTTCTTTAGATAAAGATCGTGATAAGTGGCTGGAAGCTATTCAAAAAGATAATTTAACCTGGAATCAAGTTTCAAACTTGCAGTTTTGGCAAGATCCTATTGCCCAGGATTATAATATTAAAGCTATTCCTGCTAATTTTCTTCTGGATGAAAACGGAACTATTATTGCCACAAACTTAAGAGGAATGGCCTTAGAAGAAAAAATCAGAGAATTACTGGATAATTAAATCCGAAAAAAAATTGATTAATGAAGCTGTCTTTTGGAAAGGCAGCTTTTTTTATTCTCCTCACCCGATTTTATAAAAGTGATTGCAGAACGTTCAAGCAAATTAATGGTATGGATTTTAAAATTTGCTTCCGAATTTTATGAGCTACTCTTCGATTTGCATTTTCCGCGTGATACGTAAATATCTGTTTTAAACTCTTAGTGGCAAATTCAGTCCAGGTTATTTTCATTCATTACCAATTTGCTGATTCTCTTTCTAATTCTTCTTGCGATTTAACTCGTCCATTCTCATAATCTCGCTCTGATGTTTGGATTCTCTAAATCAACTCTTCAATAGAAAAAGGAGGAAGATCAGAATTGTTCGTTTCGGGATTTTTATTTAAAATATAGTTCTCTATTTTCTCAAAGAATTTTTCGTCTTTAAGTTCAGCAATATAAGTTATCAAATTAAGTTTTCTGGTTTGGAAATCCGTAGCAGCCATAATTCAAAATATTCATTATCAAAATTACGAATAAAATCACTTAACCAATTTGTTATTTAAAAGAATGAATGAAACTGTTTTTTGGAAAGGCAGCTTTTTTATTCTCCACCCATTTTCTAAAGGTGATTGCAGAACTTAAGGATTTATCTATATTTGTTATTCCGAATTTACCTGCTAATTATGCAAAATCTTGTTTTAATTTTCGTAATGCTCTTTCTGTTCTCTTGTTCTTCAGAGAGCAATTCAGGCCCTTCCATAAAAGGAGAATTTGACAAAGCAGAAGAGAACACAAAAGTATTTCTGGGAGAATTATCAGAAGGAAAAACTTTGATTTTAGATACGGCTGTTGTAAAAAAGAAGAAATTTAAAATTAATTTACCTCAGGTAGAAGAACCGGCCTTATATACTTTATTTTTTGAAAAACCTTTTTCATCAAAAAGATTGTATGTTATTAATGAGAATGCTTCCATTCAATTAAAAATACATGCAGACAGTTTAAATAGTTCGCAAATAAAAGGAGGAAGCGCCAATCTTCTTCTTGCTGAATATATGGAAAAACTCAATTTAGGGGAAAGAGAATTAAGAAAGTTAAAATCCAATTATTCTGATCAGGAATTGCGAACTCCAAGAGTAAGAAATCAGATCAACATAAAAAATGTTGAATTAAATAACAGAAATACGATTTTTAGACGACAATTTATAGATGAACATCCTGATCAGCCGGTGAGTTTATTGGTTTATGCTGATTTAATTGATATGCGAACTGCCCCGCTCAATGAGATGCAAAGGCTTTATAATAAACTTTCTCCTGAACTTAAAGAAACCGGTTTTGGAAAACAACTGGCAAAAGATTTTAAAAACACAGATCCTCTGGCTATAGGAAACATAGCTCCAACTTTTAGTGCTCCCACTCCGGAAGGAAATATTTTAGCTTTGGAAGATGCTTTGGGAAAATATACCTTAATAGATTTCTGGGCTGCCTGGTGCGGACCCTGCCGCAGAGAAAATCCTAATCTGGTAAGAATTTATAACCAATATCATGAAAAAGGATTTAATATTCTGGGGGTTTCTTTAGATCGAAATGAACAAAGCTGGAAGCGAGCTATTGAACAAGATGGATTGATTTGGGATCAAATATCAAATTTGAGTTTTTGGAATGATCCAATCGCCAGACAATATAAAATCAGGTCTATACCCGCCAGTTTATTATTGGATGAAGAAGGCAGAATCATCGCAAAAAACCTCAGAGGAAGAAGTTTAGAATTAAAAATAAAAGAACTTTTAGATCCTTAAACCTGTTCAACTAATCATCAACTTTTTAATGCCATTTTTTATGAAAACAAAATTCCTTCTTATTAGTCTTTTATTAATTATTTTTACTTCTTGTAAATACAATAAAACAAAATCCGGAGAAGAAAATCATTCCTCTGAATCTACAGAAACCACCGAATGGAATGAAGAACACATTTTTAATCTATTTACTGAAAATGAAGGTCTTTATGCACAAGCAGATTTAGATTTGCTAAACGATAAAGATTTTAAATTAAGAATGAAAAATCTGACAGATGACAATTATGATAATATCATAGAAAATTTTAATACAGAAACTCCTATTGTTTCAGATAATGAAGTTTATAAATTTACGGGATGCAAGCAACATGATTGTCCGAGTTTTTTTACAACTGTTTTGTATGATGCCAAAACGCGTAATATGAATATTTTGGTCAGCGAAAACGGAAAAGTAAAAATCTATGAAGAAAATGGTAAAATCACGCTCACCAAAGCTTTAAGAGCAAAATAATTATAGCTGAATTTCCATTCCATCGGTGGCAGGAATAATTTGCACATCTTCTGTTTCCAAATCTTCCAAAATTTTAAGAGCTTTTGGAATATCATAAAAAAACCATTCTCCGAAATGAGTCAGGATGATTTGATTGGTGAAAGGTTTAAAAATCCGTATTAAATCCGGCACTCCCGTATGTCCGTAAATTTTATCTCCATGCCTGTTGATTCTTCCTCCTTTTTCAATAAAGGTAGCTTCTGTTATCACAGCATCTACTTTTGGAAGATTTTTTAATTCAGCTTTTTCAATCCAGGCAACATCTCCAGTGATAAAGAGTTTCTTGTTATTTCTCTCAATTAAATAAGCCAAAGATTTCAGTCTCAAGGCATGAATAACAGGAAAAGGCGTGATGGAAAATCCATTTATTTCGAATTTCGAAGTAATCACCTGAAGTTCAGGAATCAATTTATTTTCTTCAGGTCCGAAAAGTGGAATTTTCGGATCAAAAACTTCTCCATCAAAAACAAAAAAAGCGTGATCAGGATGAAAAATGGGTAAAGACAATAGCCTCAGGATTTTCTTTGAGATACATCTCCTCTCCTACATCAAACAAAATCCGATTGTCAATTAAAACCCCACTGAAGTTTTTATGCTTTTTAGCAGAAGCTTTAATCTTAGCTTTGGTTCCTAATATTTTGATTTTCATTTTATTATTTCTCTCTCAAAGTTTTTAAAGCCACCGCCCAGTCTTTTACTTTGGAAAGTAAGGTTTTTGCTGCTTTTTCAGTTATTTCATTGGGATGGAATTTTCCATCTTTAATAAATTCAGCTACAAAAGGAATATTGACCGCTTCCGGCAGAGGCATCATTCCTAAAGTAGTAACCGGAAGCTTGATATGCTGAACAGAACGGGTTCCGGCAGAAATTCCACCATAACTCACAAATCCCATGGGTTTTGCATACCATTCTTTATTCAGATAGTCCAGCGCATTTTTTAAACTGGCCGGCATACCATAATTATATTCAGGAGTAACCACAATAAAAGCATCTGCTTCATCTATTTTTTTACTCCATTTCAGTGTATGTTCATTTTTATAATTCCCAAGTTTTGGATGTTCCTCTTCATCCATAAATGGGAGATTTATTTTTTTAAGATCCAGCACTTCGATGTCAAAATCACTGTTTTCTTTTGCAAAATCGACAAACCAATTGCCTACAATAATTCCTTTACGCCCGGGTCGTGTGCTGGCGATTATTATTTTCAGATGAAGCATATTAATATTTTTCTAAATTATATTTATCGGCTAACTCTCCTGTTATTCTGTTTCCTTCCTGATCTAAAGTAAAAAGTTGATTTTCTCCTACAAAAAATTGAAAAGCAGGTTCATCTTTATCTTCCGGCTGAAGCGTTATTTTTTGTCCTGAATCATCCCATTCAAATTTTCCTTCTCCTTCAATTTCAGTATCTCTATCCAGATAAATCATTCGGATTCTGTAAGTCATATTTTCATCCAGCTCTAAAGTTGTTTCAATTCCGGGACAATCTGCACAAGGCAAAGTTCCATGATAAGTTCCCATCCAATCCAATGAATTTCTGCTGTTGTGAGCCGGATCAGCCACAGGATCTGTTTGCGTATCTTTCCATTCATTTTGTGGCATTTCATCCTGAAGGTCATTAACCGGAGTTTGTTGTTTTCCTGAATCTTTACAACCTGAAAAGATGACAAACGACAAACATGCAAGGGCTAAAACTTTAATTTTCATGATTTTTTAAATTTAAATTTGCTTCTAAAAATAGGATTCTTAAATTTTAAATCCTTCTAATTAACTAAATTTTCAAATCTTAAACGTTAAAAAGCAAAATACTTCCTAAACCTGCTTTCATAAAATGAGAAAAATTGTAAATTAGCAGCCTTAATTGTAAATTAGCAGCCTTACTTTTTAAATATAAAAATGGATATTTCAAAATTATTAGGTGGTGGATTAGGAAATAAAGTAATTACCGGTATCAGCCAACGATTAAACATGGAGGAATCTGAGACTTCCTCTGTGGTCAATGCAGCAACTCCTGTTATTTTAGGAATGCTAAAAAGTAATGCTTCTTCTGAAGGCGGAGCAGGCAGTCTCTTAAACGCTCTGAATCAGCACAATGGAAATATTTTAGACAACATTTCCGATTTTTTTAATCAACAAGGAACTTCAGAAGGAAAAGATATTTTAGCTCATATTTTAGGAGATAAACAAACAGCTGTAGAAAATCAGATAAGCAGACAAACCGGAGTTTCCAAAGGCAAAATAAATAATGTAATGGCCTTACTTGCGCCCATAATTATGGGACAAATTGGAAAAAAGGTCAATCTCGAGAATATCTCATCCGGACAAGGAATCAATGAACTTTTAGGAAACATTATTGAAGGTTCAGATGGCGGAAATATTCTGGGCTCGATAATGGATAGCGTAACCGGAAATAAAAATAAATCCGGAAAAGGTCTGGGAGATATGCTGGGCGGAATTTTAGGAAAAAAATAAAGTTTATTTTATTTTATCCTGAATGCTTTCAATAATTTCACGAATATTTTTATCGGGTTGAATAACATTTTGAGCACCCCAAAATTCAGGATCTTCAAATCCTAAAATATCATCAGACATAACTACTGAAGGCTTAATTCTTTTTAACTGCTTTTTGTCAAAAAATGGTTGTTCTCCTCTGTTGGTAACAGCCATTTCTGTCTGAATGGCATATTGAGAATTAAATAATTTTCCTCTCCAATTAACTCTGAGTCGGATAAAAAACTGACCATAATTAAAATACCAGATTCCGTCTTTCTCTATATATTCTGCCTTATAATTCACTTCCAAAGGAGTTACTCTTGCTCGTCCGGGCTTTTTCACCACCAGCATAGCAGCAGCTGCTCTTTTATCATCTACATTTAAGTTGTAATCAACTTTTATAAATGAATTGGTTTTGGCATCAATAAAAAGCCTTCCATAATACCAGGGTAAAGATTTATCGATTTGCTCAAAATCAATCACAAAAACAAAATTCCCTTCTATTATGGTCGATTCCTCAAAGGAGAAATTAAAAGCACTTAAATCTTTTCGGAAAAAAAGAAATTCAGGATAAGAAGCCAGATCCAAATATAATCCGGAGTATGGCCCCCCTCTTAATTTTACTGCTAAAGTATCTAATCGTTTATAATCTGTTCTTTTCCTGCTCTTAAAAACAGATATTTCTCCTTTGGTGCCCTGTGTCCATTTTTCCTGATCAATTTGAATTACAGCTTCTCCAAGCATAACATTTCTCCTGCTTTTATCAATCTTCTCTCTGTAAAAACCGATTAGTTTTTCCTGTCTCTTATCAGCTTTATGAATTGCTTTTTCAACAATTTCACGCGGATCAACTCCATAATAAAGAGCTACTTCATCTAATTTTTCAGCTTTAGAAGCTTCAGGCTGCAGGGTAATTTCAGTATAATCCTTATTAAAAAAAGTCAACTGAACAGATTTCGGTTTATAATCAATTTTGAAAAAACCTATTACAGCTTCTTTCTGATCTTCTGGAACCTTAATGGTAAATTCACCCTGATTATTAGCTAAAGTAGAAATATTGGTATTTTGAACAGAAAGATGTACTTCAGGAATAGACTTTCCGGTTTGAGCATCTATTACTTTTCCTTTAAACTCAAGATAATCAGATTGACCGAAAATGAAACAAGAGCTTAAACCAAACAGAAGAAACCATATTGGAATTAAACTTTTCATTGTGTAAAGTTTTCTCTTCTTTTAGAAGAAATTCACCCTACAAGTTAAGCATTTTTTGTGGATTTTTAATTTTTTATTAATAAAACTCAATGAAAAGAAAATTATTCCGGGAATAGATCACTCTAAAATCATATCTCTATATCTCATAATGGTAGTATATCCTTTATCTTTAAAATATTCTCTTTCTTCGGTTCCTCCTGTGGCCATGATGAAATCTCCACCCCAGGCTCCCAAACTTTTAATAATTCTTGGATAATCGGGAAATAAAGTATTTTGAATGGTGTGAAGCTCAATAACATCAGAAATCAGTCTTTCATGCTGATCGATTAAATCTTCAAAAACAAAAAGATCTTTGGCGGTTAAAATTTCTTGAGTGAGTCTGTTAACTTCTTTAATGCTTTCTTCTTTATTCCATGGATTTAAGTTTTGATATCGAAAAATAGCCTCTCTGGTATTTTGTTTTTTTCCTAAGTGAACAAAAAAGATAAATTTTTTAAAATCCGGATTAAAATCTACTCTTTTTATAACAGGCGCCTGATCAGGTTGTAATCGTTGATATAGTATTGGTCCATGTTGCTGAGCACATGCTATATCATAACCACTGCCGCCAAAAGTTTTTTGAGCCAGTTGAAATGCATCTGTTTTTGCCCAGGAAGCAAGATTATTGATTAAAGTAGAAGAAGAACCCAGGCCCCAGATTTGAGGAAATTCAAGTCTGTTTTTAAAAATATATCCCTTTTCAGAAAAAAGTTCAGGATTTTCTTCTAAAAGAACATTAAAAATATGAATCAGATTTTCTGCTGCATCTTGATGTTGAAAAGAAGAAGAAAAAGGAACATTTTCAAATTTATTTTCTTTTAAAACCAATAGAGTCTCAAACCATAGTTTGCCCTCATCAGTATAACTTTCCCAAAGAATTTCAGGCTCCTCGATTTCTTCCACACTCATACTTTGTCCAAAATGACAAGGTAAAGCCAGGGCTTGAGCTCCATCAATTACTAAATATTCGGAAGTGAGCAAAAGCTTTCCGTTACTGTGAAAATTCTTTATCATTTATTCTCTGTTAATTTCTTCTGAGTTCTAATATTTTCCAACTGATCAAGCACTGCTGTATGAGAAACTACATTTTTCTTAAAATATTCAACAATAATTTCCCTTTCTTCTTCAGTTGCTTCATGCTGATTGAGAATATTGAATAAGTGCATCTTCATATGTCCTTCCTGAATTCCGGTGGTAACCAGCGAACCTACAGCTCCAAAATTCTGAGCCAATCCTACTGAAGCAGCTATCATCATTAAATCTTCTGCTGATGGATTTCCTAACATTTCTAAAGCTAAACTCACCAAAGGATGCAAACTCGTCAATCCTCCTACCGTTCCTAAAGCTAAAGGTATTTCTATCCAAAAAGAGAAAATTCCATCTTCTATTTTTGCTGAGGTCAAACTTGAATATTGACCACTTCGTGCAGCATAAGCATGGGCACAAGCTTCAATGGCTCTAAAATCATTTCCTGTTGCCAGAACCACTGCATCTATTCCGTTCATAATTCCTTTGTTGTGTGTGACTGCACGCTTAGGTTCTATTTCTGCTATTTTAATAGCTTCAACAAATCTTTCAGCAAATTCGACAGAAGATTTTTTATCCTTCATTAAATTTTCTACAGGTGCAGATACCTCAGCTCTTACCAAACATTCAGGAACATAATTAGATAAAATAGACATGATTATTTTTATCGGCTGCTCTTTAAATCCGGGTTCCGTCCAAGAATGCTTTTCAAAAGTCTCAGCAATATGCTCTAAACAAGAATTAATGAAATTAGCCCCCATTGCGTTAGCTGTTTTAAAACTACAATCCAACTGGTAGTAATTGTCCAGTTTTTCAGTTTTATCTTTTAATTCTATATCAAGCAATCCTCCCCCTCTCTTTTCCATATTCCGGGTCAGATGTTCTACAGATTTTTTTAAAATTTCCTTAGTGTCTTTAAAAAAACGTTGAATCACTTCCCGCTCACCTTCATATAAAAAATGAACCTGGCCGGTTTTTAAAGTATTTAGGACTTCAGCTTTAAAACCGCCGCGAATTTGCCAGAATTTCGCAGCTTTACTGGCTGCTGCCACCACTGAACTTTCTTCAATAGCCATAGGAACCACATACGGCTTTCCATTTATTTTAAAATTGGGAGCAATTCCAAAAGGCAAATAATAATTGGAAATGGTATTCTCGCTAAACTCATCGTGCAGTCGCTGTAATTTTTCATCCCTGTTCCAATATTTCCGAATTAGTTGATCAGCTTCCTTAGCATCTTGAAAAAAATTTTCTGTCAGCCATTCTATCTTTTCCGTTTTAGATAATTTTGAAAACCCTGAAATATATTCCATAAACAAAATCAGTAATTTGAATGGCAAAGTTAAGATTTTCATTGCCATTTTTCATGATTTAAATCAAGAACATGAAGAGAAGTTCTTTATATCTGCAGTTTCCTTTTATAAGTTTTCATTTTTTCTCAATAAAACCATTTAAAATAATAAAGTAAAAATCTTGATAAATGAACTAAATCAATCATAACAAACTTGTTCCACAATATTTTTAACGCCTAAAACCAAGATTCTTTACCAAATTTTTAGTAAAATTGACCTGTTTAAATTTTGAGCCTTTTTTTAAATGAGAAATTTCACTTTTTGTTTAGCATGGATTTTACTGAGTTTTAATGTAATTGTCGCACAAAAAAAGAATATCAGTTTAGAAGATATCTGGCAAAAAGGAACTTTTCAACAAGAATATTTAGAAGCTTTAAGTTCTTTAAATAACGGAGAAGAATATGCTGTCATTCATTATGATTCTAAAGACAAATCTGTCAACCTGGAAGCTTTCAACTATGAAACAGGAGAAAAAACCCGTTCCATCATTCGCTCAAAAGATATTCCCGGATTGGATTATTTTCAGACTTATCAATTTAATGCTGATGAAAGTTTAGTTCTTTTAGGAAAAGAAGTTCAGCCTGTTTATCGTCGTTCGCGAAAAGCTATTTATTTTGTTTATGATTTAGAAACAAAAACTCTTCAGCAGGTAAGTTCAGAAAAAATTATGGAACCTGCTTTCTCTCCGGATGGTTCGAAGGTAGCTTTTGCTTTTGAAAATAATTTATTTATAAAAGATTTAAAAACCAATCAGACTACTCAAATAACTGATGACGGAAAACAAAATCAAATCATCAACGGAACAACCGATTGGGTTTATGAAGAAGAATTTGCTTTTACCCGAGCTTTCGACTGGAACGGCAAAGGAACCAAAATAGCTTTTTTAAAATTTGACGAATCTGAAGTTCCGGAAATGAGTATGGATATTTATGGATCAAATCCTCAACAACAACTGTATCCTGAGCCTTATAAATTTAAATATCCTAAAGCCGGAGATCCAAATTCAGTAGTAAGTCTTCATATTTATGATGTAGAAACTCATTCTTCTAAAAAAATTAATCTGAAAAAAGACTATGAATATTTACCAAGACTGAAATGGACAAATGATTCTGAAGTTTTGAGTGTTCAAGCAATGAATCGCCATCAAAATGAATTGGATTTACTTTTTATCTCCACTAAAGATAATTCTGTAAGAGCTGTCCTGGAAGAGAGAGATGAAAATTACATAGATATAACAGATGATTTGACCTTTTTAAAAGACAACAGTTTTCTTTGGACAAGTGAAAAAAGCAATTGGAATCATATATATCATTATAGCTCAAAAGGAAAGCTTTTAAATCAAATTACAAAAGGAAATTGGGATGTAACCAGGTTTTATGGAATCCATCCAAAGGAAAATTTAATTTATTTTCAAAGTACGGAAAACGGAAGCATTAACCGGGATGTGTATTCTATCAACTTAAAAGGCAAAAAAAAGAAGAGATTAACTCAAAAAACCGGAACAAACCGAGCTAATTTCAGTAAAAACTTCAAGTATTTTATAAATACTTTTTCAGATATCAATACTCCCAACTTGTATTCTCTCCACCGGGCTTCTGATGGAAAAGAATTAAGAGTAATTGAAGACAATCAAGCTTTACAACAAAGACTCAAAGATTTCAATCTTTCAGATAAAGAAATTTCAACCTTGAAGATTAACGGGTATGATTTAAATATGTATATGATAAAACCACCGAATTTTGATCCTAAAAAGAAATATCCATTACTTCTGTATCAATATTCAGGTCCGGGTTCACAACTGGTTTCTAATTCTTTTTTTAATTCAAATGATTTCTGGCATCTCATGCTGGCTCAGCAAGGATATATTGTAGCTTGTATTGATGGAAGAGGTACAGGATTTAAAGGAGCAGACTTTAAAAAACTAACTCAGCTTGAACTGGGCAAATATGAAGTGGAAGATCAGATTGAGGTTGCAAAAAAACTGTCAAAAGAAAACTTTATAGATGAAGACAGAATCGGAATCTGGGGATGGAGCTATGGCGGATTCATGTCTGCTAACAGTATTCTTCAGGCACCGGATGTTTTTAAAATGGCTATAGCTGTGGCTCCTGTTACAAGCTGGAGGTTTTATGACACCGTTTATACAGAAAGATTTATGACCACTCCTCAGGAAAATCCTAAGGGTTATGATTTAAATTCGCCTATTACTTATGTTGATAATTTAAAAGGAAAACTTCTTCTCATTCATGGAAGTGCAGATGATAATGTTCATGTACAAAATACCATGCAAATGGTAGAAGCTTTAATTCAGGCAGATAAGGAATTTGACTGGTTAATTTATCCGGATTATAATCATGGAATATATGGAGGAAATGTGCGTTTACATCTCTTCAGAGAAATGACTAATTACGTCTTGAAAAATTTATAATTTCTAAATGAAAGACGAACAATTTCAAAATAAAATATTATTAGAGCCTTTAGATAAACAGGGTATTGGTGCAATCAAATGGCCTGCAGAATTAGGAATGATGAGTGGACTCATCAATAAAATCATTGCTGAATCCATATCTTTCTTTTTTAGAATCTTTGCTATTTTGCCGGCAGCTGCAGGATTGTTTTTTTTACTGCTCTTGCCAAGGTTGGAAAAAATGATGCAAGGAAACCATTAATTTTTAAATTATAAAAACATATTATGAACGCTTCTCCCATTAAACACAAAGAACTTTTTGGCCACCCGGTCGGTTTATTTATTCTTTTTCTCACTGAGATGTGGGAAAGATTCTCCTTTTATGGGATGAAAGCGCTTTTGCTTTTTTACCTCACCCGTTATCATTTATTTACGGACACTGACGGATATCTTCTATTAGGAAGTTATGCAGCTTTAGTCTATGCCATGCCTGTTTTGGGAGGTCATATAGCAGATAAATATATTGGTTTTAGAAAAGCCATTACTTTTGGAGCTATTCTTTTAGTATTAGGACATTTAGGAATGGCTTATGAAGGTCATGCCGCAACCATGGTTGATGGAGTCGTCCGGCAAGATACACTGGCCCTGCAGGTTTTTTATTTCTCTCTGGCTTTAATTGTGATGGGAGTAGGTTTCTTAAAATCTAATATTTCTTCTATTGTCGGTGAATTATATCCTACAAATGATCCCAGACGAGATTCAGGATTTACCCTTTTTTACATGGGAATTAATGTAGGAGCTCTTTTAGCAACTATAATCTGTGTTTATTTAGGAGAAGAATACGGTTGGGGATATGGATTTGGAGCAGCAGGAATAGGAATGTTTCTGGGTTTAATTGTTTTTATTTTAGGAAGGCCTTACCTCGAAGACAAAGGAGAACCCACCAATCCTGAAATAATTAAACAAAAGAAATACGGTTTAAAAATAGAACACTGGATTTACGTATTAAGTATTTTGGGAACATTTGTAGTCTGGCAAATGATTCAGAGTCACTCCATCGTTCAGGCTATTTTAATGATTGCCGGAGCAGGATCTTTAATCTATATCATTTATTACGCTGCCAAACATTTGGATAAGGTAGCCAGAGATCGCTTAATCGCACTGACCATTCTTATTCTTTTTACCATTATATTCTGGGCTTTGTTTGAACAGGCTTATATGTCACTCAATCTTTTTGCAGAAAGAATTATAGAACTCAATGTTTTTGGTTTTGAATTGAAACCCGGCTGGTTTTTAGGATTAAATGCTTTCTTCATTATCGCTTTAGCGATTCCTTTCGCCAGACTTTGGGTATGGCTCGATAAAAGAAACCTCAACCCCAATACCTCTTATAAGTTTGCTTACGCCTTAATACTGGTTGGTTTGGGTTTTGGCGCTTTGGTTCTGGGAGGGAAAATTTCAGGTGAAGCCGGAAAAGTAGCTTCCTATTGGCTGGTTTTAGCATACCTTCTTCATACTTGCGGAGAATTATCGCTTTCCCCTATTGGATTGTCAGTAGTAACAAAACTTTCACCTCAAAAAATCCTGGGTTTTATGATGGGAGTCTGGTTTTTAGCTACTGCAAGTTCAGAATTCATAGCGGCTAAAATTTCTGATTTAGCCAGTGTAGATCAATTGGACAGAGGAAATTTCATCACCACAAAAGCAGCTTATATAGATTTATATGAATATCTGTTTTATGCCGGAATCATTGGCGGAATCATATTAATCCTTTTGACTCCTTTGATCAAAAAATTAATGCATGGTATCAAATAAATTTAAAATCAAAAAACAATCCTATTAATCACTTACTATGGCGAAAGAAGTTGTAATGTCCAAAAATCATCAAAACCTTTTTGAAAGTAAAGTTCTGGGGCATCCGGCCGGACTTTTTGTTTTATTCTTTACGGAAATGTGGGAACGTTTTTCATTTTATGGAATGCGTGTTCTTTTGATTAACTTTTTGACCATTGCTGCGGTGGGCAGTAATCCCGGTTGGGAATGGTCTTCCGGAAATGCGGGTGCACTTTTTGGAACCTATGCGGGACTTCTCTATCTGACTCCACTTATTGGAGGAGTTATTGCCGATAGATATACCGGTTACCGATGGGCAGTTTTTATCGGATGTGTGATTATGACTTCCGGACATGCATTTATGGCCATGGAAACTGAGTTTTCGCTTTATATGGGTCTTGGTCTTTTGGTTATAGGAACCGGATTTTTTAAACCAAATATCACCTCCATTATTTCTGAAATGTATAAATATCTGCCGGAGAAAAAAGATGGTGCCTATACAATTTTCTATATGGGTGTAAATGCCGGAGCTTTTTTCGGTATGATGCTTTGCGGATATTTGGCTGAGCGCGTGGGCTGGTCATGGGGCTTCGGATTAGCCGGAATTTTTATGTTGTTTGGAACCCTTCAATTTATGCTTGCTAAACCCTTGTTTGGAAAAATTGGAGGACGTCCTGAAAAAGAATCGCTTGAAAGTGAATCAGAAACCGAAACAACTGAAAAACCTAATTACAAACCAAACCATTTCACAATAATTGATAAAATTTTAATTGTAATAACTTCAATTATCGGATTGGCATATCTTATTAATGATCCTCTGTCAAAAATTGGGAATATCCATATATTGCCGCAGAAATTTTTAGTAGCAGCCGATAAAATACCCGGACCCGAAGTGGTTGTGATAATCGGAGTCATACTACTCTTTTACCTGCTTTTTAGCCGGATTTCAAGATATGAAAAAGTACTTCGCGACCGGATGATTGCCGTTATTATCTTTGCTTTCTTTACAGTTTTATTCTTTATCCCTTTTGAGCAGGCAGCTACATCCATGGTGCTTTTTGCAAGAGATTATACCCAAAGAGTTTTAACCGGAGATGCAGCATTGATATTTAATATTGTCAATACTGCCTTAACTATAATTCCACTTCTTATTGTAAGTTGGGTTCTGGTTCTGCTTTATAGAAATACATTTAAGAAAATTCCGGGCAGCAACCTGGTGTTAATTGCTTGTTTCTCTTTAATGTGGGGTCTGGCTGTCTGGATGCTGATTCAGGATTTCTCTACTAAATCTTATGAAATAACCTATGAAGCAGTTGAGAAAACAGAAATAGTGGATGGAGTAGAGCATAAAACCTTTATTCCGATTACGGAAGCTCGTCCTTTAGAATCCGGAGAACAAGCTGTGATGGGAACCCTTGAGTTTTCGACCAATAAATCTCTGGAAGTAGGACAGGCTGTTTCGGCTCATGAAGAATTAGGGAAGTTTATCTATCTGGATGAACAAACTACTTTACGCCTTGAAAATGATTATGCCAATTTAAATCAGCCTTCCCAGGTAATTTCCGGAACTATTTCTGAAATAAAAGAAAATGAAGTAGAAATCACGGTTTCCTGGTTTAGTATTCTGAATTCCTTCTTTATTATTGCTTTTGCATCCTTATTTACCAAGTGGTGGGATAGTAAATATAATCCGTCTGCAGCCATGAAATATGGTCTTGGTTTAATTGTGATGGCTGTTGGTTTTGGAATGCTTGCTTTTGGAGCTGCTGCCATTCCGCCGGGAGCATTACCTGGAAGTGTTAGAGTAGGAATGGTCTGGCTGATTCTGGCTTACGTTTTCCATACATTAGGAGAATTATTCCTTTCACCGGTAGGATTATCTTATGTCAGTAAACTCGTTCCTGCACGAATGATTGCATTAATGTTTGGAGTATGGTATCTGGCAAATGCCATCGGAAACAAGGTGTCGGCCTCATTAGGAGGGATGGTAGATAAAATTCAAGCAGAATATAGCATGTCCACTTTCTTCCTGATTTTCACCATTGTACCGGCAGCAGCCGGAGTGATAGCCATTCTTCTGAATCCGGTCATTAAAAAGTTGATGCACGGAGTCAGATAATCGTTTGAAATAATTTTTGAATTAATTTAAAAGGTTCGGTTTCTAATATCGAACCTTTTTCTTTTTTTGAATTTTGCTTCTCTTTCATTTTCAAACGATTCTTAAGGTAAATCCTTTGAATTTTATTAATTTCGTCAGCCGAATAAAAGAAATTGAAAACGTTCTAAAAATTATAAAGAATGAATGAATCTATAAAAGAAACCGACATAGCAAAGCAATTTGGTCTTGACCAGGCTTTGAAGGATTTAGGTCTAAAATCTGAAAATGACGGGACAGCGATTGGAAATAATTTTTTCAGCAGCGGAGAGTTTATCGAATCCTATTCTCCGGCTGATGGATCTTTAATTGGTAAAGTAAAAACAACTACCAAAGAAGATTATGAGAAAGTAGTAAAAGAAGCTGCAGAAGCTTTTAAAATTTGGCGATCCGTTCCGGCTCCTAAAAGAGGAGATATTGTTCGTCAGTTTAATGAGAAGTTACGTGAACTTAAAGAACCTTTAGGAAAATTAGTTTCTTATGAAATGGGAAAATCCTATCAGGAAGGACTGGGAGAAGTTCAGGAAATGATTGACATCAATGATTTTGCCATTGGACTTTCCCGACAGCTTTACGGATTTACCATGAAGAGCGAACGTCCGGGACACAGAATGTACGATCAGTATCATCCTTTAGGAATTGTAGGAATTATTACTTCCTTTAATTTCCCTGTAGCTCCATGGAACTGGAATACTGCCTTGGCCTGGGTTTGCGGTGATGTAACCATTTGGAAAGCTTCAGAAAAAACTCCTTTATGTGCCGTAGCTTGTCAAAATATTTTTAGTGAAGTACTTGCTGAAAATGATTTGCCTCAGGGAATTTCATGTCTGATTACAGGAGATGCTGAAGTTGCTAAATTTATGACTCATGATCAGCGCATTCCTTTGGTATGTGCAACCGGATCAACTCGTATGGGTAAATCTGTTGCTGTAGATGTTGCAGGAAGATTAGGAAAATCTTTACTTGAACTTGGAGGAAATAACGCTATTATAGTCACTCCAAACGCCAACATTAAAAACACTGTAATTGGTTCTGTTTTCGGCGCGGTAGGAACAGCCGGCCAGCGTTGTACGAGCACCAGAAGACTGATTATTCATGAAGATGTTTATGATGAAGTTAAAAATGCTATCGTTGATGCTTATAAACAGATTCGTATTGGAAATCCTTTAGATGAAAATAATCACGTAGGTCCTCTTATTGATAAAGGAGCTGTTGAGATGTATAAAAATGCATTGAAAGAAATTGAGAAGCAAGGAGGAAAAATCATTGTAGAAGGCGGTGTTCTTGAAGGAGAAGGATATGGATCAGGATGTTATGTCAAACCTGCCATCGCAGAAGTTGAAAATCATTATGATATTGTGCAGGAAGAAACTTTTGCTCCTATTCTTTATTTAATAAAATATTCAGGAGATGTAAGCAATGCCATCGAACTTCAAAATGGAGTAAAACAAGGATTGTCTTCTTCGATTATGACCGACAATTTAAGAGAAGCTGAGCGTTTCTTATCTGCAGAAGGTTCTGATTGTGGAATTGCAAATGTAAATATAGGAACTTCCGGAGCTGAAATCGGAGGAGCATTTGGTGGAGAAAAAGACACCGGCGGTGGTCGTCAGTCCGGTTCTGATGCTTGGAAATTCTATATGCGTCGTCAAACAAATACCATTAACTATACAACAGAATTACCTTTGGCACAAGGAATTAAATTCGATTTGTGAATTTTAAAATAATATAGAAGTAAAAGCAGCTGTTTCCAATTTACAGCTGCTTTTTTCTTTTTAAACGGTTTTCTCTTCTGATATCTCTATATTCAGCATTTGCAAAACCTCTTCTGATATGGTTTGACCTTTGTCTTTGTTATACCACATTTGAAGGTCTTTCTCATAAATATCAAAAGCTATTTCTTTTTCTTTAGCTTCTAAAAAAATCTTTTGAGCCGGTTCAGGTCTGGGTCCCCAGGTTCCCATAACCATTTTTTTCTCAGGATCAAAAGCTATGAGTTTAGGAATGGATCTTCCACCATTGGTTAAGAATGCATCCATTAATTCTAAATTCTCTTCCCTTAAAACAATTCGTAAATTTATTTTTTCATTGGCTTCGGCCAGTTTATTGATGATGGGTAAAGCATGAGCTGCATCTCCACACCAGCCTTCAGAGATTACCAACCAGATTAGATTTTGATCAAATTCTTTTATGGCTTCTTCCTGAGCAGAATCTAATTTGAATCGTTTTTCCCACCTCAGCATACGACGGTAGCCCAAAATGGAATATTCTACATAAGCCTCTCCCGCATCTTTTGTTGTTGATTGATTTTTTTCTAATAAATCCTTAATCAATTTTCTGTATTCCGGATAGCTCATGGAGTTTTTTAAACCCTCTTCTATTTTCTTTATTACTTTCATTATATCTTTAAAATTTAAACTGAAACTTCATCAGTTACATAACATTTTGATAATATTTATTTGCCTTAAACATAGTATTTTTGACCACAAACATTCTTAATTTCATGTCAAAACAAAGATGCGGCTGGGTTTCTGAAGATCCTCTCTATAAAGCTTATCACGATGAGGAATGGGGCGTTCCGGTTTATGATGATAACATTTTTTTTGAATTTTTAGTGCTGGAAAGCTTTCAGGCAGGTTTAAGCTGGATAACAATTCTCAAAAAACGGGAAAATTTCAGAAAGGCTTTTGAAGATTTTAATTATAAAAAAATCGCTCGTTTTTCAGAAGAAAGGATTCAAATTCTATTGAATGATAAAGGTATTATCAGAAACAAGTTGAAAATTCTGGCTGCTGTCAATAATGCTCAGAGATTTATAGAAATTCAGAATGAGTTTGGAAGTTTCAGTGAATATATTTGGAAATTTGTAAATCACCAACCCATTCAAAATAAAGTGGTTAATTATCAGAATCAAGCTTCCACTTCTGCAATCAGCGATAAAATCAGTAAAGATTTAAAACAGAGAGGTTTTAATTTTTTAGGCTCCACCACCGTTTATGCTTTTTTACAAGCCACAGGTCTAATTAATGATCATGAAGAAAAATGTTTTCGAAACAAACAATTGAACAAACATCAAAAAAATTGAAAAGATTTTTCTCTCTTTTATTTTTGCTGATTTTGAATCTTTCTTCTGTGAAAGCTCAGAATTATTTCGCCACTCATCTTGGAATAGATTTTAATATTCCTTTCAAAAACAAATATGGTTTAGATGCGGGAATAGCCCACAGGAATTTTCTTTATGAAAATGCTTCTAAAAAAGCAGATTATTTGGAGCTGATCTTCCTGCCATATTATAAGTTGAATTCAAAAAATAAAGTTTCAACCGGTGTAAAATTCAAGAACAAACAATTATTTGAAAAGGAATTTAAAGATGAACTAAGATTTATTCAGCAATTCGACCAGACTTTTAGAAAAGAAAAATTCAATATTAAAACCCGGTTCCGAATAGAGGAAAGAATAAGAAACCAATTCAGCTTTCGAAACCGATATAAAGTAGGATTTTATTTTCCGGTCTTAAATTCCAAAGAAGAAAAAATATGGGAATTACATACAGAGACTGAAGCTTTATGGAATATCCCTCTCAAAGGAAAAACAAGTTTTGATCAAAGATTCTCTTTTGGAATTTCTAAAATGCTCAGTGAGAATTATGATTTGTTTTTTCAAATTCAATATCGAAATATAGATTATACCAATCACCCTAAAGATTATCTATTGATGAATGTTCATCTAAAGGTATCACTTTAAAAATTTCAGAAACTGCTTTCTGGGTATTTCTTCAGCTCCAAGACTTTCTAAATGTTTTGAATAAACCTGACAATCAATTAATTTTATATTTTCCTGCTTAAGTTTTTCTACCAATTTAATCAGTCCAAATTTAGAAGAATTACTTTCCTTGGAAAACATACTTTCTCCACAAAAAACTTTTTGATTTTTCAAATAAACTCCATAAAGTCCGCCTACCAATTTATCTTTTTTCCATACCTCTACTGAATGAGCAAATCCTAATTCGTGCAATCTAATATAAGCTTTTTTCATTTCAGCTGTAATCCAGGTGTCTTCCTGACCTTTTCTAATAATCTCTGCACAATTTTTTATGACTTGTTCAAAATCCTGATTAAAACTTACTTTAAAAGTTTTTCTTCTTATCAGCTGTCTCATGCTTTTTGAAATTTTTAATTTCTCAGGAAAAAGCACCATTCTCGGATCAGGAGACCACCATAAAATGGGATGTTCTTTTGAATACCATGGAAAAATTCCCATAGAATAAGCCGTCATCAATCTTTCAGGCTGAAGATCACCGCCCACCGCTAATAATCCCTCAGCATCTGCCAGATTAGGATCAGGAAAATGATAAGTAGATTGAAAATTCAAAGCCATTATTAGTTTTTATAAAAAAAATCCGGACAATGACATCCGGATTTTTAATTCAATTAAAATAAAATCAATTTTAGAATGGTAAATCATCTTCGTCATCACCGTCCAAATCAAAATCTGAACTTGAAGCAGGCTCAAAACCATCCTGAGCCGGCGGTGGAGGAACATTGGCTCCGCCTTGTGGTTGTACAGCTTCTATTCTCCATCCTTGGAGGGAATTAAAATAACGCGCTTCTCCTTCCGGATTTATCCATTCACGGCCCCGAAGATTAATTCCAATTTTCACCATTTGCCCTCTTTGAAAATTATCCAGCAGCGAAGTTCTGTCCTGAATAAATTCAATTAATAAATGCTGAGGATATTGTTCTAATGTTGTAAGAACCATTTCCCGCTTTCGAAACCCATTATTTCCATATTCTTTTGTTTCGAAAATTTCTTTGATCTTTCCTTCTACTTCCATAACTCTAAACTTATATAACTTTTAATGTTTTTGATAACAAAATGCTCCAGGCTTCATAAATCTCATTTTCGTTTAAATATTTTTGAGCCCTCACATGAACTTCTTCAATTGTACTATTATTTATAAACTCTTCCAAGTTGTTTTCGTTAATAAATTGTTCAACCGTTTCCAAATCCGGTTGTTTTTCTATTCCCGCTAATTTTGCCAGATCATTTCCTGTAAGAATCTTACTTTTTCGGATATTCTCAGGAAGTTGATCCACTCCCATTCCTAAAACACCTAAAGGTTTGGGCAGCTCAAACATTCCATTTTTAGCCCTGGAATACCAGCTTCCGCCCATTCTCCCAACCTGATCTAATTTATGCTGATCTATTTTTTGATCGGCATACATTACCGCTTTGGAAATGTGCATTTTAATCACTTCACAAATCACTAAATGCGCAGCTCCTCCTTCTTCTCCAACCTTGACAATATCTCTTACTTTACATTCAAACTGGACAGGAGATTCAGCTACTCGTTTGGGTTTTATTAAATCTGAATCGAGCATGGTCAATCCGACTTTCTCAAATTCATTAACTTCTTCCGGATAATCTGTGCTGGCTAAAGAACTTTGATGAACCAGTTCATAATTAACCACATTCACCACCACTTCTTTTACTTCTTCCACATTTCTCAAACTGTCTTTATTGGTTCCATCACTGATCCGGCTCATGGGTGAAAAAACCACCACCGGCGGATTGGCTCCAAAAAAATTAAAACAACTGAAAGGAGTTAAATTGGAAATTCCTTTTTTATTAATAGTGCTCACTAAAGCAATAGGCCTGGGCCCGATAGAACTCACCATCAATCCATAAAACTTTTTAACAGACAGATCTTGAGGTGTAACTGAAAACATTTATTAACATTTTTATTTCCACAAAGATAAAAATTATCAAATGAATCAGAGAACGAATTCTCATCTTAGAATTTAAAAAAAACTTATCTTTCTCCGTTAATTGAGCAGGTATGGCTTTTACAGATAAAAAAAATTTAATTCGCTGGGCGATTATTATTACTTCTCTACTTCTTCTTGGATTATTTCTGTGGAATATCATCCAGTTTTTTGATCAGTTAAAAAGAGAAGAACGTAAAAAAATGGAAATTTATGTAGAAGCACTCACCGAAATTATCAGAGAGGATAACTCAGAGAATTTCAATACTTTTTCTTTATCCATTATTGAAAAAAATACCACTACTCCAATGATTATGTATTCTGTCAGAGGAGATCTTTATCAGAGTAAAAATATTTCAGATGAAGAAGTTCTCTCTCAGGAGCAGTTAAAATCTTTGGCTGAAACTTTTAGCAAACAGTACAAACCTATTCAAATCGAAAGTGAAGGAGAATTATATCAAATCGTCTATTATGGAAATTCGAGTTTTATAAATAAAACAAAATATTTTCCGCTGGTCATAATTAGTGTGATTTTTATCTTTTTAGGAATTTTATATTTCTTCTATACTATTTCAAAATCTAATGAACAGAACAAATTATGGGCAGGAATGGCTAAAGAAACAGCTCATCAAATTGGAACTCCACTTTCTTCCCTGGTTGGATGGCTGGAAATTTTAAAAACTGAAAATGTCAATCCGGAATATCTCAAAGAAATGGAAAAAGATATTCTTCGCTTTCAAACCATTACTGATCGTTTTTCTAAAATTGGTTCTGTTCCTACTTTAGAAAAAATGGATTTAGTAAAAGCTGCCACTCGTTCTTTTGAATATATTGAAAACAGGAGTTCTGAATTGATTAAATTTTCTGTAATCAGTCCGGCTCATCCTATTTATGTTCATCTTAATAAACAACTTCTAAGCTGGACCATTGAAAATTTGGTAAAAAATGCTATTGATGCCGTTAAAGGAAAAGGAAATATTACCATGGAAATTTCAGAAGATTCAAAATGGGTTTATCTGCTGATCAGTGATACCGGAAAAGGAATTTCCAAAAGAGATTTTAAAAGAATTTTTATTCCCGGAGAAACCTCTAAAAAAAGAGGATGGGGTTTAGGCTTGTCTTTAGCCAAGCGAATTATAGAAGAATATCACGGAGGAAAAATTAAAGTTTTAAGAAGTGAAATCGGCTCCGGAACAACTTTCGAGATTAAGCTCAGAAAAATACCTTCTTAAAAACTAAGATTCGAAAAGTTTTTTACATTCCTCTTTCATGACTCCTCCTCTTATTTCAGGAGGTTTGGACCAACTTGAAATTTTATCTGTAGTCAAAATAGGATAATCAGAACTTTTTCCTCCGGCAGGCGTTTCCAAACCATAAACTACTTTCTTTATTTTCATCTGTCTGATCAAATAGGAACACATAAAACAAGGTTCAACAGTAGTATATAAAACACAATCTTCCAGATTTTTGGTATTTAATTTTTCAACCGCATGCAAAATACTGACATTCTCGGCATGGCTGAGAATTTGAGGTAATTCATCAGATCCTTCCATACCTTCAGAAATAACTTTTCCCTCTTTAACAATTACAGAACCTACAGGAGTAAAACCGTTTTCTTTAGCCTGAGAAGCAAGTTTCAAGCAGATTTTCATGAATTTTTGATGATCTTCCATCTTTTTTAAAAATCAATTATTATCAGCTTCAAATTGTTTATTGATGGCTGCTGCAGTTTCTTTAAATTCTTCTTCTGTCAGCTTTGTTACTTGTTTAAAATCAATATCCTTTAAATGATTTAGAGGAATCAGATGCACATGTACATGAGGAACTTCCAGACCGACTAAAGCCAGTCCTACTCTATTACAAGGAATTGTTTTTTCAATGGCTAAAGCTACTTTTCTGGAAAAAGCCATCAATTCCATATAAGTTTGCTCATCCAGATCCCAGACTTTATCCACTTCTTGTTTAGGAACACATAAGGTATGACCTCGGGTGTTTGGATTAATATCTAAAAAAGCATAGAATTTTTCAGTTTCAGCTACTTTATAGGAAGGAATTTCTCCGTTGATTATCCTGGTAAATATGGAAGCCATAATCTAATAATATTTAATTTTTTAAATTTAAAAAGAAATATAACATTAATATCCTAAAATTTCCCGAACTCTCTTTAAAGTTGCTTTGGCTACTTTTCTTGCTTTATCTGCACCTTTCTCAAGAGCTGCATCCAACTCCTGTTTATTTTCCATCAGATAAGCATATCGCTCGCGTGGCTGTTTATATTTCTCCAATAATAATTCATATAAAGCAGTTTTGGCATGTCCGTATCCAAATCCTCCTGCTTTATATTTTTTGCGCATTTCTACGGTTTGATCTTCAGATGCTATGAGTTTATAAATATTAAAAACATTACAAACATCAGGATTTTTTGGTTCTTCCAAAGGAGTGCTGTCTGTTTGAATGCTCATCACTTGCTTTCTAAGCTTTTTATCCGATTGAAAAATATTAATATAATTTCCTCTGGATTTACTCATTTTCTCTCCATCCGTTCCCGGAATAATTTCTACACTTTCCACCACCTTAGCTTCCGGTAAAACAAAAACCTCTGCCCCCATTCTTGCATGAAATCTGGAAGCAACATCCCGGGTCATTTCAATATGCTGAAGCTGATCTTTTCCCACCGGAATGAATTTAGCATCATATAATAAAATATCGGCAGCCATTAACATCGGATAAGTAAATAATCCTGCATTCACATCTTCCAAACGATCAGCTTTATCTTTAAATCCATGAGCTAAAGTCAGTCGTTGATAAGGAAAAAAACAATTTAGATACCAGGTTAGTTCAGTTGTTTCAGGCACATCACTTTGTCTGTAGAAAACAGTTTTTTCTGTATCCAGTCCGAAAGCCATCCAGGCAGCAGCTACAGCATAAGTGTTTTCTCGTAAAATATCCGCATCTTTGATTTGTGTCAAAGTATGTAAATTTGCTATAAATAAAAAAGAATCTGTATCGGAAGCATTGGCCATTTCTATTGCCGGAAGAATAGCTCCCAATAAATTTCCTAAATGAGGAACTCCTGTACTTTGGATTCCTGTTAAAACACGTGCCATAAAAAGTATATTTTTGTCAAAGATAATTTTTTTGAGATTTACAATAAGCAGAAATTGTTAATTTTGCCCCTATGAATTGGTTTTTAAAAATAATAAACGCTCTCTACAGAGTTTGGTTTTATATACTCATCGCCATTGCGACTATCGTTCTGTTTCCTTTTTTATTTATCTTCACCATAAAAGAAACCTATTATTCCACCTTCTATAAAGTAGCCCGAATCTGGGGAGGAATAATTGTTTATGGAATGGGTTTTTACCCAAAGGTGAAAAGACTTGAAAAACTTCAAAAAGGAAAAAGTTATATTCTGGTAGCTAATCACAGTTCGATGATTGATATAATGATGATGTATTGTGTGATTCGCACTCCTTTTGTTTTTGTTGGAAAAAAAGAATTAACCAAACTTCCCGTTTTCGGATTTTTTTATAAACGATCTTCTATTGTTGTTGACCGTTCTAACTTGAGAAGCAGAAATGCGGTTTTTGCTCAGGCTCAAAGACGAATTGAGCAAGGAAACAGTATCTGTATTTTCCCTGAAGGAGGAGTTCCTAAAAATCATAAATTAATATTGGACAATTTTAAAGATGGCCCTTTCCGAATGGCTATCGATCATCAAATTCCTGTTGTTCCTATTGTTTTTTATGACAATAAAGAAGGTTTTCCTTATAAATTCAGAAAAGCTCATCCCGGAAAATTAAGAGTGAAAATATTTCCGCCTATTTCAACAGAAGGAATGAAAGCCAATGAAGATAAAACTGAATTAAGAGAGAAAACAAGAGAAATTATTTATCAGGAATTAACTCAGCCGGATTTTGAAAAATAAAATGCTTTTACAGTTTTAAGCTGATTCCGGAATAAATCCCAAAATAATAAGGTTTAAATCCTCCGGTATCTCCGCTAAAACCATTTAGCTGATATTTAAACATAGGTTCAATATTGACATTGAATTTTTCAGTTAATTGATATCCCACTCCTACACCTATATTTGTTGTAAAACTCACAGAATTAAGATTAGCGGCCCGGCCCAGATCAGTGGCCCCCATTTCAGAATTTATTTGAACTCTGTCATCTTTTAAAAACAAAGTACTGGCGCCACCAATTACATTCAATCCCAGTCTTTTTTCAACTAAAGCAAATTCGATTTCCAGGGGAACTTCTATATATTCCAATTGTTGATTTAATTTTCCTGGAAAATAAGGTGCTGCTGAACTTTCTGAAATTTCTCCCGGTCTTTGATGCATTTCATTTTTATTGACCACAACAATATTGGAAGCTTTAGCATTTGCCTGAAGAGCTTTTAATCCTCTGCCGGTTGGAGAAGCTATAAATCCAATATCTTTAGTATTATAACTCATATTCACTCTATTAACTCCGGTTCGGATTTTTACTTTTTCAGCAACTGCATAAGAAACATCTATTCCATAAGACATGGTTACCCCTCCTTCTGATTTATTTCCGGCCATAGAAGCATCGACTCCACTACCACCTTTCATGCTGTTGTAATAAACCGGAGCAAGATTGGGACGAACAGAAAATCGTTGACCGGAAGTTTTAGTTTTTTCTTCCTCCTGATCTTTTTCCATTCTTGCTATTTCATCAAACAAAGATTTCCCTTCAGTTTTCTCTTCTGCTAAATCGGAACTTTCTTGAGGTAATTCAACATTTTGAGTACTTAAAGCAATCTCTTGTACTTTAATATCTTCTTCCTTAAACTCATCTTCAACTTTTACAAAATCTTTCTGAACCTGGTTATTACTGGTTTTCTTGGGAATTGTCTTTTCTTCAATTAACTGCTGATTCAATTTATCTTCAGAAGATGTTATGTCAACGGAAGCATCTATTTTCTCAGCTGAATTGAGAACAGAATTTACAGGTATTTCCTGATTTTGAAAATCCCGGTTTAGATTTTCCTGAAGTGGCGGAATTAAAATTTCTTTATCGACAACCGAGGAATGATCAGTATTTAGAAACAAACTTCCTATTAAAAATAAAGCTAAAATAACAGCTGCGACACTACCAATCTTTGCCCAAAGGGGAAATAATATTCTTTTAGAATCTTTTTCTTCTTCTAATTCCTTTTGAATATTCTTCCAGATATCTTCGGCGGGAGAAGCTTCAAAATCTCTGAATTTCTCCTGAAACAATCGGTCTATATTTTTTCTTTCTTCTCTCATTTCACATACCTCAGTTTTCTTCTTTCCTCCAATTTAATTTTCAAATTTTGCCTGGCTCTGGCCAAATTGGATTTTGAAGTACCTTCTGAAATATTTAATTTTTTAGCAATTTCCCTATGCGAATAACCATCTAAAACATACAGGTTAAACACCATTCTATACCGGTCAGGAAGCTCCTGAATAATTTTCAACAAATAATCAAGACTCACCTCTTCCTCTCTTATATTTACCTCCTCAGCATCTTTTATAAATTCCTCATCGATAATAGGAAAAACATTTTGCCTGCGATAAGTTTGAAGTGCGGTATTTCTTGTTATTCTTTTTAACCAGCCTTCAAAAGAGCCTAAATTTTTATACTGATCAATATTTTTAAAAATAATTAGAAAAGCCTCCTGCAGATTATCTTCCGCTTCCTGATAATTTCGCGAAAATCTCAAACTGACCCCGAATAATTTGGGAGCAAAAAGACGATAGAGCTCCTCCTGAGCTTTTAAGTCTCCTTTTTTACAGCCTTTTATGATTTTCTTGATTCCCAAATTTTTATTTGATTTCTATTCGTCTTTCTAAATAAATCGGATTTCCTTTTTCATCCCAACCCTGCCAGAATTTAAGAATATAAAAATCTTCACGATTTGCAATAAACTCTAATGAAGCATTTTCAACTCTTGGAAATTCATAGAGCCTGCAATTTTTGGCCGGATCAGTAACCGTACTCAATGCAGTAATTATCCTTTCTTGTGGCTGTTCTCCTTCTTCTACATAAAAACCAATAAACACATAACAATCAGCCGTATTTTCATATTCAATACTAAAATTATAGTGTTCACTGACCGAAAGTGAATCGGGAGTTTTTACACGAACAATCGGATTTAATTCATGCTCAAAACTAATATCACTAACATCATCTAAACTGCAGCTGAAAATAATAATGCTTAAAAGCAAAAAGAATGATATTTTCAAAAATTGGATTCTCATATTTTTTCTTCTTATGGAAGAGAGCCTATTTCTTAAGAGGTTAAAGTTAATAATAAAATAATTAAAAATCTGTAAAAAATCTCTTACCAATTTTTTTAATAGAATCCATATAATCAAAACCATTAGTGTTTCGGTTTTTAAAATCAATTTTTTTCAAAGGGATTATCTATCTTTTACCAAACAAAAATTAAGATTTTATGAAGCTTAGCGGAAGTTATTTTTTATTAAGTATTTTTATAGGGATGTTTCTCATTTTTAATATTGATCAAGCTTCAATGGAAAAAATGAGCGAATTGACGAATCCAAAAAAGAAAACAAATATGAAAAAAGAGCAAACAACCTTAACCCGTGAGGATTATCAATACTTAAAACGTTGTGTAGAACTGGCAGAAAAAGCATTTAAGGCAGGTGATAAACCTTTTGGATCTATTTTGGTGAATTCGGATGGAGAAATTATAGCCGAAGCAAGAAACAGAGTTAAAGAAATTAATGTTTTATCTCATCCCGAATACGAATTAGCCAAATGGGCTGTCGAAAATCTTGATCCCGAAGAAAGAAAAGAAGTCAGAATGTACACCTCCGGAGAACATTGCCCAATGTGCTCAGGGGCTCATGCATGGGCAGAACTCGGCGATTTAATTTATCTGAGCTCGGCCAAACAACTTTCAGAATGGATGTCAGAAATTGGAGCTCCCTCTTCACCTATTCAATTGATTCCGGCTGAAAAAATTATAAAAGGAATTCAGGTCAAAGGTCCGGGAGAAGGTGAACTTTTGGAAAAAATCAAAAAGCTTCAAATAGAATCCAATAAAAAGTAATTTTCCTTTGAATAAAAAAGGCTTTTCAACTAAAATGAAGAGATGAAACAGAAAAAACTTACTTTTGCCAAACAAAAAATTTAAAGATATGAAAGAAATTCAGTGGGAAACTGCTAAAGAATATGATGATATTACTTATAAAAAATGCAATCATGTAGCTCGTATTGCTTTTAACCGACCGGAAGTTAGAAATGCTTTCCGACCTCATACGACTTCAGAATTAATTGATGCTTTTCGGGATGCTCAGGAAGACACTTCTATCGGGGTGATTTTACTTTCCGCAGAAGGACCTTCTCCCAAAGACGGAGGCTGGGCATTTTGCAGTGGCGGAGATCAAAGAGCCCGCGGACATAAAGGATATGTTGGAGATGATGGTATGCACAGATTGAATATTTTGGATGTACAAAGACAAATCCGTTTTATGCCTAAAGTAGTGATAGCTGTGGTTCCGGGCTGGGCAGTTGGCGGAGGACATAGTTTACATGTAGTTTGTGATATGACTATTGCCAGTAAAGAACACGCTATTTTTAAACAAACCGATGCGGATGTTACCAGTTTTGATGCCGGTTACGGATCGGCTTATCTCGCTAAGATGGTTGGACAAAAGAGAGCCAGAGAGATTTTTTTCTTAGGAAGAAACTATTCAGCTCAGGAAGCTTTTGAGATGGGAATGGTCAATAAAGTAGTTCCTCACGATAAATTAGAGCAAACCGCTTATGAGTGGGCTCAGGAAATTATAAACACAAAATCGCCTACGGCCATAAAAATGTTGAAATACGCCATGAATCTGACAGATGATGGCATGGTAGGTCAACAGGTTTTTGCAGGTGAAGCAACTCGTCTGGCCTATATGACAGATGAAGCCAAAGAGGGTCGGGATGCATTTTTAGAAAAACGAAAACCAAATTTTGAGAAAAAATGGCTGCCATAGAACCTAAATTTCAGGAAACCCAACAATTTCGTGATTGGAAATTCTGGATAATTGTGAGTTTGATTTTTCTTTCTCCCTTTATCATCAAGTTAATTAGTATTATTCAACACGGGTTCTGGAACACTTTCAGCAAAGGAATTCTCACTCATATTATTTCTTTAGGATTAATCATCTTGCTTTTTATAGTGATGAAAACTAAAACCTCTATAGATTCATCAGGAGTGAAAATCAATTTTTTTCCTTTTACAAAAAAGAAATTCAGCTGGGAGGAAATCCGTGAGGCTCGAATGATTAATTATAATTATCAGGAATTAAGAGGAAGCGGTGTTCGCTTCTGGACACATTATGGAGTGATTGAAAAATTAAGAGGAAATAGAGGTCTTTTAATTGCTCTGAAAAATGAGAAAAACTATTTAATCAGCACTCAAAAACCTGAAGAATTAGAAAAAACCGTTCAACATTATTTAAAAGAATAAAAAATCTTTTTACAGCATGGCAAAAATAAAAAAAGGCATGCATGATCTGGACATGAGTCTGATAGAAATGACCATGGACATCATGAAATATGTCATAGCTCGTGTAAGCGACACTCAACCCGAAATGGGTTATCCACAAAAAGAAACTGATTTGCAAAAATGGATTGGAGAAACCATCACTCCGGAAGGCATAGGCGGCAAGACAGCTTTTAAACTTTTTAAGGAAAAAATGCTAAAAGCTACCGTTCCTGCCGATCATCCCAGACATTTAGCTTTTGTACCTGCTGCACCCTCCCGCGCTGCAACTTTGTTTGATGTGGTAATCTCTGCTGCAGGTGTTCACGGGGCGTACTGGATGACAGGAGCCGGAGGTATTTACGGAGAAAACCAGGCTATGCAGTGGCTGGTCAATTTAACCGGTTTACCCAAACCTGCTTTTGGTGTTTTCACCAGCGGAGGAACAGCAGCTAACTTATCAGCTATGGTAGCAGCCCGAGAAACCTGGAGAGACAAGAATGAAGAAAATAAAGCATATCGCGGATTGATTATCACCTCCAACGGAGCACATTCTTCCATAAAAAGCATGGCCAAAGTTATTGATGCAGACATACTTTTAGTCGATGATGATGAGGAAGACAAACTCAATGGAAAATGGTTGCAACAAAAAATTGACCGGCTTTCGGAAGTGGACAGAAAGCGTCTTTTTGCTGTGATCGCAACTGCGGGAACAACAAACGCGGGAATTATCGATCATCTTGACACCGTAGCCGATGTCTGTGAAAAAGAAGATTTATGGTTTCATGTAGATGCTGCTTATGGTGGAGGAGCTTTGGCAGCACCTTCTGTAAGACATTTATTTAACGGAATTGAAAGAGCTGACAGTATTACGATCGATCCTCATAAATGGTTTTTCTCTCCTTATGATTGCGGAGCCATTATTTATAAAAATCCTGACTTAGCCAGAAAAGCACATGCTCAACAAGGTTCTTATCTGGATGTGGTTTATCAGGACACTTCAGGGTTTAATCCTTCTGAATATCAGATTCAACTTTCAAGACGTTTAAGAGGTTTACCTTTATGGTTTTCTTTGGCTATGCATGGAACCAATCGATATTCTCAAGCTATAGAAAGAGGATTGGAACTGGCACAGATAGCAGCAGAAAAAATCAGAAACAGCGATTTTCTGGAACTGGTTCGCGAACCCAGTTTGTCTTGTGTTTTATACAGACGAAAAGGCTGGAAACCTGAAGATTATAATCAATGGACCATCAAAAATCAAAAAGAAGGTTTTGCCTTAGTCACTCCTACTCAATGGACAAAAAACGGACATACAGAAACTGTTTCAAGATTTTGTTTTATAAACCCTGAAACTACAGAAGAGGATATTGATGCTATTTTAGAAACCATGCAGTAATTCATAAAAATAAACTTTAAAAATCTTATTTTTGCGCCATGCAAAACACCGTTCTTATAGTCGATTACGGCTCACCCTACACTCAGCTCATTGCTCGAAAAGTAAGAGAGCAAAATATTTATTGTGAAGTTCATCCTTTTATAAAACTTCCGAAAAATGCAGAAAGTTTTAACGCTGTAATTTTATCAGGAAGCACAGCTTTGTTGACTCAGGAAACCCAACCTGCTGTTGAGCTCGATAAATTTGGAAAAAACATTCCTGTTCTGGCAATAGGTTACAGCGCCCTGCAAATTTTAAAATCAGAAGGAGCAGAAGTCAGTTTCGCATCAAAAGATGAATTTGCTCAAGTACATTTAAATAAATCTTCTAAAAAAGAGATTCTTTTACAAACTGTTTCTTCGTCTGAAGTATGGGTAAAGAAAAATGAATTCATTGGAAAAACTCCGGAAAACATAATTTCCTTAGCTCAGGATTCTGAAGGAAACTGTCTGATTTACAAATTAAACAATCAGGATGTTTATGGACTGAATTTTCATCCTGAAGTCCATCATTCCCCGGAAGGAGCCAAAATCATACAAAATTTTCTGATTCTTATTGCCGGCTTAAAACCTACCTGGACACCGGCAGCTTTTATCAAACGGGCTATTAAAGAAGCCAGGGAGAAAATTGGAAATCAAAGAGTGGTTTTAGGTTTGAGCGGAGGAGTTGATTCAACAGTAACAGCTGTTTTACTAAATCAAGCGATAGGAAAAAATCTTTACTGTATTTTTGTCAACAACGGATTATTGAGAAAAAACGAATTTTCTTCTGTTTTGGATCAATATAAAGACATGGGTTTAAATGTAAAAGGAGTAGATGCTTCTAAAGAATTTTTAACCGCTTTAAAAGGTATATCAGATCCTGAAGAAAAAAGAAAAATAATAGGAAGATTATTTATCGAAGCTTTTGATGCGGAGGCAAGAAAAATTGATCAGGTAAAATTTTTAGCCCAGGGCACTATTTATCCTGATGTGATAGAATCCGTTTCTGTAGATGGAAAATCTGTCGCCGTAAAATCTCATCATAATGTTGGAGGTTTGCCTGAACGAATGAATCTTAAAATCGTTGAACCTCTTCGAAATTTATTCAAAGATGAAGTTCGAAAAGTTGGAGAGGAATTAGGAATAAAAAAGGAGTTAATAGGAAGACATCCTTTCCCCGGTCCGGGCCTGGCTATTCGAATTATTGGAGATATCACTGAAGAAAAAGTAAAAATCATTCAGGAGGTGGATGCGAGATTTATTGATGCTTTAAAGGCTGAAGGATTATATGATAAAGTCTGGCAAGCCGGAGCTATTCTTTTACCCATTCAATCTGTTGGAGTTACAGATGATGAGAGAACTTATGAAAGAGTAGTTGCATTGAGGGCAGTTAATTCAATAGATGGGATGACAGCAGATTGGATAGATTTACCTTATGAGTTTTTGAAAAATCTTTCAACCAAAATCATAACAGAAGTCAAAGGAGTCAATAGAGTAGTTTATGATATCAGTTCTAAACCTCCTGCCACCATTGAATGGGAATAATTTTAAATTCCTCTTTTTTAGACCTGTAGAAAGCATTTTATTTTCAGAAAAATAGTTTATTTGTCAACTATGATGTGAAATAATGCTTAATTTCTTAAATTTGCCGACTATACAAGCACAAAAAATATGTTACAACCTCATTTAATCAGAGAGCATAAAGACGAATATATCAAGGCTTTGCAGAAAAGAAATTTTGATGCAGCTCCATTGTTTGAAAAAGTTTTAAAGTTTGATGAGCAGCGTCGTGCCACTCAAACTGAACTGGATGAAACCTTAGCTGAATCCAACCGACTTTCAAGAGAAATAGGTGTTTTATTCAAAGAAGGAAAAAGAGAAGAAGCCGAAGTTCTCAAACAACAAAGTTCAGACATTAAGAAAAAATCTCAAGAACTTTCCAATCAGCTAAATGAGGCTATCAAGAACATGAATCAGGTTCTTTATGAGATTCCTAATATTCCTCATGATTCTGTTCCGGCAGGAGCTTCTGATGAAGATAACGAAGAAGTTTTTCGCGAAGGAGCTATTCCTGATTTAGGTGCTTATGCACTTCCGCATTGGGAATTGGCAAAGAAATATGACATCATTGATTTTGAACTGGGAAATAAAGTAACCGGCGCAGGTTTTCCTGTTTATAAAGGAAAAGGAGCTCAATTACAAAGAGCTTTGATTACTTATTTTCTGGATAAAAACATTCAGGCAGGTTATAAAGAATATCAGGTTCCTCTTCTGGTAAATGAAGCTTCAGGCTTTGGAACCGGGCAGCTTCCTGATAAAGAAGGGCAAATGTATGAAGTTCCAAAAGATAAATTATATCTGATTCCAACTTCTGAAGTTCCTTTAACCAATATGTTCAGAGATCAGATTATAGAAGAAAAAGACTTACCCATTTCTTGTACTGCTTATACTCCTAATTTCAGAAGAGAAGCCGGATCGTATGGAGCAGATGTTCGTGGATTAAATCGTTTGCATCAATTTGATAAAGTAGAATTGGTCAACATCACCAGAGCTGATAATTCTTACAACAAACTGGTGGAAATGGTTGAACATGTAAAAGTTATTTTAAGAGAACTTGAATTGCCTTTCCGTATCTTAAGACTTTGTGGAGGAGATTTAGGATTTACCTCTGCTCTAACTTATGATTTTGAGGTTTATTCTACCGCTCAGGAACGATGGCTGGAAATTTCTTCTGTTTCTAATTTTGAAACCTTCCAAAGCAATAGAATGAAAATCAGGTACAGAACAACTGACGGTCAAAGACAATTAGCACACACTCTGAATGGAAGCAGCCTGGCTTTACCACGAGTGTTAGCCGGTATTCTGGAGAATTATCAAACTAAGGATGGAATTGAAATTCCTAAAGTTCTTCATCCTTATACAGGATTTACTAAGATCACCAAAGACAGCTAAAGATCGGCTTCATCTTTTTATAAAAACAATTAGAACTTTCACCCTATGATAAATTCAAGGTGAAATAATAATTTTTAGTATCTTGGTCATTATGCGAGTTTTAATTGTTTTTTTAGCGTTCATAGCTTGTACTTTCTCTTTGAAAGCACAGGATATAAATTTGGCCAAAAATTATTTGAACCGAGGTGAATATGCCAAAGCTGAATCTGTTTTTAAGAGACTTTATCAGCAAAGAAATACCAATTTTACTTTTTTAGAAGGTCTGGTCGAATCTTTACAAGAACAGGAGAAATATGATGAAGCCCAAACTTTTTTAAAAGATTTTCAAAACCGGGTTCGAAATTATCCTATGGTTTATATTGATTTGGGAAGAAACTATGAGTTTCAGGGAGATTCTGAAAAAGCACAGGATTTCTATGAACAAGCCATCGCTATCGTTAAAGATAATCCGGGATATACTTTACAGACAGGAAGAAAATTTCAAAAGTATAATTTATTGGATCAGGCTGCTGAAACTTATGAAGCAGCTTTAGAACTCAAATCAAATGCTAATTATATTTTAGCTTTAGCCCGGGTTTATGGAGAACAAAGAAAGCTGGATAAAATGTTTTCCACTTTTTTAGATTTAATTCTTGAAAATCCAAGATACAGATATGCCGTTAATCAGAGTTTTTCTGAATATATAAGTTCTGAACCCGATCACGAAGCCAATGTTATTTTAAGAAGACTTCTTTTAAAACGTCTTCAGGAAGATCCTGATATTCTTTATAATGAATTTTTGAGCTGGCTTTTTATTATGGAAAATGATTTTGAAAAAGCTTTTGTTCAGGAAAAAGCTATTTATCATCGTTCAGAAGATAAAAGCTTATCAGGTTTTATGCAATTAGCTGAGATTGCCGAGGAAAAAGATGATTTTGATATTGCTGAGGAAATTTTAAATTATGCTGTGGAAAATGCTCACACCACTGCTCAGGAAATTAGAGTTTATAATGCTTTATTACAGGTCAGGGTGAAACAAGCCTCTCCAAAAAATTATGTCAAAATCAAAAATGAATTTGAAAACATTTTAGAGGAATATGGCAGAAGTTCTTCTACTTTGGAAATTCAACTTCAATATGCAAAATTTTTAGCTTTTAAACTTTCCGATTCTGAAGAAGCAAAAAACCTTTTACGAAATTTATTAAAACAACAAATTTCTAATTTTGAAGAAGCTCGGGTAAAAATGCAGTTAGCTGATATTTTAACAGCTGAAAAAAACTTTAATCAGGCTTTAATCTTTTACAGTCAGATTAAATCACTTGTAAAAAATACTCCTTTAGCTCAGGAAGCTCTTTTTAAAGTAGCTCAAACCAGTTATTATAAAGGCGATTTCGACTGGGCTCAAACACAACTGAAAGTTTTAAAACAATCGACTTCTGATCTGACTGCCAATGATGCTATGGCGCTTAATCTTCTTATTGAAGATAATTTTAGCATGGATTCTACTCAGACAGCCTTAAAACTTTTTGCTAAAGCAGATCTGATGATTTTACAGGAGAAAGATAAAGAGGCTCTTGAGATTTTAGAGGAAATCCTCACTCAGCATGAAGGAGAAAAAATTGAAGATGAAGCTTTATTGAGATCAGCCAAGTTATATGAGAAGGCAGGAAATTATGATAAAGCAGAACAGGCTTATTTAAAAATCATCCGGGATTTTGGAGATGATATTTTAGCTGATGACGCTTATTATTATCTGGCCGAGTTATACAGAACCAAACTCAATAATCCTGAGGAGGCCATGGAACATTATAAAAAGATAATATTTGACCATGCCGACAGTATTTTCTTTGTCGATGCCCGAAAAAAATTCCGCCAGTTAAGAGGTGATAATATTCAGTAAGTTAAAACCAGAATCCTAAACTGACAAACCATCTGCTTCTTGTTATTTCAGGAGAAAAAGAATAATACACTTGAAGCGGACCAATGAGAGTTTCCAGACCATATCCTAAATAAAAAGCTGAATATTCCGGAAGATTCAGAATCTTTCCGCTTTTATATAAATCATCTCCAATATTGGCAATATTATATCCCAACATCAGATGGTTTTTTCTCCAGATTTCATAATCGAGTTCGATAGAAGATTTTATAAAACTATTTCCTGTTTCAGATAAGAAAGAATATCCAAAGAAAGGAATCACATTATTGATATAATTATTTCCATATCCTCCCAGGAAAAAATTATGAGCTGTCATATTGGTACTTCCTAAATGAAGACCTCCTTCAGCTGTAGCTCTCAATGAAGTTTTATCAAATAATTTAAAAGCAACACCTAAATCTCCCTTAAACAAAGAATAAGGTTTAAAATCTAATGAAGATTGGCTATGGAAGAGATAAGCATGAATATCTCCTCTAAAATAAAAACCCTTTGTAGGAAAATAACCATGATCATAACTATCATATTCCAAAGTTCCATACGGTCCAAAAGTGTGTATTCTTTCAAAAAGAGAAAGATTTTCAGAATCTTCTGAGCCGGATATTTTCTCTCTGGTTCCCAATTTCATTTTTGTATAATTGTGCTCTACACCTACTCTGAAATTAACTGCGTTCAGATTTAGAAAAAATGTTTCCAGGTAAAGTTGGTTGGATAAAGTAAGAAAATCTAAAGGTATTTTTTCAACTCCGGGATCATTTTTAAAATTCCCTTCTACAATTTTATACCTGATATTTCTGTCAAACTGATTGAATTCACTTTTTACACCTATACTCCAGTAAAGACCTTTATCAATAAAATAATCAAATTTATATCTCAAATTTTCACTTGGAATTAAATCAAGCGATATAATATCATTTCTGAAAAGCAATCTCTTATGTGTCAGATTGGCTAAGGCTGCTGTTTTATAAAGACCGTCATAATGAAGACCAAAACGCAAATTTGTTCTGTTTTTTGTTTCATTTAAAATAAACTCAAGATCATTAAAACCATCCTGACCGGGAACAATTTTATACTGTATTCTTTCAAATTCCCCGGTAGCAGAAAGATTATTAATTCCTTCATTTAAACTTTCATAACTGATTTTTTTATGAGTAGGAACTTTTAATTTTCCTCTGATAAAATTTCTTTTATAATTGCCCTGACCTTCTATTCTGATATTTCCTAATGCCAGGGAATCAGGAATTTTTCTGCCTTGTTTATTTCCGGATTTTCCTTGTGTAAGCGCTAAAGAATCAAGTTGCTTTTTCATTTTTAAAGCAGCTTCTTCCCCTGATTTTATAATTTTATCTCCCTTATCAAAAGATAAAACAGTAAATTCTGAAATATCAGGTTTGATATAAAGATCGGTTTTTGGTCGTTTGGTTTTCATGGCTTCTATGGTTCGGAAATTACTCACCTGAGTCATGATTTGAAAAACAGTTTTTAAATTATCACGATTTTCAAGACTGTCCTGAACATCTACACCAATGATAAAATCCATTCCTCTTTTTTGTAATTCTTCAACAGAAAAATTATCAGTAATTCCACCATCACTGATCAATCTGTCATCTATCATCACCGGTTTAAAAAGAGAGGGAATAGCTGCACTGGCAGCAACAGTTTGCGCTAAAGAACCACTTTCAAAAATTAATTTTTCTCCCGTTTCTATGTCTGTGCCAATACACAAAAAAGAAATAGGTAAATCTTTAAATTCCTGTATTTCTTTAACCGGAAAAGTGAGTTGTGATAATAAATTATAAATATTTTGCCCCTTACTCAATCCTGATGGGAAAGTCAGTTTAAAATTATCAAAAGGCAAAGTCACTATATAACGTTGAGAACCTTGTTTTTCATAATGATCTTTAGCTCTTCGGGGTAAATCGTCCTGAATAAGAGTTCTGAAATTGGTTTCTCTAAAAATAGAATCTAATTGAGCAGCTGAATAACCGGAAGCATATAAAGAACCTATAACTGCCCCCATACTGGTTCCGGCTATATAATCTATATGAATACCTGATTCTTCAATAACTTTTAAAGCTCCGATATGTGCCAGACCTTTGGCACCTCCTCCACTCAAGACCAATCCGACTTTAATATCTTCTTGTTTAGAAGCTTCCTGCCCAAATAAATGGCAGCTGCAGAATATTAAGATTAAAATAAGTCGATTTTTCATTCGCGATTTTTTGGTTTATTTTCTTGCTCACTACCGGAAAAATAATCAAAAACCAACTGAGCTCTGGCCGGGCCAATAACTTCAGCTAAATCTTCTTTAGAAGTTTCTGATATTGTTTTTACCGATCTGAATTTTTTAAGTAAAGCTACCGCTGTTTTCTCACCAATTCCTTTGATAGATTTTAACTCTGTTCCCAAAGCGGCTTTACTTCTTTTATTTCTGTGAAAACTCAATCCGAATCGGTGAGCTTCATTTCTGGCTCTTTGAATGACTCTTAAAGTTTCAGATTTTTTATCTAAATAAAGTGGAATAGAATCTCCCGGATAATAAATTTCTTCTAATCTTTCTGCTATTCCTATAATAGCAACTTTCCCTTTGAGATTCAGTTTCTCTAAAGCTTTCAATGCTGAGGTGAGCTGACCTTTTCCACCATCTATAATGATGAGTTGAGGCAAATCACCTTCTTCATCCAGAACTCTTTTGTAGCGACGGAAAACCACTTCTTCCATAGAAGCAAAATCATCCGGACCTTCTACGGTTTTAATGTTGAATTTTCTATAATCTTTTTTACTGGGTTTACCATCTTTAAACACCACACAGGCAGCTACAGGATTGGAACCCTGAATATTTGAATTGTCAAAACACTCTATATGTCTGGGTTCTTCTTTCAGTCTGAGATCTTCCTTCATCTGAGCCATAATCCTGTTGGTGTGTGCATCAGGATCTATAAATTTCATTTGTTTAAACCTTTCCTGTCTGAAATATTTTGCATTTCGGGTGGACAAATCGACAATTGCTTTTTTATCTCCTATTTTAGGAACAGTAACTTTAATATCTTCTCCTACATTCACTCTAAAAGGAACATAAATCTCTTGTGAATTGTTTTCAAATCGTTGTCTGATCTCGGTGATTCCTAATTCTAAAAGTTCTTTATCAGATTCATTTAATTTCTTTTTCATCTCAATAGTATGCGAGCGAATAATAGCTCCATGAGAAATTTGCAGGAAATTGACATATCCATATCCTTCATCACTAATAATAGAATAAACATCAACATTGTTGATTTTAGGATTCACAACTGTTGATTTTGCCTGATAATTTTCTAAGATTTCAATCTTCTCCTTAATTTCCTGAGCGGCTTCAAATTCTAAATTATCAGCATAAGTCTTCATTTTTTCTCTGAATGCATCTAAAGATTCACGAAAATTCCCTTTTACAATCTGTCTTATCTGTTCAATATTGGCTTGATATCCCTCTTTAGTTTTCCATTCATCTGAAATCTGGAAAGCATTGCGAATTTGATAAATAAGGGTGCTTTTATATTTTCCGGTTTCTATATTTCTTTCCCATTCCTTAAGACTTCCTGTTCTTAAAGGAAAAAGTTCATGAATTAACTCCAGCAAAATTCTTACTGCTCTTACATTCGGGTAAGGTCCATAATATTCAGAACCGTCTTTTATTACTTTTCTGGTCAAAAAAACCCTGGGGAAAGGTTCATTCTTGATGCACAACCATGGATAAGTTTTATCATCCTTAAGCAGAACATTAAACCGAGGTTGATATTTCTTAATCAGATTATTTTCCAGCAGTAAAGCATCGGTTTCTGTATTGACAACAATATGTCTAATTTCAGCAATTCTTCTGACCAGTAAAGAAGTTTTTCGACTGTCGTGATGGGTTCTGAAATAGGAAGAAACCCTTCGTTTAAGATTTTTTGCTTTCCCTACATATAAAATTTTTCCATTTTTATCAAAAAACTGATAAACTCCCGGATTCGTAGGCAAACTTTTTAAATGAATATCAATTGGCGCTTGCTTCATAATTACAAAGTTAAGCTTTTCAATCACAGCTCAAAAATGAGTTTTAATTTTTATCTGAAAAATCAACTACTGTTAATTCCTTGTTATATAGTGAGATAAAAACCTTCTTTCCTCTTATTTTCAAAAGAAAACAATCGTTATGGAAACCATTTTAGTAGCCGGGGCAAACGGCAAAACAGGAAGAGAAATTATCGAAATTTTAAAAGGAACTCCGGGATATAAACCTTTGGCTATGATAAGAGATAAAGATCAGGAAGCTACTTTTGAAATTTTAGGAGTTGAAACTTATTTAGCTGATCTGGAAGGAGATCTTAGAGGAGCTGCCAAAGCTGCCGACAGAATTATTTTTGCTGCCGGATCCGGAGGTCATACTCCACCTCAAAAAACCATAGATGTCGATCAAAATGGAGCTATTAATCTGATTGATCAGGCAAAAGCTGCAGGGGTGAAAAAATTCGTTATGTTAAGTTCTATGGGGGCTGATGATCCTGAAAACGGACCTGAAAACCTGAGACATTATTTAGAAGCTAAAAAAGTAGCTGATGAGCATCTGCAGGCTTGTTTTTTAGAATACAGTATTGTTCGTCCCGGATATTTGACCAATGGTGATAAAACCAATAAAATAAGAGCAGCTGAGAAACTGGATGAATTCGGAGAAATTTCCAGAAAAGATGTCGCTCAGGTTTTAGTAGATTGTCTCGAAGATGGAATTGCACAAAACAGAGCTTTTGAGATTTTGAGCGGAGAAATGGGAATAGAAATAGCTTTAAGAGAAATTCAAAACAATCGTTAGTTCCTCATTCGACTCTTTTAAAATATTACTTTTTCGGGAAGTAAGAATTTCTTTTGCCTTCTAAAATGATTATTTTTGTTGTATGAGGGATCAGCGAAAAATCATTCATGTAGATATGGACGCATTTTATGCTTCAGTAGAATTGCTCGATCGTCCTGATCTTATTGGAAAACCCGTAGCAGTGGGACAAGATCATCCAAGAGGAGTTATTACCACTGCTAATTATGAAGCCAGAAAATATGGAGTAGGAAGTGCTATGAGCAGTCAAATTGCAAAAAAACTTTGTCCTCAGCTCATTTTTATTCCTCCTGATTTTGAGAAATATAAATCGGTCTCCGGAAAAATCCGGGAAATATTTTATGAATATACAGATCTGGTAGAACCTCTGTCTTTGGATGAAGCTTATCTGGATGTTACTCAAAATAAAAAATCTATTAACAGTGCTACTTTGATTGCTCAGGAAATCAGAGAAAAAATTTTTGAAAAAACCGGATTAACGGCTTCAGCAGGAATTTCTGTGAATAAATTTTTGGCCAAAATCGCAGGTGATATCAATAAACCTAATGGTCAGACTACTATCGAACCGGAAGAAACCGAAATTTTTTTAGAAGATTTAGAAATCAATAAATTCCATGGAGTCGGAAAAGTGACTACACAGAAAATGTACAGCTTAGGAATTTTCACCGGAAAAGATCTTAAAAGTAAATCACTGGACTTCCTCAAAGAACAGTTTGGCAAGAATGGAGAGTATTTTTATAATATTGTCAGAGGAATCGATTTCAGTCCGGTTCAACCTCATCGTTTTCCAAAATCTCTAAGCGCCGAACACACTTTTACAGAAAATATTTCTTCTGAAGTTTTTATGATTAAACCTTTGGAAACCATTGCTAAGGCTGTTGAAAAAAGACTGAAAAACAATAAACTCGAAGGGAAAACCATTACCTTAAAACTGAAATATTCTGATTTTAGTCTTCAAACACGAAGTAAAACAATTGACTATTATATTTCATCCCAACAAAGTATTTTAGATATTGCAAAAGAATTGCTCTATCAGGAAAAACTAAAAGATTCTGTTAGATTAGCCGGAATTTCTGTTTCTAATTTTAATGGAGCTCCCGAAAAGAAAAAACAAGAGTATATTCAACTTCAGTTTAATTTTTAATTAAAAAAACAAGAATTTTGAAACCTATAAAAGTTCACGATAAATATTTTGTTCCCTACATCAAAGATGAGCAATTACAGGAAATTGTAAAAAGAGTTGCTTTAGATATTTATGAAGATTATAAAGACGAAACTCCTGTTTTTATTGGCGTATTAAATGGTGTTTTTATGTTCTTTTCCGATCTGCTAAAATATTATCCGGGAAACTGTGAAGTAGCTTTTCTTCAAATGAGTTCTTATAGCGGAACCCAATCTTCAGGAGTGGTTTATAAAAAAATGGATTTAACCAAAGAAGTCCGCAACCGTCATATAATTTTAGTTGAAGATATTGTAGATACCGGAAATACCATTGCTTCTCTTTTTGAATATTTCACCCATACACAAAGACCAAAATCTGTAAGAGTTGCCAGTTTGCTACTAAAACCTGATGTTTATAATAAAGATTTTAAGATCGATTATGTAGGCATTGAAATTCCCAACAGATTTGTATTAGGTTATGGTCTTGATTATGATGAATTGGGAAGAAATCTTAAAGATCTTTATCAAATTGAAGAAGGAAAGATAAATGATTGATTAATAATGTGATTGATTGACATAGATCCAGGCTGTATGAGTTCTGCCAAACACAGGATCTTCAATTTCAAACTCCAAAGAATAATAATAAGTTCCGCTCGGCAATTTCTTTCCATTACGATCTTGACCATGCCATTCATTTAGATACTGCTTTTTCTTATAAACAATTAATCCGTAACCATAGAAAAGTCATTTTTTGGATGTGACTGCAGGAAAAAGCATTTTTAATGAATAGAAAATAAAAACCTTTTTAAATTTTCTTAAAGTTATTAAAATTTTTCATAATTTTTTAAATAATCCAGATAAGATTGCTCATTAAACTGAACCACATACCAGTCTTTTAGAATCGTGGCTCCTGTTTTTTCATAAAAATTGATAGCCGGATAATTCCAATCTAACACTGCCCATTCTATGCGTTTCACCTTTTTTTCAGCAGCAAATTCGACCACTTTTTTATAAAGTGCTTTTCCCAATCCTTTATTTCTATATTTTTCTTCTACTATTAAATCTTCTAAATGAACTGTTCTTCCTTTCCAGGTGGAATACCGAAAATAGAATAAAGCCATCCCACGGATTTCTTTATCTATTTCTGCCACATAACAGTAAAATAATTGATTCTCTCCAAATCCATTTTCAATTAAATCTTCCACTTCAATTTCTACAGCCTCCGGCTCTTTTTCATAAACAGCCAGTTCTTTAATAAGATTGAGAACTTTGGGCATGTCTTCAACTTCAGCTTTTCGTATTGTAATTTCCATGTATCTTAGAGTTTATATTGCGAAATTAAAAAATACAAGTTCTTTTTTTTGTTATTTTTGCAAAACTTAATCTTAAACTAATCATGCCAAAAAGAAATCAAAGCCTGGGAGAATTTATAATCGGAAACCAGGATTCTTTCGAATATTCAACCGGAGAACTTTCAAAACTTCTGCATGCCATCAGGCGTGCTGCCAAGGTAGTTAATCATAAAGTCAGAAAAGCAGGACTTTCAAATATTTTAGGAGCAGCCGATGATACCAATGTGCAGGGAGAACAACAGCAAAAGCTGGATGTTTATGCCAATGAAATTTTTATTGATACGCTTGTAAACCGGGAAATTCTTTGTGGAATTGCTTCTGAAGAAAATGATGATTATATCACCATCAGAGGTCAAAACAAAGATCATATGAACAAATATGTAGTCTTGATGGATCCTCTGGATGGCAGTTCTAATATTGATGTAAATGTTTCTGTGGGAACCATTTTCTCCATCTACAGAAGAGTTTCAGAAATAGGAACACCGGTGCAGGAAGAAGATTTTCTACAACCTGGAAATAAACAAGTAGCTGCCGGTTATGTTGTTTATGGAACTTCAACTATGCTGGTTTATACCACCGGCCACGGAGTCAACGGATTTACTTTGAATCCGTCTATAGGAACTTATTATTTATCACATCCGAACATGAAATTTCCGGATAAAGGAAATATTTATTCTATTAATGAAGGAAATTATGTTCATTTTCCCAAAGGTGTAAAAGATTATATCAAATATTGTCAGGAAGAACATGAAGATCGACCTTATACTTCCCGCTATATTGGTTCTTTGGTTTCAGATATGCACAGAAATATCTTAAAAGGAGGAATTTATATTTATCCTCAAAGTTCAAGATACAAAAGCGGAAAATTGAGATTGTTGTATGAGTGTAATCCTATGGCTTTCATTGCAGAACAAGCAGGAGGAAAAGCCAGCGACGGATTTAGAAGAATTTTAGATATAGAACCTACAAAACTTCACCAAAGAGTTCCTTTTTTCTGTGGAAATAAGGAAATGGTAGAAAAAGCTGAAGAATTTATGAAAAAAGCTGATTCTTAGTATTGTTCATTTATCAAAAACCCGGGCTTTTCCGGGTTTTTTTGTTTTAAGAGGTTTCATCAAATTTGGGTCTTCTCAACAAATACAAATAATCTCCAAAACTCAATTGTCCGCTTAATATTTTAATAGAACGATCGATTACTTCCTGAGAATCTTTAGTTGAAAATCCTAAGGCCACGGCATATCTTTTAAATAAAGCTTCCTCTTTCGGAGTCATTTCATTGTCTGCAAAAATAACCCTCAGAATATCATAAAGTCTTTCCAGTCTTTCCATATTAGTAGAAGGAGCATTAACAGGAAATTCAGTAGGATTTTCTAAAGCTTCTTTATATTGATCTTCAGTAATATTTAATTTTCGTGCCAGTTGTTTTAGCATAGCTTCTTCTTTTTCACTGATTTCTCCATCAACTGAAGCCAAATTTACCAAAGAAGAAAAATGAGAAAAATTTCTCAGATGCGAACCGGTTTCATATAATTCAGGAACTGCCATAATTTCAAAGTTTTATTTTAATATTTTAAAAGTTGAGTTTTTAAATTCAACTTCCTATCATATAAAGATATAAAAAAACCCAAAACAAAAAAACTTTCCTTAATGAGCTCTTATCACTTTAAAGCATCAACTATCAACTTTTTTAAAAATTCAGATTCAAAAATTCTTTTTCAATAAATAAGTATTTTCCCATCATCCCTACCCTTCTCAAAGCCTTAAAAGATAGCTTTTTAAAGCCAAAATCTTCTTAGATAACTCAAAATTCATTAAATTCGCGGTCTGTTAGAAAAGAGGCATTATGACAAATAAATTTTCAGAATACCAAGGATTAGATTTACCAAAGGTAACCGAGGAAATTCTGAGCTTTTGGAAAGAAAATAAAATTTTTGAAAAGAGTATATCTACTCGTGAAGGCGAAGAGCCTTTTATATTTTTTGAAGGACCTCCTTCCGCAAATGGTTTGCCCGGCATTCACCACGTGATGGCCCGTACCATTAAAGATCTTTTTTGCAGATATAAAACGCAAAAAGGATTTCAGGTGAGCAGAAAAGCTGGTTGGGATACCCACGGTTTACCCATTGAACTGGGTGTTGAAAAAGAACTTGGCATTACCAAAGAAGATATAGGTAAGAAAATTTCCATAGAAGAATATAATGCAGCTTGTAAAAAAGCTGTGATGCGTTATACAGATGTTTGGGAAGATCTCACAGAAAAGATGGGATACTGGGTGAACATGAATGATCCTTATATCACCTATACTTCAAAATACATGGAAAGTGTATGGTATTTACTTTCCGAAATTTATAAAAAAGGGTTGATGTATAAAGGATATACCATTCAACCTTATTCTCCCAAAGCAGGAACAGGATTAAGTTCGCATGAGCTCAATCAACCAGGAACTTATCAGGATGTAACAGATACAACTGTAACTGCTCAGTTTAAAGCAAAACATGAAACTCTGCCTGAGAAATTAAAAAAATATGAGGAAGTTTTCTTTTTAGCATGGACTACCACTCCATGGACTTTACCTTCCAATACTGCTTTAGTTGTTGGAGATCATATTGATTATGTGGTTGTAAGAAGTTATAACCAATATACTTTTGAACCTTTAACTGTTATTTTGGCTAAAGATCTGGTACAAGCCAATTTTGATGGAAAATTTAAAGAAACTCAGGATGAAGAAGTTTTAAATTCATTTGATCAAAAAGATAAACATATTCCTTATATGATTGTCGATCAGATGAAAGGCTCTGAATTAGTAGGCATTCGTTATGAGCAATTATTGACTTATGCTTTGCCTTATCAAAATCCTGAACATGCTTTTCGTGTGATTTCAGCAGATTTTGTAACTACGGAAGACGGAACAGGAATTGTACATTCTGCTCCAACTTTTGGTGCTGATGACGCACAGTCTGCTAAAGAAGCTTCTCCTGAAATTCCGCCTTTACTGGTTTTGGATGAACACAACAATCCGGTTCCTTTAGTTGATTTACAAGGTCGCTTTCGTCCTGAAATGAAAGAACTTGCAGGAAAATATGTTAAGAATGAATATTATGAAGAAGGCGAAGCTCCTGAAAGATCTGTTGATGTTGAAATTGCCATTAAGCTAAAAGAAGAAAACCGTGCTTTCAATGTTCAAAGACATGTTCACAGCTATCCAAACTGCTGGAGAACAGATAAACCTATTTTATACTATCCTTTAGATTCCTGGTTTATTAAAATCACTGATGTTCGCGATCGCATGTTCGAACTCAACAAGCAGATTAACTGGAAACCTGCCTCTACAGGTGAAGGAAGATTTGGAAACTGGCTGGCCAATGCCAATGACTGGAATTTATCAAGATCAAGATATTGGGGAACTCCTCTTCCAATCTGGAGAACAGATGATGGAAAAGAAGAAATTATTATTGGTTCAATTGCTCAGTTAAAAGAGGAAATGCAAAAATCTGTGGAAGCCGGATTTATGGATAAGGATATTTATGCTGATTTCCTTGTGGGTGACAACAGTGATGATAATTATAATAAAGTGGATCTGCATAAAAATGTAGTCGATCAGATTATTTTAAAATCTGCTTCAGGAAAACCTATGAAAAGAGAAGCAGATTTAATAGATGTCTGGTTTGATTCCGGTGCTATGCCCACTGCACAATGGCATTATCCTCAGGAAAACAAAGAAGAAGTTGAACAAACAAAAAGAAAAGCTGATTTTATAGCGGAGGGTGTAGATCAAACAAGAGGATGGTTTTATACTCTGCATGCTATTTCCACTTTGGTTTTCGATGATGTAGCTTATAAAAACGTAATTTCCAACGGATTGGTTTTAGATAAAAACGGACAAAAAATGTCTAAGCGTTTAGGAAATGCTGTAGATCCTTTTGAAACTTTAGCCAAATATGGTCCGGATGCCACCCGATGGTATATGATTTCCAATGCCAATCCATGGGATAATCTCAAATTTGATATAGCAGGCGTAGAAGAAGTAGGACGAAGGTTTTTTGGAACCCTATATAATACTTATTCATTTTTTGCTCTTTATGCCAATATTGATGGTTTTACTTATACTGAAGATGATATTCCTTTAGAAGAAAGACCTGAAATAGATCGGTGGATTTTATCAGAACTGCATACACTGATAAAAAATGTGGATGAATATTATGAAGATTACGAACCCACTAAAGCAGCTCGTGCTATTGCTGATTTTACTTTGGAAAATTTGAGCAACTGGTATGTTCGTTTAAGCCGAAGACGTTTTTGGAAAACTTCAAAAGACAATACTGATAAAATTTCAGCTTATCAAACTTTATATACTTGTTTGATCAATATTGCTAAACTTGCTGCTCCTATAGCGCCATTTTATATGGAAAAGCTATATGCTGATTTAAATAATATCACTCAAAAAGAAGATTGGGAAAGTGTTCATTTATCTCTTTTTCCTGTTTCAGATTCATCTTTTATAAATGAAACTTTAGAGCGAAGAATGGATAAAGCTCAAAAAATTTCCTCTCTTGCACTTTCATTACGAAAAAAAGAAAAAATAAGAGTCCGACAACCCCTTCAGCGGATTATGATTCCTGTTTTAGATGAAAGCGTTCGGGCAGATATTCAGGCTGTGGAAGATCTTATTAAATCTGAAATTAATGTCAAAGAAATTGATTTAATTGATGATGCTTCCGGAATACTGGTGAAAAATATCAAACCCAATTTCAGAAAACTTGGTCCGCGTTTTGGGAAAAACATGAAGTTCGTCTCTCAGGCAATTCAGCAGTTAGATGCTAAAGCCATTGAAAATTTAGAACAAAAAGGCGAAATCGGCATAAAAGTTGGTGAATTAGAAGAAATTTTATATCTTGATGAAGTAGAAATCACTTCTGAAGACATTGAAGGTTGGCTGGTAGCCGGAAATGGAAATCTTACAGTGGCTTTGGATGTTGAGCTCAACGAAGAATTAATTAATGAAGGAATTGCTCGTGAATTGGTCAATCGAATTCAAAATTTAAGAAAGGATTCCAATTTAGAAGTAACTGACAGAATTAATTTGAAGATAAAAAAAGATGGTCTGGTAGAAAATGCCATAAACGAAAATCTGACTTATATCAAAACAGAAACTTTAACAGAAGAGTTAGATTTAGTTGATGATTTAGAAGAAGGACTGGAGGTGGAGTTTGGCGAAATTCATACCCGATTATCATTAAAAAAACACGAAAAAACCATTAACTATGAAAAATGAATCTGTTTTAAAAGAAAGATATTCTGACAAAGATCTGGCAGAATTCAAAGATTTAATCGAAGAAAAAATCCAAAGTGCAGAGAAGCAGTTGGAATTGTATAGAAGTGTCTATAAAAACGGAAGTTTTAACGGAACTGATGATACTGCTCCAACCTTTAAATCTTACGACGATGGAAACAAAACCATGAGTCGGGAAGCAAACAGACAGCTCGCACTAAGACTGGAAAAATTTATTCGGGATCTGAAAAATGCTTTAATCCGCATTGAAAACAAATCCTACGGAATATGCCGTGAAACAGGAAAATTAATTTCCAAAGAAAGATTATTATTGGTGCCTCATGCTACTCTAAGTATTGAAGCTAAAAACAAACAAAAATAAATCAGGTTTTTATCTTTCAAGTTTAAGATAATTCTGATTCGAATTTTAAATTTCAAACCTTATCAGATTAAAGAAAACAAAATCTTTACCTGATAAGGTTTTCTTGTTTGTGAGAATAATATTACAACCGCGAATATTTAATAATTTTGCTCTCTAAAAACCTTATTCTCTCTTTTCTTTTTTCCTAAATTCTGAAGGAATTTTGACAATAAACTTCAATTAAAAATCTGTTTTCAATTTATATTTTATTACCTACTTTGTTTGACATATTAGTTCTGTTAAATTCTTCAATAATCAAAACCTCACCTTTTTAATTTCATTAAATTTGTCAAAATTTTTGAATGGGAAAGAATTTAGTCATTATTCCAACATATAATGAAATAGAAAATATAGAAGAAATTATTCGAGCTATATTTTCTCAATCTCTTCCATTAAAGATTTTAGTGGTTGATGACAATTCTCCGGACGGAACAGCCGAGAAGGTCAAAGAATTACAAACCGAATTCCCGGACAAATTATTTTTAGAAATCAGGGCAGAAAAAGCAGGTTTAGGAACTGCTTATATTCATGGATTCAGATGGGCTTTAGCCCGGGATTTTGAATATATTTTTGAGATGGATGCAGATTTCTCTCATAATCCTCAGGATCTTCAAAGACTTCATCAAGCATGTTTGGAGGGTGCTGATTTAGCGATTGGTTCGCGATATTCTTCAGGAATCAATGTAATTAACTGGCCTATGGGCAGAGTTTTACTTTCCTGGGTAGCTTCAAAATATGTGAAATTTATAACCGGATTGAAAGTTCATGACGCCACAGCCGGATTTGTCTGTTTTAAAAGAAGGGTTTTAGAAAAAATTGATCTGGATCAAATTCAGTTTGTTGGGTATGCTTTTCAGATTGAAATGAAATTTAAAACTAAACTTTTAGGATTTGATATTGTGGAAGTTCCTATTATTTTTACCAACCGAACCAAAGGAACTTCAAAAATGAGTTCAGGAATATTTTCAGAAGCTTTTTTTGGAGTAATCAAAATGAAAATTAAAAGTTTATTTACAAAGAATATATGAAAAAGTTGCTTATCAAAAACGCTAAAATAGTCAATGAAGGAAAAATCATTGATGCTGATGTTTATATAGAAGGAGATACCATTGTAGAAATTGCCTCTTTAATCAGTGCAAAAAGTCAGGATGTAAAAATCATTGATGCTGAAGGAAAACATCTTCTTCCCGGCGTAATTGACGATCATGTTCATTTTCGTGAACCGGGTTTAACTTATAAAGAAGATATTCTTCATGGATCCAAAGCAGCTATTGCCGGAGGAATTACTTCTTTTATGGAAATGCCCAACACCAATCCTTCTGCGACAACTATCGATCTTCTGGAAGAAAAATATGATTTGGCAGCTGAACATTCTGTGGCCAATTATTCTTTTGTTTTTGGAGCAACGAATGATAATTTAGATGAAATAAAAAAATTAGATCCTAAAAACATTCCCGGAGTTAAACTGTTTTTAGGCTGTTCTACAGGTGATTTATATGTAAGTGATGAAGCTGTATTAAAAGAAATTTTCGAACAAAGTCCGGTTTTGATTCTCACTCATTGTGAAGATCAGGATACCATGGATAAAAACTTGCAAAAATATATTGATAAATACGGAGAGGATATTCCTATGAAATACCATCCGAAAATCAGAAGTGAAGAGGCTTGTTATATTTCTACTTCCAAAACAGTTGCTTTAGCTCAGGAAACCGGAGCAAGATTACATGTCTTACATATTTCAACCGCTAAAGAAGTTGGATTATTTTCTAATAAATTACCTCTTGAAAAAAAGAAAATCACCGGAGAGGTTTGTGTTCATCATTTATGGTTTAATGATAAAGATTATGAAACCAAAGGAACTTTAATCAAATGGAATCCGGCCATTAAATCTAAAAAAGATCAGAAAGGTCTTTTAAAAGGTTTACTCAATGATAAATTAGATATTATTGGCACTGACCATGCGCCTCACACCAAAGAAGAAAAAGCACAAGTTTATACTCAAGCTCCCAGTGGTGCTCCCTTAGTTCAGCATGCACTTCCGGCAATGCTGGAATTATATCATCAGGAAAAAATTTCTCTTGAAAAAATAGTAGAAAAAATGTGTCATAATCCTGCTATTCTTTTTAAAATCAATAAACGAGGATTTATAAGAGAAGGTTATAAAGCAGATTTATGTTTAGTCGATTTAAATGCGCCCTGGACTGTTCAAGATGCAAATATTTTTTATAAATGTGAATGGTCTCCTTTTAAAGGAACAACTTTCAAGTCAAGAATTACCCATACATTTGTAAATGGACAACTGGCTTATCATAACTTTAAATTTCCCAAAATTTCAAAAAGAGAAGTTCAACGCCTAACTTTTGATTATTGATGTTTTACAGAATTTCCCTGCTTATAGCTCTTCCTCTTCTCATTTTGGGTTGTCAAAAAATTGAAAACACACCCAAACCGGAAAATCTTATTCCGGAAGATAAAATGGTAGAAATCTTAGTAGATTTAGCAAAGATAGACGCCGCTATGAGTGTAAGCACAAAAGAATATGAAAAACGCGGAGTGGTAGGCAGGGAGCTAATTCTTAAAAAACATCAGGTTGACAGTTTGCAATTGGTTCAAAGCAATGCTTATTATGCAGAAAATTTTAGAGTGAATCAGCGCATTTATGAAAGAGTAGAAGCCATTTTAAAATTTCAGAATGACAGCCTTAATGAAATCAACGAACGTTTAAAACAAGAAAAACGTTCACAAAATAATGGAGAAAACTAAATCTATTTCCTTAAAAACTCCTGTTGGCATTCTTCAAGTTGAAGGAGATGCTCAAGGTCTGTCCAAAGTTTATTTTCCCGGTGAAAAACAAGATAATCATTCTTCAAAGGAAATTCCTGATGAACTCAGGGAGGCTGTTTTTCAAATTCAATCTTATTTAAAAGGAGATCTAAAAGAATTTAATCTTCAGCTGAATCCAAAAGGAAGTGATTTTCAGCAAAAAGTATGGAAAGCTCTTTTAGATATTCCTTATGGCAAAACCATCTCCTATTTACAACTTGCAAAAAATATAGGAAACGAAAAAGCCGTTCGTGCTGTTGCAGCTGCTAACGGAAAAAATCCTCTGTCTATAATTATTCCTTGTCACCGCGTTATTGGAAACGACGGAAGTCTCACCGGATATTCAGGCGGACTTAGCCGTAAAAAATGGCTATTGGAGCATGAAAATGCACTTAAACAAACTTTTTTGTTTTAAATAAAATTCTTTCTTTTTCAAATTTTCCATCTGTAAAAATCAACTGAGTTTTTAGTTTAATTAAGAAATAACTATCTTGTAACCAATCCTGTTGCTGATGAATATCTTAATTTACATTCTTCTTGCTTTATTGATCTTTATCATCCTTGGAATTATAGGTTTGTATCTCACCGGAAACAAACAGGTTTTAAGAGGAATTCAGGTAGTTTATTTAAAAGGATATACCACCACCTATATTAATGATTGGCCACAATTCGACAATAGAATCATCAAGGCTGATTCTTCTTCTGAAAATCAAAAGAATAAGTGGAAGAAAACTCAGGATTATAACAGCATTCCGCCCACTCAGAGACTTGAAGAAACTCATAATAAATTGGGAACCATCGCTTTCTTAATCATTAAAAACGATGAGATATGGCATGAAACCTATGCAGAAGGTTATGGAGTTCAGTCTAAAACCAATTCATTTTCCATGGCTAAAAGCATTACCACTGCATTATTGGGAAAAGCTATTGAAGAAGGTTTTATCAAGAGCTTAGATCAAAGAGTAACTGAATTTTTCCCCGAATGTCATCTCGATTTAACAATAGGAGATTTAGCCTCCATGTCTTCCGGCATGATGTGGAATGAAGATTATGATAATCCCTTTTCATCTGTTGCGCGAATTTATCTTCTTAAAGATGTTCGAAAATTTATGTTGAATCAAAAATACATTGAAAAACCCGGAAAGAGATTTGAATATAACAGTGGTAACACTCAACTTTTAGGAATGATCATTGAGAAAGCTACCGATGAAAAACTTTCTGATTATTTGAGTAAACATTTCTGGAAACCTATGGGTATGCAGGAAGATGCTTTATGGGAATTGGACAGCAATCTCAGCGGAATGGAAAAATCTTTCTGTTGTATTGCTTCTAACGCAAGAGATTTTGCAAGATTTGGAAAGCTCTTTAAAAATGGAGGAAAGTGGAATAATAGAATTTTACTGGATCCTGATTTTGTAGAAAAATGTATTCAACCCAGATTTCCGGAAAGTCCTGAATATGGTTATGGATTCTGGTTGAGCAATTATAAAAATAAAAACATTTTCGCGATGTATGGCATTCATGGACAATATGTTATCAGCATTCCTGAAGATGATTTAATTATTGTTCGCCTCGGACATAAAAGAGACCTCTTTAAAGACAGTACAGCTTTTACTCAGGACTTCTTTGTCTATATCGATGAAGTTTATAAAATGCTGGAAAAACGAGAAATTAAGAAAAAAACCTTTTAAGTTTCCTTCAAACCTACTCTTGGTTCAATAAAGAAAAGATATATCTTTAGTGAAATTTGCTTTCAGATGATGTCTCTCAAAAATCTTCCACTCAAAAACATTTTATTTCTGGATATAGAAACCGTTCCTGAGAAAAAATCCTTTTCCGATTTAGAGGAAGAAACCAAATCTTTATGGGAATCAAAAACTGCTTATAAAAGAAAAGATGAAATAAGTCCGGAAGAATATTATGATCAGGCAGGTATTTGGGCTGAATTCGGAAAAATAGTTTGTATATCTGTTGGAAACCTAAGGTATAAACATCATCAAAGAGAATTTAGAACCACAAGTTTTTTCGGAGAAGAACCGGAATTATTAAAAGATTTTAAAAACCTTCTGACCAATCATTTTAATAAACCTCATCATCTTTTATGTGCTCATAATGGAAAAGAGTTTGATTTTCCTTTTATTGCAAGACGTATGTTGATTAATCATATCAGTCTTCCGGAACAGCTGAATTTGTTTGGAAAAAAGCCTTGGGAAGTTCCGCATCTGGACACTATGGAATTATGGAAATTTGGCGATTATAAACATTATACTTCTTTAAAATTGCTCACCCATATTTTAAACATACCATCTCCAAAAGATGATATTGACGGTAGTCAGGTTCGGCAGGTTTTTTATGAAGAAAATGATATAGCCCGTATTGTTCGTTATTGTGAAAAGGATGTGCTGGCACTGGCTCAAATTATTTTACGTTTCCGGCAGGAAGAATTACTAAAAGCAGAAGAAATAATTTCTGTTTAAAATTTCATATTTGATTTATGAAAAATCCATTATTAAAAATAAACCGGCTCGAGGTGGGATTTAAAGAAAAAAAATCCTTCCGAACAATTTTACATGATATTAATTTCAACTTATATACTAATGAAATATTGGGAATTGTAGGAGAATCCGGATCCGGAAAATCATTATCATCCTTAGCTATTTTAGGTTTATTACCAAAAAATGCAGCAATCAGCTCAGGTGAAATTATTTTTGAAAATAAAAATCTACTTGCTCTTTCAGACAAACAACTTCGGAATATTCGAGGGAAGAAAATTTCTATGATTTTTCAGGAACCAATGAGTTCTTTAAATCCTTCCATGAAATGTGGAAAACAGGTTCAGGAAATTTTATTAAACCATCAACTTCTTAATAAAAAATCAGCCAAAGCAGAAGTGATTGAGTTATTTAAAAAAGTAAAACTTCCCAGACCCGAAGCAATTTATTCTTCTTATCCTCATGAAATCAGCGGAGGCCAAAAACAAAGAGTTATGATTGCCATGGCCATTGCTTGTAAACCTCAGATTCTAATTGCTGATGAGCCTACCACAGCTCTGGATGTAACAGTTCAGAAAGAAATTCTCTTACTGTTGAAAGATCTTCAGGCCTCCACACAAATGAGTATTATTTTTATTACTCATGATCTGGCTTTGATTTCTGAAATTGCAGACAGAGTAGCCGTGATGTATCAGGGAAGAATAGTGGAACAAAATAAAGTTGAAGAAATTTTCCTTCATCCCAAACAACAATATACTCAAGCTTTAATTGCTTCCAGACCCAGAATTGATCAGCGTTTAAAAAAACTTCCAACCATTCAGGATTTTATTAATCATCAAACCCTGGATGAAATTGAAACAACGGAAGAGAGAAATAAAAAACATCAAAAAATTTATTCTCAACCTCCTTTACTGGAAGTCATCAATGTCAACAAAGAATTTATTTCCAAACCTGCTTTATTTGGAAAAAAACAGATTGTCAAAGCTGTAGATGAAGTCAGTTTTAAGCTTTTTCCAGGTGAAACTTTAGGTCTGGTTGGAGAATCCGGCTGTGGAAAATCTACTTTAGGGAATGTTATTTTACAACTCTTACCCGCTTCTTCAGGACATGTTTTTTATAGAGGAAAAGATCTGACTCAGCTTTCTAATAAAGAAATCAGAAAATTAAGAAAGGAAATTCAGCTCATCTTTCAGGATCCTTTTTCTTCTTTAAATCCTCGTATTTCTGTTGGAAACGCCATTATGGAACCGATGAAAGTACATGGTTTGTTTAGTTCAAAAACTAAAAGAAAAAAGAAAGCCATGGAATTACTTCAACAAGTAGGTCTGGAAGAAGAACATTTTTATCGATATCCTCATGAATTCAGCGGCGGTCAGCGTCAACGTATAGGCATAGCCAGAACGATTGCAGTAAAACCTGAATTAATCATTTGTGATGAATCTGTTTCAGCTCTTGATATTTCTGTTCAGGCACAGGTTTTAAATTTATTAAATGATTTAAAAGAAGAATTCGGATTTACTTACATCTTTATTTCTCACGATTTAGCCGTTGTAAGATTTATGGCAGATCAGTTATTAGTTATGCATGAAGGCAAAATTGTCGAAAAAGGAGAAGCTGATCAACTTTATGATAATCCACAAAAACCTTATACTCAAAAACTAATTGAAGCCATTCCGAAAGGAATAACAGCTTAAGAAGCAGAGGTAGTTTCATTAATTATCTTAATTTTGTTCCTTCATTTTTAAAATCTTAATCTTTATGAGAAACTTTACTTTATTATTTTTAATGGTTTTTTCTTTAACCATTTCTGCACAGGAATTTTCCACTCCGGACTCTGGAGTTCATTGGACTTTAGCTGATTTGATGGATGAAAGTTCAGAGCTCATTGAGTTTTCTGATAGCATTTATCGAATTAAACAAGATTTTGTAGTTTCAGAAAATGACACTTTAAGTTTTTTGGCCGGAGACAACATTCATATTGACGGTGATGTGAAAATTACTATTATTGGAACCTGGCTGAGTTTAGGCAGCGAGGAGAATATGGTTAAAATAAATGCTACAGACAGTTTAGCCTATAACGGATTCAGACTGAATGAAGAATCTTCCGCTCATATTGATTTTACTGAAATTCAAAATGGTGGTGGAATTTTTGCAGTTACTCCTGATTTTACCATTACCAATAGTGTTTTAAAATACAATCGTACCGGAGGAATAAATACAAGCGGAACAATTAATCTTTTTAATGGTTCTCCTTTAATAGCCAATAATATTTTTTATAAAAATGAACTGGCTGCTATTAGCTCAGGAGCCAATGTAAATGCTTCTCCTAAAATTTTAAATAATTATATTGAAGCCAACACACAATCTAATCAAAATCGTCCTCAGCTCAATCTGGGTTCTACCGGAGCCGATACTTTAAGAATTATTGGAAATACTATACTCGGTGACAGGGATAAAACAAAGGTAGGCGGTATTTCGGTAAGCAATCTCTTGGGAGGAATGATCAATGCAACTATTGAAGACAATATTATTAGAGATAACAGATACGGTATTAATATTCAGGGTGCCGGAAACTCAAAAGTTCATATAATTAATAATATTATTGAAGATAATGATACGGAAGGAAATCCTGCTTTAGGCGGAAGTGGAATTTCCATGAGTTCTTCAAGCACTTCTCAGGTTGTATATTTAACCGGAAATGAAATCAGAAGAAATCTTTGGGGTGTAACCGTTATAAATCAAGCCACGGCTAATCTTGGAGATGATGATGAAAATCCTGGAAAAAATATTTTCTCTGAAAATGGAAATGCAGGTGAAATCTTTGCTTTATATAATAACACTCCCAATACTATTACTGCCAAATATAATTGTTGGATAGAAGGTGAAGAAAACACTCTTGAAGAAGTAGCTGAAGTAATTGTCGATCAGGCAGATGATGAAAGTTTAGGAGAAGTTATTTATGATCCTGTTTTTTGTGAAGCTTTATCAGTTCCTTCTATAGAAAAAGACAGCTTCCGAATTTATCCGAATCCTGCGGTAGATGTGATTCATTTAGATAATTCTGCCGGTCTTGAAAAAGTTTCGATTTTTGATTTAAGCGGAAAAAGAATTCTGGAGTACAATCTTAACGAAGGAGAAAATAATTTGAATTTTAATTTGAATTCAGGATTGTATATTCTGAAATTTGAAGGAAAAAACAGGCAGCTTACTAAAAAGCTAATTGTCCAATAAATTTCCATCACTTATATTAAGCTCACTAAAGAAATTCTTTGGTGAGCTTTTTTTGATGAAAAACTTGTTTAAAACAAACTGAGTTGAGGGTTTTTCAATTGTAAATAATGAGTTTTATCCAATTCAGGCCACTTTCGATCCGGTAAATATTTAGCTTTTGCAATTTTGAATTGTTGAGCTATTTGTTTTGCAATTTCTCCTTCTCCTTTCATGCGAATCCCAAAACGGCTGTCGTTTAAATTTCCTCCATGACATTCAGCTATCTGATTGAGTACTTTTTGAGCACTATCGGGCATAGCTTTTTCAATCCAATCCGTAAAAATTTCTCCAATGGCTCCATTTAAACGAACCACAGTATAATTTATTGATCTTGCTCCCGCTTCACTTACTTTTTTAACCAAAGGAAAAATTTCATGACTGTTGATGCCCGGAATAATGGGAGCCATCATCACAGCAACAGGAATATTATTTTCTGACAAAACCTCAACAGCTTTTAATCGCTGTTTAATACTGGAAGTCCGAGGTTCAAGTAATCGGCGTGTGTTTTCAGATAAAGTGGTAATCGAGATATTTACTTTAATCAGATTGTAATGGGCCAGTTCTTTTAAAATATCTAAATCTCTTAGCACTAAAGCATTTTTGGTGATGATTCCCGTGGGATGTTTATGTTTCAACATGACCTTTAAGCAAGATCTGGTAAGTTTTAGTTGACGCTCCACAGGTTGATAACAATCCGTATTTCCGGAAAAAACGATGGTTTCAGGTTTCCAGCTCTTTTTTCTTAAAGTTTGATCTAAAATTTCAGCAGCATTTTTTTTGACTAAAACCTGTTTTTCAAAATCCTGACCCGGACCATAACCCCAATATTGATGCGAATTTCGAGCATAACAATACACACAACCATGTTCACAACCCTGATAAGGATTTAAAGAATATTCCATTCGAAGGTCAGGACTGCTTACTTTATTGACTATGGTTTTTGGAAAAATATTTTGGAATTTTGTTTTCGGATTTACTGCTGCCTCCTCTTCTTTTAAACAATATTCCAAAAATTCCGGATCGGGCGTATGATGAAATTCCTCAAATTTATTTTGGAATCTCTGTTGTGCTCCCCTTCCCTTTTGATAACTTTTCATATTAGCTCTTTTTCCAAAGATACGTAGCTTGGATAAATTCCAAGTTTATGGAGCTGAAAAGTTTTAGAATTAACTCTATTACTTATTAATGAATCCTGATATTCCCTCCGACCACTTTTTTCTGTTCTACTTCTGCTCCTCCCCAAATATGAATACTTCCACCGGCTCTGGTTTTAGCTTCTACATTCTTTGTCGCAAAAATATCGGCCTGACCTCCTGCATTTACAGTTACTTTCGTAAATAAGGTTTCCAGTTCTTCTCCGTCATAATTTCCTCCGCTGTTTGAAATTACTTCCTGCTGACCGGCTTGTCCTTTTAAAGCAATTTCTGCTCCTGAATTTACTTTCACTTCCAGATGTTCAGATTCAATTGATAAGTTTATTTCTGATCCTTTGCTTGCTTCTATTTTTAATTTATTCTTTTTTAAAATATCTTCTGAATAAATAATTGCTCCCCTGTCTGCAATAATTTCTTTGAGATCTTTATAAAACAACAGAATCATTACATCCTCTCCCTGAAGGAGCTGAGTGGTCTCCATTCTGATAATGAGCTGATCATTTCTGGTGATTAATTTTACCTCTTCAGATTTTTCTCCGGAAATTTCAATAGCATTTTTATCAGATTGAATCAAACGAACTTCAATCCTATCAGAAACTTTCAATCGATCAAAATCACCTAAATCTTTTTGGAGTTGAGCAAAAATTAAATTCGAAAATAGCAGAGCAAAGACAATAACAATATTTTTCATAACCGGATTTTTAAACAAAGTTTGATTGAAAAATAGGTTTTTCAAAATTACAGATTTTAAATAATTGATAATTTTTTGGAAGAAAAACAAGATAAGCCTGAGTAAAGACTTATATAGGATTATAAATCTAATTACTTCTTTACTTCAGATTTTTCCTTTTTAAAATTTAGAGGTTCCAAGACATTTAAAGCATCCTGAATAGAATTAATATCTTCAAAACGTATCAGCAGTCTTAATCCATTTCTTGTTTCTCTTTCTTTCAATGTACAGAGAAAGGGATGGGTTTGCACATATTGCAAGACTTTGGTGAAGTTTTGAGTTTGATAAAAAGGAGAATCTTGATTGGCTATGAAATAACCAATTAATTTTCCCTTTTTCATTATAACCCTTTCCAGACCAATATTAGTAGCAATCCATTTTATTTTTATACTGTCTAACAATCCTACTGCTTCCGGAGGTAATTCTCCAAAACGATCTATGAGTTCAACTTCAAACCGGGCTAATTCTTCTTCATTTTTAAGTTCATTTAATTTGGTATAAAGATGAAGTCTTTCATTAATATTGTTGATATAGTCATCGGGGAACATCAAAATAAAGTCGGTATCAATTTGAACTTCTTTTACAAATTGTTTATTTTCTAAATCTTCTGTTTCTTTATAAAGTTCTTTAAACTCATTTTCCTTAAGTTCTTCAATGGCTTCATTCAGGATTTTTTGATAAGTCTCAAATCCCATTTCATTGATAAAACCACTTTGTTCTCCTCCTAAAAGATCTCCTGCTCCTCTGATTTCTAAATCTTTCATGGCAATTTGAATCCCGCTACCCAAACCGGAAAACTGCTCCAGCGCCTGAATTCTCTTTCTGGCCTCTTCCGTCATTGCTGAATAAGGCGGAGTTATAAAATAACAAAAAGCTTTTTTATTACTTCTTCCTACTCTTCCTCTCAATTGATGAAGATCAGCCAGTCCAAAATTTTGAGCATCATTGATAAACATAGTATTGGCATTAGGAACGTCCAGTCCGCTTTCAACAATGGTTGTAGAGACCAGCACATCAAATTCACCATCAATAAAACTCAGCATCAGCTGTTCGAGTTTTTTTCCGTCCATCTGACCATGTCCCACAGCAATTCTGGCATCAGGAACCAGTCTTTGAATCATTCCTGCTACTTCTTTTATATTTTCAATTCTGTTATGAACAAAAAATACCTGCCCCCCTCTCTGGATTTCATAAGAAATAGCATCTCTGATATTTTCAGGAGAAAAACGAACCACATGTGTTTCTACCGGAAAACGATTGGGAGGAGGTGTGGTAATATTAGACAAATCTCTGGCTGCCATTAAACTGAACTGTAATGTTCTTGGAATGGGCGTAGCTGTTAAGGTTAAGGTATCTACATTGGCTTTTAGTGTTTTGAGCTTATCCTTTACTCCTACTCCAAATTTTTGTTCTTCATCTACAATTAATAATCCCAAATCTTTAAACTTTACTGATTTATTAACCAGCTGGTGAGTACCTATAATAATATCTATCTCTCCTTTTTCAAGTTCTTCAAGAATTTGTCTTCTTTCTTTTGCGGTTCTAAATCTGCTCAAATAATCAATTTTGACAGGCATTTCCTGCAATCTCTCTGAAAAAGTACGATGATGCTGAAAAGCCAGAATAGTAGTAGGAACCAATACAGCCACTTGTTTTCCATTATCAACCGCTTTAAAAGCAGCCCGAATAGCTACTTCTGTTTTTCCAAAACCGACATCTCCGCAAACCAGTCTGTCCATTGGTTGTGGACTTTCCATATCTTTTTTAACATCTTCTGTTGCTGAACTTTGATCAGGAGTGTCCTCATAAATAAAAGAAGCCTCCAGTTCATGCTGCAGATAAGAATCCGGGCCATATTGAAAACCTTCCTGCATTTTTCTTTGAGCATACAATTCAATCAAATCAAATGCAATATGCTTAACCCTGGCCTTGGTTTTTTGCTTTTTACGTGCCCAGGCAGTTCCTCCTAATTTGTGCAGAGTAGGTTCTACTCCGTCTTTACCATTATATTTGGTGATTTTATGAAGCGAATGAATACTTAAATATAAAACATCCCGCTTTGCATAAAGAAGCTTGATAGCTTCCTGAAGTTTACCCTGAACTTCAATTTTTTGTAATCCGGCAAATCTTCCAATTCCATGATCAATATGAACCACAAAATCACCTTTATTTAAACTGGTCAGTTCTTTTAGAGTAATAGCCTGTTTTTTGGCATAACCGGTTTTTAATCTGAATCTGTGATAGCGTTCAAAAATTTGATGATCTGTATAACAAACCTGTTTTCCTACTTCATCTATAAATCCTTGATGAATGGGTAAGATGACAGTTTTGTATTGAAGTTGACCTTTTTCAGTATTTTCCTGAGCATCAAAAATGTCATGAAATCTTTTTGCTTGCTGCTCAGAAGCACAAAAAATAGTATTAGAAAATCCTTCTTGCTGATGATTGAGCAAATCCTGGGTTAAAAGACCAAACTTTTTGTTGAAAGAAGGCTGAGGCCGGGTATAAAAAACTATCTCTTTATAATTTTCCTTTTTAAAGAAAGGCTGACTGCTCAATTCTATTAAAGTAAATTCCTTGATTTGTTCACAAAAGGATTGAGAATCCAAAAATAACTCTTGTGGTTTTTGTCTTGAAACTTCTTTGGAAAGAGTCGAGAAAGTTTCTTCTGCTTTTTCAAACAAACTTTCCATTTGAGCCACACAAAGATCTAAATGCTGTGTGAAAACTGCAGTTTGATCAGAAATATATTGAAAAAAACTCTGCCTGACCTCATTTAATTGCTTGTCTTCCACATTGGGCATCAGCCGGGCTTTTTTTACTTTTTCTGTTGAAAGTTGGGTTTCTATGTCGAAGTTTCGAATACTGTCAATCTCATCTCCAAAAAATTCAATTCTAAAAGGTTGTTCATGACTAAAAGAAAAAACATCGATAATTCCTCCTCGAACAGAAAATTCTCCGGGTTCTGTAACAAAGTCAACTCGTTTAAAATGATATTCAAAGAGTACTTCATTTAAAAAATCTAAAGATAGCTCCTCTCCTACTTTGACTTTAAAAATATTTTTTTTGAGTTCTTTTCGTGTAACAACTTTCTCAAATAGTGCATCTGGATAAGTGACAATAACACATGGTTTTTTACGGGAATGAATTCTGTTTAAAACCTCAGCTCTCAGCAAAATATTCGCATTATCGGTTTCTTCTATTTTATAAGGAAGCCGATAACTGGCCGGATAAAAAAGCACATCTTCTTCTCCTAAAAGATTTTCCAGATCATTTAAAAAATAAGCTGCTTGTTCTTTATCATTTAAAATAAGAAGAAAGTTTCTTTCCGCCTCTTTAAAAGCATTAGCTGTTACAAAAGAAAATGCCGATCCCACAAGACCTTGCAAGTGAAGTTTTTTTTTCTCTGAAAGGCTCAGCCCTTCCACTAATTCCCGTTGTTGAACCGATTGGGAAAATTTTTGAAGAATATCTGTTTTACTCATAAAGTTGCAAAGGTAATAGCTTTCATGTTGAGTAGCAAGAGGTTGATGTTTAAGAAATAAATAAAATTTTGTATTCGGGTTTTCTTTCTGCAGAATTTTTTTGCAGCATTTTTCTTTATCGATAAGACAAAGAGCTTTGGTCTTATTCTTCTATCTTTCGTTTACTATTTAATCTAACTAATGTTTAATCTTAAAAATTATAACCATGAAAGACCCTCATAAAGAGATTCCAAATAAGAACAAAAAAGCTGAGGAATCAGAAGAAGAAAGAAAAGACAGAAAGGAAAAAAAGCTGGATGAACAAGTTGAAGAAAGTTTCCCTGCAAGTGATACGCCTTCTCATGTTCAACCGGGAAGCAGCTCTAAAAAAAAATAATCTCATTTTTTAACCCTAAAAAAATACAAACAGATTTTCATCTATCCGAAAATCTGTTTTTTTCATTTCGTAAGTGATAAAAGAATATTTATGTCAAGACTCATCAACAGAAAAAATCTTGTAGCCAATCCTTATGTGTTTTTTATATCACTTATTTTTATTATTTCTTTAATAGCTATAGGTGTATTTTTTCCAAATTCAATGGATAAAAGTCTGGAAGAAGCGCGCTTGTGGACTTCCAATAATTTTGGGTGGTTTTTTGTTATTACTGTAAACATCATTTTAATTTTTGCACTGTATTTAGCCTTGAGCAAATACGGAAAAATTCGGTTAGGAGGCGAACAGGCCGAACCGGAATTCAGCAATACAGCCTGGTTTGCCATGTTATTTAGTGCCGGAATGGGAATCGGAATTATGTTTTACAGTATAGGAGAACCGGTTACTCATTTTGGAAATCCTCCCCGGGAAGTTAATAATCATCTGGAAGCTGCCAAACAAGCTATGGAATTTACCAGTTTACACTGGGGTTTTCATACCTGGGGGATTTATGCCATAGTCGGATTGGCTTTGGCTTTTTTTGGTTTTAACAGAAGACTTCCGATGACTTTCCGATCGTTGTTTTATCCTTTTTTAGGAAGAAAAATTAATGGTCCATGGGGAGATTTAATTGATATTTTATCTGTTTTAGCTACTGTTTTTGGTCTGGCAACTTCTTTAGGATTAGGTGTTTTACAAATTTCCACAGGACTGGATTATCTTTATGGCTGGCATCTTTCACCGGCTGTGCAGGCTATTGTCATTCTTGGAGTGATCAGTGTAGCGACAGTTTCTGTTTTTTTAGGAATTGAAAAAGGAGTCAAAAATCTTAGCACTGCCAATATGTATATGGCTTTGGGTCTGGTGATTTTTATTTTTCTTTTAGGTCCTACTCTTGCTATTCTCAGAGGATTTGTTGAAAACACAGGTTCTTATTTGGCCAATCTGACTGACATTAGTACATGGAATGAAATTTATACAGATTCTCACTGGCAAAATACCTGGACCGTATTTTATTGGGGCTGGTGGATTGCATGGTCTCCTTTTGTGGGTTCTTTTATTGCACGAATATCAAAAGGGAGAACCATCAGAGAATTTGTTTTGGGAGTTCTGGTTGTTCCGGCGCTTATTTCTATTCTCTGGATGAATGTTTTTGGCGGAAGTGCTCTGGACATGATAATCGGTGGAGAAACCGAAATGCTAACGGCCGTACAGGAAGATATTACTTCTTCTTTGTTTGTATTTTTAGAAAATTTTCCACTCAGCCAGTTTTCAAGTCTGCTGGCGGTATTGCTGGTTTTTTCTTTTTTTGTAACTTCATCAGACTCCGGCTCGTTGGTAGTAGATAATATAACTTCAGGAAGTTTTGAAAATTCGCCCGTCTGGCAAAGAGTCTTTTGGTCTTTTATGCAAGGAGGAATTGCCATTGCACTTTTGTTAAGCGGAGGTCTGGATGCCTTACAAACGGGAGTAATCATTACAGGTTTACCCTTTGCCGCTGTTTTGCTCATTTTGTGTTATAGCCTAAATAAAGGAGTTAAAGAAGAATATAACAGATGGCAGAAAAATCTTAAATCAAGAGAAGAAAAAGGTTATAAAGAAACTATTTCTGAACTCTTGGATGAACAACAAAAATCTGAATCATGACAAATAATTTACATATTCTGGTAGGGTTGGATCTTTCAAAAATGGATTCCTATCTTATTGAATATATGCAGACGCTGAATGAAGTGCTGAGGATTGAAAAAATCACCTTTTTGCACAATATAAAATTGGGAGAACTCCCTAAAGATTTGCTCTCACAAGATCGTTTGGAAATTATTCAGAAGAGAATAAAGGAAAAAATCATTAATAAAATAGAAGAAGTCAATTATGAATTTCCTTGTGAAGTAAAAGTTACTATGGAAAATCTTTCGGAAGTGGCTTTTAAAAATTTCGGAAAAGAAAATAATTTCGATTTATTAGTGCTCGGAAATAAGCAGGAATTGCTGGGAAATTCCGGGCTTCCTTATAAACTTCTTCGCCTTTTTCCCTGCCCGGTTTTAATGGTTCCTGAAACTTTTAAAACTCCTGTTCAAACTATTTTGAGTGCTATCACCTTTTCCCGCTATACCGAAACTGTATTAAAATGGTCAAAACGTTTTACATCCTTTGATCAATCGAAAAAAATAAAAATACTTCCCGTTCATGTTTCTAAAATATTTTACTATCCGCTTATGACTCCAAGAGAAGCTGATCGGGCTACACAAGAAGATATAAAACGTAAAAAAAATAGATGGAAAAACACCTATCAGGATTTTGGAGAATTGGAAATCTTAATTGCCGGAGAAAAAAGTGTTCCTACTACCCTATTGAATTTCGCTGAAAATAAAAAAGCAGATATTATTATTTTAGGTATAAAAAGTAATTCAGGTTTAAGAGATTTAATTGTGGGAAGTGTAGCCAACGAATTATTTACAAGATCAACCAATACTTGTTTATTATTTGTAAAACCGGATCGAGTCTAAAATTTTCCTCAACTTTTTCTACATCCTGTAGATTATTTCCACAGATTTAAAATCATCTTTTTTCATCAAACCCTTATAAATCAACAACTTAAACTGTCGGCACTTCTTTTGGATATTGTTATAGTGAACAAAGAAACACTATAAATGAATAATCAAAAGAATTTGATTTCACAGGAAAAAAAACCAATAACCTCCAGGTCTTTGGTTTTGATAGGAACTTTCCTTTTACTGTTTGGATCGATTTTCATTTTATTTTATTTTAATCCTTATTTTGAAAATATTCATCTTCAAAGACTAAATGATTTTGGGGGAAAACCTCTGATCCTTTTTGGTTTAAGTTTACTGGCCGTCAATATTTTGATGCTGCTCTATATGTTTAGTCTCTATTTAAGATATCAATCAACTCCTTCTGTTGGTGATCAAGAACTATTGCCGACTACAGTCATCGTCCCAGCCTTTAATGAAGGCAAACTGGTGTATAAAACTTTAAAAAGCCTGGCAGAAAGTGATTTCCCACAGGAAAAATTACAAATCATAGCTATTGATGATGGAAGTCAGGATGATACCTGGAATTGGATGTTAAAAGCTAAGGCTGAATTAAAGGAAAGAATTTCTATTTATCAGCAGCCCGAAAATCTTGGGAAACGACAAGCTTTATACAGAGGATTTCATCTGGCATCAGGAGAAATTTTTATAACCGTTGATTCTGATTCAATTGTTGACCGAAATACGTTGAGAAATATGGTCAGTCCTTTTATTCATCATCAGGATTGTGGCGCAGTAGCCGGAAATGTGAGAGTACTTAACAAGAAAAAAGGTCTGATTCCGCAAATGCTGGAAGTTAGTTTTGCTTTTAGTTTTGAATTCATAAGATCTGCTCAAAGCGTTTTAGGTTCTGTATTTTGTACTCCGGGAGCACTTTCAGCTTATCGAAAAGAAGCAGTGATGAATTGTTTATCCGATTGGATTAATCAAACTTTTATGGGACAAGCCTCCACTATTGGAGAAGATCGAGCGATGACCAATATGATTCTCAAGCAAGGTTATAAGGTTTATTTCCAGAAAAATGCTTCTGTATTTACCAATACACCCCAGGAATTTAAGACTTTACATAAAATGTTTACCCGTTGGGAAAGAAGTAATGTGAGAGAAACCATAGCCATGAGTAAATTCGCCTTTACTAATTTTAGAAAAGGCGCCAAAACTCCAACAAGATTATTATTACTTTATTACTGGTCCAGACTTCTATTAGCTATTCCTTTATTATTACTCATGTTTATCAGCACTCTTATGTATCCATTGTTGATTTTAAACGGAACGCTGATTGGAATTCTAATTTTCTCAAGTATTCAGGCATTATTTTTCGCCAAAAACAGAAACATTACGGAAAGCTTTTGGGCTTATCCTTATAGTATATTTTATGCCTTCACTTTGTTTTGGATAACACCCTATGCGATTGTAACAGCAGGAAGAGGAGAATGGCTGACAAGAGAATTACCTGAACCGAAACTTATAAAAAATTTAAAACTTTAAACGATTTTCTTAGCAAATGCCCTTTAACTATGAAGTATCAATCTATCAGAAAACCATCAACCAATCTATGATTTAACCAATCTATAGAACTTCATAACCAATCTATCAGTTGTTGGGCGGAGGAGCCTTCTTAGAAATGAGAAGGCTTCTTTTTTTCCATAAAAATCAGAAATTACTTTTTGAATTTTAATATGAAATTCTTCCTATTTTTACCGCTTAACCAACTTATTAATAATGAACTGGGAACAATTACTTTCTCTGAATAAAATTGATGATAAACAAAAAAGACATCGCAAAAAGGAAAATGAAATCCGTCTTGGATTTGAAGTTGATTATGATCGCATAATATTTTCTGAAGCTTTTCGTGGTCTTCAGGATAAAACACAGGTTATTCCGCTTTCCAAAACAGATTTTGTCCACACCCGCCTTACCCACAGTTTAGAGGTTTCAGTTGTCGGAAGGTCTTTGGGAAGAGCTGTTGGCAAAAATATTCTGGAAAAATATCCATATCTGGAAAAACTCGGATATCAGTTTAATGATTTTGGAGCTATTGTGGCTGCTGCCGCTCTTGCTCATGATATAGGAAATCCTCCTTTTGGTCATTTTGGCGAGAAAGCTATAGGATCTTATTTTGAAACGGGAAATGGCAGAAGATTTAAAGAAGAACTAACTCCTAAAGAATATCATGATCTTACGCACTTTGAAGGAAATGCCAATGGTTTTAAGTTACTGACTCAAACCAAAAATGGAATAAAAGACGGATTAAGACTTACTTTTGCCACTTTAGGTGCTTTTACTAAATACCCTAAAGAATCCTTACCTCATCAACCTTCTCAGGCTGTTTCTGATAAAAAATTTGGTTTTTTCCAAAGTGAAAAACATATTTTTGAGGAAATTTCTTCCGGACTCGGTTTGCTTAAAGTAGATTCTAATTCGCAAAATCTTCGCTTTAAAAGACATCCTTTATCTTTTCTGGTGGAAGCCGCGGATGATATTTGTTATACTCTCATTGATTTTGAAGATGGAATAAACCTGGGATGGATTGAAGAAGAATACGCTTTAGAATATCTGATCAATCTTGTTAAAGACAGTATTATCACTGAAAATTATCATGATTTAACCACAACAAAAGCAAGAGTCAGTTATTTAAGAGCACTGGCCATCAACACTTTAATAGGAGACACTATAAGAATATTCCTTGAAAATGAAGAAGATATTTTACAAGGAAAATTTGATTTCGATTTACTAAGCAGATCAAAATACAAAGCGCAAATAGATGATATCATTCAAATCAGTATAAAAAATGTTTATAACAGTCAGCAAGTAATGGAAAAAGAAATTGCAGGTTATAAGATCATCAAGACTCTGCTGGAAGCTTTTACACAAGCTTTTGAGAAAAAGAGGAAAGATCTCACCGATCCTTACGGCCAGTTGATTATTAAAAGTTTTTTACCTTCTTTCGAATTTGAAAATAAAAGCACCTATGAAGTTTTAATTGATTTATGCAGTGCCTTGGCTTCTCTCACCGATGGTGAAGCTTTACGGATTTATCATAAAATTAAAGGCATTGATTTTTAAAATGCAACCTCATTAAAATACTTGATTTTTTATAATCTTAAGTATAATCTTAAGAGAGATAGCTTCAAAGAAAAAGGGTCGCAAAATTCGCGACCCTTTTTGTTTTGAAGAATTTTCAAATTCTATTTAATTCTAAAGTTAACTCTTCTCATAAACTTACGAGCATCAGCATTATTTTTATCAACAGAAGCGTCTTCACCCATTCCTTTAGTGGTTAAACGATTCTCATTAATACCTAAGGCTACTAAAATACCTTTTATCTTTTCAGCTCTTCTCATTGATAAAGGATCGTTGTATGATTCAGGACCCAATTCATCAGCATAACCAAGGATTTCAATATGCACATCAGGATTGTCTATCATATATTGATAAACGTAGTGTACCCACTGTACTGACCAATCTTCAAAATCAGTTTTATCAAATTTGAAGTAAACATTTACATAACCTCCATCTAAAAGATCTTGCATACCATCTCCGCTATATTCAGAAGGTAAATAACGGCTATCTAAATTAGATTGTTCTAAATAAGCAGGCAGCACAAAAGGTTCATCCTTATCTCTAACATCTTTTTCTAATTGAGCAATTCGATCCTGGAATTCATCTAATTTTTCTTTTGTATCTTCTTCTTCATCATACCAGTCTGCATGCTCTTTTTGTGTTTTTCCTAAATAAAAACTCAATCCGGCTGAAAGTGTGGTATTCATTCCGGTAAATCCTCTGGTATGAGCATTTCCCACCTTTTCTCCAACTGTTCCGGTAGCATCAGTAGTGTAATCTTGATTCACATTACCATAAATACTTAAATCAAGATTAAATGCCATCCAGTTTGTAATTTTAACCTGTGGAGTGATTCCTATAGTAAAAATAGACATATAATCATCATCACCACTATAAGCATAATTATATTTATCAGAGAATTTCATCATTCCAACTCCCATACCTCCGTGTCCTAATAAATTAAAACGATTAGTCCAGCTACGGAATCCTAAAAGAGTTCCAACATTTACCACTCCCTGAAGAGTCACTGTGTAAAGTTCTGTTTCAAAAGGCAAGCTTCCCGATCCGGGTGTAATTAAATCATAACTCCCCTGAAGCTGAAGCCCAAATTTTGTATTTATCATATACCTAACACCTAAATCTGCATGGAAACTGGCTTTAAGATTACTTCCATCAGCAGCTTTTTTTCCTTTAAAAGGAAAGGTAGCAGACCAATATCCGGGAGCAAAAGGTCGATCAGTTTTATTGGTTCCAAAATGCGCTTCTATGGACCAGTGTTTATAGTTTTCGCGGTTATCCGTTACAGAGCTTGCTTGATCTGTATCTGTTTCTTGTGCCGAAAGTATGATGGCTAGAAAGAAAAATGTTGAAAAAGTTAGTATTTTTTTCATAAGGCTAAAAAAGTTTTTTACTGAAAGACGAAAATACGCAACAAAGATATAAAAGTTATCACAATTCAAAAGAAATTTATCATTTTTCTATTAAATTTCTTTTTAAACACAAAATTTGTTCAATTAAGAGCGAAAAACAAAAAAATTTTAAAATTACTTTCTGATAGAAATTGAAAAACCCGTAATAATTTTCAAAAATCTAAAATTTTAGTAATTAAACCAAACTTTGATTAATAAAAAGAATTAATTATTTAATGTTATCTTTTTTAACAATAAAATGTAACTTCTTTTTTATTTTTGCGCTTTTAATAAAGCCGAAAGAAATTTTATATGTCAAAAATATGGTTATCAACTCCACATATGGGTGGAGCCGAACAAAAGTATATTCAGCAAGCTTTTGATTCTAATTGGATAGCTCCTTTAGGTCCAAATGTAGATGGATTTGAAAAATCTTTAGAAAATTATCTTGAAGAAGATGTTCATGTAGCTGCCTTAAGCTCGGGCACAGCTGCCATTCATTTAGGATTAATTTTATTGGGTGTTAAAGAAGGAGATGAAGTTATTTGCCAGTCTATGACCTTCTCAGCATCGGCTAATCCCATTAAATATCTTAAGGCTACCCCCATTTTTGTTGATAGTGAACCAAAAACATGGAACATTTGTCCACAGGCTTTAGAAGATGCTATAAAACATAGCATTCGAAAAGGAAAAAAGCCCAAAGCAATCATTGCTGTTCACCTGTATGGTATGCCTTATAAGAATGATGAAATTAGAACCGTAGCTGAAAAATATGATATTCCTATTCTGGAAGATGCGGCAGAAGCTTTAGGCAGCAGTATAAGGAATAGGAAATGTGGAACATTTGGTGACTTGGCAATCCTTTCTTTTAATGGTAATAAAATAATCACCACCTCAGGAGGCGGAGCTCTTGTTTGCAAAGACCCTCAAATAAAAAAACAAGCTGTTTTTTATGCCACTCAGGCCAGAGATGATGCTCCACATTATCAACATTCAGAAATTGGATACAACTATAGGATGAGTAATGTTCTTGCCGGAATAGGACGCGGACAAATGGAAATACTTCAGGAAAGAATAGATAAACGCAGAGAAAATTATAATTTTTATAAAAATAATTTAGGAAAAATCCCGGGTTTTGTTTTTGAGGAAGAGCCGAAAGAATTTTTTAGTAATCGATGGTTATCAACAGTCTTGATTCAAGAAGATATTTTAAAAATAAGTGCAGCTGATATAAGAATAGCTCTTGAAAAAGAAAATATTGAGACAAGACCTTTATGGAAACCTATGCACTTGCAGCCTATATTTGAAAAATATCCTTACTTTGGAGGAAAAGTTGCAGAAAATCTTTTCGAAAAAGGACTTTGCTTACCTTCAGGAACCAACCTTAAAAAGGAAGAGATTGAAAAAGTTGTCTCAAGTATAAAAAATAAAGCCGGAGTTTTGAATTAAAGAATTACAAATTCTCAGTGAAACATACCGTTTCCTAACCTCCAAATGCTATTCACTAATTTAAAAGCGCCGTTTAAATAACTTCATTAAAAATAACTTAAATTGGAGGCGATTTAAGATGAAGAAAATTTAAACAAATGTTTATGATTAATTCACATCCCTACATTTATAGCTTATCTTTGCTTAATCAAATGTTAACAAGATGAAAGTTTCAACAAAATATAAAAAATTATATTTAAGAGCAGTACAATCAGTACTTGAAAATTACATGCCTCGAAACTTAATCTTCGCTATCGATATACTTATTGTATTTATTGCGGCTTATTTTACATATTTTTTAGTTTCATCAATTCGAGAAACAACTTTTAATTCTTTCTATATACCATGGCAAATCTTCTTGATTTTAATTATACAAGCCATAATAATGATACTCTCCAAATCTTATTCGGGTATAGTTCGTTTTTCCAGTTTAAGAGATGCTGCTAAACAATTTCAAGTTGTTGCTTTATGTTTATTTACTCTCATTATCATCAATCAATTTTGTTTAATATTTTTTGAACAAAGATTTATTTTAAATGAAACCGCAGTTGTTTATGCCATAACAGCCTTTCCACTATTATTTATTTTTAGGGTATTGATTAAAGGCACTTATGAAATTATCCGTAGAGATTCCCCCTCCTCCCGTGCTCTAATTTTAGGTGTAACCCATAAAGATGTTGCCATGGCATCAGGTTTAATAGGTCAAAGAGGTTCTCTATTCTCTATTGTTGGGTTTTTAGACAATCAAGCTAAAACCAAAAGAAATCGAATTTATGGTCTTCCGGTTTATCAGGTGAATCAATTGAATGCCGATAAAAAAATTGCCGATGCAGTTATAGTAGATGAAGATAATTTAAAAGAACTTCAGAAGTCTGATACTGCTATACTCTCAGAACTCTTAGATAAAAAATTAAAGATCTATAAACTTCCTAAGTTACAAGATTGGATGAAACCCACTCATTCAGATTTTGATCGCTTGAAAGAGATTAATATTGAAGATTTATTGCAGCGCTCTCCTATAAAATTAAACAATAATAAATTGTTTTCAATTTATCAGGATAAAACCATAATGGTTACAGGTGCAGCCGGATCAATTGGGAGTGAAATTGTTCGTCAACTAATTCCTTTTAAACCAAAGAGGATTTTGCTAATTGATCAAGCTGAAACCCCCTTGCATGAACTAAGTCTCGAAGTATACGGAAAAAATTGTGTGACAATTTTTGAAAAAATAATAGGGAATGTAAGAGACCGAAAACGGATGAAGCAAATTTTTGAATCCTTCCATCCTGAAATTGTTTTCCATGCTGCAGCTTACAAACATGTTCCTATGATGGAGGTCAATGCTATTGAAGCTATAAGTGTTAATTTTTGTGGAACCCAAAATGTTGCTGAATTAGCAGTTGAAAATGGAGTCGAAAGATTTATTCTGGTATCAACTGATAAAGCGGTTAATCCCACTAATATAATGGGAGCAACAAAACGTTCTGCCGAATTATTTGTTCAATATCTTTCTAATAAAAAAGATCATAAAACGACTTTTGGTACAACACGTTTTGGAAATGTCTTAGGTTCCAATGGTTCTGTAGTTCCATATTTTAAAAAACAGATTGCTTCAGGCGGACCCTTAACAGTTACACATCCTGATATAACCCGTTATTTTATGACCATTGATGAGGCTTGTCAACTCGTTTTAGAAGCTGGTGCCATGGCTCGTGGTGGAGAGATTTTCGTTTTCGATATGGGAAGTCCTGTTAAGATATTAGACTTAGCTTATCAAATGATAAGATTATCAGGAAGAATTCCTGAAAAAGATATTCAAATTGAATTTACCGGTTTAAGACCAGGAGAAAAATTGTATGAAGAATTATTAGCTGATGAAGAAAATACTACTAAAACTCACCATCAAAAAATTATGATTGGAAATGCTACTTCTTGTTTTTCTGATCAAGAATTGTTTACTCTATGTGAAGATCTGAGAAATGCTTCAGGAATTCATAATTCTCAAAAAGCTGTTTCTATTCTCAAAAAACTTGTCCCGGAATATAAACCATTTAAGAACTCCCATTCCATTGAATTAGAACATTGAATTTAATCAAATAATAAAAGACAAATAAGTCTTTAATAAAATTGATACCTTAAAAAAATTTAATTGTATCTTTGCAGGGAATAAAATAAAAAATATTAGTTATGTATCCACCAGAATTAGTTAGACCGATGCGTGAAGAATTGACTCAGGCCGGTTTTGAAGAGTTATTGACTGCCGAAGCTGTTGATCAGGCTCTGAATAAGGAAGGTACGGCTTTAATTGTTATAAATTCAGTTTGTGGTTGCGCTGCAGCCAATGCACGTCCGGGAGTGATTGATGCAATCCGCGGAAATAAAAAACCGGATCATTTATATACTTCTTTTGCAGGTGTTGACAAAGAGGCTGTTGATAAAGCAAGAGAACTTATGGTTCCTTTCCCTCCCAGCTCACCTGCTATGGCTTTATTTAAAGATGGAGAACTTGTGCATATGCTTGAAAGACATCATATTGAAGGTCGTCCTGCCGAAATGATTTCAGAAAATTTAAAACAAGCTTTTGAAGATTACTGTTAGTCTATTATAAATTATCTAAGTTGAAGAGCCACTGAAAATCGGTGGCTTTTTTTAATTTAAGGCATTTCATTCAAAAAAATTAATTCTACTCATTACAATGTTTATTTTTGCTTCAACTTTCTAATAAATCTTTAATTATAAAGCTAAATCAACTTTTTTGGAAATTCTCAAATATATATCCATCTTTTTTTTCGCTTCTTTTATTGGAGGATTTCCTCCCGGACTGGTGAATATGTCAGTAGCTAAAGTAGTTTTGAAAAAAAATAAAAAAAATGCTTATATAGCAGCTGCCGGTGCTTGTTTAGCTCTGTTCCTCCAAGGTGTCATTGGAATCTCCCTGGCTAAATACATCATCAAACAAGCCGGTATGCAGACTAATATGCTAAAAATAGGATTATTTATTTTTGGCTTTTTGTCTATTTACTTTTTGATAGCTGCCCTGAAAAATAAACCCATAAAAACAAAAACCTCTTCCAAACAATCCGGAAAAAGTTTTGCCACCGGTTTTTTTATTTCAGCTCTTAATATTTTACCTCTTCCTTATTATATTATCATCAGCACACAATTACGACCGGATATGAGAGAGTTTTATACCTGGCCGAGAATAGTCGTTTTTGGTTTAGCCATTGCAGCAGCTACTTTTATTGTCCTCTCTCTTTATATTACTGCTTTTCTTAAACTTAAAAAGAAAACAAATCTGTTGGTACAATATGCCAATTTCTTTATGTCGGGATTGATGCTGATTATTTTTATAATTACTCTTCTAAGAATAATTTATGCCTGAACCTAAAAATTTTTTTGAAAAAGTTTATGAAGTAGCCCGTCAGATTCCTTATGGAAAAGTAACCAGCTATGGAGCTATAGCAAAAGCCATTGGTGCCGGAAAAAGTGCCAGAATGGTAGGATATGCTTTAAAAAATTCGCCTGATGATGTTCCTGCACACAGAGTTCTAAATAGAAATGGGGTATTAACAGGAAGACATCATTTCCCCGGAAAAAATCTAATGCAGCAATTACTGGAAAATGAAGGATTAACTATAATTCATCATCAGGTTCAGAATTTTGAAAAACATTTCTGGGATCCGACTAAAAAAGATGTAGATTTTTCCTAAAGATTTAATCCCACTTTTTTATGAGTGTTCTCTACAGCTTTTTTATCCTTATAATCCAGCCATCTTTGTCCTTTCCATTTTCTCATTAAATTATCATAGTTTCTCATAAATGTCAGATTATAAACAGCTTTAGCTATATTTTTTGGGTTGCGGGCAAGAGCTCTTAAACTTAAAGAAAAACCGGGTGTTAAATATTGCATATAATGCCAATATCCTTCGGGCATATAAAGCGTTTCTCCATGTTTTAAATGACATTGCATTCCCTTAGCCTGTCTTAAAGCGGGCCATTTATCAAAATCAGGATTCGAAAAATCTATATCTTCACGTGCAATCAAAGAATAGGGAACTTTATATAAATATTTGGATTCTGAAGGCGGAAAAAGCAAACAACGTTTTTCTCCCTCAAAATGAAAATGTAAGATATTGGCTAAATCAATATCAAAATGAATAAAAACATTAGATCCTTTTCCTCCAAAAAAAATAAATGGAAGTTTCTTTATCAACTTCAGACCGATATCGGGATAATTAAAATCCTTCTGCAGTTCTGGAACTTCTTTCAAAAGACTGTATAAAAAAATTCTGTAATCTGTAGGTTCGGTTTGCAGGAGATTTAAATAATCTTTCATTTTCATGGTGGCATGCGGTTCATTAAATTTTTCATCCGCTGTCACCGGCCGATTATCATATAAAGGAACTTCATTTTCTCCGGCTACCCTTTTAATATATTCAAAATTCCATTTTTTATAAGCTCCCCAATCTTTTGTGAGTTCTTCTATAACCACCGGTCTTTGAGGTTTCAGATAATTTTTAATAAAGTCTTCTTTGGAAATCTTCTTTACTCTATCAATTTCTTCTATTTGAAATCCGGATGCTGATGCCATATTTATTGATTATATAAATATTCAAAATTATCAAAATAAAAGGAAAATCAGCTTTTCTTTAAAATTCTTTTATTTTGAAAATTCACCGAAAGTTAAGGCTAAAGATTTAAAAGCTTTCCTGCACATTTATTATATTTGTCTTAAATAAAAAATCATACAGTCATGAAAAAAATTACATTTTTATTCGTTGCATTCCTAATGGCCTTCATTGGATTTGCACAAGGACACGAAACTTTTGACAATTTTGAAGTTTCAGGAAACTCTTATTATAATGGTACTTTTACAGGTCAGGACGGATCAACCTGGACTTATGTACAAGCCAGAGGTGATAACCAAGCTTCCATAACGGAAGGAGATCAGGGTTTAATGTTAGGAAGAAACAGAACGCCTAATGCTGAACTGACCTCAGGAACTTTACAAAATGGAATCGGAACTTTAAAGTTTTCTTATATGCAGGCCTTTGGCTCAAATGTCAATATGGAAGTATATGTAAATGATAATTTAGTTTATACTGCCACCACAGATGATCAGGAAGGAGAAGCCATTACTACAGATGAAATTGCCGTAAATGTGGAAGGAGATTTTACTTTAAGATTTTACAATCCTAATCAGGCCGGGCAGGTTAATATAGATGACATTATCTGGACAGCTATTGGAGATGATCCTACTCTAAATATTACTTCACCTTCTGAAGGACAAGAATTTGCCCCCGGAATTATTCCAAGCATACATTTTAATATTACTAATTTTGATATTTCAACAGATGCAGATGCAGCTGATGGTGATGGATATGTTCAGTACCAAATAGATGAAGGTGATTTTATAAATCATTTTAGCACAGATGCCATCACTTTAGAAGATTTAGAAGCCGGTGCGCATGAAGTTGTTTTAAGACTGGTCGATAATGATGCTGATCCTATTGAATCTTTAACTGATTCAGTTACTTTCACTATACACGATTATACAGAAGTTGGCAATATTGCTGAATTAAGAGATGGAGATTTAAATGGCTATTATACATTAACAGGCGAAGCTATTCTTACTTTTCAGCAAAACTTTAGAAATCAGAAATATATTCAAGATGAAACCGCTGCTATATTAATTGATGATCAGCCGGGTGTTATTACAACTGTTTATCAACAATATGACGGAATCACAGGAATCAGTGGAAAATTGAATGTGAATAACGGTATTTTGCAATTTCAGCCCAATGCAGATACTGCGCCGGCCACTTCTTCCGATAATTCAGTAACTCCAAAAATTATCACTATCAGTGAATTGATGAATGATCCCGGAGCTTATGAATCTCAGGTTATTGCCTTAGAAAATGTTCGTTTTGTATTGGATGCAGATGAAGTTAATTTTGAAACCGGTCATAATTATACCTTGAGTGATGAAAATGACAATACTACTATTATGAGAACCAATTTCTTTGATGCAGACTATATTGGTGATCCTATTCCTACAGGATATCAGGAAGCTATTGTAGGAATTGCAGCCAGATTCCATGATGACGGACAAATTTTTATCAGAGATACTGATGATTTAGAAGGTGCTCCTCTTTCAACTGACAGTTTTGAAATGAATGAAATCAGTTTCTATCCAAATCCTGCAACAACAGTTTTAAACATTGTTTTAGAAGGAAAGTCTCAGGTAGAAATTTATTCTCTTTTAGGTCAGAGAGTGGTTCAGCAGCAAATCCAAGATCAGGGAACCATTGCTGTGGATCATTTAAATTCAGGACTTTATATAGTTAAGATTTCACAAAATGGAAAAACTGTTTCCAAGAAACTGGTGATTCAATAAACCTGAAAATTTTCGAATTTAAGCGTTCGCAGTTGCGAACGCTTTTTTATTGATTAATTTTGATGATATGGAACTGGCTGAATTAAAAGAAAAAATATTTTCTATTGAAAATAAACAGGATTTTGAAAGACTTGCTTTTGAAGTCTTTCACTTTCAATATGAAAACAGCCCTGTGTACAGAAAATTTTGTGATGCACTCGGAAAAAAACCTTCTCAAATAACAGAAATAATAAATATTCCTTTTCTTCCTATAGAATTCTTTAAAAGCCATAAGATTTTAAGCAAACAGGCTCAGACTGAAGAAATTTTCACCAGTAGTGGGACCACAGGAAATCAGGTCTCAAAACATTATGTCAGTGATTTAAAAATTTATGAAACGGCTTTCGTTAAAGCATTTGAAGAAAAATACGGAAAACTTACCGATTATGTAGTTCTGGCTCTGCTTCCCTCTTATCTGGAAAGAACAGGTTCTTCATTAATTTATATGGTCAATGCTTTCATGGAAAAAAGCAATCATCCGCGAAATGGGTTTTATCTTGACGATTTAAAAAGTTTGAGTCTTACTTTAAAAGAATTAGATAAAGAAGGTAAAAAAATCCTTTTAATCGGTGTTTCATTTGCCTTATTGGATTTAATTGAAAAAGAAAAATTTCAGCTAAAGAACACTATTGTCATGGAAACCGGAGGAATGAAAGGAAGAAAAAAAGAAATAACACGACAGGAATTACACCAGCATTTAAAAAAAGGATTTGGAGTAAAAAACATACATAGTGAATATGGAATGACAGAATTATTATCTCAGGCTTATTCCAATGAAAATGGTGTTTTTTCCTGCCCTAAATGGATGAAAGTTTTTATTCGCGAACCTCATGATCCTTTTGAGTTCTTACCCTTTGGCAAAAGCGGCGGAATAAATATAATTGATCTGGCTAATATAAATTCCTGCTCTTTTATTGCTACTCAAGATTTGGGAAGAATATATGAAAACGGAAAATTTGAAGTGATTGGAAGATTTGATCATAGTGATATTCGCGGATGTAATTTAATGGCTCTCTGATTCTTTTTGTTTTTTTCATTAAATTATTTGGATAATAGGAAATAAAATTTTAGTTTAGCACCGCTAAGATGAAGTTTTTTCATGATAGATTGGTTAGTTAGCTTGGAAAGCCCGAAAAATTCGGGCTTTCTGATTTTCTAACCAAAACCTTCTTTAGAAAATTTCACAAATTTTTAGCTGATTAAATAGGTTTTAATCTCTATTTTTAAAATTTTCACCAAACAAAATTCCGGTTGTGAAAACAAATCTTTTTCTTTTTTTCCTCTCCATATTTTTTATTTCTATTGTTTCTGCTCAGGAAGAAGTGAAGTGGATGCAAATGGAAGAAGCGCTTGAAGCTCAAAAAGAAAATCCAAAAAAAATTTTGATGGATGCCTATACCGAATGGTGTTACCCATGTAAACTCATGGATAAAAATACCTTTGGAAATCCTCAGGTAGCAGCTTATATAAACAAAAATTTTTATGCTGTAAAGTTTAATGCAGAAGGAGATGAGCAAGTTACGTATAAAGATCAAGTGTTTGCCAATCCTAATTATGATCCTGCAAGAGCAAAAAGAAGAAATTATCAGCATGATTTTGCGAAAGCTCTAAAAATCACAGCTTATCCTACTATTGTCTTTTTTAATGAACAAGGAGATGTCATAGCACCTATTCCCGGATATCATAAACCTGCACAGATGGAATTATTCTTAAAAATGATGTCTAAGGATGATTATAAGAAATTGAACTCACCTGAAGCCTGGGAAGAATATCAAAAAAACTTTAAACCTACCTTTGAAGATTAATTTTTTATTGAAACTTCAAACTGAGACTGCCTTCTGCTCCGGTATAATAAAAAGGGATTTCTTTTTTAATACAAGTTTGCTCCCAGCGTTCAACCAAACTTTTATAATTGCTTCCATCAGCAATGACTCTCGAGGGTTGTATAGAGTCTAATATTCTTTCTAAATTTACTTTTGGAGATCCGCTCAATAAGATATCTGAGATGTCTACTTTAAAAGGTAATTGAAAAATACCTAAAGAATCAATCACTAACATTCTGTAATCTTCTAAATGATAATAATTTTGAAGAGGAGCAGAGGTTTCAATCTTTTTTATACCAAAGGCATCCTGTAAACCCTTGACAGCAAAAGGAGTTTCTACAATATCTTTATCACTATTTAACTGTAGTTTTTTTCCTTGCTGAAATCCCAGTAGAGTCTGTTGGTTCTGATGAAAAACATAAAAATAACTGGATTTTGCAATATGTTGATTTTCAAAAAACTCTATGATCACAAAAAATAAAATACTTATTACGAGTAAAATTTTATAAACATTATTTCTCTTATAAAAAATCAAGGCCAGCAATCCTATTATAAACACTGAAAGAATAAACATAGTTGTGGAAAAATAAATATGTCTAAACACCAGGTTTTCCTTTCCGGCAATCCATTGAACACTTAATTGAAGTAAATCCAATACTCCACCATAAATTTTCACCAACAATTCAGGAAGAACAAAAAAATGACTCAAAACCATGATCATCACTCCACTTCCCAAAATAATTCCCAGAAAAGGAATAATTAATAAATTACTAATAAAAAACATTCCGGGAAATTGATGAAAGTAAAACAAACTCAAGGGTAAGACTCCTAACTGAGCAGCTAATGTAACACTGATTAATCCGAAGGCTTTTCTAAAAAATAAATTTTGACGGGGAAAAATTTGTTCAATTTTTTTATAAAAAACCAGAATAGATAAAACGGCTGTATAACTCAACTGAAATCCTATTTCCAAAATAAAATTCGGATTAACCATAAGTAGAACTAAAGCTGACAGACATAGCATATTAATTGAAAAAATTCTTCTTTTAAAAATTAACCCCAGACTTAAAAATGAAAACATAGTTACAGCTCTTAGAATAGAAGGGGACATGCCGGCTATATATGCATAAATCCAAAGAAACAGAATGAGTAAGACAGTTCGTAAAATTCTTCCTTTTGGAAGGTATAATAAAGGCTTTAAGAGAAACATCAGGAAATACAATAAGATTCCGACATGTAAACCTGAAACCGCCAGAATATGAACAACTCCCGCATCAGCAAATTGTGAATAAGTTTCACGAGACAATTCTGTTCTTTGTCCCAGCAATAATGCTTCCATCAAACTTATTTGATCAGCAGAAAAACCATTTTTAACCAGATCAAGTTTTATTTGCTTTCTTACTTTTGCAGCTCTTCCTCTTAAAGTTCTTTTCTCCTTAGCTACTTTTATCAATTGATCAGAAGAAGTTCGAATTTGTTTATAAATCTTCTTTTTTGCCATATAGGCTGAATAATCAAATTGATGAGGATTTAAGGCAGAAGGAATTTCGGTTAAATTTGCTATTGTATAAAATTGATCATCTATCTCAAAATCTGAAATACTATCTTTCTGAACACTCATAAGAGCTTTACCTCTTACTTTTCTTTCATTAAACTCCTGAATCTCAACAATATAATTGTCAGAAAAAATATTTGATTTAAGCTTTTCTATTACTTTAACCAACAGAAGGGAAGATTCTTCCACCTCTTGATGAATATAATGATGCGAATCATTTTCAGGCTGATGAGAAAATGTGTTAAAACTTCCCAGACAAAAGAGAAATAAAATGCCTGCTATTCCAAACCAGATATCAGAAAAATCCAGTCTTTTTGCACGAAAATAAAAGCCGATAAAAAACAAAAAGCTAATTCCCAGCCAAAAAATTAAAAAAGAAAAGTCAGGCTTAAGGAAAAATCCAGCCAAAGTTCCGCCAATAAAGGAAGCGGAAACAAAAACAGCTAATGAAAAAGGCTTTTTCATCAGGTTTTGGTTCAGGTAAAATTTCTAAAATCCGAAAAAAAATTACAGGATTCGCCGAGCTTCTACAAAGTTTTTATTCCAGTAATCTTCATTAAGTGCCGATATCATCACTCCTTTTGTAGTAGAAGAATGAATAAATTCAACTTTTCCTTTATCATTTCTCACTACCAGACCCAGATGATTTATGACATTTCGGCCATTGGTTCTAAAAAAAACAAGATCACCTTTTTGAGCCTGTTTTAGTTTGATTTTTTCTCCTTGCTTAGCTATTTCTCTTGAGCTGCGAGGTAAAAAAATATCGCCTGCGTTTAAAAATGATAAATAAACCAGGCCTGAACAATCCATTCCACTTTCAGACATTCCGCCATATCTGTATTTTGTGCCCAAAAAAGATTTTGCATAATCAACAATTTTAAGAGCTAACTGATTTTCCGAAAGTTCAACTTCTTCTTTGATAGCTGATTCTTTAATTCTCTTTTCACCATGATCAATCTTTTCCTTAACAGCAGGATCTGATTTTCTTTTAAATTCCTCTTTAGAAATCTTTCTTTCATAAGTGCTGCTATACTGATCAGCAGAAATTTTCTTCTTGGATGTTCCACAAGAAACCAACCCAACACTTATTAAAACTAAAAAAAATACTTTTTTCATATATTGAAAGATAATTCCTGATTCCATTTTATTTCTATATGTTTTTGCAAAGGAAGTTTACTTTTGCAAAATCAACTGATAGTTTTCCATTAGGTAAAGATAAATAATAATCTTTTAAATTATATATTTTGTCTTTGCTTTAGATTTTCATCATAAAACTTTTATTTTCCAGAATATGAAAACCCCCGGATTTTTAAAAAAAGGCGATAAAGTAGCTATAGTAGCGACTGCCCGAAAAGTAAATCGAAAAGAATTAGAACAAGCGATTGAATTATTAAAAAAATGGGAATTAATTCCGGTGATGGGAAACAGTATTGATCTTTCACATCATCAGTTTGCAGGAACCGATGATCAAAGAGCTTCAGATTTTCAATATCAATTAGATCGTCCTGAAATCAAAGCTATCTGGTGTGCTCGCGGAGGTTATGGAACCATCAGAATGCTTGATAAATTAGATTTTTCTCAATTTAAAAAAAATCCAAAGTGGATCATCGGGTATAGTGATGTCACTGCACTTCATGCCGAACTTCAAAAAATGCATATTAAAAGTTTACACGCAGAAATGCCGGTTCTGATTCCGGAAAAATCTTTGGAAACTGCAGACAGTTTAAAAAAAGTTTTATTTGGCGAAAAACCTATTTATCAATGGAAAAATTCAGATTTGTTTAGAAGTGGAGTAGTGGAAGCAGAGTTAGTTGGAGGTAATTTATCTATGTTATTTTCACTCTGTGGAAGTCCTTCTTCTCTTAATCCCGAAGGAAAAATTCTATTTATGGAAGATTTAGATGAATATCTTTATCATATTGATCGTATGATGCAAAATTTGAGAAGAAATTCCTGGTTTAAAAATTTAGCCGGATTAATTGTCGGCGGTATGACAGAAATGAACGATCATGAAATTCCATTTGGTCAAACTGCTGAAGAAATCATCTGGGAACAAGTTAAAGATTATGATTATCCTGTAAGTTTCAATTTTCCCGCAGGACATTTAAAAGATAACAGAGCTTTGATTTTAGGTGGAAAAACAAAATTTGAAGTGGATAAATCAACTAACAGCCTAACCTTTTTATAATTATGAAATCCATTCATATCAAAAAATATTCTTCTGATTTTAAACATCAATGGGATGATTTTGTCAGAAATTCAAAAAACGGAACTTTTCTTTTTGAACGGGATTTTATGGATTATCATGCTGATCGGTTTGAAGATTTTTCTTTGATGATTTTTGAGAAAAATAAAATTATTGCTTTGCTGCCTGCGCATAAAGAAAAAAATTCACTTTACTCTCATCAAGGATTGACTTATGGTGGATTTATTTTATCAAAAAAAATAAAATTCGAGAAGTTTCTACAAGTTTTTAAAGCAGTTTTAATCTTATTGGAAGAGGAAAATATAGATTCTTTCGAAATTAAACTTGTTCCTAAAATTTATCATCAATATCCTTCTGATGAAATTGATTATCTGCTTTTTTTAATGAAAGCAAAACCGGTTCGATCTGATTTATCGGCTGCAATTCTTCAACAAGAAGCTTTAAAAATTCAATCCAATCGAATGGAAGGTGTGAAGAAAGCTATCAAAAATGGTTTAAAAGTAAAAAAAGAAAATACTTTCCAGGAATTCTGGAATCAAATTCTCATTCCCAACCTGCAAAAGTATCATCAGGCAAAACCTGTTCATTCTGTTTTAGAAATAGAAGATTTAGCTTCAAAATTTCCTAAAAACATTCATCAGTTCAATGTTTATAAAGAGAATAAAATTATTGGAGGAACCACTATTTTTGAAACCCATACCACAGCTCATGTTCAGTATATTGCATCCGATGACAATCGTCAAAAATGGGGAACTTTAGATTTTTTATTTCATTATTTAATTGAAGAAGAATTTTCAAAAAAGAAGTATTTTGATTTCGGAACTTCCAATGAAAATAAAGGTTTAAATGTAAATAAAGGTTTGATGTACTGGAAAGAATGCTTTGGAGCAAGATCTGTTGTTTGTGAAACTTATAAAATTCAACCTCATCAACATTATTTATTGGATGATGTTTTCTTGTAAATCAAATACTTTTTAAGAGCTTTTACCGTATCTCAATTAGTAAACTTATATTTGCGTTTTAACCAAGATTATTGATATGAATCCTTTACAGGCCATTTCGCCAATTGATGGCAGATACCGTTCAAGAACTCAAGATTTATCCGGATATTTTAGTGAAGAAGCACTTATAGGCTACAGAATAAAAGTTGAAGTTGAATATTTTATCGCTCTTTGCGAATTACCTCTACCACAACTTGCTGATGTAGATCACCAGCTTTTTCCAAAACTTCGAGCTATTTATAAAGATTTTTCTTTAAAAGATGCTGAAAAAGTTAAATCTATTGAAGCTGTCACCAATCACGATGTAAAAGCTGTAGAATATTTTCTAAAAGATAAATTTGATGAAGTCGGACTATCAGCTTATAAAGAATTTATTCATTTTGGTTTAACTTCTCAGGATATCAATAATACAGCTATTCCTTTATCGCTAAAGGATGCAGTAAAAAGAATTTATTTTCCGACTCTCAATGAGTTAATTTCCAAACTTGAAGATTTGGCTTTGAGATGGGAGAATATTCCTATGTTGGCAAGAACTCATGGACAACCTGCTTCTCCTACAAGATTAGGAAAAGAAATCAAAGTTTTTGTTGTTCGGCTTAATGAACAATTAGCCAGATTAAAATCAACACCCATAGCAGCTAAATTTGGAGGTGCTACAGGTAATTTTAATGCACATCACATCACTTATCCTGAAACAGACTGGTTAAAGTTCGGACATAATTTTGTTGAAAATATTTTGGGTTTAAAACACTCTTATCCAACGACTCAAATTGAACATTATGATCATTTAGCAGGAATTTTTGATGGTATGAGAAGAATAAATACCATCATCAAAGATCTGAATCGGGATATCTGGACTTATATTTCAATGGATTATTTTAAACAAAAAATAAAGGAAGGAGAAGTAGGTTCTTCTACTATGCCTCATAAAGTAAATCCTATTGATTTTGAAAATTCAGAAGGAAATATCGGAATGGCCAACGCTATTTTTGATTATCTGTCGAATAAACTACCTGTCAGCCGCTTGCAAAGAGATTTAACCGACAGTACTGTTTTAAGAAATATTGGCGTGCCTGTAGGTCATACAATGATTGCTTTTAAGGCTACTCTAAAGGGTTTGGATAAACTGGTTTTAAATGAACCCAAAATAAATGCTGATCTGGATAATAATTGGGCAGTAGTTGCAGAAGCTGTTCAAACTATTTTACGCAGAGAAGCTTATGAAAATCCTTATGAAGCTTTAAAAGATTTGACACGAACCAATGAAGAAATAAATAAAGAATCTATGGCTGAATTTATCGATGGATTAAAAGTTTCTGAAGAAGTAAAACAAGAATTAAAAAACATTACTCCTCGAAATTACACCGGAATTTAAATTAAAGAGCTTCATATTGTTTGCCGGGAAGAGGTCGGATTAAATTATTAAGTTCTAAATTTAATAAATAAGAAGCCACTTTATGTCCCGGCATTTTGCTTTCTAAAGCTAAATCGTCAAGTTCAGCTTTTCCTAATTTTCGAAGAACTTCAATGATGGTTTCTTCTTCAGGACTGAGATCTACAAACAACTGAGGCTGAGGATTGGGTTTAGGTTTTTCCAAATCCCAGTTGAGAAAATAAATAATATCTTCAGCTGAGGTAATAGCCTGTGCTTTTCCTGTTTTAATCAACATATTACAACCTTTACTCATTCTGTCTGAAGGTCTTCCGGGAACAGCAAAAACAGTTCGATCATAAGAAAACGCAATATCAGCCGTTACCAAAGAACCTCCGCGCTCACCACTTTCAACCACTAAAGTAGCTTCACTTAAACCTGCGATGATACGGTTTCTGCTTAAAAAATTCTTTCTGTCCAACTCTGTCAGATGCCAGAAATCAGTAACCAAACCACCAGTTTCTTCAACTTGTTTCCTAAATTTTTCATGCTCTTTTGGATAGATTTTATCCAGACTTTGAGCCATACAACCTATGGTTTGTAAATTATTTTTTAAAGCTGCCTTATGTGCTGCTATATCAATTCCAAAAGCAAAACCCGAAACAATTACAGGATTGAGAGGAGCTAATTTTTCAATAAGTTCTTCTACAAAAGAAACTCCATGAACGGTTGCTCTTCTTGTGCCTACAATACTGATAACAGGCCTGTTATTTAAATTGATATTTCCTTTTTGAAATAATAAAATAGGAGCATCAATACAATGTTTAAGTAATTCAGGATAATCTTTATCTTTAAAATAATTTACTTGAATTTGATTCGACTGTATAAATTTTAATTCTTCTTCTGCAGCTTTAAGATATTTAGGATTGAAAAATTCTTTTAATCTGATTTTTCCAAAACCGTCAATTTTTAAAAGTTCAGATTTTTTAGAACGAAATAAATTTTCAGCAGTTTCAAATTTTTGAAGAAGTTTTTTAGCAGAAATATCTCCAATATTAGGAAGAGCCTGTAAACGTAAGAGCGATATAAGTTCAGATTCTTTCATAAAGACTTTTCTTTTAGAAATTTAAAATTTCCCGAATTCTTTCGATAATTCCTTCCGGAAGAATTGTTCTCATCACATCTTCATATCCTGAAATTTCTTTATTTCCATAAACAGAAAGCGGAAGCAAAGGATATTTTTCCAAATCCGGTAAGAATTGATTTTCTTTTGGCTGATTAAAAGGAGCAAATCCGGCATAAGGATGAGTGCTTCCCCAAAGAGTCAAAACAGGAATATCAAAAAGAGCTGCTAAATGACCATTTCCACTATCCATAGATACCATCAAATCAAGATGAGAAATTAAATCAAGTTCTTCTTTAAAGGTCAGTTTTCCTGCTATGGAAACAACATGTTCATATTGATTTCCAATTTTAGAAAGAGCATCTACTTCTTTTTTACCTCCACCAAAAAGCAAAATCTTTACTTTATGAGTTTTATCTAATTCAGAAATTATTTTTTCCATTAAATCCAGAGGATAAATTTTAGACTCATGAGCTGCAAAAGGAGCAATCCCTATCCAAAACTGATCTGAATTTCCAACCAAACTGATAATTTTTGTAGATAATTCAGGTTTTTCCAGGTTTAATTTTTCTTGTAAATCTATCGTAAAACCTAATCTTTCAAAAACTTCCACATAGCGCTGAGGAGTTGTTTTTAAAGCTTTAAATTCTTTATTTTTTAATCGGGTCAGTGCTTTTTTTTCTTTTCTTCCTTTATTGATAACAGCTGTTTTTTTACCGGGAAAATCGAGATAATGCCGGATTATTTTACTTCTTAAAACATCATGTAAATCTGCTATCCTTGCGAAATTATATTTTTTAAGTTGCTTTGATAATTTTAAAATTCCGAAAAAACCTTTGTGTTCATTATTGGTATCGACTGCAATTATTTTTAAATTTTTTTGCGGAAGAATTTCAAAAATAGGAACAAAGAAAGATTTGGTTAAGAGATGTAATTGAAGCTCCGGATAGGAATGAATTAATCTTTGCAAAACCGGAACTATCATGGCGCAATCTCCCATAGCTGATAAGCGAATAACAAGAATTTTAGCTTTATTATCTTTCACTTCTGGCTTATTTATATTTGCAATATAACATGAAAACCCTCTTAAAAAAATTAAAATTTTAATTCTATAAATAAAAATTTTAAGATTAAAGCTTGCTTCTAAACCATAAAGGTCTTTTTCTAATTCCTAAACAATTATTTATATTTGTTTCTACTAAATTTAAAAATAAAAACTTATGGCCGGACATAGTAAATGGTCAAATATTAAACGAAAGAAGGGTGCTGCAGATGCCAAAAGAGGCAAGTTATTTACAAGGGCAATTAAAGATATCACTGTTGCCATAAAAGAAGGAGGAGGTCCTGATCCGGATGCTAATCCTGCTTTGCGAAATGCCATCGCCAATGCCAGAGGGATTAACATGCCCAAAGATAATATCCAAAGAGCTATTAAAAAAGCCAGTGGGGCAGATGCAGATACTTATGAAGAAGTAACTTTTGAAGGATACGGACCAAACGGAATTGCTTTTTTTATAGAATGTACAACTGATAATACCAACAGAACCGTGGCCAGCATTCGGGCTATTTTTTCAAAAGCAAACGGTAGTTTGGGAAAAAATGGTTCTTTGGAATTTCTTTTTGAAAGAAAAGGAGTTTTTACACTGGAAAGAAAAGCAGTTGAAATGGATTTGGATGAACTTGAACTTGAGCTGATAGAAGGAGGTTTGGATTCTATGGAAAGTGATGAAGAATTTATAACTATCTATACTGATTTTAATGATTTCGGAACTATGGCTCAGACCCTCGAAAATCTCAATCTGGAAGTTAAAAACTCTACTTTGGAACGCATTCCTTTAAACACTCTAAAACTACCTTTAGAACAAGCTAAAAAGATTATAGAATTAGAAGAAAAATTTGAAGATGATGATGATGTTCAAAATGTTTTCCACAACATGGAAATCACTGATGAACTCATAGCCGAGATGAGTTAATCTTTAAAAAAAATTCACTTGCTTTCAATTAAGAAAACAAGTGAATTTTTTTATCTGAATGTTATTCTAATTCTTATTACTGTGGATAAATAACAATTTTACTCAGTTTAGATAAATGTCTTTCCAATTTTCCGGGTAAGCGTTGCATATTTCCATTATGAGAAATATATCCTTTTCTCGCACCTACAACCATCAGTAAATCTGTATCTTTCATATCCTTAGAAAGAATAAAGAAATCTTCCCAATCTTTAAATTCTTCATATTCAATCGAAAGACTGAGTTTGTTTTTCTTAATAAACTTCTCAATAAAATGGAAAGTAGTTTCTGTACATCTCAAAACGATGGGGATGGAGAGTTCCATAGACAGTTGAGCCATTTTATTCATCCAAATCACAAAACCTTGCTCAAATTCAGCATGAGCAGGAATTACAACAAATAGTCTTTTGTGATCAATTAAAGGTGCTTTAAAATCACAAATGAATAATGTTTTTTCAGTGAGTGAGATAATACTGTCCATTTTATCACCGATAATCTTATCTACAAAACCCACTTTTTCGGGCCAGCCTAAGAAAATAAGATCAGCCATCACCTCACGAGCTGTTCTGGCAATTCCACTGGCTGCATTATGATCGATGGTAGCCTTTACTTCAACTTTGGTTTCAGAAGCTTTAGTTTCCTTTAAAACAGCCTCGAGGCTTTCTTTAGCCTGTATAATCTTTTTTTCAGCTTCATCTGTATTAGGAACAACACTTAATATGGAAAGAGGAATTTCGGAATTTTTATCTTTTACATAAACCGCAAAATCGAGCATCTTTTCAATATTATGCGTATTGGCAATAGGCATTAAAATAGTTTCATCAGCAATAGCCGGATCTAATTTATAATCATCTTCTGTATCTTTAATAACTTCAACAGCTGCTTTTTCTGTTACAAAGGAAGCCACTACGCAAGTGATTAAAATAAGAACAACGGTACCGTTTAAAATATTGTCATCAATAATTCCGGCTTCATGACCAACCATAATAATAGCAAGGGTTGCAGCAGCATGAGCACTGCTTAAACCAAAAATCAAACCTCTCTGACCTTTGGTAAATTTATAAACTACCTGTGTAACCCATGCAGCCAGCCACTTTCCAACAAGCGCTACAATCGTCAAAGTAGCTGCGATTATCAAGGCAATAGGACCATTAAAAATAACACTTACGTCCACAATCATTCCTACACTGATAAAAAAGAAAGGAATAAAAAGTGAATTTCCTATAAATTCAATTCTGTTCATTAGAGTAGAAGAATTCGGAACGAGTTTATTCAAAGCCAATCCGGCAAAGAAAGCTCCGATAATAGGTTCTAATCCTGCTATTTCAGCTAAAAATCCTGCTAAAAAAACTACTGCTAAAACAAAAATATAATGCGAATGTTTTTCATTAGAGAATTGTCTGAAAAACCAACGGGTTAATCTTGGAATCACTAAAAACATAAAGGCTGAAAAAAGAGCAATTCCTATGGTTAACTGAATCCAGAATTCCTGAGATAGTCCTCCTGAGTGAGATCCTAAAATTATAGCCAATAAAATTAAAACAGCTGTATCTGTAATAATGGTAGCTCCTACTGTAATTGAAGTAGCCACATTTTTGGCCAATCCTAATTTACTGACAATTGGATAAGTAACTAAAGTATGTGTAGCAAACATACTGGCTGTGAGCAAAGCAGCTTCTTTATTGATTTCTTCATCCCACTGTCCTAAAATGTAATAATACACAGGATATCCAATGGCAATAGGAATGGCAAAAGTAAAAAAACCAAAGACCAGGCTTTTATTTTGATGGGCCTTAAACTGATTTAGATCCAGTTCCAAACCGGCAATAAACATGATATATAAAAGACCAATGGTTGAAAATATTTCTATTTTATCAGATTCCAGTACATTAAAACCTTCAGGTCCTATCACAATCCCGGCGATAATTAATCCGATGATTCCCGGGATTCTGATTTTCTTCAGAAGAATAGGAGAGAGGAGTATAATGAACAAAATCAAGGAAAAAATCAGTACCGGATTTTGCAAGGGTAAAGCAAAATGCTCCGGTAACTGTTCAAGAAAGCTCTGATTATTCATAAATTAAAAATAAAATTAAAGAGTCAAAAATAAATAAAACTCAATCAATTGAAACTTAAATTAGTATTTAAAGTGACAATCTTAAAAATAAAATACTTGAGGCTGTTAAAAATACATTAATTGGAAGGTCCTTTCTTCCTTAACTTTTCAAATTTTTCTTATTTTCCCGCAATTATTTTTTCTTATGAAAATTTATCCCATCGAAGCCGGAAATTTCAAATTGGATGGAGGCGCTATGTTTGGAGTGGTTCCCAAATCAATATGGTCAAGAACCAATCCTGCCGATCAGAATAATATGATTGACATTGCCACCCGATGTATGCTGATAGAAAACGGAAATCAACTTATTTTAATAGACACAGGTTTAGGTAATAAACAATCTGAAAATTTTTTTAGACACTATCATCGCTGGGGAGAATTTTCCTTGGAAAGTTCTTTAAAAAAATATGATTTTCATCCTGATGATATCACAGATGTTTTTCTAACTCATTTACATTTTGATCATAGTGGAGGCAGCATTCAGTGGAATAAAGAAAGAACAGGATATGAACCGGCTTTTAAAAATGCAAGATACTGGTCTAATGTTGAACATTGGAATTGGGCAGTTCAACCCAATGCAAGAGAAAGAGCTTCTTTTTTAGAAGAAAATATTATGCCCATTCAGGAAAGTGGACAATTACATTTTGTAGAAAGAGAGGAGAATCAGGGTTCAACTTTTATAGATGAATTGGGTTTTGGAGTTTTATTTATTGATGGTCACACTGAAAAACAAATGCTTCCTCATATTCAGTATCAAAATAAAATTTTGGTTTTTGCTGCCGACTTAATTCCTACTGCAGGACATATTCCTCTACCTTATGTGATGGGCTATGATACCCGGCCTTTATTGACTTTAAAAGAAAAAGAGGCTTTTCTTGAAGAAGCTGTCAAACAAAACTTTTATTTATTTTTAGAACATGATGTTCACAATCAGATTGTCACCGTAAAAGAAACTGAAAGAGGTGTACGATTAAATCAAATATATACTTTTGACGAAATTTTTAATTCTTAATTTATTTATGAAAAATCGATTGATAAAAACAGGACTTGCTGCCTTTGCAGGAGCAGCCCTAATGGCAGGCTGTGGTTCTGCTCTGAATAATCTTAAACACGAGCCGCTAAAAAATGATGTTTCCGGAATGCCGGAGAAAAAACTAAAACTCGATAGAGATCAGCTTAAAGAATGGCCTCATATGAGTATGGTTTCAGATACAGTTCCCGGTATTAGCACAAAAAAAGCTTATGAGGAAATTATAAAAAATCATAAAGGAAAAACTGTTATTGTTGGAGTTTTAGATTCCGGAGTGGATATTCATCATGAAGATTTAGTGGATGTTCTTTGGATAAATGAAAAAGAAATTGCCGGAAATGGAAAAGACGATGACGGAAATGGATATATTGATGATATTTATGGCTGGAATTTCTTAGGAGATGCAGTTTATGACAATCTTGAATTTACCAGAATTCTTAAAAAGTTGAAGCCAAAATACGATGGTAAATCAAAAGAAGAAATAAAAGCTGAAGACCAAGAAGAATACGATTTATATGTCAGAGCTAAAAAAGAACACGAAAAAGAAACAAAAGAAGCTAAAAACATTTTAAATCGAATTGAATCCAATATCAGTCAATTTGAACAAACAAAATTGATGTTTTTGGGAGCTGTGGATATTTTAAAAGAACACAGTCAGACAGATGATTTAAAATTAAAAGAAATTGAGGAAATTTCTTCTGAAGAACAAGAAGTCAATCAGGCTAAATTTATGGTTTCTCAAATTATGATTCAGTCAGGAGCTGATAGTTTGAATGAAGTTGTTGAAGAATTTGACAAAGCAGGTGAACAGATGGAAGAGGCTATTGATTATTATCAAAATCAGCTTGATTATCATTTAAATTTAGATTTTGATGGTCGTTCTATAGTTGGAGATGATGTAAATGATATTAATGATACTGATTATGGAAATAATGATGTTACCGGGCCTTCAGAAGATAAAGATGATATTGTTCACGGTACTCACGTAGCCGGAATTATCGCAGCAACCCGAAATAATGGAATTGGAATGGATGGGGTAGCTCATAATGTAAAAATTATGTCTTTAAGAGCAGTTCCCGATGGAGACGAATATGATAAAGATATTGCTTTAGGAATTAGATATGCAGTTGATAATGGTGCAAAAATCATTAATATGAGTTTTGGAAAATATTTCTCTACCAATCCTGAATGGGTTATAGATGCCATCAAATATGCTGCTGAACATGATGTTTTATTGGTTAAAGCTGCCGGAAATGACAGTAAAGATCTGGATGAAAACAGAGTTTACCCCAATGATCAGTGGCCCGGACAGGAAGAAGAAATTAGTGATAATATGATAGTAGTAGGAGCTTTGGCACCTTCTTATGGTGAAAATTTAGTTGCTCCTTTTTCTAATTATGGAAAAAATACAGTAGATGTTTTCGCTCCCGGACTTCAAATTTGGGCACCCACACCTTTTAATAAATACAAATTTTTAGCAGGAACTTCTATGGCTGCACCTGAAGTAGCAGGAATAGCTGCTTTAATCAGATCTTACTTTCCAAAACTAACCGCTGCTCAGGTAAAACAAGTTATAATGGATAGTGGAATTACAACTGATCAGGAAGTAGTGTTAGGAGAAAATCAGGATATCAGAAAACCTTTTAGCGAAGCTTCTAAATCAGGAAGAATGGCCAATCTTTATAATGCTTTAATTATGGCCAGTAAAATGTAAATAGGCTTATTATAAATTTTAAAATAGCTGTCTTTAAAACTTTTAAGGACAGCTATTTTTTTATCCAAAAGTCGAAAACTCAGACCCGTTTAAATTCAAAGATTATTTCGCTTACTTCCATTTCAGGATCTTCAATTTTAATTTTTAAAGTGTTTTCTGTCAAAATTAAAACTTCAGCTTCCCTGGTGATATTATCAGCTGACAGATATAAAATATTACCTGAATAAGTCCAGGTTCCTTCATCTAAATAAAGATTACAATCTTCATAATAAACATAATCTTTGATAATGCCACTTTCCAAAATTTCCCATTGATCTCTTTTACCCGGACACATTCTTTCCCATGCAGTTAAAACTTCCTGCCCATTAAATACTCCTCCTGCTCTAAAATATTCCCATGTTCCTACAATTTCACCGGAAGAAGAAAGATTATCGTCATCATTACTGCATGATATCATCAAAATGGATAAGAACAATAAAATTGGAATCAAATAAATACGTTTCATAATAATTTAGTTTTAGTAAGTAACCAAAATTCTTTAAAACCTCTTTTTAATTCCATAATACAGATGACGTAATTCTTTAATTTTTGAATCAGAATCAAAGAATGCATTCATTTTTCATAAATTTAAAGAAAAACTATTAGCTTTATATTTTCACCAATTTCAATATGTTTATCATGTTTAAAAAAATCTTCAACATACTGATAATTTTATCTGTTATAAAAATCCAGGCTCAAATTCCAAATTACCACAGTGAGGAATTAGAAGTAGTAGCTGATCTTGGTGAATATCAGGCCATCGGATTAAGTGTATCTTCGGATAACCGAATTTTTGTTTCTTTTCCAAAACGTGGAGAACCTTATAAAAATGGTTTGGTAGAAATTATTGATGGCAAGCAAATTCCTTTTCCCAATAAGGAATGGAATCATAATAAAACCGGGAAAAAATCTTTCTTCAGCATTCAGGATCTTTATGTGGATAAAGATGATTTTCTTTGGGTTTTAGATTCAAAACCGGCTCCTTCAGGATCTATTTTTCAGGATGCAGGTGAAGAAAAAGAAGGACAATTCAAACTTTTAAAAATTGATTTAGGAAAAGATGAAGTAGTTAAAATCTACCATTTTGAGGATCTGGATAAATCTAAAACAGCTTTAAACGACGTCCGGATTGATACTGATAAACAATTAGCTTATTTTTCAGATCCGGGTTTAGCTGCTATTGTAGTTTTAGATTTGAAAACAGAGAAAACAAGAGTTCTTTTATCACAAAGTGAAATGACCCTTTCTGAACCGGGAGTCGTTCTCTCTTATGAAGGTAAAGATTTAAGAAACAAGGAAGGAAAACCTTTTCAATCTCATATCAACGGGATCGCTTTAACTCATGATAATTCTTATTTCTATTTTAAACCGATCAATGCTTATCAACTCTATAAAATAAAAACCGAATATCTGGCTGATGAAAAACTTTCAGATGAAGAATTAAAGAAAAAGGTAGAATCTGTTGGAAATACTGTCATCACCCATGGAATGCTCGCTGATGAAAAGAATAATATTTACCTAACTTCCTCAATAGATTACAGCATAAAATATGTTGATGCTAATAATGTACTTCACACACTTGTACAAGACAAAAGATTGCTCTGGCCTGATTCTTTAGGTATCGGAAGTGATGGATATCTCTATTTCACCTGTGCTCAAATCAACAGAGAACCGGCCTGGCATGAAGGTGAAAATAAAATAGAATATCCTTTTCAGGTTTACAGAGTAAAACTTCCTCATTAATTTTTTTACATCCTCGACAGATATTGGCTATGCCTTAAAATATCTTTGTAATTCAAAATCAAAAATTATGAAAGAAAACAAGATTCAAAAAAACAACCATTTAAATGTTGCTTTTTTTCACGGATTAGAATCGGGGGTGAACCAGGAAAAAAAAGCTTATCTGCAAAGAAAATTTGCATCCGTTTATTATCCTAAACTTGATTATTTCAATAATAAATCTGTCTTTTCAGAAATGCTGACAGAGATAAAAGAAAGAGAAATAGATTTATTAATAGGTTCTTCAATGGGTGGCTGGATAGCGTATGCTCTTTCCACAAAAACAGGATTGCCCTGCATTTTGTTTAATCCCGCTTTGGCTACGGAAGGAAATGCAACTTCCCATAAGGTTTATGTTCCTTCAGAAACCGGATCTAAACCTGCTGATAAATATATTCTTTTAGGAAAAAATGATGATGTAATTGATTTTCGAACCACTGAGCAATATTTAAAAAATAATAATCTGGGAACTTATCACATATCCTATGGATCGCACAAACACAGAACAGCCTATGATTTGTTTGTTAAGATGATTGATAATGTTATATCACAATAGTAATTATAACAGGGCAAATCCATCTATTTTAAAGGGAGTTTTACCGCTAAAAAATTGATATTCTATTTTGCGCTCTCCTTAGCAGTAATACCAATAAAATAGAGTCAATTAAATTCTTTTAAATTCAATTATAATATGTCCTAAATCAAAATCTTCTTCCGTAATTTTCATTTTTAACCTGGACTGAGTTAATAAAAGTATTTCAATATCATTGGTTTCACCATTAGCCGTTATGGTTAAAATATTTCCTGAGTAACTCCAATTCCCTTCTTCTAAATATAGGTTACAATCCTCATAATATCTGTAATCTTTAACTACTGAATTACTTAAAAATTCCATTTTTTCTATTTTACCCGGACATTCGCTTTCCCATGGTATTAAAAATTCTTCTCCATTTAAAATCCCACCTGCCTGGTTATATTGCCAGATTCCTATAATATCATCTGAAGCTGGAGAATCATCATCGCTGCTGCAAGAACTTAAGGTAAAAGTTAATGCAACTAAAAATAAAATTGACATTAATCGTTTCATAACAGAAAATTTAAAAATTAATTATAAATTTCCTGTTATTCTATTTATCATGCAATACTACATTTGTTCTAATTACAAAAAATCTTAAACATTTTCTGTTAAATTAGTTCCTTGAGAATCAGGATCAAACAAGTAATGGATATCTCCGGGTTGTTTACATTGAATACATTTATTCCCGCGAATAGCAATTGGAAAAATAAGTGTTTCAGGATGTTTTTCTATAATTTTAATAGCATCATCCACAGATAATTCTACTTTTTCATTCCCGTAAATAGTTTTAAAAACATTGTGATCCTGATCAATCAGGTCAGGAACTTGTTTATTTAAAGCCTTGGCTAATTTTGCCCATTCTGTACCTGATACTTTTGTTTCAGCAATATTCACCGTAAATAAATCGGCATTGGTAGCTTGAGCAGCAGCATAAGTTTTTCTGCCTAATTCACTTTTGGAATCATAATATAAAGTGATTTGTCGTTTATCCTTAGAAATACTTTTCATAGATAGAAGATTGATTAATTATTGAATATAAATTTAGAAAAACATCTCTCTTTAAAAGGATAATTAACAATTTATTCAAAAATATCTCTGATAAAAGACAGAATATTAAATGTCTTTTATCTTCTTATTAACCGTTCCAATAGGATGCTTCCATTTATTTTTTCGTATTTTTAGTTTTAGAAATTCTTTCAAGAAAGATGAATAATTACATCAAAATAGCAGCCTTTACATATCTGCATGAATATGCGATCCTAAAACATATCTTAGAGCAACATGATATTCGTTTTTTCTTCCAGAACGAAACCGTCATAGGAATCATTCCTTTTTATTCAAACGCTTTAGGCGGAATCTTTTTAAAAGTTCATCCCGAAGATGTAGAACAAACTAAAAAAATTTTACAAGAATTTCAGCAAGAAGGAAATCTTCATATCGTTTGATTTTTACTTATACACATATATTAATATATATATTCTTTTTTTAAAATTTAAAATAAATATTGCTATACATGATAGGCTGTTAATTGCGGTATAAGTTTTTGACCTTTGATTTTGAATTGTGATTTATTAGATATTATCTACTGAATAAAGATGAATTGTGGATAGTAAAGTATTGGAAATGAAATCATAGAATAGTTTTATCAACAGTTGTGAACAAGTTTTCATTTAAGTAAATGTCGATTAATTCATGATTTTTGGCCTGTGTATAAGTTGAAAAAGGATGTGAATAATTATCATGTAAATAGTAGACTTATAATTTGTGTTTTATGTTTAACTGTATATACTGCATTTAATTCGGAGAATTCAAAATATAGTTTTCAAAACTAATCAAGAGTTATCCACATTTACGGGTGAATTTTAAAGTATTGATAATGAAGGTTGTTTTAATTTTCATTCACAAAGCATGAAATTTACTTGTTTCCAATGCTTATCTTTGTGGAAATCAAACTTATAATCATGAAAATAGCCATTGGAAACGATCACGCAGGAACAGAAATAAAATCATTAATTGCTCACGAATTAAAGAAAAATAATATTGAGGTTATTAACTTTGGAACAGATGATTCGGATAGTGTAGATTATCCTGATTTTGTACATCCTGTTGCTAAAGCGGTTGAAAATAAAGAAGTGGATTTTGGGATTGTTATTTGTGGAAGTGGGAATGGAGCATCTATGACTGCCAATAAACACCAGGGTGTCAGATGTGCTTTGTGCTGGAATGAAGAAATTACAGCTTTGGCCAGACAACATAATAATGCTAATATCCTGAGTCTTCCGGCAAGATTTATCAATTCAGATCAAGCCTTAAAAATGACCAATATTTTTCTTAATACAGAATTTGAAGGCGGCAGACACGAGAGACGAATTGAAAAAATGAGATGTCAATAGCTTTTTAATTCTTATGAATGCAATAAAAATCCGAAGAAAAGGATTTTCAGAATTAACAACTGAAGAACTATATCAAATTCTTCGTCTTCGGTCAGAGGTTTTTGTTGTTGAACAAGATTGTGTTTATCAGGATATTGATAATCAAGATCAAAAAGCACATCATGTTTTAATGAATCTTAAAGATGAATTGATAGCTTATGCCAGAATTTTTCCTCCGGAAGTTTATTTTAAAGAAGCTTCTATCGGAAGAGTTTTGGTAAAAGATAATTTTAGGGGAAAAGGTCTGGCTCATGATTTGATGAGCTATGCTATCCAAAAAGTTCTCCAGCTTTGGAAACCTGAACAAATAAAAATTTCTGCTCAAACTTATTTAATTGAATTTTATCAGCAGCATGAATTCCGTACCACGGGAGATGAATATCTTGAAGATGGAATTCTGCATATTAATATGATCCGATAAGTTATTTCATGATTTTCGAAAAATTGTATTCGATAATTTTTATTGTAACTTTAGAAATATAAATTCTACCTAAAAAATGAATAATTATCAATTAATCATAGATAAGCTTGAACAATTCTACAGAAAGTTTTATGTCAATGAACTTTTACGTGGAGCTATTTTATTTTTTGCCATAGGATTTTTATACTTTCTATTTACGGTTTCTTTAGAATACTTTTTATGGCTGGGAAAAACTGCCCGTCTTATTATTTTCTGGTTATTTATTATAGTTGAAGCAGGATTATTTTTAAGATTGATAGTTTATCCTCTTCTAAAATTGTTCAAAATATCAAAAGGAATTGAATATGAAGAAGCAGCAGGAATGATTGGCAGACATTTTCCTGAAGTGGGCGACAAATTAATTAATGTTTTACAATTAAAAAGGGTAGGGGAGCAGCATAATTCTGAATTATTAACTGCAAGTATTGATCAAAAAGCTGAAGAATTACAGCCGGTTCCTTTTCAGTTTGCTATAAATTATAAAAAGAGTTTGCCTTATTTAAAATATGCGGCTATTCCAATTTTTATCTTGCTGCTGATTGGTTTGTCAGGTAATTTTACCATGTTTTCTGAAAGTTATTCAAGAGTAGTAAATTATCAGCAAGCCTATGAACCTCCGGCACCTTTCTCTTTTCATATTCTAAATTCAGATCTTCAGTCGGAAGAAAATAAAGAATTTAAATTAAAAGTTTCTACTCAGGGAAAAATTATTCCTCAGGATGTAAAAATCCATTATAATGGGGAAAGCTATTTATTAAAAAATGAAAAACCCGGTGAGTTTTCCTATGTTTTTGATCGCCCCAACAATAATATAGAGTTTCATTTAAGCGCAAATAAGGTTAGATCCTTACCATATGAATTATCAGTTATAAAAATCCCGAAATTATTGGATTTTAATTTGTTTCTGAATTACCCATCCTATTTGGGAAAAACTAACGAAACTATAAAAGGTACGGGAAATATTACTGTGCCTGAGGGTACAGAAATTAACTGGAATCTTAAGACCGAATTTACTGATGAAGTTAAATTGGAACTTGCTGATAGTATTTTGAATTTTAAAAAGGATAAGGATGGGTTTTCCCTAAAAGAAGTTTTCAGTAAAAATTCGACTTATCATATTTCTACTTCTAATAAAGATTTAAAGGATTTTGAAAGATTAAGTTATCATATTAAAGTTATTCCTGATCAATTCCCTGATATTGAAGTGGATATAAAAAAAGATACACTCGATAATGAAACTCTTTATTTCCATGGCAGAGTTTCGGATGATTATGGATTAACAAGAGCTGAGATGGTTTTTTATCCGGTCAAGGAACCCCAAACTATTAAAAGGAAAAGAATTGATTTGAACGCAGGTAATTTTGATGAATTTCTTTATGTTTTTCCAGATACGCTTGAGGTGAATCCAGGTGAAAGTTATGAAATTTATTTCCAAGTGTTTGATAATGATGGTTTTAATGGTTCTAAGAAATCTAAAAGCGAGGTTTTCACTTATAGAAAATTTGATGAGGATGAAAGGGAAAATATGAATCTTGATAGTCAAAAAGAATCTATTCAAGGTTTACAAAAATCTCTTGAACAACTGAAATCATCAGAAGAAGCTTTTCAGGAATTAGACAGAATACAAAAGGAAAATGAGCATCTCAATTATAATGAAAGAAAGAAGGTAGAAAATTATATGAATCAGATTCAGAAGGATAATGAAATGATGAAACATTTTACAGAAAAAATGAAATCTGATTTAGACGATTTTCAAAAAGATAAAGTAGATGAAGAAAAACAAGCTCTTCAGGAAAGACTTGAAAGGAATGAAGAAAGACTTAAAGAGAATGAGAAGTTATTAGAGGAATTACAAAAATACAGAGACAAAATTGGTCAGGAAGAAATGGGTAAAAAATTAGAAGAATTAGCTAAAAATAAAAAAGCCCAAAACAGAAATTTAGAAGAACTCTTAGAATTGACCAAGAGATATTATGTTCAAAAAAAGGCTGAACGAATTCAACAGGATTTGATGAATTTAGCTGAAGAGCAAGAAAAACTTTCAAATAAAAATGACGAAAATACATCTGCCAATCAGGAGCGGCTTAATGAAAAGTTTGAAAAAATTGAAGAGGCCTTAGAAGATCTTCAGGAGGAGAATCTAAAATTAAGAAAGCCAATGGATTTGGGAAGAGATGAAGCTAAGGAACGAAGCGTAAAAAAAGATCAACAAGAAGCAACTGAACAATTAGAAGAATCAGAAGAAGATTCCTCCGGTAAAAAGGAAGATGAGAAAAAAGAATTAAAAAATCAGGCTAAAAAAAATCAAAAATCTGCTGCGGAAAAGATGCGTCAATTAAGTAAAGGAATGCAAATGCAAATGCAAATGGGTTCTCAAGAGCAAATGGAAGAAGATGTTGCTGCTTTAAGACAGATTCTGGATAATCTTATCATTTTTTCTTTTGAGCAAGAAGATCTGATGCTCGAATTTCAAGTGATGCAAAATGAAAGTCCGAATTTTGGTTCGAGATTGAAATATCAACAAAATTTAAAAGAAAATTTTAAACATGTTGATGATAGTCTTTATGCTTTAGCCCTTAGAAATCCTATTATTTCTGATCATATAACCACTAAACTTATTGATATAGATTTTAATATGGATAAAGCGTTGGAAGATCTTGCTAAGTTTAGAATCCGAAACGGTACGATGAATCAGCAATATGTTCTAACCGGAGCAAACGATTTAGCCAATATGCTTGATAATGCCTTACAGAATATGCAAATGATGATGATGCAGGCTGAAGGTTCAGGTGATGGAGAAGGAATGCCTATGCCGGGAAGTGGAGGAGGGGAAGGTAAATTCCAATTACCGGATATTATTCAGGGACAGGAAGAACTCAATCAAAGTATGGAAGAAGGTATGGAACAAGGTCAGGGTGAAGAAGGAGAAGATGGTGATGAAGGTGATCAGGGTGATGGAGATTCCGGAGAGGGGGATGGTTCTGAAGGAGAAAAAGGCACGGAAAGTGGTGAAGGTGGGAATGAAGGAAACGAATTTGGTGAAGGTCAGATGTCAGGTGAAGAAATGAACAGTGCCAAACTATATGAGATTTATAAACAACAACAAAAACTGAGGTTTCAACTTCAGGATTTGATTGAAAGAGAAAATTTAGATGCAGAGGCTCTTCAACTTTTGAAGGATATGGAGCAGGTTGAAATGGAGCTTTTAGAACAAGGTTTTTCTGAAAAGAGTTTGGAATTAATGAACAGAATAAAGGAAAGGATGATTCGCCTTCAGGATGCTTCTTACCAACAGGAACAGGAAGAACGGAGACAGGCTGAAACCAATTTTGAAAATTATAAGAATACAAGAATTGAAAACCTTGAAAAAGCGAAAGAGTATTTTCAAACTATTGAAATATTAAATCGACAATCCTTACCTTTGCAGCCTGTTTTTAAACAGAAAGTTCAGGATTATTTTAATTATAGAGATGATAGAATTTATCAGTAATACCTCTTTTGAGCTTAAAGATGAATTGAAATTTGAGTCTTGGATCAAGAGAATTATAGAGGCTGAGAACAAAATTACAGGTGATATCTCCTATATTTTTTGTGATGATAAAGAATTAGATAAACTCAATCAAGAGTATTTAAATCATAAAGATTTCACTGACATTATTAGTTTCGATTATAGTGTAAGCAATATTATTTCAGGTGAAATTTTTATAAGTATTGATCGGGTTAAAGAGAATGCTCAAATTTTTAAAGTTGATTTTGAGGAAGAATTGCTGAGGGTGATGGCTCATGGAATCTTACATTTCTGTGGTTATAAAGATGAGAAACCTGAACAGATGAAAGAAATGAGAGAAAAAGAAAACGAAAAAATTAAAATGTTCCACGTGGAACATTCTTAAAAAGAATTGATAAAATAGAAGAAAGATGATGGGATTGAAGTATGATGTGATTGTGGTTGGGGCCGGACATGCAGGTAGTGAAGCCGCCGCTGCTGCTGCCAATATGGGTTGTCAAACCTTATTGATAACAATGAATATGGATAATATCGCTCAAATGTCATGTAATCCGGCTATGGGTGGTATTGCAAAAGGGCAAATTATCAGAGAGATTGATGCTATGGGCGGATATGCCGGAATAGTAAGTGATCGAAGTGCCATTCAATTTAAAATGTTGAATCGTTCAAGAGGTGCTGCTGTTTGGAGTCCAAGAGTACAAAGTGATAGAATGCAATTTTCAGCTGAGTGGAGAAAAATGTTAGAACAAACTGATAATCTTGATTTTTATCAGGAAATGGTTTCAGGAATTATTGTTGAAAATGAGCAGGTGAAAGGAGTACAAACTTCTACAGGAATAAAATTCTATGCAGAAACAGTTATTCTAACCAATGGTACTTTTTTAAATGGACTTATCCATATTGGAGAAAATAGTTACGGAGGTGGTCGGGCGGGAGATCGGGCAGTTAAAGGAATAACTGAACAACTGGTCGATTTAGGTTTCGAATCAGGAAGAATGAAAACCGGAACTCCTCCAAGAGTTGATGGCAGGTCTATAGATTTTTCTAAAATGGAAGAGCAACCCGGAGATGAAAACCCGGGGAAATTTTCCTATTCTGAAGAAACAAAAGCTGTCACTGAACAAAGATCTTGTTATATAACTTATACTTCTCCTGAAGTGCATGAGGTTTTAAAAAGTGGTTTTGATCGCTCTCCCATGTTTAACGGAAGAATTAAAAGTTTGGGTCCAAGGTATTGTCCCAGTATTGAAGATAAAATTGATCGGTTTGCATCAAAGGAAAGACATCAGATATTTGCTGAACCGGAAGGATGGGATACCATTGAATATTATATAAATGGATTTTCAACTTCCTTACCACAGGATATTCAATACAAAGCTCTAAGAATGGTTCCCGGATTTGAAAATGCTAAGTTTTTCAGACCAGGTTATGCTATTGAATATGATTATTTTCCTCCTACTCAACTTAAACACACTTTAGAAACCAAACTGGTAGAAGGATTATTTTTTGCCGGACAAATTAATGGTACAACCGGATATGAAGAAGCCGGATGTCAGGGATTGATGGCAGGAATAAATGCAGCTCTGAAAGTTCAGAATAAAGCTGAATTTACGCTTCAAAGAAATGAAGCTTATATTGGTGTTCTTATAGATGATCTTATTACAAAAGGAACTAAAGAACCTTATCGAATGTTTACTTCGAGAGCAGAATACAGAACTTTACTTCGTCAGGATAATGCCGATTTTAGACTTACAGAAAAAGCTTTTGATCTGGGGCTGGCATCAGAAGAAAGAATGAAAAGACTGAATTATAAAAAACAGGCAGCTTCTGATTTTATAAATTTCCTAAAGGAAACCGGAGTAACTCCTCAAGAAGTTAAACCTATTTTATTGGCTAAAGATTCTTCTCCTCTCAAACAACAGATTCGTTTGTTTCAGGTTTTAAAACGTCCTCATATTTTGATGAACGATTTGAGAAAAATTGAATCCGTGAATAATTACATTCTTCAAAATAAACTGGATGTTGAAGTGATAGAGCAAGTTGAAATTGAAATTAAATATCAGGATTACATCCGAAGAGAAAAAGAAAATGCTGATAAGCTGAACAGATTAGAAGGTCTAAAAATTCCCAGGAATTTCGATTTTTCAAATATTTCTTCCATGTCTATGGAAGCCAGAGTAAAATTAAAAGAAATTCAACCTGTGACTGTTTCACAAGCTTCAAGAGTGAGTGGAGTAAGACCAAGTGATATTTCAGCTTTGCTTATTCATCTTGGAAGATAAAAATATCGTTCCACGTGAAACAATTTTATAAAGAATGATTATAGAGAGTTTTAAAGGAATGAAACAATCCCTTTAAAGGTTTCCGACGTCGAGTTTCTTAAAGTCTTTTAAAAGGGATTTAAAGAAGAGATGTTTAATAGTTTTTATCTATAATGTTTTAAATTTTAATAAAAAATGATAATAAACGATTTTTTACTTCTTACAGTGGGAAAATTTAAAATTCTTCTTCCTTTTAAAAATGCTTAGATTTACAAAAAATAAAATTTAAAATATGAAAAACTACTTTGCTTTATTTTTGATGTTTTTCCTGAGCGGAATTTTAATTGCTCAGAAAACTATGAATCCTGAAGATCTTTGGAAAGTAAAAGATGTGAGTCCGCATGGAGTTTCTAAAGATGGAAAGGATTTTTTCTATTCTGTTAATACTCCTGATATGGAAGAAAATTCTTTTAATCGAACTTATTTTAAAATGTCTGTAAAAGGTGGTTCATCTAAAGAAGTTTCAAAAGAAGAAATGGATAAAAATATTGAAAACAAAAATATTTCACCTGACAGAAAATTTAAATTATTTCACAAATCGGTAAAAGTAAATGACATCTTAGGAAAGGATCTTTATAAAGATCTACCGAAAAGCAATGCATACGTTTTTCATGAATTGGACTACAGACATTGGGATGTCTATAATGATGGTAGTTTCAACCATGTATTTTATAAGAACCTTCAAACAGAAGAGGAGATAGATATTATGGAAAATGAACCTTATTATACTCCTCAGGCTCCTTTTGGAGGAGATGAAGATTATATTTGGGGACCTGACTCTAAAAGCATTTATTATGTCAGTAAAAAGGAAGTCGGTACAGAATATGCCAAAAGCACTAATACAGACATATATAAATATGATTTAGAAACTAAACAGACTGAAAATATTACCAAAGACAATAAAGGTTATGACACGCATCCCAGTTTTTCAAAAAAAGGTGCCTTAGCTTATCTTCAAATGAAAACTCCCGGATATGAAGCAGATAAAAATGATATTGTCGTTTTTGAAAATGGAATTAAACAGAATCTCACTGCCGATTGGGATGAAACCGTTTTCAGTTATCTTTGGGCGGATAATGCCAAAGAAATCTATTTCAATGCTCCTGTAGGGGGAACTATTCAAATTTTTAAAGTGAATTACCCCGGAAAAACGAGAATAAAACCTGTTGTACAGCAATTATCAGAAGGTCAGTTTGATGTCACCAATATTTTTGCTCAGGTAGGATCAAAATTATTAGTGACCCGAACTGATATGAATGCAGCTGCTGAGATTTTTTCTTTTGATTTAAAAACCAAGAAGTTTGAACAACTTACGTTTGTAAATAAAGCATTATATGAAGCCTTTGATTTACCACAGGTAGAAAAGAGAATGGTAACCACCAAAGATGGACACCAAATGTTGGTTTGGGTAATCTTGCCTCCGAATTTTGATAAAAACAAAAAATATCCAACTCTTCTTTATGCACAAGGTGGTCCACAATCTCCTTTATCACAGTTTTATTCACGTCGATGGAATTTTCAGTTAATGGCTTCCCAGGGGTACATTGTAGTAGCACCCAATCGTAGAGGGATGCCGGGACACGGAATAGAATGGAACGAAATGATCAGTAAAGACTGGGGAGGGGGTGCTATGCAAGATTATCTGGATGCTATAGATGAAGTCGCAAAAGAATCGTATGTTGATAAAAATCGTTTAGGAGCTGTTGGAGCCAGTTTTGGAGGTTATTCAGTGTTCTGGTTGGCCGGCAATCACGAAGGACGTTTTAAAAGCTTCATCTCTCATAATGGAGTGTTTGATACAAGATCTATGTATGGAACAACTGAAGAAGTGTTTTTTGTTAATCACGATATTGGCGGACCTTACTGGGATAAGGAAAATAAAGAAGCACAAAAAACATATAATGAATTTAATCCGGTTAATTACGTTCAGAATTGGGATACCCCTATTTTTATTATCCAAGGAAACAAAGATTACAGGGTGCCTACCGAACAAGGATTGGCCGCATTTCAAGCAGCACAACTTCAAGGAATAAAAAGTAAATTACTCTTCTTACCGGACGAAAATCACTGGGTTCTTCAACCTCAAAATGCGATGGTATGGCAAAGAGAATTTTTTAAGTGGTTAAAAGAAACTTTGTAAAAACCATTTTTGATGAATTTTTTGAACCCGGTAATTCTTTAATTTATCGGGTTTTTTTTTGCATTCATAGGTTCTCATAAAATTTTATTCCATCAAATAAAATATGAATCGTTTTTGATTATGGGGCAAGAATTTGATCTAAGCATTTATATTTGCAACTGAAGATTAATTTTTATGCTTAAATGGATTTTTGCTGTTATTGGTTTTGCCATAGCCGGAATTAGAGGAGCTTTTTTAGGTTATTTTCTTGGCTTACTGATAGATTCTCTTTTAGGAACCGGAAGAACAACCACCTATAGACAGACCTATCAAAACCCTTTTTATTCTCCAAGACCTACTGTTTCTTTAGGTGATTTCGAACTTAATTTACTATCTCTTTCTGCTATTGTTATTAAAGCTGACGGAGAAATTAGTCAGCGTGAACTCGACTATGTTAGAGCTTACTTTGTACAACAATTTGGGAAGGAAAGAGCCAATGCTACCTTTAGAACTTTTAATGATATAGCTAAAAATAGAACTGTAGAAGCATCCAGAGTAAGTGCTTATTTAAGAAATCGAACTTCTTATGAGATGCGTTTACAAATTTTACATTTTTTGTTTGGTGTAGCCAACGCCGATGGAAGAATCATGCCAGCAGAATTAGCTACTTTACAAAGAATATCAGGTTATCTCAATATAAATATTTACGATTTTAGAAGCATTGAAGCCATGTTTATTAAAAGTGAAGACAATGCTTATAAAATTTTAGAAATAGACAAATCAGCTACGGAAGCTGAAATAAAAAGAGCTTATCGTGAAATGGTCAAAAAATATCATCCGGATAAACTTATTGATATGGATGAAGCTTATATTAAAGGTGCCCGTGAAAAATTTAATAAAGTTCAGGAAGCCTATGATCAAATCCGGAAGGAGAGAGGGTTTTAATCAAGCAACTTCTTATATTAAATTACAAATCAATCTTTTATTTTCCTAAAAGAAGCGTATTTTTACAAATTAATCATACTAAAACCCACAGTCTTTAGTTATTCAACATGCACAAAGTATTCATAAGATTCAAACTCATATGAAATTCAAAATAAAAAACTCCTTTTTTTACAGAGCCCTGATTGTTTTAGCGGTATTGGTGGTTGTTAGTTCCTGTTCGAGAAAAAAAACAAAATGGGTGAACAGAAACTTCCATGCTATGGGAACATATTACAACATTCTTTATCATGGAAATTTAGCTTTGGAAGAAGGAAAAACTCAACTTAATGAAAATTTTGCAGATGATTATTGGGAAGTCTTACCGGTTGAGCGATTAACGGATACAGATGATCCTGTTGTTTATGGACAAATGGTTGAAGTACCTCCCGCCGTAATGCCTCAAAGACCAAAACCCAAAAAAAAGGAAGATTCATCTGATAAGAAAGATACTCAGCGGGAAAGAACACTGGATGACGCTTTTAGCGCCTTTGATAATACAGGCTCAAATCTCAATTCCGGAAGGAATCAAATGAACCAGGGAGGCAGAGACCAGTCCGGAATGAACCAGGGTGGAATGAATCAAGGCGGAATGAATCAAGGCGGTCGAAACCAGTCTGGAATGAACCAGTCCGGAATGAACCAGGGCGGAATGAACCAAGGCGGAATGAATCAGGATGGAATGAACCAGAGTGGAATGAACCAGAGTGGAATGAACCAGAGTGGAATGAACCAGAGTGGAATGAACCAGGGTGGAATGAACCAAGGTGGAATGAGCCAGGGCGGCAGAAACCAAACCGGAATGAATCAGGGAGGAATGAACCAGGGAGGAATGAACCGTAGAGGCGGACAGGCAGGTTTGGATCAAAGCAGTGCAAGTAGGGGTGGTAGCTTTTCCGGACTAGCCAATGATAGGGCAGGAAATCTTCCGGCCGGCAGAAGAAGTGAAAGTGTATCTTCTGATGAAGCTTTTGAAGCAGCAGAGACTAAAGCAGCCAAAGGAATTCAAAAACACAATATGTTGATTCAAGGGGAAGAATATAATCCTCAAATGAAAAATGCTTTTTTATTATTAGGAAAAGCTCGTTATTATCAAAAAAGATATTTCCCTGCCTTAGAAGCTTTTAATTATATCATCAATAAATATGATGATGAAAAAGTGATGGTCAGTGCCGAAATCTGGAGAGAAAAAACTTATATGCGTCTGGAAAATTATGAGCGCGCTATCAGAAATCTGGAAAGAATTTTAAAAACCCACGACGATTTAAACGAAGAAGATATTATAGATGCTTCCATGGCATTGGCTCAGGCTTATTTGGATACAGATAAAAAAGAAAAGGCCATAGAGGCTCTTAACAAAGCTATTTCTACCACTCGAAATAATGATGAAAAAGGAAGGTTTTTATTTATTAAAGGTCAAATTTTTCAAAGTTTAAATCAAATTGACAGTTCAAACACTGCTTTTAATCAAATAATTGCTTTAAAAAGAAAAACACCAAGAGTCTATTATATCAATGCTTTTATGGAAAAAGCAAAGAATTTCGATTATCAAAATTCAAATGCTGATCATCAACTGGATACTTTAAAAAATCTTTTGGCAGATCGGGAGAATAGACCTTTTTTAGATATTATCAATTATAGAACAGCAGAGCATTTTAAAACGTTGGAAGATATGCCTGAGGCTATTGTTTACTATAACAAAGCATTGAGAACCAACACATCCAATCACGGATTAAAAGAAAGAATTTACCGTACACTGGGAGATTATAATTTTGATCATGCCAATTATAAAGAAGCCGGAGCTTATTATGACAGTACTATGGTCAATCTACCTGAGGCTTCTTTAGAATACAGAAGGCTCAGGAGAAAAAGATTGAGCTTGAATGATGTAATCATGTATGAAGAAGTTGCTGCAAAAAATGACAGTATTTTAAATCTGGTTTATATGTCTGATAAAGACAGACAGGCTTATTTTCAAAAACATGTAGATAGTTTAAAAGCAGAGGCCATTGCCGATGCTGAAAGAGCTTTAAAAGAAGAAAAGAAAGCAAAACTCCCCGAAAATCTTTTCAGTCAGCAAAGAAGTCAGGCCGGAAGAGGTCAGGTTTTTTACTTTTATGATGCCGGCCAGGTAGCATCCGGAGGTTCTGCGTTTAGGCAAATATGGGGAGACAGGGCTTTGCAGGATAATTGGCGAACAGAAAGAGGTCCAAGTTTAAGTAAAAAAGAGAAAGAGGAAAGCACCAAAAAAGACTTTTTAGCAATCATTGAAGCCAGTCCTGAATTTCAGGTTGAAACTTATATAGAACAAATTCCTGTCGATAAAGAGGAAATTGAAGATATAGAAGATGAAAGGAATTTTGCTTATTATCAGCTGGGAGTGATTTATCATGAGAAGTTTAGTGAAAACAAACTGGCTGCCGGAAAATTAGAAAATCTTTTAAAAAATGATCCGGAGGAAAGATTGGTTCTGCCGGCAAAATATAATTTGTACAAAATTTATCTTGAACTGGATCAAAAAGATCAGGCTGATAAATGGAAGCAGGATATTTTAAAAAATCATCCGGATTCCAGATATGCAAAAATTCTGGAAAACCCTGCCGGGTTAAGACAGGATGAATCCAATCCTATCTTGGTTTATAACCGAATTTATAGAGAGTATCAAGCCGAAAAATATCAATATGTGATTGATAAAGCAGAAGAATATGCTGAAGTCTTTTTAGGTCACGCGATGGTTCCTAAATTTGAACTGCTTAAAGCCACTGCCATCGGAAGACTTTACGGTTATGAAGCCTATGCACAAGCCCTGGATTATGTAGCTTTGGCACATCCTCAAAGTGAAGAAGGAAAAAAAGCTGAACAAATTATAAAAGAATCTTTGCCCCGAATGAAATCTTCTTCATTTAATATGGACTCAGAAGGAAATCATCATTTAATTTATCCTTTTGCTGCTGAGAATCGGGAAGAAGCAGAGAAATTAAAAGAGCAAATTGATTTAGCTATCAAAGAACTCGAAGAGAAAGATCTTTCAACTTCTATAGATGTTTATTCTCCTGAACATATTTTTGTAGTAATAAAAGGATTGAGGAGTAAAATGGGAGCAGAAGGATTTGGAGAAAAATTGAAAAAAGAAGAAGATTTTAAAATAGATAAAGAAAATTTCGGTATTTCATCAGAGAATTATGAAATCTTACTTATTCATAAAAATTTGAATCAATATCGAGAACAATTTAAATTATAAAACTACCCTCACATGTTTTCAGACAGAAAAAAATCAAGAAAAAAAAATAAAAAAACAGATTTAGCTAAAGAACAAAATCGAATTTCCAAAGGAACAGTTTTCTCCGGAGATATTGAATCTGAAGGTTCATTTCGAATAGAAGGTGTTTTAAAAGGTAATTTAAAAACCACCGGAAAAGTGGTTTTAAGTGAAACCGGAAAGATATTGGGAGATTTAGAATGTAATGAAGCTGATATTGAAGGAGTTTGTGAAGGAAGTATAGTGGTAAGTGAAAGTTTAAGTCTAAAATCTACTTGTCAAATAAAGGGAGATGTGATCACCGGAACATTATTGGTTGAGCCCGGAGCAGATTTAAATGGAACTTGCACCATGAGAGGAGCCATAAAGACGCTGAAAAATGAACCGGAAAAACAATCAGAAAAACGACGAAAAACTAAAACCGCTTAAAAAGTATCTGCAACTTTCAGGAATTGGTATTCAAATGGGGGCTACCATTTTTCTTTTCTCTTTAGGAGGAAGAAAACTGGATGCTTATTTTAAACCTGAAAAGGATTGGTTTACCATTGGTTCAGTTTTAATGGGTGTGTTTGTTGCTATTTATGTAGTGATAAGACAACTCAATAAATTAAACGAAAAAGATTAAATGAGGAAATTATATTTTCGTTATCTAATTTTCCTTTTGATAGGAATACTTTTATACCTGGTTCATAGATTTTTTCTTTCCCCTCTTTATGTTGATAATCAATTGGATTATTTAAACTTCACTTATAAATTTAATGCCATTTTTACCTTAATGGTGATTGGAATATTACATCTTGTTTATAAATTAGACACAGATTTTATGGGATTTTCTTTAATGCTTCTGGGGGTACTAAAAATTCTGGTATATATAGCGTTCCTTAAAAGGTATGAAATGAGTATCGAAAAATCTGTGTTCTTTCACATTTTTATTCCGTATTTAGCAGGACAAAGTATGGAAATAAATGCGTTTTTAAAAATTGTAAAGCGCTCTAAACCCCACACAACCAATACTATAAAATAAATTTTTATACTTATTCGAAATTATAATATTTCTTGGTTTATTTGTGTATATTTGCACCCAATTTTGAGGACAAAAAGTAAACCGAAAAATGGGTAAAAAATATATTCTCCGATTATTACTGCTCGGCTGTTTAGCTTTCGTTTCGAATTTTTCTTTTGCACAAGAAAGTGAAAGACAAACTTTTGTTGATGAAGATATAAAAGTTGATAAAAGTGCTGATGAAAAAGAAAACATTAATAAGGCGGTAGATCTGGCTTTGCTCGACTCCCACTTTTACGGGTTTTTCTCTGATGAAGAAGCCGGAAAACATTACGGGTTTCATTTACCTGTGATTATTGTTGATGATGGAATCAAGATTTTTTCTTCCGCAGAGTTTGATTTCGGAAACAATATAGTAGAAAAGGACGGAAATTATTATGTTTACTATCGTTCTAAAATATATAAAACAGATGCTTCCGGTGAACTTACCTTTAATGAAAAAGGATTTCCCACGAATAAAAAACCATTGGATTTATCTATTACCAAAAATGTTTTCTCCAGTATTCTGATTGCAATTCTGATGATTCTCATTTTTGTTTCTATGGCTAAAACTTATAAAAACAATCAGCTTCCTAAAGGATTTGGACGGGTTTTGGAGCCGATGATTGTATTTATACGTGACGACATTGCAAAAAACAGTATAGGTCCAAAATATCATAAGTTTACAGGTTTTCTTTTAACCATTTTCTTCTTCATTCTGTTTTTAAATTTATTCGGAATGATGCCTTTTGGAACGAATGTTACAGGAAGTATTACAGTGACTATTGCCCTGGCGATGATTACTTTCTTTGTTACACAATTTTCAGGAAATAAAAATTATTGGAAACATATATTTTGGTTTCCGGATGTGCATCCGATTGTAAAAATTATTTTGATTCCTATTGAATTGTTAGGAATGATAACAAAACCTTTTTCCCTTATGATTCGACTTTTTGCTAATATGACAGCGGGTCAGGTAATGGGAATGATGTTTGTCGGATTTATATTTATTTTCCGCACATGGGTTGCAGGAACCGCCTTTTTTGGCTTTTCCATCTTTATTTCTATTCTTGGTTTATTAGTAGCATTTTTACAGGCTTATATTTTTACTTTATTAAGCTCGTTATATATTGCTGCTGCCGTAGAAGAAGAGCATACCTCTGAGGAGGATACAGAAGAGTTACCGATAGTATAAATGAATAAAAAAAAGTGAAGTTTAATTTTTAAATAGTTTAATTATGGATATCCCAAATATGGTAGGTGCAGGTTTAATTGTTATTGGCGCCGGATTCGGATTAGGAATTATCGGAAAAGCAGCAATGGAAGGTATTGCTCGTCAACCCGAAGCTTCTAATAAGATCCAGACAGCAATGATTATTATCGCTGCACTTTTGGAAGGTCTTGGTTTCGCTGCATTAATTTTAGCGTAAATCAAAAAAACTAATCACCTTTCTCTAACGGTTGGTTACAGAAAGGTGATTAAAAAATTGAATTTCGAAAAAAATAAAAACAAATGGATAAATTAATAAATGACTTTGGCTTTGGTCTGTTCTTTTTCCAGATAGGAATTGTAACTGTTTTAATTATAATATTAAAAAAATACGCCTGGGGTCCTATTTTGAATGCTATCAATAGCAGAGAAGAAGGGATTAGAACAGCATTAGAATCTGCAGAAAAAGCAAGACTTGAAATGCAAAATCTGAAATCAGATAATGAAAAACTAATGCAGGAAGCTCGGGAAGAACGCGATCAAATGTTGAAAGATGCAAGAAATATCAGACAAAATATGATTGCCGAAGCTACTGAAGAAGCTGAATCAAGAGCCAACGATATGATTGCTAAAGCAAAAGAAGCTATCCGTGCTGAAAAGCAAACAGCTATGTCAGATATTAAAGCTCAGGTAGCCGATTTATCAATTGGAATTGCAGAAAAAGTTGTCAGACAAGAATTAGACAATAAAGATAAGCAAATGCAATTGGTGAATGATATGCTTAAAGATGTCGAATTAAATTAAATCAATTGTTATGACCGGAAATCGTGCAGCATATCGATACGCAAAAGCTTTAATGGAAACGGCAACTGAAAATCAGCAAATGACTCAAGTGGAAGCTGATATGCGGTTGATTAATCAGTCAATTTCTGAATCTAAAGAATTTGAAAACTTTTTAAAAAGTCCTGTAATTAATAAAGAAGTTAAACTCAGTACTTTAAAAAGTATCTTTGATTCAGTTAATGAAATTAGTTCCCGACTTTTTAATGTGCTGATTGAAAATAAAAGAATTGATTTATTACCTCAAATCAGCAGGGCTTTTATTGAGCTGGTCGATCAGGCTAATAACGTGGTTTCTGCTGAAGTTACAACTGCTACTCCTTTGACTCCTGAAATGGAAGAAAAAGTCTTGGATAAGGTTAAAGAATTAACCGGAAATCAAGCCTCCCTTATAAAAAAAGTTGATGAAAAACTATTAGGTGGATTTCTATTGACTATTGGAGATTTACAATATGATGCGAGTATAGCAGGTAAATTTAAGAGCTTAAAAAATACATTTAAACAGAATACATACATTTAAAAATTAAGGGTGGCAACGCCTAAAACATAATTTTGAAGTTATGGCAAATATAAAACCGGCTGAAGTTTCAGCAATATTAAAAGAACAACTCTCTAATTTTGAGGGCCAGGCTACATTGAGCGAAGTAGGAACGGTGCTAACTGTTGGAGACGGGATTGCAAACGTTTATGGTTTGTCTCATGCTGAATATGGAGAGATTGTTGAATTTGAAGGAGGACTGGAAGGTTTAATTCTGAACTTGGAAGAAGACAGCGTAGGTGTTGTTTTATTAGGTCCCTCCAGAGAAATTAGTGAAGGAGATACCGTAAAAAGAACCAATAGAATTGCTTCTATTAATGTTGGTGAAGGAATTGTAGGAAGAGTGGTAAATACTCTTGGACAACCTATTGACGGGAAAGGAGCCATCCAGGGTGAAACTATTGAAATGCCGTTAGAGCGTAAAGCACCCGGTGTTATTTATCGTGAACCTGTAACCGAACCTTTACAAACCGGAATTAAATCTATTGATGCGATGGTTCCGATTGGAAGAGGTCAGCGTGAGTTGGTGATTGGTGACCGTCAAACAGGAAAAACTACTGTTTGTGTGGACACCATTCTAAATCAGAAAGAATTTTATGATAGAGGTGAGCCGGTTTATTGTATTTATGTTGCCATTGGTCAAAAAGCTTCTACAGTTGCCGGAATTGCTGCAACTTTAGAAGAAAGAGGTGCGATGGCTTATACAACAATTGTGGCTGCTAATGCTTCAGACCCTGCGCCTATGCAGGTTTATGCACCTTTAGCCGGAGCTGCTATCGGAGAGTATTTCCGTGATACAGGACGTCCTGCTCTGATTATTTATGACGATTTGTCAAAACAGGCTGTTGCTTATCGTGAAGTTTCTTTATTGTTAAGAAGACCTCCGGGACGTGAAGCTTATCCGGGTGACGTTTTCTATTTGCACTCCAGACTTTTAGAGCGTTCTGCTAAGATCATTAATGATGATCAGATTGCACAGCAAATGAACGACCTTCCTGATTCTTTAAAAGGAAGAGTAAAAGGTGGAGGTTCATTAACTGCCTTACCTATTATTGAAACACAGGCAGGAGACGTTTCAGCTTATATTCCGACCAACGTAATTTCAATTACAGACGGACAGATTTTCTTGACTTCAGACTTGTTTAATTCAGGAGTTCGACCGGCTATTGATGTTGGTATTTCAGTATCTCGTGTAGGAGGTTCTGCTCAGATTAGTTCGATGAAAAAAGTAGCAGGAACTCTCAAATTAGATCAGGCTCAATTCCGTGAACTGGAAGCTTTTGCTCAGTTTGGATCAGATCTGGATGCAGCTACTTTAAATACCATTGAAAAAGGAAGAAGAAACGTAGAAATTTTAAAACAAGCTCAAAACGATCCTTTTCCGGTGGAAAATCAAATTGCCATTGTTTATGCAGGATCTAAAAACTTGTTGAGAAATGTTCCGGTAGATAAAGTAAAAGAATTTGAAAGAGATTATTTAGAATATCTTGAAACCACTCAAAGAGAGGCTTTAGATACTTTAAAGAGAGGAAAGCTTACAGAAGAAGTATTAGACATCTTAGAAAAAGCTGCAGAAGAAATTTCTGCAAAATATAAATAAATTAAAGATTCCGATTAAGGAGCTGATATGGCAAACTTAAAAGATATACGTAACAGGATTAATTCGGTATCCTCAACTATGCAGATTACCAATGCCATGAAAATGGTGTCGGCTGCAAAATTGAACAGAGCTCAGGAGGCCATTACGGCTATGAGGCCTTATTCCGATAAACTCACTGAACTTTTGCAAACTTTAAGTACTGCAAGTGAAGGAGAGCAAAGTGAATTTGCCCTGGACAGAGAAGTTCAAAATGTATTGATTGTACCTATTTCATCCAATCGTGGATTAGCAGGAGCATTTAATTCTAACATTGTTAAGGAAGTTCAACGTGTTGCTGAAACGGAAGTTGCCGGTAAGAATGTAGATCTTTTGGTGATCGGAAAGAAAGCCGGAGATGTTCTGAAAAGATCATTGAATATTGTTGAAACACATACTGATATTCTTGATCATGTCAATTTTGAAAATGTTTCCGAGATTGCTGAACAGTTAATGGATGATTTTCTGAATCGTAAATATGATAAAATCATTTTTGTTTATAATCGTTTTATCAATGCAGCTACTCAGCAAGTAATGACAGAGCAATTTCTTCCCATCGTTCAAAAGGAACAAATAGAGGAGGAGCAACAAAATGAAATTGATTTTATCTATGAACCTAACAGACAGCAAATCATAGATGAATTAATTCCTAAATCTCTGAAAATGCAACTTTTTAAAGCTCTTAGAGATTCTGTTGCCGCTGAACATGGAGCAAGAATGACAGCTATGCATAAAGCTACAGACAATGCTACTGAATTGAGAGCAGAGCTTACTTTGTCTTATAATAAAGCACGTCAGGCTGCGATTACCAATGAAATTCTTGAAATTGTCGGTGGTGCGGAAGCTTTGAATGCATAAGAAATCAAATTTTGATATAATAAATATAAAAAGGTGCCGGATGGTGCCTTTTTTTGTTATCCATATTTGAAAAACAGATTGTTTAGCATGAATCTATTTTAAGATTGATATTCTCCTTTTATAATTAAATTGAATTTCTAATTCTTCTTTAAATTCTTTGCTAAAACTTATCAAAAATCAAAGGATACAGCCGGAGTATTTATAATTTGCTCCTTCTATACGAATTTAAATTTTTCCCGAAGACTCAATAACCGGAAATGACTAATTATGGCTCAAGTTAAATCATCAGAATTAGGTACAGAATCCATCAGCCGATTGCTTTTTAAACAGGGTTTACCTTCAGCAATTGGTATTTTGGTTATGTCTCTGAATATTGTGGTTGATACCATTTTCGTGGGAAACTGGATAGGTTCTACAGCCATTGCAGCTATTAATGTGGTTTTACCTGTTTCTTTTTTTATCTCAGCTTTAGGAATGGCTATTGGAGTGGGAGGAGGTTCTGTTATTTCCAGAGCCTTAGGTGCGCGCGATTATGAAAAAGCTTCTAAAACTTTTGGGAATGAAATCATGCTAAACTTATCTCTGGTTAGTTTTATGGTGTTTGGCGGACTTTATTTTGTCGATGATTTGATTCCCACCTTTGGAGGAAAAGGAAATATTTTTGAGCCGGCAAAAATATATTATCAAATCATTCTTTATGGTGTTCCTATTTTAGCTTTAAATATGATGGGCAGCAACACCATGCGGGCGGAAGGAAAACCAAGATATGCCATGGTGGCTATGATTGTTCCTTCTATCATAAATTTAATAGGTGATTATCTGCTGATCAAAGTATTCGATTTTGGTATGGCAGGAGCAGCCTGGGCCACCACTTTATCCTATGTTTTTAGCTTTATCTATATGTTGTGGTTTTTCACTTCAGGTTCTTCTGAACTTAAACTTCAATGGAAATATCTATTACCTGACAAAAAGGTTTTAAAAGAAATCAGCGCCTTAGGATTGGTCACTCTTGCCCGACAGGCTGTGGTCAGTGTGGTTTATTTGATAATGAATAATATTCTGTTTAATCTGGGAGGTGAATCGGCAGTTGCTGTTTATGCCATTATCGGACGCATGCTCATGTTTGCTCTTTTCCCTGTTCTGGGAATTACACAAGGATTTTTACCGATAGCCGGATTTAATTATGGAGCTAAAAAAGTTGAGCGGGTTCATGAAAGTATTAATAAAGCTATTTTATATGCTTGTATAATGGCTGTTTTCATTTTTGCCGGAATTCAGATTTTTGCTCCTTCCATTGCTGCAATTTTTACCAAAGATGCTCATGTTTTAAATGAAGCCCCTGCGGCTATGAGGTGGGTTTTTGCTGCCATTCCCATTATTGCTTTACAACTTATTGGTGCGGCCTATTTTCAAGCCATTGGAAAAGCTAAACCGGCACTTTTTCTTACCCTGACCCGACAAGGATTTTTCTTTATCCCGCTTGTTCTTATTTTACCTTACTTTTTTGGGGAACTCGGGGTTTGGATTTCATTTCCCATAGCAGATACACTTTCTACAATTGTTACAGGCTTTTATTTGAATAGAGAAATTAAAAGAAATCTCAAGCCCGAATACCAGCTCAATTAATAGGAGAAAAAGATTTTTTGCAATTCTTCTTTGTCTTTTGTTTTTGTTAATGCTAACATCAATAAAATCCGGGCTTTTTGAGGATTCAGATCATCTGAAACTATAAATCCTAATCCTTTATCATCGACTTCATTTTCTAAAGTTACTTTTCCTTTTTCTATTCTTGAGGATCGACAGACAACTACACCCTTTTCAACAGATTTAGATAAAGCACTCTCTACAGCTTTACTGAAATTACCATTTCCTACCCCGGCATATACAATACCTTCGGCATTTTGTTCAACTGCAAAATCAATCATTTTGGGATCTGCTTCTATATATCCATATAAAATATCGACTCTTGGTAAAGTTTCCAATTCTCTGACATCAAATCTCTTTAATGAATTCCGGATCGGTTCATAATAAAAAGAAACTTTTCCATCGAAAATCATTCCCATAGGTCCAAAATTAGGAGATTGAAAAGCAGAAGTATTGGTTGTACTTGTTTTTTCTACAGATCTTGCATCAAAAATAAATTCATTCATTACCACCAAAACTCCTTTATTTTCGGTTTCCGGTGCTGCGGCAACACTAACAGCATCCAGAAGATTTTTATTTCCATCCTGACTTATAGCTGTAGCCGGACGCATAGCACCTACCAGTACAACAGGTTTATCAAAATGAAGAGTCAGACTCAAGAAATAGGCAGTTTCTTCCATGGTGTCTGTTCCATGAGTGATAACAATTCCATCAGCTTCCTCATTTTTAAAAATTTCATTGATTCTTCGACTCAATTTTAAAAGAGTGTTTATATCCATATCCTGACTGCCGATATTGGAGAATTGTTCACCTTTTATAATTGCTTTAGAATGAATTTCCGGAACGGCATTCAAAAGATCTTCAATAGGGATCTCTCCGGCAGTATAAGCTGCTTTGGTTTTAGAATCACCCGAACCTGCTATGGTTCCTCCGGTAGCTAAAATGGTGATTTTCTTTGTCGGGGAGGAAATTTCTCCATGAGAAAAAGAAAAAATTGGAAACAGAAAAATAAATAAAACAAACCAATGAAAATTCTTCATGTCATTAAAATAAAATAGATACGCAAAATAAGGAAATTAAAAGGTCTTGAAAATTTTAAATAAACTTCTCCTGATAAATAAAATGTATAGCAGGCTTCGAAATAATTCGGTTTCCCCTGAATTCTTTACAAAAGTTTAACAATAAAAACACAGGCTTTGATTGAAAAATTTTTAGATTTGTTAAAATTAAATCAGCCACTACAACTGGTTCAAAATATTTAAAAGTGAAGAATATATTTCCCATTCTGGCTTTTATAGTTTTATTTCAACCTGCCTGGCCATTTGTAGAATATTTTCTTTTTAAAAATCATATTGTTAGCGAGCTCTGTATAAACAAAGATAATCCCGAATCAGAATGTGACGGATCTTGTTTCTTTCACGATCAATTGGCACTTCATTCCGATCAGGATCATAAAAACGGTAAAAAACATCATCAAACCGAGGTTTTTTTAATTCTCTTTTTTGAAAAACCATCTTCTTTTAATCTGAAAAATCTGGTATTAAACGACCATCGTAATCTTCTGTATGCGGAAGAACTTTATACACAAAATATTGTTTTTGAAATTTTTCAACCTCCACGGATTTTAGCCTAAATACTTTTATCCTTTAAACTCTTTTACCAGAAAGAGTAATTCACCTATGCCTTGATTCATAACAAGGTCAGGTATGTCATATATATAATTCAAAAACAATGTTATCTAAAATATTTAAAAACAAAATTAAATTTTTGGCTATTAGCCTTTTAATAATCAATTTTTCTGTTTTCGCTCAAGATGATGAGCAGGCTTTTAAAAATTTTCCTGACAGCCTGGATCAAATTGATTTAATGGAAATAATTCTTATAGCTCCTAATAAAGCCTTTGATCAGCATAAACAACATAAACCTTTAGCAGGTATTGATGAAATACTGGAAACTTCTAAAAACCTGCGTATGATAAAACGCGGTGCTTATGCCTGGGAACCTGCTATCAACAATATGACTTCAGAACGCTTATCCATCACCATAGATGGGATGCACATTTTTGAGGCTTGTACAGATAAAATGGATCCGGTAACTTCTTATGTGGCCACTTCCAATCTGCAGGAAGCTCAAATCGGTTCAGGACAACAAGGTTCTGTATTTGGAAATACCATAGGAGGTAGTCTTAATTTAAAAATGAACCGCAGTGAGTTTTCAAAAACCGGATGGTCCGGAAGATTGGAATCAGCTTATGAAACCAATAGTCAGTTGCGGGTTTTTGGTGGAAAAATAAGTTTTTCAGACAGTCTTTTTTATGTGGATGCTGATGCTAATTTTAGAAAAGCTTCTAATTATAAAGCCGGGGGAAATAAAGAAGTTGATTTTTCCCAATACACCAAATATAATACAGCACTTAACTCAGGATTTAAATTAGCAGAAGGAAAATCCATTCATGGAAGTTTTATTTTTGATGAAGCTGTTGATGTGGGTTATCCTGCGCTGACGATGGATGTTTCACAAGCTCGTGCTTTTATAGGTTCTTTGAGTTATCAGCAGGATAAGATTGCTGAAAACTGGAGAAATTGGGAAACAAAACTGTATTACAACAACATCAAACATGTGATGGATGACAGTAAAAGGCCCGATGTTCCTATTCGTATGGATATGCCCGGATGGAGCAGTACCACAGGATTTTATTCTCAAGGTCAATGGTTTAAAAAACAACACAGGGTTTTAGTAAAACTGGATGGATATTATAATAAATCCTTGGCAGAGATGACCATGTATCCTCCCAATCCAAATGAAGCAGAAATGTTTATGCTGACCTGGCCGGATGTTAGAACGGGCAATTTAGGTCTTTATGCAGAAGATAAAATTTCTCTTTCAGGTTCTCATTTAAAACTTTCTTCTCGTCTGACTTATCACAATCATTATGTGGCAGACGAATTCGGGTTTAACAGCAATAAAATTTATTATCCTGACATGAAAAAAAGCAAGACCCGATTGCTGAAAAACTTCTCATCAGATTTTCATACTTTTTTTGGAAACTTTGATTTGCAGGCTGGTTTATCGTATGGAGAACGTGCTCCATCAGTTTCGGAAGCTTATGGATTTTTCTTGTTTAACAGTTTTGACAACTATGATTATATAGGAAATCCTCATCTTAAAACAGAAGCTTCCGCCGAAGCTAATCTGACTCTTTCTTATAAAATTCCGGAATTGGAATTGACTTTAAAATCAAATTATTTCCATATAAACAATTATATCATCGGAAAAATAAATCCTGACTTAAGCGCGATGAGCATAGGAGCAGATGGAGTAAAGGTTTATCAGAATTTAAAATATGCTGATTTATATAATGTGTCGCTTAGCGGAGAGTATCAAATTTCTCCTGCCTTAAGTTTGTTTGCTTTAGCTTCTTATCACAGAGGAAAAGATCAGGATAATGAAAATCTTCCTTTAATGAGTCCGTTCTCTTACAGAGCTCAACTGGAGCTTTTTAAAAACAATTATTCTTTCACTCTTTCTATGGAAGGAGCCGCAACTCAATCGAAATACAATCCGGTTTACGGAGAAAATAAAACGCCCGCTTATGCTTTATTAGCAGCAGGAGCAGGAAAAAAGTTTCATATCAAAACCAACGAATTGTACTTTAAAATCGGAGTGGAAAATATTTTTGATAAGTATTATACCACTTACACCGATTGGAATAACATTCCTCAAGCAGGAAGAAACTTTTATGTCAACTTATCTTATTTATTCAACTAAAAACTATTATAAAATGAAAACGATTTTTTACCGATTTAACCTACTTATTTTGCTCACCTTATTTTTAAGCTGCTCGAGTGATGATGATCATAATATTTATGAAGATGAACAGCTTCAAAATATGCATCTTTTTTATACAGTTTCAGCAAGTGATTATACACTGGAAGTTTATTCTGAAAACAAACATCTGAAAACAGGTTATAATAAACTGGCTGTTACTTTAAGAGACAAGGACAATAATGAAAATCTTGAGCTTTCTGAAATTAACTGGAAACCCGTTATGCACATGCATTCTATGAATCATTCAGCTCCCTATTCTGAGCTTAAAAAAGCAGAAAACAAAGATTATTATGAAGGTTACATTATTTTTCAAATGCCTAATCACGAGGATGAAAAATGGTTTCTGGAATTTGATTTCGAATTAAATGGAGAGGCTGTAGAAAAAACTATTTCTTTGGATGTTAGACCGACAAATCTGGTAAACACACAAAGTTTTGAAGGAACAGACGGAGAAAATTATGTAGTAGCCTATATGGAACCTCAGATTCCTAAAGTTACCACCAATGATATGCAGGCAGCCTTATTTAAAATGGAGGATATGATGAATTTTTCAGTTGTCGAAGATTTTCAAATAAAAATCGATCCGCGTATGCCGAGTATGGGAAATCATGGATCTCCCAATAATCAGGATTTGGTCTTTGATCAGCAAAGCCAAACTTATTTTGGAAAACTTTCTTTAACAATGACTGGATACTGGAAAATCAATCTGCAAATTATGAATGATCAAGGAGAAAATATTAAAGGAGAAGAAGTTACAGAAGATCATACTGAGAGCAGTCTTTATTTTGAAATAGAATTTTAAGATGTTTTATGTTTGCAATTTCCCCTTCTTTAAGGTGAGGAGGGGAAATTACTCTATCTCAGTCTTCGCACTTCTTCAAAAAATCCCGTACTAAATCTTCAGCTTCCGCTAAAGCTTTCTCAAGATCATTGTTGACTATAATAAAATCAAATTGAGGAGCGGTAGCCATTTCAATAGAAGCTTTAGCCACGCGCATACTAATTTTTTCTTCACTCTCCGTTCCCCTTTTTTTAAGTCGAATTTTTAATTCTTCTATATTGGGAGGTTTTACAAAAACAGCTAAAGTGCGATCGGGAAATATTTTTTTAATATCCAGTCCGCCAACTACATCTATATCAAAAATAACATTTTTTCCCTCCGCCCAAATTCTCTCTACCTCACTCTTTAAAGTGCCATAAAAATTATCTCTGTAAACCTCTTCCCATTCTAAAAAATCATCATTTTTAATATGATCTTTAAATTCACGTTTGCTCATAAAGTAATAATCTTTTCCGTGAACTTCATAAGATCTTGCCTCCCTGGAGGTGGCAGAGATAGAAAAATCTAAATTGAATTCTTTTTTACTTAATAAATGTCTTACTATTGTTGTTTTACCCGAACCCGAAGGGGCTGAAAAAACAAATAACTTTCCTTTTCCCATTATAATACATTCAGAATTTGTTCCTTGATTTTTTCAAGCTCATCTTTCATTTGAACTACCACTTTTTGCATGGAAGCATCATTAGATTTGCTGCCGATGGTATTGATTTCTCTCCCGATTTCCTGGGTGATAAAACCTAATTTTCTACCATTCGATTCCGGAATATCAAGGGTTTTTAAAAAGTATTCAAGATGATTTTCCAGACGAGTGATTTCTTCAGTAATATCATAACGCTCTATATAAAAAACCAGTTCCTGCTCAAATCGATTTTGATCGACCTCAACTTTTAACTCCTCCAGAGCCTGATAAATTCGTTCTCTTGTGTTTTTTATTCGAGAAGGATCTATTTTTTTAACTTCTTCCAGTAATTCCATCAAAAGCTTGATACGCAAACGAAAGTCTTTTTCCAGCGCCTGACCTTCGTCTTCTCTGAATTTTATCAATTGATCTAAGGCTTCGGATAAAGCTTCTTTAATCGCCTCAAATTCTTTTTCATCTACTTCCTCTTCTTCAGCAGTGACCGCATCAGGCAATTGAACAGCCATTTTTAAAAGCTCAATTTCTGAATAATCTTTATCAGACACCAAGGATTTCAAATCTTTAATATATGCCTGAATAACAGCTTTATTCAACTTATTGACTCCTTCTTCAAGTGCATTTTCTATATGAAGACTGAAATCAATTTTTCCCCGAATCAGTTTGTCTCCTATCATTTTGTGAAGCACCAGTTCTTTTTGTCGGTATTCTGAAGGCATTCGGGTGTAAATATCCAGCCTTTTACTATTGAGAGAACGAAGCTGAATATTTATTTTTTTATTGGAAAAATCAAGACTGCTTTTTCCAAAACCTGTCATAGATTGAATCATAAGGTCAAATTAAAGATTGTGCAAAGTTAATAAAAAGAAACTGCCTCAAATAAATTTCTTTCGAGGCAGTTACAAAATATTTATAAACCTTTTAATTTTCTAAAGGAAGATTGCTGAAGTTCTTTGAATAATTCAGCATTTGTTCTGCAAAACTTTTAGGATGACTTACTTCAATATCGGTAATGTTTCCATCTTCATCTGTAACAGGTGTCAAAATAGGATTGGCAAAACCTCCATAAGGAGCCGTGGCAATTTTCTCATTTCTGTTTAAAACTTCCTGATGAATTTTTGGATCTATTTTTACTCCATAAGTTTCTACCAGTTCTTTGGCAGCTTCATAATCTCCTTCTGATTTTATGCGCTGTACTTCGCGTAAAAGTTCTCCAAAATATTCGCGTAAACGATCGTGATCGTTAATCACAAAATAAGTTTTGCCATCTTTCGATTTCTTTTCTATTAGATTGTCTTCTTTTCCTTTTTCATAGACATAATGACTGATCCAGGCCCGATTTCTCATATGAGATTCTTCAATATCATCTCCCAGTTCAATTCGGATTAATTGAGTGAGTAAACCATTTCTGATATAATCATTATAACCTGCTTCAGATAATTTTTTATAATCATCTGTCAAACCTAATTCTTGCATCTTAGGATCTCGCATATAATACAATCCAACCAGATCTGCTCTTCCTTCTTCAATAGTAGAAGCATAACTTTTTAAAGTTTCTTTAGGTTCTCCTACTCCTGTGTTTAATCTTCCGGATGCATGACCGATTACTTCGTGAAGAGTAGTATGAATATTATCAGCTACTTCTCCATATTTTTTTGAAAGTTCTGCTTCTTCTTTGGTATAGGCAAATTCTTTTAATCTTTCACTTCCGCCTGCTTCACTATAAGAATGAATAATATTATGTAAAGAGACAGATTTACTTCCTACATGTTCACGAATCCATTCCTGATTCGGCAAATTAATTCCGATAGGTGAAGCGGGAGAAGTAGCTCCTGCCAATCCGGCCACATTCACGGTTTTATAGATTACTCCCACTACAGATTGTTTTTTGTGTTCATCCATAATAGGTGAATTATCTTCAAACCATTGAGCATATTCTCCTACCACTTGCATTTGCTCAGACATTTCAAAATCAGTGATTTGAACTACAGATTCAAAAGTGGCTTTATATCCTTTAGGATCATCATAAACTTCTATAAACCCGTTGATAAAGTCAATATCTCCATCTGTTGCTTGAGTCCAGGCTACTGAATAATCATCCCAGGTTTGTAAATCTCCTGTTTTATAAAAATCGATAAGTAATTCCAAAGCTTTGGCTTGTTTTTCATTTTCTGCTACTCCGGCAGCTTTTTCCAGCCAGCCTATAATTTTATCGATAGCAGGGCCATACATTCCTCCACTCTTCCAAACCTGATCTTCTAATTTTCCGTCCTGTTTTACCAGTTTTGAATTTAAACCAAATGATAAAGGTTTTTCAGGATCAGGTGATTTCATTTTTGCATAATGTTGGTCAACTTGATCTGTAGTTACACCCGGTCCATAAAAGTTTACTGCCGATCCGCTCACCAGACCTTTTGAGATATCCAGATTTACTTTTTTGCTGTCTTCCTCATTAAAAATAATTTCTATAATATTTTCTTCCAGATCAGTTTGAGTTTCTTCTAAAAGGGTTTGAAAATATTCTTTGCTGAAGTGAGGATTGAATTTATTATTGGAATAATGATGGTGAATTCCATTGGCAAACCAGACACGTTTCAAATATATTTCGAAATTTTTCCAATCTTCAGCATCTTTGTCTCCTTCATAGGAAGTATAGATGTTTTCCAAAGCTTTTCTAATTTTCAAATTGTATTTATAATTCTGATCCCAAAAAATATCTCTTCCTTCCAATCCCGCCTGAACCAGATAATAAACATATTCTTTCTGCTTTGCTGAGAGATTCTCCCATCCCGGAATTTGATAATTCAGAATTTTGATATCTGCAAATTCCTCCAATAAATAAGGAAAATCTGAAGAAGTTTCGGAAACCGCTTCTACCTGAGGCTCAGCCTTTTTTGAACCTCGATCTTTAGTTTCAGCGCAAGAGGAAAAAAATAAAGCACCTGCTAAAGCGATGGGTAATAATCTATACTTCATAATTGTTTTTTTAGTTTGTCAAATATAAAAATTAAAAGAATTAGGTATTAGCATAGTAGAATTTTATTACTTATAACCTTATTTGAAAATCTTCACCTCCAGGTTTCCTTCTTCATCCATAGAGGCACGAAACATTCCGGAGGTGTTGAACTCCATACTTATTCTTCCTTTATTATCCATAGCTATTAAACCTCCTGAGCCTCCTAATTGAGGTTGTTTTTCATGAATTACTTTTTCAGCAGCTTCCTGAACAGATAAACCTGCATATTCCATCAAAGCAGACATATCATAAGCAACTGTTCCTCTTATATAATATTCTCCTGCTCCGGTTGATGAAACCGCACATGTTTTATTATTGGCATAAGTACCTGCTCCTATAATGGGAGAATCTCCTATTCTTCCGTATCTTTTATTATTAATTCCTCCGGTTGAGGTTCCTGCAGCTAAATTTCCATACCGGTCCAGAGCCACACAACCCACTGTTCCCATTTTGTTTATTATTTCATCTGAAAGAACAGCTGAATGAGATTTTTTGGCTGCACGAACAGCTTTTAGCCGATTCTCAGTAATAAAATACGATTCAGGTACCAGTTCAAAACCTTGTTCGACTGCAAATTGCTCAGCTCCCGCTCCGGCAAGCATGACATGACCGGAATTGTTCATAACTTCTATAGCTAAATCAATCGGATTTTTTATTTTGCTTACTCCGGCAACAGCTCCGGCATTTAAAGTTTTTCCTTCCATTATGGAAGCATCCAGTTCAGGTTTTTCAAGATGATTTAGCACAGCTCCTTTTCCGGCATTAAAAAGCGGACTGTCTTCCAGAATATTGATAGCAGCCTGAACCGCTTCAATTGCTGTACCTTCCTTGGCTAAGATTTCATGTCCGGCCTGAATGGCTTCAGTTAATTTTGCTTTATAAGCTTCCTGCAAGGAATCTGACATCCATTCTTTTTTCATATCTCCTGCTCCTCCATGAATGGCTATACTAAATTTTTGAGCATTTGTTTTCTTGTCTGTGAAATTGTTTTTAGTTGATTGACAAGCTAAAATTCCTATCAACAGAAAAACTAAAATAAAAAGACTCCGTACTTTCATCATATTATTTTTAATGAGCTTCCAGCCAGTTCTGACCGATTCCTAAATCTACAACTAAGGGAACATCTAAGGCATGAGCATTTTCCATTTCTTGCTTAATCATTAGTTTTAACTCTTCTAATTCCTCTTTATGAATATCAAAGACCAATTCGTCATGAACTTGTAAAAGCATTTTGGATTTATAATTTCCTTCTTCTAATTTTTGCTGAATATTAATCATCGCTTTTTTAATGATATCAGCAGCACTTCCCTGAATGGGTGCATTGACAGCATTTCGTTCAGCAGCACTTCTCACCATATGATTCCGGGCTCTTATATCTTTTAGATAACGCCTTCTTCCCATCACCGTTTCCACATATCCATGTTCACGTGCGAATTCTTTCTGATCTTCTATATAATCTCTTAGTCGAGGATAAGTTTTGTAATAGGTTTTTATCAATTCTCCTGCTTCGGTTCGGTTTAGATTGGTTTGCTGACTCAACCCGAAGGCTGAAACTCCATAAATAATCCCGAAATTAACTGTTTTGGCATTATCTCTTTGTTCTCTGGTAACTTCATTGAGCTCTACACCAAAAATTTTTGCAGCTGTGGAAGCATGAATGTCCTCTCCTTTTTGAAAAGCTTCTATCATCCGATCTTCCTGACTCAAAGCAGCGATAATTCTCAATTCAATTTGTGAATAATCTGCTGCCAGTAAAACATGTTCCTCATTTTTAGGAACAAAGGCTTTTCTCACTTGACGACCGCGAGTAGTTCGGATAGGAATATTTTGCAAATTAGGATTTATCGAACTCAATCTGCCCGTAGCAGCTACTGTTTGAAGATATTCTGTATGAACTCTTCCGGTTTTTTTGTGAATTTGTTTTGGTAAAGCTTCAATATAAGTGTTTTTTAGCTTCATTAACCCTCTCCATTCCAGCACATCTCTGACGATTTCATGCTCGCCTGCCAAAGAAGATAAAATGTCTTCAGCCGTTGAAAACTGACCGGTTTTTGTCTTTTTTGGCTTTTCAACTAATTTCATTTTACCAAACAAGATTTCTCCTAATTGTTTGGGTGATCCTATATTAAATTCTTCTTCAGAAATACTGAAAATATTTTTTTCTAAATTTTCAATATCTTCATTAAGAGCTTCAGTCAAACTGCTCAAGAATTCTTTATCCAAACGAATACCTTCTCTTTCCATCACTGCCAAAACCTTTAGCAGAGGAGTTTCAATTTCATGAAATAATCTTTCATTATCAGCATCCTTGAGTTCTTCAACAAAAAACTTTTTTAATCTAAAAGTTATATCTGCTTCTTCTACCGCATATTCTGTCTGTTCTTCAATTGACACTTCAGATAACTTCTTTTTTGATTTTCCTTTACCAAAAATTTTCTCGGGAGAAATCAAAGAGTAGTTCAAGTAGGTTTCTGAAAGCACTTCTAAATTATGGCGCATATCCGGATTGATTATATAATGAGCCAGCATGGTATCAAAGATTTTTCCCTTAAGTTGAATGTCATAATTCATCAAAACTTTTAAGTCATACTTAAGATTCTGACCCACTTTTTCAATCTCAGGATTTTCAAAGAAATCTTTTAGTTGATTCATAACAGCTTCCTGATTTTTTTTCGGGACAGGAACATAATAACCCTTACCGGCTTCCCAGCTGAAAGCTACTCCCACAACTTCTGCATCCAAAGTGTTTAAAGAAGTAGTTAACAAATCAAAGCTTACAGATTCTTGTTGCAATAATTTTTTAAGGAAAAGCTGCATTCCCAGACCTTGTTCTACTTTTTGATAAAAATGAGGTGAATTTTCAATATTTCTAAAACCCTGAAGTTCTTCTATGTCAATTTCAGTCTGGGTTGTTTCATTTCCAAAGAGAGAAAATTGTCCGGATCCTGCAGTTGGTTTTTGCGCAGGTTGTGCAGCCTGAGGTCCGGTGGTGAGCGCCTGTGTAACATCTGCTTGTTGATTATACATATTTACCAGCTGCTGTGTCAGTCTTCTAAATTCGAGTTCTTTAAAAATTTCAGCAACTTCTTCTAAATTAGGAGGAACCAGCTCATATTCTTTTTCATTAAACTTCACATCACAATCAGTAATGATAGTAGCGAGTTTTTTTGATAAAATTCCCTGTTCAGCATGTTCAATCACTCTTTCTTTCATTTTTCCTCTTAGCTCATCAGTATTGGCTAAAAGTCCTTCCAGACCTCCGTATTTGGCAATAAATTTTTTGGCGGTCACATCTCCTACACCGGGAATACCGGGAATATTATCGGCAGCATCTCCACGCATTCCCAAATAATCGATAACTTGTTCAGGACGTTCCACACCAAACTTCTCACGTACTTCCGGAATTCCCCATATTTCAATACCATTACCCATTCTGGAAGGTCTGTACATAAAAATATTTTCGGTTACTAACTGAGCAAAATCTTTATCTGAAGTAACCATATAAACCAAATAATCTTCTTTTTCTGCCTGCTGAGCCAGGGTTCCTATAATGTCATCAGCCTCTATACCTTCAATTTCTACAATAGGAATGTGCATAGCTTTGAGAATATCTTTGATGACAGGAATAGAATCTCTTATAACCTGTGGCGTTTCATCTCTATTTGCTTTATATTCTTCATATAATTCGTTTCTATGATCGCTTCCTCCTTTATCAAAACAAACCCCTAAATGATCAGGATTTTCTCTTCTGATAACATCAAACAAAGAATTCATAAAACCCATAATAGCTGAAGTGTCCTGTCCTTTTGAGTTGATTCGCGGATTTCTGATAAATGCATAATAGCCTCTAAAAATCAAAGCATAAGCATCTACTAAGAAAAGACGTTTTTTATCTGACATAAAAGTTTTTTTATTTGTTGAAATTCACAAGATAAATTAAACTGTGCTTTGCACCAAAAGTTTAGTTGAATACCATAAAAATCTTGTTCATTTAATGAGGTGCCGAGGAATTTAACAGAAAGATCTTTTTTTGGATAATTGGAAGATTATGGTTAAAATCGAAGCATCTGAAGATAAGATAAAAATAAATTATCTGCAATGTTTAGAATCATACTTAAAGTGAAAGATTCTGTCTAAATTTGAAAAAATTAGTCATATTAACATAAATACTATAACTATGAATAAAGAAGTCCCTGTTTCCGAAATAATGAGTACAAAATTAGTAACCATTCATCCGACACAATCTCTCTATGAGGCCAAAAAGCTTTTCCACCGCTATAATATCCGACATCTTCCGGTGGTAGAAAAAAATAAATTAGTTGGAATGATTAGTTATACGGATATACTTAGAATCAGTTTTGCGGATCTGGATGAAAACGATGAAAGTATTATTCCAATGATTTATGAAATGTACAGTATTCCACAAATTATGACCAGAGTGCCGGTTTTTGTTGAAGCCACTACAAGCATTAAAGAAACTGCCGAAATTCTGGCTCATCAAAGTTTTCATTCTCTTCCTGTGCTTGAAGAAGGAAAGCTTGTAGGTATTGTGACCACCACAGATCTCATTAATTATCTGTTGGATCAATATCAGGATTAATAACAAATTATTTTTTATTTTGAAATCGAAGTTGAGGTTCAGCTTCGATTTTCCTTTTTTTGAGATTGAGCTTTGCTAATTCAAAATTCATTATATTCCGCCTTCTTTCTTAAATCATTTAATACTGATGAATAAAAATCTTGTTTTTTCTTTTACTTTCTTCCTCTTTGGTTTTTTAGCATTTTCACAAAACTCTACTTATTGGCAACAGCATGTAGATTATATGATGGAAGTTGAGATGAATGTTGAGAACTATCGATACCAGGGCCGGCAAACTTTAGTTTATACCAATAATTCACCTGATACCTTACATCAGGTTTTTTATCATTTATTTTACAATGCTTTTCAACCGGGCAGTGAAATGGATGTCCGGTCCAGAACCATCGCTGATCCTGATTCGAGAGTAAGAGATCGGATTTTTCATCTGAAAGAAGATGAAATAGGATATTTAAAAATTAACAACCTCAAGCAGGATGGGAAATCTGCTGAAGGAAAAACAGTGGGAACTATTTATCAGGTAAAGCTTCCTAAAGCTATTTTACCTGGAGAAAAAACAACTTTAACCTTAGATTTTGAAGGTCAGGTTCCGGTTCAAATTCGAAGAGCAGGAAGAAATAATGCGGAAGGAATCGCTCTTTCTATGAGTCAGTGGTATCCAAAACTGGCAGAATATGATTTTGAAGGCTGGCATGCCGATCCTTATATTGCCAGGGAATTTCATGGTGTATGGGGTGATTTTGATGTGAAAATTACTATTGACAAAGATTTTACTGTTGGAGGAACCGGATATTTACAAAATCCTGAAGAAATAGGTCATGGATATCAGAAGAATCCAAATAAAAAGGTTAAGCATAAAGGAAAAAAGCTGACATGGCATTTTGTAGCACCTGAGGTTCATGATTTTATGTGGGCTGCAGATCCTGATTATATACACGATCAGGTAAAAACAAAAGATGGGAAAACAACCTTACATTTCTTATATAAAAACAAACCTTCAGTTATAGAAAACTGGGAAAAATTAAAAGTAGATGCTTCCCGTCTTTATGATTATTTCACAGAGTGGATTGGACCTTATCCTTATAAACAATATTCAATTATTCAAGGAGGAGACGGCGGAATGGAATATGCCATGGCTACTTTAATTAACGGAGATAAAAAATACGGAAGTGTTTTGGGAACAACAGCTCACGAAATGGCTCATTCCTGGTTTCATATGGTTTTGGCTACCAATGAATCAAAACACCCATGGATGGATGAAGGATTTACAAGCTATATAGCTATGAAAGCTATGAACGAATTTGAAAAAGAACCTAAAGATCATTTCCTGGAAGGATATTACAACAGTTATATCCAACATGCAAACTCCGGTCAGGAGCAGCCTGCTACCACACATTCAGACCGATATGCCACCAACCGAAGTTATAGTATTAATGCTTATGTAAAAGGAGCTATTTTTGTCGAGCAATTAGGATATCTGATAGGAGAAGAAAATTTATCAAAGAGCTTAAAAAGATATTATAAGGATTGGGGATTTAAACATCCTACTCCAAATGATTTTATCCGTATTGCCGAAAAGGTGTCAGGTGCAGAATTGCAATGGTATCTCACCGATTGGATTGGCACCACTAATACCATAGATTATGGTATTGACAATGTAAAAGCAGATGGAAATAAAACAATAGTCACCTTAAAAAGAAACGGATTAATGCCTATGCCTTTAGAAGTGAGAGTAGATTATAAGGATGGAAGTTCAGAAGATTATTATATTCCTTTAAGAATGATGTTCTGGGAAAAACCCAATGCCGGAAAAGTTCAAAAAGATTGGGCCTGGGCTTATCCTACTTATGATTTGATTTTAGATAAACCTGAAAGTGAAGTAAAAAGAATAGAAATTGATCCTTCGAAGCGAATGGCAGATGTGCAGCGGTTTAATAATGTTTATCAGCAATAGTGTTTTTGTCAAATAAAAAAACCAGATCTTTCGACCTGGTTTTTTTATTTTTAAAAGAAGTTTATTTCTTATTGTGTTCTTTGATATAATTTTCCAAAGCCATAGTCATAGAAGGAGCCTCCGGAGTGGGGGCTAAAATATTAACCTTCAGACCGTGTCTTTCTGCTTCCTTATTAGTTGAATTTCCAAAGACGGCAATTCGGGTATTATTTTGTTTAAAATCAGGGAAGTTTTCAAACAGAGATTTAATTCCACTGGGGCTAAAGAAAACAACTATATCATAAAAAACATGTTCCAGATGAGATAAATCACTAATTACCGTTCTGTAGAAGACACCTTGTTTCCAGTTTAAACCTAACTTATTTAATTGTTTAGGGATAGCCGGCTTCAGCATGTCTGAGGAAGGCAATAAGAATTTTTCATCTTTATATTTTTTAAGCATAGGCGCAAGATCCTGTATGGTTCTTTTTCCAACATAAATCTTTCGCTTACGATAAACCACATACTTCTGTAAATAGTAAGCTACTGCTTCACTGGTACAGAAATATTTTAAAGAAGTAGGAACTTCATATCTCATTTCTTTAGCAATTCTAAAAAAATGATCTACCGCATTACGGCTGGTCATAATGAGAGCCGTATAATCAGATAAATTAATCTTCTGCTGACGCACATGTTTGGCATCAACTCCTTCCACATGAATAAAAGGAACAAAATCAACTTTTACTTTTTGTTTTTGTTCCAATTCCGCATAGGGTGAATTTTCAACCTTAGGTTCAGGTTGAGATACTAAAATCGTTTTAACTTTCATAGCTAAGCAAGTTTTTCAAGCAACATAATTAGCCTTCATAAATACTTTAAACAGTAAATAATAGGGCGCAATTTCAAAAGTGCAAAGATACAAAATTATATAATACAAATTTCCTGAAATGAGCTTGCTATTCTTATAATAATAATATCCCAAAAACACTATGTTTAAAAGGAGCCAGAGTAGAATTAGAACTTGATGAAGAAAAATATTTTGAGGTAAGGTATAAACAATCAGCAATAAAAAGGGAATTATAACCAAAGCCATAAAATTTTTAGAGCTTATTTTGAAAAAAACATATTCTCTCAAAACCTCTTCCAATGAGAAAAGAACCCCCAGCATTCTTTCAATTAAATATTTCCCTACAACAAAAACCATGTACAACAGAAGAATTTGGAGATAAACAAGAAAAGACATGTCTTCCAGCACTTTCCACTGAACCAGCATCAGATGAATTACTAAGGAAAAAACAATGGCCTGAACAACAAAAAGAGATTTTGTAAAGGCGTCGAACAGGGTTTTAGGATTTTTGTGACTTTCTCTAAAAAATTTATCCGTTGCCAGGATTCTCAGAAAATTATAAAACCTGTCTGTTTGTCTCGATTTCAAAATAGCCAAAACAAGCAGAATTCCTCCAAAAACGGGAGTAATCCAATCATCGATATTTATTGTTCTTGGAATAGCGTCCATTTAAACTGCAGGAAAATTTATTATTCAGTTTTTATAAACCGACAGGGTATTATTTTTCCAAATATAAATATGTAAATTTCATTCAACATCTTTTCCGATTTTATCATTTGCTGAAGAAGCTTTGATTTCTTCAGGATCTTTAATCGGAATTTTACTGATTTTCTGCTCTTTCATAGCTTTAAAAAAAGCTGCTCGGCTAAGGGGCTCATAAGTTTCAGTTTGCCCAAGCATCACCAAATTTTCATCAGAAGTTTTTCTAAAACTATAATTAGCCAGGTTTCCGGTTCGTGTACAAATCGCATGTACTTTGGTAACATATTCTGCTGTTGCCATCAGGTAAGGCATTGGTCCAAAAGGTCTTCCTTGAAAATCCATATCCAGACCCGCAACGATAACCCTGATTCCAGAATTGGCTAAATCATTGCAAACCGCTACAATTTCATCATCAAAAAACTGAGCCTCATCTATACCAACCACATCACAGCCATTCGCTAAAAGAGGAATATTGGCTGCAGCCGGCACAGGTGTAGAGCGAATTTCATTGGCATCATGAGAAATCACCATTTCCTCATCATATCGTGTATCAATAGCCGGTTTAAATATCTCTACTTTCTGCCTGGCAAATTTCGCACGTTTTAATCTGCGGATGAGTTCTTCAGTCTTTCCGGAGAACATACTTCCACAGATTACTTCTATCCAACCAAATTGCTCTGTATGATTTACTGTATTTTCAAGAAACATTTTGTAATTTTAGGCGGTAAATTTCGTTATATTTTTAAGCGAATAAAATTACTAAAATTTAATTCCTAAGCCTAAATCAAATTTCAAACTTATGAAAAAAACTTTGGAGGATGAGTTGATGAGTTTAGCTCACAAGATTTTGCGTTTACGCGGAAAAGAAGATCTTGAACAGATGAAAAAAGCAAGTGCTGAACTCTATGAAAAGCTGAGCATACTGAGTTTTGCAGAAAAACATTTTTCCGGACCTGAGCCCACTATTAATTATCGCGAGGTTGTCCAGGCTGTTTCTAATCAAGATATTCCTGAAAAAACAGAAGAACTGAAATCATCTGCCCCTGAGGAAGATTTAGATGTAGCTCAGGCAGAAATTGCTGAACCGACAGCGAAATCTCATCCTGAAGAAAAAATGGTTGAAAAAACAGATTCTACTCCCTCAAAAATGGAATCTGATGATTTGCCGAAGGAAGAAGAAAAAGCAGAAGAAATTACCCAAACCTCCTCCACAACTGAAGAAAAGCCCGAATTCCCGAAAGAGGAAAAAACAGAAGAATCTTTTGAGATAGATTCTGAAGTTGAGGAAGAAATTAATCTTTCAACTTTAGAAACCAAAGATGAATTTTTATCATCTGAGATTGATTTAAGGGAAATTTCAGTTCATTTTGATGACTTACCTCAATTTGAACCTATAGAGGAAACTGAAGAAAGTGTTAGAGCTGAAGAGATAGAAACTAAAGAGACTATTCCGGCTGAAGAATCAGAAGATGTTAAATCTACAGAGGTCTTTGAAAGAGAAGAGACAAAACCTTCAATAGAAAAACCTAAACAGCAAATTGAAACTGAAAAAGTAAAATCAGCTGAACATATTTCTTCTTTAGGTGATTTATTTTCAGCTAATACCAAAACAAAAAACAGAAATGAAATCAGTCCGCCAAGAAGATCTTTAAACGAAAGTCTAAAAGTCGGATTGAGTTTTGGATTAAATGATAGACTGGCTTTTATTCAACATTTATTTGAAGGAAAAGCCGAAGATTTTAATCGTGTTATTTCTCAGTTAAATTCTTTTGAAAAATACTCTGAAGCCCGTGAATTTATTGAAGAACAAGTAAAACCTGATTATAACTGGGAAGACAAAACCCTTTATGAAGAGCGATTTTTCCAGGCACTTGAAATGAGGATGGAAGAATAATTTTTCTTTAAATTATTTTAAGTTTTTAAAAATCACTGGATGTAGTTTAAACTGAATAAGCCCAGTCACTTCGAGTGTTTTTTCCTGGTTTCAAAGAGAGTTTTTTTATGAAAAAAGAAGTTCATTAAAGAATATTTCTCTTTAAAAAATGATGCGGGAAAAAATGTATCGAGAAGTGATTACTTCTGAAAGAACCTTAATAGAGAAGATAAATATAGGATTTTCACCATTAAGAAATTAAGGAGATTAAGGAAATTAATATCGAATTTCCGAGACCAGACAGCCCTTCAAACGAAGTAAGAACTGTCACTTCGAGTGTTTTTTCCTGATTTCAAAGAGAGTTTTTTTATGAAAAAAGAAGTTCATTAAAGAATATTTCTCTTTAAAAAATGATGCAGAAAAATATATCGAGAAGTGATTATTTTAAAAGAACCTTAATAGAGAGGATAAGTATGGGGTTTTCACCATTAAGAAATTAAGGAGATTAAGGAATTAAAGATCGAATTTCCTCGATCAGACAGTAGCTCAAACAAGGTAAGGACTGTCACTTCGAGTGTTTTTTCCTGGTTTTTAAAATGAGTTTTTCTCATATAAATGAAGTTCATCAATGAAATAAATTTCTTCAAGAAATAAAACAGGAAAAAATGTATCGAGAAGTGATTACTTTAAAAACACCCTATTAGAGAGGATAAGTATGGAATTTTCATCATTAAAAAATACCGGTTATACTTCGAGACCTGCCACTCATCTTAATTGATCCGATAATTGACCCTTATTCTTTCCAATCGCTCCAGAAGTCCTGCATTAATATTTACTTTTTGTCTTCTGCTGGGCATATGAACTTTTATACGTTCTTTTTTCTCAAAAACCACAAAATTCAATAAATGCTCCCCTTGATTTTCAGTTATAATTTCTTTTAGATCATTTAAATTTTCTTCTTCAAATTCTTCCACATCTATATGAATGGTCAATTTTTTTGCATAATCTTCCATTACATCCTGTAGTTGTTTAAAGATTCTAAAATTAATTCGCGGTTCTCCTTTAGCCCCGGTTTCTTTATTTACCCAACCTTCCCGAATGAAAGCTCTTATATACACGAAATTATTGGGCATCAAGAAATGACGGAATTTTAAATATTCCTCTCCGAAAATTCTAAATTCAAATGCATCCATATAATCTTCCACTACAAACCTGGCCCATCCTCGACCATTTCTGCTGGTGAGATGCTGAACATCGGTAACAACCCCGGCTACACTGATTTCTTTATTTACATTTTCTTCAAGATTATTAAAATCAGCTAAAGTTCCTTTGCAGAAATGTCTTATTTCACTTTTAAAATCATCTAAAGGATGTCCTGAGATATAAACTCCCACAACTTCTCTCTCTTGTTTAAGCTTGGTCATGGTTGGCCATTCCTCACAAGGTGGAACTTCAGGCTCGGGAATTTGTACTTCACTGTCTATTCCGAACAAACTCGTTTGAGCGGAGTTAAGATTTTCCTGATACTTTGCAGCATAGCGAATTACTTTTTCAAGAAAAATAATTCCGTCTGCCTCTTCATGAAAATACTGTGCTCTGTGCGTAGGTGTAAAGCTGTCAAATCCTCCGGCTAAGGCAAGATTTTCAAAAGCTCTTTTATTTGCAGCGCGAAGGTCAATTCTTTTGGCTAAATCAAAAATCGAGCGGTAAGGACCATCTTTTCTACGGTTCTCAACAATGGTTTCCACAGCATTTCTTCCTACTCCTTTTACGGCTCCCATTCCGAAACGAATTGCATTTTCCTGGTTTACGGAAAATTTGTACTGGGATTCATTTACATCCGGACCTAAAACCTTCAATCCCATACTTTTGCACTCTTCCATAAAGAAAGTTACCTTTTTAATATCGTTCATATTGTTGGACAATACAGCTGCCATATACTCTGCAGGATAATGTGCCTTTAAATAGGCAGTCTGATAGGCAATCCACGCATAACAGGTTGAGTGAGATTTGTTAAAAGCATAGCTGGCAAAAGCTTCCCAGTCTTTCCATATTTTTTCAAGAATAGGTTCAGGATGCCCATTGCTGATTCCTCCTTCCATAAACTTGGGTTTGAGAATTTCCAGCTCGTGGATTAGCTTTTTTCCCATAGCTTTTCTCAGCTGATCGGCCTGACCTCTTGTGAAATTTCCTAATTTTTGTGATAGCTGCATCACCTGCTCCTGATAAACCGTAATTCCATAAGTTTCTTCCAAAAACTCCTCCATCACCGGTAAATCATATTTAATTTCTTCCTGACCGTGTTTTCTTCTAATAAAACTTGGAATGTACTCCATAGGTCCCGGGCGATAAAGAGCATTCATAGCAATCAAATCTTCAAACACCGTAGGTTTCAAATTTTTCAAATGCTTTTGCATTCCGGGAGATTCATACTGGAAGATTCCGATGGTTTCTCCTCTTTGGAAAAGTTTGTAGGTCTTTTCATCATCTAAAGGAAAGCTCTCAGGATCCAGTTCAATTCCATGTCGGTCTTTAACAATTTCAACTGTGTCTTTGATCAGGGTAAGGGTTTTTAAACCCAGGAAGTCCATCTTCAACAAACCTGCATCTTCTACCACACTGTTGTCAAACTGAGTAACATAAAGGTCTGAATCTTTAGCTGTGGAAACAGGAACAAAATTGGTTATATCTCCGGGTGTAATAATTACTCCACAAGCATGGATTCCTGTGTTTCTCAAAGAACCTTCCAAAATTCGCGCTTGATTAATGGTTTCTGAATCCAGACCATTGCCTTGAGACATTTGAAGCAGTTGATTTACATTTTCAACTCCGTCACTTCTGAATTTTGCTGAAATATCTTTAGGATCTAAGGAAAAAATATCCCGAAGTTTAGAAAAATCCGGAACCAGTTTGGCTAAATGATCTGCTTCATTCAGAGGTAAATCGAGTACTCTTGCAGTGTCCCTTATAGCTGATCTGGCAGCCATAGTTCCATAAGTTACTATCTGAGCTACCTGATTGGCACCATATTTTTCAATCACATAGTTCATTACTTTGCTTCTGCCTTCATCATCAAAATCAATATCTATATCAGGCATGCTTACTCGTTCAGGATTGAGGAAGCGCTCAAATAGCAGATTATATTGAATTGGATCGATATTGGTAATTTTCAAACAATAGGCCACAGCACTACCGGCAGCAGAACCTCGGCCCGGACCTACAGAAACACCCATTTTCCTGGCTTCCCGGATAAAATCTTCTACAATTAAAAAATATCCCGGATACCCGGTTTCAGCAATAACCTCAAGTTCAAAATTAAGTCGTTCTTCAATCTCAGGAGTGATTTCTCCGTATCTTTCTTTTGCTCCTTCAAAGGTTAAATATTTCAAATAGGCATTTTCACCACGTTTTCCCTGATCTTGTTTATCAAGTTCATTTTTAAATCGTTCAGGAATTTCAAATTCCGGTAGCAGAACATCCCGCTCAAGCGTAAAAGGCTCTACTTTATTGGCAATTTCAACAGTGCTTAAAATGGCTTCAGGTAAATCTTTAAATAAAGATTTCATCTGTTCGGAAGATTTGAAATAATATTCCTGATTGGGTAAACCATATCGATAGCCCCGGCCTCTTCCAATGGGAGTAGATTGTTTTTCACCGTCTTTTACACACAATAAAATATCATGAGCATTGGCATCTTCCTTTGATAAATAATAAGTATTGTTGGTAGCCACGAGTTTTACCTGATGTTTCTTAGAAAACTCAATAAGAACTTCATTTACACGATCTTCATCTTCTTGTCCGTGGCGCATGATCTCGATATACAGATCTTCACCAAACTGATCTTTCCACCATAATAAAGCTTCCTCAGCTTGTTTTTCACCAATATTTAAAACTTTACTCGGAACTTCACCATAAAGATTTCCGGTTAAAACAATCAGATCTTCTTTATATTTTTCAACAATTTCTCTATCTATTCGAGGTACATAATAAAATCCATCCACATAAGCTATGGAAGACATTTTAATAAGATTTTGATAACCGTTTTTGTTTTTGGCTAAAAATACGATCTGATAACCATTGTCTTTTCTGGTTTTATCCAAATGATTTTCACAAACAAAAAATTCACATCCAACAATAGCTTTTATCTTCTTGTGTTCTTCTTCAGGTTTTAAAGAGGAATTGTGTTTACCGACAGCTTTGACAAATTCAAATGCCCCCATCATATTAGCATGATCTGTCATGGCTACAGCAGGCATATTATTTTTTGCAGCATCTCTTACCAGATCTTTTACATCAATAGTCGATTGTAAAACAGAAAATTGTGTATGATTGTGCAGATGAACAAATTCCTCATCCTCTAAAAGTTCGAGATTTTTACGGATTTCAGCATCAGAAACTTCAGCTTGCTGAGCCTCCATAGCTTCTCGGATTTCTGCAGAAGCTTTTTTAAGATTGACGTGTTTTAATCCAACTGGAAGAATAGGTTCAGGATTGATCTTATTAAATTTTTCAAAATATCCTTCCTCAACATCTAATTCTTCACGTGTAAAAACTCTTCTTCTGACAAGTTCAAGAAAACAGCGGGTAGTAGCCTCTACGTCAGCTGTTGCGTTATGAGCTTCATCAAAAACCTCATCAAATAACTCCTGATGCAATTCAGTTAGGGTGGGCAATTTGAATCTGCCTCCTCTTCCGCCCGGGAGCTGACATAACTGAGCGGTAACTTCTGTACAGGTATCTAAAACAGGAAGTTCATTTAAAGGACTTTGTATTCCTTGCCGATGAAATTCTGCTCCCATAATATTTAAATCAAAATCTATATTTTGACCCACTACAAAATTAGCTTTGCTTAGAGCTTCATTAAATTTATGCAGAACTTCTTCAAGCTGAACTCCTTTTTCCATAGCCAGTTCTGTGGAAACTCCATGAATTTGCTCAGCATCAAAAGGAATATTAAATCCGTGAGGCTGTATTAAAAAATCCTGGTTTTCAATCAGCCTTCCCATATTGTCATGCAGTTGCCAGGCAATCTGAATACATCTGGGCCAATTATCTGTATCGGTAATCGGAGCATCCCAGCGTTTTGGCAATCCGGTGGTTTCTGTATCAAAAATCAGGTACATATTTTTAAATTTTTAAAATTAAAAAATGAAGCTAAAATTATAGGTTTTTAAATCAACATTCAAAGTTTGACAAATTGATTTATCCACAAATTGGAAATTCAACAGTCTTTAAACTGATTTAAAATATTTCTCCAAGAAAATCTTCAGAGAAAAGACTTAAAAAAGAAACAAGTAATTTTTTCTCTGCTGGTTAAAAAATCACACAAATTCAAATCCTGAAAATTCTTTTTTTACTTCTTCCAGCACATCAAAGACATCGTTGGGATCATCACTTGTTACCATTTTCATTCTGTAGGCTTTGAAATTGGGTAATCCTCTAAAATATTGAGAATAATGTCTTCGTGTTTCCAAAACTCCCAATCTTTCACCTTTCCAGTCCATAGCTGTTTGAAGATGAGTTTTGGCAGCTTCCACTCTTTCTTCAACGGTGGGTTTAGCTAATTTTTCTCCGGTATTTATAAAATGTTTTATTTCTCTAAAAATCCAGGGATAACCAATACTGGCTCTGCCGATCATAGCACCGTCCAATCCGTATTTATCTCTCATCTCAACAGCTTTTTCCGGCGTATTGACATCACCGTTTCCAAAAACAGGAATATGCATGCGTGGATTGTTTTTCACATCAGCAATCAGACTCCAGTCAGCTTCTCCTTTATACATCTGTTTTCGGGTTCGCCCATGAATGGCTATGGATTTAATGCCTACATCCTGAAGACGTTCAGCTACTTCGACAATTCGAATGGTATTCTCATCCCAGCCCAATCTTGTTTTTACTGTAATGGGAATGTTGGTTTTTTTGACCATAGCTTCAGTAAGCTTGACCATTTTGTCAACATCTTTTAAAATACCGGCACCTGCACCTTTAGAAACTACTTTTGTAACCGGGCATCCAAAGTTTATATCAATAATATCGGGACCGGTTCTTTCAATAATTTCACAAGCTTCCAGCATGGAATCCAAATTGTGTCCAAAAACCTGAATGCCTACCGGTCGTTCTTTTTCATAAATATCAAGTTTAATCGTGCTTTTAGCAGCATCCCGAATCAAACCTTCTGAAGAGATAAACTCTGTATATACAACATCTGCACCTTGTTCTTTGCAAAGCATTCGAAAAGGCGGATCACTCACATCTTCCATTGGGGCAAGCAATAAAGGAAACTCGCCCACTTCTATTTCTCCAATCTTAGTCACAGAAAATTTTTTTGCAAAATTAGTGATTTAAAATATAAAGTATGAAGATTGATGAAGAAATAAGAAAGCTGAAATCCGAAGGTTAGGGCATTAAAGCTGACAAACCTAAATTGTGAATGATTTTCTGTTTATTTTTTTTCTTTTCCAAAAAAAAGAGCTTTTAACTCTGTAGCCTCTTTAGGATCAAGCTTTCCTGCCAGAACAAGACTGAGTTGTTTTCGTCTTAAGGCAGCTTCATAACGTTCTTTTTCTTCTTCGGTTTGAGGTTCAATAGGAGGAACTTCTACAGGATATCCATTATCATTTACAGCTACAAAAGTGTAAATAGCATCATTGGCCAAAACTTTTTGACCACTTTCTCTGTCTTCTATATAAACATCGATGATGATTTCCATAGAAGTTCTAAAAGCACGTGAAACTTTAGCTTCTAAGGTAATCACACTTCCTAAGGGAATAGGTTTTTGAAAAGCTACATGATTTACCGAAGCCGTTACCACATATCTGCGGCTGTGACGACGGGCAGCTATACTGGCAATACGGTCCATTCTGGCCAAAAGTTCTCCTCCGAAAAGATTGTTGATGGGATTGGTCTCTCCCGGTAAAATTAGATCTGTGATAATAGCTTTTGATTCCTCAGGAGTTTTAGCTTTCATGGGTTTAGGATAAAATAGATGATTGATTAATTATTCTTAAGCTGCTTATGGAAAAGATGTTTAGTTTAATTCTTTAACCAATAGCCAGGCCGAAGGATTTTCTTGTTGTCTTATTTTTTGAAGTTGTTGAATAGCTTCTTTTCTATCTTCAAAACTGTCATAAATAATCTGGTGTAATCCATAATTATTCTTTCCGATATAAACAGGTCGGTATCCACTTTCTTTTAATTCTTCTAAACGAGTGTCTGCATTTTCTTTACTTCTGAAAGCTCCGGCCACAATATGGTAACTTCCTCTTTTTGCTTTTACTTTAAAAGTGATGGAAGGAAGGGGGTCTTCCACAGAAAAAGTAGCTTGTTGAATAGTGGATTCAATTTGACGTTCTGCCTGTTCTTGTATGGCTATGTTATGAGATTTAACTTCATTGGAATACCAGTTGGCTGTTAAAAAACCACCTAACCCGATGGCTACAACTCCCACAGCAGCATATTTCCAGAAAGCAGGACGAGTTTTTTCTTCAGGTTCAGGAAGAGCTTTTACTTCTGATGTTTGTGTTTCAATTTTTTCAACAATTGGTTTTTCTTTTACAACAGCAGCAGAAGTTCTGTTTACTCTTTCAACAGAAAAAGAAGAAGTTCCGAAAGATTCTGTCAAAAAATTGGAAGTTAAATCAGGCTGAAATAAAATTTTATCATCTTGCTTATAGAAGTAACCAATAGAAGCAAGATGAGCTTTTTCGTTTTTTGATAAAGCTTCTGAAATGTTTTCAATAAAAGCACGTATTTTTTGAATACTTTGCTCATAGGAGATTCCTTCTGTTTTAGCGATATAATTAGCTAAAATTCCATCATTCTCCTTTAATTGGCGATTGAAGGAAAGACTTTTTGAAGGCGGATTGAAAATGTTTTTTTCCTTATTAATGCGAGCCGGTTGACGTTGTGTTAAAAAAGCACCAAACCCGGGAATTATAACACAATCGTATCGATGAAGTAAAGCCGTTAAATGAGTTGTGATTTGCATTTTTACAGAACCTTTAAACAAAAACAAAAATACATCTTTTTTAGAAGATTTTAGACCTAATGCAAAAAGAAATTATTTTTGGATCATTTAGCTGAGCATCAAATTTTGTTTATCTGCTATTCTTTGTATTTTTCTTTTTAAAGAGAGTTGTCACTTCTTCTAAAGGATAAATAATTCTTAAGCAGAAGATTGAATGCTTTCAAAATTTTTAACTTTGCGCAACTTCTTTAAGAATCAATTATTTTGGACAAAAGACAATTAAAATTTGACAAAGCATATTTAAGAATTGCTCACGAATGGGGAAAACTTTCCTACTGTAAAAGAAAGCAAGTAGGAGCTATTATTGTTAAAGATCGAATGATTATTTCCGATGGTTTTAACGGAACACCATCAGGATTTGAAAATAATTGTGAGGATGAAGATGGCTTAACAAAGTGGTATGTCTTACATGCAGAAGCCAATGCTATTTTGAAAGTGGCATCTTCTACTCAATCCTGTCGGGGAGCTACTTTATATATTACCTATTCTCCTTGCAGAGAATGTAGTAAACTTATTCATCAGGCAGGGATTACAAGATTGGTTTATCAAAATAATTATAAAGATGATTCAGGATTAAATTTTCTGAAAAAAGCAGGAGTGGAAATTTTACAGATAACTGATTTAGAATAATTTTGAAACAATATCCTCAAAAATATTTACCTCTTATTGTTGGTGCTGCTTGCGCCTTTGGGATTTTATTGGGTTCTTTTTTTAATTTTCCTTCTCATAAAAAAGACTTGTTAACTTCCAACTCCAATAAGAAAAAACTTGAAAAACTTATTGATTATATTGATTATGATTATGTAGATAAAGTGAATACCGATAGTATTGTTGATGTAACTATTTCTTCCATTTTAAAAGATCTGGATCCGCATTCTACTTATATACCAAGAGATGCCTTGCCTGGAGTAACAGAAGAAATGGAAGGTGATTTTGTGGGTATTGGAATTCAATTTTTTCAGGTTAAAGACAGTGTGGCAGTAGTCAGAACCATCAAAGGAGGTCCAAGCGATAAAGCAGGGATAGAAGCAGGAGACAGGTTGGTTTATGCTGATAATCATCCTTTATATGGAAATGAATTTAACTTCAATTCTTTAAAAGATTTATTGAGAGGAGATCCTGAATCTATTGTGAACCTAAAAGTAAAACGACCGGGTCAAAAAGATTTGTTAGATTTTGAAGTGACCCGTCAGCATATTCCGCTGGAAAGTGTGGATGCAGGCTTTATGGTCAATGAAGAAGTAGCTTATATCAGAGTCAATAGATTTTCAAAAAATACCTATCAGGAATTTATAAAAGTGATTGAAGATCTTTCTGTAGAAAACAAAAAAAGCTTAATTCTCGATCTGAGAGGAAATGGAGGAGGCTATTTAAATGAAGCCATAAAAGTGGCAGATGAATTTTTAAAAGAAGGAGCGCTTATTGTTTTTACAAAAGACAATAAAGGAAAAATCAAAAAAACTTATGCTACTTCAGGAGGTAAATTAGAAAATTTACCGGTTTATGTTTTAATTGATCAGCATTCTGCTTCAGCCAGTGAAGTGGTAGCAGGTGCCTTGCAAGACAATGATGTAGGAACCATTGTCGGAAGAAGATCTTTTGGAAAGGGACTGGTGCAAAGAGAAATGGGATTAGGAGACGGAAGTGTTATCAGACTCACAGTTTCAAGATATTATACTCCTACAGGCAGATCCATTCAAAAACCTTATACAAATGAAAATCCCTCAGATTATTATCACGATTTTATTGATCGTTATAAAAATGGGGAACTGGTCAATAAAGACAGTATCAAATTAAATGATTCCTTAAAATTTGTGACTCCCAAAGGAAAAATAGTTTATGGAGGAGGAGGAATTGTACCTGATGTTTTTGTTCCTATGGATGTAAGTTACAGAAAAGAAAGTCTGGATTATATGCTGAAAGGAGGAATGCTCGACCGGTTTGTATTTGATTATCTTGATAAAGAAAGAAATTACTTTAATAATCTCTCTCAGCAGGAGTTTATGGAGCAAGTTCAGGTAGATGAACAAATGCTAAAAGAGTTTGCTGAATTTTTACAGGAATTTAAACTGAGTTTCCGATCCAGACAATATCGGGATTTATTGAAAACTTATTTAAAAGCCAGCATGGCCAGGCAATTATTTGATAATAATCTTTATCAGAAAATTATCAATGCTCAGGATCCAAATATTGAAAAAGTGTTGGAATTATATCAGTTGAATCAAAATGAATTAAATGTACCTTAATTAATTCAGCTGTTTTATTAAATCTTTTCTTGATTCGCTTTTTCCTGAATTTTTCTGCTGATCATTAAAATCAACATCAGAATCATCACACAAAGACTGCTCAGAATTCCAATCAGGGCATTACTGCTTTCATCGCTGAAAATATTAGAGAAATCTAACTGTATGATGTTGAAAATCAACAAAACCAAAGACAAAAACAATAAAGAGTAAATAAAATATTTCATCAGTGAAATAAACTTTGAATATTGGTAGTAAATAATTTGACTGCAATAGCCAGCAAAATTACACCAAATATTTTACGAACCACGTTAATTCCTTGTTTTCCTAATATTTTTTCTATTCTTCCGGAAGTTTTTAAAACAATATAAACCAAAATTACATTGATAAGAATAGCGGCGATTATATTGGTAACAAAATATTCAGCTCTCAAGGCGAGAATAGAAGTCATAGCTCCGGGTCCGGCAATTAATGGAAAAGCAAGCGGTACAATAGAAGCTGTTTCAGGCGTTTCATCTTTCATAATCTGAATACCTAAAATCATTTCCAAAGCCAGAAAAAATAAAACAAAAGAACCTGCCACAGCGAAAGAGTTGATATCTATTCCTATCAGATTTAAAATGCTTTCTCCTATAAATAGGAAAGCAATCATAATAACAGCAGAAACGATAGTAGCTTTTTCACTTTTTATATGACCTACTTTTTGTCTTAAACTAACAATTATAGGAATACTGCCCACAATATCTATGATAGCAAACAGAATCATAGTAGCTGTCAGAATTTGCTTTACATCAAAGTTCATAATTTTGAAGTTTTAAAAAAGGCGCAAAATTAAGTACTCCGTTGATTATGGGCAAGGTTTTATAGAAAATTTTTTTAGAGAAAAAAGACTACGATTTATAACCGAATCTTCTCAACTGATTTTCGTTCTTACGCCAGTCCTTATTGACTTTTACAAATAACTCCAGATGAATTTTTTTATCGAAAAATTTCTCCAGATCTTTTCTGGCTTCCATCCCTATTTTCTTGATTGCACTTCCTTTATGGCCGATGATGATTCCTTTTTGAGAATCTCGCTCAACCATAATGACAGCATTTATTCGAATAATATCTTCTTCTTCTTTAAAGGCTTCTGTTTCTACTTCTACACTATAAGGAATTTCCTTTTGAAAATAAAGAAGGATTTTTTCCCGGATGGTTTCATTGACAAAAAAACGTTCAGATTTATCTGTCAGCGCATCCTTAGGATAATAAGCAGGAGATTCAGGAAGCAATTCCAGAATTCGATTAAAAACCTGTGAAGTTCCAAAATTTTCCAATGCCGAAACCGGATAAATTTCAGCATTGGGTATTTGTTTCTGCCATAATTCTACCTGTTCATTTAGTTTTTCCTGATTTCCTAAATCTATTTTATTAATGAGAAGAAGAATAGGAACTTCAGCCGATTGAAGTTTTCTAAAAAACCTTTCATTTTTAACAGCTGTTTCTCCTAATTCGACCATATATATCAGAATATCAGCATCTTCAAAAGCAGTATCTACAAAATCCATCATAGATTCCTGAAGTTTATAAGCCGGCTGAATTATTCCGGGAGTGTCGCTAAAAAGAATTTGATAATCTTCTGCATTGACAATTCCTAAAATACGATGACGGGTGGTTTGTGCTTTAGAAGTAATAATCGACAAGGGTTCGCCTACTAAAGCATTCATTAAAGTAGATTTCCCAACATTGGGATTTCCGATAATATTTACAAAACCTGCTTTATGTGCCATCTTTATTTAGTTGAAATAGGTGAATCCCGGAAAATATAAATAATATAAATGAATTCGAATCTGTTTAAAAATTATAGTTGATTCAAAAAAAATGAAACAGGAGAAATTAAACTACTTTTAAAATATAAGTATTTCTTCTTCCTCTGTTCAGAATAACATACCGGTCATTGATCAAATCTTTTTCAGTAATCTTATAATCGTCTCCGACTTTTTCTTTATTGACGGAAATAGCATTCTGTTTTAAGGAACGAATAGCCTCTCCATTACTTTTTAAGAATCCGGTTTGAGCAGATAAGGCAGCTACCATGTCCATCCCAGATTCAATCTGATCTCTTGAAACTTCAGCTTGAGGAACACCTTCAAAAACATCAAGAAAAGTGTTTTCATCCAATCCTCTTAAATCTTCTGCAGTTGATTTTCCAAATAAAACCTGAGAAGCTTTTATGGCATTTTGTAAATCTTCTTCTGAATGAACCAAAGTAGTGATTTCTTCTGCCAATTTCTTTTGAAGAATTCGTACATGCGGTGCTTTGCGATGTCCTTCAATTAATTCTTCAATTTCTTCTCTTTCTAAAAAAGTAAAAATCTTTATAAAACTTTCTGCATCTTCATCACTTGTATTCAGCCAGTACTGATAAAATTTATAAGGAGAAGTAAGTTTAGGATCCAGCCAGATATTTCCGCCTTCAGATTTTCCAAATTTAGAACCGTCAGCTTTGGTCACTAATTTAGTAGTAAGTGCATATGCTTTTCCGCCTTCAATTCTGCGGATCAATTCAGTTCCGGTGGTGATATTTCCCCATTGATCGCTTCCACCCATCTGAATAGTCATATCCTTGGTTTTATACAGATGCAAAAAATCATAACCCTGAACCAACTGATAACTAAATTCTAAAAAACTCATCCCTTCCTGATCTCCGGCATCGGGAGAAAATCTTTTTTTGACAGAATCTTTAGCCATCATATAATTGACTGTAATATGTTTTCCTACATCCCGAATAAAATCTAAGAAGGAAAAATCTTTCATCCAGTCATAATTATTGAGTAAAACAGCTGAATTTTCTTCTTTTCCATCAAAATCCAGAAATTTTTCCAGTTGATTTCTGATTCCGTTGAGATTTTTCTCAAGACTTTCTTCATCCAGCAATCCGCGTTCTATAGATTTTCCGGAAGGATCTCCTATCATGCCTGTGGCTCCTCCAATCAGGGCATAAGGTTTATGACCACAACGTTGAAAATGAGCCAAAATTAAAATAGGAACAAGACTTCCGATGTGCAAAGATTCTGCAGTAGGATCAAAACCTATATAAGCACTTCGCATTTGTTCAGATAAATGTTCTTCAGTTCCCGGCATAATGTCATGCAACATTCCACGCCATTTCAGCTCTTCAACAAAGTTTTTTTGCATTATATTTTTCTCTAAAATTATAGTCTGCAAAAGTAAGGAAATTGAGACTGAATATAAAATGGAAGGAGAAATTTGAAATCTTGTTTTAAATAATTTCAAGAAACCTGATTCTGTTCACATATTCCATATCTGTAATTATCCTCCTTAATTTATTTTTAAATAAAATTTTCGAAATTCGAAGTTTGTAACAAAAACAACTTATTTTCGTCTTTAGGTCAAAGCAGGAAATACTTAAAAGATTAAAAGAAAAAGGATGATCAGACAACTCATTTCGCTGGAATGGAAGCAATTTTTTCGTTCAAAAGCCATGGGCCAGAGTTTAGCTATAAAAATTCTTATTGGTTTTTTAGCTTTATATTTTATGGGGTCTTTTTTATTGCTTGGATTGGGAACTTATTTTCTGCTCGAGGAAACTTTTCCGGATAGAGATCCACTTAAACTGGTTAATGATTATTTGATATTCTGGTTTGCTGCTGATCTCATATACCGATTTTTTCTTCAAAAATTGCCGGTGATGAATATCAAACCCTTGATGATTTTCCCTATAAAAAAAAGTAAAATCATTCATTACCTCTTAGGAAAAACTACTTTTTCCTTTTATAATATATTACCGCTCTTTTTCTTTATTCCCTTCTCCCTGGTTTTGCTAACAAAGGGATATCCTCCTTTAAATGTTATTTCCTGGCTGTTGACCATGATTTTCCTCGAACTAAGCATTAACTATCTGAACTTCCTTATCAATAAAATTAATGTCATTTTTTATGTGGTGCTAAGTGTTTTTGTCATCATAGCAGGAATAGAATATTTGGAAATTTATGAAGTGACCAGGGTCGGAGGTTTTATTTTTAATCTGATTTATGAACAACCTTATCTCTTTTTGATTCCCCTGTTTTTGGCCGGTTTTTTATACAGCCGAAATTACAAATTCCTAAAAGAAGGATTTTATTTAGATGATAAAATCTCCGAAGGCGTTTCTGAGGCAAAAACTAATGAATTAAACTGGCTCAACAGATTTGGAAGTCTTTCAGTTTTCTTAAAAAATGATATTCGATTGATCAGCAGAAATAAAAGACCTAAACAAGTTTTATTGATGTCTGTTATGTTTTTGTTTTATGGGTTGATCTTTTTTACTCAAGACATGTATTCAGAATCTTATCCCTGGATTATTTTCGCAGGATTATTTATTACCGGTGGATTTTTGATGACTTTCGGTCAGCTGGTCCCATCGTGGGACAGTGAATATTTTAAATTGTTGATGAGTCAGAATATTCCTTATAAAAAATATTTGGAGTCAAAATGGTATTTGATGGTTGTGGCAACTATAATTTCCATTGTGTTAAGTCTTCCTTATCTTTATTTTGGCTGGAAAGTATATAGCGTGATCTTAGCAGCCGGCTTTTTTAATATAGGATTAAATTCACATATTACTCTTTTAGGCGGTGTGCTCAATCGGATTCCTATAGAACTTAATGTGAAGGCAAAAGCTTTTTCCAATACACAAGGTTTTAACATCACTCAGATGTTGCTGGTCTTGCCAAAAATGGTTTTGCCGATCATTCTTTTTTATATTCCTTATCTTTTTTTCGGGTTCAGGGCAGGGATATTGACCATCATTTTAGTCAGTGCCTCCGGAATAATTTTTAGAGATTTCTTTCTTAAGCAGATTGAAAAAGTTTATCAAAAAGGGAAATATAAAACCATTCAGGCATACGCAGAAAAACAATAGGATTTTATAATGATACGAATAGAAAATTTATCAAAGACATACGGTGAAAAAACGGTTTTAAAGATTGATGAACTTCAAATCAAAGAAGGAGAGAGCTTTGGTTTGGTAGGAAATAATGGTGCCGGAAAAACGACCTTGTTCAGTTTGTTACTGGATTTGATTCAACCTACTACCGGCCGGATCATCAATAAAGATGTGATTGTCAATCAAAGTGAGGATTGGAAGCCTTTTACTTCTTCATTTATAGATGAAAGTTTCTTAATTGGGTATCTGACACCTGAAGAGTATTTTTATTTTATAGGAGAATTAAGAGGTCAAAATAAAGCTGATATTGATAATTTTTTAATGCAATTTGAAGAGTTTTTTAATGATGAAATTCTCAATCAGAAAAAATATTTGAGAGATCTTTCCAAAGGAAATCAGAAAAAAGCCGGAATTGTAGGTGCTCTTATAGGAAATCCAGAAATTATTATTTTGGATGAACCATTTGCCAATCTGGATCCTACCACTCAAATTAGATTGAAAAAACTTCTGAGAGAATGGGAGGAGGAAAGGAATGTGACTTTATTAATTTCAAGTCATGATTTAACCCATATTACGGAAGTCTGTAAAAGAATTGTTGTGCTGGAAAAAGGTCAGATAGTCAACGACACCATTACCGGAGAAACCACTCTTAAAGAATTAGAAAGTTACTTTGGAGGAGAGAAAGAATAATTTTCAACCTCTCTCTCATCCAATTCCCCAACTCACTAACCCACAAGTCGCTCAAAATCATTAATGTCCGAAATCATCTTCGTGTTCATCCTGAATTAAAACATAACTTCCTTTAGTCAGATACCGGCTGTTTGTATCCAGATTGGTGTTTTCAAGAACTGTAAATCCGTTAAACGTCGTTCCCGTTTTTACTTCTTCGCGTTCGAGTTCAAAAGAATCAGAAGTTTCCCGAACCAGTTTTAAAACATAATAAATTCCGTCGAGTTCAACAATAGCATCTTCAGGAAGAGCCTGTCTGTTTTCAGAATCGGTTACAATAGCTGCTTCCACAAACATGCCCACAGAAAACCCGGTTTCTTTTTCGTCGATCAGCCCGTGAAGTGTCGCCATTCTGGAAACAGGATCAACAGAAGAACCCACCAGGTGAAGATGACCTTTAAAGACTTCCTTCGAAGCTTCCGGAATTGAAAAAAGAATTTCCTGATCTTTTTTTAAGGAAAATAAATCCCGTTCAAAAGCTTTCAGCTCCAGAAATAACTGATCGGTATTGATGATTTCCATTATTTTATCAGCCGAAGAAACATAGCTTCCGGTATTGATAAATATTTTAGAAACACTTCCTGAAATCGGACTGTAAATATGAACTTCCGAAACAATATTTCCTGCTTCCACCGACCGGGGATTGATGTTGAGCATTTCCAGTCTTTTTTTCAGGCTGCTGTGCAAAGCTCTTGAAGACTTATATTCACTTTCAGCTTTTAAAAAACTCTTTTGCGAAGTGATATTTTCTTCCAGCATGGTTTTTTGTCTTTCATATTCCGAATTCAAAAAAGTAAGTTGTTCCGAAATTTCAAGATACTGCTGCTGCAGGGAAATAAATTCAGGGTTTTCAAGAGTTACCAGCCGCTGTCCTTTTTTTACTTCATCACCTACCAGCAAAGGAGTGTCTTTGATATATCCTCCCATAAAAGCTGAAATAACCGCATGATTTTTTGGGGGAACTTCAATTTTTCCGGTGGTCTGAATTGTTTTTACAAATGGTTTTTCTTCTATTTTTCCAAATTCCATGCCTGCATTTTCAAACTGGGCTTTGGTTAAAAAAATAGTTGTTTCCGGTTCCCCGGCAGAAACTCCGGGAGTCTGTGTTTCTGTTTTTCCGCATGAAGTCAGCAATAAAACGAAAAACAGAAGGCTTGCAATATTTTTCATAATCAAATTATTTTATAGTTAAGTGATTTAAAGAAATCACAGTTTGGTTGTAATTGTTGAGGTTTTCCAGAAACTCGAGTTCGATTTCATAAACACTTTCCAGACTCTGGATATATTGAAAAAAGTCAATTTCCCCGTTTCGGAAACTTCCTTCAGCAGTTTTTAAAATTTCTTCTGAAAGTGTTTTTCCTTCCTGACGGTAATAATTCAGAACTTCTTCATATTTCGAAAGTTCTTTCAGCAACTGGATTTTTTTAGTTTGAAAATTGATTTTAAAATCCTCAGTTTGCTGTTCGCTGATTTCTCTTCCGATTTTTGCTGCTTTTATTTTTGAAGCATTTCCTGAAAAGAAAAGTGGAATTTTCACTCCAATCTGATAGACAGCCATATTTTCATGCAAGGAAGAATTTCTTCCCAAACCATAAGAAAAACTCAGGTCGGGGAGGAGGCTTTGTTTTTCCAACCGGTGTTTTGACCGGAAATAATCACTTTGATGTTCATAAAATTCCAGTTCCGGAATTTCCTCGTCAATTTTCAAATCGATTTTTTCCAGAACTTCCACAGCCACAGCCAGACTGTCTTCCGGCTGAACTACTGCCAGCAGCTGCCGGAAAGCGATTTCGATATCTTCCTCATTTTTTCTGAAATTGGTCTGAAGTTGTCTTTGCTTGGCGCGGGCGGTGATTTTTTCAAGATAATTTGTTTCTCCCAGTTCAAACCGCCTTTCGGAAGCATGGGCAAAATTCCTGTAGAGACTGTCCAGTTTTTGATATACTTTTTCCTTGTTTTTTTCAAACTGATACTGAAAATAAGCAGCAGCCACCTGGCGTCGGGTTTTTAATTTTTCAATTTCATAGAGGTTTTCCTGCATATAAAACTGATTTTTTAAAACCTGTTTTTCAACAAAATAAACGGTGGGAAAAAGAAATTCCTGCTCCGCTCCAAAAACTTTTAAAGGGAGATTATTCGGTGCAATATTATTCTCGTCGTATTCATAAAATAATTTTGTTTTTTCAAAACTAAATGCACTCCCGATCAAAGCTTCCGACTGTTCAGCCTGAAGTTTTGAAACTTTCAGATTCACATTGTTTTCCAAAGCTTTTTCCTGTAATTCTTCCAGCGACAAAGGTTTTTGCTGTGCAGTTCCCATCATCCCAAAGAGCAGAATCAATACAGTCAGAACCGGTTTTTTACTTATTTTTTTATGGGTTTTTTTCCTGTCGGAATCAAACATGGAATAAAGAACCGGCAAAACAATTAAAGTCAGAATTGTGGCAGAAATCAGACCGCCAATAACCACTGTTGCCAGCGGGCGCTGAACTTCTGCTCCCACATTGGTGGAAACAGCCATCGGCAGAAAACCGAGAGCTGCTGCCGAAGCAGTGAGCAATACAGCCCGAAGCCTGTCTTTTGTCCCCTGAATTATTATTTCCTGATGCGTCAGTTTTCCTTCTTTTTTCAATTCTTTAAAATGTTCTATCAAAACAATTCCGTTTAAAACAGCAATTCCAAACAGGGCTATAAATCCGACTCCTGCCGAAATACTGAAAGGCATGTCGCGGATCCACAGCAACAAAACTCCGCCCACTGCCGCCAGCGGAATCGCAGAGTAGATGATCAGAGCTTCTCGTACTGAGTGAAAAGCAAAGTAGAGCAAAATAAAAATCAGTAAAAGAGCAACCGGAACAGCGATCAGCAATCGTTCTTTTGCAGAGCGGAGATTTTCAAACTGCCCGCCGTAATCGATGGAATAACCGGAGGGAAGTCTGATTTTTTCAGAAACAATCGATTGAATTTCATCGGCTACACTTTGAAGATCCCTGTTTCGGACATTGACTCCGACCACAATCCGCCTTCTGGTGTCGTCTCTTGAAATCTGAGCCGCTCCTTTCGAATATTTTATTTCAGCCAGCTCGCGCAGTGGAATTTTTCCGCCCAGCGGAGTATCCACATATAAATTCTGAAGATCGTTCAAGTCATTTCTGCTGTCTTTATCCAGCCGCAAAACCAGATCAAAACGTTTTTCACCTTCAAAAACACTGCCCATTACTCTTCCTGCAAATCCTGTGGAAATCAGTTCGTTTAGTTCCTGAATATTCAAACCGTAACGCGCGATTTTTGACCGGTTATAAACCACACTCATCTCCGGCAGACCCACAACTTTTTCAACCATAATATCATCGGCGCCTTCCACATCGCTGATCAGATTCCGAATCTGATTGGCTTTACTGCTCAAAATTTCCAGATCATCTCCAAAAACTTTAATGGCAATATCAGCCCGGACTCCTGTGATGAGTTCGTTAAAACGCATTTCAATCGGCTGGCTGAATTCGATTTCCATTCCGGGAATAACCGACAGAGCTTCTTCAAATTTTTCTGCCAGTTCGTTTTTGGTCTTGGCAGAAACCCATTCTTTTCTGGGTTTAAGAGAAATCATCACATCTGTTTCTTCCATCGCCATCGGATCGGTGGGAACTTCAGCAGCACCAATCCGGGTGATAACCTGATCGACTTCCGGGAAATTTTCTATCAGAATTTTTTCAAGCCGGGTCATGGTTTCAATTGTATTGCTGAGGGAAGTTCCGGTTTTCAGTACCGGCTGAATGACAAAGTCACCTTCGTCAAGTGTGGGAATAAATTCCCCGCCCATAGTTGAAAATAAAATTCCGGTGGCGACCAGAACCAGGCCGGCAATACCCAGAACAGCTTTTTTTGCTTTCATCGCCCGGCGGATGATCCGGTCATAAACCCCGCTGAGATAATTCATAATCCGGAATGAAATATTTCTTGGAGAAACTTCTTTTGGTTTTAAAAATAAAGCCGCTGCCATGGGCACATAGGTAAAACACAGAATCATTGCTCCAATCAGTGCAAAGCTGAAGGTCAAAGCCATCGGGCGGAACATTTTTCCTTCAATCCCGCTCAGGGATAAAATCGGAATAAAGACAATCAGAATAATCAGCTGTCCAAAAACAGCAGCATTCATCATTTTTGAAGCACTTTTATGGGTGATTTTATCTTTTTGAAGCAGTCTTTCTTTTGGAGAAAGCGCCTGAAGCTTCACCGACTGACGGCTGATCTGAAAGGCGACAAATTCTACAATAATCACTGCGCCGTCAACAATAATTCCAAAATCGATGGCGCCCATACTCATCAGGTTTACGTCGATGTCGAAGATATTCATCATCGACAGGGTAAACAGCAAGGAAAGCGGAATAACAGAAGCTACCACCAGGCCTGAACGGAAATTTCCCAGCAGAAAAACAACTACAAAAATTACAATCAGAATTCCTAAAATCAGGTTTTCTGCCACGGTGGTCGTCGTTTTGGAAATCAGTTCACTTCTGTCCAGAAACGGATTGATATAAACTCCTTCAGGAAGTGAGGCAGAAATACTTTCCACCCGTTCTTCAATGGATTTTATCACCTGATTCGAATCGGCATCTTTCAGCATTAAAAGCTGTCCCATAACTTTTTCGCCTTCGCCGTTTCCGGTGATCGCACCAAAACGAAGTGCACTGCCGTAATGAACATTGGCGATATCTTTAATATAAACCGGAATGCCGTCATGAGTTTTTACATAAATCTGCTCAATATCTTCGAGAGATTTTACCAGACCTTCTCCTCTGATAAAATAAGCCTGATTGGTTTTTTCAATATACCCGCCGCCTGCTACGCTGTTGTTTTTTTCCAGAGCCGAAAAAACTTCCTGAACAGTGACATTTCTGGCATGCAGGGAATTGGTGTTGATGGCAACTTCATATTGTTTTAATTCCCCTCCCCAGGTATTGACTTCCACCACTCCCGGAATTCCGGAGAGCTGTCTCTTCACTACCCAGTCCTGAATAGTCCGTAAATCCATCAGGGAATACCGGTCTTTAAATTCCGGTTTTACTTCAAGTGTATAGTGATAAATTTCTCCGAGTCCGGTGGTAATCGGACCCATTTCGGGAGTTCCGAATCCGTGAGGGATTTTTTCGGCCGCAGCCTGAATTTTTTCAGCAATTAATTGTCTTGGCAGATAACTTCCCATTTTTTCTTCAAAGACAATAGTAACTACTGAAAGTCCGAACTGAGAAATCGACCGGATTTCCAGAACTCCCGGAATATTGGCCATTTCAAGTTCGACAGGGTAGGTGATAAACTGTTCAATATCTTCGGTAGAAAGATTGGGAGAAGTAGTGATCACCTGCACCTGATTATTGGTGATATCGGGAACCGCACCGATGGAAAGCCGGGTCAGGGAAATAATCCCGAAACCGATCAGCGCAATTGTAAACAACCCGACAATGAGTTTATTTCGAATACTAAACTGAATGATTTTTGATAACATAATTAAATACAGAAATTGAAATCAGTGTTTTAAAACACCGATGATTTAAGAAAAGCAGTTTTTTTAAAAAAACCGCATTGTGTTTTACCTGAAGAAAATCAGGTACAATCAAAACAAGTATTTAATTATGCGTGTTTGGGAGGTTGAAAAATAGAGAATTTTTCAAGAGAATTATAGAGATTCTTATATCTGAAATTCGAAGTGTCTTCAATGGAAATAACCGGATTTTTGATAGGGAATTCCAGGTTTGTAAAAACTACTTCCGCAACCAGGTGATTGCAGTCCTGATGCTGAAAAGGGAGGTTGTCGTGTTTTTTATTTTCCCCGGCATGCTGATGGGAATCTTTTACAGGGCCGTAATGTTTTTGAAGAAAAGTAAAGAAATCATCGCCATATTCTTCTGAATGATACTGCGCGTGTTCCACAAGATCTTTCAGCAGGAAGAAATCAGCTATTTCCAAACCTATATTTTGAGAATAGATGATAAGGGATAATAATATGGCAATTGTCTTTTTCATCTAAAAGGCAAAAATAAGAATTTTTTTGAAATGAAATATTTTAGCTGAAAATAGTCTATAAAAAAATCGAGTAGAAAATTAAATTTCCTACTCGATTTTAAAACAATAATCTCAAAAATTTAATAAGCCGGTTCTGCAGCTAAGACTTCAGCACTGGCATATTTTTTAAACTTTTCAAAGTTCTTTTTAAAATGTTTAGTCAGTTCTTCGGCCTTGCGCTGATAGGCTTCTTTATCTTTCCAGGTTTCTTCGGGATTAAGAACTTCCGAAGGAACATGAGGACAAGAAGTTGGCATGTGCAATCCGAAAATAGGATGAGTTTGATATTCTACATCATCGAGTTCTCCGGCCATAGCAGCCTTAACCATAGCGCGGGTATATTTTAACTTCATTCTGCTTCCTACTCCGTAAGGTCCGCCGGTCCAACCGGTGTTGATTAACCAAACGTTGGTGTTATTTGCTTTCATTTTTTCGCTGAGCATTTCTGCATAACGAGTAGGGTGTAAAGGCATAAAAGGAGCACCAAAACAAGCTGAGAAGTTTGGAACAGGCTCATCAATACCTGCTTCTGTTCCCGCTACTTTAGCTGTATATCCGCTAATAAAATGATAGGCAGCCTGAGCAGGAGTAAGTTTGCTGATCGGAGGTAAAACTCCAAAAGCATCCGCCGTCAGGAAAAATACGTTTTTAGGATTTTCTCCAATGGAGGGTTGAGCGATATTATTAATATGATAAATCGGATAACTTACTCTTGTGTTTTGTGTAATGGAAACATCATCAAAATCTACCTCTCCATTTTCTTTTAAAATCACATTCTCTAATAAAGCACCGGGCTTAATAGCATTATAAATATCCGGTTCATTTTCTTTAGAGAGATTGATGGTTTTGGCATAACATCCGCCTTCAAAATTGAAAATCAAATTATCTTCTGTCCAGCCATGCTCGTCATCTCCTATTAGTTTTCTTTCAGGATCTGCTGATAAAGTAGTTTTTCCTGTGCCTGAAAGTCCAAAGAAAAGGGCGGTATTTCCGTCTTCTCCCAAGTTGGCAGAACAGTGCATGGGTAAAGTATTTCTGTAAATGGGAAGAATAAAATTCAAGGCAGAGAAAACACCTTTTTTAATCTCACCGGTATAAGCTGTTCCTCCAATTAAAGCGATTTTTTTAGAAAAATTAAGAATCGCAAAATTGTGTTGACGGGTTCCATCTACTTCAGGATCTGCCTTAAAATCAGGAGCATTGATAACCAACCAGTCTTCTTTGAAATCAGCTAATTCTTCTTCTGTTGGACGCAAAAACATATTGTAGGCAAACATGTTTCCCCAAGCATATTCATTAATTACCCGAATATTTAATTTATAATCTTCTGCAGCACAGGCATAAGCATCACGAACATAAAGATCTTTGTCAGAGAGATAATCGATCACTTTATCATAAAGTGCATCAAATTTCTCAGGAGAAAAAGGTATGTTAATATCTCCCCACCAAACTTCATCTTTGGTGATTTCATCTTCTACAATAAATCTGTCTTTGGGAGACCTCCCGGTAAATTCACCGGTGTTGACAACTAAAACCCCTGAATCGGTTTCTTCACCCATTCCTTTTGAAACAGAAATTTTCTGTAAGTCTTTGGGAGCAAGTTGATAATGAATATTACTTGAATCAATTTTAAAGCCATATTCCGCTAATGAAAGGCGGTTTGAAGCTTTTTTGTCTGAAAACATACAATATTTATTCTTAGTTAGGTTGCAAAATTACACATAAAATTTATGACCTTGGCTTTAATGAAGCATATTTATAAATATTAACAATTAGAACAAGCCAGGCGGTCATTAATAAGATTCCTCCAACAGGAGTAATCAAAGCTATTTTTGTAAAATCAAAATCTGTTAAATCATTGGTGGATAATCCGTAAATAGAGCCTGAGAAAAAGATGATTCCAATGAGCAGTAAATAATAAATAGTATTGGCTGCTTTTTTAGATAGAAAAGAAAAACTTCCTACTATCAAAGCAAAAAGTGCATGAAAAAATTGAAAGCGAACAGCAGTCTCATAAATTTCCAGATTTTCTTCTGTCAAAATAGGTTTTAAACCGTGTGCTCCATAAGCTCCTAAAATCACTCCTAAAAAGCCCAGCAGAGCTCCTAAAAATAATAACTTTTTGTTATAAAGAGTTTTTTGATTGTACATATTTTTTACATTTGTTGGCTTACAAAATTAAACTTTAATGCGGAATATTTTAATTATTGGAGCAGGAAAATCCTCCTCCTCTTTAGTGAAATATCTTCAGGAAAAAGCTGCTTTAGAGAACCTTCAAATTATACTTGCTGATATCTCTTTGGAAGATGCGCGAAAAATGGCTAAAAACCATCAGCAAACCCATGTTTTAAAATTAGATGTTTTTGATGATGCTTCAAGAGAAGCTGCTATTGCAGAAGCTGATATTGTTATTTCCATGCTTCCCGCTCAATTTCATATGCAGGTAGCAAAAGATTGTCTGAAATATGAAAAAAATCTGGTAACTCCTTCTTATGTGAGTGAAGAAATGTGGGAGTTGGATGAAGAGGTGAAAGAGAAAAATCTCATTTTTATGAACGAAGTGGGTGTAGATCCGGGTATCGATCATATGTCGGCAATGAGTGTGATAGACAGAATTCGTGCAAAAGGCGGGAAGATGATTTCTTTTGAATCTTTTACCGGCGGATTGGTAGCTCCTGAAAGTGATAATAATCTTTGGAATTATAAATTCACCTGGAATCCGAGAAATGTTGTGACCGCCGGACAAGGGAAAGCTGCAGAATTTATTCAGGAAGGTCAATACAAATATATCCCGTATCATAGATTGTTCAGAAGAACAGAGTTTATAGATATTGATGGATATGGAAGATTTGAAGCTTTAGCCAATAGAGATTCATTAAAGTATCGTCCTATTTATGGGTTGGAAGATATTCAAACCATTTATAGAGGAACTTTGAGAAGATTAGGTTTTAGCAGAGGCTGGAATATGTTCGTTCAACTGGGAATGACAGACGACAGTTATAAAATGAAAAATACGGAAGATATGAGTTACAGAGATTTTGTAAACTCTTTTTTACCATATTCTCCTACCGATTCAGTTGAATTGAAAACACGATATAATCTTAATATTGAACAAGATGATATTATGTGGGGAAAGCTCGAGGAACTGGATCTTTTTAATCCCGATAAAAAAATAGGAATTAAAGATGCTACTCCGGCTCAGGCTCTTCAAAAAATTCTTGAAGAAAACTGGACACTTGCTCCGGGGGAAAAAGATATGGTGGTGATGTATAATAAGTTTGGTTATGAATTGAATGATGAGAAAAAACAAATTGAAACTACTCTTGTCAATATAGGAGATGATCAGATTTATACTGCTATGGCTAAAACCGTTGGTTATCCTGTAGGAATGGTGGCTCTAAGAATATTAAATGACGAAATAAAAACACCCGGAGTGCAAAGACCGATAAATAAAGAAGTTTATAAACCTGTCTTGAAGGAACTTGCTGATTATGGTATTGTTTTTAAAGAGAAAGAAAATGAATATGTTGGCTATAATCCAAATAATGTGAGAAGGTGAACTTCCTGTTTGGAAAAGAATTAAAACCGTTTGAAAGTTCAAGCGGTTTTTTTACATCTTCAAATAAAAATCTTTGACTAATTCTGTGTATTCAGGAGTATATTGATGTCTTTCAATTTCGATGATGAGTTCATCTTGTTGAAGAGTGGTTTTTTCAAATGAGAATTCCATCAAGCTTCTTTTTAATTCTGTTTCAGCTCTTCCGCGAACGCCGGTGATTCTTTTTGGAAATAAATTTACTTGTTGTGCGATCTGTATAAATTCTTCCTGATCCCGATAAGGAATAATCACAGAGAAAATTCCGTTTGAATGAAGTAAAACTGAAACACCTTCAATTAATTCTCTATAATTCAGGCTATCTTGAAATCTTGCTTTTTGTCTTGCTTCTGAAATTTCGGCAGCTTTTAATGGCGAAGCAAAAAACGGAGGATTACAGAGAATTAAATCATACTTTTCATCCTGCATTTCTTCTGCGAATTGTGAAAACCCGGCGTGATAACAAAACAATCGGTCACTCCAACTGCTGTTTTCAAAATTCCTTACTGTTTGTTCATAAGCATTATCCTCAAGTTCAACAGCATCAATTAATTCGGCAGTACTTCTTTGAGCCATCATCAGAGCGATGACGCCTGTGCCGCTTCCGACATCTAAAACCGATTGTGGATTAAAAGAAAGATCCGTCCACGCGCCTAATAAAACACCATCCGTTCCGATTTTCATAGCTGAACCGGCCTGATCAACAATAAAGTGTTTAAATTTAAATAACTCACTCATGAGGAAAGGGAAATTTTTCCCATAAAATATTGGATCTTCTTAGAAGATTTTTTTAAAGGATTTACAAGTATAAGTCAATTAATCCTTCGGGAAGATCCAGATAAAAAGTTTGATTTTCTTTATCTAATTTTTCAATTAAATCATCATTAATAGGAACTAAGACTTCTTTCCCCTGATGATCAATCACAAAAATATGTTGAGGGGTGTGATCATAAATATCTTTGAGTTTTCCGATTTCTCCAAAATTTCGGTCAATCATAGTAAACCCGATCACTTCATGATAATAAAATTGATCTTCTTTGAGTTTGGGAAGTTTTGACAAAGGTAAATAAACATCCGATTTTATCAGCTCTATAGCCTGTTCTTCAGAATCTATACCTTCAAATTTCACCCTAAGCATTTCTGCCCGTTGAAGATTGCTTTTTTCAATAAAAAAAGGAATCAATTTTTGATTGATTTCCACAAAAACTGATTCCTCTTTTAAAAAACTTTCGGGACTATCTGTATCTAATTTGATTAATAGTTCCCCTTTGTAACTGAATTTACCAACAATTGTACCGAGATAAAAACAATCTTTTTTGTTCATTTGTCGGTGTGATTTATTTATTGATCACCTTCAGTTTTGCCTTCATTTTGAGCAGCTTCGGCTTGTTTTTCGATTTCGGTTTTTCCGTCATCTTCTTGTGTTTCAACTGCTTCTTCCGGCTGTTCTTCCTGTTCTTCTTCCTCAGGCTGAAGAGCAGCAGCACGTTTGGCATTTACTTCTTTTTCTGCTTCTAAAGCTTTAGCTTGTTCTTCAGATTTAGCTTGAAGGTGAGCTTCTTTTCTTTCAGAAAGTTTAGCTTCTTTTTCTTCTACCCAAGCCTGAAATTTTTGTTCAGCTTCTTCTTCAGTCAAAGCGCCTTTTCTTACACCTCCTAATAAATGTCTTTTAAGTAAAACACCTTTTGAAGATAATAAGTTTCGGGCAGTGTCTGTTGGTTGAGCACCATTGTCCAGCCATCTTAATGCGCTGTCCATATCCAGCTCAACAGTAGCCGGATTGGTTAGAGGATCGTAAGTTCCTATTTTCTCAAGATACTTACCATCTCGTTTTGCACGGGAATCAGCAGCGACGATCCAATAAAAAGGTTTTCCTTTTTTTCCGTGACGTTGTAATCTAATTTTTAACATAAAGATTAAATTTTGAGGTACACGACCTCGATTATTAATTAAGGCTGCAAAGATACGTACTATTTATTTATAAGAATTCAAAATACAAGTCTTTTTTTTGTTTTACATTTGTAGCTTACCAAACTAAAAAACACTTCCTATGAAAAGATATTTTCTTTCGCTCTTAATAATGATGTTTCTGATGAGTTGTTCAGACGATATAAAAACCAATACTCCTTCTATGCAGGTGAATGTCGGTACAGGATTTTTTCATGATTTAGATGCTAAAGCTTTTACCAATGAAGATGGAACTATAACCATAGCAGGAGAGGATGGCTCCAGAAAATTAAATCTTACTTTTACTTCTCTTTCCTCGGGTGAATATGAATTGGGTGGGAACTCACCAAACACAGCAGTTTATACAAGCAGTTCAGGTGTGGTTTATTCGACAGATTCTTTGGGAGACGGAGTGGTGAAAATTAATTCAGCCGATTCAGGAGGTATTTATGGATCTTTTAATTTTAATGCCAGAGTCAATGGTCATACCGGAGATACCTTAAATTTTAGTCAAGGTGCTTTATTTGGAATTCCTATGGCAGATGGTAGTCTGGATGGAGATGTTGATCTGCCGGGGGATGCTTCTCCTGAGTGCATAGCGGCTACTATGAATTATTTTTCGGCTTTTGAAGCTTTTGTCGAAGCCGGGATAGATGAAGAACCTTCAGAAGTAATGCAAGAAAAATGTGCTGCTTTGAAAGAAGCTATTGAGCAAATGATGGATCATTGTGGAGAATTGGAAGATGCTTTGCAAGAGCAGTATGATATGCTGGATTGTTCTGCTGAAAACTGGGACGACTGGGATTGGGATGATTTTTAATCTTTTGCCGAAGCCAAATCTCTATTTCTCATGAAAAAGATATTTCCGTATCTCTGTATGATGCTCTTGTTTTTGAATTTTCAAAATTCGTTTTCTCAAAATCCATTAGAAAGCATTCATGATACTATTAATAAAGATGATTTAGGAGATGTCAAAGATGAGTTTCAGAATCATTTTTTTAATGCGCTTGCAAACAGGGCAATAGAAAATTATGAAAGAGCAATAGAAGATTTAAGAGAGGCAGAAAATTTTAAAGTAGATCCGACAGCTGTTTATTTTGAAATGGGAAAAAATTATGCTTCGCTTGAAAATTTTATGGAGGCTGAAAAATATTTTAATAAAGCTCTCAAAGAAAAACCTGAAGAAGCAGATATTCTTTCTGAATTAGTAGAGGTTTACAAACTGAATCGGGATTATTCCAAAGCTATTCAAACAGCTAAAAAACTGAAAAATAATAAAGAAATTTCAGCAGATTTAGCGGAGCTTTATTTTTTTAATAAAGAATATATTAAGGCTTTGGAAACTTTAGATAAAGTGATAAGTGAGAAAGAAAATGAAGAAAAAACTGAAAATCTCAGAAAAAAGATTTTTGCTGAAGCCAAAAAAGCTGAAGTTGAACAATATTTAAAGTCCAGGATAAAAGCTGAACCTGAAAATACTTTGCATTTTATTAAATTAATCCTTTTGTATGATGGTGAAGGAGAGTTGAGTAAAGCACAAAAAATCGGGGAAGAATTAAAAAAATTAGATGCTGATGAGCCTGTTTTACACTTGCCACTATATAAGGCTTATCTCAAGGAAAATAAAAATTCCAAGGCCGTTTCTTCTATGAAAATTTTGATGAATGCTCCGGATATTTCAGCTGAAATCAAACAGAAAGTTATGGTAGATTTTGAAAATCTGATTAAAGAGAATCCTGAGCTTTCAGAAGAATGGGTTGGAGGTTTTGAAGAAAGTCTGGTTCAGGAAAATCAGACTGATCAGCAGTTGGGTGAGTTTTATCTGGAAAGAGATAAAGCAAAAGCTTTAGATTATTTTGAAAAAGCTTTGAAAGAAAGTCCTAATGATTATAAAACTATTCTTCAGGTATTAAAATTACAAATAGAGGAGGAGGAGTATTCCAAAGCAAAAGAATTAGCTGAAGAAAAAATCTTTATTTTTCCAACTCAAGCCATTCTATATTTTTATAAAGGAGTAGCTGAAAATAAACTGGACGATTTTAAAGAAGCTCAAAAAAGCTTGATGAATGGTTTGGATTTTGTGATTGATAATCCTGAAATGGAAAGAATTTTCTATAAAGAATTAGCCGAAACCTTTAAGGGTTTAGGTCAGAATGAAAAAGCTCTGGAATACGAGAAAAAATCAAAAAAATAAAAAGCAGATGAAGTGGAATTTTTTAGGATTAATAGCTATATGTTTGATATTGGTGTCTTGCGGGGCAAAAAAACGAACTTCTGATAAAGCTATTTTAAAAAATGCTACTTCCAATAAAGTTTTAAGACATTACAACAGAACACAACCACATTTTGAAACAATTAACGCCAGGTTGAGAGGGAGTTATAATGATGGATATGAAGAGCAATCTATAGGTGTAAGTCTTAGGATGAAAAAAGATGAAGTAATCTGGATCAGCGCTACATTTGCCGGTTTAATTCCTGTGGCTAAACTGATGGTTACACCTGATAGGGTTCAGTTTTATGAGAAGATAAATAATCAGTTTTTTGATGGAGATTTTAGTCTTTTAAGTAAATGGTTGGGAACGGAAGTTGATTTTGAAAAATTGCAGAATCTGCTCATTGGAAAGGCCATTTATGATCCTCAAAAAAAGGAATTTCACTTAGCAGACCTGGATAAAGGATATTTATTGAATGCGCAGATTCCTCCGGTAAATGAAAGTTTGCTGATCGATAAAAATACTTTTAGAATCCTCAGTCAACAGCTAATTTCCTTAGAGGAAAATAAAGCTGTTTCTGTTTTTTATCCCGAATATTCCAGAATTAATTACTTCTTCTTTCCCAAGAAAATTAATATAGCTGTTAAGAAAAATAGTGAGGAAGCTGAAATAAATATTGATTTTAGATCGTTTGAAATTAATCAAGCTGTTAAATTTCCTTTTGAAATGCCTGTAGGATATAAAGAAATTCATTTAAGATGAACATGCTCAAAAGATTTTTTGTGATTTCCTTCTTGTTTTTATTAGCCGGTTTTTCTTTACATGCTCAGAAAGACAGGAGAGCTGAATTGGAAAAACAGCGACAGCTTTTAAGACAAGAAATTCAGCAGATAAATAAATTGCTTTCTTCCACAGAAAAAGAAAAACAATCTGTTCTTACCAAAGCAGGAGATTTGGATAGAAGAATCCGGGCTACAGAAAATCTGATTCGCATTAACAATCAGGAAGCCAATTTATTGACTGAAGAAATAAATTCCAATCAACATCAAATTTCAGTTTTACGAAAAGAACTGGAAGCCTTGAAGGAGGATTATGCAAAGATGATTCAGAAATCCTACAAAGGCCGTTCCCAGCAAAGTAGATTAATGTTTTTGTTTTCGTCTGATAATTTTTTGCAAGCTTATAAACGTCTTCAGTATATGAAGCAATATGCTCACTATCGGTCCAAACAAGGAGAAAAAATTCAGGAGCAAACAAAGAAACTCCAGCAGCTAAATGTCGAGCTGGCGCAGCAAAAAAAAGATAAAGAGAAATTATTGGCTGAAAACAGGGCTACACAAGCCAAATTGCGAGAAGATAAAAAAGAACAGGAAGAATTAATTGCTGCTATCTCAAGAAAAGGAAGCTCTTATCAAAGGCAAATCAGAGAAAGACAACAAGAGATCAATAGAATTGATGCAGAAATTCAGCGATTGATTAGAGAAGCTATTGCAGCTGAAAACAAGAAAAAAGGTTCTGCAGTTACCGGTAGTTTTGATTTAACTCCGGAAGCAAAAGCACTGGCAGCAAATTTTGAAGCCAACCGAGGAAAATTGCCCTGGCCTTTAAGATCAGGAAATGTAACTATGGCTTATGGAGCACACCCGAGTCCGCTGGCCAGGAATGTAACCATTCAAAGTAATGGAATCAGAATAGAAACCAATGAAAAGGAACCGGTTCAGGCTATTTTTAAAGGTACTGTTTTAAGTGTTCAAACAATTAAAGGAGCCAATAATACCATTCTGGTTCAGCACGGAAATTATATTAGTGTTTACAGAAATCTGGAAGAAATTAATGTTCGTAAGGGACAACAAGTAGAAACAGGCCACATTTTGGGAAGAGTGGGAAAAAGCAGAGATACCGGAAGACCTACCTTAAATTTTTATATCGTAAAAGATACTCAGTTTCTCAATCCGGCATTATGGATATTAAGACGATAATTTTAGAATAAAAAAAACTCCAACCTGAAAAAAGTTGGAGTTTTAATGAAGAATAAAAACTTAATTACTTCTTAGCTTCATCATATTTTTCAGCTACTTTATTCCAGTCGATTACATTAAAGAAAGCTTCAACATAATCCGGTCTTCTGTTTTGATATTTCAAATAATAGGCATGTTCCCAAACATCAATTCCTAAAATAGGCGTTCCACAGTTGCTTCCGGGCATTAGTGGGTTATCTTGATTGGGAGTAGAGCATACAGCAAGTTTTCCATCTTCCTGAACTGCAAGCCACGCCCAGCCTGAACCGAATCTTGTTTTAGCAGCGTTGCTGAATTCTTCTTTAAATTTATCAAAAGAACCAAAAGCTTCATCTATTGCAGTAGCCAAATCTCCTGAAGGTTTTCCTCCTCCGTTGGGAGACATCACTTCAAAAAATAAATTGTGATTATAATATCCTCCACCATTGTTTCGCACTGCAGCGTTTTTCATATCGAGGTTTTTCATAATTTCCTCAATACTTTTTCCTTCCATATCAGTGCCTTTAATGGCAGAATTAAGATTGGCGGTATATCCGGCGTGATGCTTTCCATAGTGAACTTTCATGGTAGCTTCATCAATATGAGGCTCAAGAGCATCAAAATCATAATTCAATTTAGGTTGTTCAAATGCCATAATTATAAAATTTTAATGTTGGTTATTTTAAATTTCCTCAAAATTAATTAAATAACTTGCTATTGTTCAAATTTTCTTGTTATAACTTTCTTAAAGAGAACAGTTGCAATGACAGAAAGAAAGATCTTGAAAAAGATTAAAAGAAGGAATGTTCTTCTTTATATCTGATTATTTTTGTTGAAATACTATGGAAGAAAAAAAAGAAATATTTACAAAAGAAAAACTTGTTTCCCGGGAAGATATAGATGAATTGAACCATGTCAATAATATCAAATATCTGGAATGGGTTTTAGAAATTTCAGATTTACATTGGACAAAAATTGCTTCCTCTGAAATAAGAAAACAAGTGAAATGGGTTGTTTTAAATCATTTTATTGAATATAAAAATCCTGCTTTTGAAGGTGAAAAACTTTCTTTGACAACAGGTGTTTCAGAAGTGCATGGGGCTACCAGTGAACGATGGGTGGAGATTGTCAGATTAAAAGATCAAAAAACCATTGTTAAGGCAAAAAGTTTGTGGTGTCTTGTAGATGCTCAAACTATGCGACCCAAAAGAGTTTCTGAAGAAATAAAAAATATCTTTTTAAATAATTGAGTTCTCTTCTCATCAGATTATGAATATGCTTCCGGAAAAATTCAATGATAAAAAGATAATTCTCTTTGATGGAATTTGCAATCTCTGCAATAAAAGCATTCAGTTTATAATTAAAAGAGATAAAAAAGATGTCTTTCGTTTTGCGGCTTTGCAAAGTGAAGTTGGTCAATACTTTTTGAATAAATTTGAAATTGACCGCAAACGAACAGATTCCATGATCCTGATAGATTCAGAGGAAAATTTTTATGTAAAATCCTCAGCTGCTTTGAGAATAGCCAAAGAACTTCCCACCATTTCATGGATGAGATTGTTTTTGGTTTTCCCAAAATTTTTCAGGGATGGTGTGTATAATATCATTGCAAAAAATCGGTATAGATGGTTTGGTAAAAAAGATGAATGTATGATTCCTACACCCGAATTGAAAGCGAAGTTTTTAGATTGAAGAAAGTTTATTTTTGGAAATATCTTTATCTTAAATTAGACTTAATTTGCTTTAGACAAAAATTAAGTTCGTATTTTTGTGTAAATTCTTAAGTATGTCAAAATTTCATGAGCTGCGTGTCAGCAGTATAAACCGTGAAACCCCTGATGCTGTAAGTATCGGATTTGAGGTGCCGGTAGAATTGAAAGATCATTTTAAATACACAGCCGGACAATATCTCACTTTAGAAAAAGAAATTGAAGGTGCTAAATTAAGAAGATCTTACTCTATATGTTCTTCTCCTGAAAGCGGAGAATTAAAAGTTGCAGTAAAGCAAATTGCCGATGGGAAATTCTCTTCCTGGGTGAATCAAAAACTTCAGATAGGAGATTCTCTAAATGTGTTTTTGCCGGAGGGGAAATTTGTTTATCAACCTGCAGAAGAAGATAAAGAAAGAACTTTTGTGGCTTTTGCTGCCGGAAGCGGAATCACTCCGGTAATGGCTATTTTGCAAAGTGCTTTAATTTCAGAACCAAAAAGTAAATTTATTTTAATTTACGGAAACAGAACTCCTGAGCATACCATGTTCTATGACGATCTGCAAGAACTTCAGCAACAATACCCTGACAGGTTATTTGTTGAATATGTGTATAGTCGGGTAAAAAAAGAAAAATCGGCTATTGGTGCAATTGCAAGAAGCATTTTTGGAAAGAAAAAAGAAGAAGCTGTTCCGGAAAATACTTTCTATGGTCGTATCAATCCTGAGATTGTGGAAACCATGATCAAAGAAAAATACAGCGATCATAATTTTTCTAATTTTTATTTATGTGGTCCGGAATCTATGATAGATTCTGTTTCAGAGGTTTTAAAACAAAATCAGATTCCTGAACATAAAATTCATTTTGAGTTGTTTGTAGCAGCTGAATCCAATAACAATAATTCTATAGAAAATCTTGAAGGTAAAACCACCATCACTATTATTCTCGACGAAGAAGAAACCACTTTTGAGATGGATCGGACAAAAAAGGTTCTGGATGCAGCTATGGATGAAGGATTAGATCCGCCCTATTCTTGTCGTGGAGGAATTTGCAGCAGTTGTATTGCTCAAATTACTGAAGGAGAAGTGGAAATGGAAAATAATCAGATTTTAACTGAAGGAGAAGTGAAAGACGGACTGGTGTTAACCTGTCAGGCTCATCCAAAAACTTCTAAATTAGTGATTGATTATGATGATGTTTAAATAGAAGATTTTAAATGGTTTAATTATAAAAAGGGCCTCTTGTTTGGAGGCCTTTTCTATGAGTACAACTCAAAAATCTTCAATTATTTTCTTCCAAAATCTGCAGGAATTTCTCCCCATGCTGAAGTTTCCCATTTTAGAACAGGAGTTTTATAATTCGTGTTGTTTAACCATTCTTCAGCACGTGAGATGAGTTCAAATAATTTTTCCGTTTTCTTATTTAGAGGCAAAGTAGTCTTGCATTTTCTTTTTCTGACCCATCCGATAGCGATTTGAGAATCTGTATAAAGAACTTTATCACTTTTAATATTATGTAAAAAAGCCAGGCCATGAACAATGGCCAGAAATTCTCCAATATTATTGGTTCCCAGTTCAAATGGACCCTGATGAAAGAGAACCTTCTTGGTTTTTGTATCCACACCTCTGTATTCCATAATCCCCGGATTTCCGCTTGAGGCTGCATCTACTGAAATGGAATTCCAGTTTATTGCTTCATTTAAGAATTTATCTTTCTGCTCTGTCTGAGCTTTTGATTGCTGAAGATGAGCCCAATAAGATTGTTTAAAAGCCTGTTGTGCTTCTGTTAGATTAGTGAAAGATTTAAACTGAGCATTTTTAACACCTGAGATCATACTTTTACATTCCTCCCAACTATTATAGATTCCCCTTTTTTTGCCTTTCCAGACTACGTAATATTTTTTCTTCATTTTGAATCAGGAAATAAAAGTTTTTCAATAATCTCCGGATAATTTTTATGTTCCAGCTGTTGAATTTTTTTCATTATAGTAGATAAATCATCTTCTGCATCCAGAGAAACCTTAAAATGAGCAATGAGTTCTCCTTCATCATATTTTTCATTCACATAATGAATGGATATTCCTGTTTCTTTTTCTTTGTTTTCCAAAACAGCCTGATGTACTTTTTGACCATACATTCCCTTTCCTCCGTATTTAGGTAATAAAGACGGATGGATATTGATGATTTTATCGGGAAATGCCTCGACGATTTTTTCCGGAATTATCCATAAAAAACCAGCTAAAACAATAAGATCAGGATTTTGTTCAATTAAAAATTCAAAAATCTCATCGGTATCATAAAGTTCTTTTCTTCCAAAAACCAAGGTTGGAACTTTTTTCTCTTCGGCCATTTCCAAAACCTTTGCTTGAGGATTATTGGAAAGAACATAAGAGATTTTAACTTCTTCATTGTTTTCAAAATACTCTATAATGGCTTTGGCGTTGCTTCCTGTTCCGGAGGCAAGAATAATAAGGTTTTTCATCAGATAAATATTTTTTGCAATTTTGAAATAATAGTTTTTTAATTAAATTGCAAGGCGAAAAGTAATGTTTTTTAGAGGAATGAAAAATACGAAACATTACTTTTTTATAGAAAAGGAGCATTTTAAACCTAAAGTTTTATATTTTTGCGCCTTAACAGTAATTAAAATTTATTCATTATGGCAGACATTGCATCAAAAGTAAAAGCTATCATCGTTGATAAGCTTGGTGTTGACGAAAATGAAGTTTCTAACGAGGCAAGCTTCACCAATGACTTAGGAGCCGACTCTTTAGACACAGTTGAATTAATTATGGAGTTTGAGAAAGAATTTGATATTCAAATTCCCGATGATCAAGCTGAGAATATTGCGACCGTTGGTCAGGCTATTTCGTATATCGAAAAGGCAAAGCAATAATCTAAACCTTCACAAAGAATCAATTTTATAAAGAATATGGAGTTAAAGCGGGCAGTCATTACCGGGCTTGGGGCATTAACGCCGATTGGTAACAATATTCAAGAATATTGGCAAGGCCTTAAAGAAGGCGAAAGCGGCGGAGGTCCCATCACACATTTTGATGCTGAAAAGTTTAAAACCCAATTCGCTTGTGAAATAAAAGGATTTGATTTTAAAGGTTATTTTGACCGTAAAGAAATCAGAAGACTTGATAAATTTACACAATACGCGATTGTAGCCTCTGATGAAGCGATAGCTGATTCAGGAATTGATTTGGATAAAGTCGATAAATTTCGCGTGGGCGTTATTTGGGGCGCAGGAATTGGCGGCTTAGAAACTTTTCAACAAGAAGTTACCAATTTTGTCGAAGGCGATGGCACACCTCGTTTTAACCCTTTCTTTATACCAAAAATGATTGCAGATATTGCGCCCGGAAATATTTCCATTAAACATGGATTTATGGGGCCAAACTATACCACAGTATCTGCTTGTGCATCTTCAGCTAATGCGATTTTTGATGCACTGATTTCTATCAGAATGGGATATACCGATGTGGTGGTAACCGGCGGAAGTGAAGCAGCTGTAACCATAGCCGGTATGGGTGGATTTAATGCTATGCATGCTCTTTCTACCAGAAATGACGATCCGAAAGGTGCTTCCAGACCTTTTGATGCTACTCGTGATGGATTTGTTCTGGGGGAAGGTGCCGGAGCTATGGTCATTGAAGAATATGAACATGCCAAAGCAAGAGGTGCAAAAATTTATGCGGAAATTGTTGGAGGAGGCTTGTCTTCAGATGCTTATCATATGACTGCACCACATCCTGAAGGAGCAGGTGTTGTGGCTGTTATGGAAAACTGTCTGAGAGACGCAGGTTTAAAACCTGAAGATGTCGATGCTATCAATACCCATGGTACTTCTACTCCTCTTGGTGACGTAGCTGAAATAAAAGCAATTAAAAAAGTTTTTGGCGAGCATAGCAAGAAAATAAATATTAATTCAACTAAGTCGATGACCGGACATTTGCTCGGAGCAGCCGGTGCAGTTGAAGGTATTGCTTCCGTTCTGGCCATAGAACATGGAATTGTTCCGCCTACCATTAATTTTAAAGTTCCCGATGAAAATATTGATCCGGAACTCAATCTTACCCTCAATAAAGCTCAAAAACGAGATGTGAAACTCGCGATGAGCAATACCTTTGGTTTTGGAGGTCATAATGCTTGTTTGCTATTTAAAAAACTGGAAGAATAGCAAATTATTTTGATGAGGGTAATCCGCAAAATATTTAATCCCCGTCCTTCTAAAAACGGGTTTTTATTCTTGCAAGTACGTAATATTCTGGGTTTTCCTCCCGGAAACTTAGAGTTTTATAAACGTGCCTTTATTCATCCTTCTCTGCAAAAAAAGGATGAAGAAGGGAATTCTCTAAATTATGAACGTCTGGAATTTTTAGGAGATGCTATTTTAGGGGCAGTTGTAGCAGCACATCTATTTCAGCAAATGCCGGAATCCAATGAAGGCTCTCTTACTCAATTCCGTTCAAAAATTGTCAATCGTCAAACTCTCAATAAATTGGGAAGGGAGTTGGGGTTAATAAAATTGCTTGAAAAAAACGGTTTTCAGGGAGAATTAGGAACAGATATTCACGGTAATCTTTTCGAAGCTTTTATAGGAGCTTTATATATGGATAAAGGATATCAGTCTTGTGAAGATTTTATTCGGAAAAAAGTGATTGAAGATTATGTGGATATGGAAAATTTAGAAAATAAAATTATAAGCTACAAGAGTTGTCTGATTGAATGGTGTCAGAAAGAGAAAAAGAATTTTAGCTTCGTAGATTGTGAAGATTCAGGCAAAGAACCAAGAAAACATTTTTCTGTAAAATTATTTATTTCCGGAAAGGCCATCTCCAAGGCCAGATCTACTTCTAAAAAGAAAGCAGAAGAAAAAGCTGCCCGACGGGCTTACTTTGTTTTGCAAGATAAAATAAAGGTCTAAGTTTAAAGATTTTTTAGCTCTTTTAAAAGTTTTATTTTCGCGTTTTGGACTATATTCCGAGCTTGCGGTGGGAAGAGAAAATAAGAAAATAAAACGGATATTGCTGGATGAGGTTCCGGAAGAGGAAGTCCATCTAATAGCACTCTTCAGTTCAACAGAAATCTTTAGGATTGTTTATCATCTCAATAAGGTTTTATCACTAAGGTTGAAAAGAACTGAAGAAGACATAGATATAATCTCACATCAAATGTTAGCCTTTCATCCGCTTTATCATTTTTATGATGAAATAAATGATACAGAATATTATTTTATAGCCAATAAATCACAAACGGAAACTGAAATTACAGAGGCTTCAAATCTTTTTCAAGAATCTGTTAGTTTTCCCTCTTTTATTATTCCGGAAAGAAAGAAGGTTGATTATTTCTTGAAAATTGAAAGAGGAGTTGATATTGAGAATTTGTTGGAGAAATTAAAAGAAGTAAAACAAATTTCAGCCTTTTATTTAGAAGAAATAACCGGCTTGAAATCTTATAAGAATTTAATTTTTGATTAATGAGAAATATAAAAAAGACGAAAATAGTTGCCACTTTAGGACCTTCTACTGAATCTAAAACAACCCTTCGGGAGATGATAAAGAATGGAGTAAATGTTTTTAGAGTAAATTTTTCTCACGCTAAACACCGGGATGTAGAGCAGAAAATAAAAATCATCCGTTCTTTAAGTGAAGAACTTAACTTAAATATCGGAATATTAGCCGATTTGCAAGGTCCAAAACTTAGAGTTGGATCGATGACAGGAGATGTGGTTGTGGTAAAAGGAGATTTGGTCACATTTGCAACCGGAGAACCTTTCCGCGGAACAGCAGATCGTGTCTATATGAATTATGATGACTTTCCCAAAGATGTAAAAGCCAAAGAAAGAATCTTGCTGGATGATGGAAAACTTATTTTTGAAGTAGTGGAAACCAATGGGAAAGATGAGGTGGTGGCCAAAGTTATTCAAGGCGGACCTTTGCGTTCCAGAAAAGGTGTAAACCTTCCTAATACAAATATTTCTCTTCCGGCTATGACTCCCAAAGATATTGAAGATGCTAAATTTGCCATTGCTCAGGAAGTTGACTGGATCGCTCTTTCATTTGTGAGAACAGGAAATGATCTTAAGGTTTTACAGGATCTTATAAAAACCCACAGCAGTCATAAAATTCCCATTATTGCAAAAATTGAAAAACCTGAAGGAGTTAAAAATATTGATAATATTGTAGCTTATTGCGATGGATTGATGGTGGCTCGTGGTGATTTAGGAGTTGAGGTTCCTGCGCATGAAGTTCCGTTAATTCAAAAAAGACTGGTTCATCGCGCGAAACGAGCAAGAATTCCTGTGATTATAGCCACTCAAATGATGGAATCTATGATCGAAGGATTGGTTCCTACAAGAGCAGAAGTTAATGATGTCGCAAACTCAGTAATGGACGGAGCCGACGCTGTTATGTTAAGTGGCGAAACTTCTGTAGGAAAACATCCGGTACAGGTAATTAAAAAAATGGCACAGATTGTAATGAATGTCGAAAATTCTGAATTGATTCAGGTTCCTGAAGATCCGCCAACCATTATCACCAAAAGATATATTACAAAATCTGTTTGTTATCATGCCGCAATGGTGGCTGATGAAATAGACGCTAAAGCCATTTGTACTTTAACCAATAGTGGTTATACCCCTTTTCAAATTTCAGCCTGGAGACCCAATTCAAATATTTTAGCTTTTAGCTCTAACCGTAGAATTTTAGGGCAACTTAGTTTGCTTTGGGGTGTACAGGCTTTTTATTATGACAAATTTGTCAGCACGGACGACACTATCAGAGATGTAAATGCTTTTGCAAAACAGAAAAAATTTGTCAAAAAGAATGATTATGTGGTTAATTTAGCGGCTATGCCTGTTGAGAAAAAAGGAATGGTAAACACCATGAGAATTTCTCAAATAGATTAATTAAGAAGTTTAATCTTCTTGCATAATTTTATTTAAAGATTCTTAAATTGCATTTCATCTTTAATTCTAAAATTTATGTCTGTCAGAAAACCTTTTAATCTTAATCGATGGATCGAAGAAAACCGCGATACATTAAAGCCTCCGGTGGGAAATAAAAATCTTTATAAAGATGCCGGAGATTATATAGTGATGATAGTCGCAGGGCCAAATGCCAGAAAAGACTATCACTATAATGAAACCGAAGAATTGTTTTATCAGTTAGAAGGTGAAATTGAAGTAAATATTCAAGTGGAAGGTGAAAAGCAAACGATGAAACTTGGACCGGGAGACATGTATCTGCATCCGGCTAAAATTCCACATTCTCCTGTTAGAAAAGAAGGATCTATTGGTCTGGTAGTCGAAGTAAAACGAACACCGGAAGATGGAAAAGACGGACTGCTTTGGTTTTGCGATAATTGCAACCACAAATTATACGAAGTTTATTTCCCTTTAGAAGATATAGAAAAAGATTTTCTTCCTCACTTTCGGGAGTTCTATCAAAACGAAGAATTGAGAACTTGTGATAATTGCGGGGAAGTTATGCCTGTAGATCCAAGATTTATTGGTGATGCATAAAATAAATTTTTAAAATATGAAAATAGCAGTAATAGGGGTAACCGGGATGGTTGGAGAAATTATGTTGCAGATTTTGCAACAGAGAAATTTTCCGGTTACAGAATTATTTCCGGTGGCTTCAGAGAGATCAATTGGAAAAACAATAGAATTTAAAGAAGAGCCTATTAAAATTATTTCTATTGAAGAAGCCTTAGAAAAACAACCGGATTTTGCTTTTTTCTCTGCCGGTGGAAAAATCTCCCTGGAATGGGCTCCCAAATTTGCTGAAGCCGGAACGATTGTAATTGACAATTCTTCTGCCTGGAGATTAGATCCTGCTATAAAGCTCATTGTTCCTGAAGTAAATGGAAAAACTTTAAGCTCAGCTGACAGGATTATTGCCAATCCTAATTGTTCGACTATTCAATTGGTGATGGCTTTAAAACCTTTACACAGAAGATATAAAATAAAAAGAGTAATCGTTTCTACCTATCAGTCTGTCAGCGGAAGCGGGATGGCAGGAATTGAGCAACTTCAAAATGAACAGCAAGATATAAAATCTAAAATGCTGTATCCTTATCCGATTCATCAAAATGCCATTCCGCATTGTGACGAATTTGAAGAAAATGGATATACCAAAGAGGAAATGAAGCTTACCCGAGAAACAAAAAAAATTTTAGGAGATGATTCCATTCAGGTAGTGGCAACGGCAGTGAGAGTTCCTGTTATTGGCGGACACAGTGAATCAGTCAATATAGAATTTGAAAAGGATTTTGATCTTTCTGAAGTCAGACAGATGTTGCATGCTTTTCCCGGAGTGACTTTAAGAGATTCTCCTGAGCTCAATACCTATCCCATGCCCATCTTCGCAAAAGATAGAGACGAAGTTTTTGTAGGACGGATCAGAAGAGATTTTACACGCGAAAACGCCCTTAATATGTGGATAGTTTCTGATAATTTGAGAAAAGGAGCAGCGACAAACAGCATTCAGATAGCTGAGTTTTTAATAAAACAGAAAAAAGAAGCTTCTTTTACCAAACTTAACCTGAGACGTTAGAAAATTAAATTCAGGAAATTTTCAGGTTTAAATTGTTGTCTAAGGAGAAATTCTAATTTTTCTATTCTTCATAAAGATTTCCAATTCTTTATAATTTTCCTATTTTTGAGCGGACTAAAAAAATAAAACAGTGAAAAAAATAACTTTGCTTGCTCTGCTTTTGATAGCTGCTTCAGCCTGTCAAAAAGAAAAAGAAAAACAAAAAGAGAATGCCATGGCATTAAATTATCCCGAAACTAAAAAAGTGGACACTATTGACACTTATTTCGGAAATGAAATTCCTGATCCTTACCGCTGGCTGGAAGATGATCACAGTGATGAAACCAAAGCCTGGGTCAAAGCTCAAAATGAAGTTACTTTTGATTATTTAGATCAAATTTCCTATCGTAAAGATTTGGAAACCCGAATTACTGAGCTTTGGGATTACGAGAGAATTGGAGTTCCTTTTAAGAGAGGAAACTATATTTACTTTTATAAAAATGACGGTCTGCAAAATCAAAGTGTGATTTATCGTTATAAAAAAGATGAAGATCCTGATCAGGCAGAGGTTTTCCTGGACCCAAACAGCTTTAGTAAAGATGGATCAACTTCTCTGGATCAGATGAGCTTTACTGAAGATGGCGGACTGGTTGCTTATACCATTTCTGAAGGAGGAAGCGACTGGAGAAAAGTTATTGTCCTGGAAACAGAGAATAAAAAACAAGTAGGAGATACTTTAATTAATGTGAAGTTTAGCGGAATTTCATGGCATGGAAATGAAGGTTTTTTCTATTCCAGTTATGATGCTCCCGAAGGAAGTCAGCTTTCTGCTAAAACCGATCAGCATAAATTATATTTCCATAAATTAAATACTCCTCAAAAAGAAGATGAAATTATTTTTGGAGGGAAAGATTCAGAAAAACACAGATATGTTGGTGGAAGCGTAACTGAAGATAATCGTTTTTTAATGATTTCTGCCAGTAATACCACTTCCGGAAACAATCTTTATATCAAAGATTTAACGGCTAATGACAATACCATTCATGAGCTGATTAAAAGTGATGAAGCCAATACGCACTTGCTTACCACTAAAGGAACTACTTTATATTTGGTTACAGATCTGGATGCTCCAAATAAAAGAGTGGTTACAGTTGATTTTGAAAATTTATCTCAGGATAACTGGAAAGATTTTATTGCTGAATCAGACAAGGTTTTAGGTGCTTCTACAGCCGGAAAATATATTTTCGCTCATTATATGAAAGATGCGCTTACTCAGATTAAGCAATACGATTTGGACGGAAAAGAAATTCGTGAGGTAGAATTACCCGGATTGGGATCAGCAGGAGGATTCTCATCAAGAAAAAATGAAGAAGATGTTTATTATTCTTTCACCAATTATGTTACACCTCCGACCATTTATAAATACGATTTAGAAACCGGAAATTCAGAGGAGTATCAAAAACCTGATATAGATTTCAATCCTGAAGATTATGAAAGCAAACAAGTTTTTTATACTTCTAAGGACGGAACAAAAGTTCCTATGATGATTACCTTCAAAAAAGGAATTGAGATGAACGGACAAAATCCGACTATGCTCTATGCCTACGGAGGTTTTAATATCAGTTTGACACCGTCTTTTAGCGTTGCTAATCTGGCCTGGCTGGAAAGAGGCGGAATTTATGCGGTTCCAAATTTAAGAGGAGGAGGAGAGTACGGACGTGAATGGCATAAAGCAGGAACTCAGATGCAAAAGCAAAATGTTTTTGATGACTTTATTGCTGCAGCAGAATATTTAATAGAAAATAATTATACTTCAAGTGAATACTTAGCTATCAGAGGAGGTTCAAACGGAGGTTTGTTAGTAGGAGCTACCATGACTCAACGTCCGGATTTAATGAAAGTTGCTCTGCCGGCCGTAGGTGTTCTGGATATGTTAAGATATCATACTTTCACCGCGGGAGCAGGCTGGGCTTATGATTATGGGACAGCAGAAGATAATGAGGAAATGTTTGAATATTTAAGAGCTTATTCTCCCGTTCACAATGTGAAAGAAGGAATAGAATATCCTGCAACTATGGTTACTACCGGAGATCATGACGACAGAGTCGTTCCTGCACATAGTTTTAAATTTGCTGCTGAATTGCAGGACAAACAGACCGGAGAAAATCCTGTTCTGATCCGAGTACAAATCAATGCCGGACATGGTGCCGGAAAACCCACTTCCATGATTATAGATGAGTATGTTGATATTTTTGCCTTTACTCTTTATAATATGGGATTTGATGAATTGCCTCAGCTTTAATTAAAGAAAAAGGATTTTGAAATGAAAAGGATGTGGAGAGTAAATCTGTCACATCCTTTTTTTTCGTAATTAAATTGAAAAAAGAATGGCTAAATTATTTTTAATTCCCACACCCATAGGAAATCTTGAAGACATGACTTTAAGAGGAATCAGGATTCTCAAAGAAGTAGATTTTATTCTTGCTGAAGACACCCGCAAAAGTGGAATTTTACTCAAACATTATGATATTTCCACGCCTATGTTCAGTCATCATCAGCACAACGAACACAAAACAGTAAATTCTATTGTTGATCGAATAAAAAATGGAGAAACAGCTGCTCTTATCACAGATGCCGGAACCCCTGCTATTTCTGATCCCGGCTTTTTAATTGTCAGAGCATGTATAGAAAATAATATTGAAGTGGATTGCCTGCCCGGCGCGACAGCTTTTGTTCCTGCTTTGGTCAATAGTGGGCTGCCCAATGACAAATTTGTTTTTGAAGGATTTCTTCCTCCCAAAAAAGGAAGAAAAACCCGACTGGAATTTTTAGCCGGGGAAGTTCGAACCATGATTATTTATGAGTCGCCTTATAAAGTTTTGAAAACCTTAAAAGATCTGTCAATACATTTAGGAGAAAATCGTCAGGCTTCGGTTTCAAGAGAAATCTCTAAAATGCATGAAGAAACAATTAGAGGAAATTTGGCTGATTTAATAAAACATTTTGAACATCACACCCCTAAAGGAGAATTTGTGCTAATTATCGCAGGCAAAGATTAATTCTGACGTGCTCGATCCCTTTCTTCTTGTTTTAGCTTTTCTTCTTTTTTCTTATCTCTAAAATATAGCCACAACAAGAAAATCATAAATAAAATAGCTAAAAGAAAAAACCATTTTTCAGCTAAGAAATCCATGATATCATATTCCCCAAACTTCTGATGAGGCTGGGATTTTTTAGGAACAGGAAGTTCTCCCGGTTGAAGAATTAGTGGAATAAAATAAAAGAAGAGCTTCATAATGTTGTTTTACGGCAAATTACACCAAATTTTCGTTAATACAATACTTATATGAAGGGAAGTATATCAGAGGATTGTCTTTTTTAGCTGAATTTATTTCTTAGCTTTGTAAACTTCAAAATTATATTTTTATGTTTTCAGAACTGGCAAACAAAATTTTCGAGGAAGCGATTAATGATTATCATCAAATAGGAGAAGTTGATCAGGAATTTAAAAATGCTTACGATAAAAATCATCAGTTAATTGAGCATTTATTATACAGAAAATGCTGGATTGATACTGTTCAGTGGGATTATGAAGATCTGATCAGAGATCCGGATATCAATCCGGTAGAAGCTTTGGAGTTGAAAAGAAAGATAGATAAATCCAATCAGGACAGAACAGATACAGTAGAATATATTGACAGTTATTTTTTAAAAAAGTTTCAGAATATAAAACCCAAGCATGATGCTACTATTAATACAGAAAGTCCGGCCTGGGGAGTCGATCGTCTTTCTATTCTAAATCTGAAAATATACCATATGGGAAAAGAAGCTCGTCGTGAAGACGCTTCTGAAGAACATAGAAAATCATGCCAAATAAAACTTGAAGTTCTTGAAGAACAGAGAGAAGATTTATCTCAAGCTATTGATCAGTTATTAAAAGATATTGAAAACGGAGATAAATACATGAAGGTTTACAGACAAATGAAGATGTATAATGATGAGGAGCTCAATCCGGTTTTGCGAGCCAGAAAAAAATAATTTTTTAATCTTTTTTTGAATTTACCAAAAATGAAACAATATCAGGCACTTATAAAACATGTTTTAGAAAATGGCTCCGATAAAGGCGATCGAACCGGCACAGGAACACGAAGTGTTTTTGGATATCAGATGCGTTTTAATTTAAAAGAAGGATTTCCATTGGTGACTACCAAAAAAGTTCATTTAAAATCTATTATTCACGAACTCTTATGGTTTCTAAAAGGAGACACCAATATAAAATATTTGCAGGAAAACGGTGTTCGCATCTGGAATGAATGGGCAGATGATAAAGGAGATTTAGGTCCTGTTTATGGGCATCAATGGCGAAATTGGAACAGTGAAGGAATTGATCAGATTAAAGAAGTTATTCATACTCTAAAAACCAATCCCAACAGCAGAAGGATGCTGGTGACAGCCTGGAATCCAAGTGTTCTTCCCGATACTTCAGTTTCCTTTGCTGAAAATGTAGCTCAGGGAAAAGCTGCCTTACCACCTTGTCATGCTTTCTTTCAATTTTATGTCAATCAACCTGAAAATCCGGGAGAGAAACCTGAACTTTCTCTTCAGCTTTATCAAAGAAGTGCAGATATTTTCCTGGGTGTTCCTTTTAATATCGCATCCTATGCTTTACTGACTATGATGATAGCTCAGGTTTGTGATATGCAAGCCGGTGATTTTGTTCATACTTTTGGAGATGCACATATTTATAACAACCATTTTGAACAGGTAAATTTACAACTGTCAAGAACACCAAAGAAACTACCTCAAATGAAGATCAATCCTGAGATTAAAGATATTTTTAATTTTAAATTTGAAGATTTTACCTTAGAAAATTATGATCCTTATCCGGCTATAAGAGGAAAGGTTTCAGTTTAACTTTGAGGTTGACGGAAGGCTCTTAGTTTTTTGAGTTTTTGATGGATTTTTATTTCCCATTTCTCCTGTTTTTGGAGATCTGTTCCGTGTTTTGTCTGCCGGTCATAGCGGTCTTGAATTCGCTTGTTTTTTCTTTTTAAAAGCTCTCCCTTCCGGTCAATTTTTTGCTGCATTTTATCAGGTTTTATATTTTGTTCTGAAAGATATTTCCTGAATTCTCTTGCTGTGAGCTCAGAAATGTCAAAATGCAATTGTTCGTGCTGAAGTAATCTTAAAGATTCTTTTCCGGGCTTTACCCAAGATTTAAGAGGATTAAAAATAGCATAGATTTTATATAGCAGTTGAGGTTCTCCTTTTACAATTTTCCATGAAAATGAAGCCGATAAACCTGTTTGAGCAGAAGCATTATGGGGGATGGAATAATCAGGTTGGCCTTTAAAATCATTCCATGTCAATGATTTTCCCCAAATTATTTTTTCATTTTTCTGCTGAGAGAAAATCAATAAAGGACAGAAAATAAAAATTACTAAAAACTTAAGCTTCTTCACGATAAAAATTGCCTGGATAAGAATATTCTCTAAGTAAATCTAATTCTTGCAAAATTTTTTCTGTCCATTCTCTTTGTTTTTCTTCATCACGACCATGAAGAGTTTCCCGATCATAATTTTCTTGAAGTTCTTTTTCAGTCTGATGAACTCTAAAGATTCTTTTATCCAATTCCTTTCGAACATTTCCGGGTTTAAAAGAATTTTCATTTAAATATTTCCTGAATCTTCTTGCAATTAATTCTGTGATATCAAAATGAGTTTGTTCATGCTGTAAAAGTTTTGAAGACTCTTTTCCCTTTTTAACCCATGAATGACAGCTGTTAAACAAAGTTTTCACCAGATAATCCAGCTCTACTTTATTGTTTCTGACTTTCCAGGAAAAATCCATTGAAATTCCAAGATTAGTACGCGCAGAATAAGGGATTGCTCGAGGAGGTTTTCCTTTAAAGTCATGCCAGCTTATTGGTTCGCCCCATTCTTTGCTGTTTTTTAGATCTTGAGTGAAACTTAACACACTAAAAAACAAACAAAATAAGACAAGAAAGGTTTTAAGCATAGAAAAAATTTATTTCCTTTTTCATTTCAGGATGTAAGCTTTGTAGAACCGGACAATGAAGAGCCGTATTTTCTAAGATTTTTTTTGTTTTTTCAGAATAGTTTTCAGGAAAAAAAACATCCACTTTAATTTTTGAAATTCTACGGGGGTCAGCAGCCATTGTTTTAGTGATTTTAGCAGTGGTGCCAGTCATATCAATTCCGGCTGCCTGAGCTTTTATTCCCATTGTGGTGAGAATACAATTTCCCAAAGCTGTTGCCACTGTGTCTGTTGGAGAAAAAGCTTCTCCTTTTCCATGATTATCCACCGGAGCATCCGTAAGATAAGTATTTCCACTTTGCAGATGAGTGTTTTTTACTCTTAATTCACCAAGATATTCAGCTTTGGATGTCATATTAATTTATTACTTTCAATTGTAAATTCGTATCAAACTGAATTAAATAAACCGCATTATTATAAAATCCATGAATCGATTTTGGTAAATAATGAAATCGGTTTTCTACATATTCAGTAAATTCTCTATGCTCTCGGGAAGCTTCAAAAATATCATCATAAACAGCTGAACGCAAGACGGCATCCAGGGTTACATCAAAACCGCGAATGGCATAAGAACTTGGATGGATTCCGTATTTTTCAAAATATTTTTTAGAGAATAAATTGTTTTCTGTTTCTGTATCACCTCTATCTACTGAAGCATAAGTGAAATTTAAATGACTCAAATATTCACTTTCTACTTCTGCTTCATGAATTTTTCCAATATCAGAGGTAAAAACTCTAATTTCATATTTGGAACGTATCGCATTCAAATTGGAAATAGCATTATTAATAGCCCCTAAATCATCCGTTTCTATAATAACCCAATTCGGCCGGCTTTCGTCCAGTACTTTTGTTAAGTCTGATCTCTGAAGATATTCTTTTTCAGCTTGTTGAATTTTCTTTAAGCCCGGTAAGGTAGAACGAAGCTGATTGGTAAAAGACAGATGGTTTTTATCTTCCAGAATTAAAAGATTTTTGTCTTGTTGATTGTTTTTTAAATAATCCAATAATACTTTTTCTTTAGTAGAACTCGAAGGCCGGCTTTGAAAAATCTTCTCACTTCCGTTTATTTCAGCACTGGTTAAAGGACTGAAAATAGCAACTTGAGTATCTCGCAGTTCTTTAGCAACTTGTTCAATATGAATAGGTAACAAAGGACCAATCATAAATCGGGTGTCTTCAAAATTGTTATTTTTGAGAATTTGAGAGATTCGTGATGAATTCCTTTGGGTATCAAAAACTTCAGCTTTTATTGAAATTCCCATTTTGTGAGCAGAATCTAAAGCCATTTTTATTCCACTGTATAAATCTAATGATATCTGAAGATAAGCATCTCTTCTTAAAATGTCTTCTTGTTCTTTTTCAGGATCTTCAAGCTGGTTTAGATTGAAAGGAAGTAGAATAGCTGCTTTTTGATGGGAGCCGGGTTTTAATTTTTCAAACAAATTTGTTTTACTTAAACCGGCGGTTAATACTTCATCAATTGCACCAACACCTGTTGGGACTCTTAATTCCATTCCTGCCTGTAAGCCCAATTCCTTTAAAATAGGATTCAGTCTTTCCAGAGAATCCTGAGAAATATTCAGTTTTTTAGTTAAACCATAAAACGTTTCTTTTGGTTGAACTTTATAATAATTAAACTCAGCTACTTTTTCTTTTTTAACTGCTTTTGGATTTTTGACTTTTAAAAATTGACCAGGCTGAAGCTCCTTTATTAGTGGGTTGAGAGAGTCTAATTCTGAGACGCTCATGCCATAATGTTTGGAAATCCCATATTTGGTTTCCTTAGGCATGACAATATGAATAAGATTTTCAAAAGTAGAAGTCTGAACAGATATATTAAAATCTTTTAATTCTTCCTCATAAATAGGAATTTTAATCATATCATTTTCACCTAATTGCTCTTCATACAGATAAGGATTGTGTTTTTGAATATCCTCAACTGTAATATTATTTCTTTTGGCCAGGCTGTAGAGCGTTTCTTTTGGTTTAACTCTGTATTCCTTAAATCTGACCATGGAGGCTTTAGGCGTTTTCTCAGTGGTCTCTCCCGGAGGTAAAATAATTACTTTATGTGCTATATCTCCTTTTTTTAAATCAGGATTTAATTCTAAGATGGCTTGTTTGCTGACTTCAAATTTATCGGCTATGTCTGAAAGATTTTCATTTTCTCCAATCCGATAAGTTTCATATTGTGCCAAAGCTGCACCATACATGGAAAAAGCCATGAGAATTAAAATTATTTTCTTCATGAATTAAAGGTCTTAATTGTCCTTATCAGTTTCTTTTTATATTCTCTATAGATTAGAACAAAAATTATAGATGGTTAGTATAAAAAGAAATCGATTTATTAAATAATTTATTTTAAATTTTTTGGTTTAACCGTAATCACCGGCATTTCTAAATTTCGAGCTACTTTTTCAGCTGTTGATCCAATAAAGAAATGTGCCAGTCCGCTTCTTCCATGGGTGGTCATTACAACCAATTGACCATAACTTAAAGAATAAGCAACAATGGAAGAATAAGCAGAAACCCCTTCTTTAAAATGTAAAGATACAGGAATGCTTTTTTCATCTTTTAATCTCAGTTTAAAAGAAGGATTCTCAACTGAAGGAGGTATCTCAAAATCTAAATCATCATTGTTCTCTTTGACAAATTCCTTTAAGTTTTTTAGAACATCCTGCCTGAACTGATTTAATGCATAATCTTGAATCCTTGCCCCTTTTCCTGTTAAGGTTGCATCCATTCTTTCAACAACTACTATTCCTAATAAATGAATGGTTGCCTCAAATTTTTCTGCAAATTTTAAAGCAATGGGTAAAGCTTCAAAAGATAATTTAGAGCCATCTGTTGGAAAAATAATGGTAGGAATCTGAGAGTCCAAATCTTGATTGGAACTTAAAACCGGAATGTCAGAAAATTGAATTAATCCCTCCGTTATGCTTCCTCTGCTGAAAAGTGAATTTCCCATTCCGCGTGAAGCTACCATTATTAAATCATAAGAATGTTGATGAGTGTGCTTTACAATCTCAGCTTCAGCTCTTCCTCCCTCATAAATAAAGGCTTCTCCTCTATGCTCTTCGGGAATTTGATAATTTAAAGTGGTTTCTAATTTATTTTTTAAATGAGTTTTAAGTTCTTTAGTTGAAGGATTTTTTCCTCCGCTTCCAAATAAGCCGCTTAAAGTATCACGAGCTACTTTAAAATAAGGAGAATCAGGAATAATGTGAATTAAATCTACTGTGGCTCCAAATTTTTTGGCGGTTTTTAAAACCAATGGAAAAATTGAATAAGAATTGTCAGAGAAATCAGTCGGTACTAATATTTTTTGGATGCTTAACATATCAATTTCTAATTTGAAAAAATATGCTACTAAAATAAGCATTTTATAAAACTAATGAAATTTAAACCTGAAAATGAAAGTTTAAAAACAATAGCCTATCAGGTTGAGATTAATTTTCTCTTAAACAAGGTTTTCAAAGGGAATTTCTGTTTATATTCGGGCTTATGAAAAATTCCGGAAATATGGCTGTTTTTTTGCTGTTGCTGTTTTTCAGTATCATAATGGCAGGCCAAACTTTTGGAAGATCTTTGGTTGAAGTAAATACTGCAACTACTCAATGCAGCTGTAAAAATTCCAAAAAAAATAAGGAAAATAATACTGAACTTCCCTCTTCAGCCTTTTCAACATGTAAAATAGTTTTGAATCTTTGGATAGATATAACTTCTGCAGAAACTATAGAATCAGAATTATATGTTCAGGATTATCTTTATTTATCTAATTTAAAATCTTCTGAACATTTAGAACTTCAGGTTCCACCACCAAGAGGAGTTTTTTGACGGCTTTAATAACCAAGCCGAATTTTATTTTACTGTTTTTATCAAATTAAATAATAACTTTGTCATCTGTTTATCAGATAACATTCAAAACTTTTATTATGAAAATAAAAGAATTTAAACAACCTTTTCAATACCTGTTATTTGTTCTTCTGAGTGTGTTTCTTTTTATAGGAAAAACGGAAGCAAAAACCACTCCGATTTCTGAAGATCCTTATAAAGCAAGAAATCTCACTTTAAAAAATCAAAAAGGAGAGCTTATAAAATTAAATGATCTGGAAGGAAAAGTGGTATTCATAAATTTTTGGGCTACCTGGTGCCCGCCTTGTATAGCAGAAATGCCAAATATCAATAAGCTATATCAGCAATATCAGGATGATGATCAAGTCGTCTTTCTGATGATTTCTCTGGATCGCAAATTTGAAACAGCTGTCAAATTTTTAGATCAAAAAGGGTATGCTTTTGATATTCAGGAGCCTCAGGGGAATATACCCCGTGATTTTAATACCCGTGGAATTCCCATAACCTATGTGTTGGGGAAAAACGGTGAAATTGAATATACAAGAGTGGGTATGGGAAATTATAATACCCAAAAGTTTAAGGAATTTTTGGAAGAACTGAAAGCTAAATAATAGAATAGCTTATAAAACGTTTTATCTTCTTTTTCCTCTTTGATAAAACTCTTTTCTTTGATCTTCCGGAACCAAATCGCCACCTGTTGCCCAGGCAATATGAGTGGCGTTTTTCATGTTAAGCTGATGAACTTTGACATAGTCACTGTTTGCAACAAGCTGAGGTCCTAACAATCCAGGAGTGGCTGAAGGCTCTAAAAACAGGTCTTCGGAATCTACCAAATCGGCAAGCAGTTTAAATAAAACCTCATCTTCCACTGTATAAATTCCGCTGATAAGATGACTGCTGATTTTAGTGGCGAAATTTGAAGGTTGACCTACTGCCAGACCATCTGCTTCGGTGATATTATCCAATCCTATATCCTGTACTTTTATATTGCTGAATTCTCCGGTTACCAAGCCGGTCAGTACCGATGGAGAATGCGTAGGTTCAACAAAAAAACAATGAACATGATCTCCAAAAATTTGTTTTAACCCGAAAGCAGTTCCTCCGGGAGAGCCGCCCACTCCACAAGGAGAATACACAAAAAGCGGATGGTCTTGATCTACTTTTATCCCCTGTTTTTTAAGTTGCTCGGCTACTCTTAAAGCTCCAACCGTATAACCTAAAAAGAGCTCGTAAGAATTTTCATCATCTACAAAATAAGCTTTGGGATCTTTTCTTGTTTTTCTTCTTCCTTCAGCAATAGCTTCTCCAAAATCACCCGGAAATTCGATTACTTCAGCTCCTTTTTCTTTAAGTAATTGTTTTTTCCATTCTTTGGCATCATTAGACATATACACTTTCACATTAAATCCGAGAGCTGCACTGATTATACCAATGCTTAATCCTAAATTTCCTGTGGAAGCCACTCCAATTTGATAGTCAGCGAAAAAGTTTTTTGTTTTTTCAGAAGCGAATTGACTGTAATCTTTGTCAGAATCAATCATTCCGGCCTTTAAAGCTAATTCTTCTGCATAATGTAAGATTTCAAAAAATCCTCCGCGGGCTTTGATTGATCCGGCTATAGGAAGCGCATTATCACATTTTACATATAATCTTCCCTCTATCTCAGGATGTTCCCGGTTTAAAAGTTTTTTCATTTTAGGAACCTCTTTTAAAGGAGATTCCAATATGCCATTGGTTTTTGAAGTCTCCGGAAAGGCTTTTTCAAAAAAAGGTGCAAATCTATCCCACAGCTCTTCAGCTTCATATATATCTTTTTTTTTCAAAGGCATATTAGGCATGTTGGCCTGTGATTTCTTTTGAGGATTCAACCACAAAACAGGTTTTTTATCCATTATTTCTTTTAGAATGGGAGATTCTTTAATAAAAGCTTCTATTTTTTCAGGACTGTACATGGGTGGATATTTAAAATTTCCTTCAACTTAAAAAAAATTCTCCGAATTAAAAAACCTAAATTTATTTCCACAATGCTTTTAAAAATTTGCTTTTATTTTATCAACAATGGTTTGAGCCAGTTTCTCTTTACTTTCTACCGTCCATCCTGCAATATGAGGAGTGAGTAAAACATTTTCCTGTTTGATTAAATAATTAAAAGCTTCCGGCATTTTGGCAGAAAAGAAATTTTCAAAAGATTTTTGTTCATACTCCAATACATCCAAACCGGCTCCTAAAACTTTTCCGGATTGAAGAGCTTTTACCAGATCAGCTGTTACTGTGCATTTTCCACGGGCTGTGCTGATAAACCAAAAAGGTTTTTTAAAAGCTTGAATGAAAGTTTCATTAATCATATTTATGGATGTCAGATTTAAAGGAGTATGTAAACTGACTACATCTGCTTTTTCCTGAAATTTTTCCAGAGATACCTGACGAGCGTTTTGATCTCCGACATTTTTCTTTACATCAAAACATATAACCTCACAATCAAAACCCCTCAGTTTTTTAGCAAAAGCTTTTCCCATATTTCCGTACCCAATAATTCCTATGGTTTTTCCGTCGATTTCAAAACCTCTGTTTTCTTCTCTTTGCCAGATTCCGTTTCTGATTTCTCTGTCTGACTTGTTTAGTTTATTGAATAAATTTAACAGCATCCCTAAAGTGTGTTCCCCCACTGCATTGCGATTTCCTTCCGGAGCAGCAAAAAGTTTGATGTTTTTGGATTCAGCATAAAGCGTGTCTATATTTTCCAAACCTGCACCTACCCGACCGATAAATTTTAAATTTTCAGCTTTATCTAAAAATTCCTTGTCAATGGTGAACCGGCTGCGGATGATCAATCCGTCAAAATCTTTTATTTTTTTTTCGATATCAGATTTTGAAGAAGAATAATCTTCCACATTTTTAAAACCATATTCAGAAAGTTGATTTATAAGCAAAGGATGATTTGTATCGACATGCAGAATTTTCATAAAAATAAAATTTTCAAAAAAACAAAGTTAAGGAAAGAAGAGTCAAGATTTTCATAGATAAAGGGAGGTTGAGCTTATTATAATTAAAATTCTTCTTTTAAAAAATTATAAAACCCCTTCAAAAATGTACATTCGCATGATAAAAGGCAAAGTCTCATTCTAAAAAATGAAATAAATCCTGATTCATGTTGGAAAAATATAAAATTACAGATCTGCTGCTTCACTTTTTAGATCTGCTTCTTTTAGTGTTTTTATTTTATGATATAGGGTTTTCCACGGAAAAAGAATATGTTATTCATACGCTGATTCTTCTGCCTTCCATTGTTTTTATTCTCATAGGATTTAATGTCTATAAATTTTTAAATCGAAATTTCTATCCTTCCGTAAGAAAAAGAGCTCAGTACAATCTGATTATCCTGATCTCTTTGGTATTGGTCAATGTTTTGGTGGTTTTATTCCGATTTGAAAATTCTCTGGCAGATACTTTTTATGCCAACCGGAATATTCTGGAATATGGATTGCTGATTTATTATTTCATCAGACTGAGCTTCCTGATGCGATTGATATATAATATCTATTTCAACCCTTTTATCCTTTTTGTCGGGAGTTTTATTCTGGTCATTTTATTGGGAAGTTTTTTCTTGATGCTTCCCAGCGCAACCCATCATCCCATTACTTTTGAAGATGCTTTTTTTACTGCTACCAGTGCAGTTTGTGTAACCGGTTTATTAAGTTTAAATACGGCTACAGAATTTACACTATTCGGGCAGAGTATAATCATGGGACTAATCCAATTAGGCGGTCTGGGAATGCTGACTTTTACTTCTTTCTTTTCTTATTTTTTTAAAAGTGGTTCTTCTTTTAAAGAAAGTTTGTTTATGAAAGATGTTTTAGGAGACGACCGTTTAAGCGATGTGATGCAAACCACTTTTAGAATTGTGATTTTTTCTTTGGGAGTAGAGGCTGTTGGTGCTTTGTTTATCTATAATTCTGTTCAGCATCTTGACCTTGAAAATCCGGTGTTTTTCTCTGTTTTTCATGCGGTTTCAGCTTATTGTAATGGAGGGTTTTCAACCATTGAAGGAGGTTTGAGAGCGCCGGGACTGGAGTTTAATTACTACTTGCAGTGGATTCTGATGATCCTGATAATTTTCGGAGGTTTGGGATATTTTATTTCTTTTAATTTTATGAAATATCTGCGTCAGTTTGCTGTGAATCTCTTTCAAAAAAGAAAGAAAAAATCTATAGTGAGAGTGATCACACTCAACACCAAAATTGTAGTTTACAGTACACTCATTTTGATTGTTTCAGGTTCTGTTGCATTTTTCTTTTCGGAATATGGTACAGTTTTAAATGCACATCAAACTGTTTTTGGAAAATGGACTACTGCTATTTTCTCTTCTGTTACAGCAAGAACCACCGGCTTTAGTACTGTCGATTACAGCACGTATTCCGTCCCCGGATTGTTGCTGATGATTTTATTAATGTGGATAGGTGCTTCTCCGGCTTCAACCGGAGGTGGAATTAAAACTTCTACTTTTGCTTTGGGAGTGCTCAATGTTTTTTCAATCGCCCGGGATAAAAATCATATTGAAATTGGAACCAGAAGAGTAGCGCCTGAAGCAGTCAAAAGAGCTTTTGCCATTATGATGATTTCATTAATAACAATAGGAGTCGGAATTTTTCTAATCTTAATTTTTGATCCTCATCTTGATATGTTGGCGGTTACTTTTGAAGTGTTTTCAGCTTTTGGGACAGTGGGATTGAGTATGGGAATAACCGATCAATTATCAAAATCCAGTGAATATGTTTTAATTTGTATGATGTTTTTAGGAAGAATAGGTTTAATCAATCTGATGACAGGCATGTTGAGAAAATTACATGCAGCTTCTTATGAATATCCTGAAGAGAATATTTTAATTAATTGACAATTTTGAAGAGCTTTATAGATTAAAGATCTTTTAGAAAATAAAAATATGAAAATTATCATTTTTGGGTTGGGAAATTTTGGTTCTTCCTTAGCTATTCATTTGGCTGATTCAGGGAATGAAGTGGTGGTAGCGGATAAGAATCACGAAAAAGTTAATATGATAAAAGACAGAGTCTCTCATGCTGTTGTGATGGATTCAACCAATGAAAATGCTTATAAAGCTTTGCCAACTAAAAATACAGATATTGCTATAATTGCCATTAGTGCAGATGAAGGCGCAGCTATTATGACTACCGCTATTGTGAAAAATAATTTCGATTGTAAAATTTTTGCTCGTTCATCTTCTTCTATTCAAGATCGGATTTTTGAAGCCATGGGAGTAGATCAGATTATACATCCCGAACAGGAATATGCCGAACAGCTGACTAAAAAAATAAATTTAAGAGGCAGCATAGATAATTTTGAAATAGAAGGAGATTATTTGGTTTCAGAAATTGAAGCAGGAAAAGATTTAATAGGTAAAAGTATTATTGAATCCAAATTACGCGAAAAATATGATTTGAATGTCATCACCATCATCCGCAAAAGACAGTACGCCAACCTCATTGGCAGAAAAGCGGAAAAGCAAGAAGTACTAGGAATGATGAGACCTGAAACGACTTTTAAAGAAGGTGATATACTGGTGGTTTTTGGTAAAAGCAGCAGTATTGATAAATACTTGAAAATGCATTCTCATTAGGAAGTAGAACTGTCACTTCGAGTGTTTTTTCCTGACAAAAGAAAAAACTTCCTTATCAGAAACAAGCTTTATAAAAGAAATGATTTTCTTCAAAAAATGAAACAGGAAAAAATGTATCGAGAAGTGATTTACTTTGAAAAAGATCTCACTACCTCTCTAATCCTTCAGGCCACCTGACAATTAAATTTTTGGTAGTGTTCAAAAAACCAGGCCATCTACTGCCACCATTCCGGATGGTTAAGAATAAATTCTATTTTTCGAATAATAGTATCTACCTGGCTCATCTGATCGTCGATTTTTTGAAAGAAAAGACTGACATCCTGTTCTTTCCAGCTCTCTGAAATAACTCTCGATCCTAAACTGATACGCAATACTGCTGAAGGTGTTCCGTCTTTATAAACAGCTTTAACCGGCTGACCTATATGACAAACCTGATCTGCTAACAGTCCGTTTTCATTATTTTCTCCGTTTTGTTTTAATAAACCGGATAACTTCTGATTGAGCAGCTGATAAATATTAGTCATTTGTTCATGACTCAACACCCGATCATTATGAAATATAAAAAAAGGAAATATACTTCTGTTTTTTCCTGCTAAAGAGGCAGCATCTGCACTTTTTTCATCCACAAATAACTCTTCCAAAAAACAAGACTGATGAATGCTGTTTTCAACATGAGAACAAAACATTTCCGTGCCCAGATTTCTGAGCAAAACAGGTGTTTCAAAATAACGATTCTGTTCGACAATGGCGGCATACCAGCGCATAAGCGTTCCTGGATTACTTCCTTTTTTTAAGAATTTTGCAGCTTTCCAGTCAGCCGGAAATAAATTGCTGAAGACATAATCTTTTAAACCTTCAGGAAGACTCCCATTGGAAGATCTTAATAGATGCTCCCGCGATGGAGGCAACAGCAAAGCTCCTGAAAATGGCGGTCCGGTAAAAAATTTAGAGCCGGTAATGGTCATGGCATAATCCTTCAGAATATAATTTCGAAGTTCATTTCTTCCCATCCTCATTTGAGAATTATCAATCAGAGCGAAAAAATCTTCTTTTAATTCAGTTTCAAGTTTCTTTAGACAAGCTTTACTCGGAGCAACATATCCTAATTTTGACTGATTCATCACATGCAAAATAGGTTGTTTTCCTTCTTCCATCACTGATTTAAAAGCGGTTTCTACCTCTGTATCAATTTTTGAAAGAGATTTTAAATTTCCTTTTTCATCCCGTAAGGCAATTTGAATAAGATCGGTGGGAGCAAAACCTTTGATCAGTTCTCCCTTAATAACTTTTTTTCCCTGAGAGGTGCGGTCTGAAAAATGTTTTCCTTCTAAAGCTGCCGGCACACCGCTTCCGGTTTCGTCTGAAGCTACAAGAATATGAACTAATGGCTTGTTGAACAACGACTGACAAAGTCCGGCAAAAAGTAGTGAAACATCCGTTCCCGAAGGAGAAAGAATTACACAAGTATCTTTAGGTAAGGCCAATACTTTTTGAATTCCTGATTTAATAGATGCTGAAAATTGTTTTAAACTGGCAGCATAGCCTTTTTCAAAAGCTGATTTGATCAGAAATTCTCTCTTTTTTTCACTCTGATTAAAAGCTATATTAGAAATCGAAGTAGCAGTGGAAGAGGCAAAAGTAAAAGCTTTGGGTCGTGGAAAAGGAGTACAGCCATATTTATTGAGTAAACGGTTACGATCGATTTTCAGGCGTTTATCTCCTCCGCTCATCAGTAAATATTCTAATGGATAAGCTAAATAACGAATGATTTTTAAGGCCTCCTCTTCAATTTCTTCCTGAGGATAAGGCATATCGTGTAAAGTGCTTAAAACTTCAAAATCTTCTGAGGAGAAATGTGGTAAATTTTGATGGATTTTAAATTTTTTAAAAATATCAAAAACCCTGGGAGGAAAATTTTTCAGCTCTTTTTTATCATCCTGAGACAAGGTATCATAAAATTTTGAAGCTACCTGAGAAGCAGCCATATCACAAATTCTCGGATCAGGAGAAGACGTAGCCTGACTTCTGTACCAGATTTGCCATTCGAGACCGTATCGAATATAAATCAATGCAGAAACAGGATTGGAAAGAATATTTAAACCAATTTTTAAAGATTTTCCCGGTTTGATAATAAACTTATCAGGTTCCTGATTCAGAGGGACAATATTGATGCCTTGAACTTTAGGTAAATTACTTGACCTGCTTAAGATTCTAATCAGTTGAAGCCGGTTTTCAGGATCTTCAAATAAACTGTCTCTCCCAATAAACTCTATTAAGCTTTTTGGTTTGGATGGAATATCTTGCATATTTCTTCACTTTTGACCAAACGATCTGTCATTTTTGTGATGCGAAAATAAGCAAATTAGAAAGAATGCGACTTTAAAATTGTTTTTCAATTTAAATTTGACAGAATATTTAAATTTTATACTTTCTTCTTTACTCCTTTTGTAGAAGCGTTTAAGGTATGATAAATCGAAAAATTGAAAAAGGAAAGAGAAATTATATGCTCGATTCTAAGAACTACGTCTGTATCAAGTTGGTCCAAATAACTCACTTCTTTATTTTCCAAAAAATCGAAATAAGTATTCAAATAATGAGAAACAAATTTCAACCTTTTATTTTTATCCCTCACCCCGCTGATGGCCGGAATGATTCGAACATAATTTGACAATGCAGGTATCGGCAACTCTTTTATCCATCCTATATAAAATTTATCATTTTCCAAAGTAATTAAAACTAATTCTTTTTTCTGAAAAGATTTAGCTGCTAATTGTTCAAACTCATTTCCTACTTTGTAAATGGCCCTCAAAATTCTTCTTTGTTTATTGATAAAAAATTAAGTATTTCAGTTAATAAAACTGCCAAAATAAAAATAATAAACATTGTTCCTGAATATCTGGTTTCTTTCAGGGGGTTCAGATAATAGATGAATTCTTTTATTTTAAGAGGAATTATGTGGTCAAGCAACATTAAACGGATAAAAAATCCAAGCAAAAGAGCAAAGGCTCCAAAAATTATAGTTTCAAATAATAATCGTTGTCTTGAAAACCTTTGTTGAGAAAATTTAAATAAAAAAGATCTTGTTAAAACATAATAGCCTGTAGCTAAGGGGAGGACAAGCAGATTAAAAATCATTTCTACATTATAGGTTCTGAATTATTCGATTTTTCAATATTTCGAATCAAATCAGAATTTAAAAGTTTAGCGATTGTTTGTCGAACCTTTTCTTCTTTTAATAAATCTTTTGTTCTAATATATAAACGACCTTCTTTTGTGGCCTTTATTTTTCTTTCTCTTTTTTTACCCATGACTATTAGTTTATTCAGTGTAAATATAAATGTTTTTTGGGAAAAGAAAAAAGATGCTTTATGCAAAAACAACTATTATTTAAAATCTGATTTAGGTTAAGATAAATCCCATAAAAAGAAAAATGGAGATAAAATAAAAAGTAATACATTATCAATTGGCTCCCATTCTTAAAATTTAATTTTTAGTGCTAAAATGCACTTCCATTGCAAGACTAATTCTTCTACATTTGTTTTTTGAAAATAAGAAAATATGTCGCATTCTCATTCAGCTTGTTGTTCAACCGAAGAAAGAAGGATATTTAATATCAAAAAAGATTTAGCCTTTGCCATTTTAGCAGGCTTATTTTTATTGATTGGCTTTCTTCTGGAAGTTTTTACGGAGACTTCTTTTTTTCTGTTCTTCTCTGTTTATGCGATTAGTTATTTCTTTGGAGGTTACTATACGGTTCTTCACTCTGTTGAAAGTTTAAAGGAAAAGAAATTTGATATTGATTTTCTGATGATGGTAGCTGCTATTGGTGCTGCGAGTTTAGGAAAATTTGCAGAAGGAGGATTATTATTATTTCTTTTCAGTTTGGGTCATGCTTTGGAAAGTTATGCGATGGATAAGGCTTCAAAATCCATTTCAGCATTGTCAGAATTGACTCCTAAAACAGCCTTAATTAAAAGAAATGGTCAAATTGAAGAAATTCCTATAGAAAACCTTAAGGTGAATGATATTATAGTGGTTAAACCTAATAATAAAATTGCAGCAGACGGAGTGGTTATAAAGGGAGAATCTGCAGTTAATCAGGCTCCTATTACCGGAGAAAGTATTCCGGTGGATAAACTTCCTATTGATGTGGACAATTTTAAGGAGTTTGACAATCTGCATCCCCGGCATAAAGTTTTTGCAGGTTCTATTAATGGAAATGCTCCTTTAGAAGTAAAGGTTTTACGACCTACTGCAGACAGCACTCTTTCCAGACTGGTTACTTTGGTTCAAAATACAGAAACTCAAAAGGCACCGGCTCAGGTTTTTGCAGATAAGTTTGCAGCTTTTTTTGTGCCTGCTGTTTTGATTCTGGTAGTTTTTTTATTATTCGCTTTTGTAGTCATTGATGAAACTTTTAAAGAAAGTTTTTATAGAGCTATGGCGGTTTTGGTGGCTGCATCTCCTTGTGCTTTGGCTATTTCTACTCCTTCTGCTGTTTTAGCCGGAATTGCCAGAGCTGCTAAAGGAGGGATTCTGATTAAAGGAGGATTGCCTTTACAGGAAATGGCAAAAGTAAATGCTATAGCTTTTGACAAAACAGGAACGCTGACTACAGGTATTCCTAAACTCACTCATATTATTCCTTATGCAGAACACACTGAAGAAGAATTACTGAAGAAGGCAGTAGCTGTAGAACGTCTGATAGATCATCCTTTGGCAAGAGCAATTGTCAGAGATGGAATCAAAAAACTAAATGGTCAGGCTGATTTGCAGGCTCATGATCTGGAATCTCTTACCGCAAGAGGTGTAAAAGCTCATTTAAACGGATCTGTTATTCATATTGGAAATCGCAGGCTGATGAGAGAAATTACTAATTCGGAAATTCCTGATGATTTGGAAAAAGAACTTTCTGAATTAGAACAAGAAGGTCATACGGCGATGATTGTACTGGAAGAAAAAGATTTTATAGGCATTATAGCCGTTCAGGATACGGCACGTCCTGAAGCAGCTGACAGCATTAAAAACTTAAAATCACAGGCAGGCATTAAAGAAGTCTGGATGCTCACAGGAGACAATCAGAGAGTAGCCAATGCCATTGCCAAAGAAGTGGGAATAACACAGGCTTTTGGAGATTTACTGCCCGAAGACAAAGTGACTGCTATTGAAAAGCAAAAACCTAATTATAAAATAGCTATGGTAGGCGATGGAATAAACGATGCCCCTGCCATGGCAAGCAGCCACGTAGGTATTTCCATGGGAGCTGCCGGAAGTGATGTCGCCTTAGAAACTTCTGAAGTTGCCTTGTTGGGAGATTCTATCAGACATTTGCCTTTTGCTTTATTATTAGCCAAACAATCCGAAAGAATTATCAAACAAAATTTATTTATCAGTATTGGAGTAATGGCTATTTTAGTGCCTCTTACTATTCTTGGACTGTCTATCGGCCCGGCTGTCATTATCCATGAAGGATCTACTTTGCTGGTAGTAGCCAATGCTTTGAGATTGCTGGGATATAAAAAAGAGTAAGTTAAACCTCTTCCCAATAAACATCTTCAATTTCCTGTTGAAGGGAATGATAGCGATCTCTTAATTTTCGGGAAATTCTCTTACTTCTTCTGTGAATTTTCCTCAATTGAAAAGAAAAAACAATATTAAAAACAGCAGTCATTATAAAGCTCATAGCGACAAAAAATACCGCTCCGATTCCCGCAATCATAGGATGCCAAAGGAGAATAAAGGCGAAAATACTGCCTAATATTCCTGAAAATAAAATCCAGCCCCAGTTTTTGCTTCCAAATCTTTTAAGATCGAGAGAAAAGCTAATTCCGGCTATCGAACGGAATAAAATAAGAAAACCTATATAAAGAGAAAGAGTGGTTACAGATAGAGAAAGATTGGTGATTAATAAAAGACCTACTAAAAAAGTGAAAATTCCAAGAATCAAACCCCAGCCCCAGTTTTCCAAAATCTTTCTGTTATTTATGGAAAAAATGATTTCCAAAACTCCGGCAAAAATGAAAGAAATACTAAATAATAATCCTAAAGCCGCCAGAGATGTAAGAGGGGAATTCAAAACAATAAGGCCCACAATCAAGAAAAAGATTCCTCCCAAAAGGGGAACATACCATAGTTTTACAGCATCTAAAATGGGTTTAAAGAAAAAAGTCCGCATAGTTGTGAATTTTAATAATTAAACAAAAGTCTCAGAAAAAGCATTTTAAAGATGTGATTTTAATCATATTTCACAATAATTAATAAGAAAATAATTCTTTATTAACAAAAGTCCTTTGCTTTTGGAAAATATGACAGCAAGAAAAAGAGCTGGTTCTCTTTTTAAAATTTAGTTAATATTCTTCTCCATCGATATTTTTCCTTTATGATTGTAGCTGATGTGAAAAATATTCATATCGCAGTTAATTTCTCTCGAATGCGAAAGTTTATTTTATTATTATTTTCATCCTGGATGATTTTCGCCGGTTCTTGCAGCTTAAAAGATTTAATGCTGTATGGATCGGAAAGAGATAATATAGAAACTTCCATTCATCATGTCAGCAAAACTATTTTAACAAGTTCTTCCACTTCTTTGGCTGAAGTTTGTTCAGAAACTCTGACAGATTTTGCGGCGATTTTGATTATAAATCCTATACATCAATTAGCCAAATTTCCGGATGTTGGCTTAAAGGCTCTGGCATTTCTTATTTTGCTTCTGCTTTTAAGTGCTTCCCAAACTTTTATTCAACAACCTCCGGTTCTTCATCGTTTTCATTTTCGCTTATATCTGCAATTAAAGCGAATACAGATTTACGCTTAATTATATTTTTTCTTCTCTGCGCTAAATCCTTGGGTTTTTAAAACTCCAGGGTGAATTTCATTTATTTATTTTCTTAAAAAAAACTTTCATGAAGCAAATATTCATGTCAGTGCTGGCTGGTTTAATATGTGTTTTTTCACAGGCCCAAACCACCACATTGACCGAGATCTTTCAACAGGCAGCTTCTTATCCGGGTCTTTCCGCTCAATCAGCAAATATAGAAGCAGCAAAAATTAATTATAAAATCAGCAAAAGAGAGATTTTACCCAATCTCAATTTTCAGGCTCAAAACACTTATGGCACCTATCAAGGAATCAATGGTGCATTTTTTCCTACGAGTGGAATCTTTAATGTAAGTGGTGATGGAAGTTCAGGTGAAACCTCGGTAAATACTTTTATTTCTGCCACCGCTCAATGGGATTTTATTCAATTTGGAAAGCACAGAGATCAGGTGAAGATGTCTAAAATTGATCAGGACAAAGCACAGACAGACTGGGATTTACTGGAAGTAGAACTCAAAAAAGATCTGGCCTCTGTATATATTTCCTGGCTGTACTCCAATCATATGATGAATTGGGCAAAAAAGGAAGTAGAAAGAGATAGCTTAATTCTGAACCTTGCCCGTTCAAAAGTAAATTCAGGTTTGGCTTCGGCTGCAGATTCTTTATTGGCAATAACTAAATTAAAACAGACTTTATCTCAAAAAAAGAAGTGGGAAGCTCAGATAGAAACCAGCAAAAATCGAATAACTGAATTAACAGGAATGCGATTAAATGATGAACAACCTGCTGAACAGTTTTTATCAACTTATCAGACAGAATTTCTAAAAGAAGATTCCTCACCTCATCCTTTAATTTTATCTAAAACCTTTGAAAAAGAATGGCTGGAGGTTCAGGAAAAAAACATCAGTCATCAGGTGCTTCCTAATATTTCTCTCTTAGCCGGCGGCATGCTAAGAGGTGTAGGCTTTGAAGATGGAAATCAATGGAGAGACAGCTATGAACTACCCATCAGTAATTATCTGATAGGTCTGGGATTATCCTGGGATATCAGTGGTTTTTACTCCAAAGGATTAAAAAAACAACTCAATCAACAACAACAAATACAAGTTGAAGAAGAAAAAGAAGTGGTTCAAAGGCATTTGGAAGAGCGTGAAAATTCTTTGCAAAATCAAATTGATAAAAGTTTTGAAGAAATAACAGAAGCAGAAGAAGCCTATGAGGCTGCAAGAGAAACTTTTCGATTATTCAAAGTCCGCTATGAAAGTGGAATTATTGATTTAGCCACTCTTTTACAAATACAGCAAAGTTTACAATTCACTGAAAAATCCAGGTTGAAAGCTTATTACAATTACTGGAATTATTGGAATGCTTATGCTTATTCGACAGCAGATTTTTCTGTTCTAATAAATGTATTCAACTAAAAAAACAAACAAAAACAAATGAAAAAGCTAATCAGATTTGCTTTACGAAAACCCATAGCAACCATAGTGGCAGTGCTTGCTATTTTATATTTTTCTTTTATTGCCATCACTAAAATTAAGGTTGATGTATTCCCTGAGGTAGAAGCACCGGCCATTTATATCTCTATGCCTTACGGCGGATTATCGCCCGAATATATGGATGGATTCATGTCAAATGAATTTCAAAAGGTACTGGTATTTGTCAATGGGGTTCAGAATCTTGAATTTAAAAGTATTCAGGGATTATCCTTGATGAAATTAACATTTTACCCCGGAACAGACATGGCTCAGGCTCAGGCAGATGTAGCCACACAGGTTTCACGGGCTATGGCTTTCTTACCTCCGGGAGCAGTTCCTCCACAGGTTGTTCGTTTTGATGCCGGAGCTCAACCTATAGGTCAGCTGGTTTTTGAAAGTCCGCAACGTTCTATAGGAGAAATTCAAAATTTAGTAATCAGCCGTATTCGTCCTGCCTTTGTAACAATTGGAGGAATCAGCGGAACCGCACCTTTTGGAGGAAATAACAGAACAATGGTTATTAATGTGGATCCAAAACAGATGAGAGCTTACGGATTAACCGCAGATGAAGTGCTGCTGGCTATGGGAAAAAATAATTTTCCCTCTCCGGCCGGAAATGTTCAGATAGGAGATATAAATTATATGTCACCTTCCAATACCCTGCTTGGCGATCATGAAGAATTTATGAATACGCCTGTGAAAACAGGATCAGGACCCACAGTTTTTATTCGTGATATAGCCACCGTAAAAGATGAATCAGACAAAACCACAGGCTATGCCATGGTAAATGGAAAAAGAACAGTTTATCTGCCGGTGATTAAAAAAGCTTCGGCTTCAACGCTGTCAGCTATTAATAATCTTAAAAAAGCCATGCCCATGCTGGAAGATAATCTTCCGGAAGATGTGAAAGTGGAATTTGTTTTTGATCAGTCCAATTATATTGAAAATGCACTGACCAATCTGATGCATGAAGGGATTTTAGGAGCTGTTTTAACCGGATTAATGGTGTTGCTTTTTTTAGGTGATCGACGAGGGGCTTTAATTGTGGTTTTAACTATTCCGATCTCTTTGCTTTCAGCGGTTATTATGCTTTATCTGATGGGAGAAACTATTAATATTATGACCCTGAGCGGTCTGGCTTTATCAATCGGAATTTTAGTAGATGAAACGGTGGTTACTATTGAAAATATTCATCAGCATTTTGAAAAAGACAAATCCAAAGCACGGGCTATTCTGGATGCTTTGTTTGAAATTTCAGTTCCTAAACTATTAATTTTATTAAGTATCCTTGCTGTTCTCACTCCTTCTCTGATGATGGTGGGGATTCCAAAAGATATGTTTATGCCGCTTTCTATTGCTGTAGGTTCAGCTATGATAGCATCTTTTTTAGCTTCTCAAACTTTTGTGCCGGTAATGGCCAACTGGATTATGAAACATCAGCCGGAGAAACTCAAACAGAAAGAAGTCACTCGTTTTGATAAGTTTAAGGACAAATATGTTGGTTTTATTGAAAAAAGAGAAAGATTTAAATATCCCATTTTAGCAGGCTACCTTCTTATAGCAGCAGGCTTGTCTGCTTTATTCTTTAGTTTTATAGGAACAGATATTCTTCCACCCGGTGATTCAAAGGATATTCAGCTCAGAATTACTGCAAAAGCAGGAATGGCTTTAGATAAAACAGAAGAAAATGTCATCGCTGTAGAAAATCATATTCGTGAGAAAATTGCTCCTGAACAACTCGAAGTTACTTCAGCTATGGTTGGGATGCATTCTCCCAACACTCCGATTAACGGAATTTTTCTTTTCAACAGTGGCTCTCATGAAGCTGTTCTTCAGTTTTCCTTACCCAAAGATTTTAGTCAGTCTGTAGGAAGTTTTAAAAAGAAACTTCGGAAAAGTTTAAATGAACATTTTCCTGATCTAAAATTCACTTTAGAACCTATGGAACTGGTAGAAAAAATCATGGGCCAGGGATATAACACTCCTATAGCTATTGAGGTGTTAGGGAGAGATTTGGATGAAGTGAAAAATTACGCCGGGAAAATCCGTGAGAATTTGGAAAAACAAACTTTTCTGGCAGATGTTCATTTAAATGAGCCGGTAGATTATCCGAGTATTTCTATAAAAATTGATCGGGAAAGAGTAGCTCAATTAGGTCTGGACTTGCAGCAGGTGAGTTCTGCTTTGACTACGGCCACTTCTTCTTCACGATATGTCAATAAGAATTTATGGGTTGATCCCAATTCCGGGTTGGTTTTTCAGGTGCAGGTACAGTTTCCTGAAGATCAGGTTAATTCTATTAATGACTTGCGAAACATTCCTTTGCATCCGGGAAGATCGAATCCTGTTTTGGATGATGTTGCTGACATTCAGTTAAATCATCAACCGGGACAAGTGAACAGAAAAGGTCCCAACCGATTTATGACTGTTACGGCTAATACGCTGGATTCTGATTTGGGAACAGCTTCCAAAAAAATTCAGACTATTTTGGATGAAATGGATCAACCTCCAAGAGGATATAGAGTTAATATTGCCGGACAAACCAATATTTTAAAAGGAACACTTTCAGGTTTGCAATCAGGTTTGGTTGTCGCTATAGTGGTAATTTTCCTGATGCTCACCGCTTATTATCAATCTTTTAAAACTGCTTTGGTTATTGTTTCCGTAATCCCGGCAGTAGTTGCAGGAGGTTTAATCAGCTTAACTTTATTGGGAAGCACTTTAAATCTTCAGTCATATATGGGAATAATTATGGCTGTAGGTGTTTCTGTTTCCAATTCGGTTTTAATTATAGATCAGGCTGAAATCGCACGAAAAGAACTTTTAAAAAGTGCAGCGGCTTCAGCTTCTTATGCTATTGATGCAAGATTCAGACCTATTTTGATGACTACACTGGCTATGACTGCCGGAATGCTTCCTTTGGCCCTGGGTCTTGGAGAAGGCGGTGCTCAGGTCGCTCCCTTAGGACAAGCGGTAATCGGAGGTTTATTGTTTTCAACTTTAACAGCCCTGATGGTCTTGCCTTACATTTATAATTCTGCTTTTAGCAAAACAAAACTTAAAAATGTTTCTCTGGATCCTGATGATCCCAATAGTTCCTTTTTTGAAAACACTTTAAAACAATAATTATGAAATTCTATTATAAACTTTTCGGAATACTTTTATTATCGGTTTTATTTCAAGCCTGTAGTCAGGCTAATGCAGAAAAACCGGATCAAAGCTTAACACAATCGGATCTGCCGGTTTATCAAACCATCAGATTAAAAAATGATACTTTAAATTATAGGCTCACTTTGCCGGGTGATTTATTGCCTTATGAACAAGTTACTTTATACGCCAAAATTGAAGGTTTTGTGAGAGAATTAAATGTGGATAGAGGTGATCAGGTCGAGAAGGGTCAGGTATTGGCAGTGATAGAAGCCCCTGAAGTGGAACAGCAATTTCTTTCTGCAAAAAGTAAGGAAAGAGAGATTTTGGAAAAACTGAGTTTCAGTTCACAAAACTATAAATACTTACAAAAAGCTGCCTCAGTTGATGGTGCTGTTTCCGCCATTGAAGTTGAGCAGGCCAGATCGCGGTTTATGGCAGACAGTGCCGCGTGGAATGCTGTAAAAGCTGAGGTTTCTGCAGCAGAACATCTCAGCAAATACAGAACCATCACCGCTCCTTTTAGCGGAATAGTAACAGAAAGAATGGTTTCTGCCGGAGCTTTGGTCGGAGGAGAAAAACAGGCCTTATTCAATATTTCAAGAGAAGATAAACTGAGATTAACGGTTGCCATTCCGGGCAAACATGCCAATGCACTGCAAGCGGGAGCAACTGCCGATTTTTCGGTTAATGCCTATCCGGGAAAACTTTTTCCTATTGTTTTATCAAGAAGCAGTAAGGTATTAAATCAGAATCTCCGTTCATCTATAGTTGAATATGATGTTGAGAATGCTCAAGGACTTTTAAATGCAGGTGATTATGCGGATGTAAATATTAATTTCACCAGAAACACCGGTTCTTTACGTGTTCCCGCCAATGCTATAATCAATTCAAAAACAGGGAAATTTGTAGCTAAAGTGAATGCCGGAAAAACAGAATTGATTCCTGTAATTACCGGAATAAGTTATGAGGGAAAAATAGAAGTTTTCGGAGACTTGCAAGAAGAAGATGAAATTATCGCCCGCGCCAATTCCGCACTTAAAGATGGGCTGGAAGTCAGAACAGAAACAGAAGATTTAGCTGACAATCAATAAAGAATTCATTAGCAGGCACAAAAAAAAATCGGTTTTTAATTTTAAAAACCGATTTTTTTTGAGGTATATCAGCGGTAGATTACCTTTTCCAGAATTTCCACCAGGCCGATTTTTTATCTTCATAGTACCCATAACCATAACCATAATTATAACTATAGCTATAATCGTATCCGGTTTTTCTGGAGATACCATTAATAATCATTCCCATATTATTCAGTTTTTTATTCTGATACAGATCCTTAATATGCGGAACCAGTTTATCATCAGTATAACCTGAGCGGGCTATATAAATAGTAACATCTGCATATTTGGATATCAATAATGTATCTGCTACTAAAATGGTTGGAGCGGTATCCACTATAACATAATCATATTTTTCCTTGGCTTCTTCCAAAAGCTCCTGAAATCTTTCGCTCAGCAATAATTCAGAAGGGTTTGGAGGAATGGGCCCTGCCAAAATAAGATCATAATTCTTAAAATATTCGGTTTCCTGGATTATTAAATCTTCCAGTTTAACACTGGAGTCACTCAAATAGTTTGAAACTCCTACTTGATTTTTATTTAAATTATAATATTTGTGTAATTGCGGATTTCTTAGGTCGGCCCCTATCAATACTGTATTTACTCCGGTAGCTGCAAAAGAGTGAGCTGTGTTTAAGGCAACAAAAGTTTTTCCTTCTCCTTTAATGGTTGAGGTCACATAAATAACTTGACCTTTCCCGGGTTCGGAAGATTTATAGAAACCTAAATTGGTTCTAAGAATTCTGAAAGCTTCTGCTAAAACACTTCGGTCATTAACAGAAACAAGTTTGTCTGCAGTGAACCTGTTTTCAGGAATTTCAACCAAAACAGGTAGATTGGGTAACAATCGCTCCAAATCTTCTTTTGAATAAATCTTAGAGTAGAACAGGAATCTTACATAAATAATCCCGAAAGGAACACCTAATCCTATGAGAACAGCCAAAAGATATAAAGGTCTTTTCTTAAGTCCGATAGGGTTGGTGCTACTATGTGCATGATCAACTATCTTTAAGGATGAAGAAATAGTGGCATACTCTAAAGCTGCCTGTTCATGATTTTGTAATAAGAAGAGATAAAGCTTCTCCTTAATTTCTTGTTGACGCTCTATTCCTTTTACCGTTTTTGTCTGTTCAGGAATAATACTTAAACCTGATGTAGAAACTTCTTCTCTCTCTTTTAAACTCTCCAGGGAGGAATCTAAATCCCGGATGTATCCATTAATACTTTTTAAAATATTTTCTTTAAGGTTATCTAATTTCGAAGTGAGTTTTACCACCTGAGGGTTTTCTAAAGTTGAAGAAATTAATCTTGCATCCCTTTCCATTACAGTCAGGTTATACTCATTGGTAAGATTATTGACAGCACTGCTTTCCAGGCCCATGTTTGAAGGAAGAAGCTGATAATCTTGTCCGGTTAAAAGCTCTTCTTTAAAATTTTCAGCCCGGCTTTTTTGCATTTGCAAATCGAAATATCTTTTTTCCGATTCGGTCTCTTTGGCAAATAATTTTTGAGCTGAGGTTTCAACACTGACCATTCCGCTGGCCCTCATATAACTAACCAATCCTCTTTCAACAGAATCTAATTCCTGATATAAAATACCCAGTCGCTTGGCTAAGAAATTTTCTGCCTGACGTGCGAGTCTTCTTTTATCCCGAATCCTGTCCATATCATATTTGCTAATCACACTGTCAACTATAGCTTCGTTTTTTGCGCGATTAGGTCCCTGGTAAGTAATGGAAAGTATATCACTTCCTTTTATAAACTGATCAATATTAAGAGAACGATTTACATGATTGATCATTTGATCTTTTGTGTAATATCTGAACTGGAAATCGCTGTTTTTAAAACTGTTGATCGTGCCGGTATACTTGGGATTTAAAATTAAGCTGAATTCAAATCCACGATGACGAATGGTGTCATTAAATTGTGCTTTTTGAGCCTCACTTCCATCTTCTAAGCTGAGTTCAAAATTGGGAGCTGAACTAAATTCAACCAGATAAACCGGTGAACTTACAGCCGGAAGACTGTCGCCATGCCAAACGACTTTAAAAGGAGTTTCATTTTTCCATATTTCACGTGTGTTTATTCTTCCCTTACGATAATATACAGTTTGAAGCTCCAGGCTGGTTACAACCGAATCAATAAGTCTTCTGGATTTTAGAAAAGGACCTTCATTGGCCAGATTAACCCCTCGCATTTGAGCAAAAAGCCCATCACCAACAGTTGCAACACCACCCATTTCTCCGCTTTCTCCGATAAATTTAACACTGGCTTCAGTTAAATAACTATCAAAAGTGAAACGATCATATAAATAAGCGGCCGTTGACATAATCAGCACAGAAATAACAAACCAAGGCCAAAAGGCCAAATATCTTAAAACAATACGTTTAAGATTTATATTGGCTTTTAAATTACTATGGTCTTGTGTTTCCTCCACTAAAGGAGTTTGTTGAATTTCACTCATTTTTTAAAATTCTTATTTAAACATTAGCAATCCTATGGATAGCATAATTGAGAATACAGATAAAATAGTCCCTACAGAACCTATATATCCTGCCGTTTTGATCTCAGGATTATTCGGCTGTACATATACCACATCGTTTTGCTTCATATAATAGAAAGGACTATTCATCCAATCCGACTTAGTTAAATCTATATGTTTGATGACTCGCTTGTCTCCTTGATATCGCATAATTAAAACATCGTTACGCTTCCCATGAATGGTTAAATCTCCGGCTAATCCCAAGGCTTGAGGAAGGGTGACAGTTTCTTCGTCTAAAGTATAAGTTCCCGGACTTCGAACAGATCCTAAGATGGTTATTTTGTTGTTGACAATACGAACAGAAACAGTGGGGTCTTTAATATATATTGACAGCCTTTGCTCTAAATCCTTTTCTACCTCTTTGGTGGTTTTTCCAATTACCGGAATTTCACCCAAAAAAGGATAGTTTATTTGTCCTTCTCGATCTACTAAATATCCATGAAGTTTTAGAACACTCATATTGGTTGAAGTGAGGCTCGAACCTCCAATTCTTTGAAATTGAAAAGGAATAGCACTTTCCGGATCTTCAGTTGAAATTTGAACATACAGAATGTCATTGACCGCAACTTTAGGATTTTCAAATACCAAACTGACATCATCCAGTTCAGTCATATCTATATCCTGAAAATATAAAATTTCTTTTTTTGAGGCACATCCTATTAAGGATAAAGCTAAAATAAAAAACAATAGTTTCTTCATAACCGGCAAATATAAAACTAACGAATTTAATGGAAGATTTTTTGAGCGGGTAAATTTAAACTTTTTAAGGAGATTTGTTGAATTATTTTCAAAAATACCTAAAATTATTGCTTCAAGTTTTGGAATTCCTCTCTTTTACCCCCTTAAATCTAAAAATTCATAGAATTTTCGAGTTGAGGTTTTTACTTTTTAAAACCTTTGGGGAAAAATTATGGTAATTAGCGGAAAATTATTCATTTTTGCAAGCTGATTTTTTTAGTCTGTAAAAAGAAGTAAAAATCCACCCTTCTCTTTTAAAATATTTTAATTAAATATAAAAAATGAAAGAACAATCAGAAACCTCTCTTGGAAAACCTAAAATTGCTGTTTTGGGTTTAGGATACGTTGGTTTACCATTGGCTATTGAATTTGCCAAACATTATAAAACAATTGGTTTTGATATTAATGAAAAAAGAGTTCAGGAATTAAATAATGGAAGGGATCATACCTTAGAGGCAGATGAGGATGTTTTGAGAAAGGTGCTGGAGGCTCAAAGTGAAGATCAGGGGCTTTTTTGTACAGCTGATGCAAAACAATTAAAAGAATGTAATTATTTTATTATTACGGTTCCTACCCCTATTGATGAAAATAATAAACCGGATTTAACACCTCTTATAAAAGCAAGTCAAACGGTTGGGAAAGTATTGGATAAGGGTGATATTGTGGTTTATGAATCTACCGTTTATCCGGGAGCTACAGAGGAAGAATGTGTTCCTATTTTGGAAGAGTTTTCAAATTTAAAGTTTAATGAAGACTTCTTTGTAGGTTATTCTCCAGAAAGAATCAATCCCGGAGATAAATTAAGAACTGTTACTAAAATTATTAAGGTAACTTCCGGATCTACACCTGAATCTGCTGAAAGAATTGACCGGCTCTATAAAAGTATTATTACTGCAGGTACACATAAAGCCTCAAGCATAAAAGTGGCTGAAGCTGCTAAAGTAATTGAAAATGCGCAACGCGATATAAATATTGCTTTTGTTAATGAACTGGCAAGGATTTTTAACCGCTTGGATATAGATACAAGAGATGTGCTGGAGGCTGCTCAAACCAAATGGAATTTTCTTAATTTCCAGCCCGGATTGGTTGGCGGGCATTGTATAGGTGTAGACCCTTATTATTTAGCACAGAAGGCTCAACAAATTGGATATCACCCTGAAATAATTTTAGCCGGTAGAAGATTAAATGACGGAATGGGAGAATTCATTGCTCAGGAAGTGATTAAACAAATGACCAAAAAAGATATTAGAGTAAAAGATGCTAATATCCTGATTCTGGGAATAACTTTTAAAGAAAATTGTCCGGATGTAAGAAATACAAGAGTGGTCGATATTCTATGGGAGTTAAAAGATTATGGAGCTAATATTACACTATATGATCCCTGGGCCATCAGTAGCCAGGTGAAGGAAGAATATGGATGGGATTGTGTAAATAATTTGGAAGAAGATGTTTTGTTTGATGCAGTTGTGTTAGCAGTAGCTCATGATCAATTCAAATCTTTAGACCTTCGAAAAATCACTAAACAGAATAGAGTTATCTATGATGTTAAAGGAATACTGGATAGAGAAATTGTCGATTCAAGACTGTAAATATCTTTAGCCCATATCCAAAATATTTCTCTTTCAGAAGCTGATTTTGCAAATGTTTTATTAAATTTAAGCTGTCAGTTCTTAAGGTTGTATAAGAAAAGACAGGAATTCCATTATTTTTTATGTACAAGACTTCATATCATACAAAAGATCTAAGTAAATTTTCATTTTTAATAACAGGTGGAGCCGGCTTTATTGGCTCTAATCTTGTTGAATATCTTCTAAAATACCAGGCGAAAAAAGTAAGAGTGCTGGATAATCTCTCTACCGGATTTAAAAGAAATATTGATTTATTTAAAGATTATCCGAATTTTGAATTTATTGAAGGAGATATCCGGGATTTTCAAACTTGTGAGAATGCCGTTCAAGGAATGGATTTTATCTCTCATCAAGCCGCTCTTGGTTCCGTTCCGCGATCTATAAAAGATCCTATAGCAAGTAATGCTTCAAATGTTGATGGTTTTCTTAATATGATGGTCGCGGCTAAAGAAGAAAAGCAATTAAAAAGAATGGTTTATGCTGCTTCTTCTTCAACTTATGGAGATAGTGTTGAGCTTCCTAAAGTGGAGGGGCAGGAGGGAAATCCATTGTCGCCTTATGCAGTCACCAAATTGGTGAATGAATTGTATGCAGATGTGTTCTCTAAAGTATATGATTTTCATACTATTGGGTTGAGGTACTTTAATATTTTTGGTCCTCGCCAGGATCCGCACGGAGCTTATGCTGCAGTTATTCCTCTGTTTATGCAAGCAGCCATTGATAGAAAAAAACCTACCATAAATGGTGATGGGAAAACATCAAGAGATTTTACTTTTGTTGAAAATGCAGTGCAAGCCAATATTAAAGCTATGTTGGACACTCCCGATTTAAACGAACATCAGGCTGTTAATGTGGCTTGTGGAGAACGAACTACATTAAACGAACTATGGGAAAATATTTCTGATTTAGGTCAGTTTAAACAATTGGCACACTATGGTCCGGAAAGACCCGGGGATGTAAGGCATAGCCTGGCCGATATAAGTAAAGCAAATGAATTATTTAAATATAAACCTGCCTGGGATATTAAAACAGGTCTGAGAAAAGCTTTTGAATATTACCAGTCAAATTTGTAAAATTTAATACGCATTCTTGAGATTAATAAATCAATCAATCAATCAAATGGATAAAGTCATCATCTATGGTACCGGAAGACATGCTGAATTAGTTGCCTGGGAAATGAAAAAATACCATCTTAATGAGGTGGTCGCTTTCACTGTGAAAGAGGAACATTTAACTAAAGAAGAAGTAAATGGTTTGCCGGTAGTGCCCTATGAAAAGATAACGGAAATTTACAGTTCCGATACATATAAAATGTTTATAGCAGTGGGACCGCAGCTTGTAAATAGAGCAAGAGAGGAATTATATCTTGATGCTAAAGCAAAAGGATATTCTTTTGCTAACTGTGTGTGTCCTTCTCCTAATTTTCCTGAAGATATTGTTATTGGAGAGAATGTATATATTGATGCATTTAGCTGGTTTTCAGGGTTTATAGAAATAGGGAATAATGTAACAATTATAGCTTCTATGATTGGACATCACTGTAAGATTGGAGATAACTGCTTTATATCTGCCAGTACGCTGGCAGGAAATGTTACTTTAGAAAAAAATGTTTTTGTCGGATTAAGCTCAACTCTTGGACCCAATATTACCCTCGGAGAATATACTGTTTTAGGAATGGGCTGTACAGTTTCTAAAAATACAGAACCGGCATCTGTCTATTTAAATCAAGCTACCCAAAAACAAAGGTTTGATTCATCTAAAATTAAGCTGCTCTAAATAAAGGCAAATAGTTTAATTTTAAATCAACATTTAGAATATTTGCAATTCTTTTTGAATTTTTTATTATTTTTGACACTCTGTTTATGAGATGTTTAAATTTGATTAAAAATGAAGAGAATTGGCATCATGCAACCCTATTTTTTACCCTATATAGGATATTTTCAACTTATGAATATGGTTGATAAGTTTGTCATTTATGACAGTATTAAGTTTTCAAAAACAAGTTGGATCCGACGAAACAGAATGCTTCAAAATGGAGGGGATGCTTTTTTTACATTACCCATTAGAAGGGATTCTGATTATTTGAATATCGATGAACGTTTTTTAGTAGGTGATTTCAAGAATGAAGCTCATCGGTTGTTGAGAAGAATTGAAGCCAATTATTCAAAGGCGCCCTATTATAAAGATTTTTTGCCTGTTGTAGAAGAAATCATTTTATATGATGAGCCTAATCTTTTTAAATATATTCTGAATAGTGTAAAAATAATGAAGGAATATCTTCAAATACAAACAAGAATAAAACCTTTTTCTCGTCTTGGAGAGGAGATTCATCGACTGAAATCTCAGGATAAGGTGATAGGCGCTTGTAAGGCTCTGCATGCAACCCATTATATAAATTCCCGTGGAGGTATGCATCTTTATGATCCTGAAGTTTTTAATAAGGAAAATATTAAACTTTTATTTTTCGAAGCAAGAAATATTAAATATCCTCAGTTTAATCATGAGTTTGTTCCTTTTCTTTCTATTTTAGATGTATGTATGTTTAATGACCTAAACAAAATTAAACAGTTATTATCTGAATATGATATGATTGATCCGGAAGAAAGAAGATTTTCATTTAATGAGTCTTCAGTAAAGCAGATCCAAGATCATCTGTGGAGAGTAGATCAGGATTTTAAACCGCCTTTACATACCTATATTAATATCGATGAATATGCGCAAAAATTAGCAGACAGTGCCATCCGATTGGAAAGTTTTGATAGAGATAAATTAATAAGTATAATGGCCGGATATTATAATGACTCAAAAAAATTTATTTTTGTTTCCAATTTTAGTATTGAAAGAGAGTATAGAGGACAAGGTATGGAATTAGTAATGGACTTATTGAATTTTCTTAAAGGAAAACAAAATGAAATTCCTGTTCATATTCAAAAAGTTGGAGACCGTTTACTCCGGCTTATTTCAGAAAAAAATCCTTCATCTCATCCTGAAATTAAGAGTATTCATACAGAAGTGAGAAATGCAAATCCCGAATTGATTCATTTTTATAAACAAATAGGTTTTAAAGAACTGAAAAAAAATAAAGAAGCCACCTATCTTATTAAATCTCTATGAATCAGCCTCTTGTTTCTATTTTTTGTTTGTCTTACAATCATGTGCAATTTATTAGGAAATGCCTGGAAAGCCTGGTTGCCCAAAAATGTGATTTTAAATATGAAATCTTAATTCATGATGATGCTTCTACTGATGGAACTCAAGAGATTATTAAAGAATTTCAAGAACGTTATCCCGAATTAATTAAACCCATTTTCCAAAAAGAAAATCAATGGTCGAAAAAGCCCGGGGGAAATAATTTGTTGTTTAACTATCCAAGGGCTAAGGGAAAATATATTGCCTTATGTGAAACAGATGATTTTTGGATAGGGGAGGATAAACTTCAAAAACAAATAGATTTTCTAAAACAAAATCCCGATTGTCTGTTTGTTTGTGGAGGATATTTGATGATTAAAAATAATAAACAACAAGAATTTATTAAAAAGAATGAAAGTCATTCTCAAAAGGGATTTTATTTTGATTTGGATGATTTGAAAGAATCCTGGTTTATACGTCCCTCAACAGCTGTGTTCAGAAATCTTCCGGAAAAACTGGATCAGTTGAAAAAGTATGAATTTACTTTTGATGTACATCTCTTTTACTTGCTTTTAAAAAATGGAAAAGGTTTCTACTTTTCTGAACTTTTAGCCGGTTATAACAGGCATTCGGGAGGAGTTTACAGCGGTTCATCCACACAGGATCTCATTTTAATGCAATATTTAATTGCTAAAGAGATTTTTGAAGAGGAAAAAGATGATTTTATGAAAGATCAATTCTTTAGAGCCGCTACTTATTTACTTAATTTGAAAATTTCAGGACTTCTGTATCCAAAAAAAATTAAAACCGAATATTTAAAAGATCGCATTCCGCGATTTAAAATTATTTTAAAAGATATTAAACCTCTAATATCTACACCGGCACAGAAAAAACTTTATTTAAAAAGCTTTATTCCTTTTCAAATGAAGTTTTTAATCAATAAAATTCGTTCTTTAATATGATTCAAAACCTTTCTAAAATTGAAAGTTTCTTCCGGCAGGTTAATCCCCGGGTTATAGCAGGAAATACTCCCGAAAAACCTTTAGTTTCTGTAGCTGTACAAACCTATCAACATGCTTATTTTATACAGGATTGTCTGGAAGGAATTTTAAGACAAAAAACGAATTTTGATTTTGAAATTTTAATCGGAGAAGATGAATCTACTGATGGAACAAGAGAGATATGTATAGAATATGCCGAAAGATATCCTGATAAAATCAGATTGATCTTACATGATTCTGAAGCTCTTTCACCGGATATAAAGCTCTCTCCTCTTCAAATTAATGCTTTTTACAATTTGTTTTCTGCAAAGGGAAAATATATCGCATTTTGTGAAGGTGATGATTATTGGACGGATCCTTTTAAACTTCAAAAACAAGTAGATTTTTTAGAAGCCAACCAGCAGTATATTATAGTTTCAGGAGGTTTCATCTCTATGAGTCCGTATGGGCATCAAAGGCATATTGAAAAAAGTGATCATCCAGACGGATTTAGTTTTAATCTGCAAGATCAATCGAAACGCTGGCTGACCAAAACTTTAACCTGTATGTTCAGAAATAAACCTTCTGTGTTTGTCGAGCTTCTAAATTATAAATACGGAAGAGATGTGCATTTGTTTTTTCATCTGTTGATGCATGGAGACGGGTATTATATGAAGGAAGTTTTTGGAGTGCAGGTGCGACACAGCGGGGGGATTTTTAGCTTAAAGGCCGATTGGGAAAACCTTTTAACACATTATGAAGTTTATAAAGAAATCTACTTTAATACCAAAAGAGAGGAAATTCGATCTAAATTTGTTCAGACATTGTTTAGATATATAAATTTGAAAATAAAGCAACCTGAACTTTTAGAAGGAATTCCTGATAAACCTATTTTTAGAGATGCCTTAAAAAGCCTTCGGAAAAAAGGTGAAATAATTTTATTTTTAAAACTTATTTATATTTATCGGTTCAGAAACAACAAGTCGAAATAAAGAATCTATAACTAATTTGCAGATCATCTAAAGCTTCAAACCCATTCTTATGTTTAAATCTTTATTTAAGGAATATTCTTCGGGTTTTTCTTTTTTTTATTCTCATCTGGGAAAAAGGATATTCCTTATTCTGATTTTAAGCTTGTTGATGAGTCTTTTAGACGCTTTAGGATTATATATGTTTCTTCCCTTATTCCAATTAGTAAATGAAGAAGGAAGTATAGATCCTTCTGCTATGGGAAAACTTTCCATAATTATTGAAAGTATTCAAGATCTGGGAATATCCTTAACCATGGGCAAGATCATTTTAGTGATGTTGATATTCTTTATTCTGAAGGCCGTGGTTAAATATTTTGGAAGTATTTATTTGATTGCCCTGCAACAATCTTTTATCAGGAGAATCAGACTGCAATTGTTAAACGGTTTAAATCAGTTGAATTTTGAAAAGTTTATGATAGCTGATACCGGAAGAATTCAAAATACCCTCAGTGGAGAAGTTGATCGGATTTCAAGTGCCTTTACTACTTATTTCGGAACACTGAGAAATTTTCTGATGGCAGGAGTCTATCTTATTTTTGCTTTTCTGATCAATCCGGGATTTGCGATTCTGGTAATTGTTTTTGGAATTCTTTCCCATTTTCTTTTCTCTCTTGTTTATAATCGAACACGTTTTACCTCCAGAAAACTAACTGCTGAAAATAATCTGTTCCAGGGTAGAATTATACAACATGTCGCTCATTTCAAATATTTACGATCTACCGGAGTTATTGATAAGTTTTCTGAAAAAGTAAAAGACAGTATTTTATCTATAGAAAATTCCCGAAAAAGATTAGGGGTTCTAAGCAGTATTGGAGGAGCTGTAGTAGAACCTGTGGTTATTGTTATTTTAGTTGCGGTTCTGTATATTCAGTTTAATTGGTTGGGAGGAACCCTAAGTACAGCCCTGGTCAGTCTAATGTTTTTCTTTAGAGCCATTACTTCTTCTATCCAACTGCAGGCACAATGGAATACTTTTTTAGGTGTTTCCGGTTCTTTGGAAAATATTGAAGATTTTTTTGACATGTTTCAAAAAAACAAAACAACCGACGGAGAAATATCATTTCATAAGTTTCAACATGAAATAAATATTGAAAATTTATTTTTCTCTTATGGAAAAACCCCTGTGTTAAAAGACATAAATCTGCGAATATCTAAAAATGAAACAATTGCTTTTGTAGGGGAGAGCGGTAGTGGAAAAACAACTCTAATCAGCTTGATTACCGGACTTTTACAACCGCAGAAAGGATCTATAACTATAGATGGTATGGCTTTACAGGAAATTAAGGCCAAAACTTTTCAAAAACGAATCGGTTATGTAAGTCAGGATCCGGTTATTTTTGAAGATACTTTATATAATAATATCTGTTTGTGGGAACCCGATAATGAACAAAATCAAACACATTTCCGGGAAAGCATCCGAAAAGCATCTTTGGAAGAATTTATTAATACGCTTGAAGATAAAGAGAATACTTTATTGGGGAAAAACGGAATTAACCTCAGTGGAGGTCAGAAGCAAAGAGTTTCAATAGCCAGAGAATTATTTAAAGAAGTGGATATTCTTATTCTTGATGAGGCTACCTCATCTTTGGATTCAGAAACAGAAAAAGTTATTCAGGAATCTATTGATGCATTACAGGGAAGTTATACTATTCTGATTGTCGCGCATAGATTGTCCACTATTAAAAATGCAGATCGTATCGTTTTTATGGATAAAGGAAAAATTATTGATATAGATTCTTTTGAAAATTTAATGGAAAAACAACAGCGATTTAAAAGAATGGTTGAGTTACAGGAATTATAATTTTTAAGACAAAATAAAAATGAAAAATGAATTGGCCTCTGTTATAATTCCATCTTATAATCGTTCTCAGATTATTCGGAAAACCTTAGAGAGTGTATGGAATCAAACCTACAGGCCTGTAGAAGTAGTAATAGTTGACGATGGTTCTACTGATAATACCCGGGAAATAGTCAATCGATGGAAAGAAGAATTTGTATCAGAAGATTTTAAGGTTAATTATTTCTTCCAAAAGAATTCCGGTGTTCAGCATGCGCGAAATAAAGGTATTTCTCTTGCCAAAGGAAGATTCTTACAATTTTTAGATTCAGATGATTTGCTGTTACCTGAGAAATTAGATTTGCAAATTTCTAAAATGAAAGAAGAAAAAACAGGTATTAGTATATGCGATTATTACGTAACCGATGAAAGAGAAAATATTTTGTCTTTTGCTTCAAACGATCGGGATCTGAAACATATTTTAACCAGTCCAAGATTTATGCAAACATCTATAGCTGTGATAGATAAAGAGTTAGTTCCTCGAAAATATCTAAAATGGAATCCAAGAATCAGAAGAGCTCAGGATATAGATTTTATCTTTAAGATTTTATTGATTGCCGATCGTTTTTCTTATGTTAATAAACCTTTGTTTTACTGGGTGCATCATACTACTGATAATCGGATTTCCAAAACCGTTAGATTTTCTGCTTTAGATTATACTAAAAGCTTGCTTTCTTTGATCAAATTTCAGATCGCAAACAAGAAAAGTATTCCAAAATATAAGCAGGAGTACCTCAAAACTCTCTACAAGAAAGCTTTAATAGCTATTTATTCAGCTTCTGCTTTTCCTAAATTAATTCCTGATAAGCTTAAAGTATGGAAGTATTTTTAAATGCAACCTTCTCTTTCCAAATTAATTAAATTTTCATTAAAGTTCCCTCTAAGTATAACAACCTTTTTTATTTAATATATCTTTGCATTGTATTAATATTTTATTTACTTTCAAATAAAACCCGGTCAGTATATTGAATATGGATAAAATTTTTGTGACACGACCATTCTTACCACCTAAAGAAGAATATCAAAAATATTTAGATAGGATTTGGGAATCTCATTGGCTCACCAATATGGGACCCTTAACTATTGAATTAGAAGATAAATTAAAACAATTAATAAAATCCGATAATTTATTATTTGTAACCAATGGCACCATAGCCTTGCAGATGGCTATAAAAGCTTTAGAATTAGAAGGTGAAATAATAACCACTCCATTTTCTTTTGTAGCTACAACCAATAGTATTGTCTGGGAAGGGTGCCAACCGGTTTTTGTAGATATAGAACCAAAATCGCTTAATATAGATGCTTCTAAAATTGAAGCCGCTATTACTGAAAAAACTTCAGCTATTATGGCAACTCATGTTTTTGGGAATCCATGTGATGTGCTTGCTATTCAGGAAATAGCCGATAAACATAATTTGAAAGTGATTTATGATGCAGCACATGCTTTTAATGTTGAGGTGCATGGAAAATCTATTTTTGATTATGGAGATATTTCTACCTGCAGTCTGCATGCTACCAAGTTTTTTCATTCAGGTGAAGGTGGATTGATAATAGCAAAAGACAGTAAGGTTTTTAAAAAACTTAACCATATTCGAAATCATGGTCTCAAAGACACAATAGGTTTTGAATGTATAGGTACAAATGCTAAAAATTCAGAATTCCACGCCGCCTTAGGTTTGGTTAACCTAAAGTATGTGGATCAAATTTTGGAAAAACGAAGGCAAATTACTCAGTTGTACGAAGAATATCTTAAGCACAGAGTAGAGTTTCCGCAATGGCATAAAGAAGCTACCAATAATTATTGCTTTCTGCCGGTTATCTTTAAGTCTGAAGAACAATTACTGCAGGTGAAAACTCTATTAGAAGAAAATAATATTTTTACCAGAAGGTATTTTTATCCTTCTTTGTCTTCATCCTTACCCTATATGAATCCTTCTTTTTTAGAGAATACAGAATCTATTTCTGTTAGAGGATTGTGTTTGCCCATATATTATGATCTTTCGACTGAAGATGTAAAAAGAATATGTGACCTGATCAAGACTGTGGTTGATATTAGCTTGCCGGCCGGAGAGAAAATTTCTTCCTGACAAGTTATCTTAACTTCATTAAAAGTTAGCAGCATTACAATATGGATTTTCAGAAGTTCAAATCGAAATTTCAGCTTGAAGAAGTTGAAGAATATCCTAATCAGGTTTCTTTGAAGCCTATGCTTTCTGTATTGGTGCTTACTCATAATCAAAAAGATTATATCAGAGAATGCCTGGACAGCATTCTAAAGCAAAAGATCGATTTTGATTTGGAAATCATCATTGGAGAAGATGATTCTAAAGATGGTACCAGAGAAATATGTATGGAGTATGCAGACAAGCATCCTGATAAAATTCGACTCTTATTACATTCAAAAAAAAATAAAGTTACCTTTAAAAAAAGTCCCCCACATAGTTTTAATTCTTTTTATGGTTTGTTTTCTGCCCGTGGAAAATATATAGCCATTTGTGAGGGCGATGACTATTGGACGGATTCAGAAAAACTTCAAAAACAATTAAATTATTTAGAGTCAAATCCTGATTGCAGCTTATCTTATCACCCCACTCTTTGTTTTGATGAACTTGACCCATCTGTCAGATTTTTCAAACAGCCCAAACAGCCTGATCAATCCAGAAAGTTTGATGTAGAAGAATATATTAAAGGAAAAGGATTAGGTGTCTGGACGGTTTCCATGGTTGGTAAAGCAGAATATTTTAAAGAAATTCCTGAATGGCTGCTCCAAGCTCCTATTACAGATTTGGCTATTAAATTGTATTATGCCAATCATGGAAAAATTGGATATTTAACAGATTGTATGGCAGTCTATAGAAGAAGAAGTAAAGGCTCCTGGAGTGAATTTTCTCATTCTTATGATTGGCAAATTGATCATATGAAAGATAGAACAAAAACTTACAATCTGTTTAATGAAATTTCTGACAGAAAGTTCGAAAAAGAAATTCAGGCTTCAAATGAGTGGTGGAAGATTTATTGTTTGGGTAAAGCATTTAATCATGCAAACCGAAAACAAAGGAGAAAACTTATTTTTGATTACCCTTCTTTTTTTCTGAATTTAAAAAAGAGAGAAAATATTATCCGATTTGCCAAATTTGTTATAGGAGACAGATAAAGCTAATTGAAAATTTCATTCAATTCTTTGGCAAGACGTATTCCTCCCTTTTGAAGTTGATCATGAACCACTGACATCCAGTCGTACATATAATTATAACTTAAATAATTTCCAACATCAGCTGATTCATATATCTGATGAGTTATTTCAAGATTTTCTTTTAACCAATCTACAGGATTTCCTTTCTGAATGGCTTGAAGTTCTTTTTTGCTTAATCTTTTCTGATTTTTGGCCAGTTCAGTATAGCTCATCTGATAAGAATCTATCATTTCTTCATCCCAGACCTTGTGTAAGTTGCTTGGCTCTCCAAACCAGAAAACTATGATTTTATTTCCTCCTAAATCATCAGCACGACCTATATGCAAAGGCTGGTGAAGATCACCGATAAGATGAATCAGCATTTTCAAATAAAACTGTTTCTTATCTCTTGAGGTTGAAGGGTCTTTTAATCCTTTTTTTACCTTATCAATAGCCCAAATAATATTAGGACCTAAGTCTGTTTTTACTTCATCATAAGTTTTTCCTTCAGGAATATTAATATAATGCCAGATACTGTATTCGCGATAAGCCGGATCGCTTTTTATTTCATCGGCATAAGTAGAAACAAAAGCAGGACTGTATCCCTCCAGTAAATCATCAATCGCTGCCTTGGCTTTATCTGTTAAATGTTCAGTGGCAATTTCAGCAGTCGCCCGATGTCCCGTTTTCCCCCATTGAGGAGCCTTTGCAAAAGTTGTTAATCCGGTGATAAAAGTAAAAAACAATAAATATCTTCGCATGATGTAAAAAATATCCGACAAAGATAGAAAATTAATATCCGGTAGTTTAAATTTTAATTTATCTTTATTTCAAAGGCAAATCTTTTAAAATATTAAATGGAAAAAGAAATTTTATTAGTTGATGATGAACCTGATATTTTAGAAATATTGGATTATAATCTTTCAAAAGAAGGGTATAGTATTCGTAAAGCTGAAAGCGGAAAAAAAGCTATAAAAAAAGCTAAAGAAAAAATTCCTCACCTGATTATATTAGATTTGATGATGCCGGGGATGGATGGTATAGAAACTTGTGAGAAATTAAGAGAAATTCCTGAACTTGATAAAACAGTAATTGCCTTTTTGACTGCCCTAAATGAAGATCTAAAGGAAGTGGAAAGCTATGACGCCGGAGCAGATGATTATATTACAAAACCCATACGACCTAAACTTTTGGTCAGTAAAGTAAAAGCCCTTTTAAGACGTTTTAATACAGGCGAACACGCTATCCTGCAATCAGGTGATTTAATGATTGATAAGGAATCTTATCAGCTTCGGCAAAAGGGAAAGAATTTACATCTGCCAAGAAAAGAATTTGAAATGCTGTATCTGATGGTTAAAGAAGAAGGAAAAGTCTTTACCAGAGAAGAAATTCTAAATGAAGTCTGGGGAGATGAAGTAGTGGTTGGAGATCGGACAGTGGATGTTCATATAAGAAAATTAAGAGAAAAAATAGGTTCGGAAAAAATTATAACCATCAGTGGAATAGGATATAAGTATGAAAAATAGTAGTTCGAAAAAATCTTATAACTTTTCCTTTTTTACAAGTCTCTGGCTTGCCTGTGCCATTCTTGTTATTTTACTGCTGGTGCAATGGATTTTTGAAGGCTTATATCAAACTCAGCTGCTTGTTTTTGGAATTCTTTCTTTTATTGTTTCCTTCTTGACTATACAAATTAATGTTGAAAAATTTATAAGCCGAAAAATTACTTCCCTTTATAAAAATGTTTCACTCTTGGCTGATTTTCCGCTGGAAGAAGAGTTTGTGACCACAGATATGGAAAATTTAACCCGAAGAGTAGGTGAGTTTGCTGAAAATAAGAAACTGGAAATACAGGCATTAAAAATTCGGGAAAATTATAGAAGGGAATTTATTGGAAATATTTCCCACGAATTAAAAACACCTCTGTTTACTATTGAAGGATATATTGAAAGTCTTTTAGACGGTGCAATAAATGATGAAAAAAGAAGAATTAATTATCTGGAAAGAGCTAATAAAGCAGTAGAGCGATTGATTTTTATAGTGGAAGACCTGGATATGATTAGTAAACTCGAATCCGGAGAATTACATTTGGAAAAAGAGAATTTTGATATTATCAAAGTCATAGAAACAGTTTTTGAAATGTTGGAAATGCATGCCGAAAAACTAAAAATCTCTTTGACTTTAGATAAGGTTTATAGAAAACCGGTTTTAGTAAAGGCCGATAAGGAAAGAATTCAACAAGTGATAACCAATCTGGTGATGAATTCTATCAAATATGGTAAAGTAAAAGGAACTACAGAAATTAGTGTGGAATTTTTAACATCTAAAAAAGTTATTGTCAGAATTACAGATAATGGAGAAGGTTTTAAAGAAAAAGATATCCCGCGCCTCTTTGAAAGATTCTATAGAATTGATAAAAGTGGCTCGCGTCAGGAAGGGGGATCAGGCTTAGGATTATCTATAGTTAAACATATTCTCGAAGCCCATAAGGAAAAAATTTATGTCGAAAGTGATTATGGAGTGGGTAGCGAGTTTTCTTTTACTTTAGAAAGAGGAGAGAAAAGATAAATTTAAAAATTCCCCCGGGAATTTATTTTCCGGGGAATTTTGCTCTTCTTTTTTCTAAAAATGCTGAGGTGCCTTCCTTAAAGTCTTCTGTTCCAAAACTGTCACCAAAATTTTGGATTTCTTTTTCAAAGCCATTGATGTTCTTATCATCAAAAGCATTGATAGAATCGATAGCTTTGGCTATGGCTACCATAGAATTTCTCATGATTTTTCCGGCTAAATTTTCTGCAAAATCAATCAGTTCTTCTAAAGAAACCACATGATTGACCAATCCATAATCCAGAGCTTTTTGAGCATCTATCATTCCGGCAGTCATAATCATTTCCATGGCCCGGCCTTTTCCGATTAGTTGGGTTAATCGCTGAGTTCCTCCATAACCCGGAATTAATCCGAGAGAAGTTTCAGGTAAGCCCAAACTTGCATTTTCTGAAGCTATTCTAAAATGAGCAGACATGGCCAATTCCAATCCTCCACCCAAAGCATATCCATTTACTGCTGCTATGACAGGTTTAGGAAAATGAGCTATTAAATCAAATACTTTCTTTTGACCTGAAGCTGCTAAATCTGCACCTTGATCTACTGTAAAATCAGCAAATTCTGAAATATCAGCCCCGGCTACAAAAGCTTTTTCACCACTTCCGGTCAGAATAATCACTTTTGTGTCTTTATCTTCTTTAAACTGAAGAAAAGCCTGATTAATTTCTTCTAAAGTTTCACGATTTAAAGCATTCAGCTTTTCCGGACGGTCGATTACCAAAGTGGAAATCCCGCCTTCTGTATTGATATAAATATTTTTAAAACTCATAATTAAATGATTTTTGGTATTTCAACAGTAAAAATAGTTCGCTTTCCGGGTTCGGAATCGAAATAAATTTTTCCTCTATAATTTTCTATAATTTGTTTGGCAATTCCTAAACCCAATCCCATTCCTCCGGATTTGGTAGTGAATTTAGGTTCAAAAATACGATTTTTGTTTTCAATAGCTATTCCTTCACCATTATCTTCTACTTCAATCACCACAAACTCCTCATTTTCACTGACTCTTACCTCTATTTTTGGAAATTCCTGATGTTGAGTAGCCTGATTGGCATTTTTTACAAGATTGGTTACAATTCTAATTAGTTGATTCCGATCAAAATTGGCTAAGATCTCAGGATGAGTAGTTGAAAATTTAATCGGACTTTCCTCAAAAATTCGTAAAGCATCTTCTACAACTTCCGGAATGTTTAAAATTTCATTTTTTGCTCTTGGCATTTTTGCAAAATCAGAAAAAGCAGAAGCCACAGCACTCATAATATCAATTTGCTCAATCATACTTTTGCTGAAAGCTTTGAGTTTTTCCCGGTTATCAGGATCATCAGGATCAAATCTTCTTTCAAAATTTTGCATGCTCAATCGCATGGGGGTTAAAGGGTTTTTTACTTCATGAGCCACTTGCTTGGCCATGTCTCTCCAGGCTTGTTCTCGTTCGCTGGTAGCAAGTTTTATGGCGCTTTCTTCCAGCTCGTCAACCATAGAATTATAAGCATTGGCAATGCCTGTGATTTCATAAGGAATATCACGAATATCAATTCGCTGATTTTTCTGATCCAATCGAGTCATAAAAATCTTATCGCTGACCGTACTTAATGATTTTGTGATATATCGGGAGAAAAAATAAGATAATACTACAGCAGCAATGATGAGAAAAACATACACCTGACTCAGCAATAACAGAAAATCTTTAAGTTCTTTTTCTAAAAAACCGTCACTTTCAATATGTGGGAGACTGATAATAGCCAAAGGTTTAAAATGTGTATCGGTGATATAACTGTAAGAACTCATTATTCTCTGACCCGATTCATCTGTGTGCTGATAACTGAATTGATTTCCCGCTGTATTTTTTAAACGATAAATGACCATATCTGAAAGCATATTATCTTCGGTAGGTCTGACAAAAGTAGCTCTGGAAGATTTTAAAAGCTTTCCATCCAAATCATAAAGATCAATTCGTGTATCGTGAATATGACTTATTTCATATATCTTTTCTCTGAAAATTAATGCTATATGTTCTGTATCTACAGGATAAGTAGTGGTTTCTATATGATAATTTATACTGGCTTTTATGGAAGCTACTTTTCGATCTAATTTATCCTGTTGATAATGCTTTGATTCATCCGTAAATTTATAAATGGTAACTGCTGCAATTAATCCTGCAGCTACCAGTACCAGCATAATCAAACTAAAGAAAAACCGATTGCGTAAGGAGCGTCTGAAGAGCTTCATAATTAAGCTAAAAATTTACCTGAGCAGAAGATACAACAAAAATTGAGCCTAAACATCTTCTTCAAATTTCTTAAGTTTTTTTGGAACCAGTAGGTAAATAGTCACAAAAGTCAAAATTGCAAATACAATCATCCAATAAAAAATATGATTGTTGGCTGTATTAATTGCCAGTTTGATATAATCTGTTGCAGCTGCAGAAAGTTCAGTGTTTTGAAGTTCCTCCAAAACATTTTCAATTTTTTTAGATACTTTCAGATCGGTTTTATCCAGTTCTTTTGCATAAGTAGCATTAAAAACAGCTCCAAAAATAGCAGCTCCCAGACTTTGTCCTAAATATCTGGCAAATTGATTCGTTCCTGTAACAACGCCTCGCCGATCCCATTCAACCACAGACTGAATTCCTACAATTGTAGGAGTGGAAATCAATCCGAATCCGGCTCCTAAAAAGATGAGGTTAATCACCAGCAGGTAAATGGGTTGAGGCCAGGGAATCATTAAAAATCCAACACATGAAAGAATAACCAAAACCACTCCTATCAATTCGGTGTTTCTAAATCCTATAGTCAGATAAAGTCTGCCGGAAAGAGCAGAAGCAGTAGGCCATCCGATACTCATAGCAGTTAAAATTAATCCGGATAGAATAATATTAAAATCTAAGGAAGCCTGCATAAATGTGGGCAAATATACTTGAGGTCCCATCATCGTAATACCCAGACCTACTACTGCCAGATTAGAACCTAAGAAGGTGCGATTGGTTAAAACCCATCCCGGCAGAATAGGTGCTTTTGCCCGTTTTTCAACTTGTATGGATACAAAAAGCAGAAGAACAATGAGTACCAATAAAACCACACTTGGTGTAGAAATCCATTCCCAGCTTTGACCGCCATTGAGCAGAAAAACAATCAGAGCTACCAGAAAAGCAGAAATACTGACTGCTCCCCAATAATCAATATAGGCTTTTTGTTTAACAATTTTTTCTTTGAGAAAAACCGCAATCAGAATCATGGCAATTATTCCCAGAGGAATATTGATCAGAAAAATCCATCTCCAGTTCACATATTCAGCCAAACCTCCTCCTATAACCGGTCCGATTAAACCTGAAACACCCCAGACACTGGAGAGCCATCCTTGAACTTTTGCTCTTTCTTCTATGGTGTAAATATCGCCTGCAATAGTAGCTGCAATAGCCATTATCGAACCTCCTCCTATACCTTGCACACCGCGGAAAGCAATCAGTGAATAAATATCCCAGGCTGCACCCGAAGCTGCTGATCCTAAAAGAAAAACACCAATTCCAAAGAGTAAAATCTTTTTTCGTCCATACAAATCTGCTAATTTCCCATATAAAGGAATCGTAGCCGTTTGAGTGAGCAGATAAATAGAAAAAACCCAGGAGAAAATTTTAAAACCACCAATATCTCCAACAATTTCAGGAATTACCGTTGAGATAATGGCTATATCCATAGCTGCCAAAAACATGGTCAGCATCAGGGCGGCTAAAATCCAGTTTCTTTTAAGTTCAGGTTGAGTCGGGGTCATATTTTGAAATAAGAATTTGCAAAAATACCGGTTTTTAATGAAGTCGGGGGTTAATCAATTCTTATAAAATTCATTATAAATTACATCCAGGCCCTTTCTGAACTTTCAATCTTATAAAGCATAAAATTTATTTCTTCTAAAAATTCGGAAGGAAGAGCTCTGATTTTTATATCTCCTCCGGCCGTATGGAAAATCAGATTGTAAATATTTCTTCTTCTGTACCAAAATGGTTGTTTAAGGCTGACCCCTTCCATTTTATACAATTCGATGATTTCTGTTTTTTGAGTCCATAATCCTTGATCGATAATCAGAAAGTTGTCGTGAATTTTCAACTTGATGCTCTTATAAATGAAATATTGATAGGGGATGAGAATCGCTAATCCTAATCCTAACATGAAAAAATAAAATATCTGATGATTTGATCCGAATTGGAAATAACTCAACCCTGCGATAATGAGTGAAATTATCCCCAACACAATAAATCGGCGGTTGAGCCAGGCAAGATGAGGGTTGTAAAACCTTTTGTGTTTAGAAGGCGGATGATCGTACAAAAAACTTTTTATTTTTTCCAGAATTTCAGGATTCAGTCCGGGAGCAATGATTTTACTTTTTCCAATACTATCTTCACTGCCTGCTAAGGAAAAATGAGCTTCATACAAGTTTAAGGTTTTTTGAATGGGATTGGTGATAATTCTCAACACTTGAAGACGTTTGGCCTGAAAGGAAACTTTTGTATTGGTTTTTAAACCCATTTCAATTTCCAGATATTCAGGATTCTGTTGAAGATTTAAATTGAAATGCTTAATTAAAACTTCTCCAACTGTAACTATCACGCTCAGTAAAATTCCGAAAGAAAGAATAAATATTAATTGGAAAGTGTTTTCGGATGATTGACTGATAAAAGTTTCTCCATAAGTGTTGATTTGATCAGCATAAGAAGTGAAAGCATCCTGAATCTGATTATACAGAGAAATAATAAAAGCCATTATCAACAGAAAACCGCGAAGATAACTTCTGGTTAAACCCATTTTTAATAAGGTTAAGAAGCTGACACGATGCGTCCAGATTTCATTTGAAACTTCTGTTTCTTCTTTTGAGGAGATTTCTTCAGTTTTTTCTTCTTTTAAATTTTTAAAACGAGTCAAAATAGCAGAAATTTTCCTTGCATCATTTTCAGACAAGGCGCGAATATGGATTTCTTCTCCTTTACTGCCGGCGGTATCAATTTTTAGACCATACACTCCAATAATTCTTTGAAGAATCGAACGTTTTAAATCTACTTGCTGAATTCTGTCAAAAGGAATACGAATGGATTCAGAAGAAAAAACTCCTTTTTCCAAAACAAATTTTTCCTTTTCATAATCGAGGTGAAAAAGAAAATTTCTGTAATAGAGAAAACTGTAAATTATAGCTAATACACCTAAAATAAGAAGAGCGGAAAAAATGTAAATTTTTAATTGTAAGGAAGAACTAAACAAAACAGCCACTAATAAAACCCAGAATCCTCTGAAAAAATTATATACTACTTTCAGGAAAATCAGTAAAACACCAATCTCTGACTGTCGTTGTGGGATTTGAAAATCTTTTTCAGGCATTTTCAGAAACTTTTTTAGAAACCGCGCTGTTTAATTCGTTTGCTATTTCGGGTAATAATCCCGGAATATCCATATCACTTCCGCTTCCTCCGGCTGTGAAAATTTTTAAGGAAGAGATTCCAAATAATTTATCAAAAAAACTTCTGTTTATAGCTGAATGTTGAATGCGGTTAAAAGGAATAATGGTGATTTGTGTCTGAATATAACCTTTTCTAAAAAGAATATCTTTTTCTCTTAAAGCATATCCATAATATTTTTGTTTTAAAATCACATCTAAAAAACGGATGCCCAGAAAAATCACAAACAGCAAAACAATAAACAGATTGAGGAAACCAAATCCGTCTGTCATAAAAAATAGGGAGGCACCCACCAAAAAAATCAAAGTTAAAATCGATAGCTGAATCAGAGACTTTGTCCGAAGCTTTTTGGAAACAGGTTGAAAGTTGACTTCTTCAAAATCCGGTAAGTCAGAAAGCTGAATTTGTTCATTGGTAAATTTTTCCTGCATATAAAAAGCTTTTAGAAGAATTCAAAATTAAGGAAAAAGCCTGAGAGGGAAAATTAGAAGACGCTCGTGTTTAAAATGTTTCTCCAAATAAATCTCAATAAAGAAGTCTTTAGAGGCTTGCTCTTTTATATTTGTAAATTTTGAAACAGGAATTCTTAAAGAAGAAAAGAATTTATAAGAATAAAATTTAAAATGTTTAATAGATTAAAATTAGATTCCTTTGTTGTTGCTATTATCATTAGCATCATTATAGCTTATTTTTTCCCTCAACTGGGCGCTTCAAGCAGTCCTGTCAATTTGGACAGAATCAGCAGTATAGGAATTTCCCTGATCTTCTTTTTCTATGGATTGAGTCTGGATAATGCGGCTATTAAAAACGGTTTAAAAAATTGGAAATTACACCTTACCGTTCAGTCTTCCACATTTTTAATATTCCCTCTGGTGGTGATGATATTTTATCCTTTGATAAAAGATACTTCCTACCAGCTTTTGTGGTTGTCATTTCTTTTTATGGCTGCGCTGCCCTCTACAGTTTCTTCATCTGTGGTGATGGTTTCAATGGCAAGAGGAAATCTGCCTGCAGCTATTTTTAATGCCAGTATTTCCGGAATTATTGGTATTCTGATTACACCCTTATGGCTGATGCCCTTTGCACAGCAATCGGATATAGAGTTTGATTTTACCGGTATTTATCTTCAACTGTTTACAGAAATTATTCTTCCTTTAGCATTGGGTTTATTGTTGAGGAAATTTTTGGCTAATTGGGCAGGAAGACATAAAACTACTTTAGACAAATTTGATAAGTTTATAATTCTGTTGATTATCTATAAAAGCTTTGTTCATTCTTTTGAAGAAAATATATTTAGCGCCATGAGTTTATGGGATCTGCTGTTGATTGGGGTTTTAGTTCTGGCTTTATTTTTCTTTATTTATCATCTTACAGGCTGGATAGGCCGATTATTCAAATTTAATCATGCTGATCAAATTACCAATCAATATTGCGGAACGAAGAAATCTTTGGTTCATGGAGCGGTTTTTTCAGAAGCTCTTTTTGGACAGACCAATATAGTTGGAATTTTATTATTGCCCCTGATGATTTACCATGCTTTTCAGATTTTTATCATCAGTATTTATGCCTCAAAAGAAGGACGAAATAAAAGTGCATAAGCAGGAAAGTTCTTCCAAATGAGTAGGATTTAAATATTATCCGTACTTTTGTCAATTGTTTGCTAACTAAGCAGTTCTAATTATGAAAGGTCCTTTATTTTATTCAAAAATCCTTTTGTTTGGAGAATATGGAATTATCAAAGATTCCAAAGGTTTATCCATTCCTTACAATTCTTATAATGGTGCGCTTCAGATAGATAAAGAATTATCGGAAGAACATCAAAAATCAAATGCAGGATTAAAACGTTTTGCAGACTACTTATCCGCACTGGATGCTGATCCGGCTATTGAAGTTGCTTTTGATATGAATCGGATGTATGCAGATATTGAAAACGGATTATATTTTGACAGCAGCATTCCTCAAGGATATGGTATAGGCAGCAGCGGTGCTTTAGTAGCTGCGGTTTATGATAAATATGCTTTGAATAAAATAACGGTTTTAGAAAATCTGACCCGTGAAAAATTGTTGAAGCTCAAACTGATTTTTTCTGAAATGGAATCTTTCTTTCATGGTGAATCTTCAGGATTGGATCCTTTAAATAGTTATTTGAGTCTTCCTATTTTAATTCATTCAAAAGAAAATATTGAAATGGCCGGAATCCCATCTCAGGCCAAAGATGGAAAAGGAGCTGTGTTTTTATTAGATAGTGGAAGTGTAGGTGAAACTGCGCCACTGGTAAATTTATTTTTGGAAAATCTTAAACAGGAAGGTTTCAGAAATATGCTGAGAGATAAATTTATCAAACATACTGATGCTTGTGTTGACGATTTTCTCAAAGGAGATATAAAATCTCTTTTTGGGAATCTAAAAAAGCTTTCTCATGTGGTTTTGGATAATTTCAAACCCATGATTCCCAAGCAATTTCATAAGTTATGGAAAAAAGGAATTGAAAGTAATGCTTACTACCTCAAGCTTTGCGGATCCGGTGGAGGAGGTTATATTTTAGGATTTACTCAAGACCTGGAAAAAGCCAAAGCTGCCTTAAAAGATTATAAACTCGAGGTGGTTTATAATTTTTAAAACCTTTAATCCGGCATGTTATCGAGAAAAAACAAACTCTTTCTGCTCAAATTAGCGAGTTTGTTTTCTGTTGTTCGAGGACATAATATAGCTATTATTGTCTTAGCGCAATACCTGGCTTCCTTTTATATTTTTGCTCCTGAAAAAACCCTTTATCAAGTTCTTTTTGATCCGTATTTATTTCTGATCGTTCTGGCTTCTGCTCTTTCTATAGCCTCCGGATATATCATCAATAATTTTTATGATGCTGAAAAAGATTTAATCAATCGGCCTCATAAAACAATTTTAGACAGTTATGTCAGTCAAAAAACCAAACTCAGCACCTATTTTGTTCTGAATTTTATAGTGGTCATTTTAGCCAGTGCGGTTTCTTTTAGAGCAGTAGCTTTTTTTTCGGTTTATATTTTTCTTCTATGGTTTTATTCTCATAAACTTAAAAAAATTCCATTGATTGGAAATATGACCGCTGCTTCTTTAGCTGTTATTCCTTTTTTTGGAATTTTTATTTATTACAAAAATTTTGACTGGATCATTTTTGTACATGCTACTTTTTTATTTCTGATTTTATTGATTCGGGAGCTAACTAAAGACATGGAAAATCTCAAAGGTGATTTTGCTCAAAATTACCGAACCATTCCGGTGGTGTATGGAAATAAAACTTCTAAAGTGCTGATCAGCATTGCTTTTTTGCTGACTTCAATTCCGGTTTATTTTCTGCTTTCAGACAGGATGGAAGTGGGTTATATGTTTTATTATTTTATGTTGAGTTTTGGGTTGCTGGCTCTTTTCTTAATCTTGCTTTGGCAGTCAAAATCACAATTGCATTACAAGCTTTTACATCTTTTGCTGAGGTTAATTTTAGTTTTAGGAGTGTTGAGTATTTTGTTGATTGATGTGGAAGGATTAATGAGAAGATTCTTCTAAAGAAAAAGCCCATCCGAAACAGAATGGGCTCTAAAATCAAACAAATATTTTTAGACTATTTAAAAGCTGGAATTCCCGTAATATCAAGTCCTGTAATCAACAGATGAATATCGTGTGTTCCTTCATAAGTAATCACACTTTCCAGATTCATCATATGTCTCATAATACTGTATTCTCCGGTGATTCCCATCCCACCAAGAATTTGTCTGGCTTCGCTGGCAATTTCTTTGGCCATAGCCACATTATTTCTTTTTGCCATAGAAATTTGAGCTGAAGTTGCTTTATCTTCATTTCGAAGCTGACCCAAACGGAAAGTTAATAACTGAGCTTTGGTAATTTCAGTAATCATCTCAGCCAGTTTTTTCTGTTGTAACTGATAAGCTGCAATGGGTTTATCAAATTGGATTCGCTCTTTTGCATATCTCAATGCAGTATCATAACAATCCATAGCCACTCCTATGGCGCCCCAGGCAATTCCATATCTTGCAGAATCGAGACACATCAGAGGAGCACCCAAGCCATCTTTTTTGGGAAGTAAGTTTTCTTTAGGAACTTTTACATTATCAAAAATGAGTTCTCCTGTTCCGGAAGCACGTAAAGACCATTTATTATGAGTTTCAGGCGTGCTAAATCCTTCCATTCCTCTTTCAACAATCAATCCGTTAATTCTTCCTTCTTCATTTTTAGCCCAAACAACTGCAATCTGAGCAAAAGGAGCATTGGAAATCCACATTTTTGCTCCGTTGAGTAAATAATGATCTCCTTTATCTTCATATCGGGTAGTCATTCCTCCGGGGTTTGAGCCGTGATCAGGTTCGGTTAAACCAAAAGCACCTATCCATTCACCGGAAGCTAATTTTGGTAAATATTTTTTACGCTGTTCTTCATTCCCAAATTGATAAATAGGATACATTACCAAAGAAGACTGAACGGAAGCAGTAGAGCGAACACCACTGTCACCACGCTCAATTTCCTGCATAATCAGACCATAAGAAATTTGATCCAATCCGGCTCCTCCGTATTCTGTAGGAATATAAGGACCAAAAGCACCAATCTCAGCCAATCCGCTGATGAGTTGTTTTGGAAATTCAGATTTCTGAGCATATTCTTCAATAATAGGAGAGACAGCTCGTTTAACCCATTCACGGGTCGCATCGCGCACCATTTTATGTTCGTCGCTTAATAAAGCATCTAAGTTGTAGTAATCAGGAGATTGAAAATTATCGGTATTCATAAATTATTTACTAAAAAAATATGTGCGACAAATTTAAGAAATCAATTGATATAAAAACCCTGACTTTCATCAGTTTTGTGAAAGTTGTTTAAAATCAGAAGTTTGTTGAAGAAATATCAGCAATAATTCATAAGAAATGAATGGTTAGAAGAGCACAACTTTCTTGCTACAGAAAAAAATAAAAAAATATTTCACACAAAAAGCAAAAAAAGTTTTGGTGATTCAAAAAATGAATTATATTTGCATCCGAAATCAGAAGTAAACCTTCCTCCTTAGCTCAGTTGGTTAGAGCACCTGACTGTTAATCAGGGGGTCGCTGGTTCAAGCCCAGCAGGAGGAGCTTCAAAATCAGAGGGTCAACGTGAGATAAGCGCTGACCCTTTTTTCATTTACAAACAATTTGCATACAGAAACAATAAAATAAATTTATTGATTTTTGTTTTCTTGTCAAATATTTATTTACCCGTGAAAATTTGAGGAAAATTCTATTTTGTTTTGTTTTTTGTGTGATGACTCTTTCTACAAAAGCACAAGAAATCAGTGTAGAGAAATCTATTTTTGGCGTCCAAACCGGATTTTTAGGAGTTTGGGGGAGTCATGAAGCCAAGCTTTCCAATTCCATTGTTTTAAGAACAGAACTTGGCTTTGACAGTGGAATATGGGGAGGAGATTTTTATGATAAAACCGGATTTTTATTAACTCCAGTAATAACAGCAGAACCACGCTGGTATTATAATCTGAAAAAAAGAGAAAATAAATTTAAAAGAATTGATGGAAATAGTGGGAATTTCATCGCTTTAAAAACCAGTTATCACCCAGATTGGTTTGTGATTTCAAATTATAATAATATCAATATAATCAGTGATATTTCTATTATTCCAACTTGGGGAATCAAAAGAAATATTGGCAATCACTTTAATTATGAAGCAGGTTTTGGCGTGGGATATCATTATATTTTTGCTGGAAATGTAGGATATATAGGAAATAGCAATAAAGGAGAAGTGGATATAAATCTCCATTTACGCATTGGATATCGTTTTTAAATAAAAAAACTTATAGAAAACTTTATTTTCCAAATCTTCTATAAGTTTAAAATAAGTTTTTAAGTTACTCTACTTAAAAAAATATCTGTAAATATCATTTCCATTGGCATATAATACCAAAGCCAGCAATATTAAAATCCCAATCATCTGAGCATATTCTAAAACTTTCTCATTGGGTTTTCTTCCGGTGATAATTTCATACATCAAGAACATTACATGTCCTCCGTCTAAAGCAGGAATGGGAAGAATATTCATAAAAGCCAGAATAATGGAAATAAAAGCAGTGGTATGCCAGAAACTCTGCCAATCCCAAACCGGAGCAAACAAACTTCCTATGGTTCCAAAACCTCCTAATTGAGAAGCACCCTTTTTAGTAAATACATATTTAAATTGAGCTATATAATCTCTTAAAGTCCAGTAGGTGTAAGAAAAACCTTCTTTAATGCTTTCTCCAAAAGTATAGGAAATATGCTTTCTGGAAATATCTACCAGCGGGAAAATTCCGAAATTATTTTCCTCATCCGGAGTGATTTGAGTTTGTTTTTCAACTCCATTTGAAATAAAAGAAAGGGTCATTGGCTGACCTTCATATTCAGCTTTTAATTGATTGAGTTCTGCAAAGTGATGAATTTCTTCCTGATTAAGTTTTGTGATTTTGTCTCCTTTTTGCAATCCTGCTTTATCGGCAGGCGAATCTGCAAGAACACTGTCAATAACAGCAGGAATCATCGGGCTGAAAGGAAGAAGTTCTCCGGCAGCAAATAGGGTTTTTCCATAATCTTTTGGAATGGCAATTTTCTCAGTTTCTCCTGTTTGATGCTGAGCCGTAATTTCTTCTGCATTTCTTAATATAACATGAGCATTGGCTTCAAACATATCTTCAAGAGGTTTTCCATCTACTTCCAAAATCAGATCTCCGTCCTGAAAACCCAATTCTTTCATCTTTTGAGAAACTACAAATCCATTAGGAAGAGTTTCAGGAGTGGTGATGTTTTTTCCCCAGTAAAACTGAATCATCATAAAGATGAAAAATCCTAATACCAGATTGACAGTAACTCCTCCAAGCATAATAATCAGTCTTTGCCAGGCAGGCTTGCTTCTAAATTCCCATGGCTGAGGTGGTTTGGCCATTTGCTCTTTGTCCATGCTCTCATCAATCATCCCTGATATCTTTACATATCCCCCTAAAGGAAGCCAGCCAATTCCATAAACAGTTTCGCCAATTTTCTTTTTGAATAAAGCGAATTTGACATCAAAAAATAAAAAGAATTTTTCGACACGGGTTTTAAATATTCTTGCAGCTACATAATGTCCTGCCTCATGCAATACAATCAGAATAGACAAACTCAACATCAGCTGAGCAGCTTTAATCCAAAATGGGCTCATATATAAAGTATTTCATTTCAAAAATTGGACAAAAATAGAGGTTTCCTTTCTCTAAAAAAAATGCTTTAGGAAATGCTTTCTGTGGTTTTGCAATAGAAATTTTCTTTTGAAGATCTTTTAATAGTTTAACTTGTGAAAAAATCAGGATTAAACTTAAATAAAAGACTGCGGCTCAAAAATTGTTTATTTTTGTCATTCAATCTTTTTGTTTTATGATTTTACTTAAGATTTGGAAGCGTTACCGGATATTGATTGTTACACTTTTTGTCGCTTCTGCTTTGGCGATGGGTTCTATTTATAAATTATATCAGCCACCTCCTTATTTGCCGGTTTATGCGCCTAATATGTTAGATGAATCTTTGGTTGATCCTTCCATTCAATATGTAAGAAAATATCATAAAATACCTGATTTCACTCTAATTAATCAAAATGGAGATACCATCACCCAGGCGAATTATGAGGATAAAATTTATGTAGCCGACTTTTTCTACACTACTTGTCCTTCATTTTGTAAAGAACTTACGGCCAATCTGAAGGTTATTCAAGAAGCTACAAAAGATGATGATGAGATCAGGCTGATTTCACATACAGTTACTCCGGAAATAGATTCTGTTGAAAAACTTAAGGAGTATGCTGTGAAGCATGGAGTAAATGATGAAAAATGGAATCTGGTAACGGGTGAGAAAAAAGAAATTTACGAATTAGCCAGAAAAGCATATTGTGTGGTTCAGGATGATGGGGATGGAGGAGAATACGATATGATTCATACAGAAAATTTTGTTCTTATTGATAAAAAAAAGAGAATCAGAGGCTTTTATGATGGCACAAATTCAGAAGAAGTAAAGCAGTTGTTGAAGGATATTCAGATTCTAAAGAAAATAGAAGCTCAACAAAAGAAGTAAATTCTTTTCCAAAGCAATTATAAACTTACTGACATAAACAGTGAAATTATTTATATTTGCAAAAAATTATTTCCTTAACTTAAAAACAAGTATAGCATGCAACTGTACAACAAATTAAGTGCTGAGGAGCGAGCTCGTTTATTGGAAAAAGCCAAACAAAAACGATTGACGCTCTCTTTTTACAAATATGCCAAAATCGGTAATCCCGAACTTTTTAGAAATCATCTTTTTATTGCCTGGAATGAAATGGAAGTGCTGGGCAGGATTTATGTAGCTCACGAAGGTATTAATGCGCAACTCTCTGTTCCTGAAGAAAGATTCGAAGAGTTTAAAGAATTTCTTGACGGAATTTATTTTTTGAATGGGGTTCATCTCAATATTGCCATTGAACATGATATTAAATCGTTTTTAAAATTAACTGTTAAAGTTCGTCCGAAGATTGTAGCTGATGGTTTGAACGATGACACTTTTGATGTGACTGATAAAGGCGTTCATGTAGATGCACAAAAATTTAATGAGCTGCTTAATGATCCGCAAACTATCTGTATTGATATGCGAAATCATTATGAAAGTGAAGTCGGTCATTTTAAAGGTGCCATCACTCCGGATGTGGATACCTTCAGAGAATCTCTGCCTATTATTGAAGAAGATTTAGCCGAACATAAAGAAGATAAAAACCTTTTAATGTATTGTACCGGAGGAATCCGTTGTGAAAAAGCAAGTGCTTATTTTAAACACAAAGGATTTAAAAATGTTTATCAGTTAGAAGGTGGTATTATCGAATATGCCCGTCAGGCAGAAGAAAAAGGTTTGGAAAATAAATTTATTGGAAAAAACTTTGTTTTCGATAATCGGCTGGGAGAGCGTATTTCAGATGAAATCATAGCTCAGTGTCACCAATGCGGAAATCCTTGTGATACACATACCAACTGTGCCAACGATGCCTGTCATTTACTTTTTATTCAGTGTGAAGAGTGTGCAGAGAAAAATCAGGGCTGTTGTTCAGAACATTGTCAGGAAATCTATAATCTGCCTTATGAAGAACAAAAGCGTTTGAGAAAAGGGAAACGCTACTCCAATAAAAAATTCAAAAAAGGAAGATCATCTAAATTGCCTTTTATGAGTTGTTCTTTAGATTAAGCATTTTGGAATAATAAAAATAGATCTGCTCTTTCACTGATCGGGCAGATTTTTTTTATTGGTATTTTGAAGTAAATTGTCTTGTTCTTTAGAGATTGATCACACTCATTATACCTCTAAAAAACCTTAAATTAAAAAAGAATATAAATCAAGGTCGGATAATTTAATATCTTTACAGCTTCAAATAAATGTTAAACACTTGATAAACCTGTGAGATTCAGTCTATAGGTTTATTTTAAATATATATGAAGTATGGGATGTGCAGGCTGCGGAAGCGCAGGTAGTGAAAGTGGAAATTCTTGTGGAACGGGTGGATCTTGTGGAACCAATGGAGGTTGTGTCAGCTTTAAGGGCAGGTTTTCCGTTTTTGACTGGCTTTCCAATATGGAATTGCCTCAGGGTCAGGAGAAATTTGATGCGGTAGAGGTTCGGTTTAAAAATGGTCGCAAGGAATTTTTTAGAGATACTCAAAATTTAAACTTAAGAATAGGAGATATTGTAGCCACAGAGGCTTCTCCCGGACACGATGTGGGAGTGGTTTCTCTTACCGGAGAGCTGGTGAAGGTGCAGATGAGAAAGAAAAATGTAGAACCTTATGCGGAGATTTTTAAGGTTTACAGAAGAGCTACTCAAAGAGATATTGATGTTTGGCAAGAAGCCAGAAAAAAAGAACACGATATCATGTTGCAGGCACGAAAAATTGCCAAAAACATGGGATTGAAGATGAAAATCAGTGATGTGGAATTTCAGGGAGATGCTTCAAAAGCAACTTTTTATTATACAGCTGATAATCGTATTGATTTTCGTGAATTGATCAAGGAATTTGCCAGGGAATTTAAAACCCGTATTGAAATGAGGCAAATTGGATTGCGGCAGGAAGCTGCCAGATTGGGAGGTATAGGTATTTGTGGAAGAGAATTGTGTTGTTCTTCATGGATGAGTGACTTTCGTTCTGTTTCTACCAAAGCTGCCCGTTATCAGCAACTGTCTTTAAATCCGCAAAAATTAGCCGGTCAGTGTGGAAAATTGAAATGTTGTTTAAATTTTGAACTGGATTCATATTTGGATGCGCTTAAAGATTTTCCGAAGAAAGAAACAAAATTGAAGACGAAAAAAGGTATAGCCAGCTGTCAGAAGATCGATATTTTTAAAAAACGCATGTGGTTTGCTTATGAAAATGATTCTATAAACTGGCATCCTCTTTCTACTGAACACGTAAAAGAAATAGCGGCTGCTGCCAAGGCCGGCAAGCCGGTAGAGAATTTAGAACAATATTCTCTTCTTTTAGATTCGGAAAACAGCAATAGAAGAGCATTTGGAGACGTTGTAGGACAAGATAGTTTAACGCGTTTCGATAAACCTCAAAGAAGCAGCAGAAGAAAAAAAAGAAGAAGAAAGAGAAGAAATCCTCGAAGAAATGATTAGAGCCTTTAGTCTTTGTTTTTTATTGATAATAATTTTCAGCAGTTGTGATCCCGACAGGGTTTATGACAACTATCAAAGCCTGCCCGGATACTGGGAAAAAGACTCCATTATCAGCTTTGAAATTAAAGGATTGGACAGTATTCAAAACTATGATCTGTTTATTAACTTACGCAATACGAATCAGTATGAATACAGCAATATCTATTTGATAACTACTATGAATTTCCCCTATGGAAAAGTAATAGAAGACACTTTGGAATATCAGATGGCTTTTCCCAGCGGGGAATGGATGGGAGTGGGAATAGGGGAAGCCAAGTCTTCCAAATTATGGTATAAAAAAAATATCAGATTTGAAGAACCGGGTCCTTATCATTTTGAAATACGGCATGCAATGCGAAAAAACAATCAGCGTGAAGGCATAGAAAAATTGAAAGGAATAACAGAAGTTGGATTAAGAATTGAGAAAACAAAATAATCATATTTGAATTAAGGTGAGTAAATCAAAAAATAATAAAAAGGAAAAAAATCAAAAAAAGAGGACTTCAAAGAGAAAGTGGATTTTTCTCTTTTGGCTGGTTTACTTTTTTGGTGTTCTGGCAGTGGTCTTTGTGTTCTTTTTAGCCGATAGAGGCGTTTTTGGAGGAATGCCCAGTTTTGAACAACTGGAAAATCCCGAAACCAATCTGGCAACTGAGGTTATTTCAGCAGATGGAGAAACTATAGGTAAGTATTATCAGGAAAACCGAACTCCTGTTGAATATGAAGAGCTTTCCGATTTGTCTGTCAAAGCATTGATTGCTACAGAAGATATCAGATATTACAAGCATTCCGGAATTGACGCCAAAGGAACTCTAAGAGCTTTGGTTTATCTTGGGAAAAAAGGAGGAGCAAGTACTATTTCCCAGCAATTGGCAAAACAACTATTTCACGGTGAAGGTTCTAAAAATCGTGTTGAACGGGTTTTGCAAAAAATAAAAGAGTGGATTATTGCGGTCAGACTTGAAAAAAATTATACTAAAAATGAAATCATAGCCATGTATTACAATATCTATGATTTTAGTAATAATGCCGATGGAATTCGCTCTGCTTCAAGAATTTATTTTGGAAAAGAACCTCATGAATTAGAAATTGAAGAAGCCGCTGTTTTAGCAGGAATGTTTAAAAATTCAGCTTTATACAATCCATTGAGAAATCCTCAGGGAGTAATCAACAGAAGAAATGTTGTTTTACATCAAATGGAAAAAGCAGGATTTATTGACCGGCAGGAAAAGGACTCTCTTCAAAATATGGAGCTGGTTTTAAATTATTCGCCTGAAAGTCATCAATCGGGGATTGCCACTTATTTTAGAGGGTATCTCAGCAAGTTTTTAAAAGATTGGGCAGCTGAGAATCCAAAACCTGATGGAGGAACCTATAATATTTACAGAGACGGACTGAAAGTTTATACCACTCTTGATTCCCGTATGCAAAAACATGCAGAAAAAGCAGTGGCCGAACACATGAAAAGTCTTCAGCATGCTTTTGACAGGCAAAACCGAAACAATAAAAATGCTCCTTTCAGAGGGGTAACCCGGGAAGAAATAAATCAGATTATCGACAGAGATATTAAAAATTCTCACCGATATAAAACCATGAAACTTCAGGGAAAATCGGAAAAAGAAATAGCAGCAGCTTTCGATAAAAAGCAAAAAATGAGGGTTTTTGCATGGAATGATCAAAGAGCTGTTGATACAGTAATGACGCCGCGGGATTCTGTGTTTTATTATAAATCTTTTCTGAATGCGGGAATGATGTCTATGATACCACAAACCGGAGAAGTAAAAGCCTGGGTAGGCGGAATTGATTTTAAACATTTTAAATATGATCACGTACAACAAGGAAGACGACAGGTGGGTTCGACTTTTAAACCTTATGTATATGCTACAGCTATTGATCAATTACACTATTCTCCCTGTAAAAAATTTCCAAATAGTCCGTTTACCATTCCTGCAGGAAGATATGATCTGATGGAAGACTGGACGCCAAAAAATGCAGGAGACAGTTATGGAGGAATGGTGACTATCAAAGAAGCGCTGGCTAAATCTTTAAATACTGTTTCAGCTCGTTTAATTGATAAAACCGGACCTCAGCCTGTCATCGATTTGCTGGATAAACTTCAGATAGACACACGTGGTATTCCTGCTGCCCCCGCTATTGCTCTGGGTTCAGTAGATATGAGCGTGTATGAAATGGTTTCAGCATACAGCACATTCGCCAATAAAGGAGTGTATATAAAACCTGTGGTAGTCACAACTATTACTGATAAAAACGGAACTGTTTTATATCAAAATCAGCCTGAAACCAAAGATGTTTTAAGCGAAGAAAGTTCGTATGTGATTATGAAGCTTTTAGAAGGAGTAACAGAATACGGATCAGGAGCAAGATTGAGAGGAAACTGGGCGGCAGGCAACTCTTTTTATAAAGAAATTGTTACCGGATATCCTTATGATTTTAAAAATCCTATAGCCGGAAAAACCGGAACTACCCAAAATCAAAGTGATGGCTGGTTTATGGGAGTGGTTCCCAATCTTACCACCGGAGTGTGGGTGGGAGGCTCCAATCGCTCTATCCATTTCAATTCTTTACAATACGGTCAGGGGGCAAGTATGGCTCTGCCTATTTGGGGATATTATATGAAGCTTCTATATGCCGATAAAGAACTGGAGGTTTCTGATGAAGCTTTTGAAGAACCGGAAGAACTGCATATCAATGTGGATTGCAGTCAGCAGGATGAGGATTCTGAAGATGATGAATTCTTTGATGATCTGGATGGACTGCGTTTAAATTAGATAAACAATTGCTATCGAGCTTTATATTTTTTATTTTTAAGCAAAATTATTGAAACTATGATAATTAAGACAGTTGAGAATGCCCGGGAAGCATTGGAAGGAGTTCAGGACAACATGACTTTAATGTTGGGCGGATTTGGTCTTTGCGGAATTCCCGAAAACAGTATTAGTGAATTGGTAAGAAGAAATGTTCAAAACCTTACTTGTATTTCAAATAATGCAGGAGTAGATGATTTTGGACTGGGACTTTTATTAAAGAAAAAGCAAATTAAAAAAATGATCGCTTCTTATGTAGGTGAGAATGCTGAATTTGAACGTCAGATGTTAAGTGGTGAGATGGAAGTTGAACTTACTCCACAAGGAACTTTAGCTGCAAAATGTCAGGCTGCTCAACAAGGATTTCCTGCTATTTATACACCTGCAGGTTACGGAACTGAAGTGGCTTTAAATAAAGAAACAAGAATGTTTGACGGGAAGATGTATGTTTTGGAACATGCTTATAAAGCTGATTTTGCATTTATTAAAGCCTGGAAAGGTGATGAAGCCGGAAATTTAATTTTTAACGGAACCGCCCGAAATTTTAATCCCGTTATGTGCGGAGCTGCTAAAATTACAGTAGTTGAGGTAGAAGAATTGGTTAAACCGGGAGAATTAGATCCTAATCAGATTCATATTCCGGGAATTTTTGTTCAAAGAATCTTCCAGGGGAAGGATTATGAAAAGAGAATTGAACAACTTACGGTGAGAGAAGCCTAAGATAGCTTGAATTTTTAACGATTAAAGAAAAAGAATTATGTTAGATAAAAATGGAATCGCTAAACGTATAGCCAAAGAAGTAAAAGACGGATATTATGTCAATTTAGGAATCGGTATTCCCACTTTGGTGGCTAATTATGTAAGAGATGATATTCAAGTAGAGTTTCAAAGTGAAAATGGGATCTTAGGAATGGGACCTTTCCCCTTAAAAGGTGAAGAAGATCCTGATCTTATCAATGCCGGAAAACAAACTATCACTGCCTTACCCGGAGCCAGCTTTTTTGATTCAGCTATGAGTTTTGGAATGATTCGCGGACAACACGTAGATTTAACCATCTTAGGTGCTATGGAAGTTGCTCAAAATGGAGATATAGCCAGCTGGAAAATTCCCGGAAAAATGGTAAAAGGAATGGGAGGCGCAATGGATTTAGTAGGTTCAGCCAAAAATATTATTGTAGCCATGACCCATATGAATAAATATGGTGAATCAAAGCTATTAAAAACCTGTACACTGCCATTAACCGGAGTTCAATGTGTAAAAACCATTGTAACCGATATGGCTGTCCTCGAAATTACCGATGAAGGCTTCAAACTGCTCGAACGTGCCCCCGGAGTTTCTGTGGAAGAAATCAAAAAAGCCACTGAAGGAGATCTGATTGTAGAAGGTGATATTCCTGAAATGCAGATTTGATGAGTGATGGGTGATGGGTGATGGGTGATGGGTGATGGGTGATGAGTGATGAATGGTGAATTGTGAATGGTGAATTGTGAATGGTGAATTGTGAATGGTGAATTGTGAATGGTGAATTGTGAATGATCTGTAGTCCGTCGAGTACGTCAAGTTTGTCATCCTGAATTTATTTCAGGATCTCGCGCGCTGCTTGACCGGTGCTGCTCGTCACGTTCTGCTTGACCGTCTTCTTCTATTTCGGTATTTTCGGTTGCAACACTACCTGTCATCCTGAATTTATTTCAGGATCTCGCGCACTGCTTGACCGGTTCTGCTCGTCACGTTCTGCTTGACCGGTGCTGGTGGTGGCCTCCTGCGTTTCCGTTTCGTTCCATTCCGCAGCCCCGGTTACACCATGACCTGTCATCCTGAATTTATTTCAGAATCTCGCGCACTGCTTGACCGGTGCTGCTCGTCACGTTCTGCTTGACCGGTTCTGGTGGTGGCCTCCTGCGTTTCCGTTTCCTTCCATTCCGCAGTCCAGGTTACACCACTACCTGTCATTCTGGATTTATTTCAGGATCTCGCGCGCTGCTTGACCGGTGCTGCTCGTCACGTTCTGCTTGACCGGCGCAGGTGGTGGCGTCCTGCTCTTCCGTTTCGTTCCATGGTAGCCCTGATTACACCACGACTTGTCATCCTGAATTTATTTCAGGATCTCGAGGATTGCTTGTCCGGTTCTGCTCGTCACGTTCTGCTTGACCGGTGCTGGTGGTGGCCTCCTGCTCTTCCGTTTCGTTCCATTCCGCAGCCCCGGTTACACCATGACCTGTCATCCTGAATTTATTTCAGGATCTCGAGGACTGCTTGACCGGTTCTGCTCGTCACATTCTGCTTGACCGTTGTTGCCGGTTAAGTTTTGCTCTTCCGTCTTCTTCCAGTTGAAATTTCCCGGGATGATTCTGAAATGAATTCAGGACAAGGAATCAGGAGGCATAAATTTTTACTAATTTTATTCCAGGTTTCTGCATTCTCTTGAAAAATGAAAAGAAGTTATCATAATTATGTAGTATATATTCTAACGAATAAACCAAGGGGTATTCTGTATATTGGAGTGACAGGTGGAATTGATGACAGAATGGAAAGGCATAGAAAAGGAGAAGGAAGTAAATTTGCAGCGAAATATAATTTAAAAATTTTGGTGTATTTTGAAGAATATCAATATATAAATGATGCTATTGCCAGAGAAAAACAATTAAAGAATTGGCATCGATCCTGGAAGATTAATTTGATTGAGAAAGTAAATCCTGAATGGAAGGATTTATATAAACCTTTGGGGAGGCGGTTTTAAGATAGTTGGTCCTTCCGGAGTTTCGATTTCTCTTGGTCCAATGTGTCCTTTCCTTGGGGGGATGGCCTAACGTGACTCGAGATCCTGAACAAATTTCGCTTAGGAGGTTAAGACATCAAACAGAGATAAGACTTTGCGAAATTTTTCAGGATGACAGGGAGTGAGAGAATGAGTGATGGGTGATGGGTGATGGGTGCTCAATAGTGAATGATGAATGATCAATGAACAATGATGAATGATTTGTAGTCAAACGAGTACGTCAAGTTTGTCATCCTGAATTTATTTCAGGATCTCGAGGACTGCTTGACCGGTGCTGCTTGTAATGATTGGGTTGACTGTTGCTGCCGGTTAGGCCCTGCTCTTCCGTTTCCTTCCATTCCGTAGCGCAGGTTACGCCCCTACCTGTCATCCTGAATTTATTTCAGGATTTAATCCATAATATTTGAATTTATTTATTCGTGATGGAATGGAAACTTGTGATAAAGATTTGAAATAACTATCTACAGAAATTCCCCGAACTCTTAATTCCCACTGCTGATACCAGTTTCTGAATGTTGTTTCCTGACAAGTGATTTGGTTTTTCTTTTTCATAATCCTAAATACATAAGTGAGATCGGGAAGCAGACTGATGTGCTGATTGATGTTTTTAAAGAAATAATAATCTGTTGCCGATGCGAAAATATGTCCCGGAAAAAGTACCGCTTCCGTATCAAAAGTCTGCTCAGCTTTTTGAATGGTTTGTTTCATCTCTCCCAATAAAGCTTCTACCGCTGTTTTTATGTGCCAGTCTATTTCTATAGCTGAAAATTCCATTCTAAAAGTCATCAATAGCTTTAATCCGCTAAGATGTGATTTTAAAGTTTGCAGATAAATTTTGTATAAATCCGGTTTCAGATGCCTGTAGTAGGGGAGGTAAACACTCTCATGCCATCTTGCGGTTGCCAGAAGCTGATCAATTTTCTTTTTTAAATCTAAATAATCTTTAACAATGGCTACTTCAAGAATATAAACTTTAATAATGTGATCTATTTTTTTAAAAGTATTCAAGCAAGGTTCGTAGGTAATTCCTTTTTCTTGCAATTCTTTTCGAATCTCATCAAACTGATCGCTGAAGTTCAGTTTTTTTACATCCTCAAAAAAAGCTTTAATTATTTCTTTTTGAGTATTGAACCGTTTTTTCGGCAGATTAAGAAGCTTTCTTATTTCCTGTGCAGATAGATTTTCGACAAAGAAAAGATGATGTAAAAAATTCAAAATCGGATCGATTTCCCGTTCAAGAGATTCTAATGCTTCGCAGGATCCTGAAGCATCAGTAAGTAAAACATCGGATATTCTTTCCTCTGTTTTTTCCCATAGTTGTTTGTGAATTGTTGATTCCATGATAAAAGTTTTAGATGCTCATAATGAGCAGGTAAGGAATAAAATTAAATCAAACTTTTAGAATATTAAAATGGTTTAGTCCAAGTCACACTGTTTTTTGGTGAAAAAAGTGACCTTTTTTACCCTTTTACGTTCATTAGTGAAGTGTTTACCTGCTTGATATTGTGGATGTTAGCTTTATGATTAAATTTGTTTACATCAGCTGATAAATATTTTTAATTTTTAAATTTTCAAAAAATGGTAACTTTTAAAACAGTTAAAAGGCTCAACCCTCAAGATTTTGAGGAAGCCCCCAAGTTTTACCCTGCTATAGTATATACAGGGGAAGTCACTTTTAAAGATCTGGCAGAAGAAATCTCTGATGCCTCAACCCTCAATGCCATAGATTGTCGAGCGGCTTTATTAGCGCTTGAGAGATTTATGGAAAGACATCTTCAAAACGGAAGGATTATCCGCTTTGGAGATATGGGTTCGTTCCGATTGTCTATTTCCGGGAGTGGAGCAGAAACTCCAGAAGAATGTACCAAGTACAATATCACCAAAGCCAGAATTTTGTTCCGGCCCAGTTTACACTTAAGGAACTCTTTGCAGACGGTGAATTACAGAAAAGACAAGACAGAAGGCTAAGATTACCGGCCTTCTTTATTTAAATACCTTCGGAGAATATTGTGTGTTTTCCGAAGGTATTTTTTTATCCTGATAAAGATCAAATTTCCTTTGATGTTTTGGCTGTTTTGTCAAAGGATTTTAAAAAACTGTAAGGAGAAATTTTTAAAACACAAAGAATATTCCTGCTAAAAACAGTTTCTTCTTAAAAAACTACCGCATCTGCAGAATCCCTCTCTCTCTGATCAAACCACTAAAAATAAGGCTTAGCTAAACAGAAGTATAGAAATAGAAAGTTTTAGGGAGTGAAAAGGAATTAACTTCTATTAATTTTCAACCCTTTAAAAGATTTAATTTGTATTATCTTCTATTATTTCCATACGAACCTGAATAGCTACTTTTTTATGGTCTTCCAGAAAATAAGCAGCTTCTTCAATCTTATTTGTAGTCAAGGCTCTTAGTTTATTTATAAGATCCTCAGCTTTATAATATTGGTTTAGATCTATTTCCTGAATTTTTTCCAGGTCACTTTTAGACTTATTTGTACCCTTACCTTCTTGTTTTAATCGTTTTGGTTTCAAAGAAATCAGATCGGGTAAAGCTTCTTTAAAAACTTCTACTTCTAATTGCAAAACTTTTGAATATAAAGAATTGGCTGTTTCCTGAGGTTCAATATCTAATTTTTTCTGATGAATAATATCACCTCCATCCAATTCTTCTGTCATAAAATGCAATGTTGCACCATAAGGAGTTTGGTCGATAATGGCCCAGCTGGGCGTATGCCAGCCTTTATTAAAAGGAAGATAAGCCGGATGTAAATTTAAAAATCCAACTTTTGGAATTTCCAAAACTTTAGAAGGAATAATATAAGGAAAATGAATACCGAAAATATAATCAAGTTCCAAATTCTTCAAAACCTCTATTGCCTCCGGATGTTTAAATTTATTTCCTTCAAAAATTAATTTTTCCGGTAGATTTGAAATTTGTTTTAACTCTTCAGCATGACTTTCATTTTCTCCTTTAGAGACAAATAAAGCGGAAGGTTTAAATCCCTGAGATTTTAGAAGCTTCAAAATTTCTACCGATATTTGTCTGTCTCCAGCAAAAGCGTATTTCATTTAATAATTGTTTTTAATTTTTTCAGTAAATGCTTTAGGGTAAGAAAATGAATCAGATAATTTTTCGAAAACAAAGCTATCTTCTAATTCAAATTTTTCTTTTTCATGAACCTCAAATTGATTTTGCCAGTCTTCTAAATGAAAAAGAAATTCAATTATATCCTGTACTTCAGAATCTTTACAAATAAATAAATAATCTTCCAGTAATTGATATAAAACAAGATTAGCTTTTTTTATTCTTAAAGCCTGAAAATATTTTTTTTCTTTTAAATAACTTTCATAAGCTGACTCTGATCGGGTAATTGCTCTTTTTAATTGTTTTCTTAATCGGATTAAGTCATTCTCTTTCATTTCCTTCAAAATATAATGTAGTTGCTTGTCCTTCTTGAGAAATACCCTCTCTAACAAAGACTTTTTTCACGGTCAAAAATAAGATTTTCATATCCAACATAAAAGAAAGATTGTCAATATACTGTATATCATATTCAAATTTTTGTTGCCAGGAAATAGCATTTCTTCCATTGACTTGTGCTAAACCTGTTATTCCGGGCCGTACTTCATGTCTTCTTTTCTGAAAATCATTATACAAAGGCAAATACTGAATCAACAACGGTCTGGGGCCAATCAGGCTCATGTCTCCTTTTAAAACGTTTATCAGTTGAGGGATTTCATCTAAGGATGTTTTTCTGACAAAACTTCCTATGGATGTTAAGCGCTGGGCATCAGGTAAGAGTTTTCCCTCCAAATCTTTTTTGTCATTCATCGATTTGAATTTGATGATTTTAAAGATTTTTTCGTTTTTACCCGGACGGGCCTGCAAAAAGAAGGGTTTTCCGTTATTGGCAAAGGTCAGGGCGATCAGTACGATGATAAATACCGGGCTTAGTAATAGTAAGCCAAATAAGGCTGCGAGGAAATCTATGAGACGCTTGAAGAAGTTTTTATACATGACTGTGTTTTGTGTCGGGGGTAAAGATAATTTTTATTTTTATAAGAACACAGAGGACACGGAGAAGGCACGGAGCACACTGTGTACTCTGTGACTCCCCTGTGCCCCCTGTGTTCCCAGCTATAAATACCCGTTTATAATTCTCGTTATTCCATTCACCATCTTAGGAACGTGGAAGTTGAGGAGTAAACCTAATCTTAAATCAGTCAGTTTAAGATAAGATAATAGTTGTGCTTTGTGAACGGGGAGGATATTTTCAATGGCTTTTATTTCGAGTATGATTTTGTTATTGACGATGATGTCGGCGTAGTAACCCTTTTTGATTTCTAAGTTTTTATATTGTATATCAATTGGGGTTTGGCGTTTGATGTATAATCCATTTTGTTTCATTTCCCAGATAAGGGTTTTTTCATAGACGCTTTCCAATAAACCCGGGCCTAATATTTTGTGTACTTCAATAGCGGAATGGACTATTTGGCCGCTTATTTTGTTATACTCCGATGCAGACATGGAAGTTTAGTTTTTGGGGTTTACTAAGGTAGGAATTCTGTTTGTTTTGTGCAAGTATTAGAACACAGAGGGCACGGAGTTGGAACACAGAGGCACGGAGAAGGCACGGAGGGCACTGTGAATCTCTGTGACTCCCCTGTGTTCCCTGTGTTCCTCTCTTCACAGTCTCAAACACCCAATAAAGATTGATACTCCTTTAATAGCTCTTGCCAAACAAATTCTCTTTCGAACTTATCTTGCATAAGTTTTCGACTGTTTAATCCCATTTTTTTAGCTTCTTCCTGATTTTCAAAACACCATTGCATATATTCCCTAAGCTTATCTGCATTTTTCACCGGAATAATCCATCCATTTTCCTGATGGGTGATGATTTCATTGCAGCCATTGATGTTGGTGACAATAGCAGGAAGTTGCATAGCAGCAGCTTGCATGACCACATTGGGGAAGCCTTCTCTGTAACTGGGGAAGGTTAAAACATCAGCCAGGGCGAAATAATTGATGACCTGATCCTGAAAACCTACCGCATGAATATAAGGATTTTCTTTTATTTCTTTTTCTGTCTCAGCCAAAAGCGGATCAAGGTGATTTTCATAATTCCCTACAATAACCAAATGTTTTTTACCGGTATTGGATTCTTGTTCAAGTCCGGAAAAAGCTTGTACAAGTTCATTCACACCTTTATCGGTTACCACTCTTCCTACAAATAAATAAACATAATCATCTTCGCTGATCCCTAATTCCTTTCGCAGGTCTTGGCGGGTTTTTTCGCTGACTTTAGAAGGATTGAAGGCGGAAGTATCTATTCCGTTGGAGCTTCCGTATGCTATAACTTTTAATTTGTGGGCCTGGGTGTATTTATTTTCAATAACAATATTATAAAGGCCATAAGAATTGGGATAAACTTTTGTTGCACAGGCATAAGTAATCTTCTCTACACGGTCCAGTAATTTCCTTTTAGCTCCGGTAGCTTCAAGAAGAGGAAGTCCGGCTATAGTATGCAAGCGGATGGGAACTTTTGCCAGTTTAGCTGCCATCATCCCTAAAGTACCCGCTTTGGGTGTATGTGTATGAACAATATCAGGTTTTTCTTTTTTAAAAAGCAGATAAAGCTGCCATAAAGCCTTTAAATCTTTAAGAGGAGAAATGGTGCGGGTCATAGGGATGGCCACCGTTTCTACTTGTTGAGAATGTTTAACTTCCTGCAGTTCAGCTCCCGGAGAAGAAACTCCCAAAACTTCAAAACCATTTTCTCTCATGAATTTTAACTGATCCTTTAATAAACCGGATAAAGAAATGGGGACGGTGGTGATGCGGAGGAGTTTTGGCATGATTTCTTAACCTAAAAAAAACAAAGTAAATTTAAATTCTTTTTATTACCTTAGCTGGAACTCCTCCTAAAATCGAATTTCCTGTTAAAGATTTATTTAAAACTGCACCAGCTGCCACAATTGTTCTTTTTTTAATTAAGACTCCGGCAAGAATTCTAACACCACATCCAATCCAAACATCATCTTCTATAATTATAGGATCTCCAATAATTGGATTTAAACTCATAGGAAGTTGAGGATTCTGATAAGTATGATTACTTGAAATAATGGTTGTATTATGAGCGATAGCTACATCATTTCCTATAGTGATTTTTCCTACTCCTTCTAAATAACACATCTCATTTATTGTAATATTAGAACCTAATGATATTCCATTAGGGTTTTTAAAATAAACACCTGTAGCTATATTTACACTAACTCCAATGCTTTTGACACAATTTGCAATAAAAATATATCTCCAAATACGGCCAAAATAACCTGGCATATTCCGTATTATCGAAAAAAATAATAAGTTTAATTTCGATCCAAAAATAGAGAAAAAGAAAATAAATATTTTTAAAACTGGATTAATTCTTCTAAGTAATTTTCGTCCACCTCCTTCCATAATTATAATGATTTGTTAACTGCTTGTCTTTCAGTTTTTAATAAATATAATTTTAATAACCACCCCAATGGTATAGATAGAAAAATATAAATTTTCTTTGGAGTATCTTTTTCAAAAATTGGTTTTTTAGCAATTAATCTGCTTGAAACATAATGGATAGATAAACGGAATTTTTCTTTTATAGTTTCTGCTAATTTTAAGGATTCAATTCGTGCATCAGCAAAAGCGTTTGGATTATTAAGATATTGACTTATTTTATTACGTGAATTCCCATCATCCCTATATTCAACAACACATAGTTTTTCATTTATTGCTAAAAAATTATAATCTTTATCCATTCTTATATATAAGAGACCAACAGAAGGAAATTTTTCATTTTCATATTCAGGAAAGCGCGGATATTGATTTATCACTTCTGTTCTACAAACAAATTTTTTATCTCCTATATTTCCATATTTACGTTTTAAACCTGTAAAAGTTACATTCATAGGACTCTTTTCAAATGTTATCCCTAAAATCTCTCCGTTTTTTAAGATATCCAAACCTAAAATCCCCGAATGTTTATCAGTTCCATATTTCTCCCAATATTTAAGAATTATTTCAATGGCATTATCTGTCATGTAATCATCTGAATCAATGCAAACACAAAGCTCAGTATCAATATTATCATAAGCAGTATTATGTGCTCCACACATCCCTTTGTTTTCTTGATAAATATACCGAATGGGAATTTTATTTTTTTCAATCCATTCAGAAACCAATTTTTTGGTATTATCAGTTGATCCATCATCAATAACTAACCATTCGAATTCATCAGATTTTTGTTTCAACAATGAATGATATACATTCGGTAAAGAATAAGCTCTATTATAGGTTGGAGTAAAAACTGTAATTTTTTTCATTTTTTAAAGTAATCATGTTTAGAGATTCAAAATTAAAATTTAATTTTAAATTTTGATAATGCTTGATGATTTCTTCAAGTTGTTTCAAGTTTTTTTCTAAATCATTTCCAAAATTATGTGGATGCCACCATAAATGATATACTTTATTATTTCTTGCAGCATAAGTCATTTCATTTTTTATTCTTTTCAGCTTTAAAAATTGAATGGATTTTTCTTTTTGTTGATAAGGTCTGAAAAATCTGCTGGCAGGAATTTCTAAAATATCCGAGTTTTTATTTAAATGAAACGATAGATTTTTACTTACAGGAAATAAGGTATCTGCAGCTCTGATTAAAGGTGTTAATTTACCATAGTCATTTTTCCAAAACCATGTGTCTGGATTTGAACGAACTGTTTGAATTCCTATGTTTTTTACAACCTTTAGATAATCTTTATTATATTGATTTCGGGGAAAAACTAAAGTTTTTAACTGTGCGTTAAAATTTTCTTTAGCAAGGGCTTGAGCAGCCTCTAAATCTTCCTTAAACTGATAAATATTTTGACCTTCTTCCAAACAGTAATAATGTGAAAAAGTATGAGAAGCCAACTCCTGTCCCGGAGTGGCTAAAATTTCTTCAATTAAAGTAGGAGCAAAATGAAAAGGATCATCATTCTCATCATTGCCTACTTGATCAAAATAGTGATAAGAAGATATCATTTCATTTTTATATGAAGGTTTTTCTAAAGGAGAAAAATTTAATAATTGATCTTTGTTTTTTGCAAATAGAAATCCAACCGTAGCCCAGGTGGCTCGAATTTCATTGGTTTGAAATAATCTTAAAGTTTCAACAACAGCCTTTCGGCCTCCTAAGAAATAATTTTCTTTTTCTTTAAGATTCCATTTTTCAGCACCCCCCCAGTGCAATTCAAAGTCTAAGGATATAATAAACTTTCCGGACATATTATTTAATACCAAATTTTAAAAATCCTCCTATATAGCTTGTAAAAGTAGGATGATAATATAAATGAGAAGAAGCATTTTCTTTTTTATAAGTTTTTAATTTTCCTTCTTGTATGTCTTCAAAAGTTTTTATTAAAAGTGGTATAGCAAGAGCAGTTTGAATTAAAGGATAAGTAATAAAATTATCCTTTTTATTAACTGAGCAAGTTTTTTGATAAATTATATCACCTGTATCAATACCTGTATCTACTTTATGAATAGTGACTCCAAAATTTTCAGGATCTTGATTTCTTAAAGCCCAATAACCTCCATGCACTCCTCTATACTGAGGTGTTATGCCAACATGTGTATTTATAAAAATAGCACGAATGGATTCTAAAACTTTCTTTTTAATAATTGCTGTTCCATTAACCAATACCACATCAGGATTTATCTTTTTTAATTCTTCTATTGTTTTATCAGAATTTACTCCACCAACGTGTATTATTTTTTCCTCAGGAATGGGAGTATTGTCCAATTTTAATTCTGTTATTCTTTTATGAATTTTATTTTTGAAAAATACTTTTAAAAATCTTATTACAAAAATTTGAAAACATAACTGATTCAGCACTTTAAAAAAGCCCAATCTTTTAATTCTGTTTTTGATTAAAGTGTTTTTTGAAGCTGATTGTGTATAAAAGACTTTTTCTATATGGACAGAAGAAGAAATACCATTATAAATATAAACTGTACTTTCTCCTTGTCCTGCTAACATGATAATTTTCATTAATCTCTTGGTTTTCGTAAATATAAATCCTCTAAAAAACTAACGTTTGCTTTAACATCAAATCCTTTTCCTTTCAAGATGTCATAACGATTTTCAGTATTGATTATAGGCTTTTGAATAATTTTCTCAATTTTTTTTATCCAATTTTTTGGTTGATTAGATAAAGATGCAAAATTAATAAGACCAAGATTTAAATCAACTTCTTTGGCTATATTATCTGAAATTAATGCAGGAGTTCCACACGCTTGACTTTCTACTAAAACAACAGGAAAACCTTCATGGAAAGATGGCATTAATAATAAATCTGAACCTCCTAATAATCGAGGAATATCTTCCCTTAAACCCAAAAATGAAATTTTTTCTTCTAAACTGTTAATTCTAACCTTTTCTCTGATTTGCTGTTCTAATGGTCCTTGACCTACAAAAAACAAATGAAAGTCTATGTTTTGTTGAATTAATTCCTCGGCTATTTTTAAGGAGAACTCATGATTTTTCACCTTAGTAAATCGTCCGATTTGAATTAAAATGATGGTGGACTTATTGAAATTAAATTTATTTCTCAAATATTCTTTATTTCGGGAAGCTATATTTGCAAATGTTTTAACATCAATAGCATTCTGTAAGATTTGCACATTCTTCACTTTAGGAAAAAGGTAGTCTCCTGCCTCTTTTCCACAAGCTATAAAATCAGTTGCAAAACGAGCTTGAATCTTGCGGGATATTGGTTGATAAATAACTTTTAATAAATAATTTTTAGAAGCATCTCTTGTATTATGTGAGTGGGATATTCTTTTTCTCACATTTGCTTGATAGGCTGCATAAATATGAAAAGCATTGCTTAATAAAGTGTGACAGTGGATAGTTTGCCAATGTGGATTTTCAACCAATAATTTTTTTGTAGCTCTCATTCGTTTAAAAGGATTTTTTTCAATGATTCTATAGATTCTACCTCCCATTTTTACTATTTCATCATCAAAATCACATTTCTTTGAAGTGAAGTATAAAAAATCAAATTGAAACTTTTCTTTATTTAATTCCCGGTAAAGGTTCATAACCATAGTTTCAGCCCCGGCTCTGTCCATACTACCGGTAATTTGTAATATTCTTTTCATAATTTATTTTTATTGTGCATAATATACAAACTGCATATAATATGTAAAACCAATATAAGCCAACATAATCCATCCAAATTTTTGATGTTGTCGGTTGGTAAAACTATATTTAGCCCATGGATAAGCTATAACTAAAGCCATAAAAAACCAGCTTAAATAAGCAAATCGATTGGAGAAATTAGCGCGAATGACCAAAATCCAAAAAGCATTGGCAACCAGATAGGTATTATAAAGCCTGACGTAAAAGTTGTCTTTGAGTTTTAGTTTAAAAATATAATACCAGCCTGCTACTACTCCAAAACTGCTGTAAAATAAGAAATCCCAACGAAAACCTACGCTGCTAAATTTTTGTTCTTGCACTTCACCTGTTAGGTATGCAGTCCGATGATCTTCAATGAAGTTGCCAAAGAAACTCTCCCAAAAACCGGGAAGAATCAAGGAAAGTGGAATGCAAGCCAGCCAAAACCCATAATAGGTATGAGGTTTGTTATGAAATTGAGTGGCTATAAAGCCTGCTGTAGGCAACAGCATTGTTTTATGTATATTGATAGCAACAATAAACCAGATAATTTGCAAATATCTTTTATCCTGAGAAACTCCCAATAAAAATAAAGATCCTGCCATTCCGTTTCTAATCCCATTGGTGCCATAAGACCAAAAAACAAAAGATCCCACAAAAAGTAAAAAACCGTAAAACCAATAATCTTTAAAAAATTTCTTACTTACAATATAAAGAGGAATAACATAAAAACAAGCACAAAGAAAAAAATACAATTCTATGGTTAACCAGGTGGCAGAAAATTTGGTGAATATTTGAAATAAAATATCTGTGTTTCCTTCATTTACAGCTCTCCCTGCAACATAAGCATTAAATCTTCTTGCATAAGTAGTCATATCCACAAAAACACCATGTACGGGTCTGAATCCCATATAAATCAAAGTAAAAAGAAGTAAAAAGCCACCCATAAATCTCATATAAGATTTAAGGCGCCTATCTGTAATTGACATAGTTTGAGTCTGAACGAATGTCATTAAAGTTACCGCAAATATTATATGATAATAATAATTGGTGTACTCAAAAATATCAACAAAATCTATGGTCATAAAACAATAGGTAAACCCCCGGCTAATTTAAAATCGGACAAAAATAGACAATTTTAAAATATTCTTAATGAATATTTCTTTAATTCACTCATCACTCATCATGCCAAAATCTCTAAAAGTGGTTGATACTTTTTTTCCAATGAAATATAAGGAGCCGGATTTTTATATTTTTCTTTTGAAAAATAATCCAAAATTTTTTCTTCTGAAAATTCTGAAATAAGATGGATATATCCGGCTTCTTTTATCCAGTCATGGGTTTCTCTTACTTTATGATTGTTATTTTGAAAAGCCAGACAGGGAGTTCCGGTGATATAGCAAAAAATCATTCCGTGCAGACGGTCGGTTATGACCAGTTCAGCAGAGCGGAAAGCATTCCAGATAGCTTCCAAATCCTGCTCTCTTTCTTTGATGCTCATTTTGTTTTTTCCGTTATGCGTATCATAAACAGAAGTTTTTTCAAAATGTTTTTTAGCGATTTGGATAAAAAATTCTTCTTGTTGAGGAGTTAATGATTTTTCCAGATCCTGACGTAAACAAAACACCACTCCTTCACGTTTTTGATCAGCTGAGGTTTTATTGAGGCTTAAAACTATATCCGGAGTCAGTAAAACCTTTGCTTTATGAAAATGCTTTTTCATCAGTTCAAAAGAAGTTTTTTCTCTGGCAATGAGAAATAAGTTTTTATGATGATTATACACTTTTTGGGCCACGGAAAGAGCCCTGGTGTTTTTGGTTGAAAAATCAAAGGTCTGAGGGAAGGAGAGCATGTTGTTGTCCGGGAAAAATTTAAAAGTTAGTTGTCTGATAAATTCAATCTGCTCGTATAAATCGCCCATATTCCCACCGCCTACAGTTGTTACCAGATCTCCGGGTTTGATGTGTTTCTTGACAAACCACAGGCCTTCTAAAGATTGGCTGATGGGAATTTCAATTACTTGATAGTTGGAGTTTTTCTCCAAAAATCGGGTCTGCGCATAGGTGATGGCCACATCTCCTAAGTTGCCATAATCTGCAGCTAAAAAAATATAGGCTTGATTTTTAGAAGCATCAATTTTTGTGTTTTTAAAGTATTTCAAAGACTTAAAACGCTGGAGAAATAATAAAACAGAATATTTTAATCGGAAGCTTAAGAGGTTTTTCATTTTATGAGTTTAGCAAAAATATAAGTGGTAAAAATTAGTTGATGTTTTACCAGAAATTTATGAATTTTTTCTTTTTGGGAGCCGGGAATATAATGATTTATTAAAGACCGTGTGATTTGATCTCTGTACATTTTTTTTAAATAGATTCTCTGTTCTTTAGGGGTGAGTTGGTTTTTATAAGCAAAAAGACTGTGGATGCTGCCTCTAAAGCCATCTATAAAGTTTTTGGCTAAGATTTCTTTACCCCGGGGAATATTCCAGGAGTCAAAGAAATCTTCCAAAACCAGATGCTTTCTTTTTTTAAGATCTAAATGATTGGGGTGAAATGTTTTCATCAAAGTAGTAATCGGTCGGTTCAGATAGTGATAATATGCTTTTTGATTAAAGCGGATTTTTTCTGATATGGTATAAATAGGCGCATTAAATAAAATATCTTCTACTAAAGAAATTCCTTTTTCAAATTTAAAATCATGTTGATCAAGAAAGGATTTTTTATAGATTTTATTCCAGGCATAGCCCAGCAGACCTAAATGATGCTGATCTATCTTTAAATTTGGATCGTTTTTTTTCCAGACATTCACCAAAGGCAAGACTTCTTTAGAGTGAATTACTTGCTGATGTTCATCTTCATCATCCTGAATGTATCCAAAAATGACAAAATCAAGATTTTCCTGTTCGATAATTTTTAGATTATCTTCCAAAAGACCGGGTTCAATCCAGTCGTCTGAATCCATAAAATAGATAAACTCTCCTTTGGCTCTTGATAAACCGTAATTTCGGGCATCTGAAAGGCCGCCGTTTTCTTTTTCAAAAACTTTAATGCGTGTGTCTTTTAGAGCATACTCTTCGGCAATCTGCTTGCTATTATCGGGAGAGCCATCAATAATCACCAATAATTCAAAATCTTTGGAGGATTGGTTTAAAACGGATTCTATGGCTCGTGGAAGAAAGGATTCTACATTATAGCAGGGGAGGATGATAGAAGTTTTAGGCATTTATTTTTTTATTTACAATTTCTGAATAGAATTTAATCCAATCATTTAGGATATTTTCGTTAGAAAAATGCTTTAAATTATCTTTTGCATTTTCAGAAAAAGAGTTTAATAAATGTTCGTCATTAAGGAGTTTAGAAATTTTTATTGCTAAAGATTTGGGGTCGAAATCAATCAGAAAACCATTCACATTATTCCGGATCATTTCGTTAGGGCCAAAATTACAATTATAACTAATCACAGGAATATTATAAGACAGAGCTTCTAAAATACACATGGATTGTCCTTCAAAGATTGCTGTACTAATAAGTAACTTCGCATTGTTATAAACTTTAGAAATATTTGTTGTGAATTTTTTTATAATAATAATATCTTCCAATTCATATTTTTCAATTTTATGGATTAAATCAGGTTTTAATTCACCTTCACCATAAATGTGAACCTTCCAATTACCTATTTCATTTTTAATAAGATTAATGGCTTCAATAAGATCATTAAAATTTTTTTGTAAAGTTAATCGTCCAACTCCTAAAATTATGTTGTCTCTTTCTTTAAAATCAACAGTATTTAAAGGAAAATCAATCGGGTTGTAAAATTGTTTTTGCTTGATTTTCAAATAACTTCTTCCTATTAAATCTCCTTGTGTAAGACTAATCCCATAATCATACTGATTATATGTTTTTCTATAATTAGGCAGAAATAAATTAAAAGGAAGGAGTTTTGATTTTAAGTTATTTTTTATTAGCTGAAAATTATTAGAATTTCGATATGCAAGACTTATGTGTTTTCTATTATAGGGCATATGGAATTCGACGATTTTTAAAGAATTACTTTTAATGGCAGGAAGGATTTTTACACTAAATCCATGAGTAAAGCAAGTTATAATATCAGGATTAATATCTGATATTATATGTTTTAAGTCTATTTTTATTTTTTTAAATAAACGAAGATGTTTTTTGTAAAAATAAATGAGGTTTTCATTAAAAACAGGTTGGATGTCTAAATTTATTAATTTTATTTTTTTATTTAGTTTATTTTCAAGTTCTTGATTGTTTTTAGTTTCAGATAAAAAATAAATTTCCCAATTTGTATGTTCTATTAAATAATTTAATCTGTTTATTATAACAGTAGTTATTCCTCCTTTTCCTAAGGAAGTGTGTATATATAATAATCTCATTGATTAAGAACCTTTCGCAATTAGATTTATAATTTTATAGAAATATAATTCTGAGACTTAAGATTTTAAATTAGGAAATTTTAAAGAATAAAGGTAATAATATGTGCTAAAGTTTTATTAGTCAGTAAACTTTTTCCATCAGGAGATTATTTAATTAAAAATCTTATTAGCAATTCTTTCTGAGTTTTTAGTATCTTTAAATTTAAAATATAAATCTTTTACTCTCTTTCTTTGAATTTCATTTTTATCCAAGCCAGATATAAGGAATTCTTCTATATTTTTGAAAAATTCATTTTGATTTTCAATAAATTTAGTGGGGATATAATTTTCATAATCCTCAAAATATAAATTTCCTGATTTTTTATAATCTTCTAAATCTGTAGCAAAACAAAAAATAGGTTGTTCTAAAAGCGTATAATCCGTCATTACAGAAGAGAAATCGGTAATTAAAGCATCAGTCAGTCCTAAAAACTGATATAAACTTATATTAAATCTATAGATCCAATTATTGTCAATCACTCTGATATTGGATAATAAAAGAGAGTTTTCTTTTAACTGATATAATTGATGAGGTTTTACAAAACATAATGCGTTATGTTTTCTTAGAAGGAGATTAAATTTTTTAACATTAAAATTTTCTACCTGAAAAACATGGTCTAAATCTATAGAGTTCCCTGTTGGCAGTTCACTTTTATTTCCGGAATATATTCTGCGATAAGTAGGCATCCAAATCAAAATTTTGTCATATTCCTGAAATACCGAATTTAATTTTTTTTTATGAGCATCTTTATTTTCTTGAGATATTAACATTCTGTCATTCCTGGGATATCCAGCAGTTATAAAGCTATTTTCGGGGACTCCAAAGGTTTTTGAGAATTTTGTTCGTATCATTTCTGATGTAGCTACGCTGATATCTGCTGGGACTCCGGCTCTTCCTGCTAATTTGCCAATTTTCTTATGACCCACCCCATGCCACAAGTTTATAAATTTCTGTCTTTTTGATTTAGTATAAAAAGCTAAAGAATAAGGATAAGTATAGATGATATGTGAGCTTCTTAAGGCTAAAAATAAACATTTAATTTTTTTTTCAGAATTTTCTAATTTTACTCTCCTGTCTAAAAAAGAAGAGGCTTTGTCAAAATAAGATTCAGATATTTCACATATTACCTTATAGTTTGTATTAGCTGCCAGATAATTAGCTAATTCAATAATATTATCTTCGATTTGGTGGTTGCCAATTAATAAAACCTGTTTTTTCTTAGGAAGGAGTTTATTTAATAAATCAATTGATCTTTCCCAAGTCTTCCTAAAAAAAATTTTAATCAGCATGAGTTTATAAATATTAACAATTGACAAAAATAAGATAATATTTTCATTTTCATCCTATGACAAAATAATAATCAATTAAAAGCGCCCCACTATTGCAAAAAATAGTGGGGCGGTTTATTGATTTAAACTTACTTTTTAGTAGGAGTTTTTATCTTTTCACTACTCTATAAGTTTCTGTTTTGCCTTCTGATACTACTTTAATTAAATAAGTATCTGACTGAAGTGATTCCATATCAATTCTGGTTTCTAATCCGTTTGGTCGCTCGCTTCTGACTTTTTGTCCAAGCATATTATATACACTTACTTCTTCTATGGTGGAAGTAGCTTCTATATATAGAGTGTGCTGGACAGGGTTCGGATATAACTTGATATTTAAACTGTCAAATTCTTCTATACCCTCAGGTTCTTCATAAGAGAAAGGTACATAATCGGAAGCACAACGATCAACTAAGGCAAAACCTTGTCCTTGAATCTCTGTCCAGCTGTGTAATATTTGGGTAATCTTGATTTCATTTACTCCTTCTGATAATTCAGTTTTCCAATTTATGAAATTAAAGAAATTTCCATTGATTAACTCTAATTCATACAGAGTCTCATCGGTATTATTCTTTCTTCCCCACATACGCACTTCTCCATCCTCATCTATCTCTACTCGCAACATAGGATGTTCTGCCGTTCCAACAATACTTGGAATATTTGGGGTATTTACTTGATATTCATCTCCATCTATAAATCGGATATTACGACCGTAAAGGGTGCGCTGTTGCTGGAACTCTATCTCGTGATCTGCTATGGTGGTACCGTTAATTTCCATATTAAAAGAGTTATCCAATTTATAAAAATCAAAACGATATCCTTGATTTGAAGGGCCAATCGGCGCTAATTGATAAGTGTAAACATTTCGTTCTAAATAAGATCCCCATACTCGATAATTTACCGCATTACCATCATTGATATTCGCAAAACAGTCTTCAGGATCATTTGGTAATAAGGTGAATGTATGATCAGGGCGATCTAAGTCTAAAGAAGAATTATTAGGATCATAAGATTTAACCGGTAACATAGCCACTCCATCGCGAGAAACATAAACTTCAGCTTGATTATAAACTCCACCGGATGAGATATCTTCTTCGGTAATTAAATAATTTGCTTCATAAACCCAGACTTCTCCCGGATTTAATACGCCATCTGAATTGTTATCTCCTGAAACAAAAGCTGTAGAAGGAATATATCCGCCTAACAATTCATCAAAGATTTGTACATCATACAAATCAACGCTTCCTGTATTCTCTATAATGAAGGTGTATTTTATACTTTCTCCTGCTTCGGCTATGTTATTTGTATTCTCATCAATGAAAGTACTTACTTTCTCAAAAGTAATAGCATCACAGATCTTATCTATACCGTATCCATATCCGTCAAATACTGTTTTGAAACGTACATCTTGAGAAACAAGTATAGTGTTTGTGGTTTCTGCTTGCCAGTTAATGGTGTTAAACTCCCCTTCTATCAATTCTAATTCATATAACTCACCATAATTTACTTTGCTTCCAAACATGCGTACTTTACCATTTGAATCTACTCGTACTCGAAGCATGGGTCGTTCTAAATTACCGCGTAATGAAGCTATATGTGGCACTTCATTTTCGTAACGATCGCCGTCTACAAAACGAATGTTCTGGGTCAAATTTGCTTGGAATTGAATCTCTTGGTCAAACAACCACGTATCATTGATTTTCATATTAAAAGAGTTATCCAATTGATAAATATCAAAAACAAATCCTGCATTACCGCCTTCTACACTTCCTTCGTTGGTTAAGACAGAACTTGGTGCTATTCCTGAACCAAAATACCAATAGAATGGATCAGCTGATTTTATGGAAATTGCTCTCTCACATCCACCGGCCGGTACAATTGCCGTAAAGGTACAAGTAGCACAAGTCGCATTATAATTAGGATCATTTTCATCTAAACCATTAATCGGATCAAAAGATTTTTTAGTAGGAATAGCATTTCCATTGTGATCTATACCGAATACCACGGCTTGGTTATACACCCCACCATTCTCAATATCCTGGGCAGTGATAGCATAGTCTGCCGTATAAGTCCAAGTCTGTCCTGCTCCAAGGGCGCCTGTTTCTGGGTTTTGTAATTCGGTATTCAGTAAAGGATCAATTAAGGTTATGTCTGAAATATCTTCATTGTCTAAATTGGTAACTTCAAAAGTATATGTAATAATATCTCCAACCTGAGCGTCTTGCAATACAGTAGTATTGGCAACTTTGGTCAGCTTTAACATTCCGTCATCACACAAATCTACTCCATATACTTTTCCATGAAGCTTGGTCCATCCATTAGCGTCTTGACTTAACTCAACTGTATTTGAACCAGTGGCATTCCAATTTACTTGTTTTAAACTTACTCCATTATAGGTACGTAATGGATAAAGTTTTCCACCGCTGGTCTTACTTCCATATAAAAATACTTCTCCATTTGCATTAACTTCTACTCGAAGCATCGGATTTTCTTCTGTTCCTACAATTTGCCAGATAGAAGGAGTGTCGTATTTATAGAGGTCTCCATCCATAAATCGAACATTGAAACTCTCCGCTCCGGGTTGAGCATTATCTGAGCCGGTATCAAACTGTAATTCGCTTGTAGCTATTGATTGTCCATTAACTTTTAGATCGAAAGAATTGTCGAGTCGGTAAACATCAAAGAACATACCTCCTGTGCCTCCTTCTATTGTAATTGGATCATAGGTTAAATCCGTCATATTATAAGATTGTTCTTTATTTATGGACTCATTCCAAGCGTCACCGCCAACTATCTCTATACAATCATTGATAATATCATCACAAGTTAGTGGATTGGTGTAGTCGTTGTTGATTCCAGTCAATGCCAAAGTATAACTATTCTCTTCAGGAAGAAGACCGGATGTTACAAGACCCGGATCCAATTGACCATACAGAATCTCGCACGGGTCGAAGCCTGTTGTCTGGTTATTATAAAGACCATACAGTCTGACGCCTTCTCCAACCCCACAATCCGAATCCAAAGCCTTAAACTTTATAATGCGAATTGGAACTCCCGCCTCAAGCGTAACAGAGGTCTGATCCTGCTTGGTAAAATCATACAGCTGAACATCGCAAAATGAATATATAGGTCCGAGCTGATGCCAACTCCCCAATGGAAAAGATATATCATAACTAACGGCTGGATCAGCAAATACAGCTACTGCAGACTGAGGCTCAAAAACACCCACATAATCCATATCCGGGACAACCTCCACATAAAAAACTGAAGGGTCTGTCTCATCAAAGGATAACTGGTACTTACCAGTCCATTGAGCAAAAGCAGATGTACTTAACAAAAAACACAATACTATTGTTACTTCTTTTAAAAATTTCATAATCATCGATTTATTGGTATTCTGATAAATTTAATTTAATTAAGGTAAGTTGTCATAAAACAAGCTATAGTTCAATCCATTAAGTAAGTTACCTAAGGAATTAGAGGTAATATTTACTCTTATAAGAGCTGGATCGTTCCCACCAGAAACCGATCTTACAACCCCGTCCATGTTAACGTCAAAAACACTATAACCTTGCCAGCTATAGCCTAACCCTCCCAATAAGTTGTTCGGATGCGCCAAGATATACCCATTAATTACAGACACATCGTTATTAGCAGAGGAATATTTTACCACCCTGTCATTATTTGTATCTCCAGCCCAAAGTATTTGATAGTTGCTGTGGCTAAACGCAGCTGCCTCAGAACGATCTGAACGCTCATACAAACTCTCAACCCTAAAGTCAAAGTTCGCAGGTGCTCTTAAATCCAACACCGAATTCGACATCACACCCAGGTGGTTGCGGTGGCGAACCGCCAGGTAATAATCCCCGGCATAGGCCTCGAAGAAAACAGGAGAAACCCCGTCAACATCCACCACATTACCATTACGAAGTACTAATGCTGCACGTCTGGATACTATCACAGTTGGATCATTCGGATCTCGAAGTTCTAATAATACCCAGTCAACCACAGACTCCTCGTTCTTATCATCGAATACTCTCATATCCGTAACTTCCTCACCTCCCTGGTAATCGTAAAGATCGCCATAAGGCTGTGTCGTGGGCAACAAGCCCTTATCACGTAAATCGTCACGCATCAAATCATCAGAAACAAACTGGGAAGGCTGGATAGGATCAACCAAAGCTCCTTGTAATAAAACCTTAGCACTCACATATCCTCCTGCTATAGTATCCAAACTCGTCAAATACAAAACAGCTGAGCTTGTAGCTTCTTCATCATAATCAGAACGATTGTTATTATTCTCGTCTTTGATTTGATAATTAACTTCTAACGTTCCTACAAAATCAGCTTCAGGAGTGAAGTCGTAACTTCCATCATTATTCACGATAATTTCCCCTACACTTGGGATTACCGTACCTGATCCGAAAGTTAATAGATAATCAGTTCCGTTGATTCGTGCAGTAGCAACGGTTACCATCTGATTGTCACCTTCCGGATCATAATCATTATCCAAAACATTTCCGCTCATAGCTGTTCCCTTAGGAGCAACTTTAGCATCATCAACTGCATAAGTCGTGTTTTTTCCTTCAGGAGTATCGATTACTTTGATATTGATATCAGCTGTATCTTCTTCCTCTCCATCAGTTACTGTATAAGTAATCGGTGGAACTTTTCCGGTGTATCCATCTTCAGGTACAAAAGTAAAGCTACCATCACTATTGATTGTAATCTCACCTTCCGGAGTGGTTACCACTGTCGGAGTACCCGGAGTAACAGGATAATCAACTCCATTTATATGAATATTGGTTACGGTCAGATCATCTCCATCAGGATCTGAATCATTACCTAAAACATTTCCGTTTATTGGGGTGTTCTTATTTACTAAATAATAATCATCTTGAGCTATTGGTGGATTATTCTTATTCGGATTAATAACAGGAATAACTTTGATTGTTAATTTTCCTTCGTCTGTAAACCCATGCTCATCCTCAGCTGTATAGCGAACCGGTACTTTACCAACATAGCCTGTTTCCGGAATGAAGGTATAAGTTCCATCTGAGTTCAAGGTAATTTCACCTGCCAAATCTCCATTCTCATCATAAATTGGAGTAGGAGTACCTAAGATTAAATCCTGCTCATTTCCGTTCTCATCTAAATAAACAGCTTCTTTAACCATTAATCCATTTCCGAAATCATTGGTTAACACATTTCCATCTACCGGAGTGTTTTCAGGAGTTTGGTTGATATCATTGACGACATGAATAGGCACAAGTTCGTTACAATCAAATCCGTTTCCTATTGCAAATCTGCCATCGGCAAAAGCATAATATACATTTAGGAAGTCTAACGCTTGGGCTAAAGAGGTGTAGGTGATACGGATTTCGTTAAAGGGTTTGGAAGTTACAAAACCTATGGCACGTTTTCCGGAACCACTACCTAACCAGGGCAAAATGAAATTAAAATCAATCAACTGACCAGTACCCAATTTGGTTTCCTGATGTACTCCATTCAAATAGGTATGAATAGTAATTGCACTCAATAGACCCGCTTCAAGTACAGGGTTAGGATCCTGAATGACGAATCCTGCAATAGTACCCGTCGGATATTCCAAACTCAAATCTCGCACTGAAATCGAACCACTTGTACCAGCTACGCCTGCAACCAGGTTAATAGTAGCCGGATCATTGAGGTCATTATTAAGAACCTTCCAGGGAGCGTTGACAGAGCAACCTGTGCAAGCCAATCCACTTCCAATTCCTGTCCTTGAACTTTCTATTACAACAGAATAATCAGGGGAAGTTAAGGAAGTAGAAGTCTGACAATCAAACTCACCTTCACAGCCTTTAGTGATTACCATCTTGTAAATGTTGGTGGTGCCTACATTTACATTTCCAAAATTTCGAATGACAAATCTGGCTTCATCAAATTCCACATTCGACACCATTCCAATCAAACCTTTATTGACTCCACCGGTTATAGTAGAGTTTGCAGCAAATAATTGAGCATCCCCTGTTCCACTCTGAACCAACTGATTGTTTTTGTAAAGTTCAATCGTGGTACCTCCTAATAATTCAAAATTGATTAAATTTGTATTGGAGACTTCAAAAGCTACATAAGTGTTTTGCGGATAGGTTTCATAACCATTTCTTACAGAAATTCCGGCAGAGTTCGCCACTGATGCAGGTAAAATAATGGAAGCAAAAGTATTTTCGTTTCCATCTAAAATATTCTGTGGGTTATTTAATCCACACGCTAAACATGCAACTCCCTCAATTCCGGTTCTGACATAATTCAGATCAATGGGAAATTCAGGACTTGTGACTGTAGTTTCAACATTACATTCTAACTCCGGCCCCTCACAATATTCCTTAACAATGGGGGCATATACTCTGATAACCCCTAAATTAATACCTGCTCCATTTGTAGCTATGAATTGTAACTCATCGAAGTCTTGATTTGTTACAAAACCCATTACTTGTCGATCTGTACTGGAAAGCAGATCACCGGCTAAAAACAGAGTTGCTCCTGTTGCTGTTTCCTGAGGTACGCCTTCAAGGAAGGTTTTTATCTGGAAATTATTTAATAAACTCAAAGAAATTAATTCATCGGATGAAATTTCGAATCCAGCATAAGTTCCGGCCGGATAGCTTTCAATGCCATTTTTAACTCCAATTCTACCCGAAGCGCCCACTCCCCCGGGCAGATTAATTCTTGCATATTTATCAGGATCCGGATCAATTAAATGACCTGGATTCTTAACTTCACAGGCTGCACATCCTACCCCGCTGACTCCCGTTTTACTCAAAGAAAGATCAATTGGATAATCTGGACTTGTTAAGGCGGTGTTTGTATTACAATCCAAGGCATCTCCTATGCAATATTTTTTGGTCACAGCATGATATACACGTGTGGTTCCCAAATTCACTCCAGATTGATTAATCGTTAATCGGATTTCATTAAATGGTTCGGTAGTGACAAACCCTACAGTATGTCTATTTGAGCTTGCCAAAAAAGGCAATTCCATTAAAGAGGTTGAGGTAGTTGAAGATTCTTGAAGTTGACCATCCAAATAAGTTCTTATTTGCAGATTATTGAAGAATTCAAGTCCTAAAATTTGGGCATTGGAAATATTGAACCCTGCAAAATATCCTGCAGGCAGTTCCTCTCCAAGTTTACGCACGGAAATACTTGCAGAACCAGCTACCCCTGCATTTACCTCCATATTCATATAGGTATCAGGATTGCTATCAACCACATGATTCGCATCGACAAAAGTTCCTAATGTGCCACTCCCTAATCCTGATCTTGCAGTTTCCACTACAACCGGATATCCATTTTCCTGATTATCGCGATTAGCTTGGGTTAGGGCAACAGGTTCATTGCATTCAATGTCAGGGTCTTCGCAAGGTTTTAAAATCTGAGCGTAATACACATTAATATTACTAATAAGAGTAAGACCCGTATCTATTTGAAGTCTTACACGATCAAAAGCTTTTGAAGTCACAAATCCAAAACGCTTCTTACCACCACCTAAAAAAGAAGAAATAAAATCCACAGCATTATATACTTCTTGTTCAGTATCGCCTAAATAGGTTTTGATTTTCATACTGCCTCCTAAAGCAAGAATATCGGTGTCATTAATTACAAAACCAGCATAAGATCCGGCGGGATAGGCTGCATCACCTACCGCATTATTATCTTTAACCTCAATCCAAGTATGACCGTTGATCATGGCTGTCCAAGAAGCATAATTATTTAAATTATTATCTATTAATCTTTCTTTATTTGAGAAATCATCAACAGATGGAAAAGGCCAAACTCTACTTTGTCTTGATCTCACGGTTAAGTTTGAATAATCCGCTTCAATCCAATTCGTGTACTCATTACATGGGGCCTCATTCAATTCTTCTGAAGGCAATGGCGGCAGTAATTCATCTACAATAATACCTGCTCTGAAACAATCATTTGTATCGTTGGTCAATCCTTGAGGCCATACATTACAACTATTCGGAGTAGCATATTGCCCGCAGTAAGAAGCTTGTCCCGGTGAAATATCAGAAACCGAATGCATGGCAATCCAATGAATTTGATTAAAATTCGTCAAAACAGAGGAAGTTGCTCCACTTACTTGAGCTTTAGTAATAAAGTATGCATCCGCTTGATTTGTTCCAATAAAATCAATAGCATTATATTGTTTACTATCGAATGAATAGGTTCCGCAGATTTCCATAACGCTATTATCATTCATTTGGATAAGATTCTTTACATCTGAATAATAACCGTTCATTGTTGCGTCATATTGAGATAAAGATCCTCTTACGCTAATATAAGACCCCTTCCCAATTTGAACTAAAGCAGGTTGATTTCCTGCAAAACCTATACCCATTGAGCCATTTAACATAATAGAGGCGCCATCTTCAACAATCAAGTCTCCTTGTATATTAAAGGATCCTGAAGCTTGAATCGTTGTTCCGGCTGCCACAATGAATTTACCTCCATATTGTACTGTTAAATCAGCAATACTAATATCTGTTGAAGCACAATAAGTTTGACCATTCAATACGTTAATCGAACCGGTTGAGTTTGTAGCATCAATGGCCCCTTGTGGACATTGCCCAAAAACAATTGCAGGCAACAGGAAAGCCATTAAAAATACGATTTGTTTAATTTTCTTCATAACTTTGTTTTTTAACAATCATTACACAACTCCCAAAACGTTTTTAAACAAATTTCAAACAAAAGTAATAACTAAAAGTGTTATGAGCAATAAAAAGTTTAAGTTTTTAATTTGCTTAATATTTATAATGTTTAAAATATTGTGAAGCAACGTTTTCTGTTTTTGAAAAAATTCAATAATATTATAATAAACCTGAGAGGACAAAGGTAGAGTAGAAGTTCATTACAATCAAATCTTATGATATTTTTACAAAAACACCTTTTGAAGGGTAAGTGGCTGATGGCCAGTAAGTTAGCGACTTGATTGTGTTTTGTTTTTTGCTTTTGTCTGTCCGTATTCTGTAATTGAACAATTTTTTTGGTCAAAGAAAAAATCTAATTCTGGTTTCTTACATTATATAGTCAATATTAAAATATTTAGATGTGAAAATTTTCCTTTGTGAAGTCAACTGTTTTTTGGAATTAAATTGAAGTTATCATTAGAGAATGGTAAGAGTACGACCATCTATTTATTGAGTTATCCAAGTTTTTTTTGATTTTTTTATGATAAGGTTTTATATAAGATACTTTTTGACTCTATTTATCTAACCATAAAACTGCTGGATCAATTTGTTCTTTTTCTTAATAGAATCATAAAAAGATTCATTTATCTTGATTTTTTAAAAGAATACGGTTTATGCTGTTTAAACTTAATCCCCGGATCCTTAGGATTCCTGTCATCCTGAATTTATTTCAGGTTCTCGAGGATTGCTTGACCGGTGCTGCTGTGTTACCACCCCGCCCTTTGGGCACCCCTCCGGGGGAGGGGAATTTTGAAAAGTTCTTTTTGATGGTGGTGGATTTCACCTCGCCCGGGTTGGTGTTGCTCATTACGTTTTACTTGATCGATGCTATTGATGCTGTTTTTTGCGTCAGTTTCCCCGGATCCTTCGGATCCCTGTCATCCTGAATTTATTTCAGGATCTCGAGGATTGCTTGACCGGTGCTGCTCGTTACGTAGCTCCGGAAACCCCGTGACCTCTGTGTCTCCCCTGTGCCCTCTGTGTTCAAGTGTGAGGTCTCTTATATACACAGAAGGAGAGGTGCCTTTCGATTTTCTAAAGGCCGCGGAAAATTTGCTATGGGAGGAAAATCCGGAGATTTCTGCTAAATAGCTGATTTTATACTTTCGGAATTCGGGCTCTTTTTTTAGCTTTTCTGTGATATAAGATATTCGCAAATCATTGATGTATCTGTTAAAATCGGAGTTTTTATGTTTTTTAATGACTTCAGAAACATATCGGGTGTTGGAATCGCAAAAGGTCGTTAGGCTTGACATATTAATATCGGGATTTAAAAAGTTTTTTTGCTCCTCAAATAAATCCAGTCTCTCAAGTATGTTTTTCTCTGCTTCTTTTGAAATTTGTAAGGGCTTCGATTCTACACGGATTTCTTCTACTAACGGTAATGGCTCTTTTCGAATCATTAACTTTCTTCGGGACAGGACAATCAATAAGATGGCTCCCAGACAAAATAGAAAAATATACAGAAAACTTAATTTCTCCTTTTTCTTTGTTGCCGAAGCTTTGACCTGATCATAAAACCCGGCTGCTAATAATTTTCGCTCAGTGTCTAATTTGTTTTTTAAACTGTCCCTAAGATAGGTGTATTCGCTAAATTTTTCAGGCCGGTTCAGACGGGAATACAATCTGCCGGATTCTTCTGCAACAAATAATTCGAGTTCGATATTTTCATTAACCGCTGAAATATTTTGTGCTTTTTCCAAATAATTTTGAGCCAAAAGCGTATCCTGTTCTCTGTCAAAAACCAGTCGGCCCAATCGGCTGTAGATATATCCATAGACAGGATAGGTCTTATTTTCATAAGGTTCTAATGCCTCTAAGGAATTTTGATAAGCTTCAAAACTTTGATCATATTTTTTCTGTTCAAATAAAACCCTTCCTTTGAGTTCTTCGGAAATAGCTATGTGATATCCGGCGTCTGAAAGATCTTTCATATCCGGATAATGCTTTTCCCCTTGTTCCAAATAATATAAGATGCTGTCGGCTTGTTGGTCAATTTGAAAAAAATAAGCTCTGGACTGGTTGTTTAATACATACAATCTTGCTCTTGCCTGCTGATTTTTTATTTTGGGCAAAAGCTTTTTAATCCGGTCTAATTCGGCAAGTCCTTCACTTACAAAATAAATTTTAAAATATATATTGGTATAAAATCCTCTGATTCGAATTTGCCATTCATAATTTTTTGAATTGACTGCAATTTTCTCTGCTTTTTGAGCTATTGCTTTGGCTGTATTTAAGTCGGATTGATGAAAATTGATATTGGCCTGAAGCATTAAAGAGCGAATCTGTTTGGTTTTATCGGAAGAACTGTTAAATAGAGAATCTGCTCTCTTTAAAGCTTTATCAGGATTGGAAAAAGCTTCAACTGTGGCTATATGGTTGAATATACTGTCGAAGGTTCGATCTTGAGGGAATGCCATTAGAGAAAGAAAGAAACAAAAGAAGAATATAAATGATGTTTTCATGTCTTTTTGAGCTTCCCGTCGATTTCTTATTCCTTTCTCCAAAGTCATAAAATTTGATTTGAATTGGTTTTTGGTTTAATATAAGAAGAAAATGGGGAGCTTTATGTAAAGTTTTTAAGAATTTTGAAAAATGAAGAATGAACAATGTTTAATGATGAATGTTTAATGATGAATGATGAATGTTTAATGATGAATGATGAATTAGCAGTGATTAGACGGCAATAATACGACTTAAGATCCTGAACAAATTTCGCTTAGAAGTTTTGGACTTCAAATAGAGTTGGTATTTGGCGAAATTTTTCAGGATGACAAGCAGTAGGTGAAATTTTCAGGATGATCCTGAAACGAGTTCAGGACAAGTAGATGTGGGTGATGGGTGATGGGTGCTGCTCGTTACGTAGCTCCGGAAACCCCGTGCCCTCTGTGTCTCCCCTGTGCCCTCTGTGTTCAATCATCTTAACGAAGATTGCTCACCACTAACCTTCACAAATCTCTTCAAGGGTATACCCGGGTTTTAGGCTGGCTTTGAAGTGATGGTGAGAGATGCGTTTTTCTTTGGGAGGGAGTTTCATATAATTTCCATATACATTGCTTAAGTAAACATCATAATCTTTAGGGGCTTTGAAAGAGTGACCTTCAAATTGTACTTCTATGCTTTTGGTGAAGGTTATTTGGGGGCAGACCTCTTTTATTCCATAACCCCAAATAGCTATACCGGCTTGGGGACTGCTTGAAAAAGGATGTTTTTGGGCTTTTTGGTGGAGGGATGTAATCATTCTTTTTCCGGGGATAAGAAATCTGAAAATAGAGAGAACCATTCTTTTATGCCATTCCAGTCTTTCACTGAAAACGTAGATTTTTTGGAGAATCAATCTTCTATTAATCCTTAAATCCTTTAGATGAGCAAGCACTTCCTTTTGCTCTTTAGGGAAACCGTCTATGGGGAAGATGTCTATATTAATTCCTCTTTTTACTTTTTTAAATTCATATTTTTCTTCCAGAGAAGTTCGTTTATCTCCAAGTTTAATAAAAGGTAATCCGTAATTTTTGGTGTTTTTGTAATGATGAAGAATTAAATTTTCATCTTTGAATTCACTTAGAAATCTTTCATAATCCGGTCTGGGAAGCATAATATCAATATCATCATCCCAGGGTATATATCCCTGATGCCGAATGGCTCCCAATAAGGTTCCTCCGCACAGGAAGTAGGTGATCTCCCTCTTTTCACAAAAGACGGCAACTTTTTTTAAGATGCTCAGTTGAATCTGTCTTATTTCTTGGACATCCAGTTCTTTCAAGGCATATACGAAATAGAGAATAATTTTAATTTTAAAACAAATTAAAACCTATCATCTACTTTTACATCAATTATTTCTCCATTAAGACTACTACAAACCGTTCCTAAAGAAACTTTAGCTACATCTTCAGCTTTTAAAAGACTATCTTCCGGTTCTTTTCCAAAATTTTTCGTACGCATAGGTGTATTGGTACGTTCAGGGTTAATACAGTTTACTTTGATACCATCAGTATCCCATTCTGCAGCTATGGCTTGAACGAAGTTAACTATGGCGGCTTTGGTAGAAGAATAAATGCTGTAAAATGCCCTGCCACGGGTATAGGAACTGGAAGTATAAAATAATAAATGGCCTCCCGATTTTTTTAAATAAGGATAAGCTGATCGGGCGACATTGATAACTCCTTTTAAATTAACATCAATTAAAGTATCTATCAAATCATTTTGCATAGCGTTTAAAGGCTCCTTACTTAAAAGTCCGGCTGTATTGATTACTACATCAATTTTATTTTCTTTTTTATAAATCTCCTCCAAACTTTTTTCAACAGAGTCTGCATTGGCAACATCTACTTGGTTTAAAGAACGGGAAAAAGCATAAACTTTAGCTCCGGCTTCTTGGCAGATATCAACAATCTCTTTTCCGATTCCTTCTCTTCCGCCATATACCGCGACAACTTTATTTTTTAAAGATTTTAAATCCGGATTTCTGCTGATAAAGGAACTCTTAATTTGAAATAATTTATCCAGCAAATAAATATCTTCTTTATATGTGAGTTTGATATTTTGCTGTTCTCCTTCAACAACATAGATGGGCGTTTCAGGAAGATATTTTTTTACCACCCCGCAATCATCCGTCGCTTTAAAATTAGGATCTTGCAAAGCCAAATCATAAGCTTTCTTGATGGTTTCCAATTTAAAAGCCTGAGGTGTTTGCCCTTTCCACAAATATTTTCTTTCGGGTATGGCCTCAATACATTTTAAATTTTTTTCTAATTTAATAATAGTATCTGCCGAAGGAATGGCAGTATCTACCGCTTGATATTTTTGTAAAGCCTCAACACAATCTTGAATGATATGATGACTTACCAAAGGTCTGACAGCATCATGAAAAATTAGATTGACATTTTCCTGTGTCTGATAAGCATGAATAGCCGATAAACTTGAGTCATAGCGCTCAACTCCTCCGTTTAATATTTTCTTGACTTTGGTCCATTTATTTTTAAGACACAAATCTTCCACTAAATGAAGATAAGATTGGTTTCCAACAATGGCAATTTCATCGATTAGTTCATGATTTTCAAAAGCCCAGACAGTATGCTCCAAAACCGTTCTTCCGGCTACTTTTAAAAATTGTTTGGGCAAATCTAAACCCAATCGAGTTCCGGAACCTCCGGCTAAGATTATGGCGATTTTTTTTGGCATGTTAAAATTAGTTTATCAGTATAAGTATTTTTGTTAATTTTTTTGGCAAATATATTCAAACAAACGCTGTGCACTTTTATCATCTTGATGAGTAAAAAATTGATCTCTTAAAAATTTACGTTTAGCAGAAAACTCATCTTGCCCTGTTTCAAGTACAATATTTAAGCTCTTAAAAAACTCTTCCTGAGTTTTTAAAATTTGAGTAGGCATCCATTCTTCCATATTTTCAAAAACAAAACCTCTATCTTTTTTATATTGCTCAAAATCAGCACTTAAACAAATTACAGGCTTATCTATTAATAAGTAATCAATAATAATAGAGGAAACATCTGAGATTAAAACATCTGAGCAAGCCAAAATATGATATAAAGTGATTTTTTGAGTCCACAGCCATTGATCATTGATAAAATAAATATTACTTAGATTTTCCGGTAATCCGTCTTGAACCGAAAAAGGATGAGGTTTTACTATACATAATATTTCATGCAGATTTAAAACTTTGTTAAATTTGGTGACATTAAAATCTTCTACTTGAAAAACATTATTCACCGCTTTTCCATGGGTGGCATGTCCTGCAACCACATCTTTTCTAAGAGTAGGTAACCAAATTATGATTTTTTTAAACCCATTTAAATTTCCTTTTATTTTTTCTTTTAATCTATGCTTTTCTTTATTTTCACGAATTAAAATATCATTTCTTGGGTACCCTATGTTAATTACTGATTTCAGAGGAACATTAAAGGCTTTTGAGAATATTTTACAAGTTAAAGGAGAGGTGCCCAGGGTTAAATCGGCAAAGATTCCGCCGGTTTTCGGGATTTTATAATTCCCAATACTTTTATAAGGAATTCCATGCCAGAGATTAATAATCTTTTGAGAATCTATAAAATATCTTGGATATTTCCAATGAGCGGTGAAACAATATTTACTTTTGATAAATTCCTTCTGAAACTGTTTTTTATTCCTATCACTAATAATAGTAGCCTTGGAGTTTATGATATTTTTCGCTGAATCCACTAAATGATCTGGAACAGCATAGAAAACAGGCTTATCTGAGTTTTTCGCAAAATAATTGACCGTTTCCACCATATTAACTTCTAAGTTCCACGGGTCAGAAAAGAAAAATTGTTCCTCTTTTGGCGTTTTCTTAGAAATACGTTTAAGGTATTTTATTTTTTCAAATTCAAGTTTGTTTTTTATTTTTTGTAAAAAGCTCATGTTTTATCTTCCTTTAAAAGTTCTTTTATTTGTGTAGTTGAAATTCCTTTTGTTCTTGGCAAATAAAAAACTTCACAATAATCTTTCAGAAAATCAAATTTTCCTTCCCAATCGTGTCCCATAACAAAAATATCCACTTCATAATTTTTCACATCTTTTAGTTTTTGTTCCCAATTATTTTCCGGAATAACTTGATCTACGTAAGATAATGATTCCAGAAATTCTTTACGTTTTTCATAAGGAAATTTACATGTTTTCCCTTTGGTTAAATTGAATTCATCTGTAGAAAGGCCTACAATTAATTCATCTCCAAGGTCTTTTGCTCGTCGTAAAATTTCTAAATGACCAAAATGCAATAAGTCGAATGTGCCATAAGTTAGTACAGTCTTATATCGTTTTTTAAATAGATCATCAAAATCTAATTTTAGAGATTGCTCGGCGCTCTCTAAAAAGAAGGTAATCATACGTTGAAGAAGTGGCAATCTGTCGTAAAGATTTTCAGGAATTAAGGTTTTGATAAGTTTTAAGGTTTTTAAACCTTCCAAAACAACTGAATTATCCTCTTTTCCATGTGTATAAAATCCTTTACCAATCAATAAACCAAGCGTTCGATTTCTACTTAAATCGTTTAATCCGGTTAGACCTATATCTCCTATACCACAACTTAAATTGACGGTTTCCTTTTTACCACCTAAATGTCTAACTATAAGTTTTATTTCAGAAAAAGCTTTAGTTAACATTAAAAATCTTGTATTAGCTGAATTATATTGAGCATCTACATTTCCTAAAAGTATAGCATAAATGTTTTTTAGAGCACTTAGTAATTCGACTCCTCGTATATCAGAAGTATAATCCAAAAAAATATTAGTATCTGAAATAATTTCTCTCATCAGATTGAGTTGCTTATGTGATGAGAAGCCCAAAGTCATCAGGGTAGCTTGTCTATTAATCATTTCTGCCGCAAAGGAAGGACCTTTTAAACTTACCAGGTTTTCATGATTTAATTGCTTTCTAAGAAAATCAACCAAAGTTTCTCCATTTTCAAAAATTCCTTTGGCCAAATTGACTACCAAAGTTTCAGGCTGAAGATAGGCCTTGATAGCTTGAGCTATCTCAGGTATTTTTTTTGCAGGAACGGCAATGAAAATCACATCTGCTTTTTCTACTTCCTGCCAATCAGATATCCCTGTAATACTTTCATCTAAAGGCCGATTAGGAAAATAGGCTTGATTTATTTTTTTAAGATTAAAAGTTTCGGCTTCAGATTTATTTCTAAACAATAATTGAATATTCAGTTTTTTGTTGGAAGCCAATTCTTGAGCCATAGCTGTTCCGAAAGATCCGGCTCCGAGAATAAGGATTTTCATGAATCTGGTTGATTTATTAGTAGTGCAAAAATAGAGAATTTTAGGAGATAATCGACTGATGTATAATATTGCATAAACATTTTATTTAATTTTCGAAGCCGCTTTTTTCAGGAAGAATATGATCTAAAGCAGCATTAACTTTTTGTTTTCCTTCTAAAAAACTTTTTTCCGTCAAACTATCATAATCGTTTATACAAACAGATGTTTTTTTTTGTTGCTTAATAAAATCTATGGTTTCATCTTTGACTTCATGAAATATTCTAAAAACACTTCCCAATTTTCTTATGTTTATCGGATAAAAGTTATTAGTTGCCAATTCCCAATATCTTTGTAGATAGGAATTAATATCTAAATCATAATCTCTAAACTTATGGGAACAAGTACGATCAAAAATTTCAAATTCTTTTTCCCAAAGTTTAGCTAATGTAGATTTAAGAAAAGGTTGTTGCAAATGATAATATTGAAATCCTGTATAATAATTAGTAGAAAGAGCAAGAGATAAATTACGCCAGGATATAGGACCATATTTAAAATTGAACCAGTTGAAAGGTTTACGTAAAATGTTTTTTCTTTTATTCTTATTGTGTTTGTTTAGAATATATAAGTTATTATGGAGTATCCTAAAAAAACCAGGGGAAGAACGTGTAATCAATGAAATGGCCATGTCGCAGGGTAATCCGTTTTTAAAAAAATCTTCTTCCTTTACTTGGTTAATTAAAAAAATATCATCATTAAAATATACATAGTTATTGCTTAATTCTGCAATACGATGAAAATTTAATTCAATCGTGTGCGAGTTAAAGGTAGGAAGATATTTTTTTGGAATATAATCTTCATGTCTAACAATATTTAATTTAGGATGTTTTGTGTTAAGCCATTTCGGTAAATGACCCCATGTAACAAAATGAATTTTATCTACCCAAGGGGCAAATTTCTCAACTCCCCTGAACCAGTAATGAAGATTATCCCATTGCCTGAAGCGGGCAGCATGAGTAGCTTTATTGTTTGTTTTTTTATATTTCAAATATTCTTTTTGCCAATCAGGGTCGTTTCCGTCAACCCAAGTTATTATGAAATCCATTTACCGAAACAATCAATTTATCACCTAAAGCTTTAGCTCTTTTAAGAAGATTAACATGACCGGTATGAAACAAGTCGAAAACACCAATAACATAAACAATTTTCTTCATAAGAATAAAAAAAAATTAAGATGATAATTTCTTAATTGCTTCTAAAACTCTGTGTGATGAATTACCATCTAAATATTTATGAAAACGATTTCGAAATTTTTTATAGCTTTTTTGATATTCGGCATCATCTATCCAAGAGAGATTTTTTATTTTATCCATTAAATCTTCTTCATTATATACAAAAGGTTTAGGAAGAATCTCCTCCAAGTCATAATAAAAGGAACGATTAGTTTTGGTGTATTTCTCGAAATCATACATATAAAGCAAAATTGGTCGCTTAGTAATTGAAAAATCAGTAATAATGCCACTATAATCAGAAATAAGTATATCAGAAATAATTAAAAGTTCTTGAACATCGGATATTTCTGCTGTCATATCTTTAATATACTTTAAGTTTTTGGGTACATTAAGATGTTGATCCCAAGGATGCTTTTTAACTATAAATAATGTATTAGTTACTTTTAATTCCATATTTAAATTAAACCAAAACTTATCAGAAAAAGGTTTGATAGTTTTAAAATCTCGAAATGTAGGCGTATATGATATTATTTTATTATAATTTTGGATTTGGAGCTTTTTTTTAATAGCTTCATTAAAATCTTTATCTTGAAAAAACAAATCATTTCTTGGTGATCCGGTTATTTGAACTTTTTTAAGATTAAAAGAATCTTCTTTTCTTTCTTTATCATCCTGAGAAGTGGCAACCACCAATTCATAATTTTTATAATGCTTCTCTAATTTATGATAAAACTTTTCTTTTTTAATATTATTTTCATTCAAAAGCCCTATATTTTTAAACCCTGTACCATGCCATAACTGTATGAATTTTAAATTCCAGTTATAATATTGAGAAACAGAAGCATCTATCACCACAAATTCAGCTCTAATGAGATTCCAAAAATTATTAAAAAAACCTATAGAAATATTAATGTTATTTTTAATTGCCTCTTGTTTAATGTTTTGGGAAGCAGTTAAAAGTTTTATTTTGTCTGAATTAATATTTTGATTAGCATATAAAATTAGACTTTTAATATTTCCAGAAAATTGTTTACTATTATGCCATTGTTGGAAAACTATTAATCCTTTTTTTTTTGGGATTATATAAGATAGAAAACGAAAGAAGTGTTTGAAAAATTCAATAATCTTTTTTTTAAAATAAGACATACTGTTTCTGATGAAATTATTCGATGAAAATTTTTTTAATTCTAAATAGTTGTTTTACCGAAAAATCAATTTTATCGGATAAAATTGGAGGTTTAGGCCAATCTTTATCTTTGTAAAATACATTATCAAATTCAATGGCTTTTTCATATCTCGGAATCACATGAAAATGTACCTGCTGATCGACCATCATTAATGCTAAATAATTCAATTTCTCAGGTTTAAAACTTTTGTTCATCAGTTCTTGAATTACTTGAAATGAACGGACTAAATCTTTTCCTTCTTCCAAAGTTAAATTAGTCATTTCAGGGCATTTTCTATTTAAAGAGAGTATTAAAGAACCTATAGTAATTTGTTTAGGTCTTAAACTAATATTCCAATTTCCTACCTTAGTAATAAAAAGTTCTTTTATTTGAAATTTATTCTTAAAATTATCCATATTCCTTTTTTAAAATTTGATTTAAAACCCGTTTTAGGTGCGTCGATGATGTACCCTTAGTATATGGAAAATATTTAATCTCTACACCTATTTTTGCGAAATCTTCTTCAAATTTATTCCATTTTTCAGTCCCCTTCCAATCACTTCCTACAAACATTTTATCAAACTTTAATGCTTTCCAAGCCTCCATCTTGTCCATGTTTTTCTGAGGAACAACTTCATCTACATATTTAATAGCTTCAACAATTTGTTTACGCTCCTCAAAGGGAATGACTGATTCTGTACCTTTATAAGAAACAAGTTCATCAACCGTAATACCTACAATAAGATAATCACAATTTTTTTTGGCATTTTTCAATATATTTAAATGACCGATGTGGAATAAATCAAATACACCGGTGGTATAACCAACTATTTTTTTGTTATTCATTTTATTTTTCTAATTTATATGATTTAATAAATATAATGGAAATATTTTTGATGGAAAGCTCATGTAGTTCAAACCATAAAAATCAATTAATATTTTCTTTGATTCATTAGGAATGGGGAATTTGAAGTCTTGATCTATAAAAGAACTAAAAATAACATGTTTTTAAGGATATATGTGTTTGTAGTAAGTTATTTTTTGACTGTTGAAATTTGCCCCTTTAAACAAAATATTAAATATTAAATCATTATAAGTAATTAATTTATCAGAATCAGCTTCTTTATATATTTCATCAACAAATTTAATAGAATTTATTATTTCTATTCTTTCTTTAAATGGTATAATAAGATAATTATTCTTTAATCTAAAAGTTTTCTCATCCATAATTACACCCACTATTAAATAATCACAATTTGCTTTTGCATTTCGTAAAATGTTCAAATGTTCGATATGAAAAAGATCAAATACCCTTGTTGTATAACCAATAATTTTTTTCATGATTTATAGTTTTACAACTCCTGCAACTCCACCATTTTCTTAAATCTTTCTTGTTTATGGACTAAGCTTTCAAAACTATCAATATCTATAATTTCTCCTTTGTCCATAAAGACAATCTGATCGGCGTTTCGTATGGTGGAAAGGCGGTGAGCTACCATTAATAAAGTATATTCTCCTTGCAAAGCATCTATGCTTTCCTGAATAGATTTTTCTGTTTCTGAATCTAAGGCAGAGGTGGCTTCATCTAAAATAAGTATGTCTATGTCTTTAAATAATTCTCTGGCTATAGACACTCTTTGTTTTTGTCCTCCGCTCAGGTTGATCCCGTTATTTCCTAAAGGTGTATTTTTTCCCTTGGGCAGTTCGCTTAAAAACTCTTTTAAAGCTGCCTGCTGTACACTTCGTTCAAAACGTTCTAAATTTTCCGGTGTTTTTTCTGCCCAGAAGGTGACATTATTATAGATGGTGTCATTAAAAATAACCGGATCCTGACTGACATATCCTATTCGTGATTGATAAGATTCCTTGTTTAAATCCTGCAGCAATAAATCATCTACTAAAATTTGTCCCTTGCTTTCAGGTAAGAGTCCTGCAATCAGATTAACTAAAGTAGTTTTTCCACTACCGCTTTCCCCAACAAAAGCCATACTTTGATTCTTTTTAATTTGCAGATTGATGTTTTTTAAGATTTGCTCTTGCCCATAGTAGAAATCAACTTCCTGAATGTCAATTTGTTTACTGAACTTCTGCAGTTTTACTTTTCCGGGTTTCTCTTTTCCGGTTTCCAGATATTTTTGGAAATCCTGCATATTCTCCAGAGAGCCTGAGACTTCCATAAAGGTATTCCAGTTTTGCTGCATACTCATTAAAGCGGTCAGTGCTCTGTAAAAGAAGGCAAGACTCAGGATAATCACTCCTATATTTCCTCCGAAAAATCTGGCTTGTATAAAGATAACGGCTGCAATAATGCCAATCATCATAGGTTCGCGTACGGCGGTGGCTATAGAGTTTAAAAATCCTATACGCCTTCTGGATTCTTCAATCTGGTATATGGTTTTTTTGAGTTTTTTGCCATAAGTGCCTACCATACCGGTGGCTTTTAAATATTTAAAATGACCGACATGCTGAATGATTTGTCCTTGAAAAACACTATTGTACCGGGTTAAACTTCGGGAAGCACTTTTGGTGCGGGTATAGATATATTTATAGAGGAAATTGGTTAAAGCTCCGCCGGCAGTAACTAAAAGAGCAAACTGGGCATTGGCCATAAAAGCAAAACCCATATAAACAATAACCAGCACAGCCTGTTGCATGGTGTTAAAATAGGCGGTGAAGGCTCTTTGAACCCGATCTACTTCTCCGGTCATGGTGTTTTGTATGCGTCCCACATCCGAAGTGATAAAGCGTTTAAACTCAATTTGATTGAGCATGCTGAGCAGGTTTAAACGGATTTTCCGTATAAAGCTTTGCTGAAGGATGATCAGATAGATGCTTCTTAAATAGGTGGCTGCTCCTTTTAAGCTAAAGAAGATAATCATTAAGAGCAGGACGCCCATTAAAGTCATCGAAATTCCTAAGCTTTCAAGACCTTTGATGAAAATGCCTAATTTGCCCATCTCTTCGGAATCTGCTATGCCGCCTTCACTGACTACCTGCAGCAAGGGGATAAACATAGTCAGACCCAAACCGTCAAGAAATCCAACACTGACGCTGAGAAGAAAAGCGATAAAGATTTTACTTCTCAGATATCTGTAAAAGAAGCTAAAATCTTTAAAATATTTTTTGACAAAGTTTTTAAGCTTTTGCATGAATAATGCGATTGGTTTGCCGTGGGTTTTTAATCAGCCTGCGAAATTAAGACTTTTTTATTAATTATTGCAGGAGATAAGGTTTTTTTATGGGAGTTGGTGAGTCGGGGAGGGGTGTCAGGATTGGCAACTTTCGATTGGGGTGTTGCTGTTAACACTCCGTTCTTTGAGCATCCCTCCGGGGGAGGGGAATTAAAGATTTTGATATTCCATAGAAAAAAAGCACTTTCAGGACAGTCCTGTGTTGTTGGTTAATCCTTGCCAAATAAATCGCGGGTGTAGATTTTATGTTCTATATCTTTTAGTTCGGGGGTTCTTCGGTTGGTGACAATAAGATCGGATTGTGCTTTGAAGGTTTCTAAATCTTTAATGACAGGAGATCCATAAAAGGTTTCTTCTTCCAAAACGGGTTCATAGACAATTACCGGAATGCCTTTGGCTTTAATCCGTTTCATCACACCCTGAATGGCAGATGCCCGAAAATTGTCGGAACCTGTTTTCATAATTAAACGATAAATTCCTACGGTTTTGGGTTGTTTGGCTAAAATAGATTCTGCTATAAAATCTTTTCGGGTACGATTGGCGCTGACAATGGCCTGCATGATATTGTTGGGTACACTTTGATAATTGGCTAATAATTGTTTGGTGTCTTTAGGCAAACAGTATCCTCCATACCCGAATGAAGGATTGTTGTAATGACTTCCTATTCTGGGGTCTAATCCTACTCCTTCAATTATTTGTTTTGTGTTTAAACCATAGGTCTGCGCATAGGTGTCTAATTCATTAAAATAAGCGATGCGCATGGCTAAATAAGTGTTCGAGAATAATTTGATGGCTTCCGCTTCAGTAGAATCTGTAAATAATACGGGAATATCTTTTTTGAAGGCAGCCTGTTGTAAGAGTTCGGCAAATAATTTGGCCTGAGGAGTTTGTGCGCCTACAATAATTCGTGAAGGATAAAGATTATCATACAATGCTTTTCCTTCTCTTAAAAATTCAGGAGAGAAAATCAGGTTTTTTAATTGGTGTTTTTGTTGTAATTCTTTTGTAAAACCTACCGGAACAGTCGATTTAATGATGATGTTGGCTTCAGGATTGATTTTTATAATATCCCGGATTACATTTTCTACGCTTTGGGTGTCAAAATAATTGGTGTCCGGGTTGTAGTCCGTGGGAGTCGCGATGAGAATGAAATCAGCATTGGTATAGGCTTCTTCTTTGTTTAAAGTGGCTCTGAAATTAAGATTCTTATGAGCTAAAAACTCAGTGATTTCTTTATCAATAATAGGTGATTTTCCGGCGTTTAAAAGTTCAATTTTTTCCGGAATAATATCTATGGCTATGACTTGATTGTGTTGAGCTAATAATAAAGCATTTGCTAATCCGACATATCCTGTGCCTACTACGGTTATTTTCATAAAAGAATGAGATAAGGTCTCTATCAGAGGTTTTAACGGGTCCAATTTAATAAATCTTTTTAATTATGCCGGATGAAACCAACTTCTTCTAATGGAAAATTTGAAGGACCCCTACCTGCTGAAAAGAAGAAATACAATTTTGGGTTCTTATTTTTATCTTAAGATCGATCAGGTTCGGATTTTCTTTCACAGGAAAAAAATTATCTTTGTCTGCATTTTGAAATGGTTTTACCAAAAGATAAAATATTATGAGAAAGGTTTTTTATACAGGTTTTATACTAATCTTTATTTTATTTCAAGGCTGTAGCAGTGATGATGTGGTATTGAATTCGGAGGCAGATATTATACGTGCCGCACTGGAAAATCAGGCAGAACTTCTTGACAATCCACCTTCCATAAGTCCGAATAAAGTTGTTTTTACGCTTAAAGAAAATCCCGATAATTTTCTTTTTTCACCTGAATTCGAATTGTCACCCGGAGCTACTATAAATCCGGAATCAGGAGTGGAAAGAGATTTTTCTCAACCGCTGACCTATGAGGTTACTTCAGAAGATGGATGGTATTCCAAAGAATATGAGGTTAGTTTTGTTTTTGAAGAAGAGGACGAAGAAACCCGAATCCGCACCTTTTCTTTTGAACATGCCGATTCAGATAATGAAGGCAACTATCATGAGTTTTTTGAAATGAATTCTCAAGGTCAGAAAATCTATAACTGGGGAACAGGAAATCCGGGATATGCCATCACTTTATCTATTACAGGAGGAGAAAAAATTCCTGAATCTTATCCGACTTATCAGACCTCAAACGGCTATGAAGGCAAAGGGGTTCAGATGCAAACCAAATCTACCGGAGCCTTAGGGGCTACTTTTGGGGCGCCTTTAGCAGCAGGAAATTTATTTTTGGGTGAATTTTCTTCTATTACTCAGCCCGATCCGCGGCAAGGCGTTCATTTTGGAAGAAGTTATAATTATTCAACCGAACCCGTAGCCATCAAAGGATTTTTTAAATATGAAAGAGGAGAAGATTTTGAAATTCATCACGATGGAGGAAGCAGTATGACAGAAGACGGATGGGATGCTTATGCTATTTTGTTTGAAAGAACAGAAGAGGAAAACTTTTTAAGAGGAGATTTTTCTTTTGATGATCCGCGAATTGTCAGTATAGCTCTATTAGATGATGCTCAGCGTGTAGAAGCTCAGGAATGGACAGAGTTTATTATTCCTTTTGAAAATGTAGAGGGAAAATCTTTTGATGCAGATCAGGATTATATGTTTACTATTGTTTTTTCTTCCAGCAAAGAAGGTGATTTGTTTAATGGGGCGGTGGGGAGTACTCTTCAGATTGATGAGGTTCAATTAATTATGGAATAAAAGAAGTTTTAAGATCTATGAAAAAATTTCTGATTCCTTTATTGTTGTTGCTGTCCTTTTTTGGTTTTTCCCAGGAAGAATCCGAAGTTCATTTCAAAAAAGAAAATCCTGCTTTTTTTAAAGATGAATTTATATATCAAATAAGAGCATATTTTGGAATAGGAGGAAGTATGCCTTTGGGATTGCCTTCAGAAATTGAAAAAATAAAAAGTTATAATCCGGGATTGCAATTGGGATTGGAGGCCAATGCTACAAAATATTTAGGGGAAGAATCTCCCTGGGGATTAAGAATAGGAATAGCCGTAGAAGAAAGAGGTATGAAAACCGAGGCAGAGGTTAAGCAATATGTAACCAGAATTATTCAAGGGAATGAAGAGATCAAAGGTTATTTCACCGGAAATGTGGAAACGAAAGTTAATAATACCTATTTAAAAATTCCTCTTTCCCTGGTTTATAAATTATCTGAAAACTGGAATGTTTATGGCGGATTCAATTTCTCTTTTGCCATTGACAAAGACTTTACCGGCTATGTAAGCGACGGATATTTAAGAAAAGATACGCCTGTGGGGCCACAAATTAATTTTGATAAAGAAGGAAAAGCTGCTTATGATTTTTCCAAGGAGGTTCAGGCTTTTCAGTGGGGCATACATATAGGCGGAGAATATCGGTTAAAAAACAGAAGATTCATCATTTTCCCCCAACTCAATTATAATTTTAATGGAGTTTTAAATAAAGATTTTGATGCGATTGGATTCAGTTTACACAATCTTTATCTTGATTTAGGATTTGGCTACAGATTTTAAAGCCTTCCTCTTTTATTTCAAAGAGGAAGGATTGTCTTTATTGAGCCAGATAACCTCCATCCACAGCATAATAGGATCCGGTTACGAAAGAAGATTTGTCACTTGCCAGCCACAATATCAATTCAGCTACTTCTTCAGCTTTTCCTAATCTGCCAATAGGATGCAGATTAACTAACTGATCATACACTTCTCTGTCTAAATTTTCCAGTAAAGGAGTATCAATAAAACCCGGTCCTATGGAATTTACCCGAATTCCTTTGGAGCTGTATTCCAAAGCTGCAGTTTTTGTTAAGCCAACTACTCCGTGTTTGGCAGCTACGTAACCCGGTGCATTTAAAAAACCTACTTGTCCTAAAATGGAAGCAACATTGACTATGGAGCCTTTTTTAACATGTTCTAACATAGCTTTTATCTGATGATGCATTCCATAAAAAACCCCTGAAAGGTTAATCTTAATCATAGTGTCCCAGGCGTTGACAGGATGTTCTGCCGTTGGTAAACTTTCTCCTGCAATTCCCGCATTATTCACAGCTATATCTAAACGATTAAATTTTTCCAAAGCAAAATCAACTGTTTTTTTAGCATCTTCAGCTGAACCTGCATCAGCTTTTAAAAAATAAGCTTCACTGCCCTGTTTGGTAAGTTCAGAAATAACTTTTTCTGTTTGCTCCTCATTTATATCGGTCAAAATAAGTTTAGCACCTTCTTTGGCGAATAATTCAGCTGCGGCTTTTCCAATACCCGATCCGGCACCGGTGATAATGGCAACCTTGTTTTCTAATGTTTTCATGTGTTTTGTTTTAAGAATAATAATCAAAAATAGATAATAAGTTCCTTAAAATAAATGATTTTAATCAGTTATTCTTATTTGAAGCAAGTGATTCTTCTGTTTTTTGGTGAATTATCAAATCGGGCTTAAGACAGCTCAAACATCTTTTGAAGAGGAATGGTAGATTTTTCGATCAGGCTTTTTTCCAATTCAATAGAAGGAGTTTCATTTAAAAGACAGTTGTATAACTTTTCCAGAGTGTTTACTTTCATATAAGCACATTCACTGCAGGCACAAGTATTGTCTTCATGAGCAGGTGCTGCAATAATATTTTTATCCGGGGCTGCTTTTTGCATTTCATATAAAATGCCGGCTTCAGTGGCTACAATAAAAGTGGGATGAGAACTGTTTTTTACATACTCAATCATTTTTCCGGTTGAGCCGATAAAATGAGCAATTCTAAGAATATAATCTGAAGATTCGGGATGGGCTATGAGTTTGGCTTCAGGAAATTCTTTGAGCAATTTCAAGAGTTTTTCCATTGAAAAAGCTTCGTGAACCACACAAGAACCTTCCCATAAAACCATATCTCTCCCGGTTTGCTGGATGATGTATCTGCCCAGATTTGCATCCGGAGCGAAAATGATTTTTTTATCTTCAGGAATTTGAGCAACTATTTTTTCTGCATTGGAAGAAGTACAAATTATATCGCTCATAGCTTTAATTTCTGCAGAAGTATTGACATAAGTTACCACATAATGATCCGGATACTGATCGAGAAAAGCCTTGAATTGGTCAGGCGGACAATTATCAGCTAAAGAACATCCTGCTGTTAAATCAGGTAAAAGCACTTTTTTATCAGGATTTAAAATTTTAGCTGTTTCTGCCATAAATTTAACTCCGGCAAAAACTATAATATCTTGTTTTGCATCTTTTGCTTTTCTTGCCAAACCTAAACTGTCTCCAATAAAATCAGCTACTTGCTGAATATCTTCTGTCTGATAATAATGAGCTAAAATCAGGGCGTTTTTTTCTGAAGCTAAATCCTTGATCTTTTTTTGTAAATCAAGAGTGGCTTTTTCCGAGAATGAATTTTGAGTGCGTTCCTTTAGAATGTTCATGTTGAATTGTTTAAAAATTAAGATGAGAGCGATAAATAGTTTAAAGTTTTCTTCAAAAAGAACGGACGAAGATAAATTATCTTAAATTTTAAAAAGATGAGGAAAATCAGTTTTGGTTTTATTTTTTATTGTTTGGCGATATAATTTCTTTGTAAATGAATTTTAGAATCGCTTGTTTTTAATACCTTCGCAAAAAAATTTATGGGAATCATTCGCTTAAATAATATCCGCTGCTATGCCTATCATGGTTGTTTAACTGAAGAAGCGGCCATAGGAAGTGCTTATAGAGTTGATCTTTGGGTCAGAGCTGATTTTTCCAAAGCTGTAAAATCAGATAAACTTAGTGATACAGTTGATTATGTTAAGCTCAATCAACTGGTAGAAACTGAAATGGCTAAACGTTCCAATCTTTTGGAAGAAGTGGCTCAGCGAATTGTTGACGAAGTTTTGAATGCCTTTGCTCAGGTTTCTGAAGTAGGGGTGGAAGTGTCAAAAATCAATCCTCCCTTGGGTGGAGATGTTGAGAGTGTAACTTTTGAATTAACAAAAACCAGATAGATTTGGTTTTAGCGTTCAAAAATATTACATTTGCCATTCTTATAATTTAAGGTACCGTGGCCGAGTGGCTAGGCAGTGGTCTGCAAAACCATCTACACCGGTTCGAATCCGGTCGGTACCTCTTCTGTAAAATGCTGATTTTGCTCGCTTTGAGTCTGAATATTATAGAAGGTTTTCTTTATTTTTATCCCCCCTTTCCTGAATAATAAAAATATCATTCTGAACGCTTGGTGTTTTCAGTAATTTTTATATATTGTTTGGGAATTTTTAGTGTTTTTTTAATTCTTCAAAACTCTTTCTAAATGAGGCTGCTTCACCTAAAAAGTATTTTCGCTCTTTTTATCTTATTCCTGCTTTTTTCCTGTTCAGAAAAAGAAACAACAACAAAAACAGATAACCCTTATTTATTCAGGGAATATATCGGGCAGTTTCCTTCAGCCCGACAGTCTGTGACTCAGCCCATAGAAATCAACCTTTCCAAAAGTTTGGATTTTTTTAGTGAAACTCAGGAAATTCCTTCTTCTTTTGTTGAAATTCAACCTAAAACTGAAGGAAAACTTCTTATTAAAAATCCAAGACAGCTGATTTTTATTCCTGAAAAAAACTTAAAACCGGATACAGAATATTTAATCACTTTAAAACTAAATCGTCTTTTTGATAAAGTTCCCAAAGATTTAAAAACTTATACTTTCAGTTTTCGAACCATAGAACCCAATTTCTCTATCAGAACTGAAAATCTCCAATCTTATTCTCAGGAATGGCAATATTTGGAAGGAATTCTGGAATCAGCAGATTATATTGAGCCTGAAGATCTGCCTAAATTATTTTCGGTGTCTCAGGATAGAAGTCCCATTCCGGTAAAATGGCAATCTTCCAATGCTCCTGCCAATTATTTTAGTTTTGTCATTGACAGCATCAAAAGAAAAGAAGATGATTCCAACATTCTTCTAAAATGGGATGGAAGTTCTATAAAATCAAAAACAAAAGGCGAACAAGAATTTCTGATTCCCGGATATAATAATTTTAAAATTGTCGATATTCAGACTCATGCTCCTCCAAAAGCTTCTCTGAGTATTAATTTTTCAGATCCTTTAGATGCCAATCAGGATTTTTCAGGTTTGGTCAAAATAGACAGTCTGGATAATTTAAAATATCAGACAGAAGGAAATGTACTTCATGTATATCCTTCCCGAAAAGTGGGTGGAGAGCTGGAAATAAAAGTTTTCCCCGGAATAAAAAACACTCAGGGATTAACCCTTAAAGAAGTTTATTCTGAACGAATCTCTTTTGAGCAAGTCAAACCCGCTGTGGAATTAATTTCAAAAGGAGTTATTTTTCCCCAGGCAACTTCCACCCCTCTATATTTTAAAACTGTGAATTTAAAAGCAGTTGATGTGAGGGTCATCAAGATTTATGAGGATAATGTGCTGGAGTTTTTGCAGGACGGAAATCTTAATAATGTCTATGAATACAATCTTCCACGGGTGGGAAAAAGAATTGCCAAAAAAACCATTCAGCTTAAAACGGATGAAAAGGAAAAAGATCATTGGAAAGCACATGCTTTAAAACTATCTGATTTTTTTAAAGCCGATCCCGGAGCTTTGTATCAGGTGGAAATAAGTTTTAAAAAAGAATACAGTCTCTATGATTGTCCGGGTCAGGAAGAAGAAAATGAATATTTATTAACAGCTGAAGATCAGGCAGAAGAAGAAAGAGAAGAAAGATACTGGAATAATGAAACGCATAACTGGAGAAAGTATATTTATGATTGGAAAAACAGAAATAATCCTTGTTATCCTGTTTATTATCAGCCTGATAATTTTGTAACCACCAATCTTTTAGGATCCGATCTGGGTTTGATTGCTAAAAAAGGAGGAGATAATTCTTATGAAATTTTTGCTTCCAACTTATTGACTGCTCAGCCTGAATCTCAGGTAAACATCAGTTTTTATGATTATCAGAAACAAAAAATAACAGAAAAAACAACAGCTTCATCAGGAAAAATAAGTTATAAAGGAAAAGAAACAGCAGCCTTTGCTGTAGCAAAAAAAGGGAAACATTATGCTTATTTGAATTTAGAAAATTCGAATGCACTTTCTTTAAGCAAATTTGATGTTTCAGGTTCCGGATTGGAAAAAGGTCTTAAAGGTTTTATTTATACTGAAAGAGGTGTTCACCGTCCGGGCGATACCATTCATTTGAGTTTTGTTTTAAATGATAAAGAAAATCCTCTTCCTAAGGAAGTTCCTGTTATTTTCGAAGTTGAAAATGCAAGAGGAAAATTAATCAAGCGTGAAGTTGTTTCTGATGATAAAAGTGATCCTCATTCTTTAAACAGATTTTATTATTTCCCGATTTCTACCAGGATAACGGATGAAACAGGAAACTGGAGAGTGCGCGTTCTGGCAGGAGGAGCAGAATTCACCAAAACCCTAAGAGTAGCCACAGTCAAACCCAACCGATTAAGAATAAAACTTGATTTTGATCAGGATATTCTGGATGCCCAAACTCCCATCACCGGAAAATTAGAAGGTTCCTGGCTTCATGGAGCTCCGGCAAGAAATCTCAAAGCAGAAATGGAAGTGACTCTCTCCAATGCCGGAAATGTGTTTGAAGATTATCAGCAATATATTTTTACAGATCCTGTCAGACGTTTTGAACAGACTGAAATTCCATTTACCAAAGGTCAGTTGTCTGAACAGTCGGTTTTGGCTTTTAATAAGAAAATACCGATTAATCAGAAAGCTCCGGGAATGCTGAGAGCTACTTTTCTTACTAAACTTTTTGAAGGAGGAGGAGATTTCTCCATGGATGTGTTTTCTAAAAACCTGGCTCCTTTTGAATATTTCGTCGGAATGCAATCGCCTGAAACGGATGAGTTTGGATCTCTCAACGTAGATAAAAATCAAAGATTTGAGGTGATCAGTTTAGATAAAAACGGAAAAACAGCAGCCGGCAGAAATTTAAAAGTTCAGGTTTATAAAATTGAATGGCGCTGGTGGTGGTCTCATCAGGAGGATAATCTGTCTCAATATGAAAACTCCAGAATTCACAGACCTTATATGACTGAGGAAATTACCACAGATCAAAGTGGAAAATCTCATTTCACTCTCAATATTCCTGAAAAAGACCGGGGAAGATATCTAATTCGTGTAATCGATGAAAAATCAGGTCATGCGACAGGAAATACAGTTTATTTTTTCAAAGATTGGTTCGATTCTGATGCGGGAGATGCAGACAGTGCTAAAATGCTGGTTTTCTCTGCTGATAAAAAAGAATATAATGTTGGAGAAACCGCTAAAATCACTTTCCCTTCAGGGGCAGGAGGTCAAGCTTTAATCAGTATAGAAAACGGAACAAAAGTGCTCTCTTCAAAATGGGTGCAAACTCAAAAAACTTCTACTGAAGTCGATCTGGTGTTAACGCCGGATATGGCTCCCAATGTGTTTGTAAATATTTCTCTTTTACAGCCCCATGAAAGAGTCAAAAATGATTTACCCATTCGGTTGTATGGTGTTATTCCTCTTAAAGTTGAAGATCCTAACAGCGTTTTAAAGCCCAAAATTAATATGCCGGATGAGTTAAAACCCAGGGAAAAATTCAACATTAAAATTTCTGAAGAAAACAAAAAAGCTATGACTTATACCTTAGCTATTGTTGAAGAAGGTTTACTGGATCTCACTCGTTTTCCTACTCCGGATATACATGCTGCTTTTTATTCACGTGAAGCTTTGGGAGTTAAGACTTTTGATCTTTATGATTATGTAATTGGAGCTTATTCAGGAAGCATCAATAATATTTATGAAATTGGTGGAGATGATGCAGCTCAGGCCGGTAAAAAAACAAAAGCCAATCGGTTTAAACCGGTAGTAAAATATTTAGGTCCTTTTTATTTAAAGCCCGGTGAAACCAGATCACATTCTGTTGAATTGCCCAATTATATTGGCTCTATCCGAACAATGGTGATTGCCGGAGATGCTGAAAATGCAGCTTATGGAAAAACAGAAAAAACTACAGAAGTAAAAAAACCTTTAATGGTATTGGCTTCTTTACCCAGAAAACTTTCTCCGGGAGAGACTTTAAAACTTCCGGTTACTGTTTTTGCTATGGAAGACAAGATCAGGAAGGTTCAGGTTGATGTTACTACTTCTGATGCTTTGCAAGCTATAGATGGAAAAACAAAAACCTTAAATTTTGAAAAACCTGATGAGAAGATTATCGATTTTGATTATCAGGTTCAGGCTTCCGATAAAGTTCAGAAAATAAAAGTTGAAGTTTCAGGTCATGGAGAAAAAGCTTCTTATGAAGTAGAAATTGATGTTGAAAATCCAAATCCTTTTTCTCATAAAATAAAGGATTTTGAAATTCAAAAGAATTCCACAGAAAAAATGACCTATTCTCCTTATGGTGTGGAAGGAACCAATTCGGTAAAACTGGAACTCTCCACTTTACCGCCTATGAATTTCACCAAACTTTTACAATATCTGGAAAATTATCCCCACGGATGTGTAGAACAAATCACTTCTACTGCTTTTCCTTTATTGTTTTTAGATGAAATCATGGATTTGAGCAGCAATAGAAAATCAAAGTTTAAAAATGACATAAAAGAAGTCATTCAAAGGGTTGGAGATGCTCAGCTTACAAATGGGTCATTACCTTTCTGGCCGGGACAGCGTCAGTCCAATCACTGGGTAACTTCTTATGCAGGACATTTTATGCTCGAAGCCAAGGAAAAAGGATATGCTCTGCCTATTTCTTTTTTAAGCAATTGGATAAACTTCCAAAAACGACAAGCCCGGGAATGGAATATTCATGATTATTCATACAATACCAGTTTAACGCAGGCTTATCGTCTTTATACCTTAGCTTTGGCGGGACAACCTGAACTGGCAGCAATGAACAGATTGCGGGAATCACAACATATGACCAATGATGCGAAATGGAGATTAGCTGCTGCTTATGCTTTAGCGGGAAGAAAAGAAGTTGCTAAAGATATTATCAGAACAGCTAACACCAATTTTTATTCGAGCAGACAGGATTTATTCAATTATGGATCTCCTCTTAGAAATCAGGCTATGGTTTTAGAAACTATGGTGATTTTAGAAGATGATCAGCAAAGAGAAATTGCTATTTCTTTAGCTAAAAAAATGAATGATAATCCATGGCTGAACACACAAGAAACAGGTTATTCTTTATTAGCTATGGCAAAAATGCTCAGAAAAAGCGGAGGAAAAGAAATGGATTTAAGCATTCTTCAAAATGGAAAAACGCATTCGGTAAAAACAACAAATTCTTTGGCTGAAATAGATCTTATTGCGGATGATAAAGAAAATAATTTTGAAATAAAAAACAATAAAGACAATATAGTTTATGCTGCTTTATATCAGGAAGGAAAACCTGCTTTGGGTCAGGAAAAAGCAGAAGGGAAAAATCTATCCATAAAAACAGTTTTTGTAGATGGAGAAGGAAAGGTGCTGGATGTTTCAAAAATTCGTCAGGGAACAGAAATTGAAGCTAAAATAAGTATTACCAATACTTCTCTGGATGATATTTCTGTTGTGGCTCTCACTCAGACTTTTCCAAGCGGATGGGAAATCATTAATACCAGTTTTACCGAATTGCAATCCGGTATTTCAAATCAAGCAGATTATACAGATATACGGGATGACAGAGTACATTTTTATTTTGACATAAAGAAAAAGCAAACCAAAACTTTTAGGGTCAAGCTCAATGCTTCTTATTTAGGAAAATACTATTCACCCGGAAGTTTTGCTGAAGGCATGTATGACAGAAACTATTATGTTCGGGAAAAAGGCAGGTGGGTAGAGATTCACCCTTAAAAAGTTTTTAATAACTGTTTAATACGCCGATAATTTTTTGAATTTCCTCTTCCTCCAAACAAGGATGTAGAGGAATACTGACCACTTGCTGATGGATTTTTTCTGTAAGAGGTAAATTAAGATCGGAATATTCGGTTAGTGCTTTTTGTTTATGCGGAGGAACAGGATAATGAATTAAATAACCAATTCCATTCTCATCCAGATACCGGCAAAAATGATTTCGATCTTCTACTCTGACAACAAACAGATGGAAAACATGATTGTCTGTCTGATCCCAAAAAGGAAGCCGGATTTTATCGTTTTTTATTTGTTTTAAATAAACAGAGGCTATTTCTCTTCTTCTTTGGTTTTGAGCGTGTAAATCCTTTAATTTTTCCAGTAAAAATGCAGCCTGCAATTCATCTAAACGCGAATTATATCCGATAAACTCATTGATATATTTTTCTGAAGATCCATAATTCCTCAAAATCTTTACCATATCAATTAAATCTTTGTCATTAGAAGTTACCGCTCCTCCATCTCCTAAAGCTCCCAGATTCTTAGTCGGATAAAAGCTATATCCGCAAGCATCTGCCAGTTCGATCTGATCTTTATTAACTGCTCCGTGAGACTGAGCTGCATCAGCAATTAGTAAAAGATTATTCTTAACGGCAATAGCGCTTAAAGCCTCCATATCAGATAACTGACCATATAAATGTGTGGTTAAAATTGCTTTGGTCTGAGGAGTTATAGCTTTTTCAACCTGCTTAGGATCCAGATTAAAAGTTTTTTCATCCGGCTCTGCCAAAACAGCTTTTAAACCTGCTTGTTTAACAGCAAGAATAGTAGCAATATAAGTATTGGCTGCTACTATCACTTTATCGCCTGCACGTAAATGACCCAATACTATATAAGCTCTCAATATTAAAGTAAGCGCATCCAAACCGTTTCCGGTACCTGCGCAAAAATTGACTCCGCAAAAAGAAGCAAATTCCTTTTCAAATTCGCTGACTTTTTCTCCTAAGATGAAATAACCCGAATCGAGGAAGGAAGTAAATCTTTTTTGAAAACGCTCTTTATAGGGAGCATTGAGTTGTTGTAAATTTAAAAAAGGTATCATTTAAATTTTTTTGAAAATTATAGTTGAAGAAAAATTTTAGTTAATCAAGTTTAATATCCTCTTTCTCTATCGACAGTATGAATTAATTTTTTTCCGGATTTCATAGCTTTATAATTTCTGAGAACATCTTTTACTGCCAGTTCAGGATGTGTATTTCCTGCTATATGCGGAGTAATCATGATCTTTTTATGTTCCCAGAAAACATGATTCTCAGGAAGAGGTTCTTGTCGGAAAACATCTAAAGCGGCTCCGGATAGTTGATTGTTTTCAAGTGCATTTATCAGATCTTCTTCAACCAATTGACCTCCTCTTCCGATGTTAATCAGAAAAGCTCCTTCATTTAGCTGTTGAAATACTTTTTTGTTTAAGATTCCTTCTGTTAAAGGAGTCAAGGGTAAAATACAAACCAAAATATCGATTCCTTTTAAAAACTCATTCTTTTGAGCATCTCCATAAAAGGTTTGAATATTTTTAAGATTTTTCTTAGTTCTTGACCAGCCTTTGACAGAAAAACCATTTTTTACTAATTTTCTTCCGATCACTTGCCCGATAGCTCCTATTCCCATTATTCCTACTGTGGTGTCAACTGCTCTTTTATAAGTTTTTGGCTCCCATTTTTTTTCGAGTTTGTCGAGTGTGTAAACCATTAATTTTCTCAAATGATTTAAACATAAAGCCAGCACAAATTCTGCTATATCTTCCTGATGCTCCGGCTGCACGACTTTTGTAATTTGCACCTGCCGGGGAAGACTTGGATTATTGAGGATAGATTGAACTCCCGCGCCCATAGAGGCAACAACTTTTAAGTTGGGATAATGAGAAAAAGCATCCTCATCAGGTGAAAAAGCCATTACAAATTCTGTTGATTCTCTTTGGGTGTCTTCAGGATAAACTTGAATGTCAAAACCATGTGCATGTTTTTTTAAAGCCTGCGTCCAGGCGGTGGTAAATCTATTATTAGGACAGATGACTACTATTTTATCTTTGTTTGACATAGAAATTCGTTCTAAAAACAATTTATACAAAAATACCTTTTCTTCTTTAGAATCTAAGAAAAGCGGGCATTAGAAAAATTTTAATCATTTTTGCAGTTTAAGATTTTTCTCATGAAATTGAATTGGTTTTCTCGTCTGTTTATTTTAATTCTTTTCTTTCCCGTATTTTCTTGTGGAAAACAAATACCGGTTGAATCCAAAATAATAGAAAACGGAATTTCCACTTTAGTTGAGTCTTATCGAAAGCTTAACAATGAACCGATCAGCCGTTTAGACACCATTGCTTTTGAAACAGAAATTCTGAGAGTTATTGACGGAGATACAGCTGAAATATTATATCATGATTTATTTATGCGTTTGAGATTAGCTCATATTGATGCTCCTGAAACCAGAGGAAACCAACCTTTTGGAAAAGCTTCCGGAAGATATTTACGCAAACTGATTGAAGGACAAAAAGTGGTCATAGTTTCACAAAGAAAAACCGATGGCTTCGGAAGATTGATAGCTACTATTTATACTGAAGATGGCATAAATATCAATAAACTTATGGTTGAAGAAGGTTATGCCTGGCATTATAAAGATTTCTCAAATGATATGAGTTATGATACCCTTCAAAACCGCGCCCGTAAAAATAAAAAAGGGTTATGGAAAGATCCTAACCCTATTGAACCCTGGAATTTTAGAAAGAAATAAATTATTTCTTAATCAGTTTTTTAGTAAAAACTTCTCCTCCTGAGCCTATAACTTTTAATATATAATTTCCTTCTGCCAAAGCAGAGACCTTAATTTTATCTTCAAAAGTTTGAGAAAGAACTTCTTGTCCCAGCATATTGAAAATCTGAACTCTTTCAATACTGATTTCAGAAGGAATATGGATTGAGAAATAATCTTCTACAGGATTTGGAAAAACGCTGATTCTCTCTTTAGTGTTTTTGCTAAGATTTAAACCTTCAGAGTTGATCTTGAAATTATCATAATAGGCATCATATCCATAATTATTATGCAACATATTGAAACCTAAAATTTCCAGTTGTGAAAAATTAGGAATGGTAGTTTCTAAAACATCATTGATATAATATTTTATTTCATCCTGGTTGATTTCAATTTTTACTTGAATCCATTCATTTACCTCCCAATTCTGTTCGGCATATTCAAAATCATAATATTCATCTATAGTAAAATAAAATTCACCCCGGTTTTCCACTCCCACACCGGCTACAGGTGTCCATTCTTCATATTCATTTATACCAAATAAAGAAAATTCGAAATCTGAACCTATTTGCCCGGTTGCGAGCATATCATAAGAAATACTGAAATCTTCAAAATCGTATGGTTCATCAAATAAAATGGTGGCTCCAAAAATGGGAAACCACTGAAAATCATAATCCGGTTCATGACCATTTTTAAAAGAATAATTTCCATCACTGGCTTTTTCATCGGAAATCAGCTGATTTGTAATGAATCCATCCTCATCATGCTCTGTAACTTCCCATCCTTTTTGATCGTGAATGCTTCCCAATTCATATCCTTCAGAAGCTTCAAAAGAAATGGTAGTCTGAGAATAAACTAATGAGCAACTAAAAATAATAAGTAGTAAAAATATTTTTTTCATATAACAAAATAAACAATGATTAAGAAGGTAAAACTAATTTAAAAGCCACAGGCGGACAAGTTGCTGATGAAGGTTTGTAAAACTTTAGTAAAGACAAGTCGATTTTGGATTTAATCCTATATAAATTCATAACAATCTTAAAAATACGGTTTTTGTATTTTCGGATAAATAACAAGAGGAAAATAATTTCTCCGGTGCTTTTCGATTTTTTCAATTCTATTAAACAAAACATTGAAGATTCAGTAATAATATACAGCAATTTTATTAGTTGTATAAAATTAAAATTATACATTTGAGTAAAATAAAAAAGAAGAGATTATGAAAAGCTTATTATTGACTCCTGTATTTCTGCTTTTTGGTGCTTTTTTATATGCCCAATCTCCTTTAGGCGTTTGGAAAACCATAGATGATGAGACAAAAGAAGAAAAATCTCATGTCAGAATTTATGAAACTCCCGATGGAAAGCTGGAAGGAAAAGTAATCAGAATTCTTACTCCCGGAAGACAAGATGCCACCTGCAAAGATTGTTCAGGAAAAAACAAGGATCAGCCTATCAAGGGAATGGTGGTTTTATGGGATTTGAAAAAAAGTGATTCTGACACCTGGAAAGGCGGATATATTCTTGACCCGAATAATGGAAAAGAATATAAATGCAGAATCACTTTAAAAGATGAAAACACTTTGGATGTAAGAGGTTATATAGGTTTTTCTTTAATAGGAAGAACTCAAACCTGGTACAGAGAAGAATAAAATTCGGTTAAAAAAACCGGTATTCTTCAACCTGTTTTTTTAAGGTTGAATAATTTCTATTACTTAATTCTTTCTAAAATTTTTATTTATATTTGAAGAAGCTTTAAACATTGTTGCTACTATAAAGGAAATTTTCCTTTGTAATTTCTTAATTCCTTATTCTGTTTACACATGAAAAAACTATTACTCATTTTAATGATGATTTCACCTTTAGGTGTTTTCGCTCAGGCTTATCAATTAAATTTACAAGGAACCCGCCAAATTGGAAAAGGAAGCACCGGACTGGCACAACCTACTGATGCTACTTCTCTTTTTACCAATCCGGGAAGTGCGGTTTTTCTTGATGAAAATGGCGCAACTTTAGGAGTTACTGCCGCTATTGCAAAAGGAACTTTTACGGATGCACAAACCAATAAAGTTTATCATACAGACAATCCTTTAAAAACTCCTTTTAACGCCAGTGCTGTTTTTGGAGATAAAGAAGGAAAATGGAGATATGGTTTAACTGTTTTCACTCCTTTTGGAAGTACCAATAAATGGAAACCTGAATCTGCCGGAAGATTTGATGTGAAAGAAATTTCCTTACTTTCTATCTCCATACAACCGACCGTCAGTTATAAAATCCATGAAAAACTGGGAATCGGAATTGGACTGGCTTATACTTATGGTAATGTGGATATCCAAAGAGATTTACCGGTTCAGTTTAATGATGGAAGATTTGGAGAAACTCAAATAAAATCAGATGCCAATGGTTTTAATGTCAATGCAGGAATTTATTATCAAGCTTCGGAAAAACTGGCTCTGGCACTGACTTACCGATCTCCTTTAAAAATGAAATCCAGTGGCGGAACTGTTGATTTTGATGTTCCTGCTTCTTTGGAAGGCAATTTTCCTTCTCAGGGTATAAAAGCAACTTTGCCCTTGCCGCAGATTTTCGGAATAGGAATGACTTATAAACCTCACGATCAGTGGGTAATTAATGCAGAAGCTTATCTGTCAGACTGGAATGATTATGATATTATCGATATTGATTTTGAAGATCAACCGGTGGCAGGAGAACCTTCCACTCAATTGATCAGACATTATAAAAATGGATATAATTTTAGAGCAGGAGTTGAATATTTACCCGGTAAAAATTATGAATTACGTGCCGGAATCAGCTATAGTATGACCCCGATCAACAGCCGATATATGAGTCCGGATGTTCCGGATGCCAATCGTATCAATCCTGCTATAGGAGGAAGTTATATTTTCTCTGAAAATTTCAGAATAGATGCTGCATTGTTAATGGAGTTCATTCATAGAGAATCTCATAATATAGTTACCGATATTCAGGGAACTTATAATTTTGATCTTGTATTACCCTCTGTTGGCTTAACTTATATTTTTTAATCCTTGAAAATTAGACACCAATGAAAACTTACCTCAGATATTTTTTAACTGTATTTTTAAGCATCAGTCTTTTCACAGCTTGTACAGAAAGAGATGAAACTTTTACCGTTACCAAAGGAAGTGCTGATTTTTCCAATTATGTTGCTTTTGGAAATTCCTTAACTGCCGGATATGCAGATAATGCTTTGTATTATGATGCTCAGATTGTTTCTTTTCCCAACTTACTGGCTGAGCAATTAGAACAAGTGGGCGGAGGCGAATTTACTCAGCCTTTAGTTGATCCTCAATCGGTTGGAGTGGGAAGTTCGGGAAATGCGCGTCTGGTTTTGGGGGTGGATAATGGTTCTTTAGCTCCTGTGCCTGCTGCAGAACAAGGAGATCTTTCAATCTTTTCCAACTCTGTAGCCGCCAGCGGACCTTTTAATAATATGGGAGTTCCGGGTGCAACTGTGACCACCTCTGTTTTTCCGGGATATGGAAATCCGGGAAATGGAGAAGGAAATTTCAATCCTTTCTTTACCCGAATGACAACAGATCCTGTTAATGCTTCTATGCTTTCTGATGCAGTTGCTCAAAATCCCACCTTTTTTACTGTTTTTATAGGAAATAACGACGTATTGGGATATGCTACAAGCGGCGGGGCAGGTGCTTCTATTACACCTATGGACGGTGGTCCGGGAATAGGCTTTTCTGCCAGTTATGATGCTGTTATCAATTCTTTTTTAGCTACCGGAGCTCAAGGAGCAGTAGCCAATATTCCTGATGTTACCTCTACTCCCTTCTTTACCTATATTCCCTATAATGCTTTGGAGCTGGGAGAAGATCAGGCTGCTCAACTCAATGGGGGAATTGAACAAATGCTTTCGGGATTAGGAATGACCCGGGAAGAATTAGCTGCAATGGGCATTCATCTTCCTGAATTTCAAGCCGGACCCAATCCGCTTTTTGTCGATGATGAAGATCCTCAAAATTTAATGGGAATCAGACCTATGCAGGAAGGAGAATTGGTTTTGTTAACTGCTCAAAGTACGTTAATGACCATTCAGGCTAATCTGGCCAATGCTCAGGAAATTTTTCAGGAAGTAGCAATGGCTCTGGCTACACAAGACTTCGAAGCTATAAAAACAACCATGAGAAAATTATCTTTAAATGATCAGGATGCTCTGACAGCTGATGAAGTGCAGAACGTTCAGCAAGCAACACAGGCATTTAACGATAAAATAAAATCTGTGGCTCAGGCTCATAATTTGGCTTTTGTGGATGTCAATGCTTTTCTAAAAAGAGTTCACGATCAAGGAATCATGCTTAACGGCAGAGAAATCACTACTGAATTTGTCAGCGGAGGAGCATTTTCTTTAGATGGAATTCATTTAACTCCTATAGCCAATGCTTTATTAGCCAACGAATTTATTAAGTCTATCAATAAAACTTATGATGCTCACATTCCACAAGTAGATCCGAATGTGTATGGAGGTGTTCTCTTTCCATAAGAAAATCTTCTAAACTTTTTTGATTTCCCGTTTCTCCAAAGACAGAAACGGGAAATTCTTTTTTATATTTGATCATTAAGCTGAATGAAAGATGATTGATTTTACCAATAAAACTGTTTTTATAACGGGTGGTTCACGAGGAATAGGTCGTGCCATTGCTTTAAAATTAGCCGAAAAAGGCGCTAATATCACCATTGCCGCCAAGTCTGTGAAAGAAGATCCGCGGCTGGGAGGGACTATTTTTTCAGTGGCTCAGGAAATAGAATCAGCAGGAGGAAAAGCTCTTCCCATACAATGTGATATTCGTTTTGAAGATCAGATTAATTCTGCTGTAGAAAAAACTTTTAAAACTTTTGGAGGAATTGATATCCTTATTAATAATGCTTCAGCTATCAGTTTGCAGGGGACCAAAGATTTGACTTCCAAAAGATTTGACCTGATGCATCAGATTAATGTCAGAGGAACTTTTCTGACCGGAAAGGCTTGTATTCCTCATCTTAAAAATTCTGAACAAGCTCATATACTGACTTTATCACCTCCTCTGAATCCTGATAGAAAATGGTTGAAAAATCATGCGGCTTATACTCTTTCCAAATACGGAATGACCATGCTTACCTTAAGCTGGGCAGAAGAATTTAAGGACATAAATTTAGCAGCCAACACTTTATGGCCAAGAACTACCATAGATACTGCAGCAGTTAGAAATCTTTTGGGAGGAGAAGAATTAGCCAGGCAAAGCAGAAAACCTGAAATTGTAGCTGATGCTGCACTGGTCATTTTATCCAAAACAGCTGAAGATTTATATATAGGTCAAACCTTAATTGATGATGAGGTTTTGGCTGCAGAAGGAATTACCGATCTGGAAAAATATGCGGTGGTAAAAGGAAATAAACTTTATCCGGATATGTTTCTTTAGGTTTTGTATCTATAAGAATTTATCTACTAAATAGACAAGTGAAACTTTTATTAAATTCGCAAAAATTATTCTTATGAAAAATATAATTTTATTTGACGGACCTGAACGGAATACGCTTCTTCCTTTTACTTTTACAAGACCGGTAGCTGAAATTCGAATTGGAATTCTAACTTTAAGAGAGAAATGGGAAAAGTTTTTGCAAGTAAAAACTTCCACTAAGACAGAAGATTATTTATCTAAAAAATGGCCGTTAAATCTGAAGGAAGATAATTTATTTATCAATCCCGCTTTTTTGCCTGATAAGGATCTGGTAAAAAAGATTGATGCGCTCGAGCTCGAGCAAAAGTTGGTTTGGGAAGATAAATTAATCGCTCTTCGCACTCAAAAACATTCTGTTGGAGAGGCAGAAAATTTGAAAGAAATCAAGACAAATCAAGAGCCTTTACATATTCAGTTTACTTATGATGTTTTTTCTAAAAATGCAGAGGCACTTTCAAAAGATTTCGATTTATTAACAGCCGGCAGGAAATCTGCAGAAATTCCGGCTTCAGTTTTCACTGTCAACTCGTCCAATATTTTTATAGAAGAAGGAGCCAAACTTCAAAACTGCAGTTTAAATGCTGAAAACGGACCTATTTATATAGGAAAACATGCAGAGGTGATGGAAGGAGCCTTAATTCGCGGACCTTTTTCTTTGGGAGAACATTCTTATATAAATATGGGAGCCAAAATTTACGGAGCTACTACTATAGGGCCTCATAGCAAAGTTGGCGGAGAAGTAAACAACTCAGTGATTTTCGGATTTTCGAATAAAGGTCACGAAGGATTTTTAGGCAATTCTGTTTTAGGCGAATGGTGCAATATAGGAGCAGACAGCAATAATTCGAACTTAAAGAATAATTATGCAGAAGTGCGTTTATGGAATTATGAAACTGAAAGCTTTACGCCCACAGGTTTACAATTTTGCGGATTAATGATGGCCGATCATTCTAAATGCGGAATCAATACGATGTTCAACACAGGAACCGTGATTGGAGTCAGCGCCAATATTTTTGGGGCCGGTTTCCCAAGAAATTTTATTCCAAGTTTTAGTTGGGGCGGAAATAAAATGACTACCTACAGATTAGATAAGGTTTTTGAAGTTGCTGAAAAAGTAATGGAGAGAAGAAAGATAACTTTAACAGAGGAAGATAAGAATATACTAAAAATTGTTTTCGAGAAAACAAAAAGTTTCAGACGAGATTAATCTAAAAAAATAATTAACGGCTATATTTTGTTATTTTTTTGTTTAATGCTACTTTTGGCGAAGTTTAGCAATTAGAAAATATTTATTAAAAATTACTTTCTAACGCCTCTTGCTAAAAAACTAAGTTTAATTCATCTCAAGGAGGCTGAGATGTTTAAAAAAACGTTATGAAAAAAATAACAAAAGTATTATTTATTGCTATGGCAGCTTTAATGTTAACCAGTTGTGCAGGTGTTCAATCTCCGGTAATGGGATTATTGTACACAGATGTTGAGGCACCTGTTGCTGTCACCAGCAATTCCGGTTCTTCAAAAGTGGGTGAAGCTGAAGCTACTTCCATTCTTGGATTGGTAGCTACGGGTGATGCCAGTATTGAAGCTGCTGCTAAAAAAGCAGGAATTACAAAAATTCAGCATGTAGATTATAAATCTACTTCAGTTTTAGGGGTTTTCTCTAAATTCACAGTTATAGTTTATGGTGAATAAATATTTAAAAGCGGAGCGCAACTTCAAACTCCGCTTTTATCTTCTCCTGAGCTTTTTCATTAGTTTTTCTTTCTTACAAGCTCAAAACATAAATAAACACTTCATCTCTGCCCAACAAGAAGAAGGAAACCTGTATTTTGTTTTTGCACAAAAAGGTTTTAAAAAAAAGAAACTGAACTTAACTTACGACCTTACTTATTTATCTTCTAAGGATTCTATTACTTTTAATTTTTCTGTAAAACATCATTCTGTTTTGAAAATTGACAGTATAGGTCTTGAAAATGAAGATCTTCTCTTAAAAGAAGCAAGCAAAAAATTATTTATTGAAACAAAAAGAAGAAACTGGCAGCATCGTTATACATCTGCATTTTCTTTTTCTGACTTAGAAAAATTTTATGAAGGTTCTTTTCCCCAAATGATCTTATATACTTCGGGAGAGGAAATTAAATTAGATATTTCAAAGTCCAAATGGAAAAAACAATCTTCTATAATTAGAAAAATTCTTCAACTGATAGAATTAAATAAAGATTAAAAAGAAGCCTTAAAAACTGTAAAAAACGAACCTGAAGGCCTTAATTTCTGATAATTTCTCATGTTTTCTGCTCTCTTTAATCAAGTTCTCCTGCTTTTTGCTTAAATTCACTTGTTTAGAATTCCGGTAAAAAGCAATGAGTAAACTATATTTATCTTTTTATTTCCCCCTCAGCTGGTATCAAAACCGCAGTATCAGTGTTTGGGATGAAGAAGGTAAATTAATAAATAAACTTAAACCCGGCAGTCAGTCTTCTCTAAGCATTCCCAATGATCTTAAAGAGGTTAAGTTCAAGATAGATTTTTATCAATACACCTGGAAAATTCCACCTTTTCAAGGGGAGAAATACGCGGTTCTCTATATCGAATTTAAGGATCATAAAGAATTATTGAAATCAGAGATTTTAAAATTAGTAGTGTTCAAAACTCCTCAGGAACGAGATTATTTTTGCGAATTAAAAGATGCTCTTTTTTGGAATAAGCGTTTTGTAGAAGAAAAAAACTTCATTATTTTATTTTTTGGGTTATTTACTTCTTTCTCTCTGATAGCAGGATCGGCTATGATTATGCAAATTGAAGAGGTATGGAATCGACAGGACCTGATTATTGTTTTATTTTTAGGATTTACAAGTTTTATAGCCTTAGGGCTTTTACTTAGGGAAGATACCATCACCTTAAAAAACTATCGGTTTAATCTTATTGCAAGCGGCATCGCTTTTTATTTAAGTTTATTCTTTATCTCCTATTTATATTTATGGTGGTTTATCTGTATTCTTGCTACTTCCTTTCTTTTTATCAGTTTATTTGAATTCAGAAAATTAAATAAAAAATAAAGCTTAATTTTCTATCTGAAATATTTTATTTTGGCAACTTTTTAAGGAGGTCTTCCAGGAAGAAAGTAAAAAATTTTATTTTAGTGTCAATTAATTCAAATAATAAAAAATGGGAATAAAATTTAGACTAACCGTGATGAACTTTTTGCAGTTTGCGGTTTGGGGAGCTTATTTAACATCAATGGGAACGTATTTAGGCTCTATAGGCTTGGGTTCAAAAATCGGTTTGTTTTATGCCATGCAAGGTATTGTTTCCATTTTTATGCCGGCTATTATGGGAATTGTAGCCGACCGTTGGATTCCTGCTCAAAAACTTTTAGGAATTTGTCACGGACTGGCAGCTGTGTTTTTAGCCGCCGCAGGATATTATGGCATGGGACTGGGAATGGAAGCTGAGTTTGGTACTCTTTTTACACTTTATTCTTTGAGTGTTGCTTTTTATATGCCCACCATTGCTTTGTCAAATTCAACTGCGTATGGAATTTTAGTTACTCATGGCTATGACACCATTAAAGATTTTCCGCCTATAAGAACCTTCGGAACGGTAGGATTTATAATAGCTATGCTGTTTGTAAATTTTGCCGGAATGAGTGAGGGAGTTCTTTCTTTTAATTTCTCAGGAGCAGCCGGATTTGAGAGTTTTCAACATGATTACGGACAGTTTTTTGTTTCTGCTATTCTGGGTTTTCTGCTATTTATTTATGCTTTTACGCTGCCAAAGGTTCCTGTTAATCAAAAAGGGGAAAAGAAAACTCTTTATGACGCTTTAGGTTTAAAAGCTTTTAGTTTATTTAAAGAAAAGAGAATGGCCATTTTCTTTATTTTCTCTATGTTGTTAGGAGTTTCTCTTCAGATTACCAATGGATATGCCAATCCTTTTGTAACTGATTTTAAAAACATTCCCGAATATGCAAATTCCTGGGGAGCCAATAATGCCAATGCCTTAATTTCTCTTTCTCAGATCTCTGAAACTTTGTGTATTCTTCTGATTCCTTTTGTCTTAAGGAGATATGGAATCAAAAAAGTGATGCTGATGTCAATGGTCGCCTGGTGTTTGAGATTTGGATTGTTCGGCCTGGGAAATCCTGGGGAAGGGGTTTGGATGTTTGTATTATCGATGATTGTTTATGGAGTTGCTTTTGATTTTTTCAATGTTTCAGGTTCTCTTTTTGTCGATATGGAAACCGATAAAAAGATAAGATCCAGTGCTCAGGGAGTTTTTATGATGATGACCAACGGATTTGGAGCAACGATAGGAATGCTGGGAGCAGGAGCTATAGTTAATCATTTTGTTTATTCTCAAGATGATCCGGTGGCAAGATTGCAGGGCTGGGATATTTCCTGGTTTATTTTTGCCGGTTATTCTTTGGTGGTAACCATTCTTTTTGCGGTTTTATTCAAATACAAACACAAACCTTTGGATAAAGAAGATATTATTGTCTGATATATCAATTCCATTAAGTAAGCATTTAAATATTATCTTTGCTCAAAAACCCGGATTTTGAATATTCCTCCCGATAAAAAGATTTATTTCTCGAGTGACAACCATTTAGGAGCTCCCACAGCAGAAGAGAGCAAACCTCGTGAACAAAAATTTTTACGCTGGCTAAAAGAAATAGAAAAGGATGCTGCCGCTATATTTCTTTTGGGTGATCTTTTTGATTTTTGGTTTGAATATAAATATGTAGTTCCTAAAGGTTATGTAAGAGTTTTAGGAAAACTTGCTGAGATTCGTGATCGGGGAATTCCTGTATATTTTTTTGTAGGAAATCACGATTTATGGATGAGAGATTATTTTGAAAAGGAATTGAATATTCCTGTTTTTCATCATCCTCAGGTTTTTACTTTCAATCAAAAAAAATTTCTGATCGGTCATGGAGACGGATTAGGGCCGGGAGATAAAGGATATAAAAGAATGAAAAAGGTATTCACCAATCCTTTTTCAAAATGGCTGTACAGATGGTTGCATCCTGATTTAGGCATTCCTTTAGGTCAGTATATGTCGGTGAGCAATAAAGCTATTTCAGGTGAAGAAGATGTTGAGTTTTTGGGTCCGGAAAATGAATGGCTGGTTCAATATGCAGAAAGAAAACTGGAATCTGAACATTTTGATTATTTCATTTTTGGTCACAGACATCTTCCTATGGAAATTAAATTAAAAAAAGATTCTACCTATTTTAATTTAGGAGACTGGATCGATTATTATACCTATGGAGTTTTCCAAAAAAATAATTTTTCCTTAGAGGTTTTCGAGAAGGGAAAACTTTCTAATGATGAAATAATAAGGGTTAAAAGTAAAGGTTATTCCTCTTGACTTAAGGTTTAGTATTTTCGGTTGTTAGAGCCTTTTTCATTAATTCACCGTATATCGAAGGAATTGTATTGTGAAAAATTCTTAAATTAAAACCATCAGATCATTTAAAATAAAATATTGAGATGAATAGAGGTGGTTTTTCATGGAAAAGGTTCTTAGGAATTACAAAAATAAAGAGAGACATCTCACGCAAAACCGGCATACCCTGGACCAAAAGCGGACGGCAGCAAAAAATCGGAAGAATGGTAAGCAAAGGTTGTTTAGGCAATTTATCTGCTTTTGTTGTTACCATCCTGCTTTTTGTATGGATCGTATTACTTATAATTTAAGATTTTATCTTTTTTTATAAGCAAGTCCGCTGATTAAGCATAAACCTCCAAAAGCTATCATAGCCCATGATTGAGAAGTATCTTCAGCAAATTGTGTAGAAGAGAAAGATTCTTGAAACACCAAGGTTAAAATTCCGAAACCAATTAATCCGGCGCCTATTATTAATAAAGAAAATCTCAGGGTGTTTTTCATAACTCTTCGCGAATTAAGTTACAAATGTAGGCTTTTCAGTTTCAAAAAAGAATAGATTAAGTTTGATTTTAAATGAGCTTTATTTGAAATTGGCTCTAAGTTATTTCTATTTGCCTAACTTTGTCTTCTGAAATTTTTCGCTCAACTGTATGTTTCAAGATATTCTTGCTGCCATTCCTTTAGGAATTATCATGGCTTTTCTTTTTGGACCTGTTTTTTTCGTTCTCTTAGAAACAGCTGCAATTAAAGGAATCAGAGCTGCTATTGTTTTTGATTTGGGAGTTATTTTAGCAGACGTGGCTTTTTTATTAATAGCTTATTTCAGTACCAGCAGATTGCTGGAAAGAATAAAAGATGAGCCAGGGCTTTTTATTTTTGGGGGAAGCATATTAATCACTTATGGCTTAATCACTTTTGTCACGCAAAAGAAGAGATTTCCCCTTCAGGAAGATCAGGATTTCCGTAAAATAAAAAGAGGAGACTGGCTGGGGTATTTCGCTAAAGGTTTTCTTTTGAATTTCGTAAACATCGGTGTTTTAGGGTTTTGGTTGGGATTAATTATCGCCTTTGGACCAACTATGGATATGGAACCGGGAAGAATTTTTGTTTTTTTCGGAGCTGTTTTGATGACTTATTTTATTGTGGATCTTTTAAAGATATTTTTAGCAAAGAAACTGAATCACCGTTTGACCCCTCCTCTTATATATAAATTAAAAAGAGCCATAAGTTTAGTTATAGCTTTATGCGGAATTGTATTAATGGCTCGTGGAATTTTTCCTGATAAAATGGAAAAGATGCAGGAGCGGGTAGAGACAGTTATTCCGGAAGTTAGCCAATTGAATAATTTTACTCCAGTCGGTGAAAAATAAAAAACGGTTAATTCAAAGACTGATTAACCGTTTAAACAAGAGGTACCAGGTGGATTTGAACCACCGTAAATGATCTTGCGGATCATTGCCTAACCAGACTCGGCCACAGTACCTTTTGAGGGGACAAATATAGTAAAATTTTTCCTTTTTTCAAAAGAGCATTGAATCCCTCTTTAGCTTAAACCAATAATTATTCCCTCATCATTAATATCCATATTTTCTGCAGCAGGTATAGTGGGCAATCCGGGCATTCTCAAAATACTTCCCACAATAGGCAATATAAATCCTGCACCTGCGGCCACTTCAAACTCGCGAACAGTTATTTTAAAATTATGAGGTCTTCCAATTAATTTGCTGTTATCACTTAACGAGTTAGGTGTTTTTACCATACATACAGCCATTTTGTCAAAACCATTTTTTACCAGATTTCTGATTTGCTGTTTTGCTTTAGGAGTATATTCTACTCCTTGTGCCCCATAAATTTTCTTAGCTAATATTTCGATTTTTTCTTCAATATTTTGGTCTAATTCATACAGCATTTTAAAGTCAGTTATATTTTTCTCAACTGCTTCGACTACTGCATGAGCCAAATCTTCTGCACCTGCTCCTCCTTCAGAAAAACCATGAGTTACCACAGCTTTAATATTTAATCTTGCACAAGCCTCCTTTACAAATTCGATTTCTTCCGGAGAGTCTGAAGGAAAGCTGTTGATAGCCACTACCGGCGATACACCAAAAGCAAGTAAATTTTCTATATGTTTATTTACATTATCGAAACCTGCTTTAACTCTTTCAAGATTTGGAATATTATATTCTTCTTTTTGCGCTCCGCCATGATGTCGCAAAGCACGAATAGTTACTACAATCACTCCTGCTTTAGGGGTTAAACCGGAGGCACGACATTTTATGTGGAAAAATTTTTCCGCTCCTAAGTCGGCTCCAAATCCAGCTTCTGTAACAACATAATCAGCCAGGGACATTCCCATTTTTGTAGCTACCACTGAATTGGTACCCTGGGCAATACTGGCGAAAGGTCCTCCGTGCAAAATTACAGGTGTTCCTTCCAAAGTTTGAACAAGATTGGGTTTGATAGCATCTTTTAATAGAATAGCCATGGCTCCTGTAACCTTTAAATCCCTTGCGAAAACAGGATCGCCTTCCATATTGTTGCCAATATAAATAGCTCCTAAACGTTCTTTTAAATCGGTAAAATTTTCAGCCAAACAAAGAATAGCCATAATTTCAGAAGCGGGTGTGATATTAAAACCTGTTTCTCTGGGAATTCCATTAGCTCTTCCACCTAAACCGATCACAATTTCCCGGAGGCTTCTGTCGTTCATATCCATAGTTCTTTTCCACAGGATGGTTCTTGGATCCAAATTTAAAGAACGAGTTTTGCTTTGTAAATTATTATCAATTGCTGCAGCTAAAAGATTGTTGGCTGCTTCTATGGCGTGGAAATCTCCTGTAAAATGTAAATTGATATCTTCCATCGGAATGACTTGTGAAAATCCTCCTCCGGCAGCACCTCCCTTTATTCCAAAAACCGGACCTAAAGAAGGTTCTCTTAAGACAGCTAAGGTGCTTTTGCCAATTCTTTTAAGTCCATCTACCAGTCCAATGCTGACTGTTGTTTTTCCTTCTCCGGCAGGAGTAGGATTAATTGAAGTAACTAAAATTAAATTACTTTTGTTTATGGCCGTATGATCGATTAGATCTAAAGGAAGTTTTGCTTTGTAATGGCCATAAGGTTCAATAACCTCTTCAGAAATTCCTAAAGAATTTGCTATTTCTGAAATATGTTTAATCCTGGCTTGTTGAGCAATTTCTATATCGGTGGGAAAAGTCTCAATCATGTTATAAGTTTTTGATTAAAAGACAATATTAAGTATGTTTTTCTAACAATTAAATGATAAAAATCAGTCTGAAGAGGAAAGAATACAAATAGAAAAAACGACCCGGCTCAAAAATTTATTATTATTATCTTTTTTTTTAAATAACTGCTGAAGGATAAAATAATATTTCAGGATAAAGGATTATTATTTCAACTTCTGTTATCCCCCAAAAATTAGTATTTTTGGGCTGATGAAAAAAAACAAAACAGATCTTCAAAATTTATTAGAGGTTTTGTGCCGGAGTCTTTCGGAAGCGATTGTTTTTGTGAATGAAGAACAGGAAGTTATTTTTTCCAATGATGCGGCAAATTCCCTTCTTAATATTAAGGATGGGGAATGGTCAAATCAAAATATTAATCTTGTTATTTCGGAGAATGATTTTTTGAAAGCTGTTCCGGAAACTTCAGAACCTTGTTTTATTGAAATAAAGATAGAAGATCAAGAAAAAAACTCAAAATCCATTCATCTTCAAGCCAGTTTTAAGCAATTGGAATTTCAAGATGAAGTTTATTTTATGTATAAATTAGATCCATCCCAACCTGAAAAGCAAGCTTTTGAAATGAATCGGAAGTCAGAAGATCAGAAAGAAGAAGGTACTTCCGAATTAAGACAAATCATTACAGAGCTTAAAGATGAAATTCTCAGACGGAAAGAGGCTGAGTCAAAAATAAAAGCGGCCTTAGATAAAGAAAGAGAGCTCAATGAATTAAAAACCAAATTTCTTTCATTGGTGTCTCATGAATTTAAAACACCCTTGAGTGTGATTTTAAGTTCAGCTTCTTTAGCAGAGAAATATACAACCACTGAACAGCAGGATAAAAGAGAAAAGCATCTGAATAATATAAAACTTAAAGTTCGTTCTCTTAATAATATTTTGAATGATTTCTTGTCCATCGAGCGGATTCAATCCGGGAAAAGCACTTATCATTTAGAAGATTTTCCTTTGAGCAGAGTGATTAATGATGTGATTTATGATGCCAATATGCTGTCAAAGAAAGGGCAGAAAATTCATTACCCGGAAAACATAGATGGAATTGTGGTTCATTTTGATGAAAAAATACTTGAATTGACTTTAACCAATCTCATTAATAATTCCATTAAATATTCTCCTGAAAACTCTAATATTACTTTATCGGTAGAAGAAAAAGGAGAAAATTTATTCATTCATGTAAAAGATGAAGGTATAGGGATTCCCGAAAAAGAGCAAAAATTTATTTTCAATCCTTACTTCAGGGCAGAAAATGTTTTATTAAAGCAAGGCACGGGTATAGGTCTGAATATCGTAAAAGGGCATTTAAAAAATTTAAACGGACAAGTTAGTTTTGTGAGTAAAGAAGGTGAGGGGAGTATTTTTAGTATCAGCATTCCTTATAAAAATAAAAAATGAAAAAAGTACTTATAATTGAAGATGATGAAATCCTGAGAAATAATACTGCAGAATTATTGGAATTATCAGGATATGAAGTATTAACAGCTCCAAACGGAGAAGAAGGTGTAAACAGCGCAAGGGTATATCAGCCCGATTTAATCATTTGTGATATTATGATGCCTAAAATGGATGGGTATGAAGTGCTGGAAACCTTATCTATGGATGATAAAACCCGATTTATTCCATTTATTTTTCTGACTGCCAAAACTGAGCATAAAGAAATAAGAAAGGGTATGGATATGGGTGCTGATGATTATTTAACCAAGCCTTTTGATGAAGAAGACCTGCTGAATTCCATAGAGAGTCGTCTGGATAAAGCGCAAGTTTTGATGCAGAGAAATCAGGACTTTTTAGAAGCCACTAAAAAAGAAGATCAAGGTCTCAAAGATCTTGAACATCTGAAAAAATTCTTCAATCAGGAAGGAACTCCCCGGGAATTTCAAAAGGATGAAAATATTTTTGAAAAAGGAGATCGATCCAATTATATTTATTTAGTCCATAGCGGGATAGTAAAAACGCATGTGATTGATATTAATGGGAAAGAATTAATCACAGGATTATACAAACCAGGAGATTTTTTAGGATTTACTTCTTTTGACAACAGTATCCCTTTTAGTGAAACGGCCACGGCTATGGAAGAAACAAAGCTGGTTTGTCTTTCCAAGGAGTATTTGAAAAATGTTTTACAGGAAAATCAGCAGGTTTCTTTGGAGTGGGTTAATTTATTATCGGAAAATTTATCTGAAATTAAACATCAGCTCATGCGAATGGCTTATAGTTCGGTGCGAAAGAAAACAGCTTCTACACTCATAAGATTTGCAGAGCTGATGGATAAAGAACAGGAGCTGGGAATCCGTATTTCCCGAAATGATCTGGCAGCCAATGCCGGTATAGCACCCGAAAGCTTAATTCGAACCTTATCTGATTTTAAGAAAAAGGAATTAATTGAGATAGAAGGAAGAACTATAAGAATTTTAGACTTAGAAGCGCTGGAAGACATGCATTAATATTTTTGTTAAAAATTGAGTCTTTTAAGGCTTGAAAATGAAAATGATAAAGAAAATTGATTAATATCATTTTTCAATCATAATACTCGAGGCATTTTTGTGCAAGTTTTTGATAATTATGAAAAACATCCTCATCCCGACAGACTTTTCCTTAAATGCCAGGAATGCCCTCAGGTATGCTCTTTCCTATTTTGGTAGTTTTTCTGCAAACTTTTATATTCTTCATGTAGATTCTTCTGATAAATCAGCAGTTGAAGCCCCTTCTTCCTTTACCATAACTCTTGAACAAAATTCTTCTTCAGTCAGGGAGTTACTTAAAAAAGAAGTGGAGTTTTGTAAAGAATATTCTACGAATGCTCAACATAAATTTATTCCGCTGGTATGTCACAAATCTTTGGTTGATTCAGTCCGGTCCTGTGTAAAAGAAAGAAGTATAGAATATATAGTAATGGGAACGCATGGCGCATCAAAAACTATTAACAATAAAATTGGAAGCACTACTTATGAAATTATTTCCAAGGTAAAATGTCCTACCATTGCCGTTCCGGAAGAAGCTGTTTACAAAGATTTTAAAAATATAGCCCTGCCCACAGATTATAACAACTGGGATAAGAATCGGATGTTTATCAACTTATATGAAACTATTGTTTTTAAAAAAGCCAATCTTCATATTCTTCAGATTCGTAATAATAAATATGGATGGACTTATCTTCAGGAAGACACCAAAAACTTTTTAATAGATCTGCTGCGGAAAGTTAATTTTGAATTACACACCTTGCCCAATAAAGCAATCGATGTAAATATGCAGGAGTTTATTACTCAACTTGATATTGATATGATTGCTTTGGTAGGAAGAAACATCAATTTTGTTCAGAAATTACTATTTCAACCTAAAGCAAAAGAAATAAATTATAAGCAAAAGGTTCCTTTTTTGATTCTGCATGATTAAGATTTTGTTATCTTTTTAAGAAATAAAAACAAGTAGAGGGTTTATTTCTTATTTTTGTATTACCAATTTTTTCTTCTTCTTCTTTTCTGTTTATTAATAATTCTCTTTTAGAGTTTCATACTCTTTATTTAATTAAGATTTAAATTTTTTTCATGTCGAAAAAACAAAAAAATAAATTCAAAGCCGGTAAAAAATCCGGAAAACCTGAAAATTTCAGCAGCCGTATTCTTTCTGTTCTCAGAAAAAGTCCGAAAGAATCCTTAAATTATAAACAAATTGCTGCAAGAATAGGAGTGCAGGATGCGCATTCCAGAAATCAAATTATAAAAAATCTCGCTCAGCTGGTCAGTAAAAGTAAGATTGATCCGGTAGCCAGAGGTAAATATAAAATTGCCGGAAATCCTGAATATGTTGAAGGTGTTTTAGATATGGCTTCTTCAGGAGTTGGATATGTGATTGTGGAAGGTTTAGAACAGGATGTGTTTATCCCTCACAAAAAATTAAATCATGCTCTGCATGGTGACACAGTAGAAATTTTTATTTTCGGACATACCCGGAAACAAAAGCTGGAAGGGGAAGTGGTCAATATTATTCATAGACGAACCACTGTTTTTGTTGGAATTTTAAGACTACAGGCTACTTTTGGTTTTGTTGAAATGAAGAATCCAAAAATGTACACTGACATTTTTGTTCCGCGAAACAAAGTTAAACGAGCCAAAGATGGGGAAGTTGTTCAGGTTGAAATTGAAAAATGGCCAAAAAGAGCAGATTCTCCTGAAGGAAAAATAATAAAAGTTTTAGGTAAACCAGGAGAACACGAAACGGAGATACAATCTATTTTAGCTGCCGGCGGATTAGCCAATAGTAATTTCCCTAAGGAAGTGGATCAGTATGCGCGAAAACTGGATACTTCTATTCAGGATGAAGAAATTAAAAGAAGAAAAGATTTACGACAAGAATTAACTTTCACTATTGATCCTGCCGATGCTAAAGATTTTGATGATGCTTTGAGTTTTAAAAAACTGGAAAATGGAAATTTTGAAGTCGGCATTCATATAGCGGATGTTTCTTTTTATGTGAAACCTGATACCGTATTGGATGAAGAGGCTTTTGAACGTGGGAATTCTATTTATCTTGTTGACCGGACAATTCCAATGCTGCCGGAAATATTGTCTAATCAGGCTTGTTCTTTACGTCCTAATGAAGATAAATACACTTTTTCAGCTATTTTCGAATTGGATGAGAAAGCTAAAGTCATCAACCAATGGTTTGGAAGAACGGTTACCAGAAGTGATGCCCGTTTTAGTTATGCAGAAGCTCAGCATATTATCGAAACAGAAAATGTTGATATTCCTGAAGAAATTTCCCTGACGGGAGAAGCTTATCAAGCCTCAAAAGAGGTGGGAGCCGCAATCTTAAAAATGAATGAATTGGCAAAAGTTCTTCGTTCAAAAAGAGTGAGATACGGAGCAATTAGTTTTGATACCACAGAAGTGAAATTTAATCTTGATGAAAACAAAGAGCCGGTAGGTATTTTCTTTCAGACTCAAAAAGAAGCCAATCATTTGATAGAAGAATTTATGTTGCTTGCCAACCGAAAAGTAGCTGAATTCATAGGAAAGCAAAAGCGCCAAAAGACTTTTGTTTATAGATGTCACGATGAACCGGATGAAGAAAAACTGGCTTCTTTAAAAAATCTTGTAAAGCAATTCGGGTATAATTTAAATCTCAAAGATAAAAAAACAACCACCCGGTCGCTAAATCATTTGTTAGAGGAAGTTTCAGGAACTCAACAGGAAAACCTGGTCAGCACGCTAACCGTCAGAGCGATGAGTAAAGCTTATTACAGCACCAAAAACATTGGTCATTACGGACTGGCTTTTGAATATTACTCTCATTTTACAGCTCCTATCCGAAGATATCCTGATATAATGACACATCGTTTACTGCAGTATTATCTTGAAGGAAATTCATCTGTAGCTGCAGAAGAATATGAAGAAAAATGCAAACATTGCAGTGAAACAGAAAGATTTGCCATAGATGCTGAAAGAGATTCTATTAAATATATGCAGGTCAAATTTATGCAACAATTTAAAGATGAAACTTTTTTAGGAGTAATATCAGGTGTTACCGATTTTGGAATTTTTGTTGAAATCATTGAGAATAAATGTGAAGGAATGGTCAGGCTTCGGGATATTGAAGAAGATCATTTTGATTATGTAGAAGAAAAATATTCGATAATCGGAAGGCATACCGGAAAAAAATATCAGCTGGGTGATGAAGTATATGTCAAAGTAAAAAATACAGATTTAGAAAAAAGAAATCTTGATTTTGAATTGCTTGGTGCAAAGGAATCAGTTTTAAAGTAAATAAATTTTGGCTTTGAACTGAAAATCTTTTAGAGAAAACCTTTTGGCTGAGAGCATTCATTTTTCTCTTCCCCTTTTATTTTCTCTATATTTGGAGCATTCAAAAATATTCACCCTAAAAACAGTAATTTGACTATGAGAAAAACCTTTTTTAGTTTTCTTTTCATCTTTTTTTCATTTTTTATTTTTGCTCAAGATCAGGAGCAATTCGTTCAACAGGTTTTAGAAGAAGTAAATCAGCATTCAGATCAGCATCTCAAACAAAATGCTCATGAATTACTCGATTTGATTGGTCCAAGATTGGTTGGTACGCCCAAAATGAAAGAAGCTCACGATTGGGCTATAGCCAAATATAAAAGTTACGGAATTGAAGCTGAAAATCACGAGTGGGGACAATGGCGAGCCTGGGAGCGAGGCATTACTCATATAGACATGATTTCTCCATGGGTAAAAACCTTAGCCGGAACTCAGTTAGCCTGGAATCCCGGAACTTCAAAAAGAGGAGTAAAAGCAGAAGTAACTATTATTCCCGCAGATATTAAAGATTCTATTTCTTTTCAGAAATGGCTTCCTAATGTAAAAAACAAATTTGTACTGATCGATTTTAAGCAACCCACCGGACGTCCGGATCATGACTGGAAAGAATGGGCTACACCTGAATCTTTTGAGAAGATGAAGAAAGAAAGAGAAGAGCTCAGAAAAGCCTGGGCCGATAATCTCAGAAGAACCGGATTGGTTCAAAATCCCGGATTAAGAGGAATGACTCAACTGATCGAAGCTTTGGAAAATGCCGGGGCAGCAGGAATTATTGGAAATTACTGGTCTAATGGATTCGGAACCGATAAAATATTCTGGGCGGAAACAAAAAAGATTCCCAGTGTAAACATTGAACTGGAAGATTATACTATGTTATACAGAATGGTTGAACGTGGAACCACTCCTAAACTTCATATTGTTGCTCAGGCTAAAGATTTGGGAACGGCACCTGCTTTTAATACCATTGGAAAAATTGAAGGTTCTGAAAAACCTGATGAATATGTAATTCTCTCTGCTCATTTCGATTCCTGGGACGGAGGAACCGGAGCAACGGACAACGGAACAGGAACATTATTGATGATGGAAGTCATGAGAATTTTAAAGAAATATTATCCGAATCCTAAACGTACTATATTGGTCGGACATTGGGGAAGTGAAGAGCAAGGTTTAAATGGTTCGTCAGCTTATGTGGAAGATCATCCTGAAATTGTCAAAAATGTTCAGGCTGTTTTTAACCAGGATAACGGAACCGGAAGGGTCAAAAACATCAACGGATCAGGATTTTTAAATTCCTATAATTATATTTCGCGATGGCTGGAAGCTGTTCCCGATACTGTGAGTGCAATTAATACGCATTTCCCCGGAAATCCTGCTATGGGCGGAACCGATCACGCTTCTTTTGTAAGAGCCGGTGCACCTGCCTTTAATTTAAGTGCTTTAAGCTGGTCTTACTGGAATTACACCTGGCACACCAATCGGGATACTTATGATAAAATCGTGTGGGATGATCTAAAAAACAATGTCATTCTGACTGCTGTTTTAGCTTATATGGCCTCAGAAGATCCTGAAACTACTTCAAGAGAAAAAATTGTTTTACCAATTGATAAGAATACCGGAAAACCACAAGAATGGCCGGATACAATTAAGCCCGAAAGAAATGGAGGAGTAAGAAAGTAAAATCCGGTTAGAATTTTAAAAAAAAATAGCTGTCTTGAAGAGTAGAGGCAGCTATTTTTTTTCTAAAATTTGGAATTTTAAAAAAATTTAAATTCTTAATCTTATTGTTTTTTATATGCTTGGTTATTATAAATAATCATATTAGAAGAAGTTCTGTCAAATTCATAGGAAACGGTTTGATGTACTATGGTAATATTCAAATAATAATGATCTTCGGATTTATCTTCCTCAACTTTAGTATAACCACCAGCCTTATTCATTTGTTTAATCATTTCTTTATTACAATTATATGTTGACATAATTATCGAACAAAAATCATCTTTTTTAAATTGAAAACCACTATTAAGAGAGATAATCTCATCCTGTAGAGAATCATCATACATCATCCAAGTTCCTCTAATCCAATTCGGAGGGTTTATTTTGGTAGAACTACTTGAAACTCCACTGTCGTTATCACTAGAAGAGCAAGAAATAAATAAGAAGATAATAGTTAAGATAAAAAAACTTTTTCTCATTTTACATTTTTTGATTAAAGAAACGCAAATATAAATATTTTTTTTAACTTTTGTTTAAATAAACATACCAGAAAGCAGTTCCCACCAACAGAGCACCGCCAACAAAATTTCCTAAAGCAGCCGGTATTAAATTGATGTTGATAAATTCACTCCAGCTGATAGGAGCATCTGAATAGATAGCTGCAGGAATAAAAAACATATTAGCTATGGAGTGTTCATATCCTAAAGTCACAAACATCATCACGGGAATCCAGATTCCTGCAATTTTTCCGATGGTATCTTTTGCAGTGAATCCTAAGAAAATAGCTAAACAAACCAGCCAGTTGGCTCCAATTCCTTTGTAAAAAATTGTCATCCAATCCTGATTCACTTTTGATGCTGCCATCGAATGAAGATAAGTTTTCCAGGGTTCCTGAGAAAAATAATCTAAATGAGCGGAGAGCAAATAAGCAATGAATTGAGCGCCTATAAAATTAAATAAAAAAGAAAGTATCAGATATTTCAGATAAGAGGGAATCTTTAGTTTGTTCTCCCACAGAGGAATGGTAAAAGCTGCGCAATCTCCCGTAAAAAGATCTGCTCCTGTGAGGGCTACTAAAATTAATCCTGTTGGAAAAGCGCTTCCTGCTACAAATTTTATCAATCCCGGATTTTCCGCGCCTATTCCCGGCATACCGCCGGCTATAATAACAGATAATAATCCTCCTAAAGCTATAAAAGCTCCTCCTAAAACAGAGAGGAGGGCAAATTTGGTAAGGGAAAAAGAAAGTTTATGTAAACCGGAATTCATAAAAGCCATAGTAGCTTCTCCGGGATTCCTGCTTTTGCTCATGAAACCTGATTTTAACTTTTTGACAAATATATCTTTATAAATCTCTTTTGCGAATGATCTTAATCAGTTGATGCGGTTTTTTAAAATTCCTCAATCGATGATTTTTAAGTCTTTAAGAATCATAAACCTATCATAACCTGATAAATATCATATTTTTAGAAGGAGTTTTTTCTCATTTTTGCCGGCTAAAACTCAAACTTATTTCTGTATGACTACTTGTTTTCATTGTGGAGACCCTTGTCCCAATGTGGAAATTAAAAGTGGAGAGCTCTTCTTTTGCTGTCATGGATGCAAAACAGTTTATGAAATTCTGAATGAAAATGATCTGAGTTATTATTATGACTTGGAAAAAAATCCGGGAATTTCACCGGCTGAGGTGGAAGGGAAATTTGATTTTCTCGACAATGAAAGCATTAGTGAAAAACTCTTAGAGTTTAATGACGGAAATATGGGAGTGATTTCCTTTTCTATTCCGGCCATACATTGCAGCAGTTGTATTTGGATTCTGGAAAATCTTAATAAAATAAATCCGGCCATAAAATCTTCTCAGGTCGATTTTCCTAAAAAAACAGCCAGAATTACTTTTTCTACACAAGCTACTGCCGAGCAGAAAAGTATTTCCATCAAAGAGTTGGTATTGGTTTTAAGCAGGATAGGATACGAGCCTTATATATCTCTGGAAGATTCTGATAAAAAAAATAAAAAAACTGATCGTTCCATAATTTACAAAGTTACCATAGCCGGTTTTGCTTTTGGAAATATTATGTTTTTGTCCCTTCCTGAATATTTTGTAAGTGTTGACTTTTCTTTGGCAAAATTCCGTCCTTTCTTTCAATGGATTATGTTCGGGTTTTCACTTCCGGTGGTTTTTTATTCGGGATCAGGTTATTTTAAATCTGCTTATAAAGGTTTAAGAGCAGGCAATTTAAATATTGATGTTCCATTAGCCTTAGGGATAGCTGCTCTTTTTATCAGAAGTGTAGTCGATGTGGTTTTTGGTTTTGGTACCGGATATTTTGACAGTCTGGCAGGACTGGTTTTCTTTTTATTACTCGGAAAGTTTTTTCAGCAAAAAACCTACTCTTATTTATCCTTTGAAAGAGATTATAAATCTTATTTTCCTTTAGGAGTTACACGAATTTTCAGAAATGAGGAAAATGAACTCATTGAAGAGCAGGTTGAGGTAAATCATATTGAAAAAGGAGATAAACTATTAATAAAGAGCAATGAAATTATTCCAGTAGATGGAATTTTACTTAAAGGAAATGCTTTAATAGACTATAGTTTTGTTACCGGTGAGGCTGAGCCCATTCCAAAGACCAGTGGCGACAAACTTTTTGCCGGAGGAAAACAGCAGGGCGGAATTATTGAAATTGAAGTTCTCAAGCCTGTTGCAGCCAGTTATTTAACTCAGCTGTGGAGCAATGAAGTTTTTCAGAAGAAAGAGCAAAGTTCTTTTCAGAATTTAACCAATAAAATCAGTAAGAATTTTACAATAGGGATTTTATCTATATCCATAATTTCTACTTTAATCTGGCTGCTGATAGATCCTTCCAAAGCTTTCTTTGTTTTCACAGCTGTGCTTATTATCGCCTGTCCTTGTGCGATTGCTTTGGCAGCTCCCTTTACTCTTGGAAACAGTCTGAGAATTTTCGGAAGAAAAAAACTTTATTTAAAAGATGCTTCTGTTATAGAAAAAATGGCTCAGGTAGATACGGTTGTTTTTGATAAAACCGGAACCCTTACCACCAGTCAGAAGAATATTGTACAATATGAAGGAATCGAACTGGATGAGCAGGAACAGGAACTTTTATCAGGAACTTTAAGAGCATCGAATCACCCGTTAAGCAGGGCTTTATATAATATTTTAGAACAGAACAATATTCGGTTTTTAGATGATTTTGAAGAAGAAGTCGGAAAAGGTATGCGTGCTACTTATCAGAATCAATCCATAAAAGTGGGATCTTTTGATTTTGTAAAACCTGCTGAAATGAATGCTGAAGTGAATTCAGGTTTTGAAAATAAAACCACCGTTCACGTAAGCGTAAATGAAAATTATAAAGGTTGTTATGTTTTCAACAGTGAATACCGTCCCGGGATTTCTGAGGTTTTTGAAGAATTGTCAAAAAACAAAAAGCTTTATGTACTGTCAGGAGATAATGAAGGAGAGAGAGCTGTTTTAGAAAAAATTCTTCCGCAGGATACCGAAATGTTTTTCAATCAAAAACCGGAAGATAAACTCAATTTTATAAATAATCTTCAACAACAAGGAAAGAATGTAATGATGATTGGAGACGGTTTAAATGATGCAGGAGCGTTAAAACAAAGTAATGTAGGAATTGTAGTTTCCGAAAATACCAATGTATTTACTCCGGCTTGTGATGGAATTTTAGATGCCAGCGAATTTGCCAATATACCCTGGCATTTTAATTTTTCAAAACAAGCGATTCGCATCATCAAATATGCTTTTCTTTTTTCCTTGTTTTATAATATAATCGGAACCGGATTCGCTGTAACAGGACATTTAAGACCGGTAGTGGCAGCTATATTAATGCCTTTGAGTTCGATAAGTATTGTGGCTTTTACAACTTTGGCCACACAAATCAGAAGTAAGAAAAAATAAGACAGTCTTTATGAATCCGAAGCTAAAAAGGAGTTATGTAGAATCATTTTAAATAACAAATTCTGATATATGTCATATTTTTCAGGTGTTGCTACTATTAGATTTGCCCCAAAACTCAAACCATGTCAATAATATATGTGCTTTTATGCCTCAGTCTTGGTGTTGCACTGATCTTTTTTATAGCCTTTATAGTTTCGGTTCGAAGAGGTCAGTTTGACGATACTTATACACCATCTGTGCGCATGTTATTTGAAGACGAGCTCGTAAAGGAAGAGGAGCCCGTTGAGCAGGAAAATTTCAATTCAGAAACAAAAACAAAAAAACAAAAATCAGAATAACCCTTTCATCACAATGCAAAAAGAACAGTTTTATTATGATAACAAGATAGTTCGCAACTTTATTTATGCGACTATTTTCTGGGGAATTGTAGCTATGGCAGTCGGACTTTATCTGGCGCTCTTATTTATTTTCCCCAATATGACAGAAAATATTTCCTGGCTTAGTTTTGGTCGGTTGAGACCTTTGCATACCAACGCGGCAATTTTTGCTTTTGTTGGAAATACTATTTTTGCCGGAGTTTATTATTCTTCACAAAGGTTGTTGAAAACCAGAATGTGGAGTGATTTTTTAAGTAAATTAAATTTCTGGGGATGGCAGGCTATTATTGTGGCAGCCGCCATTAGTTTGCCTTTAGGTTATACTTCAACCAAAGAATATGCTGAACTTGAGTGGCCGATTGATATTGCTATTGCCATTGTTTGGGTAGCTTTTGGTGTCAACCTGATTATGACCATGGTCAGAAGAAGACAGCGTCATATTTATGTTGCTATCTGGTTTTATGTAGCCACATTTGTAACGGTTGCAGTTTTACATATTTTCAATAACCTCGAATTACCTGTATATTTCTTTAAGAGTTACTCGATTTATGCAGGAGTGCAGGATGCTTTGGTGCAATGGTGGTATGGTCATAATGCAGTAGCATTTTTCCTGACCACTCCTTTTTTAGGATTGATGTATTACTACATTCCTAAAGCAGCCAACAGACCTATTTATTCTTATAGATTATCAATCATTCACTTCTGGTCATTGATATTTATTTATATCTGGGCCGGACCACACCACTTGCTTTATACTTCATTACCTGAATGGGCGCAGAATTTAGGAGTTGCTTTTTCAGTTATGCTTTTAGCTCCTTCCTGGGGAGGGATGATTAACGGTCTTTTGACTTTAAGAGGTGCCTGGGATAAAGTAAGAACAGATCCTGTTTTGAAATTCCTGGTAGTAGCTATTACAGGTTATGGAATGGCTACTTTTGAAGGTCCTATGCTTTCACTTAAAAACGTAAACGCCATTGCGCACTACACCGATTGGATTGTTGCGCACGTACACGTGGGAGCTTTGGCCTGGAACGGATTTATGGCTTTTGGAGTTATTTACTGGATGATTCCAAGATTATTTAAAACCAAATTGTTTTCTATTAAATTAGCCAATGCTCATTTCTGGGTAGGAACTTTAGGAATTGTTTTATATACGGTTCCTTTATATGTTGCCGGATTTACACAGGCTTCTATGTGGAAGCAGTTTGACCCCGATGGAACACTTACTTATGCTAACTTCCTTGAAACGGTAACTCAAATTATGCCTATGTATATGATGCGTGCCATAGGAGGAACGCTTTATATTACAGGAGTTTTTATTTTGCTTTACAATATTGTAAAAACTGTTAAGCAAGGAACAAAAGTAACAGATGAATTAGCTGAAGCTCCTGCTTTAGTGAGAGTAACCAAAAGCAGAACCAAAGGTGAGACCTGGCATTCCTGGTTGGAGCGTCGTCCTGTGAAGTTTGCTTTCTATACAACCATCGCTATTTTGATTGGTGGAATGGTTCAGATTATTCCTTCCTTAATTGTAGATGAATATGTTCCGGTTATCTCAACGGTAAAACCTTATACTCCTTTAGAACTGGAAGGCCGTGATCTTTATATCAGAGAAGGTTGTGTGAGCTGTCACTCTCAAAGTATCAGACCTTTCAGAAGTGAAGTGGAACGCTATGGAGAGTATTCAAAATCAGGAGAATTTGTTTACGATCATCCATTCTTATGGGGAAGTAAGCGAACCGGTCCGGATTTACACCGAATAGGAGGAAAGTATTCTGACAGCTGGCACTTTAATCATATGTATGATCCTCAAAGTACTTCTTCAGGATCTATCATGCCTTCTTATAAATGGATGACTATCGCCAAGCTGAATACCAAATACACTCAGAAGAAAATGAGAACCCTGGCAAAACTGGGAGTTCCTTATACAGAAGAAGAAATTGAAAATGCTTATGAGCATATGGATCAGCAGGCTTCGCAGATTGAAGAAAACCTAAAGGAAGATCCTGATTTCAGAAGGTCGTATGAGGCAGATAAAAAGTTTTCTCTGGAAAACAGAAAAGACTTTGTTCCGATGAAAGATCGTGAGATAACTGCCTTGATTGCTTATTTGCAAAGATTGGGAACAGATATTAATGTGAAAGACGAACAAGCAAATAAAGACTAATTATGTTGAAGTTTATAAAAGGTAATTTAGAGAATATACACGATGTTCAGATTTTTCCGATCATCACCTTGCTCATCTTCTTTTCGTTTTTCGTGTTCCTATTTATCTATGTTTTTACAAAAAAGAAAGAAGATATAGAAAAGGTTAGTCATCTGCCTTTGGAAAATGACGATCCTTTTGATGAACCTATAAATTTTTAAATAAAATCTTTAAACGATATATCAGAAAAAATTAATTTCCTATGAAAACCACCGCATCACTTTTAAGAGCTATCGGATTTTCGATTTTAGGTTTCTTAATTCTATTGCTCACGGTTGATTCAGCCGAGCAATGGGCTTTTGGTAAATATCCATTTTTATGGATAGTCCTGGGCGTATTCATTCTGTTTGTAGTGGCTGCTGAAATGCTTCTTGCAGCCTTACACCGGATGCTATTTGAAACCCTTGATCCGGAACAGCAAAAATCATATCAGGCTAAAGAAGCAGAAAGAAAGAAAAATCAGTTTGCATGGTTTAAGCAAAAATATGCAGCCATGTTAGATTCAAAAGATATTCTCAGTGAAGAGGAAATCTTGCTGGATCACGAATATGACGGTATTCGGGAGTTGGATAATAATCTTCCGCCCTGGTGGAAATACCTGTTTTATGTGACTATCATTTTCGCAGGCTGGTATTTGCTTTATTATCAGGTTTTAGGAGGTCCTTCTCAGGTAGATGAATATGAAAAAGAAATGGCTTTGGCTGAGATTGCCATAGCGAAATACAGAGAAGAAAATAAAGATTTGGTAGATGCTTCCACGGTTGAATTTTTAGAAGATCCTGCCGATTTAAGTGCCGGAAAAGAAATTTATGACAGAAGTTGTATGGCTTGTCATGCTATGGATGGCGGAGGTGGAATTGGTCCGAATTTAACCGATGAATACTGGATTTTAGGAGGTGGAATAAAAAATATATATCACACCATCAGTGAAGGTGGAAGAGCAGGAAAAGGAATGGTGCCCTGGAAAGATGAGCTTAAACCTACTCAAATTGCCCAGGTGGCAAGTTATGTTCTTTCTCTACAAGGAACTACGCCTCAAGATCCCAAAGATCCGCAAGGAGATAAATGGGAAGGAGGAGATGAGCTAATTCATTAACTGATTCATTCAAAAAATAAAAAAACTCAAAAATGATGGATACGCCGGAAAATGAAAGATTTAGAGACAGTATAGCAACTGTAAGTGCAGAAGGAAAAAGAAACTGGATTTATCCACGCAAACCTTCCGGTAAACTTTATAACAGAAGAAAATGGTTAAGTTATTTTTTACTTGCCTTTCTTCTTACCGCTCCTTTTATTAAAATAAACGGGAATCAGTTTCTGCTTTTTAATATTTTAGAAAGGAGATTCAATATTTTTGGTTCCCCGTTTTGGCCTCAGGATTTTTACATTTTTGTAATTATGATGGTCATAGGGGTGGTGTTTATAGTGTTTTTTACTGCTGCCTTTGGAAGGATATTTTGTGGTTGGATTTGCCCTCAAACCATTTTTATGGAAATGGTTTTCCGAAGAATTGAATATTGGATTGAAGGTGATCGTGGAAAGCAAATGCGATTGGATAAACAAAAATGGGATGCAGAGAAAATTCGTAAGAAAGGAACCAAATGGGCTATTTTCTTATTGATCTCATTTATTATCGCCAATGTTTTTCTCTCTTATCTCATAGGAAGTGATACTTTGTTGAGATATATTAAAGAAGGACCTGTAGAGAATCTTGCAACATTTAGTTCTCTATTAATTTTTACAGGAGTTTTCTATTTTATTTTTGCCTGGTTCAGAGAGCAGGTATGTATTATTGCCTGTCCTTATGGAAGACTGCAAAGTGTTCTTTTAGATAATAAATCTATTGTTGTGGCTTATGATCACAAAAGAGGAGAAAGAGAACAAGGAAGAGCCAGATTCAGAAAAAATCAGGACAGAACTGCTTTGGGTATTGGAGACTGTATAGATTGTTTTCAATGTGTTCAGGTTTGTCCTACCGGAATTGATATTCGAAACGGAACTCAATTGGAATGTGTAAACTGTACTGCTTGTATAGACGCTTGTGATTCTATGATGGAAGCTGTCAATCTGCCAAAGGGTTTAATCAGATTTGCCAGTGAAGAAAATATTGAAAAAGGAAAAAAGTTCAGGCTTACCACAAGACTGAAAGGATATATAGCAGTTTTGACTATCTTAATAGGTGTATTGGGCGGAACTTTAATGTTGAGAAGTGATGTTCAAGCTAATATATTAAGACTTCCGGGTCAGTTGTATGAGCGTAAAGACGATCATATTATCAGCAATGTATTTACTTTTAAACTACTCAATAAAACAACAAAGCAATTTGATGATTTAAGTTTTAAACTTAGAAGTCCTGAGGGTGGAGAAGTAAAGAGAGTAAAAGAAGGAGAATTGAGTGTTCCCGCACAGGATTATATTGAAGGAACTATTTTTATCGAAATCAATGAAGCCGCTTTAGATGGAGATAAGACCAAAATTCTCATAGATGTTTACAGTGGTGATCAGAGAATAGATACTCAAAAAGCCATCTTTATGGGGCCGAGAAGTTTTAATTAATCATTAGAAGAAGAAATTATGAAAATAAATTGGGGAACAGGATTGGCGATTTGGCTGGTGATTTTCATCGTTTTCATTTTGCAATTCGTTATACGCATCAGCGTTCAGGATAAATATGATAATGAACTGGTAACAGAGAATTATTATGAAAAGGAATTGGTTTTTCAAGAACAAATCGATGGTATTACCAATGCCAACAAAAACCATATTAAATTAAAAAGTCAACGCACCGATAAAGGTTTTGAATTAATTTTTCCTGAAAATCTCGATGCCTCTAAAATAGAGGGAAGCTTAGTTCTTTACCGACCTTCCAATAAAAAACTGGATCGGGAAGAAGAACTGAAATTAGATTCCAACAAATTAATTATTCCTAAAGAACAATTGGTTTCAGGACGTTGGGATATAATTATAGCCTGGAGTTATGAAGGTGAGGCTTACTATCATAAAGAAAAAATAAATTATTGATAGAACAGCCCTTGATTGAGGTTTTGTTTTTGAGTTTTCCTCAGTAAACGGGCTGTTCTTCTTCCAATGAAGGAAGTATAATAAAAATAATTATTTCTGCTTTGTGTCTTCACAAATTCTTGGGAATAAGAATCTGCTAAAAACTCATTTTAAGGATGAAAAGAATTAAATTATGTTGACAACAGCTTTAATATTAGGTTTGCTTGGAAGTTTCCATTGTGTGGGAATGTGCGGACCCATTGCATTTTTGCTGCCTGTCAATCGCAAAAATAATTGGATAAAATTCACTCAGATTTTTATCTATCACCTGGCCCGGATTTCAGCTTATGCTTGTTTAGGGCTGGTGTTTGGAATTATTGGGAAAAGTTTAAATCTCTTTGGAATTCAACAGCAGATCTCCATAGTTATAGGTTTGTTGATGATTTTTGTTATCTTAATACCTCAAAAAACTTTTAATAAGTATAATTTTTCCAAGCCGGTATATAGAATGATTTCAAAAGTAAAATCAAATCTGGGTGCACAATTAAAAAAGAAAACCCCGGATACTTTTTTTACGATTGGATTTCTCAATGGTTTGTTGCCTTGTGGATTGGTATATATGGCAATTTTTGGAGCGATTGCAGCAGGTAGTATTTTTCAAGGAGCATTCTATATGGTAGCTTTTGGATTGGGTACAATTCCTTTGATGACTACTGCTATTTATTTAGGCAATTTTCTGAATGTTCAGATTCGGCAAAGAATTCGAAAGGCCATCCCGGTTTTTGTCATTATAGTAGGGATTCTTTTTATTCTCAGAGGATTGGGATTGGGAATTCACCATATTTCTCCAAAACCAATTAATACACCGGCCGATATGGAACAACATCATAATCATTAACTTTTAAAACTTTTATCATTATGACACAATCAATTTTACCTCTTTACAACTGGGGAATGGGCACTACACTTATTGCTATTTTTGTGTTGGTTTGTATTACTTTGACAGTAATGGTTTTTAAATTCGTACTGACAGGAAAAAGTAAAGATGAAATTAGAAAAGCACAAGAAAAAGAAGCAGAGGATAATCAGGAAAATGCTTAGTTAGAAATCTTAAAACTTTCTCTTGAAAAAGAATTCCTAAGCATCCCGGTTTTATCCTTAACTTCAGCCGGGATGTTTCTTTAAAAAATATAATTACTTTCATTCAAACCGGAGATAATCAGAGTGTACCCATTTTAAGGCTAAATCTATTTTAGACCATTTATTCTGATGATCATATTCATAAACAGGAGTTCCTTCCCGCAATCTGTCTATAATGGGAAAAGCTGTTTTTTCGGGAAAATAGAATTTTATATTAATGCGAACCATTATCAAAAAGTTCAAAATTTATCAAAAGGAAAAACGGTTTCCCAAATTACATTCAGAAACCGTCTTTTTAATCTATTTTCTTGAAAAGTTATTTCTAATTTCTCTGACCTTCTAAAGGACGTTTTTTCGTTAAAATCATGGCATTATCTTCTTTATCAGGGAATGGTGGCATGATTCTGCCATTAGGGCAAGGATCAGGTTCTCCTTCAATTTGTGCAAATAACATAAATTCCGGCCGCACATATAGTTTCAACTTAGTATTGTTTTGAAGAGTTTCTATAAACATATCTCCTTGATTTCCACATTTTATTTCCTGCTTCTTTTTTCCCCAATAAAGCACACGATAAACATCTGGTTTATCCTTTAAAAATAAACTTCCTTGTAAAGGAGAAGCATTTGAATCTTCAATTATATTTCCATTAGCATCTTTTATGGAATAACGAATATGAAGAAAATATTCTCTACTCCTTCACCACCTTGACCACTTGAATTCTTCCTTTTTGGTCTTGGAGCTTGAGGAAGTACAAACCACTATTTAAAGCATGGGTGGAGAGGCTGTTTTGATCAGGATGAAGTTGACCTGAACTGACTAAGCTGCCATTGATGGTGTAAAGACTATACGCCGTTGATGTTTGCAGGTTGCTTACATAAAGCCGTTCTTTAACCGGATTGGGATAAATCTTGAAAGCCACTGTCTCCATTTGCTCTACCGACATGGGTTCATTACAAGCTTGAGTAGCATACTTGGCGATAAAAAAATCTGTTTGCCCGGCACCGATATTATAAACTACATTACCAAAATCATCATAAAGATTGTAGTCAAACTGACCACCTACCAGATAATCTCCTGCAGCATCTACTGCTAAGGCTGTGCCGATTTCTTGAAAGCCATCGTCACTAACCATATTATTGATTTCAAGACAAGCCCCGGTTTCGGTATCAAAACGTGCAAAAAGAACGTCAGTAAGAGTTCCATGAGGGTTAAAATAATGACTTTGGTCTCCCCATGTGAAATCCTCTCCATACCCCCAACCAGTATAAATTAATTCATCTTTATAAACTAAAAGAGCTCCCTCCTCTGATGCTGAAATAGATGCTTGTGATGCCCAAATTAGATTTTCAAAAGTAGAGTCAGTTTTCATGACAAAATTAGCAATGCCGGGGGCATCTGTAGCAAAACCTAATAACTCCTGATTAGCTGAAGATTTTCCTCCAAGATAAATATTATTCTCTTCATCAAAAGCTAAGTTATATATTTTGGGGGACCATTCTGTACTGTTGTTTTCCCGCATCCATAAGAAGTTTCCCTGCTCGTCATACGAAGCGATCACAAAGGCTTGAGTAGCTTGCTGCCCACCAAAAATAACGACTCGGGACTCAGGTTGAAAACGATTGATATATATATATATATATATGTTTATTATAGGGATTGATTTCAAAATTAAAAGTCCTTGCTCCGCCAAAATAAGCATTTACCTCGATGTCGGGTGTAATAGCTTCAATGAACTCCCCCTGAGGGCTATATTTAAAAACATGGAAAATATCTTTTCCTTCATTTTCATAAGCCTCGCTAACAAAAGCGCCATCTTCATAGCTATGACTACCATACGGAAGCATTAATAACCAGTATATATATCCTTCAGAGTCTGACCTCAAGCCTATAGACCCCGTTCTATTTAAAGTATAAGTGGAATTATACGGCTCTTGTGGCAGCTTGAAATCAAGCATTTCACCTTCTGAACTATATTTGGCTCTAAAGAGCGTTTGGCAGTGGCTTGAGGTGTTAGACAATATGGTATCATTATCAATCCGAGAAGGATGATCATAAGGATTATATGGGTTACCACCATCGCAATTAAAAAATTGTCCTACCACAAATATATTATCTTCCGCATTAATAATCATATGCATAGGACGTTCTTGACCGCCCCCTCCAATAATTTTAGACCAACGGTATTCTCCTTCGCAAGTAAAACTGGCTAATATATAGTCCATTCTTGATGTATCATTATCAAAATTATCACCTTTCTCATGGCCATCTATATCGATTTCTTGTGCACCTACGCTAGAGAGTACATATATATTTTGCTCACTGTCCGTATGTATTTCATAAACACCTTCTTGTTGACCATTTCCCGTAGTAACGATCGTACTGGTTGAGCCTCCTCTTTTCACCCACTGCCATTTTCTTTCCTCCTGGTCTTGGTTCTGGGCAAATACATTTGGCAAGCAAAACAAGAATAACAGAAAACCTAAACAGGCTTGAGAATTATAAAATAACTTTTTCATAATCAAATATTTTAATAAATTAATTAACGATTAATTTTATGGTTTTTAGAATTTGCTTTTCGTTTTGAAGACTGACCATATAAACACCTTTTGCAAGACTTGAGCAATCTATAAGTATTTCTCCCTGTGAAGAGGTCAATTTTTGCTCGATTAGACTTCGACCGTAAAGATCGCGAACAACAAGCTGATTTCTACCTTTTTTAAGACCGACCTGATAAGAAGCCCGGGTCTGTGCTTCAGAGGTTGGATTAGGATAAAGCTGAAGCGCAATGATTTCTTCTTCAAATTCAACATTTTTATTCTCCATGCACGAAGGGAAGGATAAATAAGTTTCTTTTTCACAAAGTTTTCCTTCTATAAAAACTCCTATATTTTGATTGGGATTAAAAGTATTGGAAGGAATAAAGTGTAAGATTTCTAAATTCATTTTTCAAAAATTTCATATAAAAATACTAAAAAAAATCAAAATGTTTCCGGAAGCTGATTAAATTTTTCGCTCATGGTAGAATATTTGGTGGAAACTCCTATTTTGAAGTCTAAAAAATTTATTAATTTTAGTTACTGTTTTTAAACTTTAAATATAAACTTAATGACAGGATGTGCTTTTCTTGCAAAAAGATTTTAAAATAAAAAAATAATGAAAAGAATTATTCTTACTTTGACTTTTGCTCTGTTGAGTCTGTTAACTTTTGCTCAATCACCTTTTGAAGTATTATGGACTACGGGCAGTGAAAAGTTGCATGATCGCATTGCTGTCGCTTTAAAGGGCAGCGATAATTCTTTTTACATCGGAGGAGATAATTCTTCTGTTTTAACGCAAGCATTTTTATATAAATATGATTTGGACGGTAATGAAATCTGGCATAAAATTTTTGAAGTTTTTCCTCATTCAAGCGGCCGCCCCCAAGTCACCGGATTAACGGAATTACCCGGCGGAAATATAGTGGCAATCCTCAGTTCTGAAGGAGGTTTGCCTCCTTATTACAATAACTTTTATAAATATTATAAACTTTTTGTCTTGGACCCTCAAACGGGTGATATTATTTGGGATAAAATTCTGATGGAATATGGATTGCCCGAATTGGGAAGTGCTAAAGTAGAATTAGCATTGGATGGTAATTTACTTATACAAGGTGAGGGAGAGTTATTAAAGGTAAATGCAGCTGACGGAGAGCTTATATGGCGGTATGAACAAGAATCTTTTTCTGAAAAAACCTCTATTGCTTTTTGGAATGATCATTATGTTATTTTTTCCAAAGAAGGTTCAAATTTCGGCGGTTTTGATGTGATAGATGAAAATGGCAATCAAATAGAACGTGTAACCTTTCCTTTTATAGATAGTAATTCAGATTTGACCATAGATCATGATATCGATTATCTGCATCCTCAAAAGCTCATAGCAACTAATGATGGTGGTATTCTTATTATTGGAACCGGAAGGAAAATTTTTTGGGATGCTGCTAATCAAACCCTGGTTCAGGAGAATCCTCAGGTTTTTAGAGGGCTGATTTTTAAGTACAATCAAAATTTTGAACTTGTTTTTATAAAACAATATGTAACAGGAATGGATGATGAAGGATTTTCCAAAGCTAATATTTTGAGAGATGCAGTTGAATTACCTGACAGCCATGTGATTATAGTTGGGAGTGGAGTAAACGGGGATGATCCGGGAGAGGATTCTGATATATGGTTATTTGAAATTAATGAGGAAGGCGATTTATTATGGGAAACATTTTTTGGAGGTTCTTTAAATGAAGATGGAAGCAATATTAATCTGGGTACTCAAATGATTCCCTTATCTGATGATGATTTCATTATAGCTTCGCATTCCATGGCCAATCCTTATACCGGTGACACAAGTCAAGATTCTTTGTATGTTTTTAGGGTGCAAATAGATAGAAATATGGATATAGAAAATGCAGTAATCAAAGACTTGGCTATATATCCTAATCCTACTCGTGATAAGGTTTATTTTACACAAGCATTTGAGACAGTAAGAATTTACGATCTACAAGGCCGATTGCTGAAATCTATTCAGCAAACTGAACAGGAAGTTGATCTTTCAGAATTATCGGATGGAGTTTATTTTTTAAATGTCTCGGATACTGATGGAAAGGAGCAATATTTTAAAGTAATTAAAAATTAGGAAAAAATTAAATATTCTCCAGTCATTTTTGTTTGATTTGTGATTTACTGAATCTTTATGTTAATGTTTGGGAATAAGTTTCCTATCTTTAAAGAAAATAATTTTCTTTTTCCATGAAAAATTTTACCCACTTCTTCATTTTCCTTTTTTTTACACAGCTGATTCAGGCTCAGGTTGTTAATATTCCTGATGCAGCATTTAAAGATTACTTAATTAACGAACACACTCCGATTATCGACACTAATGGAGATGGAGAGATTCAAATTTCAGAAGCGGAGGCGATGAGTGAATTAAATATTACATTTAATTTGAATAATACTTCCATTCAAGATCTCACCGGTCTGGAAGCTTTTATAAATTTGACTGATTTAAAAATCGAAAAACTTCCGGAAGTAACAGACATTGACATTAGTGCTTTACAGAATCTGGAAAGATTAAAAATACACAGTACAGGTATATTCGAATTTGATATTTCAGCCAATCAGACTTTAAAAGTAATAGATCTGCGATATAATTTCGCTTTGGATATTGATCTAACAAATAATGAGACATTGGAAGAAGTTTTTCTTTGGGATAATGCTTTATCTGAAATAGATTTATCCAATAACGAAAGTTTAAAAAAACTTTATCTTGGAGGTAATCAGCTATTAGAAATTGATTTGACGAATAATATTAATTTGGAAGAAGTTATTTTGCCCAGAAACGGGCTTTCTGAAATAGATTTATCAAATAACTTAAATCTGGTGTCTCTTGAGATAAGCGAGAATTTTCTTTCATCTCTGGATGTGTCAAATAATACCAATTTAGAAACCCTATTCGCAAATAGAAATGAAATAAGCACTATAAATTTATCTAATCTTGAGAATTTACTATTACTTGATCTTTATGAAAATCAGTTCACTGAAATAGATCTTTCGCACAATCCTAATTTACAGGATCTGAATCTTGCCCATAATGCATTTACTGAAGTAGATTTGACACAAATGCAAGACTTAAAATCTTTAATACTTACCGATAATCAGTTTGCACAATTAGATCTCACCCAAAATCCTAATTTAGAAAATGTTAATATTGGTCGCAACCCTTTCACTGAACTGGATTTATCCAATAATGATAAAATCAAATATCTTACCTTACTGAAATCTAATCTTCATGAGTTAGATGTTTCTCAAGTTTCAGACTTGGAAGTGATGTCCATCTGGAGGCATGACAATATGATATTCCTAAATTTAAAAAATGGAAATACTGCAGGAATTTCTTTAAATGAAGGTCTTTATCTAATACCTAATTTGGAGGTAATTTGCCTGGATGATATTAATGCCCTACAAAATTTTGTTTATGAAGATGTTGTAAATCGAGGTGTTCTACTAACAACTAACTGTGATTTTGATCCTTATAATTACAACACGATTACAGGGAAAGTGCGATATGTTTCTGAAGGAGATTGTAATTCTGCATTAAGCAGTTCAGCCATCCCTCAAAGAGTAGTCAAGGCTACAGATCAAAATGGCCATCAATATGCTGCCGTTACAGATAGTCAAGGAAATTATATGCTGAAGGTAGGAGAGGGTGATTATATTGTTGAAATCGATGAAAACTTCCCATCTTACTTTAATTTGAATCCGAATCAATATTCTGTATCATTTACGGGATTTGCAAATAATGAGGAATTAAATTTTTGTATGGACTCCGGCGAACATGTCGAAGATTTAAGTCTTTCATTAGATTATAAATGGGTCAATTTATTGCCTTATGCTCTTACTCCCTTAAAATTTATTTTAACCATAGAAAATAATGGAACTCAAGCTGTAGATCCTGAATTTAATATGCAATATGATGAAGATTATTTTTATTATTCTAATTGTAAACCACAATATTTCTATCTGGAAGAGGGTCTTCTGAAAATCAATTTTTCCGAATTGGAACCTTTCCATAAGACTCAATTTACTATTTGGCTGACCAAAGAATCAGAGGCGGAATTTAATCTTGGAGATGTTCATGAATTCACTTTCAAAGCCAAGCCTGATGAAAATGATTTGACCCCCTACAATAATACTGTGTTTTTATCTGATACAGTTGCATCTTCTTATGATCCTAACAACAAAATTGTTTGGGAAGGAAGTGAAATTCATATCGACCGGGCTCAGGATTATTTACATTATACGGTTAATTTTCAGAACACCGGAAATGCCAATGCAGATCGAGTTGAAATTATTGATACTTTGAGCAAGAACTTAAGTATAGAATCTTTGAATATTTTATCATCCAGTCATTACTATAAAACTCAAATAGAAATTGATCATTTGACAGAAGATGTTATTCTTCATTTTATCTTTAATAATATTGATTTGCCTTATGAAGATTTAGATGAAGAAGAAAGTCAGGGTTATATAGCTTATAAAATAAAACCTATAGAAGGGTTAGATGTAGGTGATGTAATGAAAAGCCCGGCTGATATTTATTTTGATCATAATGAAGCTGTACGAACCAATATTACATCAACCAGAATTGTTGATGAAGATTTTAATGTAATATCTGTAAATGAATTTGAAATTAAATTATATCCCAATCCGACAGACGGGATGCTTTATTTGTTGACAGAAGATATACCCGAAAGTATTGAAGTGTTTTCTATAAGCGGTCAGAGAATATTAAAAGTAAATAATGTAAATCAAATTGATTTGAGTAAACTTTCATCAGGGATTTATTTCCTGAAGGTGATTGATCATCAGGGTAAACGTTCTACAAAGAAAATTATAAAGAAATAATTCCTCTATATGAGAAATCTTTTGTGAGAAATTATTTTCCATGATAGTATTTTTGATTGGTTTTAATATTTAAACCATAGTTGTTTTATCAAAGGCAAACAAAGATTTTTAAAATACCTTTACTTTAAAATGTCTAAACCAACAAAGTAAATTCTTCTTTGAAAAAGATTTTATTTATTGTAAATCCGCTTGCAGGAGTAAATCGTAAAAAGGATTTAAAAAAGGATCTGATGCAATATTTGGATTCAACGCTCTTTCGGTTTGAAATAGTTTATACTGAATATGCAGGACATGGAGAAATATTAGCTAAAAAAGCAGTGGAGGAGAATTTTGATGTAGTGGTGGCAGTGGGAGGTGACGGTTCGGTGAATGAAGTGATCCGAGGTTTATATGGCAGCCGGCTTGTTTTAGGAATTATTCCTAAAGGATCAGGAAACGGTTTGGCGAGAAGTTTGCAAATTCCCTTACATCAAAAATCAGCTATTCAGCTGTTAAATGATTTTCATTTTCAAGAAATAAATATAGGAAGAGCTCATAAATATTTGTTTGCATCTACTGCAGGAATAGGCTTTGATGCTTTGGTTACTAAGGAATTTCAAAAATATTCCCTTCGCGGATTCTGGACTTATATATGGGTAATTCTTAAAAATATTTGGGGTTATAAAACAAGAGTTTATCAAGTAAAAATAAATAATCATTCCTTTAAATCAGATGCTTTTATGCTTAACATCGCTAATTCAAGAGAATTGGGTTATGGTTTTAAAATAGCTCCTCATTCCCGGATGGATGATGGTTTATTTGATTTCGTAATCCTTCAAAAGCATCCGCTGTGGATAACGCCCATAATCGCTTTCCGTGCTTTTTTTGGTGATCTTTTTAAAAGTAAATATGTAAAAATTCAAAAGATAAAAAGAATAAAAATCAGTCATCCCAAACTTTCTCACATACAAATAGATGGTGAAAGTTTGATTTGCGAAAATGAAGTTACCATTGAAGTTTTACCGGAAAAGCTAAAGGTGCTAAGGCCAAAAAACACCAGTATTTAAGGGTGAAAAGCTTTGACTCCGGCTTCAATTCGCAGCGGAATGTCATTGGTTTCCGGAGGAATAGGGCAGGAGTATTTCGGATTATAAGCGCAATACGGATTATAGGCATTATTAAAATTAATAATTACTTTCTCTTTCTGAGGGATTCGTAAATCAAGATATCTTCCGCCCCCATAAGTTTCTTCTCCATTGGTTAAATCTGTAAAAGGCAAGAATAAATAATCTTCAAATCCCGCTTTGTTTCTTAAATTAATTTCCTGATAAACTGACAGTTTTATGGATTTATCAAGAATATAAAAATGAAGTTCTCCATACTTGATATATTCCGGAAGACGTTCTGTGGTTGTAGGCATTTTAAAGGGCTCTTCATCGGGAGTTCGAATAAATTTAGCACTGACAATAAACTTTTCATCTATAGGATAAAATTTTAAACCTTTAAATTCTTTAAAATCTTCGGCCAGTAAAATACTGGTTTCAGGATTTTTAAAAGATTCATTTAATTCTTTTCTGAATTGCTCACTTTCTTTTTTATATTGATTTTGTGCCGGCAATATAAAACAGTGCAAGAAGAAAAAACTCCCTATTAAAAATCCCTTAAAAGGTATTGTTTTTGTCAGGAAACAAGTTATTTTTATCTTCTTAAATAATATGGGTAACATCTTGCTTAAAAACTTAAAACCCTTAGGTTTATAATTGATTTCAAAGATGAATTATTTAAATTTTAATTCCAAAATTACCCTTTATTATTATTTTGATTTTGTTGGTCTGTTTTTTGTTAAACAAGCTTAATTAACGTTTATAAAGGTCTTGTTTGATTAGTTTATTTAATTGATTAATTTAATTTTGCAGTTTTCTTTCTATAATGCTTAAGGACATTATTATTGCTTTTTTTTTAAGTCTTTCTCCCTTGGGTGAAGCCAAGGCGGGAATTCCTTATGCTTTATTGAAAGGGATTAATATTTATTTGGCTTTGGGCCTGTGTCTGGCGGCTAATATTTTGGTTTATCCGCTTATGCACTTTTTTCTCAGCTCCATCAATCGTTATTTCTTTAGATGGAGAACCTATAAAAAATCTGCTGTCTTTGTGGCTCGAAGAGCTAAAAACGGAGCAAAAAATAATATTCACAAGTATGGATATTGGGGACTCATGCTTTTTGTGATGATTCCTTTACCGGGAACAGGAGTATATGCCGGAACCATAGTGTCTTATATTTTCCGATTTGAGAGAAAAAAATCATTTCTTGCCAATAGCGTTGGCATCACCTTATCTTCTATTATTGTTTGGTGTGTGACTTTGGCATCGATGAGAAATATATAAATTTCTCCAAATTTTCTTTCTGCAGCTTGAGCACTTCTTATTTTTTTATCTTTGGTAATTAAAACTTTATCAAAATGAAAAATATACCGATTCTGCTTTTACTTATTGTTTTTGCTTGTTCTCCTCAGAATGAAAAATCAATTGAAGGAGTGTATATGGCTGAACAGGATGATGTGAACCAATGGTGGATTTTGGTTGATGGCTATGCCTCCAAAATTTATTTTAAAGATGATGAATATATATCTTCGGAAGGAGGAACTTTTACTTTTGATCAAAATATTTTGAAAATAAAGACCGAGTTTAGTGATGCAGATCCTACTCTCATAGGTGGGGAATCTTCTTTTGAATTAAAATTTTCGGGAAATAATTTTCAGGACGAAAATGGTTTAAAATGGAAAAAGCAACCTCCTAAATCTCAACAATTAGATGGTTTATGGAAAATAGCAGGCCGTCAAAATAAAGATGAGTTTGTTAAAATAGATCATTCAGGAAGTCGAAAAACTATAAAACTTCTTAAAGATGGTTTTTTTCAATGGATTGCCATAGAACCGGAAGAGAAAAAATTTTTTGGAACCGGCGGAGGAAAATATACTTTTAAGAATGGGATTTATACAGAGGAAATTTATTTCTTTTCCAGAGACAATTCAAGAATTGGAGCTAAGCTAAATTTTGAAGGAGAGATAATTGATGGAGAATGGCATCATCAGGGAAAGAGTTCTAAAGGAGATCCTATTCATGAAATCTGGATTAAGCCTTAAAATAACTTTAACTAAAATAAAAAAAGGTTCTGTAGTTATTTCTACAGAACCTTTTTTTCTTAAAGTAATTATTTTATAGGTCGAAGCTATAACCAACTCTCAGGCCAATCCAGCCTGAGCTGCTGCCGCTTGTCTGAATGGATTGGTAACGTATGCCAGCATCAAAATTGTTGAACATATAACCTACACCAAGAGCCCAGCTAAATTCTGTAGAAGATACGCTGATGTTTCCAACGTAGGGGTTTCCAACGTAGGGGTTTCCAACGTAGGGGTTTCCAACGTAGGGGTTTCCAAAAGGAATTGCTTGTTTCACACTAGCAAATCCCAATTGGGCTTCTCCATAAAATTGGTCGAAATGATGACGATATCCTGCCATAATAGGTATGATATCAGTGCTTTTCATCTTATTCCCTTGAACTGTTTTACCGCCAAAAGTTAGGTAACCTAAAGTAAGTCCGATAGCTCCTTCATCACTAATTCCATAGTAACCTTTTGCAGTTACTCCAAAACCAATGCTATTCACGTCACTAAAGTCGCCCATAGGCATGCCCACTTCAAGTCCGGGATTAATTTTAAACTCTCCTTGTTGAGCCTGGACATTTTGCGCTGTGATAAAACCAACTATCATTAACGCGATAAAAATAATTTTTCTGTTCATAATTTAAAAATTTAAGATAATTAAGGGTTTGTTATTGTTTGAAATTTGAGAGTTTTTATGAAATTCCTGAAAGGTAAGATTGGTTAGTTAACTTTTTGATTTTCATTTTAGATTGGTTGTATGAAATATTTGGAAATTTACCTTTCAGATTTTTTGTTTAAAAAAAGCAGCCTTGATGATTCGAGAAAAGAAATAATCCACCCCAGGATTGAATCACCCCCAACAGTTTTATTTGCTAATCCATTGATTTTCATCCTTACACTACTGATTTTGATGTTGGACAGGCTGCTTTTTATGAATGTCTTAAAATCCGCTGATCATCTGATAATCTGATGTGTCAAAGTCCAGATCTATTTTTTCTAATTTTTTGGCTTGAAGCACATAATTTTGAGAGGGATCTTGCTTATTGGTGCCTTCCATAAACATGATTAATCCATCACTGATGTTCATGCCGTCTCGTTTAAAGATGCTTGTCATATCATCTTGGTTATTTGCACCCCGGAACATACTGCTCATACTTACCGGTACCTCATCTGTATAATATAATTTTAATTTCCACTCATCATTTTCAAGTTGTTTCCCTTTGCAGTTGTATCCTAAAAAGTTTTTATTGGGTAAGTTGCTGATTTTAAAATCTTCCATTTCTTCCATTTCTTCTTCTTCAGCATCACTCAGGTTCAAATTCATCGGATACACCATTTTTTGATTATCTGAAGAAATAAAGCTAAAGGCAGTGGAGCGGGGATAATCCATAACAATGACCATACTGTGTTCGTTTTCGCCTCCTCGCATGCCTAAATATTCTCCGCCTTTAGTGAGAAATAAATCGATATCAGCTTCTACTTTCCCTGATTTTCCGGTAGTTTCTCCTGCTTTAAAATCCAATACATATAAATGGGAGAAAAAGTAACTGCTTCTTGGACTGGCAGCTGCTTTATTGGAAGAGCTTTTTTTGGAACTGAAAATATCATTTTTGGATTGCTTTTTTGTCTTCTTAGGCTTGTCTTTTCCTATAGAAAAAATATCATCCATCCCTTTATCTACAGATTGGGAAGTTTTATTGGCAGATTTGTCCAATACTTTATTTTCTGCCGCATCTTGTACTTTTTTATTTAGTTTTTTCAAAAATTGGGCTTCAGCCGGTAAGCTAAATAAAAAGAGTAACAGTAAACCGATTATGTGATGTAAACGTAGCATATATGTGGGTTTTATCTGCGAATTTAGGACAGGAATTCGCTTGCTGCAATAGCTAATGAGTAAACTGTAAGTTTGACTTAGAATTTGGCGGTTATGAGATAGAATTATGCAAAACCTACTAAAATAATAGGTGATTCTCTTTAATGTTGCTCTCTCCTTCTTCTTTGGAGAGTTTAGCAAAAATTTCCTTCAGATGAAAAACCGAATAACCTGAAAAAACAACTGAATTCTAAATGATATCGGCAGAATACTAAATCATGGTTTAAAAATCAAAATCATGAACCTATTTTAGGACTCATGATGAAACCAAAATTTTTATTAATATTTATTCTTTGGCCTCTTTTTTTTCAGGGTCAGGTTCAATTAGATCAAATTGATTTCTATCAGGATATATTTGATTTAAAAGAAGCTCAGGTTTTATCTGCGAAAAAGGACGAGCGATTTGAAAATATAAAAAAGAAAAAATTTGAAGCTGTTGCTTCTTCCCGTATTTCTAATATAAAGGATGAAGCTCTATGGCTTAAATTGAAGCTGAGGCCTATAAAAGAAGAAAGGGAAGTATTTTATATTTATAGCAACATGCCCTACTTTAGTTTGTTTCAGAAAACGAAAGGAGCATGGATAGAAACTAAAAATGGGTTGTTTGAAAAAGCACGGGAGAGAGAAAATAAAAGAACAAAAAAATTTCTTCCGCTGAAGATTGAACCTGGCAAAGAAAATATTATTTATCTGCATTTAGAAAACTCATCTTTTAGCAAGAGAGCTTTTAAGGCGGGTATAGCCAGTGAAAAATTTTATTATCAAAATCTGCAAAAAGAAGCTGATTATAACCGTCCGGCTTCCATTTTTTCACTGGTTTATTTTTCAGGCCTTCTGATGGTATTTATTTTTATTACCATGATGTATCTTTTAGTGAGAGAGAGCTTGTACTTTTATTATATGTTTTATGTTTTCTTTCAGCTTTTATACGCTCTCTTTTCTTATAGCGATCATCCACTAAAATTTATAAATCTTTCCTGGTATTTTCCAAAAGCGAACATTTTTTTGACAGAGCCCATACAGTTTTTGTTTATTGGTTTTTATATTTTCTTTATTTATAAACTGCTGGAAATGGGAAAATACAGAATTCTTGGCAGGGTTTTAAAAATTTTCGGAAAAGCCTGCTTTATTTACGCCGGATTCAGTTTGGTATTATTTCTCTTTGTAAATCCTGATTTGCGTTTTTTTGTTTTTAAAATAAATCGAGCTATCGTTTTACCTCTCAATCTCATTTTGATAATATGGATTCTTCTGAAGATAAAACATAGACTTATTAATTATTTTATCATAGCTCATCTATTCTTTTTTGCCGGTGCAGTTGTTTCGGTCTTTATTTACATAAATGATCTTTATTTGATTCCTGAAAATATTTTTTATTTTAGAAACAGTCCCGATATAATTTTCCAGGCGGGTTTAATGGGGGAAGTGATTTGTTTTTCTTTTGCTCTTTCTTTAAGAGTTCGTCTTATTCAAAAGGAAAAAGAATTCAGCACCAAGGCCTATATTCAACAGTTGGAAAAAAACGAAAGAATTCAGCAGCAAATGAATGAGGAACTCGACAAAAAAGTTAATCAAAAAACTGAAGAACTGTTGCAAGTATATCTGGATATGGAGCGACAAAGGGAAAATGAATTAAAACTTCAGTTTTCTCAAAAAATAAAAGAAATGGAAACCATGGTGTTGCGGTCTCAGATGAATCCTCATTTCTTATTTAACAGTATGAATGCCATCAAACATTTGATTATGACCGGAAGATCAAATGATGCTATGTTTTATTTGGATGATTTCTCTTATCTTCTAAGAAGAGTATTGCAAAACAGTAAAAGAGAAACTATTTCTGCAGAAGAGGAACTGGAGGTTTTGCAACTATATCTTTCTATGGAAAAGGTGAGGTTGGGTGAAGACTTTAATTATCAGATAAAAGTTGATAATGAAGAAGAATTGTCAATGTATCCCATTCCGGGATTATTATTACAGCCTGTTGTTGAAAATGCTATCTGGCATGGCCTTATTCCAAGCTCTAAAAAAGAAAAAAACTTATTTATAAATTTTGAAATTCAAGATACTCTTGTAATTTCGATACGTGATAACGGAATTGGTCGTCAACAATCTTTAGAGAGAAAAAATGACCCATTGGAGTTGCACCAGTCTATGGGTATGAAAATTATTCATAACCGTTTAGAGTTATTTAATCATGCTCAAGATTGGAAAATCCATTTAAGAATAAAGGACCTTAAAGAAAAAGGGCGACCTTCAGGAACTTTAGTTACCTTTACTTATTTGAATAATTGATTATGATTAAGATAGTGATACTTGATGATGAAAAGCACTGCACGGATATATTACAGTCGCTCATCTTAAAAATGAAAAGAAATTATGAAATCACAGGAGTTTTTAATGATCCATTAAAAGCTATGGATTTTATTGAAGAGAATGAAATTGATTTGTTGTTTCTCGATATTCAAATGCCCAAATTAAATGGATTTAAACTTTTAGATAAAATAGCTCCGGTTGATTTTGATGTGATTTTTACTACAGCTTATGATCAATATGCCATCAGGGCTTTTGAATACAGTGCTTTCCACTATTTATTAAAGCCCATCACAGAAAAATCACTTGTTCAGGTCTTGTTGTCCTGGGAGCAAAGAAGAAAGAAAGTTCATACAGAACAATGGTCTTTGCTTCGTAAAGCTGTGAATCAAGAAGTGGCCGAACCTACCAAAATTGCCCTTCCCACAGGAACAGGATTTGAAATTATAAAAGTAGAGGAAATTGTAAGATGTCAATCTGAAAATAATTATACTTCTTTTGTTTTTGAGGATGGCAACAGAACTTTGGTTTGCAGAACGCTGAAAGATGTGGAAAAAATTCTTCCTGATTCTTTCTTTAGAATTCATCAGTCACATTTAATCAACACAAAATTTATTAAATCAATAAACCGACAGGCCGGAGGAAATATTTTAATGATTGACGGAGCTAAAATTCCCATTTCCAGACAAAAGAAAAATTATATTGATGACTTATTAGGATCGATGTTGAAGTTTGATTAAACACTATTTCTTTATATTTGAAAGAAATTTTAATCTGAAAAAATGGACTACACAAAAGAGATAATAGCTGAAGTGAATCGGGAAGCTCCCAGTATGGAAAAAACCTTAATGAGAATTCCTTCTGAAAAATTAAAATGGCGTCCGCATCCAAAATCTATGAGTTTGAGAGAATTAGGAACTCATTTAGCAGAAATAGGAGGATTGATAGGTTTAATCATAACCCGGAAAGAGCTGGACTTTGCAGAAGTTGAACCCAAAGATCCTGTTCAGCATGCAGAAGAATTGGTAGAACTTTATAAAAAAGGAAAACAAAAATCTCTTGAAGCCTTAGAATCTGCCCAACCTGAAGATTTGGAAGGAAATTGGGTAATGAGAAACGGCGAGCATATCATTTTAGATTTACCAAAAAAAGAAGTGATACGAATGTTAGCTTTAAATCATGCTTATCATCATCGGGCTCAATTAGGAGTTTATCTGCGTTTACTGGATATTCCTGTTCCTTCCGTTTATGGACCCAGTGCAGATGAAAAAAATTAATTTCTAAATAAATAAAATAAATAAATGAAAAATTTGATTAAAAATTCTTTTTTCATCTTACTCATTTTGTTATTTGTGAGTTGTAAGAATGAAAAGAATTCTAAAGATGCTCAGGAAGAAATAAAAACTGAACAGCATCATGAAAATGAAACTTCCGATCTTCAGCTCGATGGCGATCAGAGATGGTATGTCAATGAGGAAATGAAACCTTTTGTGAGATCCGGTGAAGAATCAGTCAAAAAATATCTTGAGAACAATTCAAAAGATTATAAAAATCTGGCTGCTCAATTAAAAGAAAAGAATAATCAGCTTATAAAAAGCTGTACAATGACCGGTAGAAGTCATGATGAATTACATAATTGGCTGCATCCTCATTTAGAGTTGGTGGCCGAATTAGCAAAAACTGAAAATCCTGATCAGGCTGAAGAAATTGTTCATCAAATTGAGCAATCTTATCAGACTTATCATCAATATTTTCAATAATATTTATTACGAAAAAAACAGCTTTTAAAAAAAACCGTCCTGATTTTTCCGGACGGTTTTTTATGAAGAGAGCGAACGTTTTATTCTTCTTTTTCTTTAGGTTTAGCTGTAATAACAGGCATTTTTAAATGTCGTGCTACTTTTTCTGTAGTTGAACCGACAAATAAATTAGAGACAGCTCCTCTTCCTCTGGTAGCAATAATAACCAGCTGATTGTTAGCCAGAGCATATTCAATAATAGCTGCCTGAGCTGAGAAGGCTTTTACAGCACGAATATTCATCTGAACAGAATTACCTTCCTGATTTTTTATTTCAATAGAAGATTCTGCATCCGGTTCTCCTACTATTTCTATACGACCGGGATTCTTACTGATGTATTCATGCAGATTTTGTAAAACAAATTCTTTCATTTCTTTATGACTGTATTTTCCGCTGTCTCCACCAATGGTTCTTGCAGCAAAACTTTCATAAACATAAACATTTAATAAATCGATCTCAGCTTTGTTTTTATGAGCAATTTTAAGTGCCAAAGGAAGAACTTCCAAAGAAATTTCTGAACCGTCAGTAGGAACCAATACTCTTTTTATATCAGGATCATAATCTTTATTGACACTTAAAATGGGAATAGAACATAATCTAATTAATTTTTCTGTGACACTTCCTCTGCTGAAAATGGAATTTCCCCAACCTCTTGAAGCAATCATAATCAAATCGTATTCTTCTCTTTCAGCATATTCTGAAATGGCAACAGAAGGTTTATCATCATGTAAGACCAGCGAGCGTCCTCTGTGTTTCTCGTCAACATAATCTTGCATGACAGATTCCAGTCTCTCCACTAATTCTGCCCGGATTTTACCATACTGACCTCTGTCTTTAAAAACATTTCCCAAAGGATCGCGGGTAACTTCAAAAAAAGGAGAAGCTTCCGGAAGAATGTAAATTAAATCTACTGTAGCATCATAATTATTGGCTGTTTCATTTACAAATTGAAAAACAGCTAAAGAATTTTCTGAAAAGTCAGTAGGAACTAAAATTTTTTTAATGCGTGCCATATAAAAAGTTTTTAATCATCAAGATACTTTTAAATAGAAGGTATTTTAGATGAAAATAAAATTTCTTAAATTTTGAGTGAAATATACATAAAACTAAAGAATTTTCATCTTTAGATTTATCAACATTCGATTTTTTAAAATATTATTAGATTTTCTTATTTCTTTCTTACTCTTTTTAGATCCAGCAAATTCTGAGGATTAATTCCTAAACCTTCTATGTTTTTAGCTGAAAAACGAACTACTTCATCATAATATAAAGGAATAACCGCTGCTTCATGCATGACAATAGAATCCATTTTTTTATATAAATCAATCCGATCATCAAGTTCAGGAACCGTTAAAGATTGTTCATATAACTGATCAAACTCATCAGATGAAAAATGTGTATAATTGGGACCTTGAGGAGCAAAATTCGGACTATAAAAAAGAGAAAGATAATTTTCTGCATCCGGATAATCAGCTATCCAAGAGGCACGAAAAGCCTGCAGTCTTCCTGCAGCTCTTTTTTGCAAAAGCGTAGAAGCAGGCATCACCTCAATATCAACAGCTATTCCTATCTTTTGCCACTCTCTTTGGAGAAATTCTATTAAATCTAAATATTGAGCGGTGGCTGCTAAATGAAGTTGTGGTTTTTTTCCGTTATGAGCAGATCGAAAACTATCTACCAGCATGTTGGCTTTTCTCAAATCATATTGATAAACCTGTTTTTCAGAATGACCTGGAAGACCTTTTGGAATAAAACTGCTCTTAGCCGGATAGCCAATCCCGTTTCGTAAATAAGCAATCATATCTTTTCTGCTAAATCCGAAATTCAGTGCTTGTCTCAAAACCGGAGAGCGAACTTCAGAACTGTCTCCGTCTAAAGTGATTCCAATATATTCCATATTGAGATAAGGAGATTTTTTAATCTGAAATTGATCCTGATATTTCTCCCGAAGTTCTCCTGTTGAGGTTAATAATTCATCTTTATAAGCTGCATCCAAACCGCTCATAAAATCTAAATTTCCTAAAGCAAACTGCATAAATTCACTTTGTTTTTCAGGTAAAAAAGTAATAGCAACTGCTTTTAAATAGGGTAAAGAATTTCCATTTTCATCTTTTTCAAAATATATTTCATTCTTCCGAAACACGAGCTTCTCGTTGGGTTGCCATCTTTTAAATTGAAAAGCTCCTGTGCCTATAGGATTTTTATGAAAATCTAATTCTTTCATTTCCAGCGGAATTACTGAACAGTAATTCATAGATAAAAGTCCTAAAAATCCGGGGAAAGCTTTATTTAATTTTATTTGAACAGTAGAATCATTGATAGCCAGGATTTCTTCTACATGTCGTAAAACCCAATTCCCGGGAGAGGCTAAATCAGGATCATTTAATCTTTTCAAACTGAAAACTACATCTTCAGCTCTCATTTTTCTGGTAGAATCTTTTCCAAAAACTGCATGTTTGTGAAAATATACATCTGTTCTCAAATGAAAAGAATATTGTAAGCCATCTTCAGAAATATTCCAGTCTTTAGCTAAATCGGGAATAACGTTCAGGCTGTCATCAAGCTGAACAAGTTTGTTGTATAGCTGATTAACCGCCCAGATATTTCTTTGATCTTTTGCAAAAGCAGGATCTAAGGAGGTGATATTAGCATGTTCATTATATCTGAAAACAGTTTGATCATCAATTAAACTATCTCCGGATTGACAAGAAAAAAGAAGAAAAAAATTAATTAAAAAAAATATCCAAAAGAATCTTTTCAAAGTGAAAGTCTAAAAAATTGTTTGAAGGATTTCAAAGATAAATATTTGATTTGAATATAAAGTAGAATAAGCATTTTCAGGAATCAAATTTATAAAACAAGGTTCTAAATGAAATCAATTTAAATTAATGTGAAATTTTTTGGGTTTTTGAGCAAATCGGTTTTTACGCTTATCTTTGCAAAATAAAGTAAACATAAATTAATCCTTGATAATCAGGGATTCCTTGTTAAAGAGAAATATGAGAGAGGAGAATAATTTGAATAAAGTGGCATTTTACACCCTGGGTTGTAAGCTGAATTTTTCAGAAACAGCAACCATTGCAAGATCCTTTGAAAATGAAGGGTTTAATCGGGTTGATTTTTCTGAAGAAGCTGATATTTATGTGATTAATACTTGCAGTGTGACCCGAAATGCAGATATGAAATTCAAATCGGTGGTAAGACAAGCCAGAAAAGCAAATAAAGATGCTTTTGTGATAGGAATCGGATGTTATGCTCAACTTCAACCTGAAGAATTAGCAGATGTGGAAGGTGTCGATCTGGTATTGGGAGCTACAGAGAAATTTAAAATCACCAATTATCTCAATGATTTACTCTCACAACCCCGATTGGATGGAGAAAAAGGAATTGTTCATTCCTGCGAAATTGAAGATGCTAACTTTTATGTGGGTTCTTATTCTTTGGATGACCGAACCCGGGCTTTTCTTAAAGTTCAGGATGGATGTGATTATAAATGTACTTATTGCACCATTCCTTTAGCCAGAGGGATTTCTCGTTCTGATACTTTAGAAAACGTTTTGAAAAATGCTAAGGAAATCGCGGATAACGGAACCAAAGAAATCGTTTTAACGGGTGTAAATACCGGAGACTACGGAAAAGGAGAATTTGGAAACAAGAAACATGAACATACTTTCTTAGATCTGATTCAAGCTTTGGATAAAGTAGAAGGAGTCGATCGGGTGAGAATTTCTTCTATAGAACCCAATTTATTAAAAGATGATGCCATCGATTTTGTTTCAGAAAGCCGAACTTTTGTCCCGCATTTTCATATTCCTCTCCAAAGCGGATCAAATGAGATTTTAAAACTGATGCGTCGTCGTTATATGCGTGAATTATATGTAGAACGAGTTCAGCGAATTAAAGAAAAAATGCCGAATGCCTGTATAGGAGTAGATGTAATGGTTGGTTTTCCGGGTGAGACAGATGAATATTTTATAGATACTTATAATTTCTTAAAAGATCTCGATATTTCCTATTTACATGTTTTTACCTATTCGGAAAGGCCGAATACAGTTGCTGCAGAAATGCCCGGAGTGGTTCCTCATAAAGTCCGAAGAAAGAGAAGTAAAATGCTCAGAGGTTTATCAGTGAAAAAAAGAAGATCTTTTTATGAATCTCAACTTGGAAATACTTTGAATGTTCTCTTTGAAAGTGAAAATAAAAACGGATTTATTGAAGGTTATACCGAAAATTATGTTCGGGTAAAAATGCCTTGGGATGATTCTTATATCAATACTTTACATGAAATTAAACTGACAGAAATTGATGAAGACGGTTTGGTTTTATTTAATTTTACCGATGGACGAGATCTTCCTCAGTCAGATATTTCCACAGAAAAAAAGAAAAAAGCTACTTCAACAGAAGTTTCCAAACAAAAAGATTTTCAACGAACCACCACTGAAGATAATAAATACGTCAGCTTAATAAAATAATAATAAAGAAGGTTGATGAAAATTATAATTTCAGGTTTTCTGCTGATTTTATTTCTTGCTTCTTGTTCAAATTTAACTGAAGAAGATAAAAATGCAAGAGAACCTATTTCTGTAAAAACACATCAACTTAGGGAATCTGATGAGCTGAAATTAGGAGATAATTCAGGTCCTGTTTTTCCAATTGAACATGCTTCTTTTGGTTTGAGATTAAACCAGCAGATGATTTATGTTGATCCCATGGGTAATTCAGCTCTGTATGCCGGTTTACCCGGTGCCGATTTGGTTTTAGTTACACATTATCATCCTGATTATCTGGTTCCGGGTGCAATAGAAGCTTTGGTTTCAAAACAGACAGTTTTATTGGTTCCGGAAAATGTTCGTCGGGTATTACCTGAAAATCTACGCCGAAAAGCTGAGGTTTTAAAACCGGGAGAAAGTAAAAATTGGCAAAATATAGATATTCAGGTTCTTCAGCATGAACAAGAATTATTAGGATATCTCATAAAAACCAATAATAGAAAAATTTTTATAGCTCAGGATATAAATTCTGAAATTCATACAGATGAGTTGAAATCAATTGATATGGCTCTTGTTCAAATGAATTTGACCAATACCGTAGAATTACAAAAAACAATTGATTATATTCTTCGGTTAAATCCAAAAAAAGTTTTTCCTTATTATTATAACGGAGAATTCATTTACAGCAAAGTAGCTGTTTTAAAAAAACAAGTAGAAAAAGAAAAACCGGATATAAAAGTAGAAGTTTTGAACTGGTATCCTGATCCGGAGGAAATAAATCTGTAAAATACTTGTTTTTACAATTGGAATTAAAATTGAAAAAATGAGAATTTTAGTCGTAGAAGATGATAAAAATTTAGTCAAATCTTTAAAAAAGGGTTTATCTGAGGAAGGTTATTTGGTAACGACTGAAAGTGACGGATTTAAAGCCCGCGATCGTGCTTTAAGTGAAGAATGGGATTTGTTTATTTTCGATTTGATGCTTCCGGGATTGACAGGAATACAGTTGTGTGAAATCATTCGTTTTAAAAATATAAAAACTCCCATTTTAATGCTCAGTGCTTTGAGCGAAACTGAAGATAAAATCAAAGCTTTGGATATAGGAGCTGATGATTATCTGACAAAACCTTTTCATTTTAAAGAGTTGGTTTCAAGAGTGAAAGCATTGATTCGCCGAAATAAAGAATATGCTTCTTCAGAAACTTCTTTATTGACCTGTGCAGATTTAACCCTGGATTATGCAAAAAATAAAGTTGAGAGAAACGGAGTTTTAATAGAACTTTCCTCCAAAGAATTCAAACTTTTGCAGACACTTTTAGAAGACAAAGACAAAGTTGTGCATCGTTCCAAAATCTTGCAAAAAGTCTGGAATACCTCTCAGGATACATATACCAATGTGATTGATGTTTATATTTCTTATTTAAGAAGTAAAATAGATGCAGATTTTGATAAGAAATTGATTCACACCATTAAAGGTCGTGGTTATATGATTTCCGATTCCCAATGAAAATACAACACAAAATCACTTTAGCTTCCACAGCTCTTTTTGGAGTGGTTTTTATAATTGCTGCACTGGTTATTTATATGTCTTTTTACAACAGTTCAAGACATATTTTTTATTCTGAATTGGCCCGGACGGCTAAAATTGCCGGTATGTTTTATCTTGAAAAAGATGAACTCACCAAAGATCAGTATCAACCTATTGAAGAAGCTTTTTATAATTTAAGTCCCGAACAGAAAATAAGTATTTATGATGAACAAGATTCAATTGCTTTTGATACTGAACAACATCAAAGTAAATCAGTAATTCCAAGATTAGATGAGATTCGTAAAAAAGGAATGTTGAATTTTCAAAAAGGACAGGATTATTATCACGGATTATTTTATGAAGATAATCAAGGTGATTTTGTTGTGCTGGTAAAAGCTCAAAGTCCACTTATTCAAAATCAACTGCAAAATCTGGGCTTGATCTTAATTCTAACTTTTTTATTGGGAATGACTCTGCTGGTGATGCTGACCTCCTGGCTTTCCAAATTGGCTTACAGTCCGGTGCGACACACCATTAAACAAGTAAATTCACTTGATCTCAATCAAAAACCTTTAAAACTCTCTTATTCACCCACAGGAGATGAGCTTGAAGAGCTTTTTGAAGCTTTTAATGCCTTGTTGCATGAAATTGAACAAACTTATGAACAGCAAAAAAACTTTGTCGATTATGCTTCTCATGAATTAAAAACACCTTTGTCAGCTATTATTAATTATGCTGAACTCAGTTTGCAAAGAAAAAGAAGTTTAGATGAACATGAAGAAACAGCTCAGGTAGTTTTAGAGGAAGCTGAACGCTTACAAAACATCTTAAAAAACTTATTGACTTTTTCCAGTTTAAACAGGGTGGTGCATCAAAAAAACAAGGTGAGAATTGATGAGCTTATCTGGGAGGTGATTGATCAGCTAACAAAAATTTATCCATCTGAACGTTTTAAAGTGGATCTCCATATTGATCCTGAAGATTTTAAGATATTGAATTTTAAAGCCAATTCAACTTTACTGAAAGTAGCTTTCTTTAATTTATTGGAAAATGCAGCTAAATTTTCTAAAAAACCTGTTCAGATCACTTTTAAAAACCAAAAAGATCAGTTGATTCTTCAAATTGCTGATCAGGGAGTAGGAATCAGTCAACAAGATTTAGCAAAAATTGCTCAGCCTTTTTTTAGAGCATCCAATGTTTCTAATTTTGAAGGAAGTGGATTGGGAGTGAGTATTGCTTTAAGAATTTTAGAACTTCATCAGATTGATTTTTCAATTGAAAGTGAAGAAGGAAAAGGAACAGTGGTAGAATTGAAATTCTAAAATCTGAAGAACCTTCTTTTAGGAGAAGTATTTCTACTTAAAGGACTTATCTTTGAAAATGAAACTTCAGTTTGAAAAAACGCTTCCAAAATAATGAGAATTATAACTTTTGATGATTTTATAGATGTTTATACCAAAGGCAAAAAGAGAGGATTAAATTTCCTTCTCTCTAAATTGTCTGTTTCTAAAAATAAACGCACTCAATCTGCTTTTGATCAAACAAGAGAAATCAATGTTAATTGGTGGAATGTGCCTCTGGTCCGTAAACGCTGGAATCAAAAAATATGTGGATCATCAGAAAAAAATCACCTGACTTATTTGTTGGAAGATTTATTGGCGAATAAGAAAAACCTGAAGTTATTATCTTTAGGAAGCGGATTATGCGGAGAAGAAATGAAGATGGCTCAAAGTGGAAAATTCGAAGAAATTATTTGTTTGGATTTGTCAAAATATAGAATGGATCAAGCACGAGCCCGGGCAAAAAAAGAAGGATTACAGAATATGAAATTTATAAATCAAGCTATCAATAAGTTTGATTTTCCGGAACAACATTTTGACATCGTATTTTTCCGTGCTTCCCTTCATCATTTTAAAGATGTTTCAACTCTTCTTTCTGAAAAAGTCAAGAATACCTTAAAACCCGGTGGTTTGGTTATTATAAATGAATATGTTGGTCCGAATCGGATGCAATATCCAGATCATCAGATAAAAGCAATTAATGAAGCCCTTCAGATGATTCCAAAACCTCTGAAAAAAAGAAGTCAATCCGGTTTCTATAAAAACAAATTTTACGGATCAGGTGTTTTGCGTATGCTGATTGCAGATCCTTCAGAATGTATAGAATCTGAAAAGATTTTACCTGCACTTCATCAGCACTTTGAAATTGTTGCCGAAAAACCTTATGGTGGAAATATTCTTGCCAATGTATTAAAAGATATAGCTCATCATTTTATTGAACTGAATTCCGAAAATGAAAAAACTTTAAAAGATTTGTTTGCTTTTGAAGATGAATATTTAAAGAAAAACCCTTCGGATTATTTATTCGGGGTTTATCGAAATGAAGAAAATCGACAACATTAAATTTAAAATGTTTTTGACTGATTTCTTTAAAATTGAGATGAAGTTTCAGGAATCATAAAGCCAACATTAAAATTTTCTAATTCAATTTTAATCCTATTTTAATCTCAGATAAAGTTTGTTCTAATCTTTGATGTTTTGTTTTGCAACTCATCGATTGTAAGATATGAACAGACTGAAAATTCTTTTCTTTATTTTTCTGACCTGTCAGGGTTTCAAAACCTTTTCGCAGACAGACACTCTCCAACTAACGCTTTCCCAGGCAGAAAGTCTATTGCTTGAGAACAACCTTTCTCTTTTGGCAGAACAGTTGAATCTTGAAAAAGCCGAAGCAGAGAAAATTCAAGCAAAAGTCTGGCCGAATCCCACTTTGACGATTGAAGAGTTTAATCCTTATGTAACGGCCTATCAAAAAAGACATGCAGAAGAACAGGCTTCTCTTTTTGGAAGTGAAAATTTCGGGAAATACCGGCAAGTGGAAATTCAATTGGAACAAGTATTCAATTTAGCAGGAGGAAGAAAAAAACAACAGGCTATTGCTGAGGTATCGGCTGAACAAGCTGAAGTTTTTCTGGAAGATTTTCTTCTTGATATGAAAACTCAGTTCAGAAAAAAAATTTATGATTTTACTTATCATCAGTTGTTTTCTCAATTATTAAATCAGCAGCTTTCATCTGTAACAACCATTTTGAGAGCGTATGAAAATCAATTTGAAAAATCCAATATTAATAAAATGGAGCTCATTCGCTTAAGAGCTTCAGAAATGAAACTTAAAGATGAAATTATTGATGAAAAATCGACCCTGAGCGAACTTCAGGCCGCATTAATCGTTTTGTTGAATCTTCCTGATAATACCCATATTGTTTTTGATGAAGTTTTTAGAGAAGATTATGATTATCAGAATTTTGAGGCTGAATTATCTTTTCTTCAAGATCAGGCTTTAGAAAAAAGACCGGACATCAAAATTTTTGAATTACAAAAACAACTGGCAGAAAGAGAATACAATTATGAAAAATCTCTACGCACACCTGATTTGGGGGTTTCCATTAATTATGACCGTGGAGGAGGAATCTATCCTGATTATGTAGGAGTGGGAGTTTCAATGGATTTGCCTTTCAGTAATCCCAATAAAGGAAATATTAAAAAAGCCCAAATCAAAATAGAACAACAAGATTATTTAAATCAGGAACATCTGATAAAAGTTAAAACAGATATCCGAAAAAAACATGAGCGCGTCCAATATTTCAGTGCTTTTTTTGAAGAGATAGATGCGGAGTATGTTGATGATTTAGATAAAACCATGAATGCTTATACCGAATATTTTAGAAACAGAAATATCAATATTACTACCTATATGGATTTTTTAGAAGCTTATATAGATAGTAAAGAAGCCATTTTTGATAATCAAAGAGAATTTTTAAATGCTCTGGAAGATCTGAAATATGCCACCGGATTAGATTCTCTTAGCTTCTGATTTAATAGAAAATATACTGAAATAAGTTTGATAATATTTTGACAAAATGAAAACCCTGTTCAACAAAAATTTATATATCACAAGTCTGCTGTTTTTGAGCATGCTGACTTTTTATTCATGCAAAAAAGAAAATCCGGAAGAATCGGTGTCTGATGTTGCTCAAGAATGTTTAAGTGAAAAACAAATCAGAAATCTAAAACCCATTGTGGTAGAACCTTCTCCTGTAATTGAACGATTGAGATTGAACGGGAAAGTATCTTACAATCCCAATGCTGTGGTGAATTATGTGAGTTTAGTGAGCGGTGTAATTACCAATACATTTGTTTCTCTTGGAGATAAAGTTCATAAAGATCAGGTGCTGGCTGAAATAAAAAGTCAGGAACTCAATGCTATGAAAACAGAAGTCAAGCAGTTGAGAGCACAACTAAGAGTAGCTGAACGGGAATTGGAATCAAAAGAAAGTTTTTATGAAGATAAAATTTCTTCAGAAAGAGAATTAATCGAAGCTCAAACAGAAAAAGAAAGTATAGAAGCTGAGCTGGAACGTCTTCAGAATAATCTTCAAATGTACAGTCCTGCTTCAGAAAAAAATGTTTTTCAAATTCGTGCGCCACAATCCGGTTATTTAGTGGACAATAAATTAGTAACCGGTATGCAAATGGGAGCTGAAGGAGAAGCTCTGTTCACTATTTCAGATATGGATGAGGTTTGGGTCAATATGAATGTTTATGCTACCAATCTCAATTTTGTAAAAGAAGGAATGCCCATTGATATTCGGGTAAATTCTTATCCTGACAGTATTTTTAAAGGTGAAATTTCCAGAATTTCTCATGTGATGGATCCTGATGAGAATGTGCTCAAAGCAAGAGTGGTAATGAACAATGAAGATTTACTCTTAAAACCGGGATTGCAGGTAGAAGGAATAGTCAGAGCTGAACAAAATATGAGCATGCCCAGACTTTCTGATAAAGCCGTGGTTTATCATAACAATAAATATTATGTAGTAGTGATTGAAGATCATTGTGATTTCTATCATCAGGAAGTCGAATTATATTCTCAGGATGAACACATCATGTATATAAAATCAGGTTTGGAAGCCGGACAGACCATTGCTTCTGAAAACACTTTGCTTGAATTTGAGCATATCATTTCCGCAAAAAAATAAAAGATGAAGAAGTTTATCAATAATATAGTAGCATTTTCTTTAAGAAATCCGCTGATTATTTTCTTTTTAGTGACTTTAATGGTTGCTGTAGGAATTTACAGTTATATCCATACGCCCATTGAAGCTTATCCGGATGTGACCAATACCCGCGCTCGTGTTATTGCTCAATGGCCCGGAAGAAGTGCTGAGGAAGTTGAAAAGTTTGTCACTCTTCCCATTATGAAGGAAATGAATACCATTCCAAAAAAAGCCAATGTCAGATCGATTTCACTTTTTGGATTATCAGTAGTTTCTGTAGGTTTTGGAGATGAAGTAGATGATTTTTATGCGCAGCAATACGCTTCCAACCGAATGCAGGATATAGATTTGCCTGATGGTGTAGATGTAGCTATAGAACCTCCTTCAGGAGCTACCGGTGAAATTTTCAGATATATTATAGAAAGTGATCGGCCTATCAGTGAACTTTCAGCCATTCACGAATGGGTGGTTGAACCTGAATTATTAGCGGTGCCCGGAATCGCTGCAGTAGAAGATTTTGGAGGAGAAGAAAAAGTTTATCAGATTCAGGTAAATCCTATCGCTTTAGAACAATATAATCTTTCTTCTTTGGATGTGTATGAAGCCATTTCCAAAAGCAATATTAATGTTGGAGGAGATATGATTGAAAAAGGAGATCAGGCTTATGTGGTACGTGGAGTAGGTCTTCTCACCAGCATCTCTGATATAGAAAATACTTTGATTACTTCTCAAAAAGGAGTGCCCATTTTAATAAAAGATATTGCCAAAGTTGAGCTCAGTGCAAAACCACGAATGGGTCAGGTAAGTTTAGATGACAGAGATGATGTTATTCAGGGTATTGTGATTATGCTGAGAGGAGAAAATCCTGAAGAAGTTATTGCGGGAATTAAAGAGAAAATTGATGAACTGAATAATCGCATTTTACCCAAAGATGTAAAACTAAAACCCTTTATTGATCGAACCGATTTAGTAGAAACTACTGTAACAACCGTATCAAAAAATCTTTTGGGAGGAATTATTCTTGTTTCTCTCATTGTTTTTATTTTTCTTTTTGACTGGCGCACAACGCTGACAGTGGCTTTAGTGATTCCGCTTTCTTTTTTGTTTGCTATTATTATGTTGAAAATTCAGGGTATGCCCGCCAATCTTATTTCTATGGGAGCGCTGGATTTTGGACTTCTATTGGAAGGAACTTTAGTCATAGTAGAAACAGTTTATGTGGCTTTGGAGAAAAAATCCGAAAAATATGGAGTAGAACGATATAATAAACTTTCTAAAGCCGGTACTATCAAAAGAACTATCAGCAAAGTAGCTCCTCATATTTTCTTTGCTCAGCTGATTCTGATTGTTGCTCTGTTTCCTATTTTTTCCTTTCAGAAAGTAGAAGGTAAAATGTTTTCACCTTTAGCTTATACCTTAGGTTATGCTTTGTTGGGATCCTTGATTTTGAGTTTGACTTTTGTTCCGGCTATGACAAAATTAATGCTCGATAAAAATATCAGACCCAAAAAAAATCCTATCTCAGACTGGTTTAACAGATCAACTTACTGGCTCTATGAAAAAGCGATTTCATTTAAGAAAATCACTTTGATTGTGTTTGGAATTATTCTGACTGTTTCAGCGTTTAAAATGGCCAATTACGGAAGTGAATTTATTCCTGAACTCAATGAAGGAGCTGTTTATGTTCGTGCTACTTTGCCAAATAGTGTAAGTCTGAAAGAATCTGTGCGGGTTGGAAAAGAAATCCGAAATAAATTAAGAGAATTTGAAGAAGTTGATTTTGTGCTCAATCAAACCGGAAGACCTAATGACGGAACCGATCCTACCGGATTTTTTAATAATGAATTTCATATAGAACTCAAGCCGGAAAAAGAGTGGAAAAGAAAAATTACAAAAGATGAACTGATAGCTGAAATGAAAGATACTTTAGATACTTTCAGAGGAATGACTTTTGGTTTTAGTCAGCCGATTCAGGATAATGTGGAAGAATATGTAGCCGGAGTGAAGAGTTCGCTGGTGGTCAAAATTTTTGGAAATGATCTTTTTGAAATGGAAGATCAGGCCAATGAAGTGGCCCGGGCGATTAAAAAAGTTGAGGGAATTACAGATATTTTAGTCTATGAGAACATTGGCTCTCCTGAATTGAGAATTAGTCTGGAAGAAAATCTGATGGCTCAGTATTCTGTCAGCACAGAAGAAGCTCAGGCGGTGATTGAAATGGCTATTGGCGGAAAAAAAGCCTCTTCTTTTTATGAAGATGAAAGAAAATTTGATATTCAAATTCGCTTTGCAGAAAGTTATAGAGACAGTGAGGAAGAAATTGGAAATATTCTAATTCCTACTCTAAATGGCCATAGAGTTCCTTTAAGGGAAATTGCCAGAATTGAGTTTAAAACCGGTCCGGCATTTATTTACAGAGAAGGAGGTAGCCGATATACATCAGTCGGATTTAGTGTGGATGGCAGAGATTTAGGAAGTGCTATTGCTGAAGCTCAAAAAGTGGTTGAGGAAGAAGTGAAATTTCCTGAAGATACAAAAGTAGAATGGGCAGGAGAGTTTGAAAGTAAAGAACGTGCAACCAAACAATTAAGTGTGATTGTTCCTATGGTGTTATTGCTGATTGTATTTTTGCTTTATATGAATTTTGGAACCATTCGCGATACTATGGTAAGTATTTCTACTTTGCTTTTTGCTTTTATAGGCGGATTTATTTCTCTCTGGGCCACCGGAACCATCTTTGGAATCTCGGCGGGAATAGGATTTATTATTCTTTTTGGAGTGGTCACAATTAACGGAATTATTTTAGTGGCAGAAATGAAAGAAAATCTCAGAAGTCTGCCGCTGACAGAAGCAATTTCTTTAGGAATAAAAGAAAGAATCAGACCTATTATCATGATTGCTCTGATGGGATCTTTAGGATTATTGCCGGCTGCTCTTTCCACCGGAATGGGATCGGAAATCCAAAAACCCCTGGCTATTATGATCACTGGAGGACTTCCAATTGCTATGATTTTATCTTTTACTGTTTTGCCCATTGTGTTCTATCTGGCTTACAGAAAAAAGGAGGGGTAGTTTTTGAGTTTATTGGAGAGGAAATTATCAAATCATTTAAGATGAATTTTAAAAAGCGCTGAAGATATGAGTTTATCCTTCAGCGCAATTAAAAAATTCAAAGAAACAGACTCACAGGATTTGCGAAGTATGATCTTTGGTTTTGACTTTTGTAATTACTTCTTCAATTATTCCTTCTTCATCAATTAGAAAGGTAGTTCTATAAATACCTTCATATTCTCGGCCGAAATTCTTTTTCAAACCCCATACTCCATAAGCATTCAACATTTCTTTGCTTTCATCGGCCAATAGAGGAAAAGGCAGTTCATTTTTGTTTTTAAAATTAGTCTGACGTCTTTTTGTGTCAGCACTGGCGCCTAAGATTTCATATCCTTTATTCTGAAGCACTTCATAGTTGTCTCTCAAATTACAGGCTTGTGCCGTGCATCCGGGTGTGCTTGCCTTAGGATAAAAGAAAATGACCAGTTTTTTTCCTTTATAATCTTCTAAAGTATGTAATTTTCCATCTTGATCTTCAACAGAAAAATCAGGAGCCTTATCTCCTGCCTTAAGTGTAGTCATATTGTGTATTTTTGTAAATTAAATATTTAATCTTGCTAAAGATACAAAAATGAAGAAAGCTGATAAAGTTGAATTTGTTCTAAAAACTTTAAATGAAATATATCCTGAAATTACCATTCCTTTAGATCACTCCGATCCTTACACTTTACTGATAGCTGTTTTGCTTTCTGCTCAAAGCACTGATAAACGTGTAAATCAAATTACTCCCTTGCTTTTTGACCGGGCAGACAATCCTTATGATATGGTTAAACTTTCAGTAGAAGAAATCAGAGATATTATTCGTCCTGTTGGTTTATCTCCAATGAAATCTAAAGGCATTCATGGACTTTCCCAGATTTTGATTGACAAACATAACGGGCAGGTTCCTCAAACTTTTGAAGAGCTGGAAGAACTGCCGGCTGTAGGTCATAAAACTGCCAGTGTGGTGATGGCTCAGGCTTTTGGAATTCCTGCTTTTCCTGTAGATACACATATTCATCGACTTATGTACAGGTGGGGATTGTCAACCGGGAAAAATGTAAAACAAACTGAAAAAGATGCCAAACGATTATTTCCAAAAGAAACCTGGAATAAATTACACGTGCAGATTATCCTTTATGGAAGAGAATATTCTCCAGCCCGCGGATGGGATTTAGATAAAGATATTATCACCAAAACCATTGGTAGAAAATCTGTTTTAAACGAATATTATAAAAAGAAGAAGAAATAATTTTTCTGCTAAAAAATTTAGCCCACTTTTTTGAAGTGGGCTGAGGTTTAATTTAATAGCAATTCGCACTCTATTCCTTTGTGATTTTTAATTTTTAAAGCCCTGGAATATTGAAGGAGGAATTGAATGGTTTCTTCTTTAGGTCCGAATTTGTTTTTTTGATTTTTGGGCTTGTCATTTGAGTAAAGTTTTGTCATATTGGGCAATGTTTTCGTTAGGTATATATCTAACGAAAACTTCCCCGCTTTATTGTCTGGTTAAAATTATATTATTCTCATCAATTATCTTTCTCAAATTTATCAATGCATAGCGCATTCTGCCTAATGCCGTATTGATACTTACATTGGTTTGAACAGAAATTTCTTTGAAGCTCATATCTTTGTAAATCCTCATTTTCAATACTTCTAACTGTTCTTCCGGAAGTTCTTCAATCAGCTGTCTCACATCTTTTCGGATTTGCTCATCCATTAACCGATGTTCCGCATGTGGATTTTCATCGGCTAAAACAGAAAAAATATCAAAATCTCTTCTGTTGTCAAATTTTGGCATACGATTGCTCTTTCTGAAATGATCAATTACCAGATTATGAGCGATTCGCATGACCCAGGGAAGAAATTTTCCTTCTTCATTATATTTTCCTCTTTTTAAAGTTCGAATAACCTTTATAAAAGTATCCTGAAATATATCTTCAGCTATTTCTTTATCAAAAACTTTAGAATAAATAAAATTATATAAACGGTGTTGATGACGTCTGATCAACATTGAAAGAGACTCTTCACTTCCTGAAATATAAGCAGCAACAAGCTCTGAATCCGGTATGGTCTTCTTTAGCTTTTCCATAGCAATTACACAAGTTTTAGGGGTTGAATATTTGTTTTCTTAAAATTCTAAATCTGAGTAATATTGTGCTATGGGCAAAAAGTTTTAGGGGGTTTGATGCCGTAAATATAAAGGTTATTTTAAAAAATCCAAATCAGCATAATGAAATTAACAAAAAATCACTTAAATCAATTCCTTAAAATTTAGAAAATAAATCCGAGAAAGTTCTTTGGTGAAGGAAATTTAAGATTAATTGATTTATCACAATAAAGAATCTTCTTCAGCTTTTAGTTTTAATAGCTCATTAGGAAGAAAAAAACTCCTAAATCCTTACCTTTGTGTTCATTAAAAATTCCCGATGATACAAGAGTTATCTAAAATAGATCCCAAGAAAAATATCATAATTAAAGGAGCTAAACTCCACAATCTCAAAAATATTGATGTAGTTATTCCCCGAAATAAATTAATAGTCATCACCGGACTTTCCGGATCAGGAAAATCAAGTTTGGCTTTTGATACTTTATATGCAGAAGGTCAGCGCCGGTATGTGGAAAGCCTCTCTTCTTATGCTCGTCAATTTTTGGGAAGACTGGATAAACCCAAAGTAGATTATATCAAAGGAATTGCGCCTGCTATTGCCATTGAACAAAAAGTTAATACGACCAATCCGCGATCAACAGTAGGCACCACTACTGAAATTTATGATTATTTAAAATTATTATTTGCCAGAGTTGGAAGAACTTACTCTCCTGTTTCAGGACAAGAAGTAAAGAAGAACACTGTTTCTGATGTGATTGATTATATCAAAACCTTTGAAGACAGAACTCGCTTGTTGTTATTAGCTCCTGTGATTGTCGAGGAGGGAAGAACGGTTGCTGAAAAAGTTGAAGTTCTTGCTCAGCAAGGATACAGCCGAATAAAAATTAAAGAAGAAGTAATTCGAATTGATGAAGCTGATTTAGAAAAAGTAAAAGCTGAAGACCTGATGCTGGTAGTAGATCGAATCATCAAAAAAGATGATGAAGATTTTTATAACCGTTTGGCAGATGCTGTTCAGGAAGCTTTTTATGAAGGAAAAGGAGAGGTTTTTATAGAGCAGATAGAAGATGGAAGCCGGCGTCAGTTCAGCAATAAATTTGAACTGGACGGAATCGAATTTTTAGAACCTAATCAACATTTATTCAGCTTTAATAATCCTTATGGTGCTTGTCCGAAATGTGAAGGCTATGGTGATGTAATCGGATTGGATGAAGAACTGGTTTTTCCCAACACCGGATTGTCCGTTTTTGAAGAAGTCATCGCGCCATGGAGAGGAGAGAAAATGAGTAAACACAAAGATAAACTGGTAAATAATGCTTATAAATTTGACTTTCCTATTCATAAACCTTATTTCGAATTGTCAGAAGCACAAAAAGAACTTCTATGGACCGGAAACAGCTATTTTAGAGGATTGAATGCTTTTTTTGAAAAACTGGAGAGAAAAGCTTATAAGATCCAAAACAGGGTGATGCTTTCCAGATACAGAGGAAAAACAAAATGTCCTTTGTGCAAAGGAAAACGTTTAAGAAAAGAAGCAGCTTATGTCAAAATAGCAGAAAAATCCATTATGGATTTAATTGATTTACCTCTTAAAAAAGTAAAAGTCTTTTTTGACGAATTAAAGTTGAATGAACATGATTTTCAAATTGCCCGTCGTCTATTAAAAGAGATAAACACCCGACTGGAATTTTTAAGTAATGTAGGTTTGGATTACCTGACTTTAAACCGAAAATCAAATTCACTTTCAGGAGGAGAATCTCAGCGTATTAATTTAGCTACTTCTTTAGGAAGTAGTTTAGTCGGCTCTATGTATATTTTAGATGAACCTTCCATTGGCTTGCATCCCAGAGATAATGAGCGATTGGTAAAAGTGCTGACAGATTTGAGGGATTTAGGAAATACCATTATTGTGGTTGAGCACGATGAAGATATTATGAAAATCGCCGATGAAATTATAGATATAGGTCCGGAAGCAGGAACTTTTGGAGGAGAAGTGGTAGCAACAGGAAGTTTTGAAGATATTTTAAATTCCTCTTCCCTCACCGGAAAATATTTAAGCGGAGCATTAAAAATTGAAGTTCCTGAAAAACGTCGAAACTTTAAGAATTATATAGATATAATCGGAGCCAGGGAAAATAATTTAAAAAATATCGATGTTCGAATTCCTTTAGGTGTTTTTACTGCTATCACCGGAGTTTCAGGAAGTGGAAAAAGTACATTGGTGAGAAAACTGCTATTTCCTGCTTTACAAAAAGAACTTTTCGGACAAGGAGGAAAATTAGGACAGTTAGATCGTCTGGAAGGAAAATTCGGAAAACTCAAAAATGTAGAATATGTAGATCAAAATCCTATCGGTCGTTCTTCTCGATCTAATCCTGTTACTTATATCAAAGCTTATGATGATATTAGAAAGCTTTTTGCAGATCAAAAATTATCTAAAATCAGAAATTTCAAACCCAAACATTTTAGTTTTAATGTGGATGGCGGGCGTTGTGAAACCTGTAAAGGTGAAGGAGAAGTAACTATAGAAATGCAGTTTATGGCCGATGTGCATCTGGAATGTGAAACTTGTAAAGGAAGAAGGTTTAAAAAAGAAGTTCTGGAAGTCAAGTTTCACAATCAGTCTGTTTTTGATGTATTGAGTATGACTATTGATGATGCAGTAACATTTTTTGAAAAACACAAAGAAACAAGAATTAAAAATCAGTTGCTGCCTTTACAGGAAGTAGGTTTGGGCTATGTCACTTTAGGTCAAAGTTCTTCAACTTTATCAGGAGGAGAAGCACAAAGAATAAAATTAGCTTCTTTCTTAGGAAAAGGTCAGACCAAAGATAAAACTCTTTTTATTTTTGATGAACCTACAACAGGATTACATTTTCACGATATTAATAAACTACTGAAATCTTTTAATGCTCTTATTGAGAAAGGTCATTCTGTGGTGGTTATTGAACATAATATGGATTTGGTAAAATGTGCCGATTATGTAATCGATTTAGGTCCGGAAGGAGGAGAAGAAGGAGGCTGTCTGGTTGCCGCCGGAACACCCGAAGAAGTTATTAAATCTCAGGAATCTTATACAGCTAAATATCTGAAAGATAAGTTGTAAGAGAATCTGTAACAAGCGAAAGTTTTGTCCTATAACCGAAGGATTTTTGCGCTGATTTTATTCGCAAAATTTATATTTTTTTGAGATATATCTCCATTCCTTCTTGAGCAATTTGCATGATTTCTTTATCCTTTCCAGCTTTGTTATAAGATTTTACATATTCTGCTCGTTTCAACTGATCTAAATAAATAGATAATGCTTTTTCAATAATTTTGTTTTTAGGCAATTGATATTCTTTAGCAACTTCTGAAAGTTGTTTTAATAAATCATCCGGTAAGGAAGAAGTGAAAGTTTTCATAGCAATAAATATGTTTTATAAATTTAAAAATAATTATTTATAAAGTACCGCCCTCCGGGTGAAGGGATTTTGCGTTGACTTTCTTCGTAATAAAAATCTTGCAGTTAATCATCTGTTGTCCTAACAGACAGGAAGTCTTCATTCTTCATTCCTGATTCTTCATTCTTCGTTCTTCATTCTTCGTTCTTCATTCTTCATTCTTCATTCTTCATTCTTCATTCTTCATTTTTCATTCTTCATTCTTCATTTCTCAGACTACAACTCTTCAGAATTAATATACTTCACACCTTTAGTTGTTAATTCCTCTTTTTGTTCTGCAAAAGTTTCAGGATCTAAAGGTTTGGAGCCATCTTCAATTATAATACATTCGAAACCCAGATTTAAAGCATCTTTAGCAGAGAAATACACACAGATATCTCCGGCTAATCCCATAAAATAAATTGTTTTTACACCTTTTTCTTTTAGATAACCACTAAGTCCGGTATTCTTCAAATGGGCATTATCATAAAAAGCTGAATAGCTGTCAATAGCAGGATCTGTGCCTTTTCTAAAAATCGCTTCAATTTTATTGGTTTTCAAATCCGGATGAAATTCAGCTCCTTTGGTGTTTTGCACACAATGATCCGGCCATAGCGTTTGTTTTAAATCTCCTAACTGAATTTCTTCAAATTCCTTTTTACCTTCATGATTTGAGGCGAAAGAAATATGATTGGAAGGATGCCAATCCTGAGTGGCAAGCACCAGATCGAATTTTTGCTGCAGTTTATTTGCTATCTCCACAACCTGATCTCCTTCAGGAACAGTTAAACTTCCACCGGGAATAAAATCGTTTTGAATATCAATTAAAAGTAAAGCTTTCATATCTATCTTTTTTCAAATGTCAAAGATAAGCTTTTCAAAACCCAATTTCGAAAGGAGAAAAATTTCTTGTTTGAATCCGAATAACTACAAAAACAAATAATGATAAAATGCTATACTATTTTTCTTATTTTTGTCAAAAATTCAGAAAATGCTCACCATAGGGATTGCCGGAGGTACGGGTAGCGGAAAAACTACCGTGGTTAATATGATAGTAGATCAACTGCAAAATAAAGAAGTTGCAGTAATTTCCCAGGATTCTTACTATAGGGATACCAGTCATCTTAGTTTTGAAGAGCGAACTAAAATAAATTTTGATCATCCGCAGTCTATAGATTTCGATTTGTTGGTTGAGCATTTAAAAGAACTTAAATCGGGAAATTCTATTGAACAACCTGTTTACTCTTTTATAGATCATAACCGGACGGGAGAAACCATTACTACACATCCTAAAACGGTAATGATAGTGGAGGGTATTTTATTGCTGACTAATGCTGAACTCAGAAAGTTGTTTGATATTAAAATTTTTGTTCATACCGATAGTGATGAGCGTTTGATCAGAAGGCTTAAACGCGATATTCACGAAAGAGGAAGAGATCTGGAAGAGGTTTTAAATCGTTATCAAACCACTTTAAAACCCATGCATCAGCAATTTATTGAACCTTCTAAAGAATTTGCCGATATTATTATTCCTTATAACCGGCACAATCTGGTGGCTGTAGATATCGTTCAAAGAATAATCTGGCATCAGTTGACGGAGGGGAAAAATAATTTCAGTTGATTGAAAATTCCTGTCTTTTCTGTTGAAAGGAAAGCTTCTTCTCCTAAAACAAAGTGTTTAGCTGAAATTAGATTGAGTTTAGGAAATAAATTTCTTATCTAAGTATTGAATCGAATTTGTATTTTTGTTTTTTATTCCAAAAATTAAGATGGCGAAAAAAAGAAAAAAGAAAAAAAACCCTCATACTTCTCCTAAAAAGAAAATAAACTTGAAGCTTAATCGAAAGCAAAAAGTGTTATTGGGAAGTTTTTTAATTCTCTTTGGGATTGCTCTGTTTATTGCTTTTTTCTCTTTCTTATTTTCCTGGAAAGTAGATCAAAGTACACTTACCGAATTTACCGATCGATCTGTAGAAGCTCAAAACTGGCTCAAAAAATTTGGTGCTCTTGTAGGTGATTTTTTTGTGTTCAGAGGTTTTGGTTTGGCAGCTTTCAGTGTTGCTTTCCTGATTGGTCTGACCGGAGTTTATTTGTTTTTGGATTTACAAACCAAACCCTTGTTTAATTTTTGGATGTGGGGACTGGTTTTGATGATGTGGTTTTCTACTATGCTTGGGTTTTTCGCTCATGTAAACCCGCTTTTAGGAGGAGTCATTGGTTTTGAGATCAATGATTTTCTACAGGATTATTTAGGATTTATAGGCACTCTTCTTTTAATGATTTTTGTAGCTGTAATTTATTTGGTAGTAAGGCTCAATCTCACGCCTGAAAAAGTTGGTTCCTATATATCTTCCACCAAAAAAGAAGTGGCCAAAGATTTTGAAACAGCAAAAAATAATCGTTCAGCTGAAAAAGTTCCAGCTGAAGAAACTCTTGAAACTCCGGAAGAATCTTCTGTTTTAGTTGTAGAAGATAAAGAGGAAGAGCTTGAGTCCTCTAAAGAAGAACCTGTCATAGAAATGGAAGTTCAAAAACAGGAAAAATTAATTATTGGATCTGATGAGGAAGAAGATGAGGTTTCTATGGAGGTGGAAACAGCCATAGAAGAAGAAATCGATGAGGATGATGAAACGGCCCGAAAAATTGTAGAAGACTTTGGCGAGTTTGATCCTAAACTTGAACTGAGTAATTTTAAATTTCCTTCCATCGAATTGCTGAAAGATTATACTACCGGAAAAGGCAGTATTACTATCAATCAGGAAGAACTTGAAGAAAATAAAAATAATATTGTCAATACTTTAAAAAATTACAATATTGGAATTGCTCAGATAAAAGCTACAGTTGGTCCTACGGTTACCTTATATGAAATCGTGCCGGAAGCGGGAATCAGAATCTCCAAAATTCGAAATTTGGAAGATGATATAGCTTTGTCTTTAGCTGCTTTAGGAATCAGAATTATAGCACCCATCCCGGGGAAAGGAACCATCGGAATAGAAGTTCCAAATAAAAAACCAAGTATAGTTTCTATGCGCTCGGTGGTGGCTTCACCAAGATTTAGAAATGCAGAAATGCAGCTTCCTATTGCTTTGGGAAAGACCATTTCTAATGAAACCTTTGTTTTTGATCTGGCAAAAATGCCGCATCTGCTTATGGCAGGTGCTACCGGTCAGGGTAAATCAGTAGGATTAAATGCGATTCTCACTTCTTTATTATATAAAAAACATCCGGCTGAAATAAAATTTGTGCTGGTTGATCCTAAAAAAGTAGAGCTCACTCTATATAATAAAATAGAAAGACATTATCTCGCTAAACTTCCTGATGGAGAAGAAGCTATTATTACGGATAATTCTCAGGTGATTAATACTTTAAATTCGCTTTGTTCCGAAATGGATAACCGATATGAGCTTCTTAAAAAAGCAATGGTTCGAAATATTAAAGAATATAATGATAAATTCAGAAAACGAAAACTCAATCCTGAAAATGGACATAAGTTTATGCCTTATATTGTTTTGGTAGTTGATGAATTTGCAGATTTAATTATGACCGCCGGAAAAGAAGTGGAAACACCCATTGCCCGTTTGGCTCAATTAGCAAGAGCTATAGGAATTCATCTGGTAATTGCCACTCAAAGACCTTCTGTGAATGTAATTACTGGAATGATTAAGGCGAATTTCCCGGCCCGAATAGCTTTTAGAGTAACTTCAAAAATCGATTCCCGAACAATTTTAGACAGTGGAGGAGCAGAACAATTAATCGGAAGAGGAGATATGTTATTCACTCAGGGAAATACTTTAACAAGACTTCAATGTGCTTTTGTAGATACACCTGAAGTGGAGAGAATTACAGAATATATTGGTTCTCAAAGAGCTTATCCTCATGCTTATCAATTACCTGAATATGAAGGAGAAGAAAGTGGTACAAGTTTTGCTGATATCTCCGACGAACGCGATGCTAAATTCAGAGAAGCTGCTGAAGTGATTGTTACAGCTCAACAAGGTTCAGCTTCTTTATTACAAAGAAAATTGAGATTGGGTTATAACCGTGCCGGAAGAATTATTGATCAGTTAGAATCTGCCGGAATTGTAGGACCCTTCCAGGGAAGCAGAGCGCGTGATGTTTTGATAAATGATTTAAGTGAACTGGACAGACACTTAGATGAACCTTAAAAATATGATTAAAAAAATATTTCTCTTGACCATTAGTTTCTTAATTGGTTTTACTTCATTTGCTCAGGATGAAAAAGCTGAAAAATTATTAAAGGAAGTTTCAGCAAAAGTGAAATCGTATGAGAATATGAAGATCAACTTTAACTATATTCAGGAAACTCCTGACAATTTAAGACAAGAAACCAAAGGCTGTGTAGCCTTAAAAGGTGAAAAATATAAACTTGATTTGATGGGAAGCACCCGGATCTTTGATGGACAAAAACTATATGATATTATTCCTGAAGATGAAGAAATTAATATAGCTCATTATAATCCTAATGATGATCAGGAGCTGACTCCTTCAAAAATGTTGAGCTTTTATGAAAAAGGCTATGATTACGAATGGGATATCACCCAAAATGTGGAAGGAAGAATGGTTCAATACATCAAATTAAAACCTAAAGATAAGAACTCAGAAATCAAAGAGGTTTTTTTGGGAATAGATGCACAAACCAAACATATCAGTAAACTTATCCAGATTTTTAAAGATAATACCAAGTTGATTATCGATGTTAAATCCTTTAAAGTCAATCAGCCTTTATCTCAAAATTTGTTTAAGTTCGATGAAACAAAATATAAGGGCTATTACATTAACAGAATGGATTAAGCTTGAAAATACTTGATCGATACATATTTATGAGTTTTATAAAGACTTTTTTTACGGTCTTTATAATTCTTATTCTTATTTTTCTTCTTCAGGCTGTTTGGGTTTATATTTCTGAATTAGCCGGGAAAGATCTGGATGCCTGGATTGTTGCCAGGCTTTTATTTTATATTATTCCCAATTTAATTCCCATGGTTTTGCCTCTTACTATTTTGGTGGCTTCTATCATGACTTTTGGGAGTTTTGCGGAAAATTACGAATTCGCTGCCATGAAATCTTCAGGGATTTCTTTACAAAGAGCTATGCGAAGTCTGATTTTCTTTATCAGTATTCTCAGTGTAACAACTTTTTTCTTTGCCAATGATGTGATTCCATGGTCCAGGTATAAGACCATCAATATGAGGAGAAATATTGCAAAACTTAAACCTGCTCTTTCCATTACAGAAGGAACTTTTAATCAGATTAATGAATACAATATAAAAGTAGCTAAGAAATCCGGAAAAAACGGAGAGTATTTACACGATGTGATTATTCACCTGAAAAATCCAAATAACCAGGGATTAACCTTAGTGAAAGCTAAAGAAGGAAAGCTGGAAAGTGCTGAAAATTCAGATATGCTGACTTTAAATCTGTACGATGGAACTTTATATCAGAGACAATATCCAAGAGATTTTAAACAAAGACAAAGAAGACCTTTTATAAAAAATAATTTTGAATCTTATAAGTTCAATATAGATTTATCAGGTTTTAATGAAGTCGATTTTGATGATAATAAATTTGACGACGCTGCTTCTATGCTCAATATTTCTGAACTCAGGGTTTCTTTAGATTCCTTGAGTCAAAGATATAATCAGGATCGAAGAAATTTTTCTGAAAACCTGATGGCAAGAAGTGGAATGCAAAGAATTTTAGGAAATCTTCCTGATACTATGCCGAAGTTTTCTATGCGTAAAAATCTGGAAGAAGCTCAAGAGATAGCGAAAGTTGACAGTATAGAAACAGATGAAGAAGAAAAATTTGACATCCGGACTTTAGAAGATTTTTTCAATTCTTATGATGTCAATCTGCAAACACAAATGGTAAATTTAGCATTGACATCAACTCAGGGCACCGTTCGAACTATAAAAGGAAAAAGAATGAATTTCGCTAAAAAAGAAGAACGTCTGAATGTGACTGAAATCGAGATTTTCGATAAATATGCTTTAGCCGTTATGTGTTATGTTCTTTTCTTTGTAGGAGCACCTTTAGGAGCTATCATTCGAAAGGGAGGAATCGGTATGCCTATGGTGGTAGCTATAGTTTTGTTCCTGATTTATTATTATATAGGAATGTTTGCAAAGAACTCAGCCAAAGACGGGTCAATCAGTCCTTTTATTGCTACCTGGCTTTCTACTTTTATCATGCTTCCCCTCAGTATTTTAGTAACTTATAGAGCTACTACCGATCAGGCTTTCTTTAATCCTGAAACTGTTTTAGGACCCATTCGCAAATTCTTTGCTAAAATAGGATTAGCTAAGAGGAAAAAGAAGAATAAGAGTTAACTTTGTAAGCCAAGAATTTTAAGATTATGATTGAAGCACAAACGCCAAGCGATTTGAGGAAATTAAATACGATTCCTGAAGCTATAGAAGATATCAGACAAGGAAAAGTTATAATTGTTGTGGACGATGAAGATCGTGAAAATGAAGGTGATTTTATTGCAGCCGCTGAAAAGGTGACTCCTGAAATGGTCAATTTTATGGCCACTCACGGAAGAGGTTTAATCTGCGCGCCTATTACAGAAGAGCGAAGTAAAGAACTGGATCTCGACCTGATGGTTTCAGACAATACAGTTTTACATAATACTCAATTTACAGTTTCAGTAGATTTATTGGGTCATGGATGTACAACAGGAATTTCTGTTCATGACCGGGCAAAAACCATTAAAGCGCTGGTTGATCCTTCAACCAAACCTGAAGATTTAGGAAGACCCGGACATATTTTTCCTCTTCGCGCAAAAAATGGAGGAGTTCTAAGAAGAACCGGACACACCGAAGCGACGGTTGACTTAGCCAGATTGGCAGGATTAAAACCTGCGGGAATTTTAGTGGAAATTCTGAATGAGGACGGAAGTATGGCCAGACTGCCACAACTTTTGGAAGTAGCCAAAAAATTTGACCTTAAAATTGTTTCCATTGAAGATTTGGTCGCTTATCGCATGCAGCATGATTCCTTGATTCAGAAAAAGGAAGATTTTAATATGCACACCCGTTTTGGTGAATTCAGAGTGAGAGCTTACCGACAAACTACCAATGATCAGGTTCATATTGCTCTTACAAAAGGTTCCTGGGGAAAAAATGAACCGGTGATGGTCAGAATGAATTCAGCTCTCATTAATAATGATATTTTAGGAACTTTGACGGGAGATTCTCACCGTAAATTAGAAGATATGTTCAAGGCCATAAAAAAGGAAAAAAATGCAGCAGTTGTATTTTTAAATCCTAAAGGTGCCAGTCTTAATTTGTTAAACAGATTGAGAGAAATGAAATCCATGCAGGATACTGAGGAAGGATTAATTAAAGCTCCAAGATTAGGTATGGACACAAAAGATTTTGGTATAGGAGCGCAAATTCTTCATGATCTTGGCATTAGTAAAATCAGATTATTGTCCAACTCGGAAAAAAGAAAAAGAGTTGGTATAATAGGATATGGTCTGGAAATAACAGAATATATCAATTATTAAATTTTCTTTTAGATTATAGATTTCGTTAATGCACTATTAGCAAAAAAATAACTTTTTTGCTGCGGATTTTATTGAGATATTTTGTTTTTTTATCCGAATAACCAAAATATCACAAAAATCATGAAACGATTAATCTTAGTCAGTATGGTCGGATTATTTCTATTTACCACTTCTTGTGTTTCTAAAAAGAAGTACACAGAGATGGAAAATAAATATGAAGACACTCAATCTCAGCTTTATAAGTCCAATGCGAAATTGGAAGAAATCCAGAATAAAGTAGATAATTATTATGCAAAAATCAATGCTTTGCAAGATAAAAATCAGGGATTGATAAAAGAAAGTGAAGGCAAATTTGATCTGTCGGAAAAAGGAATGATTATTTCAAAAAGATCAAAAGATGCTATGCGGGAAACCTTAAAAAATGTAGATCCCGAAAAATTATCCCAGGCGAAATCTTTAAGTGATTCTATGGATTTAGCGGTAGCTTATAATCTTAAAAAATCTCTTGGAGATGAAGATGATTTAAACATCAGTGTCGATCGAACCATTGTAGAAATTACTATTTCAGATAATCTTCTTTTCCGAAGCGGAAGTTACCGCGTAAATCCAAAAGCTTATAATATGCTGGAAAAGATCGCTGATCTGGCCAAATCAGAACCCACGGTTGAAGTTTTAGTGGAAGGTCATACAGATTCTCAAACCCTGGTTGAAGGATCTTATATTGAAGATAACTGGGATCTGAGTTTAAGACGTTCAGCTTCAGTTGTTCGGATTTTACAGGATAGATACGGAGTTGATGGAAAACAGCTTATAGCTTCCGGAAGAAGTAGTTTTAAGCCTGTTTCAGATAATGAAAGTATGGAGGGAAGAGAAAAAAACAGAAGAACTCGTTTAATTATTCTTCCAAATCTTGATGAATTCTTAGCTTTATTGGGAGAGCAGGAATAATCAGATAAATTTTAATTGATGAAAAAAGCTGGTATTTAGGTATCAGCTTTTTTCATACAAAAAATCTTAAATTTCCTTCTTAAGAGCCAATAATTTAGAAAATATATCCCAACTCACAATTCCTGTACTAACAGCAATATTTAAAGAATGTTTTGTGCCCAATTGAGGTATTTCAATGACTTTATCACTTTTGTTGACAACTTCTTGCTGAACTCCTTTTATTTCATTTCCAAAAATCAAAGCATATTCTTCCCCGTAAACAGGTTGAAAATCATTAAGCATAGTTGATTTTTCTGCTTGTTCGATAGAAATTATTTGAATGCCTTTTTGCTGAAGGTTTTTTATTAATTCGACTGTATCCGGTGCATATTCCCAATCCACACTTTGAGTTGCGCCCAATGCTGTTTTTCGAATTCCTTTATCGGGAGGAGTAGCACAAACTCCGCATAAATATATTTTTTTTAATAAAAATGCATCCGCTGTTCTAAAAACAGAGCCAATATTATGAGCACTGCGCACATTATCTAAAATGATGGAGACAGGAAGTTTTTCTGCTTCCTTAAAATGCTCGACCGTTTTCCGATCCAGTTCAGAGTTCTTTAATTTTCGATATTCCATAAGCGCAAAAATAAGTAATTTCAGAAGCTTTTAAAATTCTCTCTGATTCCCTTTTAAAGAAATTTAATTGATTTTTATTATCTAATTTTCTTTGGAATCCATGTTTTTTGTCAATTGCTATTTTCTTAACTCATTTTAAAAAATTACATTTGTTGAAATTCAAAAAATGGCGGGTAATTCTTTTGGAAATCTTTTTAAACTTGTTACTTATGGCGAATCTCATGGATTGGCCATAGGCGGAGTTATAGAAGGATGTCCTCCGGGAATTAAAATTGATTTTGAAAAAATTCAATTCGAATTAAACAGAAGGAAACCCGGTCAGTCAAGTATTACAACCCAAAGAAAGGAAGATGATGAGGTCGAATTTCTGTCGGGAATCTTTGATGGAAAAACAACAGGAACTCCTATTGGTTTTATCATTAGAAATAAAGATCAAAAACCAAGAGATTATGAACACATCAAAGATGTTTACAGGCCCAGTCATGCCGATTTTACCTATGATCAAAAATACGGATTTCGCGATTACAGAGGAGGAGGCAGGGCAAGTGCAAGAGAAACAGCCTGTAGAGTAGTGGCCGGAGCCCTGGCAAAGCAGTTTTTAAAAGATATTCAAATCACCGCTTATGTTTCAGCTGTTGGAGAAATTGAACTGGAAAATCAGAAAACTGAAATCGATTTTTCTCAGATAGAAAAAAATCCGGTTCGATGTCCGGACCCAAAAACAGCTGAGAAAATGGAAGCTTATATTAAAGAAATCCGAAAAGAAGGAGATACAGTTGGTGGAGTCATAACTTGTGTGATAGAGAATGTTCCGTCAGGATTAGGCGAACCTGTTTTTGATAAATTACATGCTCAGCTGGCCAAAGCCATGCTTTCTATTAATGCTGTCAAAGGATTTGAATATGGAAGTGGTTTTTCGGGTTCAAAAATGAGAGGAAGTCAGCATAATGATCTTTTTGATTCTTCCGGAAAAACAAAAACTAATTTTAGTGGAGGAATTCAAGGAGGAATTTCAAATGGAATGCCTATTTATTTTAAAGTAGCTTTTAAACCGGTGGCTACCCTGATGCAAAAACAACAGACCATAGATAAAAATTTCCATCAGGTTGAAATGCAGGGAAGAGGTCGTCATGATCCTTGTGTGGTTCCCAGAGCTGTTCCCATTGTGGAAGCTATGGCTGCTTTGGTAATAGCAGATTTTATTTTATTGCAAAACAGTATAAATTTTTAATTGACAAAAGTAAAGATGAAGAAATTAGCATTGCATTGGCAAATTCTTATAGGAATGGCAGCAGGAGTGTTGTTTGCACTGATTTTGACCAATATTTCTTGGGGTCCGAAATTTATAGCAGACTGGATTAAACCTTTCGGAACCATTTTTATCAATGCTTTAAAATTAATTGCCGTACCTCTTATTTTAGGTTCGTTGATTAAAGGAATTTCGGATCTGAAAGATATTTCTAAACTTTCTCAAATGGGAGTTAGAACCATCAGCCTTTATATTGCAACTACAGTCTTTGCGGTGAGTTTGGGACTGGGTATTGTCAATATTATTAAACCCGGAAATACCATTTCAGATGAAACAAGAACAGAACTGGTAGAAAGTTATGGTGGACAGGCTGATATAGCCCGGCAAAGTGCAGAAGAGCAAAGACAAGCAGGACCCTTACAACCACTTGTCGATCTGGTGCCGGAAAATATTATAGGAGCGGCAAGTTATAATGCCAATATGCTTCAGGTAATTTTCTTTGCGATTTTCTTTGGAATTTCTTTGATTTTAATTCCTGAAAAAGCAGGCGAACCGGTGAAGAAATTTTTTGACGGTTTTAATGATGTGATTCTTAAAATGATTGATCTCATTATGATTACTGCACCTTATGGAGTTTTTGCTTTATTGGCTGCTTTAGTGGTCGAATCACCCAGTGCTGATCTTTTTGCTGCCTTAGCGATGTATTCTCTCTGTGTTGTAGTGGGATTAGCTTTAATGATTGGATTCTATACGCTTTTGGTGTGGATTTTTACTAAAAGAACGCCGGGTTTCTTTATAAAAGGAATTTCTCCTGCTCAGTTATTAGGATTTTCTACCAGTTCGAGTGCAGCTACTTTACCGGTCACTATGGAAAGAGTGGAAGATCATCTGGGAGTAGAAAGTGATGTTTCCAGTTTTGTCTTGCCTATTGGAGCTACCATAAATATGGATGGAACAAGTCTTTATCAGGCAGTGGCAGCAGTTTTTATTGCTCAGGCTTTTGGAATGGATCTTTCATTTGCGGCTCAAATGGGAATTGTAGCTACGGCTACCTTAGCTTCTATAGGCTCAGCAGCGGTGCCCGGAGCAGGTATGGTCATGCTGGTGATTGTTCTGGCACAAGCCGGAATTCCTGAGGCCGGACTGGCTTTGATTTTTGCGGTAGATCGACCCTTGGATATGTGCAGAACCACAGTTAATATTTCAGGAGATGCAGCTGTTTCTATGCTGGTGGCAAAATCGGTTGGAAAATTAAAAGATGAAGATCAGATAGATCCTGAAGATTAAAAGAAGATTTTTTAATAAACATAATTTACAACATGCCAAATGGCAATCCATTCTATTAATCGAACCGGATGTTCAATGTTGAAAATGGTCTTGCTGTAAGAGGATGAATTTCCTTTATAAACCTTTCCATCCTGAAGATTAGCCATTACGGCACTATAGGAAGATGAGTTTCCTTTGTACAATTTTCCGTTTTTAAAATTCATCAGAACATCATTATAAGAAGAAGAATTTCCTCTATACACTTTTCCATCTTTTACGGTATATAAGACTTTTGAATAACTTCCGGAATTGCCTTGATATATTTTATTTCCTGAAATATTAACTAAGACAGCAGAATAACTTGAGGAATTTCCTTTGTAAATTTTTCCATCCTTCAGATTGCAAATCACTTTGCTGTAAGAATTGCTGTTTCCTTCATAAACTTTTGTTTGTGCCTGACTCATAGTGAAAAGTAAAACTAAAATTGAAAAAAATATGGCTTTCATAACTCAAATTGATGGTGGGGAAATGGAATTTAAAGTCTGCTGACACAAATTTAAAAATTTCCTTATAACACTTTCTGATTTTTCTTAACGTCTTTTTTGGTATATTTCGTAAAATTATTTTTTATGGGGAAGAATTTATATTTTTTGGTCTTTATTTTTTTGTGTTTCCAATTGGCTCAATCACAAAAACGTTATGACAAATGGTGGAGTCAAGTTGAAGATTATGAAATAGAAGGCAAATCAAAATCCGCTTTAAATCGTGCTGATTTTATTTTTGAAAAAGCTAAAAAACAAAATAATCAAACCCATTTAATTAAAGCTTTTCTTTATCAATCAAAATATGGATTAATTCTTCAAGAAGATGCATATCCCGAAATTATAACCGGATTTGAAAAAGAAATTGCTGAACAAAAAACACCGGTCAGACAGATTCTTTCCTCTATTTTGGCAGAAAATCTACATCTCTATTACCGGAATAACAGTTACCGAATCCGAAAACTTAATTCTACTCCCGATCCTGATGATTTTAAAACCTGGACGAAAGATTATTTCTACCAAAAGATCGAATATTATTTTAATCTCTCACTTGAAAATAAAACAGAACTCTTAAAAATTCAAGATGAAGAATTGAAGAGTTTACTGGAATATGGACTTAATTATCAAGAATATCAAACTTCTTTATATGACTTGATGGCAAGAAGATTTTTGGAGTTTTTGGATGCTGAGACCTTTATTAATGAACCTAAATCTTTTCAGGAATTTTATAAACAATTTATTACAGATTCCCTTTATTTTTCTAACTCTGAAGAGTTTATAAAGCTTGAAATTTCGCCTTCCCGTCAGGAAAAATCCTTGAAGTTTTATCAGGAATTAGAACAGCCTGTAAAGGGAAGATCAGATTTATCTGCTTTAATCTATCAATTGGAAAGATTGAATTTAGTCTATGAAAAAGCCTGGTTAAAAAATAAAAACCGTCTTTATCTGGAAAGCCTAAAGCAATTAAAAAACAAACATATAAACCAAAACGAACAAGCATTTATTCGTTATGATCTGGCGAAGTATTATTTCCAAAATGCAGATAAAGAAAAACATCCTGATTATTTTGAGAAAGCTCTTAATGAATTGGAATTTATTCTGAAAAATCAGGCAAATCATGAAATAGCGTCTCATTCAAGACAAATGCTTAAAAAGATTAAAGCCCAAAAAGCTGAATTGAGAACACAAGAGGTTTTTAGAGCAAACCGTATGAATAAAGCTTTATTGAATTACAGAAATATAGATACTTTATTTATAACCATTTATAAAAATATTCCTGCAGAAAAGCTGTTGAATGTGCGCAATTCAGATTCAATTATCACAGCTTATGCTTTGGAAAATAAACCAACTGAACAAAAAGTTTTTGCATTACAAAATCCACAACCTCATTTTGAATATGACACAGAAATTTTACTTCCTGAAATGGAATCCGGAAAGCATCTGTTGGTTTTTAGTGCAGAAAAGAAATTAAAAAATGAAAAATCGACCATAGGTTTTCATATTCTTAAACCGTCAAAAATCACTTATTTCCAAAAAAGAGCAGAAAATAAAATGCAATTTTTCGTGGTGAATAATGAAACCGGAGCTCCTGTTGAAAATGCAAAAATCCTTCTTCATTCCGGGGATAAAGAGAAAACGGAAAAATATACCTTGACCACAGATGAAAGCGGAATGGCTGAATTTTCACCCAAATCCTCCAAATTCACCGGCTTTGGAGGTGAGATAAATATTGAAGATGACAGCATCCCATTAAAACACTTTAATTTATATAGAAATAATTATGAGGAGGCTGATGATAATGAAGTCATACAAATTTTAAATACCAAGATTCTGACCGACCGTGGAATTTATCGACCGGGACAAGAAGTTTATTTTAAAGCCTTTTTGACATTAGAAGAAAATGAAGTTCATCAGGCAGCTAAAGATTTGGATGCAAAAATATATTTATATAATCCAAAACGTTCAGTTATTGATAGTCTGGATTTTAAAACCAATGAATACGGAAGTTTTTCAGGAAAATTTCAATTGCCTAAAAACGGTTTGAATGGCAGCTATTTCTTAAAAATAGAATCAGATTTTGATGAAAATAAAGAGAATAGACAAGTCAGTTCAAGCTTAGTTTATTTTCAAGTCGAAGAATATAAAAGACCTAATTTTTCTGTTGAATTTGAAAAAATAGATAAACATTATGTCTTAGGCGATTCAATTAAAGTTCAAGGAAAAGCCAAAGCTTTTTTTGGGGGAAATATTTCACATGCCAAAGTTCAATATACAGTTAAGCAACAACCGGGTTTTAGACATTTCTCCGGATTATCAAGTTATATATCAATTCCTGAATTTGAAATAACTTCGGGCACAACAGAAACCGATGCAGAAGGATATTTTGAAGTGGTCTTTGCCACTGAAGATTTTATACATGAAAAATTAAACAAAACTTTTTCCATAACAGCCGAAGTCATTGATGCGAACGGAGAAACCCATTCAGACAATACTTTTGTTTCTATAGGAAATCCCGGAATTTCAGCTCAATTAATTTCTTCTGAAAAAATAAAATCGGATAAAAACCAGGAAATTCAACTTGTTGTTCAAGATAATAATCAGGTGAAAGTTGCGAAAAGCGGAAAGTTGCGAATTTATAAATTAGATGAAAATAAACGAATATTCAGAAATAGAGCATGGAAATTTCCCGAAATTCAAACAATCAATAAAGATGAATTTTTAAAGCTTTTTCCTTATGAACAATATGATTCCACTGAGTTAAAAGTCAATCGGAAAAGGCAGTTGATCAAAGAAATTTCTACTTCTCAGGCAGATGAGAAATTTTATTTTGATGAATTTTCAGATCTTGAATCAGGTGAATATTATTTCGTATGGAAATCTGATGATGATCAGTTGAAAGCAGAAAAGTATCTTCAATTTATTTCTAAAAATCAAGATTCTAAAGATTCTGAATTTTTAAATCTTGATTATGAATTTGATAATAATCAAACAGCTCCGGTTTTAAAGCTTTCTTTTGAAGCTATGGAAGAAATCTATGTTTATCTCGATTTATCAAATAATGAAAAAACTTTTGAGCAAAAATTAATTTCTTTGAGAAAAGGAAAGAATGATTTTCAAATAGAATTACCTGAAAATTTTGAAAAAGCTCAATTAACGTATGCTTATTTATATGAAGCTATTTTTAGTTCAGAAATTCTTGATATAGAAATAATTCAACCTGAAGATGATTTAATTTTTGAAGTGAAAAACTTTAGAGATCGGATGTCTCCCGGAAAAAAAGAAAGCTGGGAGCTGAAGGTTTTAAATCCTGATCGAACTCCTGCAGATGCTGAGGTTTTAGCGAGCATGTATGATCATTCTTTAGATGAATTTGTTCCTTTTGAGTGGAATAGTGATTTTAACAGGAAAATTCCTTATTATCATTATGCTTCTGCTTTTAATAATCCTTTTTATATCAATTATGGTCTCAAAAATATTCATGATTATTTTAGTAACCACATTCCAAAAATGAGCAAAACCAATTTGGCAACTTTTGGATTTTCTCTGGTTCATCCCATTCAATTTAATAATCGTTTTGTCAGTAAAATTCGAACGGAAAAAATTGATAAAACTAAAAATGTAATTATAGGAGCTGTATTAGATTCAGAAGGAATTCCTTTGCCCAATGCAAGCATTAAAATCGCAGGTCAAAATAAAATGGTCACAACCGATTTTGATGGGAATTTTAAAATCAATGCGAAAAAAGGAGATGAGCTAAAAATTTCGGCGATTGGCTTTGAAGATAAAGTCATTATTATAGAAAATAATAAAGCAGAATTGTTGATTTACTTAGAAGGAAGTAATTTGTTGGAAGAGGTGGAAATCTCCGGATATTCCTCTAATAATATCCCAACTCCATCACAAGGGAAAGTTTCAGGATTGATAGCTGATGGTGCTTCTGGAAGTGCTGAATCTCTTAGAATCAGAGGTGATAATTCTCAAAGCGAAATCAACGAATTTTCCTTATTCATTATCGATGGAATTCCGGCAACTTTTGAAGAAGCCGGAAATTTAAATGATAATGATATTCTGGAAGTTCGTGTTTTACGAAGTGAAACTGCCGTTTCTTTATATGGTGAAGAAGGAAGGAGAGGAGTTGTTACTATCATTACCAAACAAGGAGCAGAAGAACTCGAACTCATCCAATCCAGAGAAAATCTGCAGGAAACAGCTTTCTTTTTTCCTGATTTAAAAACCGATAAGGACGGAAATATCAAATTTACTTTCCAAAGTCCTGAAGCTTTGACGAAATGGAAATTTCAAGCTTTGGCACACAATAAAAAATTACAAAAAGCTTATTTAAATCTCGAATCCGTCACTCAAAAAGATTTAAATATTATTCCAAATTTCCCGAGATTTTTTAGAGCGGGAGATCAGATTAAGATTTCAGCTAAAATCACCAATCTAAGCGATAAAGATCTGGCAGGAATTGCACAGCTCAAAATGATTGACGAATTCACGGGAAAGGAAGTCGAAGTGGTAAAATCTGCCAACTTCCAAAATTTTAAAACCAAAGCTAAAGCCGGATATCAGGTGGAATGGGAATTGGAAATTCCTGAAGATTTATTTGCTCTGCGTTATGAAATTTCTGCAAAATCAGGAAATTTCACAGATGCTGAAACTTCTATTATTCCGGTAATTACCAATAAAGAATTTATTACCGAAACCTTACCGATTTGGATCAATCCGAAGGAAGAAAAAAGTTTTGTATTGGAGGGTTTAAAGAACAATACTTCCAAAACTTTGATTCATCAAAATTTATCATTGGATTATACTGCTAATCCTGCCTGGACGAGTTTACAAGTTTTGCCTTCTGTTTTAAAAACAACTTTTAGAGGTTCAGAACAAGCTTTTGCGAAATATTATATTTCTTCCTTGGCTCAAAAAATTCTAAAGGAAAATCCGAAAATTGAAAAATTGCTTGAAAAATGGGGAGAAAATCAAGCTTTCGACAAGAAAAATTTACTTGAAGAATTGGAAGAAACGCCTTGGCTGGCCTCCTTTATTTCTGTGGAAGAACAACAGAGAGCGTTAGCTGATTTAATAACAGAAAATTCCTCTAAAATTCAAGAATATTTGGAGGATCTGCAAAAAATGCAATTAAGTTCCGGTGGTTTTCCCTGGTTTGAAGGTGGGATTGAAAACAAATCTATTTCAATTCATATTCTCAGCGGTTTAGGAAAATCCGGAAAACCTGAGAAAAAGAATTTGCAAAAACAGTATGAGCAAATTTCCGGAAAACTGATTGCTTATTTAGATGATGAATTTTTAAAAAAATCAAAAGAACAGTCATTTTCTACTTCTGCAGATTTGCATTACCTCTATGCAAGAAGCTTTTTTGATTCAGCAGATTCCATTCGAAAAATTCAGAATAAAAAACTTACGAATTTAGAGGAGAATTGGTTGAATCTGAACTTGAGAAATAAAATTATTTTGGGAATTGTCGCACAGCGTAAGGGAAATAAAAAACTTGCAAATATGATTGTTCAGTCTCTTAAAGAAAATGCAGTTTTAGATTCTTCCTTTGGAATGTATTGGAAAGAAAATCAACCGAGCTGGTATTGGTATGAAGCACCCATTGAAACCCAGGCTTTGGCTATTGAATTATTTGCAGAAACCGGACAAGACAAGAAAGCTATCAATGATTTAAAAACCTGGTTATTGCGACAAAAGAAAATTCAGGCCTGGCAAACCACCCGCGCAACTACTGATGCTGTTTATGCTCTATTGATTCAAGGTACGAACATGATAGCTGTCAACAATCCTGCTGAAATTTCCATTGGACAAAAAAACTTTAAGATAGATTCTAAGAATGATCCTGCCGGTTATTTCCGGGTGAAATTTGATGCGAATGACATCACAAAAGAAAAAGCAACAGTTAAAATCAAAAACCAAAGTGATTCTCCACAATATGGTGGGATGTATTGGCAATATTTTGAAGATTCCGATCAAATAAAATCATCAGCATTAAAAGAATTAAAAATTGAAAAACAGCTTTTTGTAGAGAAGTTTTCGGGGAAAGCAAAGAAAAAACTTCCTATACATGAAACAGAGATTGAAGTGGGAGACAAGCTGATTGTCAGACTCATAATTAATGCCAGAGAAGATTTTGAATTTATGGAATTAAAAGATATGCGCGGCTCTGGCTTAGAACCAATTGAGGTTTTGTCAGGTTATAGACACAGAAACGGATTAACTTTTTATCAAGTCACCAAAGATGCAGCCACTTATTTCTTCTTCGATCGAATCCGAAAAGGTCATTATGAATTAGAATATGAATTACGTGCAAATAATCCCGGAGATTTTTCGGCAGGAAATGCAATTTTAAAGAGTTTATACGCACCGGAGTTTTCAGCTAAAACAGAAGGAAGAAGATTGCAGGTGAAATGATTAAAATTTGGTGAAGAACAGAAAAAAAAATTTAAATAAAAAAACCTGACAGGTTGATATTAAACAATCTTCTTACTATAAAAAATGGCTTTTATAAAATTTAATTTTTGTTTTTTTATACAGATTCCAATTATTTTGAATTTTTATTAATAAAATTCTCTTTTATTGTTTTTATCTTGTGATTTAATGCTAACCGATAAAAAAACAATGAAATGAGTAAGAAAATTGCAATTTTAGCTACAGATGGTTTTGAGGAAGTAGAACTTACTTCTCCAAAAAAAGCTTTTGAAAAAGAAGGTTTTGAAGTAGAAATAATAGGTGAAAAATCCGGAACTATTAAATCCTGGCAAAAGGATAAATGGGGAAAAGATTTTGAAGTAGATAAGGGTTTGAATGAAGCTTCTGCTGAAGATTATGATGCACTCTTTTTACCGGGTGGAGCGCTTAATCCTGATAAATTAAGAATGAATGAGGATGCGCTGACTTTCGTTCGTCAGTTTTTTGAAGCTGATAAAACTGTTGCTTCTCTTTGTCATGGCCCATGGACGCTGATTGATGCAGAGGTGGTAGAAGGTAAGAAAATGACTTCTTATAAATCTATCAGTAAAGATCTTAAAAATGCAGGCGCACATTGGGTGGATGAAGAGGTTGTAAGAGATGGAAATCTGATAACCAGTAGAGATCCGGATGATTTACCGGCTTTTAATGCTAAAGTTATTGAAGTTTTAAAACAACAATAAAATCTGTCTTTACTTTAAAAAAATGAACTTTCCGGTTTTTTCGGAAAGTTCATTTTTTGGTTTAAATAAATTTTTATGCCATTCATTTTATTTATTGAGTTAAGATAAGTCGACGGAAATTCCAATTTTAGAATTATGAAACTTCATCCCCGTCAGGCTAAAAAGATTGTAGGAGATCCCGAGAAAACTGCTTCGGCTGTAGATTTGATTTATATAGCAGAGGATCAGCTCACCATTCACCGGAAAAGACATGGAAGAGGGTTTATGTATTTTGAAGAAGGAAAAAAAATCAAAAATGCTCAAGCTATTAAACGTTTTAAAGCCTTGGTAATTCCGCCGGCCTGGGAAGAAGTCAGAATTTGTCCGCTCGCCCACGGGCATTTGCAGGTCATTGGAAAAGACAGTAAAGGAAGAACTCAATACCGTTATCATCCGCACTGGAATAAAATCAGAAACAGTACTAAGTTTTTTAGGATGATTGCTTTTGGTGAAGCTTTATCGGCTATTCGAAAACAGGTTCAAAAAGATTTGAAGAAAAGGAAAATGACAAAACGAAAATGCCTGGCTTTGGTGATTGGTTTAATGGAAGAAACCCACATTCGAATCGGCAGTAATTATTATGCGAGTAAAAACAAATCTTATGGACTTTCTACCATGAGAGATAAACATGTAAAACATTCAGGAAACTCTATAAAATTCGAATTCACCGGAAAAAAAGGAGTAAAACATTCTGTGGAAGTAGAAGATAAAAGACTTCAGCGGTTAGTTATTCAATGTGAAGAAATTCCGGGCTGGGAATTGTTTCAGTATTATGATGAAGACGGAGAACATCATACCATCGACAGTGGAATGGTCAACGCTTATATTCAGGAAATCAGCGGAGATGCTTTTACGGCTAAAGATTTCAGAACCTGGGCGGCAAGTAAGGTTTTTTTAGAAGCCATTATAGAAATGGAAGATCCTGAAACAAAAACAGGCAGGGAAAAAAATGTGGTGGAAGCATGTAATATTTCAGCTCAGGAATTAGGAAATACACGAACCGTTTGCCGGAATTATTATATTCACCCGGCTTTGATCAATAAATATTTGTCAGGAACACTTTTGTCTTATCTCGAAGCAGAGAAATCTTCTTCAAATATCAAAGAACTCGATGAGATCGAGCAAGTGATGTTGCACATTATCGAAGATTATTCCTTTGAGATAGATCTTGAATAAATTTCTTCTTGTTTAAAAAACTGTGCAGGATTTGGCTGCAAAAACAAAAACGAAAATCCAGACAATTCCTTTTAATAAAAAGAAAAGAAAGGCTCCTGCACCAAAACGCTTGAGCCATTTCTGTTTTGATTTTTTTTCAGACATCTTATTTTACTTCAGAAGTTTTAAAGGTTTCTCCAAAATTTTGAAAAGTTTGAGCGGCTACTTCAACTGCTCTGTCTGTTTGTGAAGAATCCTCTCCATATTTATTAAGAACATCCATAAAAGAATTGATCATTTGCAGACTGTTTTCACCATATCCTTTAAAGAAGGAAAATCCTCTTTCTATACCTCTTTTTTCCAGCATCTTTACAATATAGGGTCCCCCCATTAAAGAGCCTTCCAGAACATACATGGCACTCAATGCTTCTAAAGTGTTGTTGACTTCAGGAGCAGTGGCAGGAGGTAAGTTTTCAATATTTCCGCCTAATTCTTCTATATCAGTTTTTATATAGGAAGAATCTCTTCTTTCTGCTAAATCAGGCAAAACTTCAGAGTTAATAAAAGGAGCAATTTTATTTTCTACAGTCTTGAAATAACTGTAAAAACATTTTAATAATTCTATATAATCCGCTTCGGAATTTACTTTCTTTATTTTCCGAACTACCGTGGCTTCTGTTTTTTGATGAATGCTAAAAGTCCTTTCTTTTAAGATTTCTCGGAGCATATTATCTTTATTTAGAATGAGTAAAAACAAAGATAGGGCAATTTTGAAAAGATTCCTGAATTAAATCAGATTTTGTTTTGTTTTTGGAGAATGGATTAAAATTCTAAATTAAATCCCAAAAGGATAAGTTTCAGGAGTGGAATCTAAATCAGGCTTAATAAGTAAGGGATGTAAAGCAGTGGTTTGATCTATATATAAAAAAGCATCATATCTTTTTGCCAGGACAGTGGGAACATAATTTCCATATTCTCTGTCAGGATCATAAACAACACCAACAGCCCGATGTCCGGCAGTTTCTAAAAATTTATCTTTTAAAAGTGAGCCTTTTTCAAAAATCAGTAATTTATTTTCTTCAGAATCCTGATGTAAAGTGTGTTCTATACTTCCTATTTTGGCCTGAGGCAAATCCATTTCTCTCATAGGAGCTCCCCAAAAATCTCCTGCTAAAACTTTTCCACGGTAAGAACCAAAACCTACTAAAACAACATTTTCTTCTCCTTGTTGTTCTCTTACTAACTGACCTACATTGTGCATGCCGGCTTCAGCCATATCCGTATAACGTGCATCGCCGATGTGAGTGTTGTGTTCCCAGATTATAACTTTAGCATCGGGGCCATGATATTTCATCAAAATATTGAGCGTTTCCACCATATGAGAATCTCTGACATTCCAGGAAGAATTGTCAAAACCTGCCATAGCTTCATAATATTTTTCTGCATTTTTCATCACCAGCGAATTTAATTCTGCATTCAATCCAGCTTCCTGTTCTGAATCGTATTTATGATTGTTATGACGAATTTCTTTTAAGAGTTGTACGACTTCTTTTTTACATTTTTCACGCAAACCTCTGTAAGCATTAATATAAGAATCATTCGCTTTATAAGGTTCAAAGCACTCAGCTACCTCCCTGGCTGTTTCTGCTGTTTTAGGATCTTCCTTCTCAAGATAGCTTACTAAAGTTTCCAAAGAATCCCATAAACTATAAACGTCCAATCCGTAAAAACCTATTTTATCTTTATCTGCCAGTTCGGTATTATATTTCTGAAGCCATTCAGCAAGAGCAGCTATTTCCCAGTTGGCCCACATCCAGGTTGGCCAGCGTTTAAATTTTTGCAAAACTTCTGAAATAGATTCTTCCGAATCAGCAAAATCTTTTATCCATCGGTTAATCTGAAAACAATCCGGCCAGTCTCCTTCTACACCAATAAAAGAAAAACCTTTCTCCTGAATCAAACGTTTGGTGATGGCTGCTCTCCAGGTGTAATATTCATGAGTTCCATGACTGGCTTCTCCTAATAAAACATAAGATGCATCTCCGATTCTCTCCATTAAAGGATCTAAATCTTTAGGATTTTGAAGAGGAAGATAATTAAGTGTAAGTTCAGATTGATTTTTTGAATGAGTAGGCATAGCTTTGGTTTTTGATGTTTTCAATTTAAAATTATCACAGATTTTAATTGTACTTTATCTGCTATTTCCTTAGTCTCAAAAGTTTAAAAAGCCGGTTATATGTAAAGAGTTCAGTTTTACGAATTGAATCAAAGATTTTAAATGAATACTTTTGTATTTTAAAAATTTCATTGACTTTATCTTTTTTCTATGAAAACAAAAAATCTCTATTGTTATTTCCTCATTTTCTTTTTTTCCGGATTAACTTTTACTTCATTTTCTCAGACAAAAACTTTAAAAGCAGAAATTGATGAAGCTGTTTTACAACATATTATAGAAGCCAATAAAAAATTTACAAAAGAAGGAAAAGTAGCCGATTATATTCCGGAATTAGGAAAAGCCGATCCGAATGATATTGCTGTTGCGGTTGTTGATAAAAATGGAAAAGTTTTTAAAGCAGGAGACAGCATGAAAAAATTTACTGTTCAAAGTATTTCCAAATTAATCGGATTGATGTTGGCTGTGGAGGATAGAGGAGAGGAAGAAGTTTTTAAACAAGTAGGTTATTTTGGAACCAATCAGGCTTTTAATCATTATGCCAATCTGGAAACCGAAGGAAAACCTTTGAATCCGATGATGAATGCCGGGGCCATTTTGACTACTTCTATGATAAAGGGAGAGGGAGAAGAAGCTTATCAGCGAATTCTGGAAAGAATCAAATACATCACTAATAATGAGGATATCGAAATTAATGAAGCTGTGTATCATTCCGAAAAATCGACAGGCGATCGAAACAGAGGAATTTTTTATATTTTGAAAAACAACGGATTGATTGAAGCTGAAGAAGGAAATGAAGATGCTTTAAATAACTATTTCAAACAATGTTCTATCGAACTAAATGTAGTCGATTTGGCTAAAATAGGATATTTCTTTGCCAATCAAGGAGTGCGGTTTGATGGGGATGAGACTTATAAAAATGCGGAACTTTCTGCTCTTATTCAATCTCAAATGCTGATTGCGGGAATGTATGATTTCAGCGGAGAATATGCCCGGAAAATAGGTTTGCCAAGTAAATCGGGAGTGGGTGGAGGAATAACTGTAAGTGTGCCCGGAAAAATGGGAATTGGCGTGTATAGCCCGGGTTTAGATAAACATGGAAATTCCGTAGCAGGTTTTCAGATGATTAAGGATTTGGAAAAATTAATGAATCTTAGTTTGTTCAAATAATTTAGAAAATTTTCATATCTCCTTCTTTTATCCAATTCTTCTTTTTCATAAATATATAGATGGAATAAGAAATAAGAGCAGGAAGTAAAAAATGAAGTAAGAAAATACTCAAAAAAATATAGGTGTTAGAAAAATCTGCTTTTAAAGCATTGAAAGTTCCTATTTGGCCAACCAGTCCGGAAGTTCCCATTCCTGATTCCAAAGCCGAATTTTTCATGTTAAAAAATACAATTCCGATCGGTCCGACAATGGCAGCTGAAAGCGTGGGAGGAATCCAGATTTTCCAGTTTTTATAAATATTAGGCATTTGCAGCATGCTGGTTCCAATGCCTTGTGCGAGAAAACCTTTAAAACCATTGTCTTTATAACTAATGATGGCAAATCCTATCATTTGAGCACTACAGCCTATAGTGGCAGCTCCAGCAGCTAAACCTTCAAGATTCAGCATCAGACAAAGAGCAGCAGAAGAAATAGGTAAAGTCAGAGTCATTCCTACCACCACTGCAATGACCATTCCCATTATAAAAGGATGAGTGTGAGTGGAAAGCAAAATAATACTTCCAATTCCTTCCATAATTTGTTGAATGCCCGGACCTAAAATAAATGAAAATAAAACGCCTGTCAAAACTGTCACCACCGGTGTGATGATGATGTCTATTCGGGTTTCTCCTGAAATTAACTTTCCTGTTTCAGAAGATAAAATAGCTGCTATAAACACAGCCAAAGGTCCGCCCATTTCATAAGCAGCTAATCCTACTACAGCTGAAGCATACAAAACCAAACGGGGAGATTGCAAACTGTATGCAATAGCCATGGCAATAGCAGGTCCGGTAGCCTGTCGTGCAAAAGGCCAGATGGTTTCAGAAAGAAAGGAAATGTTTAATTCTTCTCCAATGGTTTTGAGAATAGTACCCACCAAAAGAGTGGCAAATAACCCATAAGCCATGGCACTCATGGCATCTACAAAATATTTCCTGGCAGATATTTCAATTGATTTTTTTTGAAGAAAATTTTTCATAGATGATTTTCTGAATACTGATATTGCAAAGAAACTTTAAATTATTAAAAAATACGAAAAAGAAAAATTTCATTTAGCGGTTAAAGAAAGAATAAATTGTTTTCAGCTCTTTTTTCTTTTAATAAATTAGATGAATAATTAAACAAACAAAAATCATGAAAAATGTAGGATTAATTTTGCTGATGTTTATTTTGAGCACCTCCGTTCAAGCTCAAAAAAAATATTTTAATGTTCATAATACGCCGGCACAGATTGAAGAATTTGTAAAACAACATTTTGGTGATCATGAAATTATTTACACCAAAAAGAAAACAAATTCTAAAAGAACAAAATACAAAACCAGGCTGGACAATAAAGTGAAGTTAGAGTTTGATGAAAATTTCAGACCCAAGGAAATTGAAGCTAAAAATGGTCTTCCCAATTCAGTTGTTTCGGAAAAAATAAGAGATTATGTGAAACAAAATTATCCCAATCAAAAAATCGTTGAGTGGGAAAGAAAAAAGGATCAGCGTCAGGAAGTTGAACTGGCCAATGGAATCGAACTTATTTTTGACAGAGATGATAATTTTTTAAAGATAGACTGAGTTTTCTATAATCCCATAAAACAATTTCCTTCATAAAACAGGCTTTAAAACCGTATATTTGCAAAGAAATTTGCCTATAAAGATGAAGAGAGATTTTTTGAAAAGATGGATGAGTTATTTTTCTCCTCAGCAAAAATTTTATTATTCTAATTTAAGTAAGGATTTGGAAATTCGCTGGTCTAAAGGAAAGAAAACTTTAAACACCAGACATGCCAATTATTCTTACGGTGGTTTACAGGAAGTAATGAATCGCGGACTCAGCAGAATTCCTTTGGAAGGAGTCGAGTCCGTTCTTGTTTTAGGTATGGGCGGAGGTTGTGTGGTCGATTCTTTGCGAAATAAATTTAATTATCATGGAGAAATTACCGGAGTGGAAGTAGATCCGGTAGTTATGGAAATAGCCAAAAAAGAATTTTCTCTTCATAAAGATAAAAAAGTGCAGTTGATTGAAGCTGATGCGGAAGATTATGTCTCTAAAAATCAGGAAAAATTCGACCTAATTATTATTGATATTTTTATTGATGTGAAAGTTCCTGAACAATTTTATAGTTTGAAGTTTTGGAGAAATGTCAAAAGAATGGTCAATCATCACGGCTTTGTTCTTTTTAATGCAGGCATCGATCTAAGTGAAGAAAAACTGGAGGAATTTTTAGATGTGATAGAAGAAAAGTTTATCTATCAGATAAAATTTGAAGTTTTAGTCAGTAATACTGTAGTCATCCTGCAAAAAATTTAACCAATGGGATTGTTCACAAAATTAAATCATTTTTTTATTGCCTTAAGAGGAGGAATCAGATTAAATAATCATCGGGGATTAGAAGGGAAAGAGCTGGATTGGGTTTTAACAAGTTCTATGTATGCCATCCAGGATTGGGGTTATCTAAATTCATTTGAAACAGGTTTAGAGAAAAAACAATTAAGAGCCTTAGTTCAGCACTATTGGAAAATAAAAGACAGAGAAGCAGCTTTAGAAATTATAAATCATCTCTTGAGAAGAAACAGAAGTGAAAATTTAAAAGCTTTATATACTGCTTATGAAATTGCTGATTATCCTGATTATTTAAAGTTTGCTCTTAAAGAAGATGATGAAGAAATTATCAAGGAGTATATTGAATATTTTGACCGGTTGAAGTTGATAGTTCCAAAACTTAAAGAAAAGTCTGTTTTTCAAGATTATGAGGGGGTAAAAAAAGTTCAGGATTCAGGGTGGAATTTAGCACAAGGAAGTTTTTTGGCAAGAGCTTGTTATGATTTAGGATATTTACAGGAAAATGAATTAAAAAATCTTCTCAAACGTTTTTATCTTGAACTTAAAAATCATTGTTCAACCTGGCAGGAATATTCAGCCTCTTTTATTTTAGGCAGAGCTATAGAAGGCTGGGAGCATACTGACAGAATTATATGGAAAGCTGAAAAGTTATTAAATCATAAAAGAAGTCCGCTAAAAAATAAATCTGAAATAAAATAAATTATTTTTTAATAATTTTCCGGTTCGCTTTTCGACCATTGTCAAACTGAAAATTGATAAAATAATTTCCGGCCGGAAGATCAGCCAGATTCAGTGGAGTTTCAGTTGAATAATTTCTTAGGATTTTTCCTTCAAAAGAAACTATTTTAATTTTTTTCACCTTAAGAGCAGTATCATAGAATAAAAAATCCTCTATCGGATTCGGCCAAATTTTCAAATCTTCTTTAAAAGAGAATTTCTCAGTAGTGAGCAGTTGATTATAAACTTCTCCAAAATCAGGAACTCCAAATCCCATTTGATTATTAGAAAAGGGAAACAGATGTGCAGAATTTTTGACTTTTTGCTTGAGATACGTTAAATCAGTTTCGGGAAAAGCCTGTAATAAACATGCCATAGCTCCGGCTATAATGGGAGAAGAAAAGGAAGTTCCGTTGGCATGAGAAATTTCCCCGTTTAAAATAACTGCTGCACTTACTCCTAAAGCAGCTATATCAGGTTTAATTCTGTTATCTGAAGTAGGGCCATAAGAAGAAAACCCGGCAGCTTCATTAGACATATTTACTGCTCCAATGCTGAAAGTTCCTTCTGCATCAGCCGGTGCAGTTATATAATGCCAGTCTGTATTTCCTGCATTTCCTGCAGAGGCTACTGATAAAATTCCTTTTTCAAAAGCTATTTGAGAAGCACGTGAAATATAGGTGGTTTGACCATCCATATCCTGATAATGATAATTGTATCTCGGATCATCAAATTCAAAATAACCTAAAGAAGTATTGATAATATCCACTCCTAAACTATCGGCTTTTTCTGCAGCCAAAACCCAGTGAATTTCTTCATCCGGAAGTTCATGTTGATTGTTTTCGGTAACAAATAAATAAAAATCTGCATCTATAGCTGTGCCTGTAAATTCATTTTCTATATATCCGGCAATAGTCGATAAAACTCTGGTTCCATGATTTCCTTCTGAAAAAACATCCTGAGATTGAGTGATGAAATTATAAGTTTCTTTGAGTTTGTTATTTTCAAACATATAAGAGAAACCTATATTATTTTCTACACCTTCAAAACCATTATCAAAAACAGCTATACTGATTCCTTCACCTGTAAAACCTTCATCAAAAAGTGCCTGTAAATTTATCTGATTGATCTGATTCTGGGTTGATGAATAATCTAAAGTCTGAGGCTGAGGTGCGAGTTTGTTTGGTAAGGGTGTGATTTCTGCAGCATCAGGATGATTGACAAAAGAAATAATTTCTTCTACAAAATCAAGTTGTTCTATAGATTCTTTTTGAGATTCCTGAAGTTTTACAAAAATTCCATTAAACCATTTTGAAACGCCTATAACTTCTATTTCCAGATCTTTAATAATTTCTACATAATCAGAAGAAACGGGTACATCTAAAAAATCGATTTCAATATTATATTTCTCTCTTCTGTCTAATGCTTTTTGTGAAAGCATTTCTGTTGGATGATTAAAATAAAAGGAAGCATCCGGTTTATCTGAAAATTTTATCAACATAAAATCCTGAGAAAAGATAAAAGTTGAATACAAGAAAATAAAAACACTTAAATAGAATTTCATCCTAAAGAAATTGAAAAATAATACTTTTCAAAAATAGGATTAAAGAAATAATTTCTGAATTCTCAATCTGTTTTTCTGTTTTTTCCTTTTAATCCACCCAAAGCCGGACCTTCAATCACTCTTCCCTGAGTATCAAACCTGCTGCCATGACAAGGACAATCCCAGGTTTTTTCAAGATTATTCCAATGAACGGTGCAACCAAAGTGAGGACAAATAGGAGAAAGAAAACTGACCTGACCTTCAGCATTTTTATAAATAGCTACTTTTCCTCCTTTATGACTGACTATTTTTCCTTCATCAGGTGAAAGATCTCTGATATCTAATTTTTCTCCTGACTTCAAAAAATCTCCAATCAGTTTAGCGGCCATATTCAGGTTTTCTTTGGTGAAGTTTTTGGCAGCTTTCACGGGTTGATGTCGGGAAGCTTTAAAGAAGTTCCAGAACATATTTTTCTTTCCGATTATTTCATCGGATAAAATCATGGCGGCCAGACTCCCATAAACCAATCCGTCAGTAGAATATCCGGTGGCTACATATTCTCTTGAGCCACTTTCTTTTTCTCCTATATAAGGCAGTAAATCTGCCGGTTTATAATTTTGCCCACCCCATCTGTGAACGATTTCTTCAACATCAAAATGCTGAGTGATAAAATCTTCAAGATCCTGAATATAAGATAAATTATTTCCTGCCTGCCCGACTTTATGCATTCCACCAACACAAATCAAATAAGTATCAGTTTCAGTTTCATAACTTCTTAAAGAATATTTTTTATCATTATATCTTCCCCAGAAAATTCCTTTAGGATAATTATTGTTTTTTATTTTAAAACTGACTCCATATTCACGATAAGGACCTAAAGCAGTATGATACTGAAGCTGTAAACCAATGGGAGTGTGAGTGGCATGAATCACTCTTTTTGCGCGGATTTGAGCACGATCGGTTTTTAAAATAACATAATCTTTTTTATCATCAATTTCCAGAACACGGCTGTCTTCAAAAATCTGACACCCGCTATTATAAAGTTCTTTGGCTAAATGCTGAACATAAGTCAAAGGATTGATCTGGGCTTGATTCTTAAATTCAATACCTTTTTTAAACGGAAGCGGAAAATCTTCCGGTTCCATAGGAGCAAAATTTAAACCTATTTTTGCTGCCAGTTCTTGTTCTTTGGCAATATCTATACTTTCATCATTTTCAAAAATATACATGGATCGTTCAGAATAATCACAATCGATCTGATATTGTTGAATGTTTTCCCTGATAAAATGCATGGCCTTTATCCGGGCTTCAATAACTTTTCGAATGGTAGGAATATCATATTTTTTTTCCAGATCACTCAGCGAATGTTCTGTAAGCATATACAAATTTCCTGTGCTGTTTCCGGTTGTTCCCTGACCTACTTTCCGGGCTTCCAAAACCACTACTTTTACTCCGTGTTTATGTAAAAGCATAGCGGTGGAAATTCCTGTTATTCCTCCTCCGATTATAGCAACTTCGGTTTCTATATTATGTTCAAGACAAGCGTATTGTTGAGAAGAAGATTTGATCTTCCAGATAGATTGAGCGCACATTTTTTATTTTGAAGTTAAGCATATAAATCTAACTCAAAGCCTCAATCGAAGGAGGTTTAACAAGCCTTTAAACGAAATTTGGGTTTACAGCAATAAGTTTTTTTATTTGTATTATTTATTAATTCCACTCCTCTTCAACAGAACCGCATTTCAGCATTCTTTCACCAAAATAAGGATTAATCACATGTTTTTCCAGGCTTATCCAATAAGCACCGGTGTCTTGATCAGCCATTGGACATTCTTGTAAATACCAGGTTTCTTCATGAATATTTATGTTTTTTGCCAGGGGAATTAAATTTTCATTTAAAGATTTAAAACTTTTTCTTTGTTTTTCAATGTCTTTTTCTGAATGAGCGATTTGATGCCACTGATGAAGAATATGCTGCCATTTTTCTTCAGCTGAATCTTCAGAGTGAAGAGATAATTCTTCAATAATTTCTAAACTTTCAGAAGCTTGTTTAGCTACTTCCTCTGCATCTGAAGTGACAAAAACATCTTTTAATAAGAAATATTCTTTCATAAAAATCATTAATTCTTCCTGATCATGTTCGGAAAGTTCTATGACTTTATTTCTTTTTCGTGAAATCATAGAACCTTTTCCCTGAAGCTGTGCAGCAGCATCTATGGTAAAAGCTCCATAAGTCACTATTTCTTCATCAAAATCCAGACCTTCTAAAATTTCATATTGTCCTGATTGTGCAGTACCCAGTTCTACTTCTCTCATTTCAAAATGCAACTGACCGTGATCTCTGTGAACAACATACACCACTGAACGTTTTCCTGTCCACATCACAGCTGATTTTGGAATAAATATTCCTGAATCTGAATCTGCAGTTGTTTGAATATCAGCCTTTACCAGCATACCGGGTTTTAATTTCCTGTCGGTGTTAGATAATTCTATGCGAACCTGTACACTTCGGGTAGATTGTTCTATTAAAGGAAGAACCATACTGACCTTAGCTTTGATATTTGCTTTGGAAGAAGTTGACAATTCTATAGAATCTCCCTCTTTAATTTGATGAGCCTGACTTTCAGGAAGATCAATAACAGCCCATAATTTACTTAAATCAGAGATGCTGAATAATTCTTGTCCTGCAGTTACATAAGAACCTTCACTGACTTTTTTCTCAATTACTTCGCCACTGACCATAGCTCTGATGGAAAAATTAGGTTGAGGCTGACCGGATTGAATAAGATTTTCTATCTGTTCTTCAGACCATTTCCATTGTAAAAGTCTATTTCTTATAGCCCTGTAAAGATTTGGGTTTTGATCTTTTCGTTTGTAAGCACTGAGTAATTCCTGTTGAGCTGATAATAATTCAGGAGAATAAATCTCTGCTAAAACCTGACCTCTGCTGACTGCTGCTCCGGTTGTATTTACATAAAGTTTTTCAATCCGTCCGGAAACATAAGCTGATTGAATCTGAGTGGAAGCATCTGTGGTCTGAATTCTTCCGGTATAAGATTTTACGCCGGATGACAATTGTTCAGCCTGAATTACTTCTGTTTGAATATCAGCCAGAGCCAAGGCTCTTTCAGTCAGGGAAAATAAATTGGAATCTACATTATCATCCACATCTTCCATAGGGGTAAGATCCATTCCGCAGATGGGGCAGGTTCCCGGTTCATTTTGTTGTATTTCCGGATGCATAGAGCAGGTCCAGATTGTTTCTGATGTTGAAACTTCCTCAGAAGTTGCAGATTCTGAAGATGAGGGAAAAATTTTCATCGCCATTATTCCCAGAAAAATTCCTGCGAATAAAATTAGAATATAAATTAAAGGCTTTTTCATCTTTTTTAATTTTGAATTGTGGTAGTATCGGTTGATAAATATTTTAAGTAAGACTGTAATTGGTTATAATCTTTTACCGCTTCGAGTTGAGATAAATTTTGTGTAAGCAGTTGACTTTGCAAACGAATAATTTCCTGAAAACTCACTTTATCAGCTTCATATTCCTTCCAGAGAAGAAGAAGAGCGTCTTCTATATTTTCTATATTTTTCTGATAAGTTTCCCAATCCGTTTTAATTTTAAATAAATTATTTTCTGTAGAAATCAATTCTCTGTTTAAGCGGTTTTTTTCTTTTTCCATATCTGCCAGAGCTGCTTCCTGCTGAAGATTTACCAGATTCTGTTTTGATTTTTTCCGGTTTGTCCAAAGAGGAAAACTCACACCAAAGGTCGGCATAATCATATCATGAGTCAGATAAGTGGGTTCGACCGGCATAGCACTTTCATAATGAATTCCTACACTTAGTTTTGGGGCATAGGTAATATCAAGAAGTTTTTTTTCTGATTCCAGTTCTTCTCTTTTTGCCTGAAAAGCAAGTAAATTAGGATGATCCCGGATTTGTTCTGAAATTTCTAAAGACATCATCTCAAGAGAATCTAAAGTGATATTTTCCACTTTAGAACCAATGAGCAATTCAAAATTTTGAGTTTGTCTTTTAAAATCAACTTCATTTTTTTTGATTTCTGCCTGAGCCTGATTTATTTCATTTTCGAGTAAAATAATTTCCCAGGCAGAAGATTGTCCGGATTCTAAACGAATCAGCAGATTATCATAAATGGCTTCCAAATTTTCTTTATGTTTTTCAAGAAAACTATTTTTCTGATTCAGAAGCTGCAGTTCTATATATTGAAAATGAATTCGCTGAGAGAGTTCAGCCTCAATAGCTTTGCTTTGTGCAACTTGAGAATTAATCTCTGCGGAAGCCAGTTGTTTTTTAGCTTTTTCCGTTCCAAACCACGGCAACTCCTGATTCAGGCTGATGATGGGTCGGAAATAAGGAGAAAGATCATTTGGCATCCATTCGATAGCACTGAATTGTATTTGTGTTTCCGGCCATTCAAATGCACTTTCTGCAGCTTGTTCAGCTATTTTTATTCTCGCTTGCTGAGCAGTTGTAGTAGGACTATTTTCCAAACCCAGATCAACCCAATGCTGTACATTTTGAGCAGAGGAGAGGTGAGCAAAGAAAATCAGCATGATGATTAGAAATTTTGCTTTCATATTTGAGATTTTTTAAGTTTTCTTTCTTGTACCCAGCTGTAAAGAGTGGGAACAATAAAAAGCGTTACAATCACTATGGTCATTCCTCCAAATAAAGGAATAGCCATAGGTTTCATGATGTCACTTCCTTTTCCGGTGGAAGTCATAATAGGCAGTAAAGCCATTAAAGTAGTAGCAGTGGTCAAAAGACAAGCGCGGATTCTTCTCTTTCCTGCATATAAAACCAGCTGATGAATTTCATCAATGTTTTTCGGTTCTTTATCTTCAAAACTTTGATTGAGATAGGTAGCCAGCAATACTCCATCATCGGTTGCTATTCCAAAAAGAGCAATAAAACCAACCCAAACAGCCACACTTAGATTGACAGGATTCATGAGATATAATTCTCTTAAACTATATCCGCTGATATTGATATCCAAAAACCAGGGCTGGCTGTATAACCACATAAAAATAAAACCGCCTGAAAGCGCCACAGCCACACTGCTGAAAACAATTAAGGTAGTTGTGGTATTTCTAAATTGTAAATACAGCAATATGAAAATGATTAAAATGGCCATAGGCATTATAATCTGAAGCGTTTTCTGAGAATGTAAATGATTCTCATACGAGCCTGCAAATTCATACTGAATTCCGGGCGGAACTTCAACTCTTCCATCAGCAATAGCTTCTTTAATAGCGAGTTGTGCAGCTTCAACTACTTCGACTTCGGAAAAATCAGCAGTTTTATCAAAAATCACATGATTGACCAGAAATCCGTCTTCACTATTAATCATATCCGGTCCTGTTTGATAATCTATAGTAGCAACAGCTCCTAAAGGAATACTGCTTCCGTCTGGCAAGGGAATCCAGATAGCTTCAATGGCTTCCGGAGAATCCCGCAATTCTCTTGGATAACGAACCCGAACCGAATATCTTTCTCTGGCTTCAATGGTCTGAGTAGCCTGTAAACCACCCACTGCAATTTGAATAACTTCTTGTACATCATCAATGTGCAATCCGTAAGGAATCAATTTTTTCCTGTCAATATCTATGGTGAGATAAGGTTTAGCAGCACTTCTTTCAGTAAAAACTGCACTTTCTTTCACTCCGGGTACAGATTTTAAAATCGGTTCTAAAGCAAAACCAAAATTTTCTATATTTTCCTGAGAAGAACCTTTTACTCTAATTCCCATAGGAGCGCGCATTCCTGTTTGAAGCATGACAATTCTTGTTTCTATAGGCTGAAGTTTTGGTGCACTGGTCACTCCCGGTAATCTTGTCACACGGGCAATTTCATCCCAGATATCCTGAGGATGTTTTATCTGACTTCTCCAGTTTCTGAAAGGTTTTCCATTTTTATCAGGAATGAGTTCGTCCATCGGGTCGGCTTTATAATCTTCTAAAGAAAAAACAGCTAAATCCGTTTTTTTACCTAAAGAATTTTCTAAAGATTTTCCGGAACGAAGAACGAAATTTCCATTAGCATCAACTCTATACTTGAGGAGTTTTCCTCTTTCATCTTGAATAAATTCGGGTTTATAAGTGATAATATTCTCATACATAGAAAGAGGGGCCGGATCTAAAGCAGATTCTACTCTTCCAGCTTTTCCAACTACTGTTTCCACTTCCGGCAAGGAGGCAACGGCCATGTCCAGCAGTTGCAAAACTCTTTTATTTTCTTCCACTCCCGAATGAGGTAAAGAGGTGGGCATCAATAAAAAACTTCCTTCATCAAGGGCAGGCATGAATTCTCTTCCGGTGTTTTTAAATAAAGAATAACCTATAATAAGAAAGATGACCGGTATGGTTAAAAACAAGATTTTATTTCTCAGGCACAACAAAAGTAAGCTGGGATACCATTTTTCAAAATACTGAAAGAAAACCAGCATAGCTCCAAAAACAATGGCAACTGCTAAAAAGTTTCCTATGGTTCCGCTTTGAAAACCTAATGGCGCCCAATAAACAGCCAACAGATAAATCAGCGTTAAAATACTGAGCCAGAGAACAGCATTTTTTCTGAATTTTTCTGATCCCCACTGACGCCATTTCATCATTTCAATAATTCCAAAAAGAAAAATTACAATTCCCATGGCAGGGTGATGTAAAAGAGCTACATAAATCCCTACGATCATAAGTCCTAAAGATGCCAAAGGAACGGCTATGGGTCTCGATTTTTGCCAGGCGGCATTGGTAGCAGCGGGAATGATAAAAAGACCTACCAGCAAGGTGGCAAGCAAAGCCATGGTTTTTGTTATGGCAAGAGGTTTAAAAAGTTTTCCTTCTGCTCCGGTCATCATTAAAATCGGAAGAAAACTGACAATGGTAGTGGCAATGGTGGTAATAATAGCACCGCTCACTTCATGAGTCGCTTCTAAAACCACCTGAGAGGTAGGTTTAGGTTGTTTAAGCAGCTTATTCTTCTCAATAAATTCTACTGAGTTTTCGACTAAAACAATTCCTATGTCCACCATACTTCCAATGGCTATGGCTATTCCGGACAGAGCTACAATATTGGCATCAACACCTCCTAATTTCATTCCGATAAAAACCATCAGCACAGCTATAGGCAGCATGCTTGAAATAAGAAGAGAAGCCCTGAAGTTTCTAATCAGAAAAATGACGACCAAACAAGTGATTAAAATTTCTAAGAGCAGCGCCTGATTTAAAGTTTCTACGGTTTCTTCTATAAGTTGAGAACGATCGTAAAAAGGAACAATTTCTACTTTAGATTCTGTTCCGTCAGCCAGAGTTTTACGAGGTAAACCATCTGAAACCAACTGAACTTGTTCTTTGATATGATTGAGAACTTTCATAGGATTTTCACCATATCTGACTACAACAACTCCGCCTACAACTTCAGCTCCTTCTTTATCCAGAACACCTCTTCTTGGAGCAGGTCCAAGATTTACTTCAGCTATATCTTTTATTTTAACGGAACGATTGTCTTTATTAAAAACAACTGTTTCTTCAATGTCTTCTATAGATTTTATATAACCTAATCCTCTGACAATATATTCAGCTTGATTAATTTCAATGGTCTGAGCTCCAATTTCTCTATTTGTTTTTTGAATAACTTCTACTACTTCTCGTGGATGAACCGACCATTGTCTTAATTTTTCAGGATCTATATCGACCTGATATTCCTGAACGTAACCACCAACTGAAGAGACTTCTGAAACTCCCGGAGTGGAAGCTAAACCAAGTTTGACATAATAATCCTGAATACTTCTTAATTCGTGCAAATTCCATCCTCCTGTAGGTTTTCCTTCAGGATCTCTTCCTTCTAAAGTGTACCAGAATACTTGTCCCAAACCTGTAGCATCAGGACCTAAAGTAGGTTGTACATCTTCCGGGATAAGTCCGGGAGGTAAAGAACTCAATCGCTCTAAAATCCGCGTTCTGCTCCAGTAAAAATCCACATCATCATTAAAAATCACATGAATATTGGACAATCCAAACATAGAAGAACTACGAATGGTTTTTATACCGGCAATTCCTTGTAAAACAGTGGTTAAAGGATAAGTAATTTGATTTTCAATATCATCAGCTGATTTTCCTTCCCAGGGAGTGGAGATAATTTGCTGATTTTCTCCAATATCCGGAATGGCATCAACCGGAATAGGATTGGATTGAAGAATTTTTTCTGTCCATGCAAAGGGAGCATAAGTCAATCCAAAAAAAATGATTAAGGCGACCAGTAAAAAGGTAACCAATCGGTTGTGGGTGAAAAACCCAATAATTTGTTGCAACATAATTTCTAAAAATGATATAAGGGATGCTTATAAAATTTCTGTTCAGGGATAAATACCTTAAACAGTTTAAAAGACTCTTTTTCTTTAAAAGAATCTATTTGTAAAAAAGAAATTATGCTATATCAGGGGGTGTCCAGACAGGAAAGACAGGACTTTTAAAAGCAGAAAAAACAAGTGGAAATCTCACCTGATCCAAATGGGAGATTATATTTAAATCAAAAGAAGGAAAAAAATTAAAGTCAAGAATATTAACCATCAACACACAATCACAGCAGTTTGTTTCTGAACAGTGATTGGAATCATTCTGATGATCATCACAACAAGAATGATCATCTGAAGGTTTTTCACAGCATTCCATTTGATCAGAATGACCAATGTTTTGGGCGAAAACAGTTTCTGCGCTGTAACTCATCACCAAAAGTAACAGGAATATGTGAAGAATTTTTTTCACTTTTAAATTTTGAATTAAACAAAGATATAAAAAAAATTCAAAAACAACCGATTCTGATTTTGAGATTCAAATTAATTTTGGCTCAATGAAGTTGGATTCACTTTTAATATGTTCATCAATTTATCCAGAAGTATTTTATAAAGAGGTAAAAAGAAGATAGCATTCACCAGCATTTTAAAAATATAATCGACAAAAGCGATTTCTACCAGATTTTCTGCCAGATAAGTATCTGATGTTTTATAAAAAGCAATATAAAAGAAGGTAAAAGTATCTACTAAATTTCCAAAAATAGCAGAAGCTACAGGAGCGTACCACCATTGAGGGCGTTGCCTGAGTTTATTGAAAACATAAACATCTATAATCTGTCCGACCACATAAGCGGAAAAACTGGCAAGAGCAATTCTGGCAACAAATAAATCAAAACTAAACAGTTTATCAACTCCCATCCAGATTCCATTTCGAAAACCAATGGTTACTAAATAAGAAACAACCAAAGCCGGGAGCATCGCATAGAAAACAATTCTCCTTCCTAATTTTGCTCCGAATAATCTTACAGTAAGATCAGTGGCTAAAAAAATAAAAGGAAAAGTAAATGCTCCCCAGGTAGCTTTAAATCCTAATACAGTAATGGGAAACTGAACCAAATAGTTGCTGGAAGCAATAATCAAAATATGAAAAGCTGCCAGCAAAAAAGCCATTCGTTTACGTTTCTTAAAAATGACGGGAGTTTCCTTTTTCAGATCTTGTTCTTTCTCTCTCAAATCTTTCATTTATCAGGGCGCAAGGTAAATACTTTCATCAAAAAGAATAATGGAATTATAAATTCTTTAAAAAGCTTTTTCTCATCAGAAAAGAAAGAAGATTTAATTTTTTGATATATTAAAAGAAAATTTCAAAAATGGAAGTAGAGAAACTTATAAGTAATTTACCGGATTATGCTTTTGATATTAAAAATAATCTGACAGAATTATTAAATGCAGAAAAGTCGTCGAATTTATCAAAGAAAAATATTGCTGCTATTGCAGTTGCTGCCTCGCTGACAACCACCTCTGTTGCACTTATAGAAACAATGGAAATCTTAGCCGGAAAATATCTTTCAGAAGAAGAAATGAAAGGAGCAAAAACAGCTCATGCTTTAATGAGTATGACCAATGTTTATTACAGTTTTACTTATGCTGCAGATGATCCGGTTTATAAAAAGATGTTATCGGGTTTGCAGATGAGAGCGAGAAAGAATCCGGGAATCGAAAAAAGATCCTATGAGTTTGCTGCTTTGGCAGTTTCAGCCATAAACAATTGCAAAGAATGCATGAATTTTCATGAATCTCAGTTGAGAAAATTAAAGGTCGAACCTGAGGAAATACAAATCTGTATAAAGTTAGCTGCAGTTATCTCTGCGACAGGACAATTATTAAAATTTAAAACTTTATAATCCCTGATACAACTGCTTCAGATAAGCGATTCGTTTTTCAATAGGAGGATGGGTAGCAAAAAGACCTGATAAACTGAAACTCTTATTTTTAGGAGGAGTATAGTCAATATACATTTGTTGTAAATCATCACTCTTGACTTGTTCAATATGAGTGCGTCCGGAAATTTTTTCTAAAGCACTGGCTAAAGCAAGCGGATTTCTGGTTAATTCGACCGCTCCGGCATCGGCCATATATTCTCTTCTTCTGCTGAGGGCCATTTTGAAAATAAGAGAAAGGAAATAAGCCACTGCCGATAAAACCATAATCAGAATAATTGCAGCTCCACCGCCGCCTTCATTGTCTCTTCTTCTGTTGCGTCCGGAAAAAGAATTTCCATATAAAAATCCTCTGAAAGCCATTTGCATCACAAAGGAGAAAATTCCTACAAATATAATGGAGACAATAAGCAGTTTCACATCATGATTGCGAATATGAGTGAGTTCATGAGCAATTACCCCTTCTAATTCCTGATCGTTTAAAGTGTTAATAATTCCTCTGGTTAATGTAACTGTATAGGTTTTTTCATTTATACCACTGGCAAAAGCATTTAAAGCATCTGTTTCGATGATGCGAAGTTTCGGCATTGTCATCCCAACACTCATACAAAGATTTTCTGTGAGATTATAAACACGCATGTTTTCTTTTCTCGAGAGCGTATGAGATTGAGCAGTTTTATTAATGATGGTTGAGTTGGTGAAATAAGCTATTAAAAACCAGATTCCCACCACAATTAAAACAACAGGAATACTGGTTAAAAATTGTTGATTGACCACACGAATGGAATTATCATATTCGGGTGAATAGTTGGAAATAAAAATAAAAACATAGACCATCACCAATACAAGAATAGGAAAAAGGAGTAATAAAACCACCGATTTCCTATTGTTGCTGGTTATTTGTTGTTGAAGACCTACGTACTTCATGTAGAAATTTAAAAGTTTTTAAAAACTAATATCAGGAGCTTTATCCATCTCAATTCTTTGTGCCTCACCTACATCATACATAGGCTCTTGTTTAAAACCAAACATTCCGGCAAAGATGACATTGGGAAATTTTTGAACAGAAATATTCAATTCTTTGGTAGCTGAATTAAAATATCTTCTAACGGCAGCCAATTTGTTTTCAATATCTGACAATTCATTCTGAAGCTGCATAAAATTTTCATTGGCTTTAAGATTTGGATAAGCCTCAACTTGCACATTTAAACCTTTTAAAGCTACATCCAATTGTTTTTCAGCCTGAATCTTTTCATTAACGGAAGATGCATTTTCAGCTGCTCTTCTGGCATTGGTGACAGCAATTAAAACATCGGCTTCATGATTCATATAACCTTTGACAGCTCCCACTAATTGAGGAACAAGATCATGACGTTGTTTTAATTGAACGTCTATATCTGCAAAAGCGTTTTCTCTGTTTGTTTTTAACCGAACTAAACTGTTATAAATCGCAACCACCCAAATCACAATGATGGCTACTACAATTATTGTTATTAAAAGTCCTCCCATTTTTTTAGTTTTTATTTATAATTCACAATTGAAAACAAATATAGAACTTTTGTCTAATTATTATAATCCTAAAACCTTAAAATGTTGAAGGAAAGGCTTTAGTTTTACTTTGATAAAATTATAATTTCAGCTATTGCATTAATAATTTTAGCTTATTATATTTGGAAAATTTTAATAAAATTAATTAACCGCTTAAAAATTATCAAATGAAAAAGTTACTTTTATCTGTTGCAGGTTTTTTTACCATAGCTTTAATGTTAGCTCAGCCTCCAGCCGGGGAAGCACAAATCGGAGATGTTTACGGTGAATCTTTTGAGATGAATGCTCAAGAAGAGATTGCTGAAATAGCTAATCTTAAAGAAGGTGAAGTTATTAAAGGTTTTTTCACCGGAAGAGTTGAGGAGGTCTGCTCTAAAAAAGGATGCTGGATTCAGCTTGTTTTGCCAAATGGAGAAAATGCTACTATAAAAATGAAAGATTATGGTTTTTTTGTTCCCACTGCTTTGGTCGGAAAAGAAATTATAATTCAAGGGAAGGCTGAATTAAAAATTACTTCCATTGATGAATTAAAACATTTGGCTGAAGACGGAGGAAAATCTCAGGAAGAAATTGATGCTATTGATCAGCCCAAACAAGTGATCAGCATTTTAGCAGACGGAATTAAAGTTGCCGGTTAAGAATTTAGAAAAAACTCAACTTGCCTGAACAACGATTTTTCCTTTAGTGTGGCCCTTTTCGAGTTCGGAATGGGCCTCTCTTATTTGATCAAGTTCAAACTTTTTAGAAATATGAGGTTTGATTTTTTCTGTTCCCAGCAGATGAGCGATGGCTTTCATATCTGCCTGATTGGCTTCTAAAGAAAAACGAACTCCTATACAGCCTGCACGTTCGGCTTTTTCCTCCACTTCTGCATTGGTAGCTGTAGGAATACTGATTAAAATACCTCCTTTTTTTAAAGATTCTAAAGAACGATTAATATAATCTCCTCCTAAAAGATCTAAAACTACATCCATCTGCTGAGCTTCTTTTTCAAACTGCTGGTTTTTGTAATCTATAAAATGATCAGCACCCAACTGCCGGACAAATTCTTCTTTTTCTTTTGAAGCAGTAGCCCAAATTTCCGCTCCCCAATATTTCGCAAATTGAACCGCAAAATGACCTACACCTCCTGAAGCAGCATGAATTAAAACTTTTGTGGTGGGACCTAATTTTCCGAAATCTCTCAAGGTCTGATAAGCAGTGATGGCAGCAATAGTAGAAGCTGAAGCCTCTTCATAAGAAACATTGTCAGGAATTAAAACCAAATCTTTTTCTTTTGCTTTAAAATATTCAGCATAAGTTTTTCCGAATTTTGGAAATCCGATGATTCCAAAAACTTTGTCTCCTTTTTTAAATTCAGTAATATTTTTTCCTGTTTCTTCCACAATACCGGCAGCATCCCATCCCAGAATAGGAAATTCATGTTGCAGTAAAGTTTTGCTGAATCTATTGCCATTTCTGGTTTTTACTTCTATGGGATTAATAGAAATAAATTTATTTTTCACCAGAATTTCATCATCATTTATGGCTGGAATAGGAATGTCTTCAACAGATAATTGATCAACTCCTCCGACTCCTTTTAAAATAACTGCTTTCATATAAGTTGTTTCTTGACTTTTTAGGTGAAAAATTCAAATTTTATATCGTGCGGCATAATATGGATAGCACTTAAATCTTCTATTGCTTTTATTTGATGTGTAACCTCGGCAGGAATAACATAAACATCTCCGGGGTTCATACGATGATCTCCATTATTAATATTTAAATTACAAGCTCCGTGAGTGACAACTAATACAGATTCTACAGATGCTTTATGTTTAGGAAGAAGTTCTCCTGCGTTGGCTTGCATTCGTTTGGTTTTGTATTTCTCTCCCTGAGCTAATAAAGTTACTTTTGGTTTACTTACTTTCATAATTATTTTTTATAGATAGTCGGAAATAAAATTATTTATTTTTAATGACTCCTCCGACAATCAGAGATAAAACTCCCAATCCAATGATTACTAAAGTCTGATTGCTTAAACCTTCTTGTTCTTCAACTTCTAAAGGTCCTAATTTAAAAACGGTTTCTGGTACAAAGGCCTGAACTAATCCTAAAATAATTAATCCAATTCCCACAATCATTAAAATGGTTTTTAAAGCTTTCATAGATATAAAGTTTTATTACATTAAAAATATTAATGCCTGGTGAATGAACTAAAATATAAAATTTATTCCAGAAAGTGAGAAAATCACATAATTTTGGCTAAACTTTTAAAAATAATACTTTCCCGTCTGATTATCTTCTTTTCATCTGTCTCCAGCGGTAAAAACTAATTCTGGGCATACGAGATGACATTTCATCTGATTCATTTACCTGACGAACTCCCTCTATGGTATAAAAAGCATTGGGATGATGTTGGTTGATTCCGTCGATGAGGATTTGGAGCCGATCTTTTTTAACTACTAAAAAAACTACATTCACGCTTCCTTTTCTTCCCATCCCGTCGATTAAAGAATAGCTAAAATTGTTGTCATGTAAAAACTCTATCAGGCCTTCATTGAGATCTTTAGTGATTAATCTTAAAACCGCCATTCCTACAGCTAATTTTTCTTCTATAAACATGCCGACAAAAGTTCCTGTTGCAAAACCTAAAGCATAAGCTAAATAAGCCCATACATTATTGACATCATTTATGATTTGCCCGATAGCCAAAAGCCAGATAAAAGCTTCAAAAAATCCTAAAATCGGTGCGATGGTTCGGTTGCCGTTCATCACAAAAAGGATTCTGATCGTAGAAAGTGTTACGTCACAAACTCTGGCTATAAAAATTAAAATCGGCAGAACCAGATAACTAAAGGTTTCGGGGCTGATACCCCATCTGTCAATAAAAAAATCACTCATTTTTAGGTATTGTTTTTTTTGAGATTTTACGAAAGTAAAAAATTATCTACTTGATTTTCCTTTCTTAAGTATTGATTATTTCACCTCCATTTACATGAATAAATTGACCGGTTATATAACTGCTGTCATCAGAAGCCAAAAAAACATAAGCCGGAGCTACTTCACTGGGTTGTCCTGCTCTTCCTAAAGGAGTGTCCTGACCAAAATCAGTGACATCATCAAAAGTTGCCGGAATTAGAGGAGTCCAAATAGGTCCCGGAGCTACTCCGTTTACTCTGATTTTTTTCTTTGCCAGAACTTTTGATAAAGAACGGGTAAAGCTTACAATGGCTCCCTTTGTGCTTGAATAATCAATGAGATGATCACTCCCTCTGTAGGCGGTAACAGAAGCTGTATTGATAATGGCGTCTCCTTCTTTTAAATGAGCTAAAGCAGCTTTTGTAACATGAAAATAAGGAAAAATGTTGGTTTCAAATGTTTCTTTCATTTGTTCTGAGCTGATTTCTTCCAAATGATCTTTAGGAAATTGAACTGCTGCATTATTTACTAAAATATTGAGTTTGCCAAATTCCTGAACACACTGTTCCACAATTTGTTTGCAAAACTCTTCATCCTTAATATCTCCTTCAATTAATAAACATTTTTGACCTTCAGCTTGCACAATTTGACTGGTTTCTAAAGCATCTTCATTTTCTTCTAAATATACAATAGCAATATTGGCTCCTTCACGAGCGAAATAAGCTGCAATACTTCTGCCTATTCCACTGTCTCCACCGGTGATTAAGGCAACTTTGTCTTTCAGTTTTCCACTGCCTTTATACTTTTTTTTGATGATTTCAGGAGCAGGAACCATTTTGTATTGATCTCCCGGCTGGGATTGAGATTGATCAGGAAATTCTTTGGGTTTTGACATGATAGCTGGTTTTGATGATTTTCTTTAAAATTAAGAGATATTCTATTAAATAAAAAACTTCCCAATTATAAAATCGGGAAGTTTCATTGTCAATCAAAAAATCTTATCTCTTCTTGTTTTTATCTTCGGTTTTTTTAGCCGATTGAGCTTGACTTTTTGTAGTACCGGTAGATTTACGGGTGCTTTTTTTGTCTTGATCCTTGTCTCTGGGTGCCATAATAATTGGTTTTAAAAGTTTAAGTAAATATACAGTGGAATGCTTTTTATTATTGATGATATTCAAGAACTGAGTAACTTCATTAATAATCTTGCGTTAAATTTTACCCTAAAAAAAAGATGCTCTTTCCAAGGGGTAATTCTCTGATTGATAAGGAGGTGCTCGTGAAGAAAAAAGAACTTTAAAAGGATTAATTATAATTTTAATTGCAACCAAAATTGGTTTGTCTTTCATTAATTTTGATTAAAACTTTTTTATATGCCGGCTGATCATCAATTTAAGGAAGTCTTGTCTGCTGCTGCATTTCTGGATATAGCACAATTAAAAGAACAAATTGGTGCTTCGGTAATTCTGGCGCCTCATCCTGATGATGAAGCTCTTGGTTGTGGGGGCATGATAAGATATTTAAGAGATCAAAATATTGCGGTCATTGTTGTTTTTATTACAAGCGGCAATGCTTCACATCCCAATTCTAAAGAATATCCGGTACCTGTGTTGGCAAAAATCAGAGAAGAAGAAGCACGAAAATCCTGTGAGATTTTAGGTGTAGATTCTGAACAGCTTATTTTTCTAAAACAAGAAGATGCCCGACTCTCTTTTTTGGAAGAAAGTCATAAACAGAAATTGATTGAAGAAATAGCAGAGATTTTAAAACGGCACCAAATTTCGAGTGTTTTTTTACCCTGGAGAAGAGATCCTCATCCTGATCATATAGCTGCTTACCAAATTGGAAAAGAGGCTGTGCAAAGATCTCATTCTTCAGCAATAGAAATCATTGAATATCCTATTTGGTTGTGGAAAAACTCTCTTCCACAAGATTGGCCTCTGCATTCGGAAATAGAAATTTTTAAACTGAATATTTCTTCTGTAAAATTTGAAAAACACAAGGCTATTTTTGCTCATGAATCTCAAACCACCAATTTGATACAAGATGACCCTGAAGGTTTTGTGCTTACAGAAGATTTACTGGCTCCATTTTTAGGCGAGGAAGAGATTTATTTTTTTTCTCCTAAATCGATAAATACTCTAAATAAAGATTATTTTGAATATCTCTATGAGCAAAATCCGGATCCATGGAATTTTAAAAATAGCGATTATGAATTGGAAAAATATCAAAAAGCAGATCAGATTCTAAAAGATTGGAAGTTTATAAATGCATTGGAGATTGGTTGTTCAATTGGTGTGCAATCCCGATTTTTTTCCCGGCGTTCAAAAAATCTCCTTGCTGTGGATGTCAGTGAAAAGGCTATTTTTACAGCTAAAGAACATAATAAAGATTTAAAAAACACAAAATTTCAAGTGCTGGATGTGGTCCAAAATTTTCCTAAGATGGAATTTGATTTTATTGGTTTATGTGAAGTTGGATATTATTTAAATCAGGAAGATTTATGGAAGTTATTTGAAGAGATTGATAATCATTTACAACCGAAAGGTATCTTTTTACTGCTTCACTGGACTTCCTTTGTGCGAGAGTATCCACTTTCAGGCCACCAGGTTCATCAGCTTTTTCGAAAATTTATTCAGAACAAATATTATAGCTGTCGATTTTTATCAGTAAACAAAAGATACGAAATTGAGGTTTGGGAGAAAGATTAGTTTTTAAAGAAGATATTCAGGTAGGTTTTAATTTCTTCACAAGCCATTAAGACATCTATATTCGGATTTATAATATTCCAATTTTCATCTGAATTAAGATAGTTTTCCATAGCGAAAATTAAATGTTCTTTTTTTGGATTTTTTCGTACAAGTTCTATTAAATCCAACAAATTCATACCGGACATAGAACTTATTTCCAGCAAAATAGGTTTTGAATAAGAATTAAAATAATTTTCTATGCTTGTATAAATCTTAAATCTCAATAAGAGTTTATTTAAACCTTCAACATTATAGGGAACTTCATTTATTTCACTCCAGATTTTTAACTCTGCACCAAAACCTTCCAAACAACGGGCATTGATTCTGGTAGAAGTGGTCACTCTTGATTTTAGACAATGTTTAATAATATAACCTTGTCGTCTTACTCTTTTAAAAAGATCTACATCTTCTAAGAAATGAAGAGGTCGAATTCCTCCTACTGCTTGATATACATGTTTTTTAATTGCGATATTAGGTCCCCAATTATAAGCATGGCGTGGCCAGGGATTATTTTGATCGGGAAGTAAAACAGATTCCAGCCTGGTTCTTAAAGCTAAATATTCATCTTTTGCCTTGAGATAAGCAAGTGCTTGTCCTTCAATCTCCTGAAGATTCGATTGAATATAACCGCAGATATATCCTACTTTAGAATTTAAGTAAGTGCTCATATAAAAAAGCCATTTCGAATCCGGAATGGTATCGGCATCAGTGCTGATGATTAAGGCCTGAGGATTTCTTAATCTTTTGCTCGCGATGTTCATCAAAATTCTTCTTGCAGAGCCTACTGTATCTGCTTTTGGATGATTAAGTTCGAGAATATGAATAGGAAAAGAAGGATTTTTTAGAGAAAATTGATGACAAACCTCAGCTGTATGATCAGTGCAATTGTGACATAAAATAATTAATTCAAATTCTTCAAAATCCAGTGAATCTTCAGTGGGTGTTCTTTGTCCGGCTATAGCTTCAAGGGTTGGAATGATGCTTTCAGCTTCATTTTTGGCAGGAATAATAACCGCCATCTTTAAATGTTTATTGGCCGGAGGAAAAGTTCTCTCCATGGAAGAAGAAATCCGGTCAATTATTCGGATTTTTTCTTGTTCAGATTGATCTATATCTGCAGGTAGTTTCATCTTCTAATTAAAATAGGATTCTATGCTTTCAGAAAAATTTTTAAGTAAATCTTCAAGAATTTCCATCATCCGGATTTCAGTGTAATAAAGTGAAATAAGATTTTCCTCCAATGCTTCTTCCCAATCTTTCATAACTTATTTTTCTTTCTGCCCCTTCAAAAAAGGGAGGAGAAAACTTTCTCTTAAAAAAAGAGAAAATTTTCCTCCATAATTACATCTATTTTGCTTCTTTGTTTAATCTTTTTTCAGCCAGTTTAGTGAGAATTTTATCTGCATTATATTCCTCATCTAAAGAGGTTTGTAGCTTTTTTGCAATTTGTTTATGACCAAGTTCTTCGGCAAAGCGCACAGCGGTGCCATAGCTTGATATTTCATAATGTTCAACTTTTTGCGCATCAGCTATAATGCCGGCGTTTTTTACATCCTCATCTTTTGCATTTCTGATAAAAGTATTTGCCTCACTAAGAAGAGCTTTCATGCCTTGACAAGTTTCATTTTTAGCTTTTAAATCAAGATCCTTAAAGATTTCTTCCAAACGCTTTTTTTGGTCTTTGGTTTCTTCCAGGTGTTTTTCTAAAGCTTCTTTAAGCTCTTCATCCTCGGCTTTTTCAATCATTTTTGGCAGGGCTTCAATCATTTGTTCCTCACCATCATACAGGTTGTTTAACTGACGTTCAAATAAATCATCTAAGTTTTTCATAGTTTTGAGTTTTAAATTTTCAGCGAAATTAGAGCTGATATAAAATTTTATTATAGTTTTTTTCTTGAGTTTAACCTTCTTAAAAAGATAAAATCAAAATTCATTCTTTTAGAATCAGAGGTTTTGCTTTGGTGTTTTGTTTTTTAAACTCCTTCTGAGCATTCAAAACCGCTTGAAAATATTTTTGATTGACAATTCTTCTCATCCCCGAATCCAGATCCCAAATTCCACAATTTGAATAATGCGATAAATCATCCCAGTCCGGGCGGTCAATAACAGGATAAATGCAAATTCCTCTTAAATCCACTCCTTTTTGTTGAGCTAAAAAACATTCTTGAGTGATTTCCTTAATCCAGAAACTTCTCAAGGCTCCGAAATGTCCTGTTTCTGTGAGAATAACAGGAAGTTTATATCTGTCATAAGCCTCTTTTAATAAATCTGAAAAAGGAATTCTTTTCCCAAGAGGATCCGGCCAGGGAATCATTTCATTTTTTTCATTCCATTGATTGTTGTAATAATAATTGAAACCCAAAAAATCAAATAAATCGGGATGGCCTCCTAATTCCGGACATTCGTATCCCATCAAAATATCCATCGCCTGATACTGCAGAAGATGAATTTCATCAGCTTTTTCCTGAGTGTCTTTTTCAGAAGCATGAACTTTGACCAAAGGTTCTACTGCTAAAACGACTGAATCCGGTAAGATGTCTTTGATAGTTTTAACTGCCTGGATTTTTGCCTGACACAGATGATACTTGATATCCCATCCGCAATTAACTCCAAAAGGAACCGTTCCTCGTACTTCTCCTGAATGCCAGGATAGAAAACTAATTTCATTTATTGGAATAACCCATAAAGGTTCGGAGGAATGTTTACTGTGGAAAAGACAGAATTCTTTGGCTAAAGTCTCAAATCTTCTGCTGAATTGTGGATGTGTGGGAATTAAATCATCCGGATATCCAAAATGACACAGATCCCAGATAATCTGAATATCATATAATTTCGCGGCTTCATAAAATGGAATTAACCTTGAGAAATCAAAAACATAAGGACGAATCTCAATTTCACTCCAGCAAATTCCTTCGCGCACCACAGAAATATTCAATTCTTTTAACAGTTGATAATCTTCAAAAATACGAATGTCATGCTGAGTGGTTTTTTGAAGATTAATCCGCATGCCTGAACGATTGATATGATCAGCACATTCAAAGCCTGCCATAAAAAAACTTTTTAATTTTTGATTGTGTTTTTTCTTCATTGTTAGGCGCTTTTTTTTGCTTTTTCTTCCAGAGAATAATAAAGCTCCAGGGCATTTTTAAAAGCTTCATCCATATTAAAATATTTATAATTGGCTAATCTTCCAACAAAATGAATATTAGGATGTTTTTCTGCTTCTTTTTGATAGAGTCCATACAACCTCAGGTTTTTTTCATTTAAAACAGGATAATAAGGCTCACCCTCATCGGTTGAGTATTCTCTTACAATGGTTGTTTTCTCTGAGGTTTGATTCCCGAAATGTTTGTATTCAACAATTCGTGTGAAATCTACTTCGGGTCCCGGATAATTTATTACTGAATTATTTTGGAAATATTCCTGATCCAAAGTTTCCATTTCAAAACGGATCGAGCGGTATTCTAATTTTTCTTTGATGCTGTGTTTAAAGTCAAAAAACTGATCGATGGGACCGGTATAAAAGGTTTTTTCGAATTCAGGAAGTGTTTTTCTGATATCGAAATAATCTGTATCTAACCTCACCTCAATATTGGGATGTTTGAGCATATTCTCAAATATTTTGGTATATCCATTTTTTGGTAAAGCCTGATATTTGTCCGAAAAATAACGATCATCCTGATTGGTTCTCACAGGAATTCTTTCTAAAACGGAAGCATTGAGCTCTTCAGGAAATTTATCCCATTGTTTTTTGGTATAGTACTTAAACATTTTCTCATATAAATCTACACCGATTTTGTTGAGAACAGCTTCTTTGCCGTTTTTGGGATTTTTATAAGGTATTCGATTTAATTCCAGCCATTGTTTCATTTCTTTTTCACTGCTGAGGTTTAACCCGAAAATTTTATTTACCGTGTCCATATTGACCGGAATGGGAACAAATTGATTTCCGACTTTTGCCAAAACCTTATGTTCCCAGGGAAACCATTCCGAAAAACGGTTTACATATTCCCAAACTTCTTCATCATTGGTGTGAAAAAGATGTGCGCCGTATTTAGAAATTAAAATGCCATTTTCATCTGTGTAGTCATAACAGTTTCCACCGATATGATCGCGCTTTTCCAGCATTAAAATTTTTTTTCCTTGTGAAGCATATCTTTCAGCTAATACGGATCCTGAGATGCCTGTTCCAATTATTAATATATCCCAACTCATGCAGCAAGTGTTTTTATAAGTTTCAACATTTCTTTAGCGGTGTGATCCCAAGAAGTTTGTTTGAGTATTTTTTGATATTGATCAGAAAAATCATCAGCAACAAGAGCCTGTTCAACAGCTTGTTTAAAATCTTCAGGAGATTGGATGATGTGAACACAATCCTGATATGAACGAACAACGTCTTTGATAGGAGTGGAGATGATAGGCTTTCCGGCAGCCATATATTCTAAGGTTTTTGTAGGACTGATAAAACGAGTGGCATCATTCATAGAAAAAGGCATCATAGCCACATCAAAAGCTTTTAAATAATTGGGTAATTCTCCATAAGATTTCATTCCCAAATAATGAATGTTATCAGCTTTAGCCAGATCTTTTTCTTCTATTTTAGCAAGCGGTCCAATCATGACAAAACTTTTATCGGGCATTAAGGCAGCACTTTGTTTTAAAAGATTCATATCAATTCTTTCATCAATAACGCCTATATAACCAATGATCGGTTTTTTTATAGATTTGATATCCTCAGGAATAGAAAGGTTTTGTTTGGCTTTATTGAAATGCTGATAATCAACTGAGCTGGGGAAACAATGAACCACATCCGAAAACTTAGATTTTTCTTCGTATAAAGAAACACCTCCGGTTAAAATGAGATCAGCTGTTTTTAGAAGTTCTTGCTCCTGTTCTTTTAGAATAGTGGGAGCACCTTTAAATAGAGACAGTTCATCCATACAATCATAAATGATTTTTTCAGCAGACAGACAGTGTAGGATTTCCATAAAAGCAGGAGAATAAAACCAGGCTAATTTTATCTCTTCTATATTGAGTCTTTGTAAAATCTTTCGAATTTCGAATATGGAGTTTACCCTGGGTTTAAGTACACTTAGTTTAGGTGAGATGATTTCTAAATCAAATCCACTTTTATCAAAGGAGTCAGGAAAAACTGGTTCTTCGATAAATAAAGTTTTATAAGTTTGAGAAATCCTGCTGATTAAATGCTGGGGTCTTTGATAGACAAAATCCCACCGAAGGTGAGAAAAAACTATCATGTCATAAGTAAATTGTTTATTAATAGAAGGGGCTCCATTGATTAGAATCTCTTCGTTAAATTCAGATTGTTCGTTTCTTAACATTTCTCTTTTTTTGATTGGATTTATAATCCGAATTTAGGTGGAAGAAAAAATAAATTTGTACTTTTTAGAAACTTAGAATTGCTTTAAAAAATTAAGTTTCAGTAAGTTGCATAGGATTAACTTATTGATTTTTTGGATTAAACTATTGGGTTTAAAATGGAGAATTTTACAGGTTAACAAACCAAAAACTTTATTTATTATGATACGCCAAGAAGATAATAACCGAAAAAAAGATCAGGAGCATGAAGAGCTTAAAGATTTAGAACAGGGAAGAGGTTCTGTTGAGCAGCAGCAACGCGAACAAAGGCAAGAGCAAGAACGCCAAAGACATGAAAATCCGTATCCTGAGAAAAGACAAGAAGGAATGCATGCTCAGGATCAGGAAAATTTTCAACAAGAGCGGGAACGTCAGCAAAATCTTGATCAGGAACGTCTGATGAAAGAAAACAAAGAGGAAATGCTAAGACAACAGCAGGGAAATCAAGAAAGACACGGACACGAACCTCAACAAAGACAAGATCAATAGATATTGAATTGTTTAAATTTTAAAGGTCATTTTCTTTTGGGAGTGGCCTTTTTTCAAATAAAAAAGCTGCCTCGATTAGGAGACAGCTTATTTAAAAACTTTTTATGGGATTTATGCGTTAAAATCGTCGAATCTGATGTTTTCATCAGGGATACCAAAATCCTGACCCATTTTTTCAACAGCCATATTCATCATAGGCGGACCACAGAAATATAGTTCAATTTCTTCGGGTTCATCATGATGGACGAGATAATTATCGATAACAGCCTGGTGAATAAATCCTACAAAACCATCACCTTCTTTATCATCAATATCTTTTTTGACTTTCCAGTTATCCTCTTCAAGAGGTTCAGATAAAGCCATAAAGAATCTAAAGTTAGGGAATTCTTCTTCGAGACTCTTGAAATGATCAATGTAGAACATTTCTCTTCTTGAACGACCTCCGTACCAGAAAGTAACTTTTCTTCCGGTTTTCACTGTTTTGAACAAGTGATATAAATGAGATCTCAGTGGGGCCATTCCTGCACCACCTCCTACATAAAGCATTTCGGCATCACTTTCATTGATAAAGAACTCTCCGTAAGGACCGGAAACAATACAAGTATCACCCGGCTCTAATGCAAAAATATAAGAAGAAGCAACTCCCGGATTTACTTTCATCCAGGTTCCTCTTTTCTGATCAAAAGGAGGAGTTTCCACACGTACATTCAGCATAATTCTTCTTCCTTCAGCAGGATAAGATGCCATTGAATAAGCTCTTTCAGCTTTTTCATTATTTCTCATCACCAATGGCCAAAGATCGAACTTATCCCACTCTGATTTAAATTTATCAGGCTCTCCCGGGTGTTCTTCAGGATGCGCGGTAATGTCAATATTTTTATATTCAACTGTACATCTGGGTACTTCAATTTGAATATAACCTCCCGGTTTATAATTCATATCTTCAGGAACTTCAATAACAAATTCCTTAATAAAAGAAGCAACGTTATAATTGCTGACAACTTTAGCCTCCCACTTTTTAACTCCAAAAACAGCTTCAGGAATTTGAATTTTCATATCCTGTTTTACTCTTACCATACAGCCTAATCTCCAGCCTTCTCCAATTTCTTTATAAGAAAACTGAGGTGTTTCAGTAGCTAAGATAGTACCTCCTCCATCTGTCACAATACATTTACACTCCCCACAGGTACCTTGGCCCCCACAAGCAGAGGGTAAATACAATTTTTGACTGCTTAGGGTAGATAAGAGTGTATCTCCAGACCTGACTTCAAAGTCTTTTTCGTTGTTTATATTTATGATTACCGGTCCTGATGGAACCAATTTTGACTTTGCATAAAGCAAGATCGAAACCAAGATCAAAATCATCACCAGGAAAATAATGATACCGGCAATTATTGTTGTTAAATCCATAATACTTTATATCTATATTTTACAATGAAATTCCCATAAAACTCATAAATCCAATAGCCATCAACCCACAGATAATAAAGGTTATTCCTAATCCTTTTAAAGGGGCAGGCACGTTTGAATAAGCCATTTTCTCTCTAATGGCAGCAATACCAAGGATAGCAAGAAACCATCCCACACCGCTTCCAAGTCCGTAAACCAAAGCTTCTGAAGTGTTGAAGAAATCTTTTTGCTGCATAAAAAGTGATCCTCCCAGAATTGCACAGTTTACAGCAATCAACGGAAGGAAAATTCCTAAAGCATCATATAATGCAGGTGAAAACTTTTCAATAACCATTTCTACCAGCTGAACCATAGCGGCAATCACTGCAATAAAAATAATTAAACTCAAAAAGCTCAAGTTTATACCTGCATATTCTTCTCCCATCCATGAAAGTGCTCCGGCTTGAAGTAAATATTTATCCAGTAAATAATTAATAGGAACTGTAATACCTAATACAAAGATTACAGCTGCTCCGAGACCCACGGCGGTTTTTACGTTTTTGGATACTGCCAGGTATGAACACATCCCCAGGAAGTATGCAAAAATCATATTTTCAATAAAAATACTTTTTACAAATAAATTCAAATAATCCATAATAATAGGCTCTTTAAAAATTAAGCATCTTCTTCAATTAATTCTTTGTATTTGGTTCGCTGGAGCCAAATTAAAACACCAATAACAATCAGTGCCATCGGGGCCAATAACATCATTCCGTTATCTACATATCCAAGCGCATACAATCCGGTTGAATCAGCAGGATCTGCAGCCTGTGTTCCAAGAACTTCATATCCCATTAATTTTCCGGATCCTAAAAGCTCTCTGAAGAAAGCTACAATCACCAGGATTAAACCATATCCTGCACCGTTTCCGATTCCATCCAGCAAAGATTTGAATGGTGGTTTAGACATAGCAAAAGCTTCAAGTCTTCCCATTACAATACAGTTGGTAATAATTAATCCTACGAAAATTGATAATTGTTTACTGACATCATAAGCGAAAGCTTCAAGAAATTGATCAATCAAGGCCACCAAAGCAGCAATTACAACTAACTGAACAATAATTCTGATTCTTCCGGGGATGATATTTCTCATCGCAGAAATAATCAAACTACTACAAGCCATTACAAAAATAACGGCAAGAGACATTACAATAGCCGGCTCTAATTGAACTGTAATAGCCAAAGCCGAACAAATTCCTAAAATCTGTACGGTAATGGGGTTGTCTCCACTTAAAGGATCGGTAAGTAATTTTCTATTAGCAACCGAAAACAATCCTTCTTTTTCCTCACTTTGAGAAACAAAAAGAATCATTCCGTTATCAATTGCTTCTTGATGACTCATTTTTGAAGACTCTTCTTTGATATCGCCTGATATCTTTTCAGATGAATTCAAATCTGTTTTATTTTTAACTTCGGTTATCATAAGAACAAGTTTTTTATTTTTTGGAATACTGAATTTTTACATTCGTATTTTCATTAAAATAAGGAACATAATGTCTTAATCGTTCCTGTATCATATCTTCCACACCATTGGCTGTAAGGGTAGAACCTGAGATTCCATCCACGGCGTGATCATCTTTATTGTTTCCACCGGTGTATCCCTTTACAACTGAAATTCCTACGAGATTCCCTTCTTTATCCAGAATTTTTTCATCGATAAAACTATCCTGGAACCAATCTTTTGTGATTTCAGCACCCAATCCGGCGGTTTCTCCTTTATGGTCAAATATAGCTCCTCCGATAGTGTTTACATCCTCCTTTAACGAAATATAACCCCAGATAGCATCCCAAAGTCCGGAGCCATAAAGAGGAATTATATAATAAGTTTCGCCTTCAACATCGGCAATATATAAGGGGAAAATTTGCTGATCTACCGGTTTTTTAAGTTCCTGACCAAGATTTACATCAAAAGCTCTTACAGATTCATCAACAGTTCCGTCTGAACGAAGAGCCAATTCTTCTGTAATATATCGTTCATAATTTTTTTCTGCCAAATCTCTTGACAAGAAAACTTGTTGTCCTTCTACCTCTACTGTTTTAATTCCAATCGAATTCAAAATATCCTGCATTTTTTCAGCACGATGATTGATACTTTGTCTTTCGGAAAGAGAAGTAGCAGCAAAAGCCAGAGAAGCAGCTACCACTACTACCAAAACGATGGCAAAAATAAAGGTATATCTATTACTATTAATATCCATTTTTTATGCTGATTTTAATTTAGTTTCCAAACGTTTTTGACGTCTTTTAATATTAGCTTGAACCACATAATAATCTATGGTTGGCGCAAACACGTTCATGAACAGAATCGCCAACATCATTCCTTCAGGATATGCAGGATTTACCACTCTTACCAGGATGGCAAGCAAACCGATAAGGAATCCATAAATCCATTTTCCTTTTGTTGTTTGAGTAGCTGTAACCGGATCGGTAGCCATATAGACCAATCCAAAAGCAAAACCTCCTACAATTAAGTGATCATACCATGGGAAACTGGTCAGGCTGTTACCAACATCAGCAGGCAAGGCATTAAATAAAATAGCCACTAAAGCTCCTCCAATAAGTCCGCTCAGCATAATTCTCCAGCTACCTACCCGAGTCAGCAACAGAAGTAGAGCTCCCAACAATATTAATAAAGTAGAAGTCTCTGCAATTGATCCCGGGATTACTCCCATAAACATTTCATAAGTAGAATATCCTACCTCCTCATTAAGGGCTAATTTACCTAAGATAGTTTCTCCGGAAACAGCATCCATTTCACCCGCATGGCTTACCCAAACATCGGTTCCCGACATAAAAGTAGGATAAGCAAAGAAGGCAAATGCTCTTGCTGTTAAAGCCGGATTTAATAAATTCATTCCGGTACCACCAAAAGTTTCTTTTCCGATTAACACTGCAAATGCTACAGAAACCGCAACCATCCACAAAGGAGTATCTATAGGGAAGATCATAGGAATTAATAAACCTGTAACCAAATAACCCTCATTCACGTCATGGCCTCTTCTGAGTGCAAAATAAAACTCAATAGCCAATCCTACCACATAAGAAACCACGATCATAGGAACCACTTTCAGTGCACCTTCACCAAAAGCTTCCCAGAATCCGACTTCTTCCTGAATCTGAGAGAGATACTGATATCCGGAATTCCAGATTCCAAATAATAAAGCAGGCACTAATGCCAGTACTACAGTAATCATCACTCTTTTCAGATCTACTGCATCACGCACATGGGCGCCTTTTTCAGTAGTCTCATCCGGCACATAAAAAAAGGTATCAAAAGCCTGAACCAATGGCCGATATTTCTCATACTTTTCACCTTTCTCAAAAGGTTGTTTAATCTTGTCTAATGTTTTTCTTAAACCCATTATATAAAAAAGTTTATCCTACTTCTGTTATCATTATATCCAAGCCCATTCTGATAATTTCCTGAGCTTCCACTTTTGAAGTGTTAATAAAATCGACTAATGCAAAATCCTCCGGAATTACCTCATAAATACCAAGATTCTGCATGCCATCTATATCTCCTGCTAAACATGCTTTTATGAGCTGCATAGGATAAATATCCATTGGCATTACCTTTTCCATTTCTCCTGTTATTACCAAAGCACGCTCCTCACCATGCAGGTTTGTATTAATTTCATATTTCTTGTTGGGAAAAAGCCATGAAAAAGAAGTCTTGGACATGGAAGGAATATTATTATAGGTGAAAGGCAGCCAGCCAAACAATCTGAATTTATTTCCTTCAGGAATCAAGGTAAGTGTATTGTCGTAAAATCCAAGAAATCCTTTAGCCGATAATTTTGTGCCGGTTAAAACATCACCTGAAATAATTCGTGTTTCTTCCGTATTGACTTCTCCTAAAATGGAACTAACCTCTGCTCCGACAAGTGTTCTGAAATATTTTCTGTCCTTGGCATCAGTTCCTGCTACAGCAACTGTCCTTTGCACATCAAAAATTCCGGTTGTCAGAACCCGACCGATAATAGCTACATCTTCAGGTCCCACGGTCCAGATAATCTCTCCTTTATTAATCGGTTTGGTGTGATGAATTTGGACGCCTACATTCCCGGCAGGATGTTTTCCTGAAACCTCTATTAACTCTACATTTTTTACGTTTTTCAGAAAAGAAGAAGTTCCTTTTCTCACGCCCAAATAAACCTTACCTGAAGTTAATTTCGCCAAAGCCTTAATTCCTGCCTGAAACTCTTTTTGCTGATCTTCCAGAATGAACTCCGGATCTGCAGCCAAGGGTGCTGTGTCACAGGCTGAAATATAAATATCGCGTGGCTCATCTTCAGGGTTAGCGATAATATCATAAGGACGTTGTTTGATAAAAGGCCCGCATCCGCTTTCGAAAATTCGATTCTTAACAGTTTCTGCATCAGCTGAATCAATGTTAAGTTCACCGAAATTTTTGTAAACAATTTCTTTGTCGGACTCGATTATAATTTCCATTACACGACGTCTCTCTCCTCGAATGATTTCCTTTATAACTCCACTAACCGGAGAAACAAACTTAACCTGACCTCGGTATTTGGAATGAAATAACTCATCTCCCGCTTCAACCCTGACTCCGGGTTTTTTGTATTTCAGATTTGGAATAACCGAATGAAAATCGGGAGGCTTAACAGCGAGTGTCCTGGGGTGGGGGGCTTGAATCAAAACCTTTTCAGTCTCCCCCTTTAACCTCAAGTCATATCCTCTTTTGACTTTAATGTCTGTTGCCATTGGTATTCTAAAATTATTTTTTCAGTTTGCAAATGTAACAAATTCAAGACAGTTATCCATTGCAAAAATCGTGATATGAACGCAATTTAGCTATTTAAAATCATTCTAAACAAGATGCGAAAGGAATTCTTTGTTGAAGATTTTTCTTTTGATTGTATTTTAACAATTCCCTTCCATGGAAATCTTACTTATTCGGCAAATATTATTACTTTTATCATTTTTCTTACAGGATATAATTTCACCTCATGAAAACATTTTTTTCATTTTTTCTTCTTTTTTTGCTGATATGGAATTCATCGGCTCAAACTCCCGAGATTTTACCGCCTAATTATATTCAGTCTGTCGAATTTTTGGGAAATGCTGAGTTTAGCGGAATACCAATTATCGGTTTGGGGCAAAGTATAAGTTTAAAATTTGATGATTTAATTGGTGACGAAGCAAACTATTATTACAAAATCACTCATCATAATTTTGACTGGACTCCTTCCGATTTATCAAAAAATGAATATTTAAGTGGTTTTGACCAGATGCGCATCCGAAATTTTAAAAACTCATTTAATACACTTCAGATCTATACACATTACAAACTAAATATTCCAAATTCAGATACACGTGCATTAAAAGTAAGTGGAAATTATATGCTCGAAATTTATGATGAACAAGATGAAGTGGTTTTTTCAAGAAGATTTATTGTTTATGAAACTTTAGCAGGAATCAGTGCTGAAGTGAAGCGTTCGAGAGATTTAAAACATATCAACACAAGACAAGTCATCAATTTCTCTGTGATTAGCGGTGACAATCTAAACATTAAGAATCCCGACCAGAACATCCATACTTTAATTTTTAAAAATGATAATCTTCAAAATTCTATTTATGATCTTAACCCTCAATACAGAATGGGTCATGAATTGATTTATCGTTATGATCAGGAATCATCTTTTAATGGAGGAAATGAATTTTTATACTTCGACACCAAAGATATTCGCGGCACCAATGTAAACATCCGCAGAATTGAAATGGGTGATATTTATGAAGTTTATCTTTATACCGATAGGGTTCGGGCCAATGAGGTTTATACTTATCAACCTGATATAAACGGAGCTTTTGTAATCAACACTTTGCAAGGAAGAAATCCTAATATTGAAGGTGAATACACCTGGGTTCATTTTTCTTTAAAAAATGATCAGCCTTTAATGGAGGGTGAAGAACTCCATATTTATGGCGGATTTAATAATTTCGCATTAGACGAATCTACTTTATTAACTTACAATTCAAAAAGCGGATTATACGAAGGAAAACGCCTCTTCAAACAAGGATTTTATAATTACACTTATGTTCTAAGGCAACAAGACGGCTCTATAGACGAAGGTTTTATCAGTGGAAACTTCGACAAAACAGAAAATCAATATACCATACTTGCTTATTATCGTGCTCCGGGAGCAAGATACGACAGAGTGATAGGAGCCGGAAGTGCTAACAGCAAAGACATTACTAATTAGAATTTCCAATGGAATTATTACCCAATCAAAAAGATTTGATATCTCTGGCAAATGCAAGAATGCCTTTTGGAAAATTCAAAAATCAATATTTATCAGATATTCCTGAAGCTTATTATGTTTGGTTCAGACAGCAAGGATTTCCTCCGGGAAAATTAGGTCAGCAGATGCAGGAGGTCTGGGAATTAAAAATTAACGGATTGGAATTTATCTTAAGAAGAATAAGAGCTCAACAGCATAAGAAATAGCAAGTCCATATAGGATCTTCCTGTGTTTTTCCCTTTATTGGCAATTAATTTTCTTATTTTTGCATCCCGTATAGACAACAAAGATTTAAATCATGCCTCAAACAAAATATATTTTTGTGACCGGCGGTGTTTCTTCGTCTCTCGGGAAAGGAATTATCGCAGCATCATTAGCAAAACTTCTTCAAGCTCGCGGCTATAAAGTCACTATTCAAAAGTTCGATCCTTATATTAATATTGATCCTGGAACGCTCAACCCTTATGAGCATGGAGAATGCTATGTAACCGAAGATGGCGCAGAGACAGATTTAGATCTGGGTCATTATGAGCGATTTCTAAATATCACCACTTCTCAAGCCAATAATGTTACCACCGGAAAAGTTTACCAAAGTGTTATAGATAAGGAGCGCCGGGGAGAATATGAAGGAAAAACAGTACAGGTCATTCCTCATATCACCAATGAAATCAAGGAACGCATTAAAATTCTTGGTGAAACAGGAGAATATGATATTGTCATTACTGAAATTGGAGGAACGGTGGGTGATATAGAATCTCTTCCTTATATAGAAGCTGTGCGTCAATTAAAGTGGGAGCTTGGAGAAAAAAATTCTTTAGTTATTCACCTCACTCTTATTCCATATCTGTCTGCAGCTAAAGAGCTCAAAACCAAACCAACTCAGCATAGTGTAAAAACACTAATGGAAAGTGGATTGACAGCTGATATTTTAGTTTGCCGAACCGAGCATACCTTAAGTGAAGATTTAAGAGAAAAACTGGCATTATTTTGTAATGTAAAAAAAGAAGAAGTTATTCAGAGCATTGATGCAGATACCATTTATGATGTCCCTAATCAAATGCTGGAAGAAGGTTTGGATCGTGTCACTCTAAATAAATTAGGGTTGAGCAAAAAGCGGGCTCCTAATTTAAAAAACTGGAACAAATTTCTCGATCGTTTAAAAAATCCAAAATCTGAGGTTAATATTGGATTGATAGGAAAATATTTAGAATTACAGGATTCTTATAAATCTATTATTGAATCTTTCATTCATGCAGGTGCTGAGTGCAGGGTTAAAGTAAATATTAAAAACATTCATTCTGAATCTTTAGAAACAGAATCGGCTACCGGAAAAAAATCAGGTTTAGATGCAATTTTAGTAGCACCCGGTTTTGGAGGAAGAGGTGTCAGAGGAAAACTGAAAGCTGTTCGGTATGCCCGGGAAAACAAAATTCCTTTTTTAGGAATCTGCTTAGGAATGCAACTGGCTATTATAGAGTTTTCACGACATGTCCTCGGTTTGGAAGAGGCAGATTCTACAGAGCTTAATCCTGAGACTCCGCATCCGGTAATTATTTCCACTCCTAAAAATCCCTCTCAAAAAAATGACATGCGATTGGGGTCCTGGGATTGTGAGATTCAAAAAAATTCTTTGGCTTATAAGATTTATGGAAAAAGAAACATCAGTGAACGTCACAGAAATAAATACGAACTGAATAATACTTATAAAAAAGCTCTGGAAGAAGCCGGATTATTTGTTAGCGGTACAAATCCCGAAGCAGGTTTGGCTGAAATTATAGAAATAAGAGATCATCCCTGGTTTTTAGGAGTACAATTTCATCCGGAATATAAAAGCACGGTTGACAATCCGCATCCTATTTTTGTAGAATTTGTGAAAGCAGCCAAAACTTATGCTAAAGACAAAAATCCGCGATAAAAAAATACAGTAAGTATCCGCTTTTAAAGTTGAAAATTAATAAGTCGTTAATCTATAAGGCTAATGCAATTATTTTTTCGATTTTTGCAAACCAAAAAAATTACCGGGTCTTTCATTATCCGGATTCGATATTATTTTTAAAAAATGGAAGAAAAGAAAAAGTTTGATATAAATGCTTTAATTGGTTTTATTCTTATTGGTGGAATTATTCTATATATGATGAGCACCAATAAAACTGAAGAATCATCCAAAGATGAAGCACCTCCTGCTCAGACTGAGAGAGTCAGCACTCCATCAACAACAACTTCTGAAACAAACTTTACTGAATCAGAAGAGCGATTTCAGGATGCGGATTCTGTAGCTATGGCTCAGAAATATGATGAATTCGGAGCTTTTGCTTATTCTGCGGGATTGGCATCAGCAAAGGATGAAATTCATACCCTGGAAAATGAATTATTAAAAATAAAAGTAAGCAATAAAGGAGCTGAAATAAAAGAAGTTCAGCTAAAGCAAATTAATTCAGGAATTGATTCTCTTCCTGTAAAAATAATAAAAGATAATAATGCTTCTCTAAATTTAGATTTCTTTACTTCTGATAATAAAAAATTAAACACAAACGAACTTTATTTTGAACCTTCCTTAACTGAAAGTGGCGGAACTTCCATTTTGTCAATGAAAGCAAAGGTTTCAAAAGATCAGTTTATTGAGTTTATTTATACTTTGAAGCCTGAAGATTATATGATGGATTTTATCATCCGCTCGCAAGGTCTTCGAAATATCATTCATCAGGCTCAACCTATAGACCTGAACTGGAATTTAAAAGCTTATAGAGACGGGAAAAGTATTTCTTATGAAAACAGATATACAGAAAGTGTTTGGGAATATCAGGGAAAAAAACATCGCACTCAACAAGCTTCCAGCACTAAAGAAAATGAGGATAAGGATATTTCCTGGGTAGCTTACCGTCAGCATTTTTTCTCTTCTATCTTATTGAGCGATACTCCTTTTGAAACAGGAAAAATGCAATCGGAAAACCTGGTTAAAAATGAAGATGTCGATACTGTTTTCACAAAATCTTTTGCGACAACTTTTCCGCTTAAACTCAATGGAGGTGAGCTAAACGAGAGCTTGCACCTATATTTTGGTCCAAGTGATTATAAAATTTTAAAAGCTTATCATAAAAATTTAGATGAAATCGTTCCAATGGGATGGGGAATTTTTGGCTGGCTTAATAAATTTATTTTCATTCCCGTTCTTGGATTTTTAATGAAATCTCTGCCTGCGGGAATTGCTATTATTGTTTTAACCATTGTTGTTAAAATATTAATGTCTCCGGTTCAGTATAAACAATTTCTCTCTCAGGCAAAGATGAAGGTTCTTCGTCCAGAATTGGATGAAATCAATGAAAAATACAAAGACAATCAAATGAAGCGTCAGAAAGAAACCATGGAACTCAACCGAAAAGCAGGGGTCAATCCTGCCAGCGGTTGTTTAGTGGGACTGGTTCAGATGCCGATTTTTATTGCTTTATTTAGATTATTTCCGAGCGTATTTGACTTAAGACATAAAAGCTTTTTATGGGCAGAAGATTTGGCCAGTTATGATGTGATTGCTGAATTGCCATTTAAAATTCCTTTTTATGGAGCACATATAAGTTTGTTTCCGTTATTGGCTTCGGCTGCCATTTTTGTGTACATGATGTTGAATACCAATCCTCAGAACATGCCAAAGCAACCGGGCATGCCGGATATGAGATACATTATGTATATCTCACCGATTTTTATGTTGTTTTTCTTTAACTCCTATCCGAGTGGATTGTCAGTTTATTATTTGACTTCTAATTTGATTTCCATCGGAATTGTTTTGGTCATAAAGAATTTCATTTTAGATGAAGATAAGATTCATGACAAGATTCAGGAAAATAAGAAAAAGCCTAAAAAGCAAAACCGTTTCCAGCGAAAAATGCAGGAGATGATGGAGGAAGCTGAAAAACAGCAAAGGGCAAGAAGATAAAACATCTATCTTGAAAAGAAATCAAAATTTTCTGCTTAATGATCTTTATGTCCTTTAAAATTTGAAGTTTTTAAAGTTTTAGGTTAACTTGTCATTAATTTTCAAATTATTCCATGGAATCTTTCAGCTCACCCTTTACCCATTCAGAATTACTTCCTCAGGAAGAAATGCTTGAAATTCAGAAACAAAAAGGGCAGTTATTTTTGGGCATTCCCAAAGAAAGATCACTTCAGGAAAAAAGAATTTGTCTTACTCCTGAAGCGGTATCAGATTTAACCGCGAATGGTCATAGAGTTTTAATTGAAAGAGGAGCAGGTTTGGATGCCAGCTTTTCAGATCGGGATTATTCTGAAGCAGGGGCAGAAATAACCGGAGATACTAGCAAAGTTTTTGCCTGTCCGATTATTTTAAAGGTTGAGCCTCCTACTTCTGAAGAACTTTCACTTATTAATCCTCAGACAATTTTGATTTCAGCACTTCAAATTAAAACTTTAAATAAAGAATATTTTCAAACCTTAGCTGAAAAAAGAATTACCGCTCTGGCATTTGAATATATCAAAGATCCTGATGGTACTTATCCTGTAGTTTCTGCCTTAAGTGAAATTGCCGGAACAGCTTCTATTTTGATTGCTGCTGAACTTTTATCAGGTCCGGATGGCAAAGGTTTAATTTTCGGAAATATAACCGGAGTTCCTCCCTTAAATGTAGTGATATTAGGAGCCGGAACTGTAGGTAAATTTGCAGCGAAAACAGCTTTAGGCTTAGGCACCAATCCAAAAGTATTTGACCAGTCAATTGCAAGATTACGAAACATTCAACATTTTGTAGGAGAAAATCTTTATACCTCTACTTTACAACCTAATACCTTATTGAAAGCACTTAAGCGTGCGGATGTGGTTATTGGTGCTGTTCGGGGGAAAAATCGTTCACCCGTTATCATCTCAGAGGTTATGGTAGAACAAATGAAGCCGGGTTCGATTATCATTGATGTCAGTATTGATACCGGAGGCTGTGTAGAAACTTCTGAAATTACTACTCACAGCAAGCCTGTTTTTAAAAAACATGGAATTTTACATTATGGAGTTCCTAATTTGCCTTCGCGTTATCCACGTTCTTCCTCTGTAGCTATCAGTAATATTTTCACACCTTATTTGCTTCATATTGGAGAAGAAGGAGGCTTGGAAAACACTTTAAGATTTAACCGTAGTTTACGCAATGGACTTTATTTTTATCATGGTGTTTTAACCAATAAATCCGTGGCAGATTGGTTTGATTTATCTTATCGTGATATCAATTTATTAATTTTTTAATTTATGAAGCTTTTCAAAAGATTCGCCTATTACTTTGGTGGTTTTTCAATTGGAATTATAGCAGTGTTTTTTATCTGGGGAGGAAAGGAAGCTTCTTGTGCTTATTTTCCCAATGCCAGGGTTTTAAAAGAAATTCGTTCAAAGGATAAAGAGTTTTCACCACAGGCTGAGGAATTTTTTTTGGTTAATCAAATTGATTCTACTGATATAGATCAAATTTTACATCAGGGGAAAGTTCATTTTGGCGAAAGTCATATCGGAAGAAATGTAGTTTGCAGAGTTTATGTGATTTCAGGAAATCTCCAGGAAGAAAATAAACTGCAAATTGAGGTTGAACTCTGCGAAGAGACTTTTCATTTAGCTACTATTCTTAAAGCTGAATTTATTGAGGAATTATAAGAAGCTCAAAATTCCTAATTTATCTCATTTTCCTTCCGAGGAAAAAGTTTTTGTTGAATTTTTCAAATTAAGAATTCTGATTCACATAAACCCAGCCCTTATAAATTCTACCAAAAACAGGATCTTCTGTTTTAAATTTAATCACATAATAATAAACAGCTGAAGGCAAATCTTTCCCTCTGTAATCCTGACCATGCCATGAATCTACATAACCATTTTCCTTAAACACTTCGGTTCCATAGCGATTATAAACAATAAACTGTTCTATACCTGAACGCTCTGCTAAAAAATTAAGGTCAAATTTATCATTTAAACCATCCTGATTTCCGGGAGATATTCCCTCAGTCAATTGGCAAGAATAGGAAAAAGGTTCAATGAGAATCTCAGTGTTCAACTCCGCCGATTCCAAACAATCTTCTATAAAAACATCCACTCTTATTTCATCTGAATAATCTCCGGGCGTATCATATTTTAAGATCAAAAAATCTTCTTCATCTGCCATTTCATTTCCATTTAAATACCAGACAAAACTTACATCCTCCATGGTGTTTTCCAAACCTTGAACTGAAAATCGTATTTCATATTCCGGAATAATTTCATCTTCACAATAATTCAGCACCTGATTCAAATCCTGATCGGCATGTAATTCTACTTCCAAAGAATTTTCATACACTTCAATAATTTGATGAGTAACACAATTTGTTCCACTTACAGAAATAACAACTTCATAAAACCCAAAACCATATTGCTCAAGATTCAGCTGTGCTTCTGTTTCAGGAAGTATCTCACCATTCAAAAACCATTCATATTCATATTCCTGATCATCTTGCTGAAGAGGGGTCGCATCTAAAAAAATATTTTCAAGTGAACATATTTCTAAATTGCTTTCCATTTCTAAAACAGGCGGATCGATAAACTCTAAAAAAACAGAGGCTGATTCCACACAACTTCCTATGGAAACCGTCACTATATATTCTCCTGTCTGATCAGCTATTATATTGGGGCTGTTTTCATCAATCATTCCCTGTGGTCCTTCCCAGGAAAATTCAGCATCTTCATAAAATAGATCTACTTCCGCAAAAAGTTCATAGCTATCTTCACAAATAATCTGATCTTCCCCTAAATCAACAGATAATTCTCCTAAACTTATTTCTATAGTGTCTGTAGCTATGCAACCGGATTCTGTTCGAACCTCAACGCTGTAACTTCCGGTTTCCTGAGGCTCAAAAACTGAATTATTCGAATTTTCCAATTCAACTCCATCCAAAAACCAGCTAAATTGAAGATTAGTATCAAGATTTTCTAAATTAATGGGAGTGGCATCCAAAACCAAATCCTCCCAATCACAAAGAAAAATATCTTCACCTAAATCTAAAACAGGCATAGGGACAATTTTTCGAATTCTTTCATTATAACGATCTTCTATATAAACAAATCCGGAAGCATCGACCACTGCTTTATGAGGTTTATTCAGCTGAGCAAGTGTAGGATCTTGTCCATCTCCGTTATAACCTGCAGTGCCTGTTCCGGCGATGGTTGAAATCATTCCGGAAGTCGCTTCTACTTTGCGAATACTATGATTATCCCGATCAGCTATATAATAATTCCCTTCAGAATCAAACTCAATTCCATAAGGAGAATGAAGATAAGCTGAAGTGGCTGCTATGTCATCTCCATTAAATCCGGGAGATTGGGGAACACCGGCAACTGTTTGGGTTTCCGTAGTGAGAAAATCTATTTTACGGATAATATGATTGCCAACTTCCACAACAAAAAGATTATCATCTGCATCAACAGCCACAGCTTTGGGTTCATTTATGGTACGATCGACAGCCTGTCCTTCACCATTGTAATTAGCAAAACCATTACCTGCATAAGTCGTTATGATTCCGGTTTGTCCATCCACTTTTCGAATTCTATGATTATTAGTATCTGAAATATAGATATTTCCATGACTGTCAACCGTTATTCCGTGCGGCATAGCCAAAGCTGCATCAACAGCAGGACCATTATCTCCGGAAAAACCCAAAGTTCCGGTGCCGGCTATTGTTGAGATCATCCCGGTATTGGCATCCACCTTTCTTATTCGATGATTGCCTTTTTCGCTTATATAAATATGATTGGCAGCATCAATGGCAATGCCTCGTGGTTCGTTGAGTTGAGCAGAAGTTGCTAAAATATGATCACCATTATAACCCGCTGAGCCTGTTCCTGCTATTGTTGAGATTAAACCGGTTTGCCGATCTATTTTTCGAATGCGGGCATTATGCTCATCAACAATATAAAGATTTCCAAAAGAATCTAAGACCAGATCGCGCGGTCCATTTAAATCAGCTTCAGTTGAAGATTGGTTATCCCCGTTAAAACCTGCAGTTCCGGTTCCTGCATAAGTTGTTATACAATTTTCCTGAGCCTGAATTTTTAAAAAAATCAGTAAAAGAAATGAACATATTAGATAAGTTTTCGTCTTCAAAATAAATCCGATTTGAAATGAATAATAATTTATCCCAAAAATAAACAAAGGATTTATTGATCAGATCCTTTCTAAAAAATTTAAAAATCGTTTATCAACTTATTAATCCTTAGAATAAAAGGAAACATTTTCAAATCTATTAAATTTATGTCAAAAAAATCAATAGTTTATTTCATTTTGGGTCTTTCCAGACAAAAATAAGAAACCCCGAAAATAAATCCCGGGGTCCTTTTATAATTCTTAAAAGATTTTAATCTATAAAACTCTTAATGAAACTTCAACTCTTCTTGCATGCTCAGCTTTTCCGGTATCATCTACTCCATGAGGAAGAGTCACAATATTTCTGGCTCTCACCCCATTTTTCCTGAGCACATTTTTCACAGATTCTGCACGCTCAAAAGAAATTTTATTGTTATAAGCTGCGCTACCTGATTTGCTGGCAAACCCATGTAAAACCACTGTCAGATTTTGCTCGTATTTTTTCATGGTTTCAGCTAATTCTTCCAAAGCTATCACATCTGAACTGCCCAAACTGGTAGAATTGTTGGCAAAGTAAATATTTAAACTGTATTCTCTCAATTCTTTAAGAGTAGCTTCATCCAGTTTTGATCTTTCCCGTTCTTCACGCTCGGCTGCTGCCAAACGTTGACTTTCTTCCAGATTAGTTTGGAGTTCTTCAATCCTGGCATTTAAACCAGTAATTTCATCATCATACTCTTTACTTTGAGTGGTTTCTCCCAGTTGATCAAGCACTCTGACTTTTTCGGTTAAATCTGCTATTTGAGACTGAAGTCTGGCTTCTTCTTCAGAAGGTTTATAAGTTTCTTCAGTTTTCACCTCAGAATCTGTAAAACCACTTCTCTCTACCTCTCCGGGTCTTCCGCTTGAGACATTGGCGCCATGGTCTGCCTGACCATACAACAATCCGGGTGAAAAAGGCTGTTGCTGAGAATGACTTCCGGGCTGAATATAAATTACATTAGGATCACCTCCGGGAACTGAAATATTTCCGGAGGGAACAGAAACTGTTCTTCCACCGCTCATATTTAAAATCAACCAATCTATTCTGTTGTTTAGCCTGGCAAATTCATTATAAATTCTTTCTTCAGAATATCTCGAAGCCTCATCAGAACCTTTCTTTATTTTTCTCTTTTGCTCAGGATGCAGTAAGGAATCATACCTTTTACCTATACCTAACTGACGACTTTTTCTTTGTTTTGCCATCTGCTCTTTTTTATGCCGAACCAGTTTTAATAAAAAACTATCTAATTCAGACTGTCTCATAATGATTTCACTTTGTTCTGATTCAGAACGCTGAGCAAAGGTGAAATCACTATAGAAGAAGCAAATGAGAAAAAAGAAAATAATATATTTAAAATATAATTTCATAATTCAATTTTTTAAACTTTCGGTTTAGAATCTAAATCTATAACCCAAAGCAATTTGGTTGTTTTTAAATGCACCTCTGGCGGTGTAATCCAAATAAACGCTCGTATTTCCTATTTTTCTGGAAACTCCTACAATGAAATTAGGATTGAACTTTAAGCTGCTGTCAATATAATTTAAACCTACTCCAACTCCAACATAGGGAGTAAAATCACTGTCTATGGAAATGGGTAAAATTCCGTTGGCATTTACACCAAAAGACATTTTACTTCCTACTCCAACATAAATATCAGGTGTAAACATAATGGAAGAGTTACTAAAAGTGTGGTAACTTCTTAAACCTATATTGACATTTGTAGCATCACCGAAACTTGGACCTACAAAAAGAGCCAATCCACGATTAAAATTAAATCCTGAAGAACTGCTCACCTCTTCTCTTCTTTCTTCTGTTGAAGGTGCATGGATTTCAACTCTTGATTCTCTCGCAGTACTTTGTTGTCTTTTATCACCTTGCTCTTTAAGTTGTGATATAGTAGCTTCCTGCTCCTGAATCTGATTTTTCAATTTACTGATTTCTTCTATCAATCTGTCATTTGAAGAACTTTGAACGCTTGAGGTAGTGGGCATTTGTCTTTCTTGTGGAACATCCAGACCCTGAATCTGAGCCTGATTCATTCTGAGCAATAATTCTTCCAAACGATCTAAGCGCTCTTCTACAGCAGATTTGCTTTCTTCTTCTTCAACTCCTTTAAGTACTTTATCTATTAAACTTTCGAGTTCAGCAGGAGTCATTCTAATTAAAGGATTTTCAGGTTCCTGATCTCTTTGAATCTGACCCTCAAGATACTTCTTCTCTTTCATGATTTCAGCTGCACGCCTTTCATCATTTTCATCAAAAGCTTCTTTCAATTCACCTTCAAGTTCATCAATTCTTTGTTTATAAGACTTTATTCGCTGATCACGTTCTTTGACTTTTTTGTCATAATCTCTTATTCGCTGATCATAATCTTTCAATTCTTCATCATAAGCACGTCTTTCAGGTGCAAATCTTTCTTCAAAAGCCTGGTCAACTGCTCTGTCTGTATCAATCTTCTTTCCTAATTTCACGCGAAATCCGAAATTATACATGACATGATTTCTGAGTTGATCCGTTCCTTCAAGCTGCCCGATATCTGAATTATCTTTATCTGTTGTGTATAAAATATTGGCGGCTCCAAAAAGATCTACTCTTTTTCCTAAGGGAACATCCAAACCAACTCCTCCTTTTGCGTAATACTTAGAAGAAAGATTCGTAACGGATACATCATCCAAACTTCCTACATAATTTTTAGAAGCATTAATATAACCTCCCCCGATTGTTAAATAAGGAGAAATTCCTCTTGCTACATTTAATCTACCTACAAAATCAGCTCCATACATAGCCAGTTTATCAAAGTCAAGAGAAATTTTTTCATCTTCTGTAGCTCTCAGGTAATAACCTCTTAAGCCTACATAATCTGTAAAATCTATTCCTAACTCACCTCCCAGTAAATAGGTATTTCTGAAAGCCGTTTTGTCATCAAACTTCATATATGCACCGATAGGGGCAAGAGTCACTTTAAAATTTGATAATCCACTGCCAAATCTTTGCTTATAAGCTCTATCCAAAGCTGTGAGGTCGTCATCACTTCTGCCTCCTAAATATAATTGAAGACCTGCGTTCAGACTATAATTAAACATTCTTTTACTGTCTTGACCTTCCAGCCACTCTTCAAAAGAATAATCTCCTGTCACATCTCCCATCATTTCGGGATCAGCCAGCAAAGAATTGGGTTTCATATTATATCCAAAAACTCTTCCTTCTAAATTCAGTGTGAGTCTTTCTGAAAGATTAATTTTAAAACCCAGACCTCCGGAAGCATATATATTTTCTGTTTTATATTTCTGATCAGCAGAAACTTCTCTTTTAAAAGTTTGTACCCCGCTTCCCAATAAAAGATAAGGAGAAAAACCTCCGGTAGGAATATTGGCTTTAAACTCTCCTCCTACACGACGTACTTTTACGTCACTGGCGGTTAAATCAAAATCTAAACCTAAATCGTTCAGATCGTCCATATATTTCCCAAACCTTTGGTCCAGATTGGAAGATTGTTCGAAAACTCCTCTGAATTCGATGCTTTTTCCAAATCCAAATCCTGCCTGTATACCATACATGGCTCCGTCTTTTACAGTTGAATTTTTATCAAACCAATTATAACTGGCTGTGGGTGTTATAAAAATACTGACATCTTCAACCTGTGCTGTCATTTTCATACAAGCTCCAACAACAAGAGCAAAAAGTAATAGTTTAATTCTCATACCATTTTGTATTAGTTATTTTATAAAATTAAAATCTGTATCCCAGATTAACTCCGGCATTAATTTCAAGAGCTGAAAAACGATCTTTAACGTCATTGCTGAAGTTTCTTCCGATATTGGCAAAAGGTCCAACTACGAAATTGTTGGTGAAATTCCACACATATCCTACTCCAACTCCTATAATAAAGGCATTCATATCGGTAGTTTGAACGGCATAATCCTCATCTTTCAGTTCTTCTTTAAAATCTCCTATTCTGTACTTTAGGAAAGGCTGCAAATAAAATTCAGAACCGGGTTTTTCAAGACCGAAATAATAAGTATAGTTTAATCTAAAACTGTTGGTTTTAAATTTTCTGCTTTTGCGCGAACTGCGATAACTCGGTCGGTCATTAATTAAAAATTTTGCTCCAACCGATTGATTTTCTTGAAAGAAGTATTCATATCCTACTTCTGCCGAAGCAACAATCAAGGTATTTAAGATATTATAGTTAACTTCATGACGAGGAAAATCATAAGTTTGATTTTGAATCTCCTGAGCATAACTAAAATAACCTAAAAGAACTACATTAAAAACTAAGATAAATTTTCTCATAAGTCTTTCTTTTTGAAACAAAAATACACTTTAACCCAAATATTAAGCTTTTTACCCCATTTTATTATAAATCATTTAACTTTTGTTATTTTTCTGCAGCTCGTACAAAAAGATTAATTGCAAAACAATCTAACTTTAATGTATGATAATTTTTTGTAAATTTGCCGTCATTAATTATGAATTCAAGCTTAGGCTATGGCAAGATATGAATTAAAATTACCCAAAATGGGGGAAAGTGTTGCAGAAGCTACTGTAACAAGCTGGTTAAAAAACATTGGAGACACCATTGAAGAGGATGAAGCAGTATTGGAAATTGCTACCGATAAAGTGGATAGCGAAGTGCCAAGTGAAGTGGAAGGTGTTTTAAAAGAAATTCTTTTTGAAGTAGATGATGTTGTTCAGGTTGGACAAACTGTAGCAATTATCGAAACAGATTCTGAAATTGAAATTGATCAGGAAGATGATTTTGAAGAGGACCAACCCGATATTGCAGGAGTAGAAGAAACTATTGCTGCCGGTGAATCTACAGCAGGGAAAACTGAAGATTTCTCATCTGCTTCTCGTTTTTATTCTCCTTTAGTAAGAAGCATGGCTAAAGAAGAAAATATTAGCTTAGAAGAATTAGAAAAGATTGAAGGCAGCGGAAAGGACGGAAGAGTCACTAAAGATGATATGTTGTCTTTTATTAAAAACCGAAAAGAAGCTCCTGCTCAAAGACCTGCTCAACCAGCTGCACCCGCACCTCAACCTGCCCCTCAGGCTGCGCTTGTCAGAATTACAGAAGACGATGAGATTATTGAAATGAGCCGAATGGGTAAAATTATTTCAAAACATATGACAGCCTCGGTGCAAACTTCAGCACACGTTCAGTCATTTATTGAAGTAGATGTTACTAAAATATGGAATTGGAGAAACAAAGTAAAAGCCGAGTTTGAAAAGAAACACGGTCAGAAGATTACTTTTACTCCTATTTTTATGGAGGCTGTTGCCAAAACCATTGTTGATTTTCCGATGATTAATATTTCGGTAGACGGAGAAAGAATTATCAAACACAACCGAATTAATCTGGGAATGGCAGCTGCTTTGGCAGATGGTAATTTAATTGTTCCGGTTATTAAAGATGCTGATCAGCTCAATCTTTTGGGAATGACTAAACAAGTCAATCTTTTAGCTCATCAGGCAAGAAACGGAAAATTAAAACCCGGAGCTACGGATGGAGGAACCTATACAGTAACCAATGTTGGTTCTTTTGGAAGCATCATGGGAACTCCTATTATCAATCAACCACAGGTTGCTATTTTAGCGTTGGGAGCTATTAGAAAAGTTCCTGCTGTGGTAGAAACTCCTGAAGGTGATTTTATTGGAATTCGATATAAGATGTTCCTCTCGCACAGCTATGACCACAGAGTAGTCAACGGAGCTTTAGGCGGACAATTTATTAAGAGAGTTAAAGAGTATTTAGAGAATTTCGACGATACTCAAACAGTTTAAATCAACTTAAATATTTTCAGATCAGGCGGTTTTTTTAACCGCCTTTTCTAATTTAAAATCTTATATAAAACCGGGCGGCTGGGAGCAGCATCATTGTAAAAATTGGCTACCTGAAGATTTAACACATAAAATCCGTCTCTCACCTGATTGGAAATAAAAACCATTTCAGTAATACTTGCATTCTCTCGCGGATTTTCAGGATAATTCCAAAAAGCTTTGTGCGCATGTACTTCCCCTTCTTCTTTATCTATAGAAGGTAAATCTATCAGCAGATGATTAATTCCACAGTCTCTAATATAGGCAGTTGCTTCTTTACTTATATAAGGCCAGTTTGAATGATTGTAATTTTGGTTTTTCTTAGTATTCTCATTAGGTAAACTTCTTATAATTAAAGCTTCAGCTTCTCCGGATTGTAAAACCTCTTCAAATTGATGTTTTTCAAAAATCAAATCTTCTTCCACTTTATTGGGCGTAAGAGAAATAAGTTTAGCTTTAAAGAAAAACCTGTTTAAACATGCTGATATTCCGTAAAAATCTTCTGAAATATGTCCATAACTCTCTGTATGTGTTCCATGGGCATGAGGACTGAACCGGATCCTGTTAAAATTAATATTTGCCCCTTCTGACACTTTTCCTATCCACTCTCCCTGAGTTACCGGCTCTATTTCAGGTTTTCCCAAATACCAGGCTTCGGCAGAATCTTTTCCCAAACATAAAGAAATATCGATTGGTTTATTGAGATCAATTTCAAAACTGCCGGAAAGAAGATTAATTTTACTTTTCATATATTTTCCTTCTAAAAACAGACCGGTTTAATTAGTGAGTTTTTGTTTAATTTCCTCTTGAAATTTTTTATTTTGCAAAACCTGTCCTTGTAAATGCAAACACTATTTGATTTCAAAATTAATGTTTAAACCTTTATGAAGAAGTTTTTCTCCGTCATTTTATTGCTGTCACTTCCGGTTTTTGTTTTTCCACAACAAACGGAAATGGTAGATTTTGAAAAACTTAAAGCTCATATTCAGTTTTTGCCTGAATCTAAAACTGTCAAAGGAAATCTTTCTTATACTTTTACCATTCAACAGAAAACAGATTCTATTTTCCTGGATGCCAAAAAAATGCAGGTTGAACTTTCAAAAACTTCACCTTTAAAAGCAAAATTAAAATCTACTTCAGACAAAATCTGGATTTATAATAAATTCAAAGCCGGAAAAACTTATACTTTAGATTTCTCTTATAAAGTTGAAAATCCTAAACAAGCTTTATATTTTGTTGGCTGGCAAGAAAATACCGATAGTCAGATCTGGTCACAAGGACAAGGAAAAGATAATTCTTACTGGATTCCTTCCATTGATGATGTAAATGATAAAATCATCTTTGAGTTGACATTTGAAGTTCCGAAAAATTATAAAGCGGTCTCTAATGGAAAACTCATCAATCATAAAAGCACAGCAAATTCCGAAATCTGGCAATATAAAATGAACAAACCCATGAGCAGCTATTTAATGGGTGTAGCTGTTGGAAAATATAAATCTGAAAATCTTACAAGTTCAAGCGGAATTCCAATTCAGCTTTTTTATCAGAAACAGGATTCTTTAAAATTGGAACCAACTTATAGATACACTCAGAAAATTTTCGATTTTTTAGAAAAAGAAATAGGAGTTGATTATCCATGGGAAAACTATAAACAAATTCCTGTGAGAGATTTTTTATATGCCGGAATGGAAAATACAACCACAACCATTTTTGCTGAAAGTTTAATGACAGATTCCATTGGTTTTTTTGATCGGAATTATGTTCGTGTCAATGCTCATGAACTCGCTCATCAGTGGTTTGGAAACTTAATCACTCAAAAATCTTCTGCAGATCATTGGCTGCATGAAGGATTTGCTACTTATTATGCTCTTTTGGTTAAGAAAGAAATTTTTGGAGAAGATGAATATTATCTTGATTTATTTCAAAAAGCGGAACAACTTCAAATGGAAAGCGATCAGGGAAAAGGAGAATCTCTGTTAAATCCAAAAGCAGGTTATCTTACTTTTTATGATAAAGGAGCCTGGGCCTTACACATTCTGAAAGAAAAAGTTGGGGAAAGAAATTTTAAAAAATCTATCCAAAAATTTTTAGAGAAATATCAATATCAGAATGTAAGTGTTCAGGATTTCTTGGAGGTTGTAGAAAGTCAAAGTCATCTTGATTTGACAGATTTTAAAGAAAATTGGTTAAAACAATCTGCTTTTCAGGCAGAAGAAGCATTGGAATCTTTGAAAAAATCTGATTTTCTTAAAAAATACATGGAATTTATTGCTCTGAGAGAAGTTGATTTTAATTCTAAAAAAAACCTTCTTAAACAAGCTTTAAGTTTTCCTATAAATAAACATATTGCTCAGGAAGCTGTTTCTCAATTAGCCACAGAAAAACCCGGTTCATCTCAAATAAACCTGTATAGAAAAGCTTTTAAAACAAATGATTTGCCAGTAAGACAAGCCATTGCTGCTTCTTTAAAAGAAATACCGGATGAATTAAAATCTGAGTATGAAACTTTATTAAAAGACGATTCTTATCAGACTCAGGAACATGCTTTACTACATTTGTGGACAAATTTTCCTGAAGAAAGAAAAACTTATTTAGATGTTTTGAAAGATACAGACGGATTTTATGAAAAAAACATTCGTATTCTCTGGTTAACTTTAAGTTTAGCTACTCCGGATTATTTAGTTGAACAAAAACCTGTATTCTTTGAGGAGTTAAAATCCTATACTTCTCCTTCTTATGATTACTCTATCCGATTGAATGCTTTTGCACATTTGTATCAGTTGAATGTTTTTCAAAAGGAAATCTTTCTCAATCTGATGCAGGCAACCACCCATCCTGTCTGGCGTTTTAGAAATTTTGCAAGAGAACTTTTACAGGAATTAGTCAAAGAAAAATCTCATCAACATCAACTTGAATTATTAAAAAATGATTTATCTGAAAAACAACAGGAAATTTTAGATAAAGCAATTAAAAATATTTAGAAATAAAAATTATGGAAAAATCAATAGAAAATTTAGTCAGATTCAATATTCGATCTTTAATCCCTTACTCAAGTGCAAGATCTGAGTTTAAACAAAAGGAAGGTGTTTTTTTAGATGCCAATGAAAATCCCTATGGTCAGTATAATCGATATCCGGATCCTTTTCAGGTTATTTTAAAAGAAAAATTAGCTGAAGTTAAAAATGTTCAACCTCAACAAATCTTTCTGACCAATGGAAGTGATGGAATAGTCGATATGGCTTACAGAGTTTTTTGTGAACCCGGAAAAGATAAAGCTTTAACTTTTCCGCCAACCTTTATGATGTACACGGTGGCATCTCATTTAAATAATGTTGAATTAATCAATATTCCTTTAGATGAAGAATTCCAGATTAATCGTCCTCTTTTAGAAAAGCATATAGATGATGAGAATTTAAAAATCATCTTTTTGTGTTCTCCCAACAATCCAACCGGAAACCATTTAAAAAGGGAAGACATTAATTTTATTCTCGATAATTTTAAAGGAATCACAGTCATTGATGAAGCTTATATTGATTTTAATGAAAGAATTTCATATTCTCAAAAACTGGATAAATATCCTCGTTTAATTGTACTTCAAACTCTCAGTAAATCCTGGGCTCTGGCAGGAGCAAGAATCGGAATGGCTTTGATGAATGAAAAACTGGTTCATTATTTTAATAAGGTAAAAACTCCTTATAATATCAGCAGTATCGATCAGGAAATAGCTCTGGAAGCTTTAAGTGATGTGAAAACTTTCCAGGAAAGAATGATTACAATTTTATCTGAAAAAAACAGAATAAAAGAAAGTTTAAAAACTTCACCTTTAATAAAGAAAATTTATCCTTCCGACACGAATTTTTTACTGGTAGAAGTTGAAGATGCCGAAAACTTTTATCAACAATTAATTCAGCACAATATTATTGTACGCAACCAGCATAACAATATCAAAAACACTTTGCGTATTACCATTGGAAAACCTGAAGAAAACGACAAATTACTGGAAGCACTCCACGAGATAAATTTAAAGCAGACAGGCTCTCAACAAATTCAGGAAGAGGTTTGATTCTTTTAATTTTCAAAAACCAATAAATTTTTAAATAAACTTACAAATGTTGACATATTATTTACAAGCGGAATTAATTTCCTACACTTCAGATCAGGAATTACCTGAAAATCTTATCAAACTACATTTTTTAACTTCTTCAGGAAAATTAAATTCTTTAGATTCCTTCAAAAACTTATCTTCTTCTATTGAAGAAATTTTAAAAGAAGATTCTCCTCAATTATGGATTCATCAAGGAGCTCAACCTGAGGCTTTATTGACCATTCCCAATCGTGAATTTGAAAACTTACGTCAGGCAGGCGCTCTGGTTTTTAACGAATTCAAAAAGAACAGGATCAACAAAGTTCAAATTGAAGACTTTGATGCACTCACCGATAAAGAACGATATGCTTTTTTAGAAGGTTTTTTATTGAGCAGTTATGATTTTTCAAAATATAAAAAACAAGCTTCCGAATTTTCTTTACAACTTTATATTTTTTCTTCTGATGAATTTGAAAAACAAAAATCAAATCTGGAAATTCTTGTTCGTGCCTCTGCTTTGACCAAAACCTTGGTCAATGAACCGGTTAATTATATGGATGTTCCGAAATTCACAGAAAATATTGAACAGGCAGGAAAAGAATTTGGATTTGAGACTGAAATTCTGAATAAAAAACAAATTGAAGAGTTGGGAATGGGCGGTCTTCTCAATGTAAACAAAGGTTCAGAAACACCTCCTGCTTTTAGTATTTTAAATTACAAACCCGAAAATGCGGTTAATGAAAAACCTTTAGTTTTAGTTGGAAAAGGGGTGACTTATGACACCGGAGGATATAATGTAAAAGTGAGCAATCATATGAAAGGTATGAAAAGTGATATGGCAGGAGGAGCAGCTGTTGTCGGAATTCTTTCTGCCGTAGCCGGGAATAAATTACCTTATCATATTATTGGAGTCATTCCTGCGACAGACAATAAAATTTCTGCTCAAGCCATGGTTGCTGATGATGTAATCAAAATGATGAATGGAACCACTGTTGAGGTGCTTAATACTGATGCAGAAGGAAGATTAATTTTAGCTGATGCCCTTACTTATGTCAAGCGTTTTTCACCTGAATTGGTTGTGGATATGGCTACACTTACAGGAGCTTCTGCTGCGATCACAGGAGAATATGGAATAGCTGCTTTAGGAAATGACAAAGAACAGATGGAAAGTTTAAAAGCAACAGGGGAAAAAGTTTATGAGAGATTAGTTGAACTTCCTCTTTGGAAAGAATACGGAGAGTTATTAAAATCAGAAATTGCCGATATGACTAATTTAGGCGGACCGGTTGGAGGCGTCAGCACAGCAGCAAAATTCTTAGAACATTTTACTGATTATCCTTGGATTCATTTAGATATTGCCGGAGCAGCTTTTATTGAAAAAGCTTCAGGTTATAAACAGAGTGGAGGAACGGCTACAGCTGTAAGATTGATTTACGAATTTATCCAGTCTAAAATAAATTAAGACTTAATCTTCTACTGCTATAAAATCCGAAAATGAATTTTTTCGGATTTTTTTATTGATTATTTTCTTAACTCCGGATGGATTTATAGATTATATTTTAATTTTATAAAAATCTCCTGCTCATGAAAACCAAGTTTTTTAGATTTTTAGCAAAAGTAAACAAAGCCATTTTACCAAGTTATTCCAAAAGAGGATTGGATTTAGCAGAAGCCAGCAAACTTCAACTGGCTATTTTAGGCTGGCGATTATTCGTAACCAAACGAGCAGGAAATATGACAAAAGAAAATTAAAAGTCTCCTCGAAAAATATTTAGAGGCTCCATCAAAGTTTAAGGTTTGCTTAAGGGGAGTTTCTTTTCTTCACGTTTTCTTAACTTTTTATTGTTTATTTCGGTGTCAGTTACAGGATGGGTGTTTCTGCTGAAGTCGTTATAAATTTAACATAAATATAGTTTATTTTCAAAGGATTCTACTTATATTAAATTAATTTTTAGTCTTTATATTAATCTTTTTTGCCGAGTATACAGTTTTTTCTACCAATTATACATTATTTAGGTCAATCTACATTAAGGGTTGTTTTGTAAAAATTATAATAATTATCTTTGCTTTAACTTAATATGGTTTTATGTTTCATTTAAAACTTCTGTTATGAAAACCTTTTCTCCATCCAAGATAAATTTAAGAAGGCTGTCCTTTTCAATTCTTCTTTTCTCAATTTTTTTAAATGTTTCTTTTTCGCAAACAATTTTAAATGATTATTCAGGTCCTTTTGTTTCCCCGGTTATGGAGGATTTCAATGTTCCAAATTTTTATTTGGCATTGAATAATGAAAATTGCGAGCAAGAAACCCTCAGTAACAATCACGAGAGTGGCATTGGAGATTTACATGTTCTGGAATTTGCCAATGATTTTATTGTCAATCCCAATGTAAGTTTTATTCTGGAATCTGTGACTTTTAATGTTTTGGTTGAAACAGGTGTGGCAATTAATGCTGTCAATGTAAATTTTTATGAAGATTCAGGAAATGGACCGGGTTCAGGGATTGTTTCACTTTCTTCACTTACGCCTTCTGATGACCAAAGCATAGGGAGTGCCTATGGTTTTGATGTACGTCAAATCACTTTAGATTTTGACGAGCCTATTGCTTTTACCGGAACCTCAGCTCAAAGTGTTTTTTGGATGGGGATTTTACTGGACTATCCCGGAACTAATTCGTATTTAGAAGTTACCTCTGTTTTAAACACGCCAAACATGGTTTATATGTATGATACAGATAGCCAAAGTTGGGTGTCCACTTTAGATGAACCTGCATTCGAGAAAGTCTATGATGGAGTTATGTCTTTTCTTGGGCAATGTGCTGATCTTGATTCTTGTATAGGTCAACCGGATGCCGGCCAAATTGCAGGAGCGGATACGATGGAGATTTGTGGTGGTACTGCTTTTTCTCTTACTGCAATAAACACAACTCAGGCTTCAGGTTTAATTTACCAATGGCAGAAAAAACTACCTGAAGAAAATGAATGGACAGATATAGAAAACTCAAATGATTTAATTTTAGAATTTACGGAAGGAGTTTTGGAAGATACAGAATTTCGCTTTATAGTTGAATGTGACGATTCTCAGGAAAGTGCAATAACCGATGTGAAAACAGTTGCAATAAAGCAAGCAAGCGAATGCATTTGCATTCCCAGTTACTCATATGGATGTTCTGACAACGATAGGATAAGTAACATTACTTTAATAGGAGAATCAAATGTTATTAACAATGATTCCGGTTGCAGTCCTAATGCTTATGGAGATTACACAGATTTGACTCCGGCTAATTTAGCTCCGGGAGAAACTTATACTTTATCTGTTTCTACAGATTACTTTTCTCCTTCCTCCGAAGATGTAAGGGCCTGGATTGATTTTAATGGAAATGGGATTTTTGATGAAAATGAAGAAATAGTTAATACTTATGGAGGTGGATTACCAAGTAGCGGAACAGGAGATTTTGAGTTTTCAGTTCCAAAGAATACTGAACCTGGTGAATATAGGTTAAGAGTTCGATTAGTTTATAGCAGTAGCAGCATCCAGCCTTGTGGAAATGCCTCTTGGGGAGAAACCGAAGATTATATGGTTGAAGTTATTCAATTAGATGATTGTGAGGGGGTTCCTACAGCGGGAACCGTTGATACTGAAATGCAAATTTGTGGTGAAGATCCTTTTACATTAATAACAGAAAACCCTTCAGGTGCGGCTAATGGTATGTCAAGAATCTGGCAATCCTCCCCTGCCGGTCAGGAAAACTGGAATGATATTACAGATGCCAGCACACCTGAGTATGAGATAACAAGTGGAATTTCTTTAAATATGGATTATCGCTATAAAGTATATTGCGAATTTTCCGATGAAACCGTTTATTCTGATGTTATTCAGGTAACTTTAAATCCCGCTAATAAGTGTTATTGTACTCCCGAAGGAACAAATTCCAGCAGGTTTATTAAAAACTTTTCTACCACTGATGCCATTGATAATATTTCTAATTTAAATTCGGGCTTTTCAACCGGAGGTTATGGAGATTTCACTGATATGGTTCTTTCTCAGGAAAACACAGGTGAAGTTTCATTTGAAGTAGATATTGAAGGAGGTACTTCCGGATTTAGAATTTGGGTTGACTGGAACCAAGATGGACAATTCTCTTCTGACGAGGTAGTTTACCAATCTTTGGGCTATTCCAGCTCTCATTCAGGAAGTTTTACGGTTCCTGAAGATGTAGATCCGGGTCAAACCCGTATGAGAATTGTTAGTCATTGGTTAAGTACAAGTGGAGATATAGACCCTTGTGAAACCGGTTTTGCTTATGGAGAATTTGAAGATTATACTTTTGAAGTAATACCTTTAGATGATTGTGAGGGTATGCCAACTGCCGGAACACCTGATGAAACTGAAATGGAAGTTTGCGCCGGAACGGCCTTTACAGTTTCCGTATCGGATGCTACCGGAGCTGCTAACAACCTCTTTAGACGCTGGCAATCTTCTCCGGCCGGAGAAGATCAATGGACTGACATTGGAGGTTCAAGCGCTGCAAGTTTCAACATTCAAAATGGTATCACCGAACCTGCTGATTTCAGATATGCCTTAACTTGTAATGAGGAAGATACGGCATATTCTGATATAATTGAAGTCAGTTTAAAGTCGGCAAACGAGTGTTATTGTACACCTCCGGCTCCAACTATCAATGATCTATATGGGATCGAAAATGTAACAACAAGTAATGGTATAGAAGACATTTTCAATACAAACTCCGGATTTTCCTCCGGCGGATATGGAGATTTCTCAGAAACTCATAGTTTAATAGTTGAACAAGGACAAACTTTCGATTTTGAAGTTCAATCTCAAAATGAACCAAGTCCCGGTTTGAAAATCTGGATAGATTGGAATCAGAATGGTTTTTTTGAAGATAGTGGTGAACTTGTCTTTGATACCTCCTCAGGAAGTTTCAATGATTTGAATACTTATACAGGAACGATTACAGTCCCTGACGATGCACTCTATGGTAAAACAAGAATGCGTATAAGAAATTATACCGGACAAACACCTTGCAATCAATTGCCTTACGGTGAAACAGAAGATTATACCATAGAAATCATTAAATTAGAAGACTGTGAAGGTCCTGTAACTGCAGGAAATATAGAAGATGATTTTGAAGTTTGTGCAGATACTGCTTTCACTGTTTCTATTACAGACGCTTCTGAACCGGCAAACGGATTGGTGCGTCAATGGCAATCTTCTCCTGCCGGACAAGATGATTGGACAGACATTGAAGGAGCTCATTCCAAAACCTATAATATTAAAGAAGGAATTGTAGAAAATACAGATTTTAGATATGTAGTGACTTGTGACAGTGATTCAGATGTTTCAGATGTTCTTTCTGTTACCTTAAAAGCAGGTATAGAGTGTTATTGCATTCCAATCTATAATGGTGGGTGTGGTTACGGTGAAAGAATTTCTAATGTTAACTTAACAGGTGAAAATAATACAATTGATAATGATTCGCAATGCAGCCCTAACAATTATGGGGATTTTACTGATTTAACTCCGGCTGATTTAGCTCCGGGAGAGACTTATACTTTATCTGTTTCTACTGATTATTCTTATCCTTCAGAGGAACAAGTCAAGGCTTGGATTGATTATAATCAAAACGGAATTTTTGAAGAAGATGAATTGATTGCCAATACCAATGGTAACGGAATGGATAATGGTACAAAAAAATTCGATTTTGCTGTTCCTACAGATACTGAACCCGGAAATTATAGGATGAGAGTGAGACTTGTTTATGGCAGTAATCCTATTTTTGGTTCTTGCGATTCTCAATATTATGGAGAAACGGAAGATTATATGGTTGAGATTATTCAATTGGATGATTGTGAAGGTCCGGTAACCGCAGGAACTATTCAAGATGATTTTGAAGTTTGTCCTGGAGCTGCCTTCAATATTTCTGTATCAGCTGGTTCCGGTCCGGCCATTGGATTATTAAGACAATGGCAGTCTTCTCCTGCCGGACAAGATGATTGGACAGACGTTGAAGGAGCTCATAGTTCTACTTATAATGTCAATGAAGGAATCTTGGAAAATACTGATTTCCGATATGTAGTCGCTTGTGACAATGTTTCAGAAACTTCAGATGTTCTTTCTGTAACCTTAAAAGCAGATATAGAGTGTTATTGCATTCCAGGTGGAACAAATTCAAATTATTATATTAATAATTTTACAACTTTCGGCGGAGAGGAGAACATAGAAAACCTGAATTCAGGTCATTCTCCTAATGGTTATGGAGATTTCACAGAGACCCATACAGTTTCTCAGTTTCAACAAGAAGAGATTTCTTTTGCCGCTGATTTTTTAGGAGGAACTTTCGGAACGAAAATTTGGGTTGATTGGAATCAGGATGGTCAGTTTACTGAGGATGAAATTGCTTATCAATCGACTACTTATAGTAATTCTATATCAGGAAACTTTATAGTTCCTGAAACAGCAGAAATTGGAAAAACAAGAATGAGAATAGGAATAAGCTATACTCCCAACTCAGGTCCTGCAGATCCTTGTGAAACGGGACCGAGAGAATTTGAAGATTATACTTTTGAAGTGTTATCCTTAGATTGTGAAGGTATGCCTCTTGCCGGAACACCTGATGAAACGGAAATCGCAATTTGCGAAAATACTTCTTTTTCAATTTCTGTTTCAGGCGCCTCTGATCCTGTTAACGGTTTAGTACGCCATTGGCAATCCTCCCCTTCAGGAACAGATGAATGGACCAATTTAGAAATAAGTTCTTCTACTCTTACTGTTGAAGAGGGAATTACTGAAGCTATGGATTATAGGTTTTTTGTGGAATGTGAGTTTTCCTCAAATATTGCTTATTCTGAAGTTGTTTCTGTAGATTTAAAATTGTGCTATTGTATTCCGCCTGCTCCTTCAAATAATACCTTATATTGGCTGGAAAGTGTTTCTACCTCTGACGCTATTGAAGACTTTGAAAATTTAAATACCGGTCGAGAATCAAGCGGATATATCGATTACAGTTCTTCACATGAAGCTGTTGTGAGCCCAAATCAGACATTTACTTTAACTGTAGTTAATCAAAATGGAGCAAGTCCCGGAATATCGGTATGGATAGACTGGAATCAAAATGGAGTTTTTGAATCACAGGAAGAGGTGTTTTTTACAACAAATGGAATATCTTCCAGCTTAAATACTTATTCAATTCCTATTGAAGTTCCTGAAGATGCTATAACAGGAAAAACGCGAATGCGAATAAGAAATTACGGTTCAAGCGGAAATGATCCCTGTAATCCGGCAAGTTATGGAGAAGTAGAAGATTATGGAATTGAAATAATAGAGCTTGAGGAATGTACAGAAGCTATAGCCGGAAATATTGTAGGTGATTTAGAAATTTTAATATGCCCTGAAACTTCTTTTTCCATAGAAGTGGAAAATGACACCAATCATTTCTCCGGATTGACTCGGACTTGGCAGTCTTCACCTGCTGGGGCCAATAATTGGACGGATTTAGAAATTTCTTCTTCTGTTCTTACTATGGATCAGGGAATTACTGAAGCTACAGATTATAGATTTCATGTAGCTTGTAGTAGTGAAGAAGATTTTTCTGAAGTGGTTTCCGTGCAATTTTTACCGGAAAATCAGTGTTATTGCATACCTGAAACTAATTCTATTTATTATCTCAGCGGATTTTCTACTTCCGGAGGAGAGGATAATATAGATAATGTTATCAGCGAAATTCCTAATAATGGCTATGCAGATTTTTATAATCAAACTGTTTCTCAGGCCAAAACAGAATTAATTCATTTTGAGGCTGGAGATATTAAAAATATTAATGGAACTTCTTACAATGGTGGCATTAGAATTTGGGTAGATTGGAATCAGGATGGAGAGTTTTCAAATGATGAAATAGTTTTCTCTTCATTACCGAATTCATCTGACGGAAGCTTCGAAGTGCCTTCTGATGCTGAATTAGGGAAAACAAGGATGAGGGTTGGAATTTATGCTCTCTATACTTCTCATCCTTCCGATCCTTGTCTTAATTTAACAAATACATATATTTCCTATCAAGATTATGGATTTGAAGTTTTAGATGTTCCTTCTTGTGTTAGACCGGATGAGTTGGCAGTAACTGATGTGATAGATTTTCAAGCTAAAATTTCCTGGAATAGTAGAGGAAATGAATCTCAATGGGAAGTAAAATACAGTAGTGACCCTAATTTCGATCCTGATACAGATGGTGAATCAGTTAATGTTTCAGGAAGTCCTTCCACAAAGCTGAATAGTTTAAATCCTAATACGACCTATTATTTATATATCAGATCAATCTGTTCAGGTGAAGAAGTAAGTTCATGGTCTGAAGATATTAATTTCACTACACTTCTTGAAGGTGAACATTGTCTTCCTAAAACTAGTTCTGTTTACTATCTCAGCGGATTTTCTACTTCCGGAGGAGAGGATAATATAGATAATGTTATTAGCGAAAATCCCGATAATGGCTATGCTGATTTTTATAATCAAACTGTTTCTCAGGCCAAAACAGAATTAATTCATTTTGAGGCTGGAGATATTAAACATATTAATGGAACTTCTTATAATGGTGGTATTAGAATTTGGGTGGATTGGAATCAGGATGGAGAATTTTCAAATAATGAAATAGTTTATCAATCTTCCTCCTCATCCAGCACCCATATCGGAAGCTTCGAAGTGCCTGCTGATGCTGAGTCAGGAAAAACCAGAATGAGAATAGGATTGAGTTATAATTTTGCTGCGGGTGCTACAGATCCTTGTATGAATACAACTTTAAATACTTACGCTTTCCAGGATTATGGATTTGAAGTTTTAGATGTTCCTTCTTGTGTGCGTCCAAATAATTTGGCTGCAACTGATATAACTCATTCTCAAGCTAAAATTTCTTGGAATCGTAGAGGAAATGAATCACAATGGGAAGTGAAATACAGCAATGATCCTGATTTCGATCCTGATACTGAAGGGGAGTTAGTTAACGCTTCAGGTCTTCGCAAAGCTACTCTTGAAGATTTAGAACCGGAAACAGATTATTATGTTTATGTTCGTTCAACTTGTCAGAATGGACAAAGTTCTTGGTCAGAGTATCTTCTTTTTACAACTCTTTATGACAGTGGAGGTTATTGTATTCCTCGAGCTCCGAATAATAATACTTTATATTGGATTGAAAGTGTAAGTTTTAATGCGATAGGAGATATGTCGAATATGGACACAGGGAGAGCTGAAGATGGATATGCAGATTATACAAGTACTCACTCAATAACTATTGGGGCAGGTGATCAGCTTGATTTTGAAATTAAATCAGAGAATGGGGCTGTGCCGGGAATAAAAATTTGGATTGATTGGAATCAGAATAATTCTTTTGACGATGAAGGAGAATTGGTTTATGAAACATTTTCGGGAAGTCCAAATGCTTTAAATACCTATTCGGGTACTATTGAAGTTCCTGCGTACGCATCACTTGGTACTACCAGAATGCGAATTCGAAACTATTCGGATCAAGAACCTTGTAATAAATTATCTTATGGAGAAACTGAAGATTATTCTGTAGAAATCATTGAGCTTGATACTTGTATAGAAGCCATTGCAGGAAGTGTTGTAGGCGATACCAACTTAGAAGTTTGTGTGAATAGCTCAATTGATTTAGAAGTGGAGGGCTCTACTGCTGCGGCAGATGGAATGATCCGAACCTGGCAGTCCTCTGCTATGGGAGAAAATAACTGGACGAATCTCAATATAAGCACTTCAACTCTTAATGTGGATATTACTGAAGCCATAGATTTCCGATATTATGTTTATTGTGAAAATGGCGAACTTGAAAGTTTCTCCGATGTGGTTTCTGTAAGTATAAAACAGGCAGTTGATTGTTACTGCATTCCTCAAACAAATTCTAATTATTATTTAAGCGGCTTTTCAACCTCAGGAGGTGAAACTAATATTGATAATACTATATCTGAAAATCCTGAAAACGGATATGCTGATTATTTTGAGCAAACAGTTTCACAGGCAATTTCAGAAAATATCAGTTTTGAAGCTTCGATGAATTCTAGCACGCATGGAATAAGAATATGGATTGATTGGAATCAAGATGGAAAATTTACAAACGATGAGATAGCTTATCAATCATCCGGATATTCCACGAATTTTAACGGCATCTTTACTGTTCCTGAATATGCTATTTTAGGAAAAACACGTATGCGAATAGGGTCTCACTATTTAGGGTCATCCGGACCTACAAATCCTTGTGAAAATTCAACAAATATTTCCTATCAAGATTATGGCTTCGATGTTTTACCGGCAGATTATTGTGTACAGCCTTCTCAATTCACCGCTGTAAATATAAATCCTACTGATGCTACATTGAAATGGCAAAGTCATTCGGGAGAATCTAATTGGACTGTCAAATATAGCATAGATGCTGATTTTGATCCAAATACAGAAGGTCAAACCGCCGATAATGTAAGTGATGCATCGACGATTTTGAGCGATTTAAACTTGGCAACTACTTATTATGCTTATGTTAAAGCAGTTTGTACACCCGGAACTGATGAGAGTGCCTGGTCAGATAAATTAAGATTTACCACAAAATTGTTTGATGGACATTGTAAGCCTATAACAAGTGCTTCTTCTTTACGTTATTTTGAAAAGTTTTCTACTTCAGGTGGACAGCAAAACATCAATAATTCGATTGGTAGCAATCCTTCAAATGGATTTGGAGATTTCTATGAACAAACTGCTTCACAAACACGAACAGAAAATATAAGTTTTGAAGCAAAAACCCGTTCCGGTACAGCCGGTATTAAAATCTGGATAGATTTGAATCAAAACGGCGTATTTGATGAAGATGAGGTCGTTTATCAATCATCGAGCTATGAATCTACTCATAATGGAACTTTTGAAATTCCGGAAGATGCAGTTCTGGGTAAAACAAGATTGAGATTAGGTTATCATTTCAATGATAACAGGGGGCCTGAAAATCCATGTGTAGATTCTAATTCTACTGATATTTCTTTCCAGGATTATGGGTTTGAAGTATTAGAAGAACCAATTTGTCAACGCCCTTCCGATTTGTCAGCTATAAAATTAAACCCTTACGACGCCACTTTAAGCTGGACAGTTAGAGGAGAAGAAACCCAATGGGAAGTAAAATATAGTGCCGATGCAAATTTTGATCCCGACAATGAAGGCTTAACAGCGCAAAATTTTCAAAATTCAAGTGCAGAATTGACTGATCTTTGGGAAGGAGTTACTTATTTTGCTTATGTAAGAGCTGTTTGTGGAGTTGAAGAAGAAAGTTCCTGGTCAGATCTTTATAGCTTCAGAACTCCTTTGGAAGGAAATCAATGTATTCCGGTAACCAATTCAAATTATTATCTAAGTAGTTTTTTAACTTCCGGGGGAGAAGAAAATATTGATAACACAATTAGTGATAATATTCCTGAAGGTTTCTATAGCTATTATAATCAAACAGTTTCCCAGTCAAGGGCGGAAACTATCAATTTTGAAGCCGGAGAAATAAAACATTCTAATGGTAATACCACTACGGGAGGTTTTACTATTTGGGTAGATTGGAATCAAGATGGAGAGTTTTCATCTGATGAAATTGTTTATCATTCTACAACCGGGCTATCTATACATCATGGTCTTTTTGAAGTTCCGGAGGAAGCCATTTTAGGAAAAACAAGGATGAGAGTTGGAATTTATGCTACTTCTTCCTCCTATCCATCAAATCCTTGTCTCATACCGACAAATCTCTATACTTCCTTTCAGGATTATGGATTTGAGGTTTTGGATATGCCGGAATGTGCACGACCGGATGAATTGACAGTTGTCGATTTTACAGATCATCAAGCAACTATTGCCTGGGAGCCAAGAGGAACGGAAACTGCCTGGGAAATTAAATATAGTATGGATCCGGATTTTGACCCTAATTCCGAGGGTCAATTGGTAAATGCATCGGTCGATTTTTCAACTCTTCTATCAGATTTAGAACAAGAAACTACCTATTATTTATACATAAGAGCAATTTGTGACGAAACCAGTGAGAGTTCTTGGTCAGACCAAGTAAGTTTTACCACTTTATTAGAAGGAGAATATTGTATTCCGATTACCAATTCAAATTATTATTTAAGTGGATTCTCTACTTCTGAAGGTGTTGTCAATATTGATAATACTTTATCAGAAAATCCACAAAACGGTTTTATTGATTTTTATGATCAAGTAGTTGCTCAGGCTCAGTCGGAAATTATCAATTTCAATGCAGGAGAAATCAAATATTATAATGGAAATATTTCTAATGGTAGTATAACGATCTGGATTGATTGGGATCAAGATGGCGAGTTTAGCAATAATGAAATAGCTTATCAATCTACCGCTGCTCAATCTATGCATACCGGAATAATTGAAGTGCCAAGTGATGCAATAGTAGGAAAAACTCGAATGAGGGTGGGTATAAGATATAATTCAGTCACCCAATTTCCCGCATGTGAGAACTCAACTTCTACGGTTATTGCCTTTCAAGATTATGGTTTTGAAGTACTGCCCTCTCTTGATTGTCAAAGACCTACAGATTTAGCAGCTGATAACATTTTATACAATGAGGCTGATCTTTCCTGGGAAGCAGGTGGCGAAGAAAATCAATGGACAATAGTTTATAGTATTGATCCGGATTTTGATCCTGATACGGAAGGAGAAATCATTGAAGATATCATTACACCTTCAACAACTATCTCAGGATTAAATGAAAGCATAACCTATTATGTTTATGTAAAAGGACATTGTTCAGCAACAGAGGAAAGCTCTTGGTCAAATAGATTTAATTTTACTGCCGGATTGGAAGGTGGACATTGTATGCCTAAAACAAATGGTCAATATTATTTAAGTGAATTTTCGACTTCCGGTGGTGGGACAAATATAGATGTTACTACCACAACTATTCCTGAAAATGGATATATAAGTTATTACGATCAATTCGTATCTCAGGCTCGTACCGAAAATGTACATTTCGAAGCTGGACCATTAAAATTTCTCAATAATACCAATAATTATAGCTCGGGATTAAAAATTTGGGTAGATTGGAATCAAGATGGAATATTCACTGAAGATGAAGTCGTTTATCATTCTTCGTCTAGTCAAACTATACATGCGGATTATTTCGAGGTACCACAAGATGCTCTTTTAGGTAAAACGCGAATGCGTATAGCAGCAAGATATTCAAATACCTCAATAACAAACCCATGTTTTGATTCAACCACGAATACAGTCTATTCTTATCAAGATTTTGGTTTTGAAGTCTTACCGGCTCCCGATTGTGAAAGACCTTTGAATATTATAGCATCTAATATCACTTATGAGTCTGCCGATATCACATGGGATGCCGCAGATAGTCAAGAGGAATGGATTGTTAAATATAGTACGGATGCGGACTTTGATCCGGAAGATGAAGGAGAAACTTTATCTATCACCGATGATAGTATGACTTCTTTGTCAGATTTGTCTGAAGGAACACATTATTATGTTTATATAAAGAGTGATTGTGGAGATGAAAATAGTTCATGGTCAGATCGTCTCAAATTTACCACAACCTTAGAAGGTGAACATTGTTTACCGCAAACAGCTTCTAATTATTATTTAACTGCATTCTCTACCTCCGACGGTGTGGAAAATATTGATAACACTCTTGAGGAAAATCCATTAAATGGTTACAGCAGTTTCTATGATCAAATCGCTTCGCAAGCAAAATTAGAAGTGATTAATTTTGAGGCAGGACCGATAAAGCATTCAAATGGAAGCACTCCTACTTTTGGAATGAAAATTTGGGTGGACTGGAATCAGGATGGTGAATTTTCATCAGATGAAATTGTATATCAATCTTCTTCTTATACTACTCTACATCAAGAAAGTTTTGAAATACCAAATGATGCTCTGATTGGAAAAACGAGAATGCGTGTTGGAATTCAAAGCAATAATTCTGCAGGGCCGGTCCAGTCTAATGTATGTCTAAGCTCTACAACAACGACTATTGCTTTCCAGGATTACGGATTTGAAGTTTTAGAATCTTCAGAATGTTTACGTCCGGTTAATTTTGCAGCCACTGATATAACAGCCAATCAGGCTGAATTATCTTGGAGTCTTCAAGGTGATGAACAAGAATGGGAAATTGTTTATAGCACTTCTCCTAATTTTGATCCTTATTCTGAAGGAATTACTGTCAGTGCAACAGATGAACCTTTAAAGACCTTAGGGGGCCTGGATGAAGCAACAACTTATTATGCTTTTGTAAAGGCGATTTGCGAGGAAGGGTTAGAAAGTTCTTGGTCAGATCAAATTAATTTTAGAACAGAATGTTTGTCTACAGATATTCCATTTATTCAAGATTTCACAGATGTTTCAGTACCAAACATTCCTAATTGTTCTTCTTTAGAAGTTAACAGCGGAAATGCCTGGACAACCGTCAATCTTTCAAATTATGGTTTTAATGGACGTGTTTTAAGGTATGCTTTTAATTCAGGACAAGCGGCAGATTCCTGGTACTTTACACAGGGAATAAATCTGGAAGCGGGAGAAATCTATCAAATATCTTATAAATATGGAAGTAACGCATCATATACTGAAAAGTTAAAAGTAGCTTTTGGTGAATTTGCCAGTTCTGAAGCGATGATTAATATATTAGATGATCATGTTTTCACTTGGAGTGGTTCTGAAGTGAATGAAGTCAATTTCACGGTAGAAACAGATGGAATATATTATTTTGGTTTCCAAGCTTATTCGAATGCAAATCAGTACAATATTTATCTAGATAATATCGAAATTGATTTAGCTCCTACTTGTTTAAAACCCACTGAATTATCAACAAATAATGTGACTAATGTTAGTGCAAATGTGGTTTGGACTGCTAATACCGATGAAAATCAATGGCAAGTAAAATACGGTTTAAATGGATTTGATCCTGAGACAGAAGGTGAGACTATGATGGTATATGATGATTCAATGACTCATATATCAGGTTTAGATTTTGAGACTACTTATCAAATTTATGTAAAAGCTATTTGTGCGGAAGATGATGAAAGTGTTTGGTCAGATCCAATTAGTTTTACGACAAAGGATTCAGGTTTTTGTATTCCACCTGATTTTTTAAGCGTTACTAATGTTGGACAAACAACGGCAATGGTAAGCTGGGACGATAGCACAGCTTCTGAATGGCAAATTGCATACGGATTAAGTCCATATACTCCCGGAAATGGAGGAATAATGATATCGAACCTTACCAGTAATCAAATAAATTTAAACGATTTAATTGGCGATACTTCTTATGATATCTATGTCCGCTCACTTTGTAGTACTCAAAATAGTGAATGGGCAGGACCAGAGAGTTTTACTACGATTTGCAATACTCAAGAAAGCATTCAAGTGCAAGGTTCAAATAATATTTGTGTAGGTGATTCAGTAGTTTTATCGGCACCAAATTTTGGAAGCGGTACTTGGTCAACTGGAGAAGAAACGGCATCTATTACTGTAGCTCCTACAACGACTACAACATATTCCGTTAATTGGATAACCAACAATGGTTGTCAAGTTGATGACTCTATTACAATATTCGTGACACCTGCTGTTCATCCTGCGAAAGTAACCAATATGATTCCGGTTGATGGTTCTGAAAGTTTAGAAAATCCGGTTAGTTTTTCGTGGAGTCCGGCAGAAAATGCAGAGGAATATGAATTATATATTTGGGAAAAGAATAACTCTCGATCAAATCCTGTCCAATCAGGGATAAATGGAATAGCAACGATTATTTCTAATTTAGAAATTGATAAAACTTATAATTGGCAAATAGCATCTGTAAATTCATGTTTCCGAACATTTAGTGATACATTAGAGTTTAGCACTACCGGATTGCCGGATCTGAAGATGGAGAACATTATAATTCCTCCATCAGCCATATCAGGTACGGAAATCACCATAACTTATACCGTTAAGAACGTAGGAACAAGATCAACCGGACCTACCGCATGGAATGATTATATCTGGTTGTCAGCTGATGAAGATCTTCGACAGGCAGATGATATGCTTTTAAAAACCATACCCAATCTTTCTACTTTGGACATTGGAGAATCATATACCAATACGGTTAATGTACAACTTCCGGAAGAAGTAATAAGTCCGCATCTTTTATTTGTTATAGCAGATAACAATGATGCATACTGTGCTACTCCAGGTTGGGAATGTTATCCCGGAGCGCCAAGAAAATCCCATTACTGGGGTATGAAGGAATTAATAGAGCCGGATAATAACTTTTTATATGATACTCTTTATATAAGTCCCGCTCCAGGACCTGATTTGGTCGTGCAATCTTTGGGGGCACCAATAATTGCTAATAGCAATAATGAAATTCAATTAACTGCCTTAATTAAAAATCAAGGTAATGGTCCGGCTAATATGAAAGGATCAACAACTTGTTTTTATATTTCATCGGAAATGGAGTTTAACGAAAATGCCACCTATTTAGGTGCATTTACAGCTCCTCCAGGAGTATTGCTTCCCGACAGTCTATTAACACAGATCAAAATGGTGGATTTACCGGTTCAAATTGAGGGGGTGAATTATTTACACGCAAAAGTTGATTGTAATAATAAAGTATTTGAGCCATTAGGAGAGCATAACAATATCTATAGCAGTACGCCTATTGAGATTATTCAAATTGCACTTCCTGATTTCATACCCACAGAATTTACCGCTCCTGATTCGACTTATTCAGGTAGTACTATTTCTGTTGATTGGAAAACGATTAATATAGGAGGTGAGAATTTTATTTATAGTTGGTATGATGCTGTGTATCTTAGTTCTTCAAGTAATTTTGATCCGGATAGTGTTGTAGCCTCTTTTAAAAGAAGGAATTATGATGATATAATGGCACCTCACATAGTAGAGCCACCACTATCTATTCAAATACCTAATGGTATTTCCGGTCAATATTATCTTCACCTTCAATCAAATAAGGATCATTGGCCGCCTGAGATTAATTACAGCAATAACATTGTTGCAAAACCTCTTTTCGTTGAGCTTTCACCTTATCCTGATCTTCAGGTTACCAATATGGTGATTCCAGAGGTGGATACACTCTATGTTCAGGATATAGCTAATATTCAATGGACAATTAAAAACAAAGGAGTGGGTTCGACAAACGGTACCTGGAGAGATGAAGTGTTTTTAACTTCTTCTACCAATAATTATCGGTATAAACTGGGACAATATCATCATGTAAATGGATTAAATGTGGGCGATTCCGTCACTCGCTCCTTGAATTTTAATACACCTAATGTTCAAGAAGGAATTTATCATTTTGAAGTTTTTACAGATGCAGGAAATACTCAATACGAATATATTTATGAGGATAATAATATTTTGAATAGTTCAATTTTATATCCAGCCGGTATCTATATTAAATCTCTTCCGATTGAGCCAGAACCTCAATCCATTAGCGATCTGCAACCCATTTCATTGGAAGCACCTGAAAATGCTTCTTCAGGAAATCAAATTTCATTGAAATGGACGGTTAAAAATTTAGGACCTGATCCGCTTTCTTCTTCAGTTTATTGGAGGGATAAAGTTTATATATCATCTGATTCTGTATTAAATCAATCAGCCGTAGAAATAAAAGATTTCTTGAAAAATGGATATCTAAATCAGAATGCAGAATATTTGGTTTCTGTACAGGCAACTTTGCCTAATGGATTGGATGGAGATTATTATCTGATTCTAAAAACGAATGCAGAAAACAAAAACTTTGAACAGCCTTCAATGTGGGAAAATAATATTATACATAAACCAATTCAAATTAGTCTGACAGCTCCTCCCGACCTTGTGGTTAGCAATATTGTTATGCCAGAGGAAGATATTTATGGTGGACAAGAATTATATCTAAAATATGAAGTCCAAAATCAAGGGGAAGGGGATATCGATAATAAAATCTGGAGAGATCGTTTTTATTTAGGGTCTTCTCAAACAGTTGCTCAAGGTTCTAATCATATTGCCTTAGGACACGTGCAAAAAGCAAGAACCTTAGCTGCAGGAGAAAATTATACAGATAGCATTAAAATAAATATTCCATCTTATGCATCGGGTAATTATTATTTAGTGCTTTATACAGATGATCGAAATGATGTTTATGAACATCACAACGAAAATAATAATCAGCTTTCCAAATTTCTATTTGTTAATTCTGCTTTGCAATTACAACCGGATTTGACTATTTCCAATTTTGTTATGCCGGATACCTTACTTTTAGGTAAAGAATATAATTTTAACTATAAATATATTAATCAAGGTACAGATCCCGCTATTGGTAATTTAAGAAATGGTATTTATCTGAGTAAAGAGCAGTTCTTTAATTCCAACATTGATCCTATATTAGGTTTTAAAGATATCAATATTAATCTTCCGGCATTGGAAGATAAGGAGGAAAGTATTACTCAGAGAATTGTGGGAATTCAAAAAGGTAGTTACCATGGAACACTACGTTTAAATATGAATTCATCTATTTCTGAAATAGATTATGCTAATAATATTCAAACCTTATTTTCAGAAGTATATGTTGATGCAGAAGCACTTACCTTAGGAGTTCCTGATAATAACGAGGTTAATATTGATAAGCCTGTTTATTATAAGGTTGAGGTTGAGGGAGGTATGGATTTAAGGGTGCAATTAACCAGCATGGCTGATTGTATTGGAGGTCTGAATGATATTTTTATAGCTTATGAAAGAGTGCCAGAAGTAAATGACTTTGATTATAAAAATCAAAGTGAAGGACTTGAACATTCCATTTTAATTTCAAATACACAGCCTGGCACCTATTATATTATGATAAATACCCTTTCCACTTTCTTTTCCTGTCCTCCTAATCCAATCTTGGTGGATGAGCAGATTACCGTGCTGGCAGAAGCATTACCTTTTGGTATTATAGAGGCATCTCCCGATAAAGTAGGGCAAGGTGTGGTGACTACAAAAGTATACGGAGCTGGTTTCCGAAACGGATTGAATATAAAGCTTGTTGATGATGAAGAAAATGTAGTGTCTATAGGAACTGTGAAGAACCATATAAATAGTATGGAATTGGATGTGAAATGGGATCTCACAGATGTAGAGGTGGGAGTTTATGATCTCGTAGTAATTAATCCGAATAACGAACAAGCTTCTCTTACGGATGCAATTACTGTTGAGACTTCAACTGCTTATCAACTTACCATGGCTGCTAATGCACCAGATTTATTAAGAGTAGGAAAGACCGGTTTCTATACTTTTATATTTAAAAATAACGGTAATATAGATATTCCTTATGCAAAGGCTGGAATTCAATTTTTGGATTTTACTGAGATAACTAATGTTAAGATTAATGATTCTAATGTTTTTTCAATAAATGATATTAATACACTTTTTGAAGAAGATTTATTAGGCGATGAAGAATCTGAAGAATTAGATGTATGGATTGAGGAAGATGAACTTAAAATTATACCTTTAATTATTCGTGATTTAAAACCGGGAGATCAGATTTCAGTTGATGTGAGTGTTCGCAATTTTATTTATTCGAGTTTTCCATACAGATTAGAGGCTAATCCTTTTTCAACAGAGCAGTTTATTCAAATGCAAATGTGGTTAGCGGAGAATTATAGGCAAACAGTTTTGGATAATCAAGATGCTGAATTGCCTGCAGATGTAATAGCTTTAGCTTATAATCAAGAAGAGTTTAATAATTCTATTATTTCAAATTATATAGCTTCCGGAATTATGGATGCGGATGATTTAAATAATGTAGATGTGTTTTGCGTTGAGTGCCCAGGTATATATACTATCAGTCCTGGAAATTCCACAGGAACGGCCTATTATGAAAATCTTACCTTAGGAAGTGGGGAAAACATGCTTTGGGAAATAAGTGATCCCAATGGTGTTGAGGGAGGATCTTTAGGTTGGGACCTGGTTCAAGTGAATGGCTCAATAACAATAAATGCAACCGCTGCTAATCCTTTTAAAATAGATTTACGCAGCATAAATAGCTGGAATAATGAAGAAGATTTCTTAACTTCATTTTCGCCGGGTTATGACCATTGTTGGCCAATTATGGTTGCAAATGGTGGTATTCAAGGATTTGATTCTTCGAAATTTGATATAGATCCGTCAGGTTTTACCGATAATACACCCACTTTTGGAGGTCATTTTGAACTTTCTTTGGGTGATTCAGGCAATACCTTATATCTCTGCTTTAGAGCGGCTTCTCCCGGAATAGGGGAAGATGGTTTTCCAGGCGGTCCAGGGCATTATGGAATGGATGGTGGTAAAGGAGGTCCTGGCGGGCCTTGTGGTCCTGGCGTATTGGCAGGGAAAGGAGGAGTAGGCGGAGAGGGTGGGGCCGGGGTTCCCGGATATGTAGAACCCGGACAAGGTGGTGAAGGAGGGCCCGGTGGAGATTGTGAAGATAATGGTTCAGGAGGTACCGGAGGACAAGGAGGGCAAGGAGGCTTGGGTTATACAGGACAAAATGGAGGCGCTGGCGGTAAAGGCGGTAAAGGTGGAGGATCCAATGGCTTAGGTGGGAAAGGTGGAAATGGTGGTGGTGCCGGTGATGGAGGAGCTGGAGGACCTGGAGGTGACCCGGGTAATAATCAGAATTCTAATGATCCTGTAAATGATCCGGGTAACGACGGGCCTCTTACTGATGATCCTGAAAATCCTCATAATCCTGAAAATGAAAATTATCCGCCTAAACCTACTCCAAAAGATTCCCCTAAAAATGGCTCTGGAGGAGCACCCGGAGGTCCTGGAGGAGCGCCCGGAGGTCCTGGAGGAGCACCCGGAGGTCCTGGAGGAGCACCCGGAGGTCCTGGGGGTCCTACACCGCCTGGATGTGCACAATCATCTGGTGGGTCAACTTCAAAATTATGCGAAAGAATGGAGCATTTTAATAGAGGGACAGGTTGTGCTACGACTGCTACAGGATGTTTGAAGGATATTCTAAAATATGGTCGCCTTGGACAATTTGGAGTTCTTTATGGAACCGCAAAATGTGGTTTCGGAATATATAATTGTGCAACTGGAGGTAATGAGTTTACCAATGGAATAGGATGTATCTTTACTGCGGTAGATGTGCTTTTTTCAGATCCTACATCAGTATATGGGGTTTTGAGTTGTGTAACCTATTATTTATGTGATGAGACTCCTGTAAAAGCTTCATGTGATCCAAATGAAATTGTTGGTCCAACAGGTTATGAGGTTCCACGTTTTGTTTCTGCTAATGATACTTTAAATTACAGAGTTTATTTTGAAAATGATTCTCTCTTAGCTGATTTAGCAGCACAAAAAGTGGAGGTGCGATTAGATGTTCATCCTAATCTCAATCCTTTGAGTATGAGGGTAACAGGCTTCGGATTCTCCAATATGGATTTCCAGGTTTCACCTACAAGCAATTATAATGGAACATTGGATTTGACAAGCTCTATAGGAGTAGATGTACAAGTAGCCGCCGGAATTAATACCAGTAGCAATGAAATTTTCTGGGTGTTTCAATCCATAGATAAAAACACAGGATTACCTCCTATAAATCCTTTAGATGGATTCTTACCGGTAAATGATAGTTTAGGAAGAGGAGAAGGTTATGTTACTTATACAATCGTTCCTGACTCCAATGTACAAACTGGAGACACCATTTCTGCAGTAGCTGATATTGTTTTCGATGTAAATACTTCTATTATAACAAACACTTGGACAAATATCGTGGATGCCGTTGCGCCTACTTCTATCTTGGAGCAATTAGATCCTGTTCAAGATAATACAAGTTTTGAAGTGAGTTGGAGTGCTGCTGATGATCCCGGAGGATCAGGTGTGAAAACAGTTGAATTATATGCTTCTCAGGATGACGGACCTTTTTATTTAGTTGGAGAAAGTCCTGATTCCAGCCTTGTCTTTACAGGACAAAATAAAAGTAATTATAGTTTCTACACTAGAGCCATAGATAATACGGGAAATAAAGAAGATATTACTTCCACAATATCCACTTATATAAATGCATCTGATTTAACTATTCTTCAACCTTTACAATCTGATTTATGTGTTGATGGAACGGTTTTGATTTCTTGGGAGCCAGATAATGTGGATTTTGTAAATTTAAGTTATCGGAAAGTAGGGGAGACGGATTTTTATCCTATTGAGAATGGTTTAGATTTAAATCAAACTTCCTTCGAGTGGAATATCCCGGAATCTCTTGAGGATGGTGAATATCAAATAAGAGTGAGTGATTTAAGTGGGATGATTTTTGACGATAGTGAAATTGTTAACATTAATAAGCTTCCTGAAATCACTATTTCTCCTGATATAACTATATGTGAGGGATCAAGTGTTCAATTATTTGCAGATGGTGGAGTAAATTATTCTTGGACTCCGGAAAATGGTGTTTCTGATCCGACAATAGCTGATCCTTGGGTGAATCCATCTGAAACTACGACTTTCTTTGTAGAGGTTATAAATGCTTCAGGTTGTCAAAGTGTGAAATCCGTGGAGGTAATTGTGTCTAAAACAAATGATTCCTCACCTATTCCTGAAATGGATGTGTTAGAAGATTTTATTTCGGAATGTGAAGTGGATTCTACTGATTTGCCTTCACCTACGGCTACTTTTGGATGTAGTTCATCAGAAACAATTGTAGGCGTTCCAGATGTGAATTTCCCAATTCAAAATCAGGGAACAACAGTAGTTACTTGGACATATACTAGTCCCGGTGGACAAGTGGTTTCGCAAACACAAAATGTTATAATTCAGGATGTGTTGCCGCCTATACCTGAACTTTCGGTATTGCCTGATTTTGTTTCAGCTTGTGAAGTGAAGTTAGAGGATTTAACGCCGCCTATTGCTATAGATAATTGTGATGGAATAGTTACAGGATTTGCTGATGCGATCTTTCCGATATGGACCAAGGGTACCACTACCATTACCTGGATCTTTAGTGATTCAAATGGAAATGTTAGTTCTCAGACTCAAAATATTGTGATAGGACCATCAGCGCCTACTGAACTTATCGAATCTAATATAACTGAATCTTCAGCTGATATAAGCTGGACAGAGATTGGAAGTGCGACAAAATGGAATTTAGAATATGGAATCACTGGCTTTTCTCAAGGAACAGGTACTTCAATCGAAATAACTGAAACTCCTAATGCTACATTGACAGGATTGATTTCTAATACTTCTTATGATGTTTATATTAAATCGTTATGTGATTCAGGTATCAAGGGCGACGCAGCCGGACCTTTAACTTTTACAACAATAGAAACATGTCTAAATCCTGAAATCTTTGTCAGTCTTGTAGATGCAAACGCAGGAGCTATAGAATGTGTCGAAGAAGGCGGACAGTATTATGTGTTGGTCGAATTAACCGGCGGCTCAGGCAATGATACTTATTCCTTATATGACGGTGGTGATGCACTTACCACAGAGTTTATTTCAGGTTCAAATTATTTAGCCGGACCTTATAATGAAGGCGATTCTGTAAGTTTTACTGCAATCGGTAATCAGGATGATGAATGTTCTGTAACCAGCGAAACTATTGAAGCCATTGTCTGCGGAACTGAACCTGATCCTTGTCTAAATCCTGAAATCTTTGTCAGTCTTGTAGATGCGAACGCAGGAGCCATAGAATGTGTTGAAGAAGGCGGACAGTATTATGTGTTGGTCGAATTAACCGGCGGCTCAGGTAATGATTCTTACTCCTTATATGATGGAGGAGATGATGCACTTACCACAGAATTTACTTCAGGTTCAAATTATTTAGCCGGACCTTATAATGAAGGCGATTCTGTAAGCTTTACTGCAATCGGTAATCAGGATGATGAATGTTCTGTAACCAGTGAAACTATTGAAGCCACTGTCTGCGGAACTGAACCTGATCCTTGTCTAAATCCTGAAATTTCAGTCAGTCTTGTAGATGCAAACGCAGGAGCCATAGAATGTGTTGAAGAAGGCGGACAGTATTATGTGTTGGTCGAATTAACCGGCGGCTCAGGTAATGATTCTTACTCCTTATTTGATGGAGGAGATGATGCGCTTACCACAGAGTTTATTTCAGGTTCAAATTATTTAGCCGGACCTTATAATGAAGGTGATTCTGTAAGCTTTACTGCAATCGGTAATCAGGATGATGAGTGTTCTGTAACCAGCGAAACTATTGAAGCTACTGTCTGCGGAACTGAACCTGATCCTTGTCTAAATCCTGAAATCTTTGTCAGTCTTGTAGATGCAAACGCAGGAGCCATAGAATGTGTCGAAGAAGGCGGACAGTATTATGTGTTGGTCGAATTAACCGGCGGCTCAGGCAATGATACTTATTCCTTATATGATGGAGGAGATGCACTTACCACAGAATTTACTTCAGGTTCAAATTATTTAGCCGGACCTTATGATGAAGGTGATTCTGTAAGCTTTACTGCAATCGGTAATCAGGATGATGAATGTTCTGTAACCAGCGAAACTATTGAAGCCACTGTCTGCGGAACTGAACCTGATCCTTGTCTAAATCCTGAAATCTTTGTCAGTCTTGTAGGTGCGAATTCAGGAGCTATAGAATGTGTCGAAGAAGCCGGACAGTATTATGTGTTGGTCGAATTAATCGGCGGCTCAGGCAATGATACTTATTCCTTATATGACAGCGGTGATGCACTTATCACAGAATTTACTTCAGGTTCAAATTATTTAGCCGGACCTTATAATGAAGGTGATTCTGTAAGCTTTACTGCAATCGGTAATCAGGATGATGATTGTTCTGTAACCAGCGAAACTATTGAAGCCACTGTCTGCGGAACTGAACCTGATCCTTGTCTAAATCCTGAAATCTCTGTCAGTCTTGTAGATGCAAACGCAGGAGCTATAGAATGTGTTGAAGAAGGCGGACAGTATTATGTGTTGGTCGAATTAACCGGCGGCTCAGGCAATGATTCTTATTCCTTATATGATGGCGGTGATGCACTTACTACAGAATTCACTTCAGGTTCAAATTATTTAGCCGGACCTTATAATGAAGGTGATTCTGTAAGCTTTACTGCAATCGGTAATCAGGATGATGAGTGTTCTGTAACCAGTGATTTAGTTGATCCTGATACCTGTGAAGTAGAACCAGATCCTTGTCTAAATCCTGAAATCTTTGTCAGTCTTGTAGATGCGAATTCAGGAGCTATAGAATGTGTTGAAGAAGGCGGACAGTATTATGTGTTGGTCGAATTAACCAGCGGCTCAGGCAATGATACTTATTCCTTATATGACGGCGGTGATGCACTTACCACAGAATTCACTTCAGGTTCAAATTATTTAGCCGGACCTTATAATGAAGGTGATTCTGTAAGCTTTACTGCAATCGGTAATCAGGATGATGAGTGTTCTGTAACCAGTGATTTAGTTGATCCTGATACCTGTGAAGTAGAACCAGATCCTTGTCTAAATCCTGAAATCTTTGTCAGTCTTGTAGATGCGAATTCAGGAGCTATAGAATGTGTTGAAGAAGGCGGACAGTATTATGTGTTGGTCGAGTTAACCGGCGGCTCAGGTAATGATTCTTACTCCTTATATGATGGAGGAGAAGCACTTACTACAGAATTTACTTCAGGTTCAAATTATTTAGCCGGACCTTATAATGAAGGCGATTCTGTAAGCTTTACTGCAATCGGTAATCAGGATGATGAATGTTCTGTAACCAGTGATTTAGTTAATCCTGATACTTGTGAAGTAGAACCTGATCCTTGTCTAAATCCTGAAATTTCAGTCAGTCTTGTAGATGCAAACGCAGGAGCTATAGAATGTGTTGAAGAAGGCGGACAGTATTATGTGTTGGTCGAATTAACCGGCGGCTCAGGTAATGATTCTTATTCCTTATATGACGGCGGAGATGCACTTACTACAGAATTTACTTCAGGTTCAAATTATTTAGCCGGACCTTATGATGAAGGCGATTCTGTAAGCTTTACTGTAATCGGTAATCAGGATGATGATTGTTCTGTAACCAGTGATTTAGTTGATCCTGATACTTGTGAAGTAGAACCTGATCCTTGTCTAAATCCTGAAATCTTTGTCAGTCTTGTAGATGCGAACGCAGGAGCCATAGAATGTGTTGAAGAAGGCGGACAGTATTATGTGTTGGTCGAATTAACCGGCGGCTCAGGCAATGATGCTTATTCCTTATATGATGGAGGAGATGATGCACTTACCACAGAATTTACTTCAGGTTCAAATTATTTAGCCGGACCTTATGATGAAGGTGATTCTGTAAGCTTTACTGCAATCGGTAATCAGGATGATGATTGTTCTGTAACCAGTGATTTAGTTGATCCTGTTACATGTGATT